>Ga0160443_100066_pt1 | contig 204480 bp, 173 predicted proteins | sample HID1972I_E1MG_FD_108244 | JGI IMG/M metagenome (GOLD analysis project Ga0160443, IMG submission 108244) | Enriched pill bug-associated microbial communities from UW Madison campus, WI, USA - HID1972I_E1 MG | ecosystem: Host-associated > Arthropoda: Insects > Digestive system > Unclassified ... | reverse complement strand
CTTCCCATCCCGAACAGAGCAGTTAAGCCCGCCAGAGCCGATGGTATTGCCGTAACAGGCGTGAGAGTAGGTCGGTGCCGGATTTTATTCTGTGCCCCGTTGCATTCGCAACGGGGCTTTTTTATGCCCTTTTCTCTGTGAAATCTCTTTTTTTTCGCTAAACGAACACCAATTAAACCGAAAGTAAAATTACACCAAAATAGGTATTGTCCACGTTTCCAGCGCTTTTGATATTTGTGTTATTCGGCAATGTTGCCGGAGATAACAAACTATCAAATGCTTTATCCCGCAATCGAGAATATTCAGCGTATCTTAAATAGCAGCATTAGGCCTGCGGTGGCTATTGCTAATGTAGCAGAGTATGCCAGCGGAAGCGAGGATCAGCACGATGCGGATATTCTTATTTCTCTTGTTAACATTGAAGAAGTGCGCTTGGCCAGGGAGCAACGTTATGTTGTAAAGATCGAGGACGAGCTTTATCCTAAAAACCCAGCGGTACACTTAGATCTCTCCCTATTGTTTACTTCTTATGGCTCTGGTTATGAGAACAATATACGGAATCTGCAAGAGGTGATTGCGTTTTTTCAGAAACAGCCCGTTTTTAAAATAGTTGATAGTGCAGAACTCGCTGCAGACGGGATTGAACGCCTAACCCTAGAAATAGTGACGCTTGCATTCGAACAACTGCAACAACTGTGGTCCATGTTGGGAGGCAAGTATCAGCCCTCCGTACTTTACAAGATGCGCATGCTGACCATTGACAGCGTGGAAGATCGACCGGTTACTTCGGTTAAAGAAGTGGACACAATAGTAAAGAGAAAAAATTAATATAAACTTAAAATTTATAACAATGGAACAAAACGGTGAAACAACAATCAAAACCCCGGGGGTATATGTGAACGAAATCCCCCTGTTTCCACCCTCGGTGGCTCAGGTGGAAACCGCGATTCCGGCTTTTATCGGTCATACACAAAAAGCCGAGAACGAACTAGGGGAATCGTTGATCAACAAACCTACCAAGATATTTTCGCTCAAAGAGTACGAACAGTATTTCGGGGGGCCTGAAAATCAGACGGACATCAAAGTTACGGTCCAGCAAACGACAGCGGGCACCACGGTATCAGCGCTCTCTGCCGTGGCTGAACTGCCCGCAGACAAAGTTTCAAAATACAAAATGTACTATAGTTTGCGGCTTTATTTTGCCAATGGCGGTGGCCCCTGCTACATCGTATCGGCGGCTCTGACCTCAGCAAACATTACGACTGCAACGTTGGATGGTGGTTTGAGCGCGCTAGCAACCAGCGATGAACCAACAATCATCGTAATTCCGGACGGACTGTCTCTTGCAAAAGACAAGTATTACGAGTTGATGGGTAAGGCGATTGACCAATGTGTTTTGTTACAGGATCGATTTACGTTGATCGACATACATTCTGAAGGAACCAATGTAACCAATACCGTCAGCAGTTTCCGGACGGATTTTACGAAAAATGATAACCTGAATTACGCGGCTGTGTATTATCCTTACCTAAAAACAACTTTTGAGTATGCGTATGCCGATACGACTGTAAATATAGTCGTGGTTACCAATGGAACGGCTGCTGCTGCGGTAAAACTGAACACCTTAAAGACCACGCAGACAGCGATCTATAATCTATGTATAGAAACCATCAACAATAAATTGAGCCCAACGTTGCCGCCGGCCGCAGCCATGGCGGGTATCTATGCCCGCGTAGACGGTTCAAGAGGGGTTTGGAAGGCTCCAGCCAATGTATCGGTCAATTCGGTATATGGGTTAAGCGCCCATATTTCCGATGCTGAACAAGGGACAATGAATGTGGATGCCACCACGGGAAAATCGGTGAATGCAATACGTTCCTTCCAGGGCAAAGGGTTTCTGGTGTGGGGTGCCCGTACATTGGCGGGAAATGACAATGAATGGCGCTATGTGAATGTACGGCGGTTGTTCATCACCGCGGAAGAATCGGCGAAAAAGGCTACCCTGCAATTTGTATTCGAACCCAACGATGCTAACACGTGGGTGAAAGTACGGGCCATGCTCGAAAATTACCTAACACTCCTGTGGCGGCAGGGGGCCTTAGCGGGCAGCAAGCCGGAACATGCCTTTTACGTTCGCTGCGGATTGAATCAGACGATGACTGCACAGGATATTCTCGAAGGCAAATTAATTGTCGAGATCGGCATGGCGGCAGTACGTCCTGCGGAATTTATTATCCTTCGATTCTCGCATAAAATGCAGGAGTCTTAGCAGTGGACCTGATCAAATAAGTTGAATCTATAAATCAGTAATAAAATGGCAAATTATCCTCTTCCAAAGTTTCACTTCCAGGTAGAATGGGGTGGAGCAAAGATCGGTTTCAGCGAAGTATCGGGTTTGGACGTATCCATCGAACCGCTTGAATACCGCGATGGCGCAAGCCCGGAATACCACAAAATCAAGATGCCCGGTTTACAGAGTTTTTCAAATATCACGATGAAACGGGGCATTTTTAAGGGCGACAATGACTTTTACAGTTGGTGGAATACTGTGGCTTTGAACACCATTGAACGTCGGGATCTCATCATTTCGTTACTGGATGAAGCCCATGCACCCGTCGTGGTCTGGAAAATAAAAAATGCCTGGCCCCTTAAAGTCCAGTCGACCGACCTCAATTCTACGGGAAACGATGTGGCTATCGAGACCATCGAGATCGCACACGAAGGTTTGACCATTCAAAATGAAGGGTAATGTTTGCATATCCTCCCGTTGGCTTTCACTTTTTGGTAACGTTCGAGCTGTTTCCGCAAACGCCCAATGATTTCCGTTTCCAGGAAGTGACAGGTCTGGAAATGACCATGGAAATGGAACCTTTTACTGAAGGCGGTCAGAACCGCTTCACTTGGGAGCTGCCTGTAAAAGCCAAATATAGCGATTTGGTATTGAAACGGGGCATGTTCATCGGCTCGGGGATATTGATATGGTGCAAAAACGCATTTGAGAATTTTGTTTTTGAACCTGTAAATATCCTGATAGCGTTGCTGAATGACCAACATGTGCCCATACAGGCCTGGTATGTGGTCAACGCGATCCCAAAGGCGTGGTCCGTCTCTGCTTTTGATGCGGAAAAAAGCAGTGTGGTCATAGAGAATATCACATTGAGTTATCAGTATTTCAACATCATCAGTATGGATTCTCTCTTGTCTGCCGCGGGAAGCATCAGTGGGTCTGTCAGTATTTAATGCAGGAAATGTCATGCCCATCGAAATCAAAGAACTGCATGTCAAAGCTGTGGTTGTGGCCGACCCGTCGCCATTCCAGCCACGGGAGTCGATCAATGTCGCAAAGTTGAAGCGGGAGATCTCCGAAGAAGTGCTTCGGAAGGTACTGCAAAAGCTGGGACAAAAAAATGAACGATAATGTTTGGAGACCTTACATCTACCGAGAAGCTGTATGTGGAACCGTACCTCGATGCGGCTTTCACCCGGAAAGCACCGGGTGAGAAATTCAGCGCAATCATCAATCCAGCTTCCTATACTTGTAAGTACGAGTTTGAATACGACGACACGCAACCGGGGGGGCGATCTTCTGTGAAAATGAAATTCAATAAGATCAAGCCCCAGAAGTTTACGTTTGATTTTCTGTTTGACAGCACCGGAGTGGTCAAAAATGCATCGGTATTGAATATTTCAGGTGCCAATCCATTTGCAAAGCCGGCCTCTGTGGCCGAACAATTGGAAGACTTCAAGAAAAAGATCATTGAGTTTAAAGGCGATACCCATCGTCCGTATTACCTCAAAATACATTGGGGAACCCTGCTTTTCAAGGGAGTACTGAATCAGATCGATATCGAGTACAAAGTCTTTACAACCGATGGAACGCCGATACGCGCGGTGGCGAAGTGCTCTTTTACGGAGAGCATCGAAGATGAGCTTCGTGAGGCGATGGAAAACAGACAAAGCCCGGACATTACCCATGAGCGGATTTTTGCGGAAACCGATCGCATCGACCGGATGGCGGAACGAATCTATGCGCGAAATGAATTTTACATCGATGTGGCCACCTTTAATGAGCTGGATGGTTTCCGGTACATTAAACCGGGCAGCAGACTCTATTTTCCACCCTTAGAAAAACAATAAAGCTATGCCAACCGCACCCAACAATCGGGATTTGGTCACCTATACGATTCTTGCTGGAGACAGTATAGTGCTCACAGCGGCCGACGAGCTGCCGGGGGTGGTGCCGGTTGTCGAGATCCATATTGACAGCGCGCTGAATAAAATTCCCACGGCAACCTTAACGGTAGTGGATGGCAATGCCGCCGAGCAGGGTTTTGAGGTGAGCGAGAGCCGGTGGCTGACACCCGGAAAGTTCATCGAAATCAAAACAGGGTATGACGGCGACAATACGACGGTCTTCAAGGGAATTATCGTTGCAAACAGCCATCAGATACAAGAATCCAGATCGCTGTTGGTGGTTACCTGTAAACACGAGACGGTACGGATGACAGCGGGCAAAAAAAGCCGGTACTATACAGACATGAAGGATAGGGACGTGGCTGAACAATTGCTTGCGGAAAGCGGCATTAGCGATTACGAGGTGGCCACGACCGATGTGGTGCACGAGCAGTTGCTCCAGAACCAGATCAGTGATTGGGATTTCATGATGACCCGATTGGATGTGAACGGATTGTATTATTCGGTAAACGGAGGGAGAATTGTGATCGGGAAAGCGGGTGTTGATGGGGATTCGGTATTGACCCTTGCGTTTGGAAGCAATATCGTATCACTTGAGGCAACCGTCGACGCACGCACACAGTCTACTGCCGTGCTCGGCTATGCGTGGGACCCGTCGGCACAGGATATCGAAGAATCTGAGGGGGAAGTGGGTATGTCTGCGTATGCGGGAAATCAATCTGCGGATGAATTGGCCGAAGTGATGGGGCAGGCGTTTGAAATGCGCCTATCAGGCGAGATGTCGGTTCAGGAACTGCAGCAGCTGGCAAACGCAAAAAAAGTCCGGCAATCGCTTTCCAAGATCAAGGGTAAAGTTAAGTTTTCAGGAGAATCGGCCGTGGTTCCGGGGACGTACGTCATCCTATCCGGATTGGGAGATCAATTCAACGGGAAGGTATTTGTTTCCGGGGTGCAGCATGAAATCGGCGAGGGTAACTGGATGACCGAAGCGACGCTGGGCTGGGAAGAGGTGTTCTTTTCCGAAAAAATCTTTCCGGAACATCCGGTATCATTCTCCGGTCAATGTGTGGCCACCCAGGGATTGCATGTGGGGGTAGTGACGGATCTCATTGATCCGGCAGGGAAAGGGCGAATCCGGGTGCGGTTGCCGATCATCGGTATGGCAGAAGATGGAATTTATGCACGTTTGGCAACCTTGGACGCGGGCAATAACCGGGGAACATTCTTCTTGCCGGAAATAAACGATGAAGTGATTGTTGGCTTCCTAGGTGACGACCCAAACTACCCAGTGGTGTTGGGAATGCTGCATAGCGGGGCCAACCCGTCACCCATCGCAGCAACCGATGAAAATAACGAAAAGGGTTATGTATCCCGTTCAGAAATAAAAGTGCTTTTCCACGATGGGGACAAGCGGGTTTCTATCGAAACACCGGGAGGCCGGAAACTGACGTTGGATGATACGAATGGACTGTGTAGCCTGGAAGATGCGGCGGGCAATAGGTTGGTGCTGAATGACAGTGGGATAACCCTGTCTTCTGCCAAAGATTTGACGTTGGAAGCGGTGTCTTCATTATCGATATCAGCCCCTCAGGTTACGATCAAAGCGGAAGCTACCGCTGAGCTATCGGCAAATGGATCGCTAAGCGTGGGGAGCTCGGGCATCACTGAAATAAAAGGATCCGTGGTAAAAATAAATTAATCGATCATGAGTTTAGCTGCAAGAGTCACTGATATACATACCTGCCCGATGAGCAGCCCGAATCCGCATGTGGGCGGAATCGTGTTGCCCGCCGGTTGCCCAACCGTACTGATCGGTGGGTTACCCGCCGCAAGGATGGGCGATCTCTGTAACTGCCCGGGACCCCCGAATGCGATTGTAAAGGGATCGGCCACCGTGCTCATCAGCGGGCTTCCCGCCGCGCGAATGGGCGACCCGACGGCTCATGGAGGGGTGATAACAAGTGGCTGTGGCACCGTATTAATAGGAGGATAACCGATGGATAAATTGCATAAATCCTTTTTGGGTACCGGCTGGAGCTTCCCGCCACAGTTTGACAACGAAGGTGGAAGTGTTGAAATGCTGAGCGATGGGGAGGATATCCGGAGCAGTCTCGAAATCCTGCTGTCGACCCGGCCCGGTGAACGGGTAATGCTTCCTAATTATGGCTGTAATCTGGATGAATTGCTGTTTGAACCATTGACAACGACTATGAAAACTTACGTGAAAGACCTGATCCAGACAGCCATATTATACCACGAGCCGCGTATCGCAGTCGATAAAATCGAATTGATAGATACCGAGGAAATGGAAGGACGTATTCTCATAAATATTGAGTATACAATACGTTCCTCCAATTCTCGATTCAATTATGTTTTTCCTTTCTATATCCAGGAAGGTACCGAAGTAAAACGATAAACCATGGCATGTTCAGATAAAAATAACTTAATCCGTGAGGGGACTGGGCGATATAACCGATCGTTGGCGGCGCTATCGCCTGATTTTGCTAAGGTGGACGAACGGGAATTGCGGGACCTGTTATTGTTTGTACAACGTTATGCAACCCAGGTTACCTATTTCGATAACGAAAATAAGACCAAAGGCACTTGGGAACCCTTCATCCAACCCGACTTGAGTGTAGCCCTCGCAACATTGGCGGCGGTTGATCCGATTACCTTCACCAATTATTATAAATCGCTTGTGAAACGCATTCGGTTGGCCGTCAGAGCGGAGGAAGTGGAACAGGCCAAGCGGTGCTTCAAATACCTTTTCGATTTGGTGTATACGCTGGTTAAGACGGTTGACGACCAGTGTGTGCGATTGGCAGAAGAATCGGATTATCAGCAAAGCATACAAGACATCATTACGACGAAAATCAGTCGGACTTTCCGGCGTTTGTTTACATTCAAAGATGCGCACACTGCATTGCTGGCGGCGTTAAATGAAACGGATCCCTTGGCTCCCTTCGTTGTACTGAATTCCGCTGGGGCGGTTTATGCGTTTCACTACATCGATGTCGATGCAACCGAAGCCCTGAATCTGACAATACCGGATACGGACGACGGCTCAAAGATTCATTTTATTGTCCACCACAACCTATTCCAGCAGCAGATTAAGGCGGTCTTTGCGGGGATTTCGTCGGCTACCGTAAAAGCGGAAACCTTGTTTGACAAATCAATTGGAAACTATCGCAAACATAAACCCCACATGGCATTGCTGCTGACCTTTCTGCGGTTGTTCCGTCATGCACAAACCCAGCTGAATGAATATGGGCGGAAACACCTGGAATACTACTACAAAGATGTTTTGCAACTGAAATCGAGAAAAGCCGAGCCAGATTATGCCCATCTGGTCCTCGATCTGCATACGCATACGGCAAACCACCTGCTGAAGGCAGGCACCCTGTTCAAGGGAGGCCAGGATCAAAGTGGAAACTCGTTGGTATACCGGCTGTCACAGGATACGGTATTCAACCAAGCGAAGGTGGAGGCGGTCCATTCGTTGAAAAAGGCAAATGGGGCGCTGTATGCAATAGCATATAGCAACGACACACAGCCATTTTTATTTGGCGAAGCCGGGGCTCCGCTTGCTTCAACAGGTTTTGCAGTCGCTTCCAACCTGCTTTTCCTAAAGGGGGGCGAACGGACAATCACTCTGTCCATCCGGTTTAAATCATCGGCGCGGATCCGTAAGGGGCGTTCGACAGATAACTTGGTATTCCGCACATTATTGACGAGCGAAAAAGGCTGGTTGGAAGATCGGGTCACTGCAACTTATCAACCACAGCGGGGTGAGTTGACATTTTCCATTACCGTCGATGGTGGAAAAGAAGCCATCCGGGGCTATGAGGAAAAAATACATCAACGGAATATTCAGGTCTCTTTACCCCTGTTGTTGATTTATTTTGACCAGGAGGCTTCCGGATTCGATTACGATACACTGGCCGAACAGCTCGTTGATACGGTTCAGATCACCGTAGCGGTGCAGGGTTATAAGGATTTTGTGCTCAGCAACGATGTAGGGTTGCTGGATGGAAGCAAACCTTTCAAGCCGTTTGGAGATCTGCCCCGCAGGAATGCAGGGTTTTACATCGGAAGTGATGAACTGTTTCAAAAGCCGCTTACCGCATTGACGTTAACTATGGACATGCCCGCGGCGTTTTCCGCCAGTTACCTCCAACGGGGAACCTGGAATCCGCTGGCAGTGACAACGGTTGGAGAAGAACATGCGTTAAAATTACCGGGTCAACCGATTCAAACGATGATTCCAACAACGAAATCAAGACGTGCCTATGGCAGTGGGGAACGGGATGGTTACATCCGGCTGTCGCTGAATAGCGATCAATATTCGCTGTCGTCCTTTATGGATAGCCTGACGCAAAGCTTCAATAACACCCGGCTGATGAAAATACCAATGGATACATCGGTGGCCATCGACGGAGTTTTTGCTGAACAGGCGGGGACAAAGGCACAAGCAAAGGGATTGACGGCTGCGAAAGAAATAAATGTCGACAACACCGCTTCGGCGATGTCGTTGGACATTGCCCAACAGGAAATACTGAAGACAATAACCCTGGCTACCCAATTTGAAGGATTCAGAATGGTCCGGAATTCAACACCCACACCCCAGGAGCTGATCGTGGAGAATTTTGAGGCCAGTTACACTGCCGTGGATACCCTATCATTTTTGCCCCAGCCACAGAGGAGTGCTTTTTTTCATCTCTATCCATTTGGATATAAGCAGATAACGAACAACAAAATGTTGCGGCTATTGCCGGGATTTTCAAATCAAGGTGAGCTGCTCATCGGCATGTCCCAAGTTACGTCGCCGAAAACCGTATCCGTGCTTTTCGAGGTAGTGGAAGGCAGTTCCAACCCGTTGAAAGCCAGTGAAAATGTTTTGTGGTATTACCTCGATCATGAAAATAACTGGAAGGCTTTTGAAAAAGCAATGCTGGTAGACGGGACGTTGAATTTGACGCGGACGGGTATTGTCACCGTCTCATTTCCTTCCGATTCCGCGCATACAGGTACCGTGATGCCCGCGGGAATGTTGTGGTTGAAGGCGGCAGTGCGGGGGCAGATTGATGCCGTTTGTAAACTGAAGGCGATTACCGCGCAGGCCGGCCAAGTGGAGTTGGTGCAGGATGAAATCAATAACGTGTATTTTACGGAAATACGCCCGAAGGGAAGCATCGCTAAGTTGTTAGTGAGCGATACGGCGATTAAAGGTGTAAACCAGCCTGCGGATTCTTTCGGAGGCAGGCCAGCGGAACCCGGGTCAGCATTCTATACCCGTGTGAGCGAGCGGCTGCGCCATAAACATCGGGCCATTACCATGTGGGACTATGAGCACCTGGTGCTGGAACAGTTTCCTTCGATCTACAAGGCGAAATGCATCAACAGGGCAGGATTTGTTGATCACAATGGCGTATCCGAATTCTGCGAAAACTATCCCGGCCATGTTACCCTGGTGACTATCCCCGATTTAAGCAAGTCAACCTACGCAAATCCCCTGCGCCCATATACGCCAATCGGGACATTGGTTGATATCACCAATTACCTGCGGAAAATCAGTAACCCATTTGTTACGCTGCATGTCCGTAATCCGCAATTCGAAGAGATACAACTTGAGTTTGACGTGATGCTCCGTCCTAATATGGATGCGGCTTTTTACCTCAATCAACTGAACGATGATATTGAGCGTTTTCTCTGTCCATGGGCGTTCAAAACGGCAAAGCAAGTTTCCTTTGGCGGTAAAATGCAGAAAAGCACACTCGTTGATTTCATAGATGAGCGGCCTTATGTACATGCAGTGAGTGGTTTTAAAATGCATCACATCATCCGTAACGAAAACAATGCAGTCCAAACGGCGCACTACGATGTAGAAGAAATTGTGGCGTCTTCTTCCCGTTCCATACTGGTTTCGTATGCCAATGGGGCAATCAGACACCAAATCCGGGTATTACAACACTGCGAATGCATATGAAACCTGCCATGAAAAGCTACACAATATCCCCAAAACGGCAACTGACTCCGGCGATGGACTATGAATGGCTTCGCAAGGAGGGGCTGAAACACATTGAGCAACTGGCCAGCGACCTGTGGACCGACTACAATGCCCATGATCCGGGAATTACCCTGCTGGAAGCGCTTTGCTATGCCATTACCGAACTGAGCTATCGGAGTGATTTCGACGCGAGGGACCTGCTACACAGTGCATCCGACCAGGTATTGTACACCGCCAGGGAAATTTTGACAAACCATCCTTTTACCATCACGGATTACCGGAGTTTGCTGATCGATATCGATGGGATAAACAATGCCTGGCTGTATCCTGCTGGAAGCCAAGAAATACCTATCTTCTACAACCATGCGGATAAGACGTTACAGCTGACGGCCACGGATACACCGATTCGCATCAACGGTCTGTACGACGTGGTGCTGGATTTTGACAACGAAGAGCCGTATGGCGATCTGAACTCAGGAGATGTGGAATGGATAAGTCCAGATGGTGAATTTGCGCTGAACATTGAATTTCCAAGTTATGGGAATATCGATCGGGCGGTTTTGAAGACCAATATCGTTTCAGCAACAGTTGCCAATGTGACAGGAAGATACCCCTATGAATTGGTCCTGAATGCGGCAGAAGATACCGCGTTCAGGTTTCCCTTTGCGCTTACCATCGCCAAACATCCGTCTACGGGAAAAATAACGGCCGCCCAGGTTTGGGACGTGTTGAAAGCAGAGGGATTTGCGAGCCAACTGGCGGACTCCTATGTTCAAAAATTGAAAGCGATTGACAATGTATTCAAGCGTGTGACCCGTCGATTACAATCCCATCGAAATCTCTGCGAGGATTTTGTATCCATCAAACAGGTGCCTTATGAAGAAGTCGCTTTGTGCATGGATGTGGATATCTCACCGGAGACCGACATCGAGTATGTACAAGCCGCTTTGTTTTTTGCCATTGAAAATTACCTGAATCCTTCGGTCAATTTTTATTCATTGACGGAGTTGCTGGATAAGGGCTGGGAAGTCCCCGATATCTATAATGGGGTGGCGCTTACGAATGGATTCATCGATCCGAAGGAGTTGGAAGAAACCCAGTTGCGCACCCATCTCTACGCTTCGGATATCATTAGCTTGCTGATGGATATTGAGGGAGTCTTGTCTGTCAGGAATCTGTTGATGACCAAATATGATACAGACGGTCGACCCATGGATGGTGCCGTTGGAGTGGATTGGTGTATGCAGATCAGCGGGCAGCATAAGCCGGTTTTGAGTTCTTCCCGGTCGAAAATCCTATTTTATAAAGGCGGTTTCCCTTTTCATGCCAATGCGGATGAAGTAAAGGATACCTTGCTGGTCATGAAAGCCCAGCACACCTTCGGAAAGCGCAAGGGATTTGATGTGGAGCTCACACCGAATGAGGGACGGTCACGCGATACGCTCAGTTATCGCCCGGTTCAGTACGATCTGCCAACAGTATACGGCGTAGGGGAGGCAGGCCTACCCCCGCATGCGGACGTGCTGCGCAAAGCGCAACAGCAGCAGTTAAAAGGATACCTGCTATTTTTTGAACAACTTCTGGCGGATTTTTTTGCCCAACTGACACATGCTCACACGTTGTTTTCTGTCGGAGATATCAAGCAAACGTATTTTGCGCAGTATCTCGGCGATATCAAAGACAGCGAGGGATTGTTGTCCGACGCGTTCAAGGATGCGATTACGGGTGCTCCGGACGCACAGGGATGGAGAGACCTTTATGAGAATAAACCCCAATATGCTGCGCGCCGCAATCGGTTGTTAGATCATTTGCTTGCCCGCTTCGCGGAGTCTTTCAATGACTTTGCGTTGTTGCAGTACCGAATCAATTTAGAAGAGCAGACAGCCGAGCGGATTGACAACGAAGAGCTCATTGCCGCCAAAATCCAGGCGTTGAAAAAGTATCCGGAGATCAGTGCAAACCGGTCCCAAGCTTTTGATTATTTCCCGCAAAAGGATGATTACGGATTGGCGGAAGAGCAGCTTTGGAATACGGAGAATGTTTCAGGTCTGGAAAAGCGGGTGGGAACGCTGATCGGCGTCCGAGATGTGTCTCGTAGATTTTTATACTGCATCCGGAATACCGAAATCCGTTGCGAAGAAGAGTGGGTGGATGGAGAACCCTATTGTACACATCGTTTTGAGCTTACTTCCCGCGAGGGAATCGTATTGGCTTCCGAAAAATTCGCTGAGAAAGCGCAAGCGGAAGCCATCTTGAAGAAAATCTTTGATACGGTTCTCCTTGCCCAAAATTTCGGGGTCGAAGGAAACAAGCTCGTCCTGTCGATCGATGGAGAAAAGCTGCTGGAGACGGTAAATACGTTTGAGACTGCTGTGGAAGCCAATGGAGCAATCGAAAAACTGGTTGCCGAATTCGGCAGTGAATGCGGAGATCCGGAAGGAATGCACCTGATCGAGCATGTGCTGCTCAGGCCCAGGAGCGATGCGTTTAAGCTGATGGACCTATGTGGAATGGAAGGGGATTGTCCCTGCGAGCTGGATACGTATTCGTTCAGAGCTTCGGTGGTATTGCCTTATTGGCCGGACCATTTCGACCATCCTTCTTTCCGTAATTATGTAGAAGACCGACTGCAGGAGGAAGCGCCGGCACACATCCAACTAAAGGTTTGCTGGATCAGCAACGAACAGATGCGGCTGTTTGAGATCCGATACAAAGCGTGGATAGAAGCACTGGCAAACTATTTCCAGGAGGATAAGCAAGACCTTTCCCGTCTGCAGGAAACCAGCGATGAGCTGCTGGAATTATTGCCACAACTGAAGAATATCCATCCACAGGCGACACTTCACAACTGTTCGGAAAGCAACATAGAAAATAATCCTGTCATGTTGGGCAGAACAATTTTAGGTACTTATTTAAATCAATGACCATGAACAATATTGAGTCATATCCCATTTTTGAGGCAGATCAGGTACTGACCAATAATCACCTGAACGACACTGTCAGCTATTTGGAGCGGCAAGACCGCCTATCCAGGGTCCGGCTTATCGGAAACGGGATCGTGAGCGGATTGGAAATAATCGCGTCTGATGAACACATTGTAATCGGTGAAGGCCAGGGTATCACCTCACAAGGATATCTTATCCGGCATTGTCAGCAGGAATATACCCATTACATCGACTTTGTTTCCCCGGATATTCCCACAGGAGTGGACTTCATCGTAGGATGTGATGAAGACGAGGCTTCCGGATGGCCGTACTACGGGATGGAAGGGATCTTCGAACTTGTGCCCGCAGCGTCACCTGCCGAAGGCAAGAAGGCGGTTTCTTCGTTAAAAAGAGATGAATACGTTGTGGTACTCTTATTGGAGGCGAAACAGGTCAAACTGAAAAACTGTGACACCAACGACTGTAACGACAAGGGAAGCCGGCTGGATTTTACCGTGAAACCGCTGTTGGTACACATCGACCTTTTAGAGGGCGATGACGAATCCTTCTTTAACATCCTGCTTTTGAAACGATACGGCGTGCCGGCAAGTGAACGTTTGGAGAGCGGCGAGTCCATACTTAATGGATTTTACGAGCTGGTCGACAACGATACGTTGACCAAGCTGGAACAGAACCTGAAAATGTGCTGGGACCGCTATGCAGTCTTATTGGAGCTTCCCTTATCCAATCCTTTCGAAAAGCTTGATCTGAAAGCATTTCGGGATAAATTTAGCTACCAAAAGGGAAATTTCCATTACATCCAATATTTCTACGACTTTATCGATGATCTGATCAAGGCTTTCCGGGAATTTGACGAGAAAGCACAGGACTTCTGGGGTATGCGGAAGGCAAACGAAACCCATTTCCCACTGCACTTGACCCTTGGATTGGCATCGGAAAGCGCTCGATTTGGTTATTGGGACCAGTATCGCCAATACTTCGTTCCAGTGCACTACCTCCACGGGCAGCAACACCTCAAAGAAGAAGTTGCCCTACTGTTGCAGCGTATACGGTACATGATAGCTGATTTTGACGATGCATTGCCTTCCAAAAACCAGGTTCTTCAGATTACGCCAAGTCAGATTGGGGCAAACCTGCTTTCCGATCGAAGCATTCCCTTTTACTATCAACTCAATAACCTTCATAAGTGGTGGAACTATCGGCTCAGCCGGATGGGTGCTCCGCAGATGAACCGCGGCTATCACCTGCGTGCGGGTATCGATGCGCCCGAGGCTGTAAAGAACGTGTTGCTTTATGACAATGAGCGCTTCAATGCCTTCCGCATAGAAGGCCATGTTGGCAAACCCTACGCCACGGCCCTGTCGGAAATCATTGCTGAACGGGACAAATACAACCTGCCTTTTGACGTGGTGGCACTCAGTGCGGTTGACCTGGAACGGATAGCCGATGGAAATGAAGTATCGTGCCAGGTACAGGATCTGGAATCGAATTATAATGTAATGATTGCAGGGTTGCTGTGCCGCGTAAAGCAGTTGCTGACCTATGTAGGCGGTCTACGACCGAAGAAAGATACCGACATCGGTGATATACGGGTGATCGACACGCTCAAGGTCAGTGATGAGCTGTCGCTGCCTACCCTTTCAAAAAAGGTAACCGCAATCCGGAAAGAAGTGGACCTGCAAAAGAAAGTCACCACGCAGCCGGTGGTTGAGAAAGTAAACTACATTGAGAAGATCGTCGATTTAGGCAAGGATAATCAGGAAGTGAAATTGATGGATTTCGTAGCGAAGGATATTAATTCATTTCTGGTTACCGACAGGAAGTTATTTGAGTACGTACTGCCGAAACCAGATTTGCTGCTGGTGTTTCTTCAGCGGCTCAATGCCATCTTTGGCTATCTCTTTGAAAATGACCTCCGCGAATTTGATGTAGATGCCTATAATAAACTGTGGGCGGAATACGAGTCGACCGTAAACAGCATCATCAAAGAGTCTGCGAATTCACAGAACGAAGAATTGAAAGCGTATTTCGCCCCCAAAAACAACAACGTGCTGTTTGATTGTGCGAACGAAGAGTTATACGCCATTAAGGAAGAATACAACGAACGGCTCAAGCAATATCAAGAGGCCACTACCTTTGCCCGTTATTTTGAACGGCACAAGGGACTGGAACATAAGGCCGGGGTGCCTAAAGGAGGAACTTTTGTGCTGGTATACCAACCGTCGGCACCGCGTTATACCGCCGTTATACCGGAGAAGGAAATACGCGTGGTAGATCGATTGGCCGATGTCGTTAGGGAGGAACCGGCTGAAACAACTACTAAAAAAGATACAGGTCGTCTATTAAAAGATACCAAGTCTGCGTCATTACTTTCTTCAGCTACCATGAAGTACGCAGACACCGTAAGCCTCATCGAAAAATTAGGCCTTGGAGCCGACGCAACCAAAGTGCTGGATGCCTTGAAAAAGCAGGAAGAAGCCGAAAAGTTGGTGAGTAAATTGCCTGGTGGTGTTGTCATAGCCGATTTCTATGTGCCCTATCTGGTCAAAAGCAATTGTCAGCCGATCGCTTATGTCTTTCAAAAGGACGTAGACGAGAAACCTTCGCAACCGGAAGAGCCGGAAGAACCCGAAGATGATCAGCCCTCTGTCGCCATAGAACCTACCACGTTCTGTACCAACGATACACGGGAATATTCGGTAAAGGTCAGCCCTGAAGGAGGAAAACTGACCCTTAATGGAAAAGAGAGCGAAGCAAAAATAATTCCTGCGCACTTAGGAAAAGGCACATTTGAGGTGATATATACTTTGGCATCTGGCACGAAAGCAAGTACACAATTTACGGTGGAAGAAGCTGTAAAGCCTGATTTCGAAGTTGCAGGGGCCGATTATTCGGAAAAAGACGGAAATTGGAAATTGATTCTGAAGTCTGCTGTATCCGGCGGTGACTCATTCAAATCGCAGTGGCTGCTGGATGGCAAATCCGTTGCAGAAAACCAGTCCGAAATCAGCCCAATCCTTACCGTCAATAACCCGCGTGCTACGATTGCCTATTCGGTTACCGAAAGCATTTGTGGTAAGGGAGAAAGAGCCCGTACGTTTGTCCGCGATGAACAGGCAAAGACCGTTTGTTCGGACGCCGCAACCTTGACGATCCCCGTAAAAACTTCCGGGACGGTTGTTGTCGTAGCGGCACCTAAGGGCGTAACCACTAAAAGTACGGATCTGGTTATTTCACCGGCACAGATGACAAAGGAAGGACTGAAACAGGGCATAATTGCGTACCACTATGCGGATGACGATACCCACGTATTGGCAGTATTGACGATCACGTTAGGGACCGCATCTTTTGAAGCAACCATCGGATTACCGCAAAGTGATATAGTTGTGATCGGGAGAGAAGTTAAAAATACCGTGAGCATCGCATTAAAAGCGATATCGACAGGAGGTACATCAACGTGGACAGTCAATGGAAAGAAAGCCAAGGAGACAGTCGGCATCCCGCTTGCTGAGTTCGAACGGCTTAAAGAGTTGACAATTACACACCAGATTGATTTCGGTGACGGTCCCTGCGGTGCCGAGAAGACACTTACGCAATCCATCTCTGCACTTCGCAAGCAGCTGGCAACCAACAAAGGAAAAATCATTGTGGAATAAAAAACAATGGACCGCGGCCAACATATCATCTACAAGCAGTCGCTGGAAGTTGACTTTCGCCGACCGGGGCAGGGTAAGGGAATGCAGGATCGGGTGGCCGCAGTCTACCATCAACGGATATTGCCCCAACTGGCTAGCTTATTTGACGATTTCAGTGATGGATCAGGAGCGCTGACAATTCCTGTTTTATCGATTGATTGCGGGGAACTCCCCGAAGCGAATTGGGAAGAAACGCTTGCCAAAAATGTACTCAATTTGGTGAGGAAGGAACTCCAGTCCCATCGCAGTCCGGCGGCTAACCGGGAAGGACCGGACAACCGGGACGAACAGGATCTGCAATCGACCGAGGATTTTATCTATTTTTTGAAAAAAGGGAAATTCCAATGGGAAATCCGGAAAGAGGCGATACCTGATTTTGAAAAACGGTTAAGGCCCGAACCTGCTTTCTTGGATGAACTGGCGAAGGCATTGCATGCATCTGCCGATGCGACGGACCGTTTATTTCACTATTTTTCGGCTGATTTAATCCATCGGTTGTGCAATGCCTTCGTTGCCCGAATTTCCACTGATGACGCCGCATACATAGCATTTCTGCAGCAAACAGGAGTGAGTCCAGCGACGTTGTCGAGGTCGGTTGTCAAGGCTTATGCGGATGTCTTCGGTAATCCGGCAAGAGAATCCATACCATTCTCCGCAGTCCTGACATCCATTGTTTGGCCGGCGATGGATACGGCCAACCGAACGAAAGTGGTGCAACGTGCCCGCTCGTTCCTGAAAAAGAAGCCAAAATTTGTCGCAGTACTATTGCCTTGGGTCCATGACGAGTTTCCAGCATTGGCCGATGCTGTGTATGCCAACAACGGAAATTTACATCACCAAACCCTTCAGCAGACAACCGAAACTACCAATGGCGGCAGCAACGCGGATGAAAGGCTGTCTTTCGAGCGTGCGGATGCAGAGTCCTTTTACCTCAGCAATGCCGGGCTGGTACTGGTGCATCCTTTTATCGAGCCCTTGATGCAACAGGTAGGACTTATTGATGATGATATCCCTTTTTCGCTAGAAAACAGGGTTCAGGCTGCGCTCCTGTTCCACTATTTGGTGTATGTATCGCCGGCACCCGAAGAAAGCATGCTGATATTGAATAAAATTCTTTCGGGATTATACCCTGAGTCTTTTGTCAATCCGGGTGGGTTTGAATGGACTCCCTTGGTCAAGCAGGAATGTGATGATGTGCTGCATTCCATCATCGCACATTGGACCGTACTCCGCAACACCAGTATCGATGGGTTACGCGAAACTTTTTTGCAACGGGAAGGCAAATTGACCCGAAGGGCTGACAGCTGGTTATTACAGGTTGATTCGCGGGGTGTAGATGTACTGATGGCAAGCCTACCCTGGTCCATCGGCATCATTAAACTGCCGTGGATGGATCGGATGTTATATGTCGAGTGGATATGAACGATTAAAACCTACAGTGATGTAAAACCTGCAATTATGGAATTATTGAAAATCAACAGCCGTGGAGACGCCGTAGAGCTGCTTCAGGAATTGCTCAACGAGTATGGACATCCGTTGGTCGTCAATGGAATATTTGATGAGGCGACTGAACAAACTGTCCGGTCATTTCAAGCGGATAACGACCTGGTCGCCGATGGCATTGTCTATACCAAAACATGGACGAAGCTCATTAATGGAACACCGGTGGACCTGAGTAAAATGGAAGACAAATACCTGAAAGAAGCGGATCTTAACCGGCTTGCGGAAGCCCTAGTATTGGATGTTGCAATCATCAAGGCGGTGAATGAGGTGGAGAGCAGGGGCCGTGGATTCAACGCAGACGGCAACCCGAAGATCCTGTTTGAGGGGCATGTGTTCTGGAAGGAGCTGGAAAAGCGTGGTATCGATCCGGCGGCCTATGTTTCGGGCAACGAAGATGTCCTATACAAAAAATGGACGAAGGCGCATTACAAAGGGGGGATTGCGGAGCATGAGCGACTGAACAAAGCAATCAACGTTATCCCCAATAATAGCAACGTAGCAGACGCAGCCTACGCATCGGCGTCATGGGGGTTATTCCAGATTATGGGGTATCACTATAAGGCGCTGGGATACGATTCGGTGACCGGATTTGTCGGCGACATGCAATTGGGTGAACGACAGCAGCTGGAAGCGTTTGGTAAATTCCTGCATGCCAATAATCTGGTAAGTTGCCTTCAAAATAGGAAGTGGGCGGAATTCGCTAAGCGATACAATGGACCTGACTATGCCGCCAACCAGTACGATATCAAACTGAAGGAAGCCTATCAGAAGTATGCCGCGATGCAGTCGGCAGAAGGCGCATCGAACATGGTCCGAGAGATGATAAAAAAGGGAAACACGGGAACGTTGGTGCAGGAACTGCAATCCGTATTGAACGAATTGGATTATGCTGTACCGGTAAACGGGGTGTTTGATACCCAAACAGAACAAGCGGTAAAAGACTTCCAAAGTTCCCATCTGGATAAACACGAACAACCGCTGACCGTAGATGGCCTTGTCGGAGCGTTGACTTGGTGGGCACTTGAAAATCCCCGCCCGCGTGTGGCATCCGGTGTCATTGAATACGATGAACAACCTCCTTCGGAATATGGAGAAAGCCCCTTGGGGAGAGCGGCACTACGCATAGCCATCAACGAGTTGAAAGCCGGGGCCGGTGAAGTAAGCGGAAACAACAAAGGTCCTTGGGTACAGAAATATATGGAGCCAGCTGGATTGCCCGATGGATACCCATGGTGTGCAGCGTTCGTGAGCTGGTGTTTTCTGCAAGCTGTGGGTGGAAATCGTAAAGACATGCCATTCAAGTATTCAGCTGGCGCACGCGATGTATTCAACCAATTGAAAAGTAAGGGCTGGAGTTTTTCTGGCGATTCTGAAAAGCAACCTATGCCGGGAGATGTCGTTTGCTGGTGGCGCACCTCGTTGACTTCTGTAAACGGACATATCGGCTTTGTACACCATTGTAAAGATGGGTTTCTGTACACCATCGAAGGCAACAAAGCCGCCAATGTCGCGGGGTTTTTCTATGTAAAGACACGCATGGAGAAATTACTGGGTTTTGCCCGGGTTTATTGATCATCAACTAACACTGCACATTATGTTGTCACTTGATAAAATTTCGAAAACCACATTGGGAAAGGCCATTATAGGGGGACACTTTTTTCAGCCCAAACTTGCGGTAAACCAACCGGACGACAAGTACGAACAAGAGGCGGATGCAATGGCCGATCAGGTTATGCAAATAACGGTGCAACGTAAGGGCGGTCCGCCGGTGGTACCACAGGTTGACGAAGGGTTTGCACATTATGTTTCGAATTTAGCAGGGCGGGGGAAGCCATTATCGAAGGATGAACGTAACTTTTTTGAACCTCGATTTAACAAGAACTTTTCTGCGGTGCGCATACATACTGACAGGGCGGCGGCAGATTCGGCACAGCGCATCGACGCGCGGGCATACACTTTTGGAAACGATGTGGTATTCAACGGTGGACAGTATCAACCCCATTCCGAACAAGGCAAACGGCTGATGGCGCATGAACTGACGCATGTAGTGCAGCAACGCGGCAATGAAAAGATGCCAATCCAACGTGATGTCAAAGCCTATTACAAGAAACGAAGCGAGCCTGTTTTCTCTGGGGGTATCGCGGGCGGTTCGTCAACCTCCGTTTCAACCAAATCTGCGGAAGCACAGAAACTGCATGATGCATTAAAGGGATTGATTGACAGCGGGAAAATAAGTGAAGTAGCATCGTCGTCTGGAGACGCAGCTTGGTTTGCAGCCAATCATCATAAAAATACTCAACTCGATGAGATAGCACAGGCATTGATAGATGCCGGATTGCCAAATGCCGAGCAGGTAGCAAAAGCTATCTATGATATCCATGCCGAATACCTTTACAGCCAAAAATCCTTGACAACTTACTCGGCATTTTATAGCCATACGTTAAAACTCAAATCAGATTTGAACCGAAATAATAGCCGCGATTTGACAGAATATGAAATAAGACAAGCAAAACGCGTATTCAAAAATGCCATCAATTACAGTAAAGTGACCATTGAGGAACGATCCAAAGTCTTTGCAGTCGGCGGATACGCCCGAACCGTCGGAAATACCATTTATTTTCCAGATGAAGTGAGAAGCATGCGATGGCTTATCCATGAACTTACCCATGTGTGGCAATACCAGACCACGGGTTGGACGTATGCGCCAAAGGCAATCAGGGCGCAATTTGGTGAGGGGTATGACTATTCAGAAGATGGAAAAACGGCAGAGCAAAGTTTGATAGATGCTCGTGCGGCTGGTAAAACCCTGGGCAGCTATAATAAAGAGCAACAAGGCGATATTATTGCCGACTATTTTTCGAGATTGCAGTGGGGAGGGGATGTTTCGGCATACCAACCGTTTATTGATGATATTAAATAACGTATTGATAATGACCTATTTAGAACGACTTACTGATGGTCTGCAACTCCATGAAGTTGCCATGTTTATACTAGGTGTACTCCTCTTTGTGGTCTTACTCTTTTTGATCGTACTATTTGCGCTTCGAAAGCGACAGCTCAAACCGCTGCTGTTATTTTTTATCATCCCCATTGTGATGCTGGGGTGGCCGTCTATTGCCAAGATACAACTCAACAAGGAGGGATTGATCCTGGTTAATACCCTCAAAGAGTTAGAAAGGAATCCCGATGACATAGCGTTGCAAAAAAAGGTAGAACAAAGCATACAAGTACTGGAAGAAAAAAATGTAAACGCACCAGATCTACTGGCAGATATTGCCAACGCAAAATACTTGTTAGGGAACGATCAAGCCGCGCTGGAGACGATCCAAAGGATTCCAGAAGCAACGCGGACGTCATTGGGTATGACCGCCTTGCAACAAACGATTGCTAAGACACAGGATTTGGAACGTAAAATAGAAAAAGCCAGAGCTTCCCCCGATCCTGAAAGTCTGGAAATACTTAAAATCACCAAAAAACAGATCGAATCAGACAACCGGTTGAGCAGCAATGTACGGTTGCAACGGTATCTGATGAAATCGGATTCATTAATCATTCACCGAGATGAAACTAAATAGGTATCTTACGGATGCGAAAGTACGCGGGATCACTCCGCTTTCCAACACCGCCAAACAAAGAGGTTTGTTCTTCCAACCCAAGTTTTCCGTCAATCAGCCGAATGACTCGTATGAACAAGAGGCCGATGCGGTGGCAGATCAGGTAATGCGGATGACAGTACAGCGCAAATGCGCTGCCTGTGGGGAAGAAGACGGATACATCCAAAGACAAGATAAGAAAGAAAAGAAAAAGGTAGATAAAGCTACGGCAAGTACCAAAGTAGAAGTTGTGACCAAAGCAGATATGGTGGAAACTGACGAGGGAAAAAAAGTCACTACCACAACGAGTGGTACGACGACAAATACCGTAGAACAGAAGATTGCGGGTGCTGCTAAGATAAAAGTGACGGAAAAAACCGCCGGAGACAAAAAAACAGTCACGGCAGATGTAAAGGCACAGGATAAGTCGAGCGGGCTTTCTGCCACCGCCGGGATAAAGAGTGAGTTGCCGGCCGCGCAAAATGCGCCGAACACAACCAAAGGTTACCTTAAAGTCGAAGGCGACTGGACCCCGGTGACCGGCATCTTGAAAGTCCAACCCGGAGTTTCCTTCGAATCGGATTTTGAGCATCTCCCAAAAGTAAGTCTCGACGGAAAAATACTCTTTTTACCCAATGGCGTTGTTTCCCCGGAACTGGTGGCACGCGTGGTGTTCGGTGAAGATAGTCAAACACTTGGTGGGGATGCAGGTGTGAATATTAAATTCAATGACTTTTTATCAGCGAAGGTGGGAGCTACCGTGCAATACGGCCTTGATAATAAGTTAACGGTTTCCGGCGCAGCCGGTATTACGATTAAATATGAATGATGGAGGCTAAGAACCTGATTGGTGCTATGCACTATGTGAAAGCGCTGATAGACGCGCGCCTCAGCGAACAGCTGGAAGGTGAACCTTTTGTTTTGCCGGAAATAAGCGTTGTTGCGGATGGTTCGATATTTTATCACCTTATCGTGTCAGGTAGTTTCTGTGCAGAAGAATATGCAACGTTAGCCATCGCATTAGTGCCCTCGGTAGAACCGTGGCTTTTTCAGGAGCGGATAACGCATTTCTTTCCCAAAGGCCATGATTTACCTGAATTCGGAGCAGTGAAGGGCGAAAATTCCCGATTTATCATCCCAACAGCCGAGACAGTCCTGTATTTGCTGGCGGGAGATGATGTGGCAACCAGGCTGGAACTATTTGCCCGGATTTTTTCATCGGAAAGCATCTTCACCGGAGAAGGTATTTTATCGTTGGATGAAGTTAGAACGGGTGAGCCGCCCATGAGCGGCAGATTGGTTATTTCGCAGGAGTGGCTATCAAAATTGCTGTTGAACAAGGAGCAGCCGCCCGCTTACGGTCCGGAGTTCCCTGCAGTAGCCGTCGATACCCAATTGGGTTGGGACAACCTGGTTTTGCAAGAAAACACGAGCGAACAACTGGAAGACCTCAAGATGTGGTTGGAACACAATACTGCTCTGCTGGATGCATGGAATATGCACAAAATCATCAAGCCGGGATACCGCGCATTGTTTTACGGTCCTCCAGGTACAGGGAAAACGCTGACGGCAACGTTGCTGGGGAAGAAATTCGGTCGCGACGTTTTCCGGATAGATCTATCTCAAATCGTGTCAAAATACATTGGTGAAACTGAGAAAAACCTTGAAAAAATCTTCAAAAAGGCAGTACACAAAAACTGGATCTTATTTTTTGACGAGGCAGATGCCCTGTTTGGAAAGCGGACGAATGTAAAGGATTCGCATGACAGGTATGCTAACCAGGAAGTGTCTTATCTGTTACAGCGGTTGGAGGATTTCCCTGGGTTGGTCATTCTGGCATCCAATTTCAAAAGCAATATCGACAAAGCCTTTATGAGGCGTTTCAATGCGGTCGTTCATTTCGTAATGCCAAATGCTGCGGAACGGCTTAAACTTTGGAGGCGTACGCTACCGGCCGAGGCCAAACTGGATAACTCCATTAAACTTAATGAGATCGCTGAAAAATACGAACTCAGTGGTTCGGCCATTGTACAGGCTGTCCACTATGTGTCGCTCAGGGCTTTTTCAGCGAGCGATTGCCTGATAAAAAAAAACGAACTGCTTGCAGGCATCCGGCGTGAGTTTGAGAAAGAAGATCGAGTATTCAAATAGCTGGGTTATTCTTTATCCTCACCTTCTTTGTTATTGGTGATTCCGGGCTTAAAGCGAGGTTTGAACCCCAGCGGTTTTGCAGGTGTTTGTTCGGGAGCCTCTTTTGGAGCTTCCGGCTCGACGGTTGGCTCCTGTTCTGCGGAATCTTTCGCCGGTTCTGCCGGTGCGGTGGGTTTGGTTACACCGGGTTTGAACCGTGGTTTGAACCCCAGCGGTTTTGCAGGTGTTTGTTTGGGAGCCTCTTTTGGAGCTTCCGGCTCGACGGTTGGCTCCCGTTGTGCGGAGTCTTTTGCCGGTTCAGCCGGCGCAGTGGGTTTGGTTACACCGGGTTTGAACCGTGGTTTGAACCCGATAGGAGATGCAGCTTTTTGAGCTGTCTCATCCGCAGCGGGTTTGTTTTCTGTGGATTTATTTTCTGTTGGTTCAGCCGACGTAGCAGGTTTGGTTACCCCCGGCTTAAAGCGTGGTTTGAACCCCGAAGGGCTCAGTGAAGATAATCCGGTGGGAGTCACGGCTGTTGTAGACGTATTTTTTTCCAAATCTGGAGCCGAAATATCGCGAGATCGTGCAGACGCGGTGGCAGTAGTTGCGGCTTTAGTTTCCGCGGCAACAGACTCCCTTAGCAAATAGTCTTTACGGAGCCGATTGAACCAGTATTTTTTAGTATGGTCGAAACTCTTTTCGCCCATTTTCACATAGTGACTGCGGAATTCCTCATATAAATCGGGTTTGGCACGTCGCAACTGTGCCAAGTCAATTTTCTTCTTGATGAAAAATTCCTCAAAAGTCATCAGCCCATGTTATGATATACAGCTTGTACATCGTCGTCTTCCTCGATTTTGTCGATCAATTTGAGTACTTCAGCTGCATCTTCCTCAGAGACTTCGGTATTCGATAGAGCAATCCGTTCCAGTTTTGCACTTTTTATTTCGATGCCTTTTTCCTCCAGCAAACGCTGCATATTACCAAAATCTTCAAATGAAGTTTGTGCTACCACCACATCGTTCCCTTCCTCGTCCGCTTCTACGTAAAGTTCTTCCAATCCTCCGTCAATCAGTTCCAGTTCCAATTCTTCCAGATCTACATCCTCTCCGAGTATAAACCGGAAAATGGATTTCCGTTGAAAGATGAAGTCCAACGAACCCGTTTTGCCCAAGGTGCCGCCTGCTTTACTGAAATAACTGCGTATGTTGGCAACCGTCCGGTTGGTATTGTCTGTTGCGGTCTCAATCAGAACAGGCACACCGTGGGGGCCATACCCTTCGTATACATGTTCTTCATAACCCTTGGCATCCTTATCCGAAGCCCGCTTGATTGCGGCTTCGATACGGTCTTTCGGCATGTTTACGGCCTTGCCATTTTGAATAGCTGTGCGCAGACGCGAGTTACCTTCGGGATTCGGACCGCCTTCTTTGACCGCGATAGCAATTTCTTTGCCTAAACGCGTGAATTGCACGGCCATTTTGGCCCAACGCTTGAATTTGCGCTCTTTCCTGAATTCAAATGCTCTTCCCATCTTTTATATCTGTGTTTTTTCTTTAAGGTTTGTTAGCATGTCCGCAATGATTTCGCGGAGATTGAATCGGGGATTCCATCCCCAGTCCCGTTGTGCCTCGGTATCATCGATGCTATTGGGCCATGTATCGGCAATGGCCTGGCGCGGGTCGTTTTCTTCATACGTGATAACGAACTCCGGCAGGTATTTGCGGATTTCATCGGCGAGTATAGCTGGAGTGAAGCTGACGCCTGTCAGGTTATAACTGGATCGGATACAGATGTCTTCTGCCGGAGCATCCATCAGTGCCAGTGTACCACGGATAGCATCGTCCATGTAAAGCATGGGTAAAGCCGTGTCAGCAGCAAGAAAACACGCATAACGATTGTTTTTCAGCGCTTCATGAAAAATATGTACCGCATAGTCGGTGGTGCCACCGCCGGGTGCAGCTTTCCAACTGATGATGCCTGGGTATCGGATGCTACGTACATCCAGCCCATATCGGTTGAAATAATATTCGCAGATACGCTCTCCGGCGAGTTTGCTAATCCCATAAACGGTGTTAGGGTCCATTACGGAATACTGCGGCGTATTCGTTTTGGGGGAATGGGGTCCGAAGACGGCAATCGAACTTGGCCAGAATATCCGGTTAACGCTGTATTCGATGGATAGATCCAATACATTCAGCAATCCGTTGATGTTGAGATCCCACGCTTGGCGGGGATGCTTCTCTCCGGTGGCCGAAAGCACAGCCGCTAACAGATAGACTTGCGTGGGGCGGTATTTCGTGAATAGGAAATGCAACGATTTACGGTCCAACACATCGATGATTTCGAACGGCCCGTCGGAATCGGTTGTTTGCGGCTCCCGTATGTCGGATGCCACTACTTGTTGTGGGCCAAACTTCGCCCGTAAGGCGATTGCCAGTTCCGTCCCGATCTGGCCGTTTGATCCAATGATAACAATCCGTTCCTCCATTGGTTGCAAACTTAGCAAAATTTCCATTTTCATCACAGTCTGGCAGCTAATACAAAGCTCAAACGATACGTTTTTGTTGCTCCCTGTGGATGGTAGGTTTCAATGACGGCTACGTAAATTCCGACGGGGAGCCGTTGCCCCGAATCCGACAAGCCATCCCATGTAATGCGGCCCTGGGTGGCAAGACTTTGGTTGCGTTGCAGTTTTTTAACCAGATATCCGTTGGCGTTGTAGATGTCAATATTGACCATAAAGCCGCTCTGCTGAAGGAGATAAGTAATTTCCAGCTCATCCTCAAAGCCATCGTTATCCGGCGAAAAAGTTTGGGATTTAAGGAAAAATCCAGACAGCATGGATTCTACCGGCGATTGGGAATTTTGGTATCCGGGTGTCGCACCACCTGCTGCAGTAGCCGCCGAACGGAAGTTTCCCGGTAAGTTGGTCGGCATAGAGAAATGTTGCCGTTCCAGTGAAATACCTTTCGGGGTGGTCAGAAACGGAGCCTGCATTTCCGGTGTATAAAAGAGGCTATCAATCGTCAGGTTGTTACTGTAAAGTACCACTCCGCCCGTTTCGTTGTTGAAATTGGGGAGTGCAGGTGTTTCTACAAAAGCGGAGAAGTCACTGTCTGGATACTGTTGTTTTACGATCGAGGGGCTGGTTGTGAGTATTTTGTATTCGTTGGGATGCATGCGGATTGATCGCTCACTTACTTTCCGTTGGCTGCCTGCCGCGCCGTTTGAGTTGACGCTGGCGATATAGAGCTGTTGCAAGTCGACGATTTTGTCCGAGTGATTATAGAGTTCAACGAAATCGACGCCGTCCGGTTTTGGATTGGATAGAATTTCGTTAATGATGATGTCTCCGGCTTGAATGGGAGAGAGTGTTTTGGAATCAAGAGCAGGATTAAGCGGTTTGATGAGGAAATAATCCAATTGAAAATCGGCCCGCCGGGTGGGTGAGAAATTTACGGAGTAACCTGCGTAACCGGCGGCGGCATACGCAACGTCTTTTACCATTGAAATGCCATCTGGGTTGGAAACTGTTTCAAACGTACCGCTGTTCGCTTCGTCGGTAAAAATACGCCATTCGCCCTCCACACTGCAGGTTACTCGTACCCGCGCGCGGAAAGTGTTTCCTTGATTGGGAATTGGACGGCTTCGCAAAACCAATGCGCGTGTACGGCCGTTTTGGCGCCACAGGCTGTATACATGTGCTTGATTCGCACCATCTATCTGCAGGTGATAACCCTGTTGTGACTCGTGAGGGGAGGCGCCGGTTGATGCTAGATAGAAGCGAACGTAATTAGTCGCGGTTAGTACACCCCTTACCTCTATACCAGCTTCCCAAAGTGTATTTGGCAGCTGGTCGGTTGCTGTGAAAAGAAATGCCGTGGAGACTGCTTGATCCGTAAGTTTCAGGCGTTGGTCAACGGGGGCAAACGACGTAATGTCACCAAGCCATTGGCCGGGTAATTTACCCGAAAAGTCATCAAAAAAATAGGAGCCTAAGGTGTCATTAGGTAAGAGTTTAGTTTTTTCTTGTTTGTGTAATGAGGGTTTTACCGGACCGCTAGGCGATGATTTGGCAAGGAATGGGATGGACAGAAACATCGGCAGTAATCCGGATAATAGGAATAAATTGCTTTTCATGGGTTTGAAGACTGATAAACAAGGTGTTTTGGTTAAAGGTTTTTAAAATTCCTTAGCCTGATGTTGCGCCAAATTTCGTATGTTTGGCAGCTTTAAAAAATAAAGGTAAACATTATTAAATTTAGTTCACAAAAAACAACAAGGTAGAAATGAGAGTGGCAGTAGTCGGCGCGACCGGACTGGTGGGTTCGGAGATGTTAACGGTGTTAGCAGCGCGTAATTTTCCCGTAACAGAATTGATTCCGGTAGCTTCTGAGCGGAGCAAGGGCAAGGAAGTCGAGTTCAAGGGAAAGAAATACAAGGTGGTAACACCCGACGAAGCCATAGCATTGAAACCAGATGTCGCATTATTTTCTGCCGGTGGGAGTACATCAACAGAATACGCTCCTAAATTTGCGGCAGCTGGTATCACTGTAATTGATAATTCTTCGGCATGGCGCATGGATCCCACAAAGAAGTTGGTGGTGCCAGAAGTGAACGGAGATGTGCTGTCTGCAGCGGACAAAATCATCGCCAACCCAAACTGCTCTACCATCCAAATGGTGGTTGTGCTGAAACCGTTGCATGAGCAATATACAATTAGACGCGTCGTCGTGTCTACGTATCAATCCGTAACCGGTACGGGTGTAAAAGCGGTGAAACAGTTGCAGGATGAGCGCGCGGGCGTGGAAGGTGAAAAAGCTTACCCATATCCCATTGATATGAACGTCATTCCGCAAATCGACGTGTTTCAAGACAATGGATACACCAAGGAAGAGATGAAAATGATCAAGGAAACCAACAAGATCATGGACGACGATAGTATCCGTGTGACAGCTACTACGGTACGTATCCCGGTCGTAGGAGGGCATTCCGAGTCAATCAATATTGAATTTGAGAATGATTTTGATCTGAATGACGTACGGGCGTTGCTCGCCAAGCAGCAAGGAGTGATGGTGGTAGATAATCCGGCCAATCTGGAATACCCCATGCCAAAAGATGCGCACGGTAAAGATGAGGTCTTTGTAGGGCGTATCCGCAGAGATGAAAGCCAACCCAAAGCCCTGAATCTCTGGGTAGTGGCCGATAACCTGCGCAAGGGTGCGGCTACCAATGCGGTCCAGATTGCAGAGAAGCTGATTGAAAAAGGGTTGTTATAAACACAACCGAGTAATCAAATAAAATAAAAGCATCCGCCAATCGGCGGATGCTTTTATTTTATCGGTATTTCCAAATGCTGGTAAGGGTAATCCATGCTGTTGTTGTCTTATGCTGAAAACAACACTAAAATGGCAAAAAATAAAAGACCCCTTACCTCAGTCCGATTACTGGCTTGTCTGCTCTTGACGTTCATGCTGTCGCAGCATGTCGCGGCACAGCACGGTAAAACAAATCAAGCGCACGTCGGCATTATTTATCCGCTCAGCACCAACGGTAAAACAGCCCACCTGGATACTAATAAGTTTTCGCTGCACTTGCTGGCAGGGATATCACAACAGGAAGATGCGTGTTTGATTGCTGGGGTTTCGGGTATCGTTAAGGGCAATGCCTACGGAACGCTGGTATCTGGAATATCCAATCATGTAGGTAAAGACGCGGATGGTGTGCAGGTAGCGGGAGTTTTGAATCAGATTGGCGGGCGTGCACAGGGCGTTCAGATAGCCGGTTTGATCAATTCCACAGGCAACGCAGAAGGCTTACAAATAGCCGGATTGATGAACAAAGCAGGAAATGTAAACACACAGGTGGCGGGTTTAATCAACGTGGCCAAGAAAGTGAACGGCGTTCAGATAGCCGGATTGATCAACGTAGCGGAAGAAAGTGACTATCCGATAGGTATCCTTAACATCATTAAGGAAGGCGAAATGCAATTAGGGCTTACTGTGGATGAAGGAGGAAATGCGATGGTAACTCTGCGGTCGGGAGGAAAGGTATTGTATGGCCTTTTGGGCATAGGCTATCATTTCGGATATGAAGAAGCCCGCTATGCGGTCGAAGCAGGTTTGGGCGCGCACCTAGTCGCCGCAAAGGCCTTTCGGCTCAATGCCGAGCTGGCAAGTGCAGCGATGACCAACTTTGAAGAGGGTGTATATGGTAGGCAAAGCCTTCGCGTACTTGCGGGCTACCGGATTACACCCCGTTTCGAATTGTTTGCCGGCCCCACGTTTAACCATCTGGTGTTTGAAACCGATCAACCTGATATCCGGGATGACCGGTACCTATGGAGGTGGCATGGAGACGATGTATTCAATGGGTTCTATCTGGGTGGAATCGTTGGGCTGCAATTTTCACTTTAAGTTCGAAATTTCGTAAGTTTGTTAGATGCATGCCTTGATCATCGTTGACGTTCAATATGATTTTCTTCCAAACGGGTCCTTGGCCGTGCCGTTAGGCGATGAAATTATCGATAAAGTAAACCGCATACAGCAAGATTACGACTTGGTTGTGGCCACGCAGGATTGGCACCCTGCTGGCCATCAGAGCTTTGCTTCGGCACATGCGGGCCGTGCGCCCTTTGAAATTATTGACCTCAATGGACTGGAGCAGGTGTTATGGCCAGATCACTGTGTGCAGGAGAGTACGGGGGCCGAACTGACTGATTTATTGGATACACACCGCGTCGAAGCCATTTTTCGTAAAGGCACAGATCCTGAGATCGACAGTTACAGTGGTTTTTTCGACAATGGCAAACGGAAGAATACCGGTTTAGCGGGTTATTTACGTGACAGAGCAGTAACCGCGGTTTCAGTTTGCGGGCTGGCTGCGGATTATTGTGTGTATTTTACCGCCATGGATGCCTTGGAACAAGGCTTTGATACCTACATCGTGGAAGAAGCTGTGCGCCCGATCGATGCCTCCGTTTATATGGATAAGCGGGCAACTTTCCTTCAACGAGGAGGAAAGTTGCGTTGATTGCCTCCTGCTCCATTTTCCCTTCCCCCACTTCCCCCACCGAAATGCCTTATGTTATAGGTAAAGCTCAATAGAAAATACTGCTGGAGTGCGTTATTCTGGGTATCTTGTATATACCGTTCGCTGATGCTACGAGTGATGTTCGTATTGCGATTAAGCAGGTCATATGCCGATAGTGTGATCTCCCCTTCCTGGCGCTTGAATAATTTTTTACCGAGGGAGGCATTCCATAGGATAAATTGTTGATCGTAACCTTCGGCAAGCCCCTGGTTATAGTTGTAGTATAAAGAGGAGGCCACGCGAATACCTTTCCAGAACGTATAGGCCAGATCGTTGCGGATAATCTGGTTGTAATAGTTGTAGCTCAGATCGGTATTGGAGTTGTTCCGTACGACACTATAGTTGCCCACATAGCTCAGTCCAATGACCAAATGCGGTCCGAAACGACTGTTTACCCCGATACGTTGGTTGATGCCGTACGAGTTGGAGTATGTCTCCACAAAGTTGATCAGTCCGATATCATGATTTTGGTATAAGTTCGTGCTGAGGTTCAGGTTGATCTTCCAGGGTTTAATCGGAGTGCCATAAGTGGTATTCGCCCGTATGCTATAGTATCCGTCGATGTTTTCAGGTCGCGTAAACTGTCCGCCGGCGCCCAATAGCACATCCGGGGCAATCAGCGTGTCCGTGCTGGCGATATAGGTGGAATTTACAATTCGATTATTGGAAAAATCAGCATTCACATTGGCGGAGAAATTGCTTCCGGTTTCGCGTTTTACACTGTTGAACCGAAGGCTGAATCGGTGGCCGTATTCCTGTTTCAAATTGGTATTGCCGGTACGTATGTTCAGGGGGTTTTGATTATTGATTACATCTTGCAATTGGTTGATAGAAGGTGCATTGGTCGCCGAGTTGTAGCTGATCTGTACCTCCTTATCACGTGAAAAGTTATAGGAAAAGCTGGCATTGGGCAGGTAACTACTGAAGTGGCTACCTGTTATCTGGGTATCTGGAAAGGTGCGGTGATTATTGATTTTGGCGTCCTGAAAATTAAGACCCACCTCGAAACGGAAAGAATCCCGTTTGGCGATTTGATAAGATAAACCCGCGCTTTGGTAGGTGTAGTCATTCCTGAATTCGTTGGACAATTGCCTGTCAAGCTCACCGAGCTGACCGGTCTCAATCAGAAATTCAAAGGTTTCCCGATTGGAATAGTTGGCCGTGTTGCGTAGGCTGTAATTAGCCTGCATGTGGCTATGTTGACCCAAGGGTTCCGTATAGGCCAGTCTGCCGGTAATCCCATTTCCATACCCGTTTGTGTTGTTTTGGTTGCTGACGGTATCGGTACGGCCGGTAGTCTGAGCCTCGAAGAACTCGTTGAGCGAATAGGTTTGTGCCAAGCCTTTATTGGAATTGGCCGAGCCGTTTGCGCTCAATGAAATGGTCCTGCCAAGTTTGCCCAAACGTAACCGGTAATCCAGACTCCCACTGAAGTTGAAATTGAAGTTGTCATTATCATTGGTGCGCTCGGATGCATTGATCGGGTCGTTATTGGACAATAGGGTGTGGCTGTTTGAAAATAGCGTGCGGTTATTTTGCTGGAAGGACAGACTGGGCTGGAAGTCGATGCGCTGGTTGGAATCGATATCAAAGCGCATACGCATGTTAGCCCTGTGACTGTAATTGATGCTGTTCGATTCCTGATTTTGGGTATTGAACTGATTGGCATTGGAGCCAATCAGGTACTCCCGGTTGGTTAGGCTGTTGGTCATGTTACTCGTGGAATTAAAGGCATAACTTCCATTGAAATTCAGACGATCATCCAGCCATTCGTTGTTGAAGTTGGCCGAAACGCTATTTGTTCGGTTGAGGCCTCTCCCGCTACCTCCGCCCGCCGGATTGCCCCGGTTTCTTCCGCCCCGGCTGTTACGCCCGCCTTCGGACTCCCCCCCCGCGATACTGGCCATGGAAAAATCCGACTGGTTGACATTGTTTGATACGGCAAAGACGGTAAAGCGCTTACTGCCGTTAAATAGATTCAGGTTCCCACCGGTGTTGTATCGCTCGCTTGCTCCATAACCGCCGGCGGCGCGACCAAAATATCCGTGCCTGCGATCCGGCCGGGTAACGATATTGATCACTTTTCGACGTTGCCCGTCATCAAATCCGGTAAACTGTGCCTGTTCGCTTTTTTCATCGATGATCTGGATTTTTGAAATAATATCTGCGGGCAGCGTTTTCAGGGCGATGCGCGGATCAGTGCTAAAAAATTCTTTACCATCCACGATGATCCGCTGTACGTCTTCACCCTGCGCTTTTATTTGTCCCTCTTCATCGATTTCCACCCCCGGAATCTGCATCACTAACGCATCCGCATCCGCATAGGGTTCGGTGCTGAAGGCCGAGGCATCGAATTCGGTGGTGTCTCCCTTGAGTACCGCAACGGGCGGGGCTGCAATGATAGCCACTTCCTCCAGCGCCCGGTATTCGGGGATTAACCGGATGTTCATTGGCTGAGAAAGGCCTTCCGAAGGGATATGGATATTTAAATAGGCCGACCGGTAACCCAGGAAGTTTACCTGCAAGCGGTATCTGCCGGGCGGCAGTTGCTTCAATTGAAAATTACCGTCGGCATCGGATGCACGTTGTTCCAATAATGAATCGCGGGATGTGAGCAAGCGGAGGCTGGCACCCTGTAAACCACTATTGTCGGTGCTGTCTAGAACTTTACCCCGTATCGATTGTTGTGAGATGGCGGTAAACGAACAAAAAAGCAAAGTTAACGCTAAAAGATAGCGTGTATACTGGCTGTTCATGGTTAATTTAGTATCTGAGTAATTTTAGTATCTATTTGAACAATTTAGTAGGTTAAGACATTATTAATAGTCCAACGTTTAATCGGCGTGGCTTTTCGTAATCGCTTTGTTACACCGGGTTTTCGGTTGATTTTCTGTTAAGTTTTCTTCTTTTTCTCGATTTGGCTATTGCAACCATTTTTTGAGTAATATATTTGCAGTTCATTTGGTATGGAGTGATGATGAAGCAAAAAGCAGAAAGTAGGAAGGAAAAAATAATGCGGGAGGCACTTTTGTTATTTGCTGAAAAGGGCTATATGGATACTTCGACAAAAATTATTGCCCAGCGGGCAGAAGTTTCCGAGGCGCTCATTTTCAAACATTTTGGAAATAAGGACGGTCTATTGTTCCATTTAATCAAGTCTGGATATCGGAGGGTTTTACAACACCACCGCGGAATGATGATTTACCGAGATGCCAAGAATTTCCTGCGGAGTATGATTAATTTGCCAAAAGAACTGGTGAGTGAAGAGCCCTTATTTTGGAAATTGCAGGAGCGGCTTTCGCACCATGAATTTTCCCGGCAGCAGCACGAGCTTTTCATGAAGCCGGTTTATCCGGTTATTAAACGTGCTTTTAACGAGTTGGGGTATGGAAATCCAGAGTTGGAAACGCAATTGCTTCTGATGATTATCGAAACACTGTGGAAAAAAGAAGCAAACGGGGAGCTGAGCCACTCTGCTGAAGTGGCTAAATTGCTTGAAGCCAAATACGGTCTTGCCACCTAAAAATGAGAGAAATGCTTAGAAAAGCGGTCCTTATTACTGTTTTTACTTGGTTGTCATTGTGTTCATGGGTAATGGGCCAACAGCGAGGTGCATTTATTCCCTTTATAAATACACAGCATGCGTGGGTCGATTCGGTATTCAAAACGCTCAGCCAACGGGATAAAGTAGCTCAGCTTTTTATGGTTCGCGCCCATACCAACTTAGGGCAGAGGTATATTGACTCCGTGGCTAATGTGTTGCAACGGGAACAATTGGGCGGGATTGTATTGTTTCAAGGGGGGCCGGTACGCCATACGCAGGCGATCAATCGGTATCAAAGATTGTCGAAAGTCCCGCTGTTGGTTGCCTTCGACGGCGAATGGGGGCTGGGTATGCGGATGGCGGATTCTACCATCTCCTTTCCGTATCAAATGGCATTGGGTGCGATACAAAACGAAGCCTTGATTTATCAGATGGGCCTCGAAATAGCGAGGGACTTCAAACGGCTTGGATTGAACGTGAACTTTGCACCGGTAGTAGATATCAACAACAATCCTCGTAATCCGGTTATCAATTTCCGTTCATTCGGCGAGGATAAACAAAATGTAACCCGTAAAGGACTTGTTTATATGCGGGGAATGATGGATGGCGGATTGATAACGTCACTGAAACACTTTCCTGGGCATGGCGATACGGATGTAGATTCGCATTATGACCTGCCGCAACTCAAATTCAGTGCTGGACGGTTGGATTCACTTGAAATGTATCCATTCCGTGAATTAATCAAAGCCGGCGCATCGGGTGTGATGGTTGCACACATGAATATTCCTAGCCTAGACAAGACTCCCAACTTACCTTCGTCGCTATCCAAACACATCGTTACCAATGTACTCAAGAAACGACTCGGTTTTCAGGGGCTTACTTTCACCGATGCCATGGATATGAAGGGAGTCGTCAAACATTTCCCGAATGGAGAGGCCGATGTCCGGGCGATTTTGGCAGGGAATGACGTGTTGGAACTTTCCGAAAATAGCGCCCGGGCAATTGATCGGGTATTGCAGGCAATCAAACAGGGACGACTTACCCAACAGGATGTTGATATCCGTGTTAAAAAGATATTGGCAGCAAAATATTGGCTCGGATTGGATACACTGCGATCGGTAGACCTTAACCACCTGTATCAAGATATCAACAGACGGCAAACTGAATTGCTGAGTCAGCGGTTAGCAGATGCTTCGATGACGCTGCTCAACAGCGATAGTTTGATTAGGGCCTTGAATTATACCAAACGGACCGCAATTATCAGTATAGGGGTTGCGCAGATTTCCGAATTCCAGAACATGCTCGATTGGCGGTTTGATAACTATATGAATTATGTGCTGTCTCCTCAAGCCACGGCGGATGATGTAGCTGCTGTGGCTGGCGAACTCACTCGATACAGCCAGGTGATTGTGGCAATTCATGACGATCGTGTCCGTCCAAGAAGTACGTTGAATTATAACGGAACGGTACGCTTATTTCTGAATGAACTGGCCGGGATGAACAGCGTTTTTTGTGTATTTGCCAATCCGTATGCGCTCGCCGGATTGCCGGGTGTGGAACAAGCAAAATCCATCCTCGTATGTTATCAAAACGATCCCATTATGCAACGTGCAGCTGCCAAAGTGATCCTTCGGCGTTTAACCCCTTCCGGAAAGCTACCGGTTACCATTAATTCATTTTTCCGTTATGGTGATGGAATATAAGAGCCGTGGACCAGGTAATATCATTCTATGTACAATTCCCGCACATTTGATGGTAAACTCTCATTTTTTATGCGATCTATGGCAGTCACTACATATCGGTAGTAGCCATTTCGGCGGGTCATGTTGTCTGTATATGTTAGTTGGTCGCTGTCATAGGTGATGTATAGGATATTCTGCGGGTTGTCCAGATCCAGCTCTTCGCCTTCGTTGAATCGATATACGACATAGCCGTAAGCGTCGTCGCCATCTGCTGACTGCGCCGAGGGTAGCCAATGCAAAATGACGGATGTCCGGTTTTCTGCTACAGTAGCCAGTAAACCGAAGGGCGGCTCGGGAGGAACGCTGTCCAACCAGGGCATGGTTGGGGGAAGCGACTTGTATCGGTATAGGTCGTATTGCAGCGAATCCCTAAGGCCAACGGTGTTATTGGCGATATGCTTGGAACTATAGTAGATGCTTCCTTGTGCGTGCGCATGCTGTCGGGCATACCGTATTTGTTTGGGAATCTGATTGCGCTCTCGCCAACCTTCCCGGTTTTCGTTGGCCCGGTACGCTGCATGGCCAATGTAAAAATGCCTGCCATTGGTATGCTGGCCCCACCAGTCGGCCAAAACTTCGTAAGGAGCTGAAGGATTACCAAAAGGAAAATAGATTTGAGGATTGATGTAATCGACCCATCCTTCTTCCAGCCATTTCAGTGCATCTGCATACAACTGACGGTAGCCACTGAGACCGGCAGACGCCGAGCCGAGAGGATGGTCTTTTTTATTGTCCCAAATGCCAAACGGGCTTACCCCAAATTTGATGTATTTTTTTTCCTTATGCACGCTGTCCGAAACCATTTGGATCAGTAAATTGACGTTGTTTCTACGCCAATCAGCCACATTTTGGAATCCGTTAGGATATTTTCTGAAAGTTTCTCCATCCGGAATGGGCTTACCGCTATCTGGGTAGGGATAAAAATAATCATCAAAATGAACGCCGTCGATGTCATAATTACGAACGATATCGGTGACGATTCCGGTGATGTATTCCCTCACTTCCGGTAAGCCGGGGTTAAACAATTTTTTTCCACCGTACACGAAAAACCATTGGGGTTTTTGGCGGGTGATGTGATCGGCTGTCGTATTAGCAGCCACCAGATCAAAGGTAGCCCGGTACGGGTTAATCCAGGCGTGCAATTCCATGCTGCGCTTGTGCGCTTCTTCTATCGCGAACTCCAGCGGATCGTAAAAGGGGGTAGGTTGCTGCCCGGGTTTCCCGGTAAGGAAGCGGCTCCACGGTTCCTTGCTTTTGGCATAAAATGCATCTGCCGAAGGCCGTATTTGGAGTAAGATCGCATTAATGCCCGCCCGTTGATGGTTGTCTAGCTGCTGAATCAGCTCTGCTTTTTGTTGTGCGGTGGTCAGATTGCTTGCAGAGGGCCAGTCAATATTGACTACGGTCGCAATCCAAACACCTCGCAGCTCTCGCTTCGGTAATATATCCAGCGGCGGATTGGGTAGGCCATAGCTACAAAAGGAAAACAGCGCGAGAAAAGTAATCAGTAGGAAACCCCGGCAAATACGAATAGTACTCATTTCCAATGTCATCATCCGCCACAAATCTAACGCCAAAATTCGTAAATCTAAAATGCTAATTCGTACAACCGCTCCTTATGCATGCCCGTTCCATAATTTTAGTATGTACACACCGATGACAAACCAACCGCAAGCCACAGCCAATATTTTCATGACGATGTCCCGTTTGTCGAATCCGACTTGCCATTTGATGAGTGCGTATACCAATACAATCAACAAGGGCAGGGTAGGCGGATAGAGGTGATAGCTTTCTGCCCAATTGCCCCGGAATAGCGCTAATAATGAACGCTGGAATCCACAACCCGGGCAATCGATTCCGGTAAGAGATTTAAGTGGACAAGGTAATAAAAAATTTTGCAGCCAGGAGGATGTCTCCAGGCTGCAAACGGCCCATGCAAAAAAATGCATTTTGGGGAGGTTATGCCGTTGGGTCTTGCGGATTGTTCTGATCGTCAAATGAGTCTTTTAAGTTATCAAAGTCGTTCTTTAGGTTATTGAACGAATTGCCACCGGTGGCTTCCGCTGCGGTTGGCCCAATATACTTCGCGTCGCCAAAACCAAGGATAGGGAAAACCACGATCCCAAAAAAGACTGCTAATATCGTCCAAAGCGGCACTTCTTTGCCAAAGCTTTTCATCAACAAGTTAAGCAACCAGATGGAGAAAACGACGTTTACACAAGGCACAAGGGCGGCAACGACACCCCACCATATCGGTTTGCCTACAATCTCCGCAATAATGATCATGTTGTAGATGGGAATAATCGCGGCCCAGCCCGGCTTACCCGCCTTTTCAAACATTTTCCATATGCCTGCGATGTACAATACAATTATAGCCAAATAAAAGATCGCCCCAACCACGCTTATACCCGCAAATAAGCCATTGCTTACGCCATCATAATTTCCATAGTTATCCATGATTTTTAGTTTTGATGATGAAGTGAAATAATTAAAATTGATTAGTAATTGCCTATAATTCAAGTCAAATATAAGAGTAAATTCGAAAAATGCAACATCTTCATTACGTGAAATAAAAGCAATACCTTTGCAAAGGCACCCAATAAATAATAGGATGCGGATGAAAAAAGAGCAGATTTCGATTTTTGATATGTTTAAGATCGGCATTGGGCCATCAAGTTCGCATACACTGGGCCCTTGGCGTGCCGCTCAGCAATTTACGCAGTTTCTGGAAGCAAAAGGTGTACTTAGGCAAACCGAAGCCATAAAAATTCTGCTCTACGGATCATTGGCTAAAACAGGCCTGGGGCATGGTACAGATATCGCGGTGATGTTGGGACTAAGCGGGGATGATCCGGTTACCTTTGCAGTGGATGAGGTTGGTCCCAAGGTTGCGCAAATCAAGCAGCAGCACCGGCTGATGCTTGCCGGGTTGCACGAGATACCGTTTTATTATACAAACGACCTTTTATTTTTATACGCCGAAAGCCTTCCTTTTCATCCCAATGCGGTTACGTTTCAAGCGTTGTTGATCGATGGTACGGCCGTGAGTGAAACCTATTATTCCGTTGGCGGCGGCTTTGTGGTGCAGGAAGGTGATACAGGGGAAGACAAGCAGGAGGTTGATTTGCCATTCTCGGTACAGAACGCTCATGACCTGCTGATGTGGTGTATGCGTACGGGACTCAAAATTTCCGAATTGATATTGGAAAATGAACAGGCGTGGCGATCGGAAGAAGAGACAAGGGATGGGATCCTTCGTTTATTTGGTGTCATTCGAGACTGTATCTATCGGGGGTGTCATACGCCCGGCTCGCTGCCGGGGGGCTTGCAGGTAGAGCGGCGTGCGTGTAAGCTCAACCGTAAACTGATTGGCGGGCGGCCCTATACCGATTATGACAGCTGGATCGCTGCTATCCGAGCGGGGGGTGATGGATTTCAATACACGTTGGATTGGGTGAGTTGTTTTGCCCTGGCGGTTAATGAGGAGAACGCCTCTTTTGGCCGGGTGGTTACAGCACCTACCAACGGTGCCGCTGGGGTTATTCCTGCTGTGCTGCAATATTTCATTGTTTTTCACGACGGTTTTCACGAAGATCAAATAATCCGATTTATTGCCACTGCTTCAGAAATCGGGAGTATCTTCAAAAAAGGAGCCACTATATCGGCCGCAATGGGCGGATGTCAGGCAGAGATCGGTGTATCGGCTGCTATGGCCGCGGGAGCGCTTACCGAACGCTTGGGCGGCTCGCAGCGTCAGGTGCTTATGGCGGCCGAGATCGCCATGGAACATCATTTGGGGCTTACCTGCGATCCCATCGGCGGACTGGTGCAAATCCCGTGTATTGAACGCAACACGATGGGGGCGATCAAGGCGATCACGGCGGCCCAACTGGCCCTGCAATCCAATCCGGATAAGGCCAAGGTCAGTCTGGATGCAGTGGTTAAAACCATGTGGGAAACGGCTCAGGATATGAATGCGAAATACAAGGAAACCGCCGACGGCGGGTTAGCTGTGAATATTCCATTGAGCTTGCCGGAGTGCTGACACGTAATCCGACCGGAGTCCGGAGTCCGCACCTCGGATGAATCAAAAGGTGGGCACCTCTCTGTAATAGGGTGGGCACCTCCTTATAACAAGGTGGCCACCTCTTTTAATAAAGGTGGCCACCTTTATTAAAAGTCAGCGAAAACAATTGCTTATTTTTTCGAATAGGAAATGTCGTTCATGATTTTTTTCAGTGCCTTTCCTGGCCTGAAATTTACCCTGGAGCCGTTAATCGTAGCCGCATCTACATTCTTTTCAGACGGTTGCGATTTGGCATCCAGCGACAGGGAGAAACTGCCGAAATCGCCAAGTTTGACCAGATAGCCTCGTGCCAGGGTATGCCCTAATACATGGATCAGCCCCTCCATCATCGCCGCCACATCAGCGGGCGTCAGCGTTGAGGCGTGCGATAGCTCTTCGCTGATGTCACGTATGTTCATTTCACCGCGGCTTTTCCACTGGGCTGTATATTTTGGCTGTTCCGGATTAACAAAGTTATATTGTTTTTTGACGATGTATTTTACAGGCATAAGGTAAATTGTCTCTGGTTTCTGATACGGAAAATGTGGTTAAAGATAGGTTTTTCCAATGTAAAAACAAAGATCTCACCAGATCGCCACACCGCTGATGTATGATTTGTGGAACCAATCGCGGGTATAGAATTTAAAGCGAATTTAATATTTTTTTGGTCAGATTTTCGTGTTTTTTCTCGTACTTTGTTTTTATGCCGCTTTTTATCAGTTCGATCGCATCAGGGAGCAACGGTAATTGTTACTACATTGGTAATGGCAACGAAGCTATTCTGATTGATGCCGGTATTTCCTGTCGTGAAACCGAGAAACGCATGGCCCGGCAGGGGTTGTCTATGCAACAGGTGAAGGCCATTTTCGTTTCCCATGAACATACCGACCACATAAAGGGGCTGAGTGTATTAGCCAACAAATACCAGCTGCCGGTATTTCTTTCGGATGGTACGCGTGCCGGTTGCCGGCTGGCGATACCCGATCGTCTGCTGCATCCTTTAGCCGACTTACAAAGGGTAACAGTGGGAACACTGGAAATCATCTCTTTCCGGAAATACCACGATGCTGCAGATCCCCATAGTTTTCTGATAAATAGCGAGGGCTATACGGTGGGCGTTTTTACAGACATCGGACGTGTCTGCGAACGAATGGTGGATTATTTCGGTCAATGCGATGCCGCTTTTCTGGAAACCAATTATGATGTGGATATGCTGATGCAGGGCCGCTATCCTTTTTTTCTTAAAAATCGTATCCGAAGTGGTTATGGGCACTTATCCAACACAGAAGCCTTAGCGTTATTTCAGCAGCATCGTTCGCCGAAACTAAGCCACTTGTTCCTGTCTCACCTATCGCGAGACAACAACGATCCGGACTTGGTATATAATTTGTTTAAGGAGCATCGTGGAGACACAGAAATCATTGTGGCGGGTCGTTATGCCGAGACTCCCGTTTACTGCTTAGGAAATAAATCCGCGTTGACGCACAGTGAGCTGAATATCCATGTTGAGGTAACCTATGGATATGTTTCGACATAAAGCTTGAAACAAACAGTTCATTGACCTGTTTATATCAGGATTTTTGTCGAAATTTGATTGATCTTTAATTCTTCACCATGCACACAATACGTTTCAGCCGATTGAAGGTGGGCAATGCCGCACTCATGCTAGCGTCTGTTCTTTTGTTGGTTACGGCCTGTAAAAAAGAAAACGGAGGGAATGGGCCGAGCTCACAAAATGAAAAGACCAATCAGTGGGTAATTGAAAATATGCGTGATGTATACTACTGGAATACGTCGATACCCCAAGACCGGAACCTGGATTTCGGTCTCGATCCGGAAGAGTTTTTTGACAAGATCCTGCACCCAGACGATCGATTTTCCTGGATTCAGCTGGCTAAAGATTTGGAGGATAATCTGTCCGGAGTTTCCACGACGATAGGATTGGGAATCGGATTGCTTCAAATCAATCAGGCTGGCGAAGTAATTATCTCTGTCCGGTATGCGTTGAAGGGTTCCCCGGCTGATAAGGCAGGGATTGAACGTGGTGATATCATCACGGAAATAAATGGCCGTGCATTGACGGTTCAAAATTACCAGGAAGTGCTGGAACCGTATTATGGTTCTGCCACTTTTAATGTACAACTGGCGCATATCAACGAAAATGATCAGATTGTGCTCGATCAGGAGATTGAACTTACACCGGTTACGCGGTTTCAGGAACAGGCTATTCATATGGATACCGTTATCACTACCTCAGGGGGAAAAAAAGTTGGATACCTGTTTTATAATCGATTCCTCAACGAGCAACCCAATGAGTTGCTGGAAGCCTTCTATAAATTTAAGACCGCAGGTGTAAGTGACCTCGTGTTAGACCTGCGGTACAACGGTGGGGGCGGTATATGGATTGCAGCCATAATGTCTGGTCTTATTCAGGCTAATTTTCGGGAGAACGATCCTTTTATCGAGTATAAATACAATAGCAATTATGGAAACGAAACATTGTCCTATTATCAATTGTTTGGGGGCGATTCCGATGACGAAGATGATATTGAGTCGGCAGATGAGGTAGTGAGTGTAATCAAGGAGTTGAACTTGAATTTGCCTAAGGTATACATCCTAGCAACCAACTATTCTGCATCTGCAAGTGAGTTAGTTATTAATAACCTCCGTCCCTTTTTGTCCGATGCGAACGTTGTGCATATCGGAGAGACGACGGTTGGGAAAAACGAAGGATCTATCACCATTATTGACGAACGGACCCCCCCCGAAATTGAATGGGGAATTCAGCCGATTATTGTAAAACTGGCTAATAAAGCTGGATTCGGAGACTATCCTGACGGCTTGGAACCACAACATGAAGTTGACGAGTGGGATTACTTGCCCTGGGCACCCATCGGTTCGTCCGATGATCCGTTGTTGGCCAAAGCGCTAGGCCTTATCGATCCAAGTATGCAGCCGATTGCCGCAAAGACCATGGGGTTGAAGGCACAAACTGCACGCAAGCTTCACGCGGAGAAGGTCCGAGGTTTCGAAGACGAGCTCAATAAGCCCGTACCGGTTGATATTGGTCGTCCGAAACAGCGATTTATCCGATAAGCTTCATCCCGAACAATTTTACAATATGGTCTTTCAGCCTGATTTTTACGGCACCAATGTCTTGTGTTGCACCGAGTTCCCGCTGCATTGAGGTCACATCCTTGTCATCGATACCACAAGGCACAATGTTGTTAAAGTACTCAAGGTCTGTATTAACGTTAAAAGCAAATCCATGCATGGTTACCCAACGGCTGGCACGTACGCCCAACGCACATATTTTGCGGGCCCGGTCGTTATCGGCATCCAGCCATACCCCCGTGTATCCCGGGTAACGACCGGCTGTAATACCATAGTCGGCCAGCGTACGGATCACAGCCTCCTCCAGTGTCCGGAGGTACAAATGAATGTCTGTAAAGAAATTATCAAGGTCCAGTATAGGGTAACCTACAATTTGCCCCGGGCCGTGGTAGGTGATGTCGCCGCCACGGTTAATCTGATAAAAGGCAGCCTGTTTTTGCGCCAATCCGTTTTCATCCAAGAGCAAATTTTCCGGTTTGCCACTTTTACCCAGTGTATATACATGCGGATGTTCTGTAAAAACGAGGTAATTGGTGGTGGGAGACGCCTTTTCCGTCAAGCGGTTGGCCGATTTCTGGGCTGTCACTTCGGAAAATAGGACTTCCTGTCTGTCCCAAGCTTCCCGGTAGTCCATTAGCCCCCAATCTTCGAAGATTACTTTTTTATTCATCCCTAATACTTAGCGTTGCCGCATGTGTTAATAAAGCAGGTTATCATACGGATATCTTTCCGTGTGCATGTTTACGACCTTATTGTACAGCAGCTTCCTGAATTCTTCTACATTCGTTTTATCAATAGCCGATATGAATACTGCGGGACTGTTGTGTTTCGCCATCCAACTGCTTTTGAAGTCCTTTAACGATACCGGCCGCGGTTCTGTTTCCGCATCCTCCTCATGCTGTTCGGGGTAGGAGCGGTAAGCATCAATTTTGTTGAACACAGTGATGGTTGGTTTATCCAACGCACCCAAGTCTTTGAGGGTTTCATTTACTGCCCGGATGTGATCGTCAAAACTGGGGTGAGAGATATCCACCACGTGCAACAGTATGTCTGCTTCACGGACCTCATCCAGGGTGGACTTAAAACATTCAACCAGATGGTGGGGCAATTTGCGTATAAAACCAACGGTGTCTGACAGCAAAAATGGCAGGTTGTCAATAACAACCTTGCGTACGGTTGTGTCGAGCGTAGCAAACAGCTTATTCTCAGCAAAAACATCCGATTTCGAAATCAGATTCATAATCGTCGATTTCCCCACATTGGTATATCCCACCAATGCCACGCGGATGAGTTGGCCACGGTTTTTTCGTTGGGTTTCGGCCTGCCGGTCAATGGACTTCAACCGTTCTTTCAATAAAGCGATCTTATTTAAAATCATCCGGCGGTCGCTTTCAATCTGGCTTTCGCCCGGACCGCGCATACCGATGCCGCCACGCTGCCGTTCGAGGTGGGTCCACATACGCGTGAGTCTGGGCAGGAGATACTGCAACTGGGCCAATTCTACCTGGGTTTTAGCTTGCGCGGATTTAGCCCGGCGAGCAAATATGTCCAGGATGAGATTACTACGGTCAAGAATCTTCACATTCAATTCCCGTTCGATATTGCGAAGCTGAGAAGGTGACAACTCGTCATCAAACACGACAATGTCTATTTCCTCTGCCTTTACGTATGCCTTTATTTCATCCAGTTTTCCCGTACCTACGAAGGTCGCCCGGTCGGGGTGGTGGAGTTTTTGAGTGAACACCTCCTTTACAATGCCTCCTGCTGTATCTACCAGAAAAGCCAATTCCTCTAAGTATTCCCGTTCTTTTTCTTCGTTGGAATCGGGTAGGATAACGCCTACTAATACAGCGGTTTCGGGTTGTATAGCAGTGTCAAAAATCTTCGGTTTTGCCATGTATTTAAAAAAATAAAAGTAAAAAATAAAAAGTAAAAAAATCCGAGGGCGCTTGTCACAAGCGGAAACTACAAAAGCGGAGCTATAAAAAGGTGTACATGGCGTTATGGGTAACTAACAAAATGCAAAGATAAAGGTTTCTTGTAAAAGAAAAAAGCCCTGAAACGGGGAGAATCAGGGCTTTTAAACTAACCAATTATAAACCTAAATTATGAAAAGACAATTTTATAACCTTATCTTGTCAATAAGCATGCCAAAAAAACAAGGGGGTTTGTGAGGTTTGTTAAAATTTTGTCAACTTGCGGTAGCTTTTTAGATTTGTATTCAGCGGTTTTACCAAACTAAGTATGGACGTCATTGAGAAAATCAGAAATGAACTGACAGAACTTGCCGATGAACAAGTCCTGTTGTCACAACAACGCTTCTTCAAGGAACCGATAAAAAGCTATGGCGTAAAACTTCCGCTTGCAACTGCTGTCGGCAGAAAATTCACAAAGGAAATTAAGAAGCTTCCTAAATCGGATGTCATTACATACTGCAATAAATTATGGGAATCGGGATATTTTGAAGAGGCAATCATTGCCTGCAACCTGATGTACAGCATCCGGAAACAATTTGAGCCGGATGATTTTCTGGTAATGGAGCGTTGGTTAAGGGAATATGTAACCAATTGGGCGTCGTGCGATACGCTGTGTAACCACACGGTCGGCACGTTGATCGAGATGTTTCCCACCTGCTTGGAAAGGCTGAAGGATTTTACGCAGTCGGAAAATCGTTGGATGAGGCGTGCTGCAGCCGTATCATTGATTATACCTGCCAGAAACGGCAAATTTGTCAAGGATATTTTTGAAATCGCCGATCGTTTGCTGGAAGACAACGATGACCTGGTGCAAAAAGGATACGGCTGGCTACTAAAGGCAGCGAGTGCGGCGCATCCCGGTCAGGTATTTGATTATGTGATGAAAAACAAAAGCCACATGCCCCGTACCGCATTGAGATATGCCATTGAGAAAATGCCAAAAGCGTTGAAAGAAGAGGCGATGCGGCGGCCTGGTAGGGTAGGCTGACAAGGAGTTTTTAATTATGACTGAGTCAATCAATATATCCGATATGCGTATCCCTGATGCTTCTGCACAACGCATCCTGTCTATCGATACCATGCGTGGATTGACACTGTTTCTTATGTTGTTCGTAAATGACGTGTATACACCCGGTGTACCACAATGGATCGGCCATACGGAAGCGAGTGTGGACGGCATGGGGCTGGCCGACTGGGTATTTCCGGGTTTCTTATTCATGGTGGGCATGGCGATTCCATATACCCTCCACTCACGCAGGAAAAAGGGCGAAACCAACTGGCAAGTTTTCGGTCATATCGTTTTCCGAACGATTAGCCTCCTGCTGATTGGCGTATTGATGGTCAATATCGGTCGGCTTAATGCAGCGCTTACCGGCATAAACCGGAACCTGTGGGCGGTGTTGCTATATGTCGCAATCTTCTTGGTGTGGAACCAGTACCCTGCAAGGAACCGGAGGAACCGGTACTTCGCCGGACTGAAGACCTTAGGCGTTATCGGTCTCTGTATATTGGTTTTGGTGTTCCGGGCTGGGGAGCCTGGTGCTGTGTCGTGGCTAACTACCAGTTGGTGGGGGATACTTGGCTTGATCGGTTGGGGCTATTTCGTTGCCGCCACCGTTTGCCTGTTGGTGGGTGAAAAGCTAATTCCTATAGTGGGCATTTGGGTGTTCTTTATCCTGCTCAATATGTTGTCTCAGTGGGGTTTACTGGAGTCGGTTGATTTCCTCAACCCGGTTTTTGGCGTTGTGATCAGCGGCAACATTCCATCCATCGTGTTGGCTGGCCTAATCGTAAGCCTCATCCTTCGCCGCACGGCCAAACCTTCTGTGAGAACCGTCTTCCAGATAGCAGCCTTAGGTTTGGCCAGTTTGGGTGTTGGCTTCTTCCTCCGTCAATGGTTTATCGTGTCCAAAATCTACGGGACACCAAGTTGGGCCATGATATGCAATGGCATCAGCATGATACTTTATGCGCTGCTATACCTGATCGTCGATTATTGGCAACGGTACCGCTGGACCGGGCTGTTTCAAGCTGCAGGAAAAAACTCGCTCACCACCTACCTGGCTCCCGACATCATCTATTATAGCTGCTGGGGCCTTGGCATCCCGCTGTTTTTTTACAAACAGGATAGCAGTCAACTGCTGGCAATTACCGGCTCAGTCGGTTGGGCTTTTGCGATGATCGGTTTTGCCGTGCTGCTTTCCAAAATAAATATCCGATTGAAATTGTAACATCCATATAAATCCTAACATGATGGAAATGATCGTCAAACGCTTTGCCTGCTTACTGTTTCTTATCGCGCAGTTCTATCTCGCGAACGCACAGGATACCCTACCGGTCAGGGGATTTTGCATCGCCGCTCCCAGCCCTGACAGGGTGGAGGATTTTGTGAAATTTATTGATGAAGAACTAGCTCCTCGGGGTGTGAACACATTGGTGCTCCGGATAGACCACAACTATGCGTTCAAAAGCCGACCCGAATTGCGGGGCGAAAATCCGCTTTCCAAACGGGAAGTAGGGAAGTTGGTGTCCGTCTGCCAAAAACACGCGATACGGATTATCCCACAAATCAACCTGCTGGGCCATCAATCGTGGGCTGGCACGTTGGGCAAGCTGCTCAGCGTATATCCACAGTTTGATGAGACGCCGAACGTAAAGATGCCCGGGAAATACGAGTGGCCTAATCCGGATGGGCTCTACTGCAAGAGCTATTGCCCCCTGCACCCCGAGGTACACGACGTAGTGTTTGATCTGGTCGATGAAATCTGCGATGTCTTTGAGGCCGATGCGTTCCATGCAGGCATGGATGAAGTGTTTTATATCGGCCATGATAGCTGTGCCCGTTGTTCAGGCCGGGACAAGGCGGAGTTGTATGCCAATGAAGTCAACAAAATCGCCAATCACCTCGCATTGAATGGTCGTCAGCTATGGATCTGGGGCGACCGCCTCATCGACGGCAAAACCACGGGCATTGGCATGTGGGAAGCGAGCATGAATAACACCGCCCGAGCCGTCGACCTCATCGACAAATCGGTGATGATCTGCGACTGGCACTATGAACAAGCCGTGCCCACGGCCGTGTATTTCGCGATGAAAGGCTTTTCTGTGATCAGCTGCCCCTGGAAAAAAGGGAAGGTGGCAACGGCACAGCACGAAGACATGCTGCGGTTCAGGCAACAGGCCACCGATGAAATGGCCTCACGTTATCAGGGTGTAATGCAAACTATATGGTCTGGGGCAGGATCCTTTCTAGACGAGTTTTATGGTGAAAAACCTGCAGCTGCGGAGAGCGAAACCGCGTGCTTCACGACGCTGTTTAATAAAACAGTGCAGCAACAGTAAATCGCCAAAATTCTTCTTATAGCCTTTGCTTATCGGGAATGATCGCAAAGGGTAATTGTTTCATGTTCATAATTGTTATTCGGTATCACCAAAAACGTTTCCCTTTTTATCCGTAGCAATTACCCATCGCAGGGCATCGATAAAAAGCTTGTTTTGTGTAGCATCACTGAAAATGTCATCTCCGTGGCCCATATTCAAATAAATCATCCGGTAATTGGTATTGGTCCATACTACTGGCGTATCACCACCCGGAATTATATCTTTAAGGCCGAACGGATAGTTTTCCAGCGCGAGGGAAAGTAATACTTGGATATCGTCCCGCTCCCGGGGACTGGGTTTCCATTGGTACCATTCGTTGATGGGGGCGATGAATGAGTCGGGGAGCCCTTTGGTAATCGCGTGGTCGTGTGTGTCTATGACCAGTTTAGCCGGCATGGGCGGCCAATTGTTGCGGTAAAACACACCCCCTCCTAAAAAGTCAACGAACCAGGGCCAATCGGTATTCCGGTCGTTATAAGCCGCTACGTGGAAGCCATACCATCCACCTCCGTTCTCCATGTATCGCCGGAATGCTGCCCGCTGCCCATGGCTGTGGGGTACATCGTTGAGCATCATTACCAATTGGTATTCGGCCAGTTTTGTATCATTTAGGTCGGCCATGTTGCTGGTCGTATCAAACACAAATCCATTGCCGATGGTAAGGTCTTTGAAAAAGTGGATGGCATCTTCTGCAAAATCCACATGCGCACGTTCCACCTTTTTGTTATAGAACGCCAACACCTTAAATCGCGGAAATTGGGCGAGGCAGAGTGCGGGTAACAATACGATGCTGGCAACCAGCCATAGACACTTAGGCATTGAAAAGAGATGTTTCTTCATTTTGTTTTGTCAAATTTGGCATTTGGTTGGATAAACCGTTTAGCTATTAATTGCAACGAAAAATATGGAGTACCGTCTCACGCACCCATCTATTTGCTTGCACTTTTACGATCTAGTTCTCTACAGCACGCTTTTTCATTACTTGAAAATTTCTTCGAGCTTACTTAATAACTCGGTCCCTGTTAATCCCCGGGCAATGATTACACCGTTGGGATCCAGCAAGAAATTATCGGGAATAGCATGGATAAAAAAATCCTTGGCGACAGCATTATCAAAATTTTTCAGGTCTGACACCTGTGTCCATTTCAGCTCATCCTGTTGTATGGCGTTCAGCCACCGATCCCTGGAGGAGTCCAGCGAAATTCCAAGAATATCAAATCCCTTGGAGTCAAACTTGTCATAGGCTTCTACTAATTTCGGATGTTCTTCGCGGCACGGTCCACACCAACTGGCCCAAAAATCGACTAACACATATTTGCCCCGGAAATCAGACAACTTCACCATCTGCGAGGAAGTATCGGCTTGCTCAAAGTCGGGCATTACCTGGCCGATGCCAATAAGCTTATCAACCGCTATACGATGGGCAGTCGCTTTTGCAGTAGGCATACTCATCAGGTCTTTTGATAACGTTTTAAGTGCTTCCTCCGCCAATACACGCGCACGCACCTCCCCCATGGCTATCCTTCCCTGGAAGTTAGATGTCAGATACAATGAATAGAAGTTCTCCGGATGCTGACGGATGAACTCAAGTACAATACTGTCACTTAATTGCCGCCGGTCCGCACTAGTCAGCGGCCCTGCTGTGCACTCTTTTTTTTCCTTTCTCGCTTTCGCGTCCATTTCGCGGTAACGATGATAGGCTTCTTCGGTCGGCGAAGGTGTCAAACGGTCTATTTTACCAGACGCTACCGGACCGTAGACACCATTGACCTTCCAATTGGACTTCCCTTTGAATAAAGTTGTTTGGCCCGGCTCCACCCAAAAGGAATAAACGGTCGCATCCCCAATAAAATTCGGATTGATGTTTTCGATGTTCAGGTTAAATAGGGTCGGCTCCGTAATTTTGCCGGTATAGGTAAACCTGCGTTTCGCATCCAACGATACCGTATCGTGGTAGCGGATGTCTCCCTGGCGATAGCTGATGAAATAGGTCGCGTTGGGAATCGTATCGATTATACCCTCTACAACGAACGTGCTGTCTGATTGGGCCTGGGTTCCCACAGGGAGAATCAACGGCAGCAAAACTAGAAAAAGAAAGGTATTAGTTCTCATTTTGTGAAAGATTTGAAGAGACACCTTAATTTATTAAAGTGCCTCTTCGGTTACAACTAAAAGCGAAAGAAGGGGTCATCTTTTGTAGCAGATCCATCTACCAATAAGATAACTTCTTTATCCAGCTGTTCGAATGCGGCGGTAGAGATGACATTCAGCTTGCCTGTAAGTGGGTCTAGATAGGTAATCTTATCGGCTCGGGCCTCGGTTACAACGGTGAAATTAGACCGCCCCCAATCTTCTTGTTGGATGGCACAAACAAAGGGAGTTTCGAATTCCGCATATGTATAGCTCCCTTTCCGTACCGCCGCGCTTTCGATACCGTATTCGGCTAGGGTATCTTTCACTGACAGAAAAGAAGGGGACTCGATATGATTCTCCAACAAGGTATTGATTGCTGTTTTGATTGTTCGAATTCCCAAAAGACGGGTACTTAAAAACCACACTACTGTACAAAGGTTATTGTCTGTCTTCGGATAAAGGATTCCATACATAGGCTGTCGAATTGAAAATAAGTAATAATTGTTGTTCTTTGTTGATTTTCGTGATCGCTATTGGGATACGAAATTTATCATAATTTAGTTCCCCGGACTAGCAAATGAGTTATTATTATCCGGTGTTAGTATTACAATATTACCGAGATAAATCGGATAATGGCAAATAAATCAGATGATTATTTCAAAAAAGCTTTCGTTTCTCGGCCGAGAAAATAGTCGGATGTTACCGATTTTTATACGTTCTTGTATATGTAAGGGCTGTTTATAGTTTAATCGTTCGACACCCCTTTTGCTACCATAGTGTGTCCAGAAGCCCATAAGAGGGCATTTTCAAACATGCGTGTAAATGCGGTCGAACGGAAAAGACCACCGTGGTGCCCTATCAGGAAGTAAACGTTTTGCGCCTTAACTCGCTCATTTGACCAAATGACCGGATGGTCGCCCATGGTAATTCCAGAAGAAGGACGGTAACTGGACTCGTCTACAGTCGCTAGGACTCTTACATTCGGACGAGGGCTTCGGTCAAATGTATACCACTCTTCATCTGGAATGTCAAACTGAGCGGGTACCCCGCTCATCACTGGATGCTTTGGGTCCTCGACATGCATCATGCCGCTCGCACGCGAGGCGATGTAATTCTTAAATTGGATTCCACCCATGAAATCCGAAAACCATTTCCACATCGGATATCCGTCAAAATCACCCAATAATGTAGCATGGTGGAATCCAATCCAACCTCCTCTTCCTTCTTCGATATACCGTTGGAATGCTTCTTCGGCCCGGGGGGGCCAGGTATAAGGCGGAAAATTCAACTGAAGAAATAAATCATAGGGTGTGAGAAATTCATCCGTAATATTATCGGGCCGGTTGATGACGGTAATTTCAAATCCCCGATCCCGAGCAACGCTATCCAACCAATTGAGGGCAGCAGCGACAAAACTTTCGTGTTGATCACCACGCTCGGTCAATACCAGTACCTGAGGCTTGTTTTCACGAGGCTGTGCGAAGACTGCATGAACACTGGCAAATATAATCAGGTGTATCAGCCATTTTATACGATTAGTTACCATCAGAAAGTTCGAAATTTGAATGCGCTTGTCAAGACTGCACGATGTAAAATACTATCAGTAAATATATCATATGGAAATTGGATATAAAAAAAGAAGGTAAAAAATCCCGAGATGGCAGACACGATGCCACCGCGGGATATCTCAGCTATAAAAAAAGCAGCAGTCCCATACTATTCAGCCCCTGCCCATAGTGGGTTCTGCACCAGTAGGTGCTGGCGACTTTTGTTGATTTCGTTCTGAGGAACTGGATACCAGTAATATTGCTTTACCCAACGGCGGTTTTCAAGTTCAACACGCTGGTAAAATGAATCCGGGTCGCCCAATTCCCTGGTGCTGGTTACCGTAGCACCGATGGCTAGCGGCACGTTGTCAAACCCATTCATATCGGAATTTCAACTTGCTCACAGTCTGCTCCAGCGGCTCCCAGAACTTTTCATGGCTGAGCCACCAAGCAACGCCAACCGATGGGAAAAGCCCCCAGCGGTAGCCCGCTGCAAAGTTTTCGCTGCCGGTCATCCCCATACTGGCCTCTAGTAGGTAACGCCCGTCATAGCCATAGGTGCCACGTGCTACAAAGCTCTGTTTCCGATACGGTAACATTTCAATCCCGTTGCTCCTGTTTTGGTATTGCTTCTCTTTTTGGTTATACAGCACTAGCCCGGTCACATCGTGTTTGTCAAACGTCCGTTTATAGTCCAATGCGGTTTCGAGATAAATATTCCGTTCGCCGGAGCTACCAGCAGCACTGGGGTTGGATAACGCCGCACCACCGCGTATCTGACTAAAAATCAGATTTCCCTCGGCATCCCGCGAGTTAGCATAGTAAGATATCGGTTTTTATGATATAAACCCTACAAAAAGCCGTTGTTCCAATTCAATATTAATCCCTAACTTTGTGGCTATGATCGAACTTCCTGTCATCCCGGCTCACCAGCTACAGCGCAAGCCCGATTGGCTGCGGGTGAAGCTTCCTGTGGGAAAAGAATACAGGCACGTCCGAGGGTTGGTGGACGAGCATAAATTGCATACCATCTGCGAGAGCGGCAACTGCCCGAACATGGGTGAATGTTGGGGTGCCGGTACGGCCACGTTCATGATCTTGGGCAATATCTGCACCCGTTCGTGTTCGTTCTGTGCCGTAGCAACCGGACGGCCGTTGGCGGTTGATCTGGACGAACCCAATCGGGTGGCGCAATCGGTCAAACTCATGGAAGTAAAGCACTGCGTGATTACCTCAGTAGACCGCGATGACCTAAAAGATGGAGGTTCCGTCATCTGGGCGGAGACGGTAAATGCGATCCGTCGTGAGAGCCCTGGTACGACGCTGGAAACCTTGATTCCTGACTTCAAGGGACAGTGGGAAAATCTGGAGCGTGTCTTAGCGGTACGCCCCGAAGTGGTATCACATAATCTTGAAACCGTACGTCGCCTTACCCGCGAAGTACGTATACAAGCAAAATACGACCGCAGCCTCGAATGCCTGCGCCGCATCTCGGCAGCCGGGCTGCGCACCAAATCGGGTATCATGCTAGGCTTCGGCGAAACAGAAGCCGACGTCATCGAGGCGATGACTGACCTCTACGAGGCCGGGGTTCATATCCTCACGCTGGGACAATATCTTCAGCCCACGAAAGCACACCATCCCGTTGTTGAATGGATCACGCCGGAACAGTTTAAATACTACCAAGAGATTGGGCTGCGGATGGGATTCAAGTATGTAGAAAGCGGTCCGTTGGTACGATCGTCATATCACGCCGAAAAGCACCTGTTCGATATGCAGTAGTCTTTGCCGATCCTGCTAGTTTTAAATCAGTATGGCTTTATCTTTCATCCGATGCGATATCAATATTGGCTGATAGCACTGGCGTTACAGGCCACGTTGTCTGTCTCTGCCCAACCTCAGAAAACGGATCGGAAACTGGAATCTAAACTCAGCCAGTTATGTGACGGATACGAAGGGTCCGTTGGGATCTATGTTTACAACCTAAAGTCCGGCAAGGAAGCTGCATTTAATGCCGATACCATTTTTCCGACGGCGAGTATCGTGAAAGTACCGATCCTGGTTGGGCTTTTCCAAAAAATTGCCAACGGCGAATTGAACTACCATCAACCTTTGGTATATCGTGACTCGATGAAATATGGCGGCTCGGGCCTTATGCAGTTTTTCCACGACAGTACAACAACTGATTTGCGCACATTGGCGGCGCTGATGATTACCTACAGCGACAATACAACGGCCCTGTGGTGTCAGGCATTGGCGGGTGGCGGAGAGGCAATCAATCCCTTGCTGGAAAAATTGGGCTTGCAGCACACGCGCATCAATTCGCGTACACCAGGAAGGGAGCAGGACTGGAAACGGTATGGATGGGGGCAGACTACTCCCAGGGAGATGGCACAGCTGCTTGCCAAAATCAGAAAAGGGGAAGTAATCGATCCCGCGGCCAGTGAACGCATGTACCGGCTGATGGGAGACATTTTTTACGATGACTATGCGCTGTCGCAAATACCGCCGTATGTAAAAACTGCCAGCAAACAGGGTATGGTCAATGATTCGCGTTCCGAACTGGTGATGGTCAACGCCCCCCATGGGGATTATGTCTTCTATATAGGTACGAAAGATAACCAGGATAAACGGTGGACGGCTGATAATGCTGCTTGGAAACTTGCCCGTGACCTTTCCCATATGCTGTGGGATTATTTTGAACCCAAGGATCATTGGAGTATACCGGAAGGAAGCAGTCGCTACCTCGAAGGACTGGGATATTAGTCATGAACATACAAGAAGCATTTATCCAGACGCCGCTCGGCGTCACGGTTATTAAAGGCAATGAAGACGGCTTAACAACTATTTTCGTCCTAAATGATGATACCACAGCACCATCATCGGATATTCCGGACGATTTGAAACCTGCCATAGAGCAGTTACGGGAATACTTTGCAGGCACCCGCACTGCATTCCAACTGAAGTTAAATCCACAGGGCACGGATTTCCAGAAAAGCGTTTGGCGGGAGTTGCTTAATATCCCTTACGGGAAAACCATTTCCTATCTGGAGCTTTCCCGCAGGCTCGGCGATGTGAAGGCCATCCGGGCAGTGGCGGCAGCTAACGGACAAAACCCTTTTTGGATTGTGGTTCCCTGTCACCGCGTCATTGGCAAAGACGGATCACTCACCGGCTATGCAGGAGGCCTCTGGCGCAAGAAGTGGCTGCTGGAACACGAGAGCCCCTATAAACAGCAGACATTGTTCGCTTGATTTTTGCTGGAAAGACAAAATAACGTCGTTATATTTGGCTTATAAGGCACACTTTCTCTGGTCATATGATCCTTTTTTTCTGGCAAAAGGTGGAGAAAGGGGTGTGTCGAAAGGAACGCTGCATGCATTTCGTTGAGATTTGTTATCTTCACCCCTGAAAATCCCAGATGATGCCTGTACCACCACTCAAAATACTCAAAGCTTCCGCTGGGTCGGGCAAGACCTTCAATCTTACAGCCCATTACCTCACGCTCTTGTTCTTGGGTGAAAACAAGTACCGGGAGATTCTCGCCATTACCTTCACCAACAAGGCGACAGCGGAAATGAAAGGCCGTATTTTGAAGGTGCTGGAGGCCTTGGCTACAGGCAGTGGCTCCGAGAAAGACGATGCCTCCGGGTATCGTGAAATCCTATTGGAAGCCTATCCGCATTGGGATGCCGTTATTCTAAGGCAACGCTCGGCGGAAGTGTATCGTAAAATCCTCCATGACTATAGTCGCTTTGCAGTAAGCACGATTGACGGATTTACCCAGAAAGTAATCCGTGGTTTCACGTTCGAACTGGGTATTGAAGCTGGATATAAATTGGAAATGAACATCCGGAAGGTGAAAGCGGATTTGGTACTGCGTCTCAATCGCCTGCTGGATGAGCGGCCGGACCTGCTGCAGTGGATCATGGACTATGCGCAAACGCGGATCGACCGGGATGAAAACTGGAATTACCGGTGGGCACTGAGTGACCTGGCTTCGGAAATTTTCAAGGAGGATTTTCAGGATTTCGACAAGGCGGTGTCCGACATTCCCGAACAGGAACTGTTCGCCAGTCTTGACAGCTACTGCAAGGAAACTATCAAACAGTTTGAAGACGCATTTGAGCAGTTGCTCAAAACGGCAGCTGAGATGTTTGTCTCGTCCGGGGTGGATATCATGGATTTGGCCGGAAAGTCACGCAACCAACTGGGTAAGTTGGATAGCTTGTCTGCCCAAAACCCACACGATGTAATCAAAAAGCTGGGAAAATACATTCATGCGCCGGACGAATGGCAGAAAGGCGGCCTCATTGGTGAAGTAGCCGTCTTATATCACGATTTAAATCCTTTGCTGGAACAACTGTACGGCTTCTACGCCGAGCGAAGCGGGGATTATTACCTGGCCAAAGCCATAGACGAAAATCTCTATTACCTGCGCCTGCTCAAAGAGATGAGCACGCTGCTCGCCGAATGGCGTGGGGACAACGGAGCACAGCTCATCAGTGATGCCCAGATCTTGCTTAACAACATCGGCATCAACGAATCGGGCGACCCGACCTTCATCTGGGAGAAAACGGGTAATCGCTTCCGGCATTTCCTCTTTGACGAGTTTCAGGACACCTCGCGGAAGCAGTGGGACAACCTGCGTCCCTTGCTCGTCAATGCAATGGGAAACGCTACCGGTAAACGGAGTGAGCACCTCATCGTGGGCGACGTGAAGCAGAGCATTTATCGGTGGCGGAATGGCGACTGGCGTATCCTGTTGGATCGGGCGGAGCGACAGATCGGTGCGGCGTTTAATACGACCGACACTTCTTCGCTCATCCGGAACGAAACGCTGGAAACTAATTACCGTAGCCACGAAAACATCGTGACCTTCAATAACCTGGTTTTTGAATATGCTCCGCGATGGTTGCAGGACCGCCTGAACGAGCGCATCCGTACTGAACTCAGTGAAGAAGAATACGAACGCTGGTGGAAGTCTACCGGCAACCACGATACCATCGTCCGGGCATACAGCGACAGCCGACAGCAATTACCTCCTTCTAGGCAAAAAAAAGGCGGCAGGGTGCAGGTGGATTTCATCGACGTGGGAAACAACAATCACCGCGCCAGTGCCGTGAAGGAAGAAGCGCTCGATCGCTTGGCCGACACGCTCATTGGATGGTTGTCCTCGGATACCTACCGCCCTGGCCAGATCGGTATTCTCGTCCGCAGCAATAACGAAGCCCGTGAAGTCATCCAGCATCTGCTCGCTAGGCAGCGGGAATCCGGTGTCGCATTTGACGTTATCTCAGGCGATGCGCTGGCGTTGGCCAACCATCCGGCCATCCGCTTGCTGATGGACACGCTGCGCGCCTTGATGGGCAAGTTTCCAGACACGGCATTGTATATGGCCAACTGCATCCACCTGTATAGCCAATTGCTGGGCAAAGAGGAAAGCGTCTTACCCGATGATTGGGTACGGATCAGTACGTGCAAACCTGCTGAGCTGACCGGGTTGCTGCCGGAGCCGCTTTGTAGTAACTGGGAAACGTGGCCCCAGCTGCCATTGGCCGAGTTGGTCGAGTCGCTTATCGTTGCTTACGGACTCCAGGCGAATGAAGAGAGCCTTCCGTATCTGCTCGCTTTCCGCGACCTCGTTGCCGCCTTCACCGCCAATGGTGAACGGGGGATACCCACATTTTTGACGTACTGGGAGGAAGAAGGTGTCGACCGTGCGCTGCCCGCCACTGGCAAAGCGGACGCGGTAGAGGTGTTGACCATCCATAAGTCAAAAGGATTGGCGTTTGATGTGGTGATGGTTCCATTTTGTAGCTGGCCCATCGATGGGCGCACGAACGGCAATTTCTGGGTGAGCACCGACGACACCCCTTATGCCCTTCTTCGTAAAACGCCGGTGAAGTATAAAAGCGACCTTGGCAAGTCGCGCCTTTACCAAGCGTATTTTGAAGAAATGCTGTTCAACTACATGGATGCCCTCAATACACTCTATGTGGCTACCACTCGAACACGTAAGCACTTATACATCACGGCGCCAGGCAAAAAGGGCGACGGTGAAATCAACACATTGCTTGCCGGCGACCTGCTTTTGGAGGTATTGCCCGGGATTGCTAATGAACTGGATGTAATCTTTCATGGCGGCATACAAGTAGGTGATATCCAAAAGGATGATATCATCCGGGAAAGTAACCCTGCTTCAGCGGGCTGGTCGTTTAGTTATTATCCCGCCTCCGCCCGGATGAAGGAGGAACTGGCGCGACCGGAAATACAGGCCGAATTGGACATCGTACGACTGGACGCTGCGAAGCGTCGTGGACAATTGCTGCACGAGTTGATGGCGGAAACGGCGTCTGCGGACGACCTGAACGCGCGCTTGGATGCCCTGCAAGCGCAAGGCATGCTCCGCGAGGAAGAGCGGGCAGACGTGCTGGCCATGGCCATGGAAACGTGGAATCACCCGCAATTAGCGCAGTGGTTTAATGGTGAGTACGAACACTGGAATGAACGGAGCATCATCTTACCCAACGGACGGACGCTCCGACCAGACAAGGTGTTGGTGCGCCCGGGCGAAACCATCGTGCTGGACTTTAAATTCACGCAGCACGAAGAGGAATCACATCTCAAACAAGTGGTCGACTATCAGTTGCTCCTTCGTGAAATGGATATGCCGAACGTAAAAGGGTATGTATATTATGGCGCGCTCGGGAAATTGGTAGCGGTGTGATTCAGCGAGAAAGTAAAGTCGCGTATAATTCGTTCTCCTAATCAAAAAGTCCAATAGCGGAAAGCAAGCCATAACGGGTTGTTTAACGTCAAAAATGAAAAAACACCCTAAAACAAAAGCTAATCACCCATGACTCCTAAAATACCTTTATTATTTTTGTTCTTTTGGGCCTCGGCGCTTTACGGCCAGGATACCGCCAAAATCTGGCAACCAAACCGGGAATTTCATTATCAAGCACTTTACCTCAATGCCAATGGAGACACCATCAGCAACGAGACCATCGTCATGATTCCAACGGGAGAGCCCAACCCTTTGCAGAAGAAAATCCAAACATTTGCGGAATTCCGTTACCAGTATTCATATGACGATTCGGTAAAACTGGCGGCCAATCCCATCCACGCCAATGACTTCACAAAAAAGCACAACACGATTATCTGGCGGCGCAGTATCAAGGAAGGCATCAAAGAAAATGAAGACGAAATATGGATGCATCCGTTCCGCATCAATCAGTATGTGTTGACGGAAATAGCGCCGTTTCCGACAGCCCGGTTCCCCCTTACCGAGGGGCGTTCGTGGAAATCACTGACGTTCATAGGCAAGGGATGGGGTACCTTCAGCGGACGTGCTACGAATAGGTTTACGATCAAAGGAAAAACAACACGGCAAGTGGGTATAGGCAAATTGCCCGGCTGCCAACTCATCGAAGCGACAAGCAACCATAAAAAATTGGGAGAAAGCCAAGCCAAGTTTTATTTTCATCCCAAATACGGCTTCGTTGAGATGGATTATCATTTTTATAATGATCAGCGAATGGTGTTTTCGTTGCAGCGGGTGGTTGACAAATGAAATGCGACTTGATTGTACGGGTAAATTAAGTAGCTTTGTACGTATACCAAGCGCTATGGACACAAAGTTGACACTCAAATTGGATAAGGACGTAATTGAAAGGGCGAAGGATTACGCCAAGAGCCATCAGACGAGCCTTTCGCTGCTAATTGAAAATTATTTAAGCTCGCTGACGGTCAATCCTGAAAAAAAAGCCAAACGAAAGGTGAGCTCCTTAGTCGAAAGTTTAACAGGCATCATACCTGATGAAGGTGTTAAAGATTATAGAAGTGAATATTATGCGTATTTATCGAAGAAGTATTCTTAATGAAGAGGCTATTCATCGATACAAATATCGTTATAGACCTATTGGCCAAGCGTACGGATTTTTACAAAGATGCACAGGAATTATTTTCCTTGCCGGACTATAGCGACACCACACTCTATATATCCGCGCTGACTTTTGCCAATACGAACTACGTGCTTTTGAAACATTATAAACCCAAAGCAGTTCGCGGTATCCTCGTCCAATTTAAAGTTCTGGTCAACATACTTACTACCGATGACCGCATTATCGAATTGGCGTTGGGATCTGATTTTGATGATTTTGAAAATGCCATCCAACATTATACTGCGTTAGTTCATGATATGGATGCGATTATTACGAGAAATAAAAAGGATTTCAAAACCGCCAATCTTCCTGTCATGACCGCAAGGGAATTGCTTAACACGGCACCATAATCCGATAGCCATGCCCCCATTCCTCCGACAAGTTGCAGCAGATTTATTGTCCCGGTTTGGCGACGACCTGAAAGACGTGGCTGTGATACTGACCAATAAGCGGCCCATCGTCTTCCTGCGGAAACACCTGGCCGACCTGTCGGGTAAGCCGCTGTGGAGCCCTTCCTTTTTCACGATACAGGAATTTATCCGCCAGTCGGCTACCCTACCTGAGGCAAGTTCACTTGCACAGTTTTTTATCCTGCACCGACTGCATAATACGTTGCTGCGTGAGGAGGGGCGGTCCGAGGAAACCCCCGACGAGTTTTATCCGCTGGCCGAAACCATCTTAAGTGACTTCGCTCAACTGGATTATGACCTGGTTGAACCGCAAGCCGTCTATGCAGAACTGCGCGACATCGCCCTGCTCCAGCAACGTTTTCCCCACCTGTCAGCCGATCAGCAGCGCTTTATGCGTCAGTTCTGGGAGTCTTTTTCCGTGGGCAAGCAGACCGCTATCCAACAGAAGTTTCTTCAGTTATGGGGGCGCTTACCAAAGCTTTACCAACGGTTCAAAGAAGAATTGGCCCAGCAGAAACTGACTACCACGGCGGGCATCTACCGTGATCTTGCGGAAGGCCGTGCTGCGAACCCTCAGTTCTTAGAGGGCTATAAACAAGTGGCGTTCATAGGTTTCAATGCACTCAACCGATGCGAGGTGAAAGTCTTCACGCAATGGCAGGAAGAAGGAAAAGCGCTCTTCTATTTCGATGCGGACAGTTATTACCTTGACGACACGCTGCAGGAGGCAGGACTTTTTCTCCGGAAAAATGTGCTCCAGTACGGGCTGAACAATGCGTTAGGTGAATTTCCGTCAACGTTGAGTTCAAAAACCGATGACATCGAATTGATTGCCGCCTCGGGCAATGTGGCCCAAGCTAAATTGTTGTCGACCTTGCTGGCCGATAGACCTGCCGACCGGTATACGCCAACCAGTACCGCTATTATTCTGGCTGATGAAAGTTTACTGGTGCCGGTACTGCAAAGCTTACCTGACGATATCGATTTCAATGTGACAATGGGATACCCATTGCCACAGTCGACGCTCTTCGGATACCTGGATGGGTGGTTGGGTATTCAGCAGCAATTGGCCGCCAACCGGGGCCAATTCGTTCATCACCTCGACGTTGAAACGATCCTTACCCACCCACTCAGTGGCATATCGACGGAAGAGCGTGATGCGCTACAGGGCAACATTACCGCCAACGAATGGCTGGAAGTACCGGTTGCCGAACTGTCGCTGAAGTCGGGCAGCTACCCGGAGTTTTTTATTCGCCGCAGCGGCAACGAGGCTGTACTAGAAGCGTTACATGCCTTGCTCGATGGGGTGCTTGCATACCGCCAGAACACCCGTAGGCTCCGGCATATCGAGGCGGTGCTCATCCTTGCCGTCAAAAAAGCGCTTAACCTGTTGCAGGAGGGGCTCACCCATTACCCCGAACTATCGATGCCTTTCCTGTGTGCACTGATCCGAAAGGCCCTCCAAAGTATATCGGCACCCATCGAGGGCGAGCCGCTGAAAGGGGTACAGATCATGGGACTGCTGGAAAGCCGCTGCCTCGACTTTGACGAAGTCTACATCGTCGGCGCCAATGAGGGCAAACTGCCCAACATCACCGTGGCTCCGACCTTCATCCCCGATTCCATCCGGCGCGCCCACGGCCTGCCGGTATTGGAAAACCAGGATGCCTTATCCGCATACCTGTTTTACCGACTGCTGCAGCATCCCCGGCGCATCACCGTGGTATATAATGCCGTGGTAGATGAGCGAAACAGCGGGGAAGTAAGCCGCTTTGTTCGTCAACTGGCCTTCGAAAGCCAGTTGACGCTTCAGCCTCGTGCCCAGCAGCAACCCATCAAAACAATCCCCGCTTTTTCTTCGTTAAGCTTGCCTAAAACCGGCGCCGTGTGGCACAAACTGGGCCGCTATTTGGATGACACTAACCCGGATCGCCCGAAGTTATCGGCGTCGGCGCTGACTACCTATCTGCAGTCGCCACTCCTGTTTTTTCTCAAGTACGTTGCCGGTATCAAAGAACCTCCCAAGATCACGGAAGAGTTTGAAATGAATCGGTTGGGGAGGGTTGTACATCAGGCAATGCAAGATACCTATGAACAATTAAAGACAGAAAACGAGGCCATTACAGCCCCTCGCATCCAAGCAAAAATAAAAGCGCTGCCGCAGATTTGCTTGCAGGCACTGTCGAAGGAACTCTACGGCGAGACCGGGAGGATCCAGACGCCCAACAGCATGCAGCGTATCCTGCTTAAGGTTGCGGAGGAATATGCGGCGGTGTTTTTGCAGTATGATGCCACGCATGTAGCCCCGCTGCGTATCGTGGAACTGGAAAATGAACGAGATTATTCCATCGAATTCCCGATAACCGTGCAAGAAGAACCTCGGATGGTTAAATTGTATGGCATCATCGACCGCGTGGATGAGGTAAACGGTAAAACCCGTATCGTGGACTATAAAACCGGGCGCGATGAAGTGAAATACAACGGGCTGGACACCTTGTTTGCGCCTGCTTCGGCCAAAAGCAACAAGGCCATGATCCAGACGTTGTTTTACACGTATGTGTATGAACAGGTCACGGGCAAGCGTGGGGTGGAACCCAACCTGTATATCGCCCGCCGCCTCCGCAAAGAGGGGCCATTATTTTACACGGGTGGGCGTAGTAGGTACGTAGCGGAAGGCGAAGAACTCAAACGTATCAAAACGCAGTTTGTAGAATTCCTGCGGCATACGCTCGAAGAGCTGTTTAATCCAGAGATACCCTTTCAGCACAATCCGGATGCTATCCTGTATCCCGATGATCCCTACCGAGAGTTTATCGGGCAGCCATCGGAATTGGAAGAGGAACCCTGATTTTACTATACCAACTGCCCTGCATAGGCCATCACACCTTGTTGTTTGGCCACTTCTATGGCTATCCGGCTGCGCTTGCCGGAGGGACAGAAAAAGACTACGGGTCGCCCGGGGACAACCCATTCGTCAAGACGGTTTGGCAATTCGTATAAGGGGATGTTGACATGGCTATCTTCATGGCCTTCTTCATATTCCCACGACTCGCGTACATCCACTAATAAAGCACCCACCGGTAAGGCCTCCGCTGGCTGGGTAGAGGGTACATGTGTGTAACTGGGTTGTAAAGCCTTAATCTGCTTATGTTCTTCAACAGCCGAAAAGCCCAACAGTTGGTAACCATTTCCACGGATATCCACCAAGAGCAGTTTGCCCGTAAGGATTTCGCCATAACCGCTGAGCACCTTAAGCGCCTCGTTGGCCAGAAGTGTGCCGACAATGCCAGGCAGAACATTCAGCACCCCGTCGATGGCGCAGGAGCCGCATACGTCTGGCGGCTCGGGATATAGGCAACGGTAGGTAGGCCCCCCGTCGTAATTGAATACCGAAACCTGACCGGTGTACTGATCGATCGCGCCGGAGACAAACGGCACGCCGGCAATGACACAGGCATCGTTGACGAGGTACCGGGTCTCGAAATTGTCCGTACCGTCTATCACCAGGTCATGTGCACCGACGAGCGTCAGCGCGTTGGCGGTCGATAGGGCCTCCGGATAAGCGATGAACCGCGTGAAAGGCTGTTGTCTGGATAACTTCTCCACGGCCGTTTCTGCCTTGTTTTTTCCAACATCTTCGGGTGAAAACAACACCTGCCGGTGCAGGTTGTGGAAATTTATCGTGTCGAAATCGATCGTGCCGATATGTCCCACGCCGGCTGTTGCCAGGTACTGGAGTACCGGGCAACCCAAGCCCCCGGCACCCACCACCAACACACGGGCGTTTTTGAGCCGCTGCTGGGCTTCCCGGCCGAAACCGGGTAGTTTCAGATGGCGGTCGAAATAATGGGTTTCCGTTTGGGTGAGTTGCTGTTCCATGTTATACGAATATAGGAGTTATCTATATATAGCAGTTGTCTATAACTGAAGGGCGTGGTCCCAGTCTTTCCAAATAGGTTCATACCCCGCGTCCCTGATAACCTGGGCGATGGCCGCCGGACTGCGTGCATCGTCAATTTCAAACTGTTCCAGGCTCTGGGGTTCGACAACATAACCACCCGGGTTGGTCTTCGAACCTGCACTGATGGATGTGATGCCCAGCTTGATGATGTGGTCGCGGAAGCGTGGACTTTCGCGGGTAGACATAGCCAGCTCTATCTCGTTGTTGAAGAGCCGCCAAGCACAGATGAGCTGCACCAATTCCCGGTCCGTAATCACCGACTTGGGCTGTAGGCCACCGGCATGGGGACGCAAACGGGGGAAGGATACTGAAAATTGGCTTTGCCAATATGCTTTTTCAAGGTATTGCAGGTGCAATGCGGCAAAAAAACTATCCGCCCGCCAGTCGTCCAATCCCAATAGCGCGCCGATCCCAATCTTGTGGATACCTGCCTTGCCGATCCGGTCGGGGCACGTCAAGCGGTATTCGAAGTTGGCTTTTTTGCCTTTCGGATGGTGTTTTCGGTAATCTTCCCGGTGATAAGTCTCCTGGTACACCAACACGGTGTTTACACCCAGCTCCCGAAGTTCGGCATAATCTGCCTCGTCAAGTGGCTGTACTTCCATCGCGATGTGCTGAAAATGTTGCTTGACCAAAGGCAGCATTTGACGAAAATAAGACATCCCGACCCTTTGCTGCGCTTCACCGGTCACCAGCAGCACGTGCTGGTAACCCATTGCCTTCACGGCAAGTAGTTCCCTGAGCAGCTCTGTGGCGGTCAGGGTCTTGCGTGGGATTTTGTTGTCCAGGCTGAACCCGCAATACGTGCAGATATTTTGGCATTCGTTTGAAAGGTATAGGGGTACATACAATTGGATGGTCTTCCCAAAGCGCTTTTGGGTTGACTGCTGACTTAGCAACGCCATTTGTTCCAAAAAGGGTGCCGCTGCCGGGGCAATCAGTGCCTTGAAATCAGCCAAGCTCCGTTGCCTACGTGCCAATGCACGGCGCACATCCTCCTCCGTCATGCGGTAGATGGATTGCAACTCCTTGTGCCAGTCGTATTGATTAAATAGCGTTGTAAACATGTTTTATTGGTTATCAGTTATCAGCAGCTATCAGCTTTCGGCTTTCAGCTACCAGCAGTCGGCGGTTGTTGATGTCCGACTGCCGATAATTATTCTTCCAAAAATGCTGTCAAGGGGCTTGTTGCCGCCGCTGCGGTTTGCTGGCCGGGAAGGCCGGCTATGAATGCCTGCCGTCCGGCTTTCACGGCCCATTTAAAGGCTTTGGCGATCGCTACCGGGTCGCCTGCCGTGGCCATCGCGGTGTTGACCAACACGGCATCTGCACCCAGTTCCATCGCCAGTGCAGCATGGCTAGGTGCACCGATGCCTGCATCTACCACGACCGGAATGGCGGACTGGCCGATGATGATTCGCAGCATTTCCTCCATGACTAACCCCTTGTTGCTGCCGATCGGAGCACCTAAGGGCATCACGGCAGCTACACCGGCTTCCTCCAGCCGCTTACACAGCACCGGATCGGCATGGCAATATGGGAGAACCACAAAACCCAGTTTGACTAGCTGTTCCGCAGCGGCCAATGTTTCTATGGGGTCAGGCATAAGGTATTTCGGATCCGGATGGATTTCCAGTTTCAGCCAGTTGGTCTGAAGCGCTTCCCGGGCCAGTTGCGCGGCAAATACCGCTTCTCTGGCGTTGCGCACGCCCGATGTGTTGGGCAACAGCTGGATGTGGCCGTGTGCCAGATGTGCCAATAGCGTGTCGTCTTCCGGCTTGTTAGGGTCCACACGCTTTAGCGCAACCGTTACCAACTCTGTTTCCGAAGCCAATAGGGCTTCTTCCATCATCTTGTGATCGCCGAATTTTCCCGTGCCTGCAAACAGGCGGGACGAAAAGATCTTGTCGGCTATTTTCAATGTGTCTTTCATTTTTTTGATGATCAGTGATTTGTGCCCGGTGTGGGGAGGTCAGTGAACGGCGACCAGGGGTGAGGGGGCAGCTGAGCCGCAATGGCTTGGCATGCTGCTACCTTATCCTCGGCATCATGTATCGCTTTGGAAACGGCTACTCCATGTATTCCCGTACCCCTTAGCCTGCCGATGTCGCCGATAGCAATTCCACCGATGGCAACGAAGGGGATCCGGATGCCGTGGGTTTTCGCCGCTGCAATGATCCGGTGGATACCTTCCTGACCCAATACGGGACCCAGTTTTTCTTTCGTCGGTGTAAAACGGAAGGGCCCCAAACCAATATAGTCAATGTCGTATTGAGTCAGCCGGAGTACGTCATCCAGCGTATTGGCTGTACATCCGATGATTTTGCCAGGCCCCAGGAGATGTCGCGCATCCGACGGATGCATATCTTCGGTGCCGATGTGTACGCCATCGGCATTCGCGGCCTTGGCCACGTATACGTCGTCATTGATGATCAACTTGGCGCGGTAGCGTTCCAGCAACGGATGGATTGCCTGTGCGGTTGCCAACCGTTCTTCCGTATCGGCATGCTTCATGCGCAATTGTATCCAGGTACAGCCACCGCGGCAAACGTCTTCCACCTGCCGGGTGATCGGGTAATCGGCCAATGGGTGTGTAATGTAGTGCAGGGTATCAATCTGTTTCATTGTCTGTTTTCTAAGTCAGCCGCCGCTGCCCGGCATTCCGCAAACTGTTGCCAGGGCGGTCCGCTTCGCCAGACGTACCCCATAACGGCGGCAGCCTTAAAGCCGAGGCGGTGTACGGCCATAAAATGGGCAGGCGTAATCCCACCCAATGCTACCCATAGGGTATTTCCTTCAGGCTTTGGGACCGTACGCAACAAGGCATTGCCGAGGTAGCCTTTTTTGGAGACACTATCGAATAACGGGCTGATAAATGCACGGTCGGCCACAGTGGCAGCAGCCTGGATTTCGGCATGCGTGTGCGTCGAACAGGAAATCTGCCCTTTATCCCATACTTTGCCTGTTTGAAGCAACGTGTCCAGCGGCAGATGTACCCCCAATAGGTCAAATTCCTCAGATAATGCCAGGTGGTTATGTACCAGGATGCGTTTATGAAAACCGGGATCGATCCCGCGCAGCAGCGCCCGCACCTCCTCCAGAGCCGAGCGGGGTTTGCGGAGATGGAGCCCTGATAAACCCGCCTCAAACAAGTTGTTGAGTACGGTTGCTTCGTCGCTGAAAAAGTCCTCTCGTGTGATCACCACTAGTTGCATACCGCTATCCTTAGGAGTAAAGCTCGAAATTATTCTCGCGGAACTCCCGGGCTTTTTCGTCCATCCCTTTTTTCACGGCTTCGGCACTCTCCACAAGGTTTTCTGCAGCATATTTCCGTACATCCTGCGTGATTTTCATGCTACAGAAATGCGGGCCGCACATACTGCAAAAATGGGCGGTCTTAGCCCCTTCTGCGGGTAGTGTCTCATCGTGGTATTCACGGGCGGTATCCGGGTCGAGTGCCAAATTGAACTGGTCTTCCCAGCGGAATTCAAACCGTGCCTTACTCATCGCATTATCGCGATGCTGCGCCCCCGGATGCCCTTTGGCCAGATCAGCCGCATGTGCGGCGATCTTATAGGTAATTACCCCATCCTTCACGTCTTTTTTGTTGGGTAGGCCTAGATGTTCTTTGGGGGTTACGTAACAAAGCATGGCGGTGCCGAACCAGCCAATCATCGCAGCGCCGATGGCTGATGTGATATGGTCATATCCCGGTGCAATGTCCGTGGTCAAGGGGCCGAGCGTATAAAACGGCGCTTCTTTACATGCCGCCAATTGTTTGTCCATGTTGGCCTTAATCAGGTGCATGGGCACATGACCGGGCCCTTCGATCATCACCTGTACATCGTGACGCCACGCGATATCGGTGAGTTCACCCAGGGTTTCCAGCTCGGCAAATTGGGCTTCGTCGTTGGCGTCTGCCAGGGATCCGGGGCGCAGCCCATCTCCTAGAGAAAAGGCTACATCATACTGTTTCATGATTTCGCAGATTTCTTCGAAATGGGTATACAGAAAACTTTCCTGGTGATGGGCTAGGCACCATTTAGCCATAATGGAACCCCCACGGGATACAATGCCCGTAACTCGCTTGGCCGTGAGGGGCACAAAGGGTAGTCGCACACCTGCGTGGATGGTGAAATAGTCAACCCCCTGCTCAGCTTGCTCAACGAGCGTATCCCTAAAGAGGTCCCAAGTAAGTTCTTCGGCCTTACCGTCGACCTTTTCCAGTGCTTGGTAAATCGGCACGGTACCGATCGGCACCGGCGAGTTGCGGATTATCCACTCGCGGGTCTCATGGATGTTCTTGCCCGTAGAAAGATCCATCACCGTATCAGCGCCCCATCGGGTGGCCCATACCATCTTCTCCACTTCTTCCTCAATACTCGATGTTACGGCCGAATTACCGATGTTGGCATTGATTTTCACCAGAAAGTTACGCCCAATGATCATGGGTTCGGTTTCCGGATGGTTAATGTTAGCAGGCAATACCGCCCTCCCTGAGGCGATTTCCTGCCGTACAAATTCAGGAGTAATGAATCCATTATGCGTGTAGGCCCCGAAATTTTGCCCTTTGTGTTGCTGCCATAGGATGTTGTCGGCACGATAACACGCTTCCAGCCGCTGATTTTCCCGGATGGCTACAAACTCCATTTCGGGGGTGATGACGCCCTGACGTGCATAATGCATCTGTGAGACATTCTTGCCGGCCGCAGCGGCACGGGGTTTGGCGGGGTGTTCAAATCGCAGGTAATTTAATGTCGGGTCGGAAAGCCGCGACTGGCCATATAGGGAACTGATACCGGCCAGTAACTCGGTATCATTGCGGCCGGTAACCCAACGTTCACGGATACGCGGAATTCCTTTCCGTACGTCAATGTCGATGGACGGATCCGTATAGGGCCCACTTGTGTCATATACGGTCACTGGAGGGTTGTCCTCCACCTCGTTCCGGAAGCGGTCGGTAGTTTTGGAAAGCGAGATTTCACGCATGGGTACACGGATATCAGGTGTGCTTCCTTGTACATAAATTTTCCTCGAACCGGAAAACGGCGTCCGGGTAATAGTTGTTTCGTTGGGGAGTTTTTCGGTTTTCATAACGGTGTTATTTGACGACATTTTCTTATCCTCCTTGAGCAGCTTTGACTACGATAATCCGATCGTTGGGCTGAAGGGTGACGATATCCCACAGTTTCCTGGGGATGATAGTTTCATTAACGGCCACGGCCGTGCCTTTGGTGGGCTGTTGGGCACCACAATCTCGCAACGCATTTGCGAGCGTGATTTCCTGTTGAACGGTAACTGTTTGCTGATTGATGATGATTTCCATATGGGCACCTATTAAATTTATGCCTTAGGAAGCCACCAAAAGGTGTGAGGGTTCCGTTACTTTTCCCTTCGCAGGCATTATCCTGAGCAGGTTATGAGGGTTATTCTCAGCCTCCCGTCTTACATCGACGGGAAAGCACCCCTAAAGCATTGGTGTCAAAGATAAGGTTTTTTGTGAGACGGTCAAACAGCGGCCTGCGCAATTGCCAATTGCTGGGCTACTTTACCGGCGATTTCCAAAAACGATGCATGGGCAGGACTATCCTCGTCCATCATCGCGGGCAGTCCATTATCTCCGGAATCGCTGATGCTTTTAACCAGTGGGATTTCGCCGAGGAATGGGGCATTGAAACGTTCGGCCAGGCGCTTGCCGCCGTCTTTGCCGAAAATATAGTATTTATGATCCGGCAATTCGGCCGGTGTGAAGTAGGCCATATTTTCCACCACACCCAATAGCGGGATGTTGATCGAGTCCATCAAAAACATGCCGATACCCCGCACGGCATCGGCCAAAGCCACATTTTGAGGAGTGGTAACAATGACTGCTCCCGAGATGGGAAAACCTTGGGCTACCGTAATGTGTACATCACCGGTGCCGGGAGGCAAATCTACCACCAAATAGTCGAGTTCGCCCCAGTCTGCGTCATTAAATAATTGCTTGACAGCCGTGCTTACCATGGGACCCCGCCACGGAACCGGCTGATTGGGGTCCGTGAAGAAACCAATGGATAACAGTTTTAGGCCGTATTTTTCTATCGGCTCGATTTTTGTCTTGCCTTCGGCAGTTTTGGAGGCTTTTGGGCGGGCACCTTCCAATCCGAACATAATAGGCAGCGACGGACCATAGATATCTGCGTCAAGCAGGCCGGTTTTTGCACCTTTAGCGTGCAGCGCCAAAGCCAGGTTGGCCGCTACGGTAGACTTGCCTACGCCCCCTTTGCCGGAGGCAACAAGAATGATGTTTTTTATGTGAGGCAATTGGCTGCTTCTGCTCCCGACAACCCGGGAAGTCATGTTGATGTCAACGGCAATATTTTTATCTACAAACAAGGCGATGGCATTACGGCAGGCATGCTCGATAGGGCCCTTCAACGGGCAAGCCGGTGTGGTAAGCACCACATCAAAACTTATTTTTGATGGTGTAATTTCCACATTCTTAATCATGTTAAGGGTAACCAGGTCTTTCTTAAGATCGGGATCATCCACATGGCTCAGTGCATGTAACACTTGTTCTTTCGTAATCATCGCGTTCCTCTCATTTACGGAATACATACCGAGCAAAAATAGCCATTTAAAAATAACAAAGATGTCATTTTTTGCGAGCTCTCGCCTGCCTATGACAAAAATTAGCAATAGGCGAAACCTACGGAAACACGAACACAAACTTGTCATATCTTTGTTTTTAATGAGAATTATCCCGTTATTTAGGCACCGAATAGACCGGCTTTATGGTACACCGCATCGTTAGGCAATTTTTGGATAGGATCACAAAAAGACAGCTCATCATAGGAGGTATCGTGTTGGGCGTATTGCTATTGGGCGGGATCGTTGCTTTCGCAATCGCTTATCATAAGCGGGAGGCATTGTTGGCGAATACGCTAGCAAAGATGCAAGCCCAACTTGCCGACGACTACCAAATCGAACTTGCTATTGGGAAAGCCTATTTTTCCGGATTGACCACCGTGACACTTGAACAGGTCTCCCTTACGCCACAGGACCGGGACCGGTTAGCCGGGATCGCCGAGGCTTCGGTGAGTGTGAGGCTCTTCCCGCTGATTACCGGAGATGTAAAATTCGGACAGCTGCGTGTACATAATGCACACATCCAGCTCATCAAGAAAGACAGTGTCAGCAACTATGATTTCTTGTTTCGGGAACGCGATACCCTGCAGCAAGGTACACCTACCAAGGAGGGTGAGACAACGTCTGTCAACATGGCGGAAGCAGCAAATCGCATGCTCAACAGTGTGCTTTATAAAATCCCGAGGAATATGGAGCTGCGCGAATTTCTGCTTACGTACAGCGACGACAGTATACAGCAGCGCATCAGTGTGCCCAAGGCAGATATCGAGAATGGCAGCCTCACCTCGGCAGTGTACCTGAATGATAATAAGGCAGCCTGGCAGGTCTCCGGGCGGTTAAACCCGAGTGAGCGCCAGCTGTATATAAAAGTGCACGCTAACGGGCAAAAGATAGCACTGCCGTTGCTTGAGCAGAAATTCGGACTGAAGCTTAGCTTCGACACTGTCGAGACACGGCTTCGCGAAGTCTATTGGACAAACAACGAATTCCTGCACATCAAGGGTGAATGGGCGGTTAAAAATCTAAATATCAATCACTGGCGCATTGCGCAGGAAGATGTAACGGTGCCAGATGCGCATATCGATGCCGAGGTGATCGTGGGCAGCAATCACGTGGAGCTTTCCAAGGAATCAACCATCACGGTAAAAAAACTGGCGGTACATCCGTATGTTCGTTATACCACAGCGCCGGAAGAGACCTATGCATTTGCGCTGGAGACCCCGGAGATGGAAGCTCAGGATCTCTTTGATGCGTTTCCAAAGGGATTGTTCGAGTCGTTGGAAGGAATACGTGTTTCCGGCAATATCCAATATAAACTGGAGGCATTCATGGATACAAATAATCCGGATAGCGTGCAGTTCAGCTCCGATATGCAACAAAAGGAATTTAAAGTCAATTCCTGGGGAATTGCAGACATACCGAAACTCAACGGTACCTTTGTATATACTCCGTATGAAGATGAAAAGCCGGTGCGTGACATCATCGTGGGGCCTGAAAATCCAAATTTTATTGCCCTCAACCAGATATCTCCTTACCTGCGGAATGCCATCCTTACCACGGAAGATCCTTCTTTTTTTACCCACAATGGGTTCGTGGAAGAAGCCATCCGAACATCCATTGCCACCAATTATAAGGAGAAAGCATTCAAGCGTGGGGGTAGCACCATCTCCATGCAACTGGTAAAGAATGTATTCCTCAGTAGAAATAAGACGCTTGTTCGGAAACTGGAGGAAATCCTGATTGTGTGGCTGATGGAAAGTTCCGGAGCCGTCAGCAAAGAACGGATGTATGAAGTGTACCTGAATATCATTGAGTGGGGACATAACGTTTATGGTGTCACGGAGGCAGCGCGCTATTATTTCGGTAAGCATCCTTCACAGCTTACCTTGGGGGAGAGTATTTATCTGGCGAGCATTGTACCGCGGCCGAAGACCGGATTATACGCTTTTGACTATGAGGGGCGGTTGAAGCCATATATCGGTCGTTATTTCAGTTATATAGGAAATATCATGGCGCGGCGGGGGTTAGCACCGTCCGATTCCACAGGCAGCTACGGCTTTTATGCGGTAAGTCTCAGGGAAGCCTTGCGGCCGGATAAACCGGCTATTACAGATACACTCCAACTGGAAGCACCGCCGACAGATTTTGATACGGAATTGGAGGAAGTCAGGGGATTGTTAGACCGTATATTTCGGAACGATCCGGACGAGGAGAAAGAACCATGAAGATAACCATCAATCAACGGACTTTTGAGCGCACCATCGACTATAAGCAGATCAAGAAACGGATCCGGCTCATCGGGATCCAACTGAATGTAGCGTATGAGAACCAACATCCGGTTTTTCTCGGCGTACTCAACGGCTGTTTTATGTTTATGGCAGATTTGATGAAACAAATCCATATTGCCAGTGAGGTATCTTTTGTGAAATTAGCCTCTTACGATGGCGTGGACAGGCGGGAAGAGGTGGAGGAACTGATGGGTCTTGACGTTAATTTAAAGGACCGTGAGGTTATCATCGTGGAAGATATTGTGGATACCGGCAATTCGCTGAAGCACACGCTGGATCTTGTCAATGCCCAACAACCCGCTTCTGTAGCTGTTTGCACCTTGTTGCTCAAACCTGCCGCCATGCTACATTCCTTTGAAAATATCGCTTACGTAGGATTTGAAATCCCCAATGATTTTGTTGTGGGATATGGGTTGGATTACGGGGGATTGGGGCGGACTCTTCCGGATATTTATAGAGAAATCAATCCAGGAACCAAGGGATAGTTCTTCCTGTTGTTCGAAAAAAGTTGGAACAAATATTGTATTCCGTTGAGGAATAATTGTTTGGAATGGAAAAAAATGTTCCAATCACAGAGATCGTATCGAAGAGTAAGGTCACTGTTACTACGCGAGATCGGATTAGTTCCGTCTATCAGCTGATGAAAAAGCTTCAGCTAAAGCATATTCCGGTAATGAATGCTGATAAGGTTGTTGGCATCATTAGTCGGCGGGATATTTTACAGCTCGGGTTTGGGTACGAATACGATGGGCATGAAGATGTGGAATTAGGAATGTTTGACATGTTGCAGGCCGATCAAGTGATGGTCAGGAATCCGGCCTGGGTTTCCCCTGAATCAACGTTAGAGGAAGTGGTCGGGTTGCTGACGAGGGCAGGAGTACTTGCCCTTCCGGTTGTAGATGGAAATCGAAATGTGATCGGCACTGTCGATATAAACGATGTTTTGCTTTTTTTACTGAAGTAGCGGTAATCAATTCGCCGCATCCGTTGCCGGATCCCAAAAGACATGGGCAAAATCCACTACCCGGTCATCAACGATAGATAATCCTTCATTCTCGAGTAGTTGCTGCATCAACGTGGGGTTGCCAAAAGCCATTTTCCCGCTCAATACCCCGATGCGATTGACCACACGATGAGCAGGTATCGGCGGATGGGCGGTGTGCGCTGCCCGCATGGCCCATCCCACCATGCGCGAAGAACCCCCCGCTCCGAGCGCACGGGCAATTGCTCCGTAAGAAGTAACCCTCCCCTCGGGAATCTGTCTAACAATTTGGTATACTCGTTCAAAGAAATTGAGCGCCTCCATCAAGATAGTACGATATCGTTTTCGTAAAAAAACAGTTCAAAATTATGGGGTTACATTCAAAAATGTCTATTATTGAGTGCAAAATCAATTATCAGGCAACTACAGCAAAGCTAATTAATTATTTTGGATCGGCTTAAAGGTCGAACAAATTACTCGAATGAAACCGGCACGCAATGAAACCCGCACGAACTGCCTCCAAAAAAGGGCGTGAATGAAGGTTGCTCATGCAAGTTTCATTACCATAAAAATATTCAAATGAACGTCATGAAAAACAAGAGACCGAACCACAACACCCCGCTTACCTATCTGATCGTGGCCATTGTGCTTACATCCTGTACCCCCGCAGCTAACGATGGGTGGGAACCTTTGTTTGACGGAGAAACCCTAACCGGGTGGCAATCAGCCGGAGGTGAAGCTCCCTATGCTGTGGAAGGCGGAGCGATTGTGGGGACGATGACGGCAGAAACGCCCAATTCCTTTTTGATCACAGAAAAAGAATATAGTGATTTTATCTTGGAATTAGATGTGAAGTTGGAAGGAGAAACAACCAATTCAGGTATCCAAACACGCAGCCACCTAGATAAAGAGGCAAACAACGGACGGGGAAGGGTGTATGGCAGACAAGTAGAGATAGATCCGGCAGAGCGGGCATGGACGGGGGGTATATATGACGAGGCTCGTCGAGGATGGTTGTATCCACTTGATTTAAATGAGGAGGCAAAACGAGCTTACAACAAGGAAGCGTTCAATCATATTCGCATTGAAGCCATCGGCAACGAGACCAAAACGTGGGTGAATGATGTTCCTGTGGCGTATGTGATTGATACGGTAGATGCTTCCGGTTTTATCGGATTGCAGGTGCATGGCATCAGTGACGAAAAATTGGTAGGCAAAAAAGTGTATTTCAAAAATATTCGGATTCAGACAGAAAACCTGAAACCGCAGGATTTCCCCGCAGGTGTATACACGGTAAATCTTACCCCCAATGCGCTTTCGGCATACGAAAAGCAGAATGGCTACGAATTGCTGTTTGATGGCAACGGTCCTGCCGGGTGGGTAGGAGCCTATAAAGATTCGTTTCCTGAAAAGGGGTGGGAAATTAAGAACGGGGCGATTACCGTACTCCCCTCAGATGGAAGTGAGTCTACCAACGGTGGCGATATTGTAACGGTTGATGAGTACGGCGCGTTCGACCTTTCGTTTGAATTTAAACTGACCGAAGGGAGCAATAGTGGCGTAAAATATTTTGTCACATTGGGCGAGAACAATACGGGGTCTGCCATTGGACTTGAATATCAGGTATTGGATGACGAACGGCACCCCGATGCAAAGATGGGAAGAGACGGGAACCGCACGCTGGCGTCGCTCTACGATTTGATCACGGCAAAAAAGACGCCCCGCGCGCTACGTAAAATCGGTGAATGGAATAAAGGACGCGTAGTGGTGCAACCGGATAATACAGTGACTCACTACCTCAACGGAGAAAAGATGCTGCAATATGAACGCGGTTCGGATGCATACAAAAAGCTTGTCAGCGAAAGTAAATACCAAGAATGGGAAAATTTTGGCCAGGCCGAAACGGGTCATATCCTGTTGCAGGACCACGGCGACAAGGTTAGTTTCAGAAATATAAAGATCAAACGACTGTAAGAACTTCGATTTTTGTCTAACTTTGCTGCCATATTCTAATCCATGCGGCAATGAGGTGTTTTATATGGGCGATCGCTGTTTTGTGTTGGTTGGTGCCATCAAATGATGCGTTTGCTGAGGTCACTTATTTGCAGCAACCCGGGTCATTTTCTGCGCGGGATTCAATCAGACAAGCGCAGCTCGTAGAAAAAAAGCGGTTAGCAGATTCCATCAAACATGTGCAGGATTCACTGACCATGCAGTTTATTGGTGTGCCGGATCCGAATCGGCCCAACCAATTGGCCGATAGTTTGCGCGAACTGGTGGTTGTAAAAAATGGAGACTTCCTGAATTGGCTGAGTTTTGCGCGGTCGTTGGAGCAACAGATCGAAAAGGATCCTGAAAAAGCAGGCCGCGAGCGGTGGGTGATGGCCGCGATTGGACTGTTGTTGCTGTTGCTTGGTGTGGTACGGGTTGCTTTTCCCAATGAAGTGCTTTCCATCATCCAAGCCTTTTACAACGATCGGGTGTTATTTCAAATTAATAAAGAGGATACATTGTATAGCTCCTGGCCGTTTGTTTTTCTCTATGTTTTATTTGGTTTTGCAGTAGGGCTGTTCATTTATGTTTGCAATCTTTATTTACGAGGGGGTTACCACGGCGGCGTGAATACGTTTCTAGGGATATCGATTTTCGTCATGTTGCTGTTTATTCTCAAAATCGTTGTTACGCGCTTTTTGGGGGTTGTTTTTGACATGCAGCGAATTGTGCGGGAATACGTCTCTATATTATATTTAAGTTATTTTAATGCAGCTTTGGTTTTTTTGCCCGTTGTGTTGATCTTAAGTTTAGTGCCGCAGGCTCAGATGGTTTGGATTATTCCGGCTGCGCTGATCGCCGTGTTGGGGTTGTTTATTTTCCGGTTTGTCAAGACGGCAACCAACGTGCTCACGAACCATCGATTTTCAAAATTTTATTTATTTATGTATCTTTGCTGCCTTGAAATCGCTCCCGTACTGATTTTAGTAAAAGTATTGGGTAACTAATGTAAATAACATGCAAGTGTCAGAAGCAGATAGAGCAAAGAAAGTAAAAAGCATTTTAGTGACATTGCCTAAGCCAGAAAACGAAAAATCACCCTATTTCGCTTTGGCGCAAAAATACAACCTGAAGCTTGATTTTAGAGCTTTCATTCATGTGGAAGGGGTGTCCGCGCGCGAAGTGCGTAAAGAACAGCGTATAAATCTAGCCGATTTTACCGCGGTAATTTTTACGAGTCGAAATGCGGCTGACCACTTTTTTCGGATTTGTGAAGAAATGCGCTACGAAGTGCCTGCAGACATGAAGTATTTCTGTCTGTCGGAAACCATTGCACTTTACCTGCAAAAATACATCCAGTACCGCAAGCGGAAGATCTTCTTTGGAAAGCAGACGGCTAAAGACTTGGCGGATGTATTGAAGAAACATGCAAAAGAGCGGTTTTTATACCCTTGTTCAGACGTAGCTAATGAAGAAACCTACAACTGGCTCCAGGAGAACGGTTACAATGTAACTCCTGCCGTGCTTTTCCGGACCGTGGTCAGTGATCTGTCTGATCTGAAAGATGTTTTTTACGATATTATTGTGTTTTTTAGTCCATCAAGTGTGCAGTCCTTGTTTGAAAATTTCTCGGATTTCAAGCAAAATAATACGCGGCTTGCGGCATTTGGGTCTACTACGCATCAGGCAATTTTGGACCGCGACCTCATTTTGGATATTGCGGCCCCCACTCCCGAAGCACCCAGCATGACCATGGCTGTTGAGCAGTACATCAAGATGGTTAATAAGTAGCATATTTTAAATATCTTTTCCCTTTTACTAAAGAAATACCATTTCTTTTAATAAATTTATCGCCGCTATTCCGGGTGGAATGGAGTGAATGTACCTACTTGAGAAATACAATTTTGAACGCGTGGGAACGAGATTAACGTTGTACAACTCGACGAAGGCAGGAGTCATATGCGTTTTTGGTCTGAATTTTGCTTCCGTAACGAGTTATTAATCATGGATTTTATGAGATACTAACTGTATAGCATGTTTCCTAGCCATATGTATGTCTAAATGAATAGAAACTACTTACCTATACTATACATCGTTATTTTCGCTGTAATTGCAAGCAGCTGCAGTAAATCGGGAGGAGGAGAACTGATTGGGGTAAAACGCCAAGGCCTCAAAACAAACCGTGTTCCGCACGGGATGGTCTTAGTGCCTGGAGGTACCTTTATTATGGGGCAGTCTGACCAGGACATCACGTTTGCGCAGGTAGCCCAAAATCGCCAGGTAACCATTTCATCGTTTTATATGGATGAAACCGAAATATCCAACAGCGAATACCGGCAGTTTGTCAATTGGGTCCGCGATTCGATATTGATCTATAATTACCTGCAGGATGACAGTTATTTTGTGGAAACGGAGGGTTCGGGCGAACGATATATCGACTGGTCTAAGGTGAATGGTGGAAAACGATCGCTGTGGAGTTCGCGGGATCAGGAAGTCACGGAGCGCACACGCCAGATGTTCTATCAGGGGGAGGACCGTATTTTTGGTAAAGACGAATTGGATGTTCGATTGCTACGCTACCATTATGAATGGTATGATCTGCGGGCAGCAACGGCGGCGAAAAACGATCCGACCAAAACGCGATCGGATTTCATTCGGAGAGATACCATTTTGGTATATCCCGACACAACGGTTTGGCTGAATGATTTCAGTTACGCGCAAAACGAACCGATGGTAGAAGGGTATTTTTCACATCCTTCATTTGATGAATATCCTGTGGTAGGTGTTACGTGGCGCCAGGCACAGGCATTTAATACGTGGCGCACCCGACTTTTCGATAATTTTCAACGCAGCCGAAAATCCGGAAACCGGGAGGTCAGGCAACCCTATATGCTTCCATCTGAGGCGGAATGGGAATACGCCGCACGAGGCGGGAAAGTTGGTACGCAATACCCCTGGGGAGGGCCTTCAGCCCGCAACGCAAAAGGCTGTTTAATGGCTAATTTCAAGCCGGGGAGGGGAAATTATATCGATGATGGCGCGGCTTATACCGCACCGGTATATTCCTATTTCCCCAACGATTTTGGTTTATATAATATGGCAGGCAATGTGGCAGAATGGACGTCATCAACGTTCAATGAGTCTGCGTCGTCCTTCGTACATGACATGAATCCAACCTACCGTTATGATACGAAACCCGGAGATCCGGAATCCCTGCAACGTAAAGTGGTAAGAGGAGGATCATGGAAAGACATCGGTTATTTCCTGCAGAACTCCGCACGCGCCTATGAATATCAGGATACCGCCAAGTCTTATATCGGCTTCAGGAGCGTATCCGGATACCCCGGCGTAGATCCAATGAATAACTAATTACTTTATATCAACACGTAAGCATTAATGACTATTCGATCATGGCAGAGAAACGCAAATTCAAAGTAGGGATTAATAACATCGTCTCATGGGGCGCAACGGTCGTTATTATTGGACTGATGGCCAAGCTGCAGCATTGGCCTGCAGGCGATTGGTTGATTATTGCTGGCCTTGGGACAGAAGCGATCTTGTTTTTTTTATTGGGTTTCCAAAGCGAGGACAGGGATGTGGACTGGACGAAGGTATATCCGGAGTTGGCAGACGATTACCGGGGTGAATTACCCACAGCATCTGCACGACCTGTAGCCGCCGTGGGCAATACAGCTGCGCTGGATAAAATGTTACAGGATGCCCGCATCAGCCCTGAATTGATCGGGAACTTGGGCGATGGTTTACGGACGTTTGGTGATAAAGTATCCGCCATATCCAATGTTGCGGATGTGTCGTTAGCTACGGGGCAATTTACGGAAAAAATAAAGGGTGCAACCAGCAGCTTTGATCAGCTGAACGTGGCTTTTGAACGTGCTTCCAGCGATTTGGCGAATATTGGCGGAGCAAGCACGGATGCCAAAACGTACCAAGAGCAGGTGGGCAAACTGGCGAACAACCTGCAGCAACTCAATGCGGTATACGAGCTTGAGCTTAAGGAATCCGGTGAGAAATTGAAAAGCATAACCCAGCATTACGATAGCATTGCCAAAACCCTACATAACTTCAGTGAGTCTGCTACGGATACGCAACAACTAAAGGAACAGGTAAGCCACCTCAATAAGAGTTTAGCGTCCCTCAATGCCATTTATGGCAATATGTTGGCTGCAATGAACCAACCGCGCGTGTAATTTATTCAGTAATGATAACCGCAAACCTTCGTAAATAGATTACACAACAATGGCAGGAGGAAAACAGACACCAAGGCAGCGAATGATGGGTATCCTATACCTTGTATTGTTGGGATTGGTCGCACTCAACGTCAGTGACTCAGTGCTTGACGCTTTTAAAAATCTCGCAACAAGTTTAGGAACATCCACTCAAAATACACAGGAGGGTATTGACAATATGTTCAATGCCTTTCGGGCTACCAAGTTAAAAGATGAACCCGAACGGGCCAAGCCGATACTCAGTAGAGCCGAAAAGGCCAGCCAACTGGCCAATAACCTTTCCAACTACATCGATTCGCTTAAAACCTTGCTCGAACAGGAGGGCGGCGGACAGAACGAGTCGACGGGTGATGTAAGAAAGCGGGATAATCTCAGCATCAGTCCCCGAATCATGGTTAAACAAAAGGAGAAGCGCGCGGAAAAGCTACGTGGCTTGATTAACCAAACCCGCGAACAATTGCTCGAATTGTCCAACAATGAAGTTTCTTTTTCATTGAGTGCAGAAGATCCACCGGCGCGGGGGGGGATTAAGAAATCGTGGGAGCAGGCTAATTTTGGGGATGGTATCCCCCTTACAGCGGCTATTACGGCATTGGAGAAAATAAAAGCGGATGTCAAAAATGCGGAAGCAGCCGTGGTAAAACACGTCTTCGGAGAAATGGACATGGCAGTGGTCAATCTCGACCGCTTTGCGGCAGTCGCTGTAGCGCCATCTTCGTACGTGATACAGGGACAGCCCTATACTGCTAAAATTTTCCTCACAGCCTATGACTCGAAATCAAATCCGGAAATAACGGTAGGAAGCAATACCTTACCGGTAACGGACGGTCAGGCCACCTATTCGGTGAATACCGCTAGCGAAGGTGTATTTGATTGGACAGGGACCATCCGCGTGAAACAAACGGATGGAACAGTTAAGGAATATGTAACCGAGCCGCAAACCTACCAGGTTGCCCGGCCGTCGGCAGTGGTTTCGCCGGATGCGATGAACGTGTTGTATATCGGCGTAGACAATCCCATCTCAGTGTCGGCACCCGGAATTCCCAAAGAGAGCTTAACCGTAAGCGGGCAAGGCGTCACGGTATCCGGTTCGGGTGGAAAATATGTTGCCCGGGTTACAAACCCCGGCACTGCCAGCATTAACGTTTCGGCACGGATTGGTGAACAAACGCAGTCGCTGGGGGCTACCAGTTTTCGGGTGAAACGGATTCCGAAACCGCAGGCACGTGTTGCCGGCAAATCGGGCGGGGCGGTTGCTGCTGCGCAGATCAAAGGGCAAAATCGTATTTTTGCTGCGCTGGAGGATTTTGAATTTGACGCGAAATTTAACATTTCCCGGTTCTCGATGTTAATACAGAAGCCCAGGGTAGACCCAATGGGTCCCTATCAGGGAACCAATGGAACATTCTCGGGACCGATGCAAAACGCGTTGAGTTCAGTCGCTCCCGGGTCTTTTGTGTTTTTCTATAACATTATTGCTGTGGGTCCAGACGGGGTGCAGCAGGAATTGGATCCGGTTTCGTTTCGGATTAATTAATTTTCTCATGAAGGAGGTCACAATGAAAGTACTTGTTTTTTTTATTTCGGCGTTCGTTGGGCTTACCGCATATGCGCAGCAGGGCAATCTTTCAAACAGTACGACACCGATTGCCGCCGAAGAACCCCCGGTAGATGGTTATTATGTCAAATCAGACATACTGGACCGTGAGGTTGTGCCTTATTCCGTTATACGTCCTACGGATGTAGCCTATGTAAAGCGGGTTTGGCGGGAGTTTGATGTTCGCGAGAAAATGAATACATTATATGCTTCTCCCAAATCAAGGCTGATCGATGTCATCATGGAGGCGGTTTTGGCGGGTGAGCTTACTGCGTATGATCCTACTCCTACGGATGAAGATCCTACGGGCGATAGTTTCAAGACCCGTTTGGCGCCGGATCAGGTGCTTGGCCGGTTCGGCTCCGATAGTACGCTTGTCGAAGAATACGATGAAGACGGAAATGTGATTGCTTCGCATTTTGAATCTGCAGCGTTTAATCCGGACGATGTCGTGCGCTTTCGGATCAAGGAAGATTGGATCTTCGATAAACAACGGTCTGTATTCGAACCACGTATCATTGGTATTGCACCATTGGTCACACCTAAAATAGATGAGATTACCGGCGGGACAATAACCACGGATGAGTTGGGAAGTGAAGAAGCGGAAGCACTTGCCGACATTCCGGGGTTGGATACGGGCATGGACGGTGGCTCCATATCAGCCGATGCATATCCAGCCTTTTGGATTTATTTTCCCGAAGCCAGGCATATCTTCGTGAATAAAGAAGTGACATCCCGGCAAAATGACGCCACTGGGCTGAGTTACGACGATGTGTTTATCAAACGCTTATTCGCAAGCTATATCGTGAAACAGTCTAATCCAGAAGATTTACGGATAAGAGATTATATTGATAACGGTGTGGACCGGCTCAATGAAGCAGACCGTATCAAGAAGGGCCTCGTAGATTTTGAACAAGACCTGTGGTCTTATTAAGCACTGAAAAGACGATTTTCGTCACTTAACAAAGCTTTTTACTTTTTGGCACGTAAATAGTTGGGTTCTTTTATAATGCAAATGTAAAATTGGGACGTGACGTATTGGGACATATGAAGTTTTCCTATGTTTGCACTTATGCTTTAACAATTAGTTTTAACAGATATTAAGTCGTGCAACTCAAAAAAGTAGAAAAAATCTCCGGGATAAGCTCGGCTGACTTCATTAAAAATTACCTGAATAAGGGGATCCCTGTAATTATGGACGATTTCGTCAGTAAGGAGAGCCCAGCTTGGAAAAAATGGAGTTATGACTATTTCAAGGAAATAGCCGGAGATGCCGTAATTTCACTACACGGACGGGAAGATGCGTCGAATGACCGAGCGGCAAGTGCACCTGTTGCGAAAATGAAATTCAGTGAGTATCTGGACATGATTGAGCGCGAGCCGACCGACTTACGTATTTTCCTGTTTAACCTCATGAAATTAAAACCTGAACTGAATCACGACCTCGTTTATAACGATGTGACCGGTGGAAGGGTGCTGCAATGGTTGCCATATCTTTTTTTTGGTGGAGAGGGATCGAGTACACGAAACCATTTTGACATTGATATGTCGCATGTATTCATTACCCAATATAAAGGAATCAAGAAAATATGGCTATTCCCCCTGGAGCAGTCCGATTTGATGTACAAATTACCCTATAATTTCCATAGCATTGCCAATATTAAAAACCCAGATTACGAGAAATTCCCCGCTTTGAGGCACTTGAATGGGTATGAGGCGGAGATACATCCGGGTGAAACTTTATTTATGCCATCGGGATGGTGGCATTATATTCAATACGTAACCGAAGGATATTCCATCAGTGTACGGGCATTGCCGTCAAAAGTTTACGATAAATGGCGAGGTTTCCGAAACCTGGTCATCACTCGTAATTTTGACAATACCATGCGGAAAATTTTTAAAGACCGCTGGTTTAACTACAAAATAAGTGCAGCCAATAAGCGTGCGGAGAAAGCGCTGAAACGGGTGAAATAACCTTTTGGTCAAAACACAGTGCCGCCCCGAATAGTTGTTTTCGGGGCGGTTTTTTTTTAATTTCGTACCATCATGTACTTTTTTAGGAAAAAAGATCCGAACAGGCCCGATAACTTTAACCTCCGCGTAATGCATGTTATTAATGCAACGGCCATCATTCTATTTGTATTGGCGATCCTGTATAAAATTGTCGAACACCTTTTTTTTAAATAAGTCTTTTGATTCATCTATACCATCATGTCTACAAAAAAGGAAATTATCAACACAATGAACGCACCGGCGCCTATTGGTCCTTACAATCAGGCTATTAAAGCCGGGAATACGCTGTATGTATCCGGACAGATTGCCTTATCTCCTGAAAGTGGGATCTTGGTACAGGGAACGGTAGCGGCAGAAGCTCGGCAGGTGCTCAGCAACCTGGGGGCGGTATTGACCGCTGCTGGGTACTCCTTTGCCGATGTTGTGAAAACGACCATCTTCCTGCGTGATATGGACGACTTCGGAGCAGTCAATGAGGTCTATGGCGAGTACTTTACCGAGCAGGCTCCAGCCCGGGAGACCGTTGCCGTGGCGGGACTGCCCAAAAATGTCAATGTTGAGATCTCTGTTGTGGCCTGGAGGGCGTAAATCCCAGGGGTCGGTTGAACATAAGCCTTCGTTGTGGCACAACACAGCATCATAACACCCATTGAGTACCTGAAAGGTGTGGGGGCTGCCCGTGCTGAAGTACTGAAGAGTGAGTTGGGAATCCACACGTTTAACGACTTATTGAAACATTACCCGTTCCGTTATATCGATCGGACGCAATTTCACAAAATAAATCAGCTACATCCCGATATGCCACCGGCGCAAGTAATTGGCCGGTTGGTGCAGTTGGAGGAACGGGGAGAGCGAAGGGGTAGGCGCTTGGTTGGAATTTTTAAGGATGATACGGGGACTATGGAGCTGGTGTGGTTCCAAAGCATCGGCTGGCTGCGAAAATCGTTACAAGTAGGTGCGGCATATGTTATTTATGGCAAACCCAATGTTTTTAATCAGGAGCTTTCGATGACGCATCCCGAGATGGAAGTTTACAAACGGGGGGCGCAAGAGAGGGGCAATATGCATCTGCAGCCCGTTTACAGTACTACTGAAAAGCTCAGGAAGTTTGCGTTGGATAGCCGGGGCATCCAACGGCTACAGGTGGCGCTGTTGGATATCCTGGCTCCCCAACTGGAGGAAGAGCTGCCGGATTATATGCTGGAAGCACATGGATTGATGCGGCTACCCCACGCCTTCGTTGCCATCCATTTCCCACGTAATCAGCAGGAACTCGGGCAAGCCATCCGCCGACTGAAATTTGATGAATTGTTTTTCATCCAACTGAAGCTGCTGAAAAACAAACTGCTGAATACCGAGCGGTTCAGGGGCCACCGATTCGAAGTGGTAGGCGACAGGTTTAATACGTTTTACAACGATCACCTGCCTTTTTCACTGACCAATGCTCAGAAACGTGTAATCAAAGAGATACGGAAAGATACGGCATCGGGCGCTCAGCTCAATCGCCTGGTACAGGGCGATGTAGGGAGTGGAAAGACAGTTGTGGCATTGATGACAATGCTGCTGGCCGTAGACAACGGCTTTCAGGCTTGCCTGATGGCGCCGACTGAGATATTGGCCCAACAGCATTATCACAGTATCAAAAAGCTGTTGGGCACCGACCTCGCATCGGTGCAGTTACTAACCGGCTCTACGCCAAAAAAAGACCGACGGATCATACACGAGCGATTGGAAGACGGTATGCTTGACATCCTTGTAGGAACGCACGCATTGATTGAGGATACGGTACGTTTCAAAAACCTGGGCTTTGTGGTGATTGACGAGCAGCATCGGTTCGGTGTGGGGCAACGTGCGAAACTGTGGCGAAAGAATCGTATCCCTCCGCATATGCTGGTGATGACCGCTACCCCAATACCCCGTACCCTAGCAATGACGTTGTATGGAGACCTTGATATTTCAGTTATCGACGAACTACCCGCAGGCCGGAAGCCCATCAAGACCCTGCATCTCCATGAAAGTAGCCGCCTGCGCATGTTTGGTTTTATGAAGGAAGAGATTGCCAAGGGCAGACAGGTGTATATTGTATATCCGCTTATCAACGAAAGTGAGAAGATGGACCTGCTGTATTTAGAAGCGGGGTTGGAAACGTTAAGGAACGAATTTCCGTTGCCACGTTTTCAGATCAGTATCGTGCATGGGAAAATGCCCGTGAAGGACAAGGAGTTTGAGATGCAGCGTTTTGTAAAGGGCGAGACACAAATCATGGTGGCAACAACCGTCATTGAGGTGGGCGTAGATGTGCCGAATGCATCGGTGATGGTTATCGAGAATGCCGAGCGCTTTGGCTTATCCCAGTTACATCAGTTGCGCGGACGCGTAGGCCGTGGGGCAGAACAGTCTTATTGTATCTTGATGTCTGGAAGCAAACTTAGTAAAGAAAGTAAATTGCGGCTTGAAACGATGGTCCGCACCAACGATGGGTTCGAGATTGCCGAAGTAGATCTGCAATTGCGCGGCCCGGGCGATCTAGCAGGGACGCAACAGAGCGGCGTACTTAACCTCAAACTGGCCGATCTCACCACCGATCAGGCTTTATTAACCGAAGCGCGCAACCGGGTCATTCAGATTTTTAATGATGATCCGCAATTAATTAATACTCAACATACGCGGCTACGCGAATACCTTGCCCGCAAGGAGCCGGGCATTGGTTGGGAAAAAATATCCTGATGGCTAGCCTATTCGGGGACCGTTTCCGCGTCCCAAATTAATTTTGCCTTGCCGTCGTCACAAATGATCCGACTTGGCGGGGTCAAAAAAAGACAATCTGATACGGCGTTCCATTTTACATTATAAGCGCGTTGCCGTTCTGTATAGATTTCCACTTTATTGAGGAATCCAGCCGTATCCATTTCGGCGGAATAGGCAACATAGCCTGCTGGGCCACCGCAGGGCTTTTCACCGATGGCGGTAAAATGCCATTCGGCAGCATCATGGCAAGGATAGGACGAAGCGAGCGAATCGATTTCATTATGCAATCGTTCCAATAATAGGCTTTCGGCTTCGGGGCTTCCTATCATAGATTGCTTTTCACAAGCCACAGCCGCAATTAACGCCGTAAAAACACTAATTAGAAACTTCAGTCTTGTCTTCTTGCTCATGATAGTTATCCGCAGACAACGAATATAAAAAACTTTTGTGACAACTCAAGTACAGTCTGCACAACAAGTCTCCATTTCTTGCTTTTCTTCGCAATTCCGTACCTTTACTTACATTTGTCTTCTGTGTAAATCATGCATCATATTTTGGATAACCCCGCGTGGCACGCATTGACATCGGGCAATCAATTGCTTGCACATGGCAGTGGCCCGGTTAGGTATTTTTGGAACGATGTTTCGCCATTTGCCGGATTACGCAAAAATTCGGTTGCTCAGTTCCGTGCTTTGCATGAGATGATCCCGTTTGAGACCCCGATAGCCATCGTATCTGCGACGGAAATCACCTGGTCTCCCCAATGGACGGATGTCCAGTCGGTAGCGGTCTGGCAGATGGTTTGCACCCGCGTTCCCGATATGCCTACCGGACAGGCTATGGTGGTGCCGCTGGGGCTGCCTGACATTCCGCAGATGCTGGCGCTGACCAGATTAACCAAACCCGGACCATTTGAACAAAATACCCTTCAACTTGGGTATTATGAAGGTATTTACCACGGTGATCAATTGATTGCAATGGCGGGGCAACGGCTGAATCCCCGACCCTATGCCGAGATCAGTGCGGTCTGTACACACCCGGATTTTTTAGGTGGCGGACTGGCCAGATTGCTCCTGTGGAGACAAACCCATCGGATTCAATCAATGGGCGAAATTCCCTTTTTGCATGTAAAGGCGGGTAATGCAAGGGCAATTAAGGTATATACCGATCTGGGGTTTGAAAAAAGAAAGGAAATTCTCATTTATTTCGCTAGGAAGAGAGCATTACGGGGAGAGCGCGTGATGTATAATACCGGTTTATAACTGATTACACCTGCTGAAGCGTTCGGTATTCGTTGGGTGCACAATTATATTGTTTTTTGAACTCACGGAAAAAATACGACTGACTGTTAAATCCCGTGCGGTAAAAAATTTCGGAAACTGTCAATTGCGTCTCTAAAAGTAGACGGGCTGCATGCTTTAATCTGATGTGCCGGATAAACTCAGAAGGACTCATGCCACTCATAATTTTTAACTTTCGGTAAAGCTGCATCTTACTAAGCGAGAGTGCCTTTTCAATCACCGTAGCATTGAGCTCAGGATTGTCGATATTTGTTTCAATTGCATACACCAAATCCCTAAGGAATTTCTGTTGATCCTGGTGGCCGATGACAGCAGGAATCTCCTCATCCACTTGCTTGAAAAGTTGTTGAATACGTTCTTGTTGTTCGAAAATGTTTTTTATCCGGATTCGAATATGATCGCTATGAAACGGTTTGGCAACATATGCATCGGCACCTACTTCGTAGCCTTCAGTCTGCTGTTCAATAGTTCCTTTGGCAGATAAAAGGACGAAAGGAATGTGACAGGTGGAGGGAGTGTTTTTGATTTTACTGCATAATGCCAGGCCATCCATGCGTGGCATCATTACATCACTAATGATTAAATCAGGTGGATGATTTCTGATTATATCAATTGCTTCGATACCGTCTTCAGCTTCGTAGACTAGATAACTTTCCTTTAATATATCTTTCAACAAGTAACGAATGGCTGACTCATCATCGACAATCAAAATTACCTTTTGGTTTGGATGATCTAGCGATTCGATCAGTGAATATTTGTTAGAGCTTTCGTCGGCAAGGCTATGTCTCTTGTTTTCGGAATCAACGATTGTTTGATATAAAAACGACAAACCGTTAGAAATATGCTCCTCATGTAAGGAAGCATTTGTATGATGATTCCTGATGAAGGGGAGTTCGACACAAAATGTAACCCATTCATTATCTACGGTTACGTCAATGCGTCCGTTTAATAGTGTTACCAACTGACTTGTAAATGCCAGCCCGACACCTGTACTGAATTGATTCGAAGGATTTGTGCCAAGCGTTTTGAATTTTGAGAAAATGGCGGCCACATCCTCATTCCTTAACTCACTTCCAGAATTTGAAACGCTAATTATAAACTTATCATGGGATTGATCAACTGTTAATGACACGGAAATACGTTCGTTTTTATTCGTGTGTTTAAATGCGTTGGATAACAGGTTGAAAATAATCTTCTCAAGCTTATCGCAATCAATATTACCAATGATACCCGGTGGGATTTTCCGTTCATAGGTAATGCGCATTTGTTCACTCATAGGGATAAATAAATCGGCCAAGCGGATTAATAAAAGAGAAAGATCATGCAACGCATATTGCGGCGTTAAGTGTCCAGCTTCTGCTTTACGGAATTCCAATAATTGTTGTACAAGGTAAGTGAGCCTGGAGGCCTGCTGGTAAAGTATGGTTAATAAGTCTGCTCGCTTTTTAGGGGCTAACTTTTGTTCATCATAATGTTTAAATCGTTCAGCTGTGCCCATAATTAATGTCAACGGTGTCTGGAGTTCATGTGTTATATTCGTGAAAAAATCAAGTCGTTCTTTATGCAACATTTCGTCTTTTTTACGAAGTTCTTGCTCAAGCCTAAGCTGGTGTTGGATTTCTGTCTTATTCTTACGGTACCGATAGAATAGATGCGTGCCAAACAAAAAAAGCAGTAAATAGAGAAAAAGTGCAGGCCATGTCAACCAAGGATATTCTCTTACCTGGAATTTAAAAGCAACTCGTTCCTGGCTCCATACGCCATCGCCGTTGGACCATTTCACAAGCAGGGGATAGGTACCGGGTAAAAGACTACTGTACGAGATCCTTCCATTGGTACCACCATATTGCCATTCTTTATCATGGCCATCCAATTTCCAGGCATATTCGCATTTTTTAGCATTGGCTAGGCTAAGTGCGCGCAGCTCGATTTGAAAGTAATTTTCGTCTCGCTTCACGACATAAGATTCAGGCACATAACTGCCATCTATTAATGTATAATAACCCGCTCCATTAACTGCCTTACCACCGAATCGTTGCTCGGAGAGTGCCACATTGGGTACTTGACGATTTTTGCGGATGGATTGCGGGTGGAAATAGGTGAGTCCGTAAATCCCACCAAAGTACATGTATCCATTATTATCTTTCCATATCGCCCCGTCGCTGAACTCATTACTCAGCAACCCGTCTGATTCGGGATATCGAATGATACTCAGATCAAGCGGGTTTATTTTAGCCAAGCCTTTATTGGTGCTCACCCAAATGGCACCAAAGCCATCTTCAGCAATAGCATGAATGGTATTATTCGGAAGACCACTCAGGCTATTGAACCTTTTAAACTGCGGCTGATCCACATCCATATCGCGTTCATCGATCATATTTAGACCATAGCTTGTTCCGATCCACAGTCTGTTTTTTTTGTCTCTATAAAGAGAGAGAACATCATTATTAGATAGGCTTCCTTCATAGCCAAATGCACTGTATGTTGTTATGGTTCTGTTCCTGGTATTTAAGCGACTTAGTCCGCCATGACGACAGGCAATCCATAAATCATTTTTTTCTCCCTGGCAAACAGCATAAACGATATTGCTAGCCAGAGCTTCGTTCCCCAATCCACGTGTAAATTTTTCTATAAATGACACATTGATCAAACCCGAGTTGTCTCTGTAGACCGTTAAATGAATCAATCCAAAGCCCGAAGTCCCCAGCCAAACCGAACCATCTTCAACTTCAAGTACCGAATAAACAGATGAAAAATCCGGGCATTTGTCATGGCCCGCAATATCTTCCCATTTTAAAAATTGCTTGTTTCTTTTATCATATACGCTAATTCCTTTTCCATCTGTTCCAATATATACGATATCATGATGACCATTTTTGATTACATAGACCGCAGGGTTATCCAACTCGTCTTGGGCGGTTAAGTGCTGCCATTCGCCATAAATGCCCAAGTGAGGATCGAAATTTGGTATGCTGTATATTCCACTGCCTTTTGTGCCTATCCAAATGGAATTCCCGATCTCACCTATTGCCCTTACTGGACTACCCCCATCGGCTTGATCTACAGACAGGTTCCCAAAAGGCGTATTGTTTGAACTTATTTTAAAAATCCCTCCCCCATCTGTGGCAGCCCAAAGTTGGTCTTCGCTATCTACGTTCCAATCGGTTACTTTCAGGCGTTCCAACGTGGTGTGGGTCGCCTTCATTAAAGGTAATGGGTTAAAATCGTTATCGAACCGTTGGTAACCCTGATTTCCCACGGCTACATAAAATTTGCCATCGTACCAGGTAATGTCGTTGATGGATTGGCCGGTATTCATCATTTGCAGGGGATTTAACTTCTCGCCTCTTACCCGGAATATTCGTCCTCCTGCTGTGCCTAAGAAAATATCTGGGCCAATGCAATAAACTCCTAAATGGTAATCGTTTTTTAAGCGGTGTTCGAAAATCAATTTGAAAACGTGGTCGGATGTATATTCAAAAACAAATAACTCTCCTGTTCTTGATATGGCCCACAGGCGATCATTTCCATCAAATAAGATTTTGAATATTTGATTTTCTTTACCCGCTAACTTACAGGGTAGAAAAATGTCTTGTTCACGGTCATATCTTGAAAACCCGTGTACATTTGTTATTGCGAAGACATTTCCGGATTTCTGAATTGCCACCTGAAATCCAAAATTCGTAGGCCTTGTGCTTAGGTTATTGTCGTAGAAGTAATTGGAAAAAGCACCGCTATTTTTGTTATACTTGGAAACTCCTTCAACTGTGCTGATCCAAATATTATGCTGATTGTCTTCTAAGATGTGCCGAACGACATTATTGCCGATGCTTTTGGAATCAAACCGGTTATACGTGTCGTAGTTAAAAATTAAAAAATCCTTACCGTCGTAACGATTTAAACCATCCCAAGTCCCAATCCAAAGCATGCCATCGCTATCTTGGAATATACAATTGACGGCGCTGTTAGACATTCCACTTCGATTATCTAACTGCTGAAAGATATAGCCCTCTTGCGCATACGTTGCCGCAGTCCCGAGGTAGCAAAGCGCAAATAAAGAAAGGTACCTGACCAAATGCATGCCTTGGAGTTATCGTCTCAAAAATTGGATATCTCGAAAATCGAAAAGTTATGTTATATTATCAATTATTTTCCAAAATAGTACCTGTGGTTGGAAAACAAGGGTTATGCATTAAAATCACTTACAAACAAGTAATTTCAATAATTTAAATTCGGTTTCTTCGCGATCGTCGTCAAAATGGAGTTCAATCCGGTGTCGTTTATAAGTTGAATCATCGCTTAAGGTTACCAGCTCATAATACTCGCCCCATCCACCCGGAAAATCCGCACTGAGGGCGATCGATTTTTGATCGATGATCGCCGTTGCTTTAGCACCGGTTCCCTTATTGGTTTTGAGGAACATTATACTGACATATCGGCCTATTACTTCAACGACTAGAGGTTTTCCCTGTTTGCACGAATGCCAACTTCTTCCAGTCGCATCATACTGCCAATCTCCGGCATCCAGTGGTTGCAGGTCAGCAGCGTCAATAATGGATGCATTTTCATATCCATTTTTTGTCAGCGGGACTATTTGGGAGCTCGATTGTTGTTTAAATTCTTCGGAATGCCTGTAAATATCTTCTAAATAGTTTATCACGATCGAGGCAATCATCGCATGCCCGCGGTCATTGGGGTGTACTTCATCGGGAGAAATGTCTTGCCACTTAATACGGCCGGCCGCTACGTCGGGCCAAACCGCGTCTCGGTAGCTAAGCATGGGCACATCGTAATGTTTCGCCACAGCAAGATGCTGATCCTGCCAATTCTCCCCATGTTCATTCATCAGCGCAAGTGCCAATACCCCCGGTTTGTTTTCCTGTTTTAATACATTTCTAATTAATCCTTCATAAGACTCTTGTGCGTTTTGCACACCTATGTCATTGACGCTGAATTCCACCATTACCACGTCCGGTTGTCTATAAAGCAAATCGGAATTAATCCGGTGTACGCCAAAAATAGAATTTGTCGCGCCGATGCCCGCGTTTACAAATTCAATGGTTGCATCGGGGAACGTTTTTCTCCACCATGCTACAATCAAGGGTGCATAAGCGGACCGTTCAAAATCACTTGCTGCAGCTCCTGCAGTAATAGAACCGCCGATTGCGCCGATGGTCACGGTTTCTCCCCGCTTAGCTTTTTCCATCGCTTTCACAATCGCCGAAGGGTTTCCTTTATTTAGAAGGGCTGGCTGATCCTTATTTTCAAATGTTTCCGGGGTAGCACATCCGAGGAATGCAACGTGTCCAAATAGGGCAATGGCAATGAAAACCGACCCTTTCAATGTATGTCTGTGCGGAATGGCCACACACCGTTTTATGAGGTACATGAGTTTTGTTTTTTAATATGCTAATCCCAAGGTGCAGGATGGTTTTGTTTCCATCGGGCATAGGTCTCCTTCAGAAAAGTTCCAGCGGGTTTTAGACTGCCATCCTCGTTAATCACACCAAAGGCCTGTTCAAAAGGGTCTCCGACGTTCGGGAAATGAAAAGCACACCAATTGAAAATGCCGATGACATTGACATCCTGTTGTATGGCAGCCTCAACACCTTCTACAATCCACTCGTATCTGTTGAGCTGATATGCTTCACTGCTGGGAATTCTGTCTGTGTTGTTGGACGAGATGCCAAACTCTCCGATAATCAATGGACGCCCTTCCACCAGCTGATGGTAACGAAGCAAATCGTTTAAGATCGAACGTTCGTCCGGATCTCCCGATACGCCTACGGCGCCGGAATAATCGTGGTATTGCTCCACTTCGGGTTTAATGCCCAAACCGTGCAACTGATCGAATTGCCATGTCAGCCCCACCGTATGTAGATGGTTGATGTCCATATGGGTGATAAATGCGTACATTTCCTTCATCCAGTTGGATAATTCCGCAGTAGAAGCAGGCCCTTCGTTTCCTCCGGGTTCATTAATCAAATCCCACAGCAAAACGCGGCCGTCGTAGATAAAAGGTTCTACGTTGGTACGTATGTATCGTTTCCAATCGCTGAGGTTTGTGTCATCGAAGTCCCTGCCGCCCATACACATGAGTACCTTCATATGGTGCCGGTCTGCTGTTTCGAACAATTGGTTTGCCTTTTGAATGGTTTCCGGCTTCGCTAACCCACCCTCAAAGTGTGTTTCTGGAACCTGTCCGATATAAAACGTGCGAATGGTATTGATATGAAGTGCTTGCATTTCTGCAAATTCAGCCTCAAACTGCTCTGCTGTCTGCTGTTTCCACATGTTTCCCCAACTGTTATACCGCGGATAATAATTCGTTCCGCGGAGTACCAAATTTGTCAATTGCGCTTTTGTCGTAGCCGCGGACATAGGTATGACTACCTCTTCCTGAGCCTTTGTGACAGCTGCCGTACCGGTTAATAGTGAGGGACGACCATCAGCGGATAGGGTATACGAGAATGAAGTAGCCGAGGCGGGAATCCATGCTGTATTCATCGCCGTTGTCAATTGTTCTGGTGCATCTATCAATTCTCGTTCGTAGGCTTTGCCAGCGATGTCATAATGAAGCGTAAGTTTTTTGGGAAACTCCGAATGAGTTGTGGAGATTTGTAGGTAAATCATGCGTTCTGGACCTTCTGGCGTTTCCCGGATGATGTCCAAAGATTGCGGCAATAATTCAAGTCTCAAACTGATCGTAGGTTTGTCCGGTACCGGGTCTGATGTATATTCGGAAGATTCACAGGAAAAAATGGCCATCAATAAGACATAAAAAAATAATATTTTCATAATTCCTCCTCGTAATAAGCGGTGATGGATTGTTTATCCGTAAAAGACTTTACCCAACTGAATGTCAGGGATTGATTGGTGGCTGATTCGGTAACCACCTGTATGTCTCCTTGAAATGTTCCAGGCAGATCTGTCAATTGGGTCATGTCCCAATAATAAATGGTTGAACCGTCGGGCATGGTCATTGTTTCGGCGACGCCGGGCCTTGCAGCCATATCGATCAGGCCGTCGTATCCTTTGAGCAGCCATGTGCCCGATGTAGGTGTTTCATAGACTCTAATGGCCAGAATGGGATAGGATGACGTATATGTAATCCCTTTTCGCAACGCACTCCAATAATCATTTGTTGACTGTGTGATCCTGACTTTGTCAGGCGCGATAAATTCGGTGACCAGGTTATATTGTGTTGTCCATGTAGCAATATCTTCCGGCCTTGAAAAGGTTTCAAATATGCGTCCTTCAGCGGGTTGATCTCCCGGATGCAGATTTCCGGATATTTTCCGATAATCAAGGACAATAATCATTGTGGAGAGCTTATCGTTTAATTGGTACTTTGAGGGGCTATTTAACCGAACGCCGAAAGCCAGTGCCTGATTGGCGGAGGCTATGCGGTCAATGGCGATCGTTACTTGAAATTCAGCACCGGTATTGCCTTGTTCGACAATTACAGTTTCTGGAAACGAAAACATCTCGGCGGTCATCGGAATCGTCCGTTTGAGAGTGCCGGATTCTATGAGTGAAGCGATGGTGTCCTGCGCAGGCGAAATCCCGACTGAAAAACTATCGGTTGATTCCAACCCCGAACGCGCGATACCCAATGTAATAACTAATTGGTTGGTTGCCTCATCGATCTGATAATTGACAGGATTTGAATTAGGGATTGTCAATGTATGCTGCGCGCCCGTAATTGATATCTGAGCTGGCGGATAGTCGTCATCAATAACCTGTTGCTTGCAAGCTAGGAGTGAGGTGACCATCAATAAAAGGACAAGATATTTTAAAGCCATTTCCTTATTTCTTTTCATTAAACTTAAATCAGGGTTCTATGTGTGTAATGTGCCGTTTACCAATAGGGATTTTGTACCAATTTCCGGTTACGCTCCATTTCCGTCTGAGGGATGGGCCAGAGGTAATGCTTCTTCTGGAAGATCCTGGTTTCGAAAACCATACGTTTGTATAAATTTGGGTCAGAAAGATGGTTGCCACCTTTAACACTAATTCCGTAGAAAGGACCGTTGTCAGTCTGCTCCGCGATCTTCCATCGTCTTGTATCCCAGATTCGTAAATCTTCGAATGCAAGTTCCACCCGTCTTTCGGCACGGATAGCCTCCCTTACCGATTGTTGACCGACGGGCTTTGGTAGATCTGAAGATCCATACAGAGGTATTCCGGCACGTTCGCGGATCAGGTTCACATACGCGAAAATGTCGGGATGATTTGGATCGTACTCATTCAATGCTTCGGCATAGTTAAGGTAAAACTCACTCAAACGGAAGAAAATTTCAAGCAGGCTTTCCCACCTTCTAATGGATGAATTGGTATGCCAAACCGTGTTTGGATGGGCAAATTTGCGGATATTGTATCCAGCCTTGGCATAGTTGTCTGGGTTTAATGTGACATCTTTGCCGCCCAGCCAAAACTCATGGTAGTACGTTTCGTTACCGTCTACACCATGATTTATCCACTCTGCTCCATTGAAACTGATTGAAGCATAAAAGCGGGGTTCCCGATTTACATACATGTTTGAAACACCCAGTTTCCAACGGGGAATTCTGTCGAGATAAATAGGCCCATTCGCGTCTGCAAAGCCTGTTTCGGTATAGCCGGAAGCCTCATTGATCAAGGGACTGCCATCTGCTGTGTATCCGCTTATTGGAAGTTTGCCATTGTCCATGAAATAGGCATCGACATGCTGTTGTGTTGTGCCGTTGATGGAGGTGCCTCCTGTTGCTGCAGGAGCGACATCTGAGTACCATTTCCAGTCCCAAAGCTCATTCTTCGGCTTTCGCCCCCAGATGGTTTCTTGATTCCATCGATCAAGGAACACAAACATGTAGGATTTTACGGGATCTGAGGGAAACGGGTTGTAAAGTCCCTGTGGCATTCCATCAATTACTTCCTTGGCCGCAATCGCCGCACGTTCCCATTTTTTGGGATCATACGATTGGCTGAATAAGTTGACACCGTCCACATTTTTTGCTTGCACGTAATCCGGATTGCCATTGAAAAGTGGACTCGCTGCATAAAGCAATAGCCGGGCTTTGATTGCTTTTGCAACCAATTGGTCAACCCTGCCCATGTCGCCAACGTTTTCGACCCGGTTTGGAAGATCGGGCATTGCCAGGTCCAATTCGCTGACGATGTAGTTTACTACGTCGTCATAAGGGGTTTGTGCCTGTTGAAGAGCGGCAGGGTTGGCATCGATTTCAAATGCATCGGGTACAATCACCAGTGGGCCATATTGACGTGCGAGGATGAAGTAGAAGTATGCCCGCAGTAACCGTGCTTCGGCTTTTCGGCGAGCACGTAACTCAGGTGACATCTGCTGGCATTCGTCCACTTTATCAATAAATATGCTTGCTGATCTAATACCTCGGTACATAGGACGCCACTGGTTGTACGAATCGGTGGTTGGACCCCAATTTCCGATGTTATGTTCATAATTTGCATAGATGCCTGGGTATCCAAAATCCGCTTCATCACTTATTTGCATGTATGTCGCCCCAAAGCCCATGTTCCCATCTCCTTCGGCCGGAGGAATAAAGCTGTAGACATTCGCAAGATATTGTTCCGTTTCAGCCTGCTGGGCGAATACTTCGTTGAGCGAGAGCATGTCATCGGGTTGCTTATCGAGAAAGTCCGAACAACCTTGCGCTAAGAAAATCAAACCTGCGGCATATAAGATGCCTATACAATACTTAATCATAATATAATTCGCGTTTAGCTATGATTTGTCAAAAATTTGCGTTGATGCCTACATTATATGTGCGTTGAATAGGATATTTGGCTCCGTTTGCACCCGCTAGGCCATTTCCCAATTCAGGATCCCAATACTCAAACCCGCTCCAGGTAAAGAGATTGAGTCCGGACACAAATACTCGCAATGAGTTGGTTTTGAATCGTGAGGTGAGTTTACCAGGTAGGGTGTAGCCAATTTCTGCGGTTTTAAGCCGTAAATAACTGGCATCTCTCAGCCACCAAGTAGAAGGCCGGGTGTTATTTTGGTTGGCTCCTACCGATAGCCTCGGAAAAATAACGTCTTCTTGAGGATTTTCCGGCGTCCAGCGATTGGTGGCAACTTCTAATAAATTAGTATTAATACCCTCTAAGAATGGAGTCCAACCTTGACCAGAGAGGTTAAAACTCATAATTCCAGACCCTTGGAAGAATACCGACACATCGAAATTTCGAAAGCCCAGTGAAGTACCAAACCCATAGATAATACCCGGGTTCGCAGGATTTCCGACAGCTACTTGGTCATTTACATCGATGATGCCGTCTCCATTAATGTCGCGGTATTTGATATCGCCCGGACGTACGTTGCCGAAGGAATGAGATGGTAGTGAGGGACGTAATGTTCCTGAAGCGACATCTAAGAAATCGTTTTCTGAGAACAGCCCGTCTGCCACCAAGCCAAAGGGTTGGCCAAACCGTTTTCCTTTTCTATTTTGGTAGATATATTGATAATCCGGTTGATCGTTCTCAATGACCTTATTCAGTGCATACGTGAAGTTGCTTCTAAAGGTTAAATCGACCTCACCAAACCGGTGTTGGTACTCCAAGCTGGCGTCTATGCCTTTGTTGTGCATCTCTCCGATATTTCCCCAAGGGGTTTTGACAACGCCGAATGTGTAAGGCAAAGAACTTCGTTGAACAAAGATGTTGGTCCGTCGTCGTTCAAAGACGTCTGCCTGAAGATAAAAACCGTCTAAAAAACGGATTTCTGCACCGACGTTGATCTCCCGTTCACGCTCCCATGTCAGGTTAGATCCATATTCATCTTCCCCGCGGCCGCCAATAGCGTTATTGAAATCACGTCCAAAGATCCAACCCCCATTGCCGCCACCTACGGTGGTCAGGTAGCCAAACCTGCGCCCCCCAATTTGGTCATTGCCCTTGCTGCCAATGGAGCCACGTAACTTTAGATAGCTGACGCCTCGTCTTGTACTTGGGAAAAAATCTTCTTCGGAAACGACCCAGCCAAAAGCAATGGCAGGAAATAACCCAAACCTGTTGCCTTTCTCGAAGTTTTCAGACCCGTTGTATCCCGTGCTTCCTTCCAGATAATAGCGGTTGCGATAATTATATGATATGCGGCCCACTAGCCCCTGAAAACGTGATGGCAAGGCACTAATATTGTCGGCTGCGTCGGCATTGACGAAATCCTGTTGGTTGTATAGTAAGAGTGCACCGATTGTATGGTTTCCAAATACACGGTCATATGTTAAGTTGGCTTGGAGGTATATTCTCCGATTGCCGCCGGCGCCTTTTGAGAAATTGAGATCGCGCTGTCCTGATTTTTCTGCCAAGTCCAATTCGCCGAATTCATCGCGTCCCGTCAACTGATACGTATCGCCCCAATTACGTGTACGCTGGATGTTGTGCCAATTGTAAGAATCGAATGCAAAAATACCACTTGCTTTTAGTCCTTGAAGAAGATAACCAAAATCATGTTTCAAGTTGATGTCAGACTGTACAGCACTGTTCCATGTGGTTTGGAATCCACGGTTGACTAAGTCGTGGTACGGATTTCTGACGCTTGATTCAGATGCGGAAGCAAACAGCTTATGGGAAGGGTCGTTCTTATCCGGGTAATAGGGGGCGAACAGTACAGGGCTCGTTTGCCAAATTAAGTTATAGAGTTGATCGCTACTGCTTCCCGGATAATTCACCGTAACCAAAAAACCTCCTAGCCCTAATGCGACATCCGTCCATTTGCCCAGCTTAACATCTGTATTTGTTCGGAAATTATAGCGGTTCAGGTTAGTATTTGTTTTGTAGTCGTTCAGGTTATCCTCCTTCCACATTCCAGACTCGTTCATGTAACTTGCTGAAACAAAATATTTGGCCGCTTCGGAGCCTCCAGTTACGTTGAGCGAAGCCCGGTTACTTGGTGTATTTTTCTTCAACATTATTCCCAACCAATCTACGTTCGGATAAACATACGGATCTTCGTTCGCGCGGGTCATGTCGATGTCTGCTTGCGTAAACCGGGGGGCGGGGCGGCCGGGGTTGGTAGCCAGTTCTGCTTCATTATACAGTTCCATAAACGTTGGTCCATCGACAAACTGTGGGAGCATGGTTGCCTGTTTCAAGATGGTTTCGTATTTGAAGTTTATGCTGGGCTTTTGGTTAGCGCCCCGCCGTGTGGTCACTAATACAACACCGTTAGCCCCGCGGATTCCATAGACGGCTGTGGCTGCTGCATCTTTTAAAATCGAGAAGTTTTCAATGTCTTCCGGCTCGACGTTACTCAACGGCCGCTCAACGCCATCGATTAGGATTAATGGAGCTGATCCTGCGCCGAATGTGCTCACGCCTCTTATCCAAAATTGGGCATCGTCATTGCCCGGTTCACCGCTGCGTTGTACGGAAATGACGCCTGCAACCCTTCCTGCTAATGCATTGGTCAGCGATCTCGGAACCGCAGTCTTCATTTCCCGCATATTTACGGTAGAAATGGCGCCTACCACACTTTCCTTCTTTTGGACCCCATATCCCACTACCACCACTTCTTCCAGGCCATCTTGAACAGGAGCCATGACGATGTTATAGAATCTATCGCCGTCAATCGCGACCTCCTGTGTAGAGTAACCCACATAGGATATAACAAGCCATTTTCCGTTGGTTGAACCTATTGCAAAGCTTCCCGTACTGTCAGTTGATGCCCGGTTTTGGCTGTCTTTGATTTCTACAGTGGCGCCGATCAACGGATTACCTTCGGATGATACAACCTTGCCGTGGATAATTGTTTCTTGGGCTACCGCGTTGATCACAATGAGGCAAATGAATGCGGTTAGTGAAAATGGTATTCGCCATTTGATTTTACGTAAAACTGATTTCATTCGTTTAATTGGCTTTTTAAATTATCTATAATAATAGTTGTAATTGGTTTGACAAAGCTATTCGTATCGACATCCCAGGCTACGCACCATGGTTACATTTTAGTGCACAATGATTGCAAAATAGGGGAATGAATAGAATGTTTTATGCTGATCAGCGTGGTTGTTGTACAATGAACTGAATCGGAAAGCCCGATTTTGTCTACCAAAACACCGGGTTCGTCTAAAGGGTCTTCTTTTGGTCGATTACTACCGGCTGTTTGTCTATTATCCCTCCGATAGCGTGCAACGTTTTTCTGGTTCTGTCGTCTTATTAACAAAAAGTCCGGAAGGCGGAAGGTCGAAAAATCCGGAAGACAAAAGAGCAAAAAACAAAAACGTATCGTTATGAAATCAATTGTATTAAGTGCCATGATCTGCGCAGCGGCGGTAGGGAACAGTACCGCGACTCCATATTATACTGCTTCACATGTTGAAAAAGGGGGTGTGCACGAAATGGTTAATGACCAAAAAAGTACAGAAGCGTTTAAGCAGACAATCGCTTTTCACCAGCGGAATGTAGACGCATTGTGGGAACAATATAGGCTGGCCGAAACACGCATCCGCGAGAGTTATGGTAACCATGCGGAGTTGGAACGCGACAGGGTATTTTTCATCGGGGTTTATGAGCAAGACATTGAGAAAGGGGTTCGTGTCGAAGAAAGCAAGAAAGTCATTGCGCAAATAGAAGCTAACTATGTCAAAAAACATGCTCAGCGGGATACCTATGAGAAAGAACAACTAACCCGGTTGCAATCTCAATTAAAAACGGAACTCTTAAAAGAGGAGAAGGGTTTCGAAAAAACGAAAAAAAGATATGCTAAACTGGTGAATGAAGAAACGAAGCCGCTTTTGCAGGAAGCGGATCGGCATTTTGCCGCTGCGATTGAACGGGTGAACCGTTTTTCAGACGCGGCCACGGCCATTGCTGCAAAATAATCAAATCTCCTAGGAGTCCCTATATAGTTCGGCAGCCACTCATGATCAGGTGGCTGCCTTTTTTTGGAAAATTTGGGTAAGTTTGTCTAAAACAATTTACGAATGCTAGGACTAAAATTGCTGACCGATCCGCGTTGGGCCAATATAGCGGAATCCAACCTGGAAGAAATCTTGACAGACCATGCCTGGTGTGAGCAGAAAGCAGCCACCAATGCTATCTCGCTGATTACTCAGAACTCGGAACACCAAGACCTGGTGCATGAATTGACAGCAATAGCTATTGAGGAGATGCAGCATTTCCAGCAGGTGATCGATATTATTAAACAGCGTGGCTATATATTGGGGCGTGAGCGCAAAGACGATTACGTAAACCAGCTGATGAAATTTATGAAGAAAGATGGTAGCCGCAATACTGCTTTCATAGACCGCCTGCTTTTTGCTGCGATGATAGAAGCCCGCAGCTGTGAGCGTTTTCGTGTCCTGTCGCAGCACATCAACGACCCAGAGTTAGCCACGTTTTATTACGATCTGATGGTGTCTGAGGCCAATCATTATACGACATTTTTGAATTTCGCCAAGCGATATGGCATGGATGTGGACGTAGATAAACGTTGGAAGGAATGGTTGGAATTTGAAGGTGAGCTTATCAAGTCGTATGGTACGACCGAACACATACATGGATAGCCGGCGCGTCACCTGTAATATTTAAGTTGTAATTTCTGTTAATTAAACAAAAAGTTTGGTGTTGCAAGTCAATTGCAATACTTTAGCGCCCTATGACGATTACTGGGAATCCGTTGTTCAGAAACCTGATCTTTATTACCTTACTCACTGCACTCATCGGTGCTTCGTGTACATCCACTGAAAAGAAAAAAGTCAAGGCTGAACGCAAGCAGCATGAGAAGGACAGTTTAACGTTGGTATATGATGCGGCCGATGCCGACCAGCGCTTGGATGCATTTATGCAACGGTTGCATAGCCGATCAGGCTTTAACGGGAATGTGCTGATTGCTAAGAAGGGAAAAATCCTTTATCAGAACACTTTTGGGTGGGCTAACTATTTGATGAAGGACAGCCTGAAAATCACTTCTCAGTTTGAATTAGCCTCTGTATCTAAGCCGTTTACAGCAACCGGTATTCTCAAACTATGGGAAGAAGGCAAAGTCAGACTCGACCAAACGGTTGACGAATTCTTTCCGGATTTCCCCTACCCTGGAGTTACCATCAAGCTGCTGCTTACCCACCGTTCGGGATTGATGAATTACCTGTATTTCACGGATAAGGCAGAGATATGGCCGGATAAGCGGAAGGGTATGACCAATAGGGAAGTGATGCAGCTATTGGCTACCCATAAACCGGATAAATATGCCAATCCGGATGTACGTTTTTTTTACAACAATACCAATTATATGGTTTTGGCGGCCATCATCGAAAAAGTAACCGGTCAGGATTTTGCAGTATATATGCAGGATAAGGTCTTTGGTCCCGCAGGTATGAAAAACACGGCTGTTTATTCCACAGCGGTGTATGAGAAAATCCCATCGAGTGCGGCGGTGGGCCACGACAAAGTCTGGCGGCGTTCGGTGGTGCAGAATTTTCAGGATGGACCTGTGGGCGATAAGGGAATCTATAGCACGGTGCAAGATCTATTTTTGTTTGACCGTGCCCTGCGGGATGGCCGGCTATTGAAATCGGAGACCCTCGACTCTGCCTACGCTGGATACAGCACGCCTAACAAGGAATTGTTTAACTACGGGTATGGGTGGCGCACGTTCGATCCGGGGGACCATAAGGTGGTATACCATACCGGGTGGTGGCACGGTTTCCGTAATCTGTATATCCGCGATCTGCAGGAAGACATTACGATCGTGCTATTGACGAATCTTGCGAATGGCAGCTTACTCCACTTGGATGAACTGTACCAAATCCTGGGTATGCCCGTTATCCGGCAGGGTGCTTACTCGACTGAGGGGGAGTTTTTGGCCAATTGAGTGCACAATATTCCGTATCTTTGTGAATCATGGAGCAAAAGAAAACACTCGTTTTAGGTGCCACGAATAACCCTGCGCGCTATGCCTATTTGGCTGCAAACCGTTTAGTAGCGGCGGGGCATGAAATTGTGAATATCGGTGTAAAAAAGGGGGAAGTGGCGGGAGTACCCATACAGACTGCGGGTGATGTACGCTCGGATGTCCACACCATCACTCTTTATATCGGTCCACACCGCCAGCCAGAATATTACCGTTATATTATTGATACAAAACCGAAACGCATTATCTTCAATCCGGGCACGGAAAATCCCGAACTGAAGGCGCTGGCTCAGCAGCAAGGGATCGAAACATTGGAAGCCTGTACGCTGGTGCTCTTAAGTACAGGACAGTATTAATTTCGTGTCGTTTGCATTTTTGAGAAAAATAACGTTGTTTTGAGCTTACGGCTTTTATGTCATGACACCAAAGAAACCGAAGTCTGAAAACAGCATTGTAGATATCGCGAAGGCATTGGGCATATCGCCGGCCACCGTTTCGCGGGCACTCAATAACAATTTACGTATAAGCGAGGCTACGCGCGGGCGGGTAAAAGAAATGGCCAGGGAAATGGGATATCGCCACAACAGCATGGCATCCTCGCTCCGCAACCGGCGTTCGAACACCATCGGACTGATTGTTCCGCGGATATCGATGTATTTTCATGCGTTTTTTATTACTTCCTTGCAGCGACAGCTGCAGGCAGCGGGATATAACCTGATGATCTGCCAATCCAATGATTCCGTCAAGCTGGAAAAGGAACTTGCTAACTCGCTGTATTCGGCGCGAGTCGACGCACTGGTTGTGTCGCTCACCCTTTATACGGAGGATATCGCACATTTTGAAGGGTTCCTGAAACAGGGAATCCCCCTGGTGTTTTACGATCGTGTGCCCCCGGAGGGTACGCCATCGTATATTATTAAAGGCGATGACTACCGTGGAGGGTTGCTAGCAGGTAATCACCTGATTGGGGCGGGCTGCCAACGCATTGCTTACATTAGTGGACCTTTGTCGTGCAGCATCTATCAGGAACGTACACGAGGTTTCATGGATGCGTTGGCCAAACAGAACATTGCCATACGTGAAAACTGGATTTATCACCACGAATTAACGATGGAAAATGCGTGGAACAGTCTGCGCAAGCTGTTTGACGGTAAAGACGTCCCCGATGGATTATTTGCGGCAAATGACACCACTGCGATCGCGGCGGTAGAATTTGCACGGGAACGTGCGATCCGGATTCCTGATAACCTGCGGATTATCGGTTACTCCAATGATCCGAGGACATCCATTATCACGCCGTCTATTACTTCCATTGAGCAATATCCACATGAGATGGCCGATAAAGTAGCCGAAACGCTAATCGGTGCGTTGCAGCATCACACTTCCGGAACGTCAGTCTCGATCGGCGATCCCGTCGTGTGTCCGGTAGATTTGGTCAGACGGATGACCACCTGATTCAACTAACGGCCGCGGACGAGTCGCGGATTACCAATTCCGGTTTCAATACTTCATAACGATAACTTTCGCGACGCTCCTTACTGGCAAAATGGTCGAGAAGAATTTTGGCAGAAAGCATTCCCAACTCATACACCGGTTGCCAAACGGTCGAGAGCGGAGGAAAGTAGTATTGTGCATAGGATTCGTCGTCAAAGCCGACCACGGAAATATCTTCCGGTACCCGGTATCCATTTTCACGGATGACGCGCATAGCGCCAATGGCTACGGCGTCGTTGACGGCAAAAATTGCATCCAGCTTTTTGTTGCGTGCCATGAGTTGTGTAAGTGCGTCCACGCCATAATCAGAGGAAAAGCCATTGCTATAAACGATCAGTTCCGATCGGATCGGGATATTGTTGTCATAATGGGCATTCAGGTAGCCGTCAAGCCGTTGTTTGAACGTAGGGAATGCGATGGGTCCAGCGATGTGGGCGATATATTGTCTGCCGGTTTTGATCAGGTATTCCACGGCCTGGTAGGCACCATCGTAGCTATCAACGAGTACCTTATCGGCCTCGAAATGGGGACAATCACGGTCGAAGATGACCAATGGGATTCCAGCGCTTTTGAGCCGGTAAAAATGATCAAAAGTTTTCGTTCGGAACGTTGGAGAAATCAGTACCCCGTCTACACGGAGCAGGGTCATATCCTGCAATAATTTTTTCTCGTCTTCGAACGACTCGTTTGATTGGCAGATCAGTAATTTATACCCGGCGGAAGATACCATATCCTGTACGCCACTGATGACCGTAGCAAAGAAATAACTGGTAATTTCTGGCACCACGATACCGATAATGCCGCTTTTTTTGTTCAATAAACTTAATGCGAGCAGGTTAGGTTGATAGCTGTATTTCTCGGCCAGCGCCAACACATTCTTCTTGGTCTCCGTGCTGATTGATGGGTGATTGTGAAGTGCTCTGGACACGGTAGAGGGTGATACACCCAGTTGTTTGGCGATGTCAATAATGGTCGTTTGACGATTTTTCTGCATTGGGGTTAATAATTGATAATCCTATCGTTCTAATGTCCCTAAGTTCGTTAAGATACACCGGATAACCAAATGCCGGCCATCCCTTTACGCAAACCTTTGCGTTTACATCACGCTGAAACCCTTGATTTATTGGTTGAAAAGCGATTAGTTTGCTATATGCAAGGCTATCGCTTCTTTTTTTCTTTGTTACTTTATGGATGGGCACCCTTGTTTGTGGTTGCTCAGCCGCAACGGGTCCTGATCCATTCGCACAACGACTACCATCAGCGCGTACCGTTCTACGAGGCATATTCCCAAAAGGCTTATACCATCGAGGCCGATGTCTTCGCCACGGAAGACGGGGCGATATTAGTGGGGCATGATTTGAAGGAACTGCATCCCAGCCGGAATCTGCAAACCCTATATATCAATCCTATCGTGGAGGTATTTGCGTCAAATGATGGGCGGGCCTGGGCGTCTTCAGAGGATCGGTTTGTGTTGCTCATCGATCTAAAAACTCCGGCGGCAACCACGCTGCAACAGGTGGTCGAACTTATTGCTAATTATCCGGATGTGTTTGATGAGACGGTAAATCCATACGCGGTATCGGTCGTTATTTCTGGCGATATGCCGGATCCACGGGACTTTGCCGCTTTTCCCCATTTTATCTCGTTCGATGGGCGGCTTGGTATCGACTATACGGACGACCAATTGAAACGTATTGCCTTCGTCAGCGCGCCGTTTTCGAGTTACGCGAATTGGAACGGGAAGGATGCGTTGACCGATACGGACAGAACCCGGGTTGCCGATGCCATTGATAACGTACACGGATTGGATAAGAAAATACGGTTTTGGGGAACCCCCGACGGTGATACAGCGTGGACCACCTTGTATGAGATGGGAGTCGATATCATCAATACCGACCAGGTGGAGCGCTGTACCGAATTCTTTCGACGCAAACCTTTGCGTTGAAATAGCTGACCAATCACTTGATTTGTTGGTAAAAAACCAACTAGTTTTGTGATTACGATTATACGTTTTAAAGAAATAACCAATTAACAAAAAATCGATTAATTGCTTGCCAATTGGCCGGTGTGGCCATCTTGTTAAAACAAACGTAACTTGGGTTTAACCACAAGTTTTTGTATACACGGTATCATTGTATAGGTTTCCAGTATATGCTGAATAATTTCACGTTCAAAAAAGGAGGGCGGAAGATCATGATCTCTTGATAAGTAACGAACAGGTGTGGCATAGTGACACACCTGTTCAGAGGTTTGGGAACGCAGTGTAGACTGGACATCTGAGGCTGCATCCCTGCATGAGTAATACAATAGGTATCACCGTACCTTCAAAGATAGGGAAAAGGATGAATATGACCCTCTGAAGGCAAAAATTAGTGTATAATGAATTATTTATTACTAGGTAAATGGTATGTAAGAATAGCTTTACTTTATCTTATCATCTTTGTAAATGCGCCTTGGCTGCCAGCATCGGCCAATCCTAACACCCCCCAAACAAGCCGTATCGTAGGTCGCGTGACGGATGCACAAGGGGTACCACTTTCAGGTGCGAGCATACGCATCGCGGGTCAGCAGCGCAGCGTGGCCACGGATGACGATGGCCGATTCTCCCTAGCGGTGGCGCCGGGCGAACACATCGTTGAGGTTTCTTATATTTCATATGGGACACAGCAGCAGACCGTGACCGTTCGCGAAGGCGCAAGTGTGGACGTCAATTTTGTGTTGACCGAAGAAGCAGGTGCGCTTAGCGAGGTCGTGGTCGTCGGTTACGGAACACAACGGAAGGTGAACCTCACCGGAGCCGTGGATCAAGTGACTTCCGAAGTGTTCGAGAACCGCCCCATCCCCAATATTTCTCAGGGACTGGTGGGCGCAGTACCCAACCTGAACATCCAGATGTTGGACGGAAAGCCGACGCAATCGCCCGCCTTCAACGTCCGGGGCACAACCTCTGTTGGCCAGGGGGGCAATGCGTTGATCCTGATCGATGGCGTGGAAGGCGATCCGCGGATGCTGAATCCGAATGATATCGAAAGCATCTCTGTCCTGAAAGATGCGTCTTCAGCGTCCATTTATGGGGCACGTGCTGCTTTCGGTGTGGTATTGATCACTACCAAATCCGCGGCCGAAGGGAAAACTTCAATTACGTATTCCACCAATTTGTCATCAAAATCGCCAACAACCGTTCCAGATAACATTACGGATTCTTATCCTTGGGCACAGGGATTCAGCGATGCGTGGTCGCGTTGGAATGACAACGGCAGTACACCAACGGCAGTAAACAAGACCTTACCTTTTTCTCCCGCTTATCTGGCTGAAATAAAAAGACGCTGGGAAGATCCTTCATTGCCACGGGTCGAGGTCAACCCGTCAACCGGGGAATATGAGTATTATTACAGTACGGATTGGTACCGGGAATTGTACAAAGAGCGGTTCTTCGCACAGGATCATAACTTAGCACTATCTGGCGGAAACGATAAGACGGCGTTCTATGTAAGCGGTCGCTATAACGGGCAGGATGGCCTGTTCCGCTACAATACGGATACCTATAACATGTATAACCTGCGTGCCAAGGGTAACATTCAGCTAACACGTTGGCTGCAATTGGAAAACAATACGGAATACTCGCGGATGGAGTACCATCAGCCGCTGAACGTGGGCGAAGGCAGCGGCATTTGGCGTAATATGGCGGATGAAGGCCATCCCTTGGCTCCACTGTTGAATCCTGACGGTACCTTGTCCTTTCCAGCTGCTTATACCGTGGGCGACTATTATATTGGGAGGAATGGTACCGACGAAGCGCGGCGTTTTCTGAAAAACCGGGTCGCAGCGAAGGCCGAGTTTTTTGACAAAAGCCTCACCCTTCGTAGTGACTTTACTTTCCAGAGTATGGACATCGGGTCACAGCAAAACCGTGTGCAGGTACCCTACAGCCGCTACGAGGGTGTGATTGGCTATACGGGTACAAATACCAATGACTTGCAGGAATTCAGGCGGACGACTGACTACCTGGCTACCAATGTCTATGCCGACTATGTGAAATCGTTCAACGATGCCCACAACCTGAGCTTACTGGCCGGTTTCAATTACGAGCAATCGTTGGAAAAAAGCCTGACCGCACGGCGTAATGGCATTGTGTACGACGATGCAGACGACATTAACCTCGCATTGGGACAGAGTATTGTAACGAATGGGGGCTACAAAAAATGGGCGATAGCAGGGGGCTTTTTCCGTGTCAATTATAATTTCAAAGAACGGTATTTATTAGAGGTCAATGGCCGCTATGACGGTTCTTCGAAGTTTCCAGAAGATCAGCAGTGGGCTTTTTTCCCCTCAGCATCCATCGGCTGGCGGATATCCGAGGAGCCATTCTGGAACGTTAATCCGACGGCGTTATCCAACGTGAAATTCCGTGCATCTTACGGCTCGTTGGGCAACGGAAATATCAGTCCCTATTCCTTTACAGAAAATTTTGCCATTTCACAGTCGGGGCGTATCATCAACGGTGTCAGGCCGCAGAAAACCGGTCAGCCTGGTGTCATACCGGCAGGACTTACATGGGAAACATCCACTACGGGCAATTTGGGGCTGGAGTTTTCGAGCTTGAACAACCGGCTTCAGTTTGTAGGCGATCTATACCGCCGCTGGACGAGCGATATGTTTACCATTGGACCTACCTTACCCGCAATTTATGGTACGGTTGTACCCAAAGGGAACTACGCCGATCTGGAAACGACCGGTTGGGAAGTATCTGTCACTTGGCGTGATCAATTTGCGATGACTGAAAAGCCCTTTACGTACGATATCCGGGTGACCATGGCCGACTACCGGGCAACCATTACGAAATTTAATAACGAAGAGAAACGACTGGACGAACACTACGCGGGTAAACGTATCGGCGAAATATGGGGCTACCAAGTGGAGGGGCTGTTCCGGTCGGAAGAAGAGATCGCCAATTCGCCGTCTCAAGCTAACGTCCCCAGTACCAATACGCGGAATACGTATGTAGGGGATTTGAAGTTTAAAAACCTGGATGGTGACGATATCATCTATCAGGGCGATAATACGGTGTTCAATCCGGGCGATAAAACCATCATTGGAAATTCTGAACCCCGTTATACCTATGGATTGAATTTAAACGGCGATTGGAATGGTTTTTTCCTGTCAGCCTTCTTCCAAGGGGTGCTGAAGCAGGATTACTATCCCTCGGCAGAAGCTCGGTTCTGGGGGCAATACAACCGCCCGTATAATTCCTATCCGCGCTGGCAGGAAAACAACATGTTCCGCCCGGAACTGGGGAATTTTGATGCGTACCTGCCGCGGTTGGTGGGATACATTGCACAGGGTACGGGACGTGCGCTGCAAGTGGCCAATGATCGCTATCTGCAGAACGCATCGTACATCCGTCTGCGGAACTTACAGGTCGGATATTCACTCCCCCAGCGGCTGATTTCCAAGTTTCATGCCAACGACCTGCGGTTATATGTCTCAGCAGAGAACCTGTGGACCTGGTCGCCCATGTATAAATGGACGCGGGATACCGATGTGACGAATATCTATGGTTCAGATCGTGATTTAAGTGGTGATGGCAGGGGTACAAGTGGCGATGGGTACAACTATCCGATGCTCAAAACCCTGTCGATGGGACTAACTGTTAATTTTTAATTTAGAGGGGATCATATCATGAAGACATTTCATTATATATTAGCCGTACTGACCATTCTGCCGTTTGCTGCTTGTAAGTTGGACGAAATGCCTGTGGACACCGGAACAAATCAGGCCATATTCGGATCTGCCAGCGGGATGGACCTTTACGCCAATTCGTTTTACGACATCCTGCCAGGTACGGATGTAGGCGTGTTTCAGGGAGATGATAATTCGGATCTGGTTGCGCGAAACGGTGTAGACGATTTGCTGTCTCCCGGGGCGTTGAGCCCGATTACGAGCTCCGGATGGGCCGTGGACGACTGGGACGACGTCCGTAACATCAACTATTTTATCGAAAATGCCGAGAAGAGTACCGTGGCCGAAAAAGATCATTACATCGGAATGGCACGGTTCTTCCGCGCGCTTTTTTATTTTAATAAGGTAAAACGCTTCGGCGATGTGCCTTGGATTGATAAAACCATCGAAGTAGACGATGAAGGAACCTTATATGGGTCGCGGACAAGCCGTTTCGAGGTCATGGATAATGTATTGGCCGATCTGGACTTCGCCATTGCAAACATCACCCTGACAAGCGATCCTACCTGCACACGCATTACCCAAAACGTAGCACGGGCCTATAAAACACGGATATGCCTATATGAAGCTTCGTTCCGGAAATATCACACCCGCTATGACATGCAATCAACGGCCAATGCTTGGTTCCAACATGTGGTAGACGCAGCGAATGCGATTACGGGTTTCACCTTACATCAGGCAACCATCCCTGAGCGCTCCTACCGCGATTTGTTTATCACAAAGGCCCCTTATGCCGACGAGACCATCTTGGCCGTGGCACTGGATGCCAGCCTGCAGGTGTTCAGCTCGGCCAACCGCCGTTTCATCAGTCCGACGTATGGGAACCGGCCCAGCCTGACCCGCAATTTCGTGAACACTTACCTGAAGTTGGATGGAACACCTTTTACCACCGATCCGGGCTATCGTACAACGCCTTTTGTCGATGAAGTGAAAGACCGCGATCTGCGCTTGCAGCAAACCATCCGTTTGGGTGATTACCATCGGACAGAAAATGCAGTTCCTATAATCGCTCCCCCGAATTTCAACCAGACATTTACCGGTTATCAGCCGATCAAATGGTGCTACGACGAGCGGTTCCCGTATGACGACGAGAGCCTGAACGACAATGCGCACATCATCATGCGGTGGGGCGAGATATTGTTGAACAAAGCGGAGGCGCTGGCAGAATTGGGAACGATGACCAACACGGAGTGGGCAACTACCATCGGGGCGCTACGCCAACGCGCGGGTATTACGGGATCCACCTTGACGACCATGCCCACCACGGCTGATCCGTATTTGGTGGATTATTATTTAGGGAAGTTTACCAATCCCGTGCTGTTGGAAGTGATGCGCGAGCGGGCTGTCGAGCTGGTATTCGAAGGGCTCCGTCCGGATGATTTGAAACGGTGGCATATTGGCGAGCTTTTTCAGGACGCTACTTTAAACGGTATTTACGTGGCGCAGCTGGGTGAGCAAGACCTGAATGGCGATGGTGTAATGGATGTGTGTTTCTACCAGGGTACCCGACCGGCACCATCCAATTCCACCGTGGCTTTCGTGGATGTGTCACCTTCTTCGGCAGTAGGGCGAATACAACTGTCTAACGGAACATCGGGGGAGGTACGCTGGAACCCCGGTGCACGCGAATGGCTGGATAAGAAGTACCTATATCCCATTCCTCAGGCTGCACTTGATGTGAATAAAAACTTAGGTCAGAATCCCGACTGGTAATTAAATAAGATCCTTATGAAATCGTACTGCCTTATTCTATTTTTATTTTTCTCCGGTACTGCCGCTTTTTCGCAAACGGCAGATGGGACTGATATCCGGGTGGCCAGTTATAATCTTCGGATGGATACACCACAAGATAGCCTGAACGCATGGCCACACCGTAAAGAAAATGTAAAGGCATTGATCCAATACCATGATTTTGATATCATTGGTACGCAGGAAGGATTTATCCACCAATTGAACGGTATCCTTGAGCTGCCCGAGTATGCGTATTTCGGTGCCGGTCGCGACGACGGTAAGCAAGCTGGAGAACATTCCGCGATTATCTATAAGAAAGACCGTTTTCGCATCGTTGATTCCGGTAATTTCTGGCTGAGTGAGACGCCTGAAAAGCCGGGACTCGGCTGGGATGCTACCTGTTGTAACCGCATCTGTTCATGGGCTAAATTCGCCGACCAAGGTACAGGGAAAGAATTTTATGTGTTTAATGTGCATTTCGACCATCAAGGCATCATTGCCCGCCGGGAATCGGGAAAACTGATGGTGGCTAAAATTCAGGAAATCGCGAAGGAGTCCCCGGTTATCTGTACCGGGGATTTTAATTCGACGCCAGAGACCGAGCAGATCAATGAGATGTCAGCCCTGCTGAATGACGCTCATTCGATAACCAGGCAGCCACCATATGGCCCTGTTGGTACTACCAATGCCTTTCGGTTTACCGCCCCAATGAAGAACCGCATCGATTACGTGTTTGTAAGTAAACAGTTTGACGTGTTGAAATATGCGGTATTGACCGACGCGAAAAACCAGCGGTACCCATCGGACCATCTCCCGGTGGTGGCTGATGTCCGCTTGGTGGTCAGCAACAATGGCACACATTGATGGTCATAAACCCCAGCACGCAAACCTTTGCGTGCTGATTACATGTGTTTTGCTTGGATGTTTAGGTGAATTATCGTTTTATTGCATGACCGATTAAAACAAATCCGCATGAAAGTGACACCCGACACCTTGTTTACCGACTGTTATGGGCAGTATGCCATTGCAGCGATCAATGTATTTACATTGGAACAAGTGTCGGGTGTTTTCCGTGCGGCCAGCCACAGCGCATCACCCGTAATTATCCAGACGACACCTGTAGCGCGCGACTATGCGAGCCCCGAACTATTGCTGGGAATAATTGCTGCGGCGGCGAAATCTTACCCGGAAGTGGTTTATACCTTGCATTTGGACCATGGGAATGAATCCCATGTGGCGGCTGCCCTGCAAGCAGGCGGATATACCTCGGTCATGATCGACGCCTCTCATGATCCGATGGCGGAAAATATCAGTCGCACGCGCGCCGTGGTGACGGCTGCACATCGGCTTGGTATTTTTGTTGAAGCGGAGGTGGGTGTATTAAGCGGCGTGGAAGATAACTTGGCGGTCGACGCAGGATCGGCCCGGTATACCCGACCGGAAGACGCGGCTTATTTCGTCGAACAAACCCAATGTGATAGCTTGGCGGTAGCCGTTGGCACCAGCCACGGTGCATACAAATTTTCCGGTGATCAAGGGATTCGGTTTGATATCCTTGCAGCCATCCAGCAGCACTTGCCGGGATTTCCGTTGGTACTCCATGGTGCATCATCTGTGAACCCCGACGAACTGAACCGTATCAACCAGGCGGGAGGGAGACTGGCGCAAGGATCTCGTGGCGTATCCGACGAGGAGATAGCCCGGGCCATCGGGTTGGGCGTTTGCAAGGTTAACATAGCGACCGACCTGCGTGTCCTGTGGACGCGTGTGCACCGCGAATTCTTTGTCACGCAGCCGGAGCTATTCGATCCTGTAGTGCCGGGGAGGGTATATATCGACGAGCTGGAAAAACTTTGTATCGAGAAGTTTGAGAAACTAGGATCGGTTGGGAAAGCAAAAGCTTTCCTGCAGGGAGCCGTTCAATGAAATGGGATTAATTCATATAATATGAAGCGAGACGAAACCTGTCCGTTGCTGATTAAGGCTAACGAAGCGGCCGGGCATTACCAGTACATTACGCGTGAAGACGGAGGGTGGCAATACCTGAATTTTGCTGCGCGGCGGCTTCCAGGAGGCGACACCTGGGTAGGTAATACCGGTAGTCACGAGTATGCGATTGTTCTGCTGAGCGGCAACTACCGTGTAAATACGGACAAGGGAAGCTGGCAAACCATCAATGGACGTAAAGATGTTTTCTCGGGCATGGCACATACGCTGTATCTGCCGCGGCATACAACCTTCCGGCTGACTGCCGAAAGTGACGTATTGGATATCGCGTACGGCTGGTGCGAGACCGATCGAGACTTTGCCCCTGTGTTTAAGTGCCCCGAAGAGGTACAGGTTGAAATCCGCGGTGGTGATAACGCCACCCGGCAGATCAATGACCTGCTTGGCCCCGGCTTTCCCTGCCACCGACTGGTAGCCGTGGAAGTTTATACGCCTTCGGGCAATTGGAGTTCGTTTCCGGCACATAAACACGATGAGCGTTTGGTGGATGCAGCGGGTACCTTGCTGGAAGCGCGGTTGGAAGAAACGTACTTCTATAAAATCGCCAAACCGCAGGGTTACGCCATGCAGCGTGTATATACCGGCGATGGTACACTGGATGAGATTGCCATTGCGCGCAACAACGATGTGGTATTGGTGCCCAAGGGCTACCATCCGGTGGTCGCTGGACACGGGTATGATGTCTATTACTTGAATTTCCTAGCCGGATCCGATCAGTCCCTGGCGAATACGCCGGATCCCGACCATGCGTGGATCTTCGGGACATGGGCAGGTACGGACCCACGTATTCCAATGGTTACCGCAGCAATGAACGAAAAATGAGCAACGCGATGAAAACATATGATGTATTGACTGTAGGGAGGTCATCCATTGATCTGTATTCGCAGGACATTGGTGCCGAGTTTGTGGATATCACCGGATTTGATGCGTTTGTGGGCGGCTCACCGCTTAACATTGCAACGGGGTGCAGCCGGCTCGGTCTGCATGCAGCATTGCTTACCGGCGTGGGTGATGACAAGGTTGGGGATTTTATCCTGAATTTCCTGCGGCGGGAAGGGGTCGATACGACCTTTATTCCACGTATTGCCGGTGCGCGCAGCAGCGCCGTGTTGTTGGGCATCCAACCACCGGATACGTTTCCATTGGTGTTTTACCGCAACAATGCAGCGGATTCGCAAATCACGGTGGACCATGTCAATGCCATTCCCATGAGCGATATCCGGCTGCTCGAGCTTTCGGGTACGGCACTTAACGTGGAGCCCAGCCGGAGCGCGGTCTTCCATGCGGTGGAGCAAGCGAAGCTACAAGGTACGACTACGTTGCTGGATATTGACTTCCGGGCCGACCAATGGTCGGATATCCGGTCGTTTGGCATTATGGTCCGCGCATTGTTGCCGCGTATCGACATTGCGATCGGAACCGAAGAAGAATTGCTGGCTGCCATGCTGGAGGATGCCTCGCAGGTAACCATCGAACACCAACAGATTTCGGCACCGACCGTCCGCGGAAACATTGATCAGGCCATTGAACGGGTACTGGCCCTGGGAGTGAAAGTGCTGGTGGTCAAGCGTGGATCGAAAGGGGTCAGCGTGTACGACGATGCCGGCAAACGCAAAGATGTACCCGGTTTTCCCGTGGTGCCGCTGAATATCCTGGGAGCAGGCGATGCGTTTGCGTCGGGATTTATCTACGGCTACCTCAACGGGTGGGATCTGTATAAATCCTGCCGCATGGGGAACGCCAGTGGGGCGCAGGTAGTGTTGCAGTCTGGGTGCGCCAATTTTATGCCTACGTTGGATGAATCGTTGGCATTCATTGAACAGCACGGCGGATTCTGACCGATTGATAACCATACGGACTAACTATGAAAACCACCAAATTAACCGCCGCTCAGGCGGTCATCCGTTTCCTCGACCGGCAATACGTCGAGCGCGATGGGGTGACGCATAAATTTATCGCGGGATGCTTCGGTATTTTCGGCCACGGCAATGTGGGTGGGATCGGTCAGGCACTGTTCGAATACCCTGCTTTACGGTATTACCAGTCCCGCAATGAACAGGCCATGGTGCACACGGCCGCCGCCTACAGCCGGATGAAAAATCGGTTGTCGACGCTGGCGTGCACCTCGTCAATCGGTCCCGGTGCGACCAACATGGTGACCGGTGCAGCCGCGGCCACAATCAATCGGGTGCCGGTACTGTTATTGCCGGGCGACAGTTTTTCAAGCCGGCATGTCGATCCGGTATTGCAACAGTTGGAATACCCCACCGCCCCCGATATGACGGTCAACGATTGTTTTCGGCCGGTTTCCCGTTTTTGGGATCGCATCAGTCGGCCCGAACAGTTGATTGCATCCCTGCCACAGGCTTTACGGGTATTGACCTCTCCGGCTGAAACGGGCGCGGTAACCCTCTGTCTGCCGCAGGATGTGCAAGCCGAAGCATTCGATTATCCCGATGAGCTGTTCCGCAGGCGGGTATGGTTTATTCCCAGGCCTTTACCCGACGGTTTATTGCTGGACCGTGCAGCAGCGCAGATACGAGCAGCCAAACGGCCGCTTATTGTCGCCGGTGGCGGTGTGATTTACAGTGAAGCATCCGAGGCGCTCCGGGCGTTAGTCCATGCGACGGGCATACCCGTTGCCGAAACATTTGCTGGGAAAGGGGCCTTGACGTACGACGATCCGCATCACTTGGGGGCCATGGGAGCCACCGGTACGGAAGGGGCCAATGCCATCGGCGCGGAGGCCGATTTGGTCATCGGAATCGGTACCCGTTACAGTGACTTCACGACCGCGTCCAAGTCGGTCTTTCAACATCCAGATGTCGCTTTCATTAATATCAATATTGCCGAATTTGATGCGCATAAGCAATCGGCGCTCCCGCTTACGGGAGATGCCCGGGCAACGCTGGACGCGCTCGCCGACCGCTTGGTGGGATACCGTGTAGACTCCGATTACCGGAACCGTGTATCGGCGTATAACCGCAGCTGGGACGGAAAGGTTACGGCGGCATATACCCCCGAAGATGAAGGGCGGCTTTCCCAGGCTGAGGTCATCGGTTTGGTCAACGAGTTTTCCAATCCAAGAGACGTGGCGGTCTGCGCTGCGGGCAGCCTACCGGGCGACCTGCATAAACTGTGGCGCACGCGCGATCCGAAAGGCTTTCATCTGGAGTATGGCTATTCGTGCATGGGGTACGAGATTGCAGGAGGGTTGGGTGCAAAGATGGCCTGCCCGGATCGGGAGATCTATGTGCTGGTGGGCGATGGCAGCTACCTGATGATGTCGTCTGAGTTGATCACCTCCCTCCAGGAGGGGTATAAGCTGACTGTCGTCCTGATTAACAACCACGGTTTTGCCAGTATTGGCGGGTTATCCCGGTCTCTGGGAACGGAGGGGTTTGGTACACAGTACCGCGCCCGGGATGAAGGATCCGGCCAACTGGACGGCGAGGTACTGCCCGTGGATCTGGCTGCAAATGCTCGGAGCTTGGGAGCGGAGGTTATCCACGCGGGCACCCCGAATACCTTCCGCGCCGCGCTGGAGCAGGCTAAAAACAGCGATAAGACGACGGTTATCTATGTAGAAACAACGCCTGAGCGAAAGATGGCGGGTTATGGGTATGCGTGGTGGGAAGTTCCCATTGCTGCAGTATCCGAGACCAAGGGAGTGCAGGAAGCTTACGAAGAGATGACCCGCCACAAAGCAAACCAACGGTACCACCTTTAATCGAACGCCCTATCATATGATCACTGCACTGAGTTTTATCGGATTTACGCTGTTTGTCGCGATATACGCATGGTTTCGCCTGCGCAAAGATAACCTGCAATCGCAAGACGGCTATTTCCTAGGCGGGCGGAGCCTGACGGGACCGGTTATTGCGGCGTCCCTGATTATGACGAACATTTCGACCGAACACCTGGTGGGAATGAATGGATCGGCCTATAAAAACGGATTTATCATTATCGCCTGGGAGGTAACCTCGGCGTTGGCATTGATTGTCGCCGCCGTGTACTTCGTACCGAAGTACCTCCGTATGGGGCTCACCACCATCCCCGAGTACCTCGAGCGGCGGTTCGACAAAGGGACCCGCTCGCTGGTCGCCCTATTTTTACTCGTGTCATTTGCTGTTACCCTCTTGCCGATCGTATTGTATACCGGCGCGATTAATCTGGAGAGTATTTTTAATATCTCGGAGGTACTTGGAGTTTCCAGCGAGACCGGCTTGTGGATCACCGTGGTTGTGGTGGGCTGCCTGGGTGCGGCCTATGCAGTCATTGGCGGCTTGAAGGCCGTGGCGGTTTCCGATGTGATCTACGGCTATGGACTGTTAATCGGTGGACTGTTAATACCGGTGCTGGCGCTGATTTATATTGGGGAAGGCAATCCGCTGACCGGCTTGGCTGCGGTGTTCGAAAACAATCCGGAAAAGTTCAATGTCATCGGCGAGGAAGATTCGGTGTTGCCGTTCAGCACGCTGTTTACAGGTTTGGTGGTTAATCAATTATATTTCTGGTGCATGAATCAGACCATCGTCCAGCGGGTTTTGGGTGCCAAAAATCTCAAGGAGGCACAGAAAGGCCTGCTTTATACCGGCCTGTTGAAAATCCTGGTCCCATTCATCATCGTCTTACCCGGCGTTATCGCCTACTATTATTTCCAGGACCGCTACTACGACCAGCAAGATCTGGTATATCCGGCGTTGGTCAAGCGGATCTTGCCTGTGCCGTTGCTGGGATTGTTTGCGGCAGTCATCGTCGGTGCGGTATTGAGTACGTTTAATGCCGTGCTGAATAGTGCATCCACGATCTTCAGCATCGATGTATATAAACGGTTGATCAATAAGGAAGCCAGCGAACGTACGTTGGTTCGTATGGGCCGGCTTGTGGCCACGGTGCTGGCCATCACGTCTATCATCGCGGCTCCTTTTGTTGCCAATGCACCGGACGGATTGTACCAATTGCTGCAGGAATTAAACGGGATATTCTTCATCCCCATCGCGTCCATTATGCTTGGGGGGTTCTTCTTTAAAGGTATTTCTGCACAAGGAGCAAAGGCTGCCCTGATTACCGGATTGGTGTTTTATGTGATATGTACATTCGTTGTCAAAGTCGATATCCATTTCGTCCATGTATGGGGAATCGAGTTTCTGTTGAACATGGGGGTTATGTGTGTGGTTTCGTGGCTATATCCGAGAAATAGAGTCGCTTTGGACAACCCGATGGCAGAGACTGTTTCGATGGAAGCTTGGCGTTATACACGGCCATTCGCTATCCTATTGGTGATGATTACCGTGGCCATCTATATCTTATTGGGAAATGTTTAAAACAGATTGATTCATGGAATTATTAGCGAATTACATCAATGGCAGGTGGCAGGCCAGTCACGAGCGGGAAGCCATTGAGGTGATCAACCCCGCGACACAGCAACCTATGGCACGCGTTCCCTATGGCGGCGGCACAGTCCGGGATGTTGAAGAGGCCATCGCTGCTGCAGCTGCAGCAGCATGGGCGGAAGTACCTGTGATGCAGCGTGTTCAGCCTTTATACCGCCTTAAGGCGTTGTTGGAAGAACATTTGGAAGAATTGGCGGAAACGATTACAAACGAATGCGGTAAGACGCGGGCCGAATCGATCGGTGAGCTGCAGCGCGCCATTGAAAACGTGGAGACCGCCTGTGCCACACCCGTGTTGATGCAAAGTGAATTTTCTGAGAACATTACCCGGGGCATCGATGAGTTTGTCATCCGGCAGCCCGTGGGTATCTGCGCTTGCATTGCCCCATTCAACTTTCCGGGGATGATTCCTTTTTGGTTTCTACCCTATGCGATTGCGTGCGGCAATACCTTTATTATCAAACCTTCCGAGAAAGTACCGCTGACGATGCAGAAAGTGATGGGGCTGATTGACCGTATCGGTCTGCCTGCGGGCGTGGTCAGTCTTGTACATGGCGGTAAGGAGACGGTCGATACGCTATTGGAGCACCCTGGAATCAAGGCGATCAGTTTCGTCGGCTCCACAAAGATAGCCCGGTATATCTACGCCAAAGCGGCACAGCATGGCAAACGTGTGCAGGCGCAGGGTGGTGCAAAGAATCCGGTGGTCGTACTGCCCGATGCCGATTTGGAGACGACTTCCCGTATCATCGCCGACAGCGTATATGGGTGTGCGGGGCAGCGTTGCCTGGCTGCTTCGAACATTGTTCTGGTAGGCGATCAACGGGGACAGATTAAGGATGCACTGTATGAAGCAGCAAAAAACCGAAAAACCGGCTATGGTCTGACGGATGGGGTGGAGATGGGGCCGGTGATCACGACGGAGAGCAAAACGCGGATCGAGCACCTGATTGAGCAGGGCACGCAAGAGGGTGCGACGGTATTATTGGATGGGCGTGGGACTGCCATTGAAGGTTTTGAGCAGGGTAACTTTATCCGGCCTACGATCCTCTCCGATGTGCCACTGGATGGAGAGCTTATCCGGACCGAAATATTCGGCCCGGTTATGAGCTTAATCAATCTGGAAACGGTTGAGGAGGCGGTGGCTTTCATTAACCGCAATACTTACGGCAATATGGCCTGCCTGTTTACCGGCAGCGGTGCCAGTGCACGGAAATTCCGCAGCGAAGCGAATGCCGGCAACATCGGTATCAATATCGGTGTGGCAGCGCCGATGGCGCAGTTTCCCTTCAGCGGATGGAACGATAGCTTCTTTGGGGACCTGCACGGGCAGGGGCGGCATGCCATTGAATTTTTTACGCAAACCAAAGTGGTTATTGAACGGTGGCCGAAAGAATGGTCACGAAAATTTTAGGCAAAATGGACACCATCAAGATTGCCAATGCACCGTGCTCCTGGGGAGCACTGGAATTTGACCTCGACGCCAAGGCCCCTGATCACCTCCAGGTGCTGCAGGAGATTCAGGAAACCGGCTATGTAGGCACTGAGCTTGGAGATTGGGGCTTCATGCCCACAGAGCCCGTAGCTTTGCGGGCGGTTGTTGGCCGGTACGGCCTGGACATGATCGGCGCGTTTGTGCCGGTGGCCCTGGCGGATGGAGCCGCACATGAGCAGGGCATAGCCAATGCGCTGCGTGTGGCAGCCCTGTTGAAAGACGCCGGTTATCCCGAGGCGGTCATCGTTTTGGCAGATGATAATGGGACCGTGGCTGAGCGGACAACCCATGCCGGGCGTATCTCACCGGACATGGGCCTCGATGAAGCACGGTGGAGCACATTTGCTCGTGGAGCAACGGCTGTCGCCAAAGCCGTTCGCGACCGCCATGGGATGCGCACCGTATTTCATCATCACTGCGCAGGTTACGTGGAGACGCCCGAGGAATTAGATAGGCTGCTATCTCTCACCGATCCGGAACTGCTCGGACTGTGTTTTGATACGGGGCATTATGCATTCGGGGGCGGGGATCCGTTGACAGGTATTGCGAAGCACCGGGAGCGGATCTGGCATGTTCATTTCAAAGACTACGATCCCCAGGTAGGGGAACAGTCGCGTATGAACGGCTGGGATTATTTTGAATCGGTTCGCCAGGGCGTATTTTGCGAGCTTGGGAAAGGCAGCGTTGATTTTGCGGGTGTATTGGATATGTTGAAAAAAACAGATTACCGCGGATGGATCGTCGTGGAACAAGATGTGCTTCCGGGCATGGGCACACCTAAGGTGTGTGCCCGCAATAACAGGGTTTATCTGGAACAATTGGCAGTATAGATATATGCAACTTAAGATCGGTATCATTGGCCTTGGAAGGATAGGCACCATACACTACAACAACATTACCCAGCAAATATCAGAAGCAGAAGTGGTAATGGTCGCGGATGTACGTAGCGACGCATTGCTGCCACATGTACAGTTTGCTGAGGCGGACCAACTCATCAATCACCCGGAGATCGAAGCGGTGGTCATCTGCTCGCCTACCGATACCCATGCTGATTACGTAGAGCGGTGCGCCCGTGCAGGCAAGCATGTATTCTGTGAAAAGCCGCTTGATCTCTCACTCGCCCGTATCCAGCAGACGCTGGCGGTCGTACAGCAGCATGGTATCAAGCTGATGCTGGGGTTCAATAGGCGTTTCGACACGAATTTCATGAAACTACGGTCGCTGGTTGGCGAAGGTAAAATCGGAGACGTTCACGTGGTTAAAATCACGAGCCGAGATCCGGCGCCACCCCCGTTAACCTACCTGCAGCATTCAGGCGGACTGTTTATGGATATGTCTATCCATGATTTCGATATGGCGCGGTATATCATGGATAAGGAAGTGGTGCAGGTATATGCCGCAGCGGCAACACTCACGGGAGGAGCAGTGGCTGCCGCGGGCGATATTGACACCGCGGTGGTGACGCTTACCTTTGAAGATGGCTCCATGGCGGTGATCGACAATAGTCGACAGGCTGCATACGGCTATGATCAACGGTTGGAAGTCTTTGGTTCTAAAGGGATGGCGCTGGTTGACAACAATAAACCAGACAATCACGTGTATTATCACAAGGGAGGCGCGCAGTCGTCACTACCGCTGCATTTCTTCATGGAGCGATATACCGCTTCATACCTCACGGAAATGCAGGCTTTTGTCAAAGCGGTACGGGGTGAACAGGAATTACCAGTGAGCGGCGAAGATGGATTGAAAGCCGCACGGATTGCGGTGGCTGCGCAGCAGTCGGCCAGGCAAGGAGAGCCAGTCACACTGGGCGAAACAATCGTTTAGCAAACGTTTGCACATGTCGCTTCAAAAACCTAATTTTGGCGCTGCAAACTTTTATAAACGAATTATGATGAAACACTTCGCAAACTTTTTTCAGCTGGTGGGCTGCTGTCTGCTATTAATGATTTCTGCATGCCAAAATCAATCCGTTGATCAACACGATGATAGGCAATTGAGCATTGAGTTTATTAATGAGCAATTAGACAACGCGGTAGCTCAGATCAAGGTGTTGGCAGAAAACGTTCCTGCAAACCAACTGCCACGTACGTTTCAGGGCGACACCAGCGTGAGTTCCGATACCGAGTGGTGGACATCCGGCTTTTATCCGGGTTCGTTATTATACCTCTATGAATATTCCGGTGACAACCAGCTGCTGCAATTAGCTAAAGATAAGCTAACCATCCTGGAAAAAGAAAAGAATAACAAAGGTACGCACGACTTGGGATTCATGTTGTATTGCAGCTTCGGTAATGCCTTGCGGCTCACGGGTGATACGGCAGCTTACAAAGAAATATTACTTACGGGTGCAGAATCCTTAATCAGCCGGTATAACCCCACGGTCAAGGCGATCCGTTCGTGGGAAGGATGGACCTACCCCGTGATTATTGATAACATGATGAACCTTGAGTTTCTGACGCAGGCCTCCAAGCTCAGCGGAGATGCTAAATATCGTGATATCGCGATTACGCATGCCAATACCACCATCAAAAATCACTATCGTCCCGATTATAGCTCGTATCATGTCATTGATTACAATCCGGAAGATGGCAGTATTGTGGCCAAAAAAACCGCTCAGGGAGCTTACGATGAATCTGCCTGGGCACGCGGGCAGGCCTGGGGGCTGTATGGATATGTGATGATGTACCGGGAGACGGGGGATGAAGTATATCTTGATTTTGCCAAAAATATCGCCTCATTTATTCTGAATCATCCCAATATGCCGGAAGATTTGGTTCCTTATTGGGATTTCAATGCGCCGGATCTTCCAGCGGACAGCCCGTATGCAGCCAACTATAAAACGAACCGCGATGTTTCTACGGCGTCGATACTTGCGTCGGCCCTGATCGAGTTGAGTACGTACGCCGAAGGGGAGGAAGGAGCCAACTACCTGGCCACGGCAGAAAAGATGCTGCGAAGTCTTTCAGCGGCACCGTATAAAGCTGAGGTAGGAACCAATGGAGGCTTCATCCTGCAACACAGCGTAGGGTCTATTCCCCATGGTGGCGAAATCGACGTGCCACTCACCTATGCAGATTACTATTATATCGAGGCGCTGATGCGGTATAAAAGGCTGTTGGAAGGATAGTGGGTGGCACGCCCGTTCCGTATTTACGCATGCCCGGTCTGGTAAGACAAATTACTTCGTTTTGTCAGGTCAGTCCCATGCGTCAGCCCACCTTCCTTTATCCCTCATCCGTGCGTCCTTTATGCTCCATCCCAGTGATATCCCACCATACTACGGCAAAAACACCAAAAGACGGCATTCTAAAGGGAAACTGTCGGGAACCTATCGGGAAAAACGCAATCATAAGGGAGGAATATGAAGAGGAGGGAGTATGCATAAATAGGAGGGGAATATGGTCGAGGTATGGAAAATAAAAAAATAATTAACTAACTATTTGATACTTAAAGTAAGTTTTCTATCTTTGCCGTCCCTTTTAAGGGGATGGTATGTCTTGAGCGAAGCCCTACTGCTTCGATGGACGTTAATAGAATAATAAAAACATGTCAGGAATTATTGGTAAAAAAGTAGGAATGACCAGCATTTACGATGCCGACGGGAAGAATATCCCCTGTACGGTAATTGAAGCTGGACCGTGCGTGGTAACGCAGATACGCACGGAGGAAAAAGACGGCTATTCCGCTGTTCAGTTGGCTTTTGATGAAGCCAGGGAAAAGAACACTACGGCCTCTTTGAAAGGGCACTTCGCTAAAGCGAAGACAACGCCTAAGCGTAAATTGATAGAATTTAAAACCTTTCCCGACGAAAAGCAGCTCGGTGATGTGGTAACGGTTTCCATTTTTGAAGAGGGCGACTATATTGATGTTGTCGGTACTTCGAAAGGGAAGGGATTCCAAGGTGTTATGAAGCGTCACGGTTTCGGTGGCGTGGGTGGAGCCACCCACGGACAACACAACCGCTTGCGTGCACCGGGTTCCTTGGGTGCTTCATCATGGCCTTCGCGTGTATTTAAAGGGACACGGATGGCTGGCCGTACCGGTGGCGACCGCGTGAAAGTTCAGAACCTGCAGGTGCTGAAAGTTTACGAAGATCAAAACCTGATCGTGGTCAGTGGTTCAATCCCCGGGGCCAAGGGTTCGTACGTAATCGTAGATAAATAAGGAGATGGAAGTTAACGTTTTAAATATATCAGGTAAAGAAACAGGTGCCAAGGTGCAACTTCCTGAAGCGATATTCGGGGTAGAACCCAATGATCATGCGATTTACTTGGACGTCAAGCAATACCTTGCCAATCAGCGTCAAGGCACACATAAATCCAAGCAACGCAACGAGATTGCAGGTTCAACCCGCAAACTACACAAACAAAAAGGAACCGGCGGTGCCCGTGCTGGTAGCATCAAATCTCCGTTGTTCAATGGTGGAGGCCGTATTTTCGGACCGCAACCGCGTGACTATAGCTTTAAATTAAACAAGAAGCTGAAATCACTGGCGCGAAAATCGGCATTAAGCTACAAGGCCAAAGAAAATAATATCGTGGTGTTGGACGAAGTGAACTTTGATTCCATCAAAACCAAGAATTACGTGAATTTGGTAAACAGCCTGAACATAGCCAATGAAAAAACCTTGTTGGTTTTATCCGCTCAAGATAGCAACGTTTATTTATCAAGCAGGAATCTGAAGAAAGCGAAAGTAATCGCTGCCAGTGAATTGAATACCTATGACGTATTGAATGCAGGTAAGCTTTTGTTGACGACGGCTTCCGTTAAAACATTGGAGGAGGCATTTGCCCAGTAATATGGAAATTATCAAAAAACCGGTCTTGACAGAGAAAGCGTCGTTGCTTACGGAAAAGCTGAACCGCTATGCTTTCAAAGTAGACCACAGAGCCAATAAGATACAGATCAAGCAAGCTGTGGAGCAGATGTTCGGCGTGACCGTGCTGGCTGTAAATACCATAGTGGTATCCGGCAAAGCAAAAAGCCGTTATACCAAAGCAGGGTTTGTTTCCGGCAGGACGACGAAATACAAGAAAGCTGTCATTACCATTAAAGATGGCGAAACGATTGACTTTTACAGCACTATATAATAAGAGATGGCAATTAAAAGATTTAAACCGGTTACCCCTGGTACTCGCTTCCGCGTAGGAGGTGACTATTCGGATGTCACCACCAACGTTCCGGAAAAGTCGTTGGTCGTGAAGATCAAGAAGTCAGGCGGTAGGAATAACTCCGGTAAAATGACTATGCGTTACCTCGGTGGGGGCCACAAAAGGGCATACCGATTGATTGATTTTAAACGCGATAAAAAAGATATCCCCGCAAAAGTTGCCACTATAGAGTACGATCCCAACCGGACAGCGCGTATCGCGCTGTTGCATTATGTCGACGGTGAAAAACGGTACATCCTGGCACCGGAAGGATTGAAAGTAGGACAAACCATCGTATCAGGCGACGCGGTGGCACCCGAAATTGGCAATACCTTGCCTTTACAGAACATCCCGTTGGGTTCGATCATTCACAACATCGAGCTGAATCCCGGACAGGGTGGTACCATTGCACGCAGTGCAGGCACGTATGCCCAGCTTTCAGCGCGTGATGGCAAATATGCCATTATCAAGTTGCCTTCTGGCGAAACCCGTCTGATCCTGGCCACTTGCATAGCGACTATCGGTTCGGTATCCAATGCCGAAAAAGCCAATGAAGTATTGGGTAAGGCGGGCAGAAAACGCCACTTGGGCCGTCGCCCACGCGTACGCGGTGTAGCGATGAACCCGGTAGATCACCCGATGGGTGGTGGTGAGGGGCGTTCATCCGGAGGTCACCCACGCTCACGTAAGGGGCTGTTGGCCAAAGGGTACAAAACCCGTAGTAAAAAGAAAACATCGAATCGTTACATTATTGAGAGAAGGAAGAAATAATGGCTCGTTCAATTAAAAAAGGTCCTTATATCGACCACAACTTAGAAAGCAAGGTTCTTTCTATGAATGAAACAAACAAGAAATCAGTCATCAAGACATGGTCACGCCGGTCGATGATTTCACCTGATTTCGTTGGCCATACCTTCGCAGTACATAACGGAAACAAGTTTATTCCGGTATACGTAACGGAAAACATGGTTGGTCATAAACTGGGTGAATTTGCGCCTACGCGTACATTCAGAGGCCATGCAGAAAAGAAAAAATAGTTAGGCAATGGAAGCAACACGAAAACTAAAGAAGTCTGTTATTATCAAACAGCGCAAAGAGCAGGAAAAGGCTCAGGTAGGAGGAGCTTCTACTGCCAAATTAGTAAACTGTCCTACTTCACCTCGTAAAATGCGTTTGGTCGTGGATTTGATCCGTGGTGAAAAGGTGGAAAACGCCCTGTTCATTCTGAAACATACCAATAAGGAAGCTGCTATCCGTGTAGAAAAGTTGTTGTTGTCCGCAATCAAGAATTGGGAAGCAAAAAACGAGGATAAGTCGGTCGAAGAAAGCGGACTGTTCGTCAAGGAGGTATTTGTGGATGGCGGACGTCAGTTGAAGCGTTTGCGCCCGGCCCCCCAAGGTCGCGGATACCGGATCCGTAAGCGTTCAAACCACGTGACGTTGGTGGTGGATAGCAAAAACAACGTAGCACAAAACTAATTTATCAATAATGGGACAAAAAGCAAATCCAATAGGTAACAGATTAGGAATTATCAAAGGTTGGGATTCCAATTGGTTCGGTGGCAAGAACTATTCCGATAAATTAGTGGAGGACGAGAAGATCCGGAAGTACCTTTCGGTTCGTATCGCTAAAGGCGGTGTGGCCAAGGTAGTTATTGAGCGGACGTTGAAGCGCATTACCGTGACCATCCATACCGCACGCCCTGGTATCGTTATCGGTAAAGGCGGACAGGAAGTGGACAAGATCAAGGAAGAGTTGAAGAAGTTAACAAAGAAGGATGTTCAGATCAACATCTTCGAGATCAAACGTCCGGAACTTGAGGCCCATTTGGTCGCTGAGGGAGTTGCCAAGCAGCTCGAGGCGCGGATCTCATTCCGTCGTGCTATGAAGACGGCGATTGCTTCTACGATGCGTATGGGTGCAGAGGGTATCAAGATCATGTGTTCGGGTCGTTTGGGTGGTGCCGAAATGGCTCGTACGGAGCAGTATAAAGAAGGCCGGATACCGCTGCACACGTTCCGCGCAGACATTGATTATGCATTGGTCGAAGCGTTGACCACATATGGCAAAATTGGTGTGAAAGTGTGGATCTGTAAAGGCGAAGTTTATGGCAAACGTGATTTGTCGCCCAATGTGGGTCAGACATCCGGATTGAAAACACGCAACGAGGGTGCCGCAGGAGATTTCCGTGGAGACAATCGTCGCGGTGGTGACCGCCGGGGGAATGACCGTCGTGGTGGTGGAGATCAACGTCGTGGCGGAGGTGCCGGACATGGTGGACACGGCCGTGGAGGAAATCGTGGTGGAAATCGTGGAGGAAATAGGTAGTTTAACAATCAGTTCCCGGGTGGGAATTTTATAAGATACGAGCATGTTACAGCCAAAAAGAACAAAGTTCAGGAAGATGCAGAAAGGCCGGATGAAAGGCAACGCTAGCCGTGGGGCAGAGTTGGCATTCGGCTCATTCGGTATCAAATCTATGGAACCGGCATGGATTACCAGTCGCCAAATCGAGGCGGCCCGTATTGCAGTGACGCGTTATATGAAACGGGAAGGGCAAGTGTGGATTCGCGTATTTCCGGATAAGCCGGTAACGAAGAAGCCTGCTGAAGTGCGGATGGGTAAAGGTAAGGGTGCGCCTGAATACTGGGTAGCCGTGGTACGTCCGGGGCGTATGCTGTTTGAAGCAGAAGGCGTGCCTTTGGAAATAGCCAAAGAAGCACTGCGTCTTGCTGCACAAAAGCTGCCGGTACAAACGAAGTTTGTGATTCGTAGAGACTACGAACAAGCATAAACGCCGCTGGCGCTGTTTATCATGGTTTTGCCGCCGTTACCGGCAAGCCGCCACGGGGAGATAAACCGGGGAAGCACCGCTGATGATAGACATCCAGTTTAATAGTAATAAAAATGAAAAATTCAGAAATCGTAGAATTATCAACGGAGGACTTAGTGGCCAGAATCGCTGAAGAGAAGGCCGCCCTCACGAAATTGAAATTTGCACATGCTGTTTCAGCTATCGAGAATCCGAATCGGATTCGGTATACGCGCAGAACTGTTGCGCGTCTGCTGACAGAGTTGACCAAGCGCAAGAATGTCGAAAAGGCAGCTAGCGAAGCGAACGAAACAGCCGCTGAGGCATAAAAATCAACGTCGAAATGGAAAGAAAGTTAAGAAAAACAAGAATCGGCTTGGTAGTGAGTAACAAAATGGACAAATCCATTGTGGTCGCTGTTGAACGTAAAGTAAAGCACCCCATTTATGGTAAGTTTGTGAAGAAAACTACCAAATTCAAGGCTCATGACGAAGCCAACACCTGCGGTATCGGCGATACGGTGTTGATCATGGAAACCCGTCCGCTGAGCAAGACCAAGAACTGGCGTTTAGTGGAAATTTTAGAAAGGGCTAAGTAACATGGTACAGCAGGAATCAAGACTCAAAGTAGCCGACAATAGCGGTGCTAAAGAGGTATTAGTTATCCGGGTATTGGGCGGTACCGGCAAGCGTTATGCGTCGATCGGTGATAAGGTCGTTGTAACCGTAAAAAGTGCGCTGCCCGCTGGAAACATCAAAAAAGGAACGGTTTCCAAAGCAGTGGTTGTAAGGACGAAAAAGGAAATCCGTCGCAAGGACGGTTCTTATATCCGTTTCGATGACAATGCTGCTGTATTGTTGAATAATCAGGATGAACCCCGCGGTACACGTATTTTCGGTCCGGTAGCACGGGAATTGCGTGAGAAGCAGTTCATGAAAATTGTATCATTAGCACCGGAGGTATTGTAATCATGGGACAGACAAAGACATCGACACATAAGATTAAAATCCGTACCGGAGATTTGGTAAAAGTTCTCTCGGGAAACTCTAAAGGATCTCAGGGCAAAGTATTGGAAGTGCTGAAGGCTGAAAACAGAGCGATTGTGGAGGGGGTGAATATTGTAAAGAAGCACAGCAAGCCCAGCGCAGCGAACCCTAATGGCGGAATCCTTGAGCGAGAAGCTTCTATTCACATTTCTAACCTTGCTTTGATCGATCCCAAAGGCGGGAAGCCTACGCGTGTAGGCCGTAAAGTGGTTGAAGTGGACGGTAAGAAAAAAATTGTTCGCGTAGCGAAAAAATCAGGGGAGGTGATTGACTAATGACATATATACCAAGATTAAAAGTTAAGTACAAAGACGAGATCCGTACGGCGCTAAAAGAGAAATTCCAGTATAAGAGCGTTATGCAGGTTCCGAAACTGGAGAAAATTTCGGTAAGCCAGGGAATCGGTGCGGCTACTTCCGATAAGAAATTAATTGACAACGCCATTCAGGAAATGTCGTTGATCACCGGACAGAAGGCTGTGGCAACCCGGTCTAAAAAAGACGTATCCAATTTCAAGCTCCGTAAAGGAATGCCAATTGGTGTGCGTGTAACACTCCGTGACAGCAAAATGTATGAGTTTCTGGATCGATTGGTAGCGGTAGCGTTGCCCCGAATCCGTGATTTCCGTGGTATTAACGACAAAGGTTTTGACGGCAGAGGTAATTATACCCTCGGTGTTACCGAGCAGATCATTTTTCCGGAAATTGATATTGATAAAATCAGTAAAATTCAGGGAATGGATATTACCTTTGTAACCAGCGCGAAGACTGATGTGGAAGCATTGGAGTTATTGAAGCAGTTCGGGTTACCATTCAAAAATCAAAATACGACAGCAAATGGCTAAAGAAGGAATCAAAGCGCGGGAAATCAAACGTGCTAAATTGGTGGCAAAATATGCTGAGAAGCGTGCCGCTTTGAAGGCATCCGGAGATTATGTGGCACTTGACAAGTTGCCGAAGAACGCTTCGCCTGTCCGTCTGCACAACCGGTGCAAGTTGACGGGACGTCCGAAGGGCTATATGCGCCAATTTGGTATTTCGCGGGTAACGTTCCGCGAGATGGCGTTAGCCGGCAAAATCCCGGGAGTGAAGAAGGCTTCCTGGTAGAATTTTAATTGCTTAAATTAACCGATAATAGGTCCGGAAGCTATGGTAGCAGTAGGAAACCCTTATCACAAATAAATAGTTTAGATGAATACAGATCCAATAGCGGATTACCTTACCCGAGTAAGGAATGCCATTAAGGCCAACCACAGGGTTGTAGAAATTCCTGCATCGAACCTGAAGAAGGAGATCACCAAAGTGCTCTTCGACAAGGGTTACATTTCGAATTACAAATTTGACGATGATACCGTTCAAGGCACCATCAAGATTGCGTTGAAATATCATCCGGTGAGTAAAGTTTCGGCGATCCGCACGTTAAAGCGGGTGAGCAAGCCGGGCCTTCGGAAATATGCGGGAGTGGATACGATGCCACGTGTGTTGAATGGTTTGGGAATTGCCATCCTTTCTACCTCGAAAGGCATCATGACCGACAAGGAAGCGCGCGTTCAGAATGTCGGTGGCGAAGTATTGTGTTACGTATATTAATCAGGAGGAACAGTCGAAATGTCAAGAATTGGAAAAGCGCCGATCGCCATACCGGCAGGAGTGACGATCACCGTGTCGGATAAAAATCTGGTCACCGTAAAGGGGCCTAAAGGCGAGCTAACCCAGCAGGTAGATAAGGACATTGCGGTAACGCAGGAAGACGGACAGCTATTGGTGAAACGCCCCACGGAACAAAAGCGACACAAGGCATTGCATGGCTTGTATCGTTCGCTTTTGAACAATATGGTCGTCGGTGTAACCGATGGGTATAAGACGGTCCAGGAGCTAGTGGGTGTAGGGTACCGTGCGAATGCACAGGGAAGCACATTGGATTTGACGCTTGGTTTTTCTCACCAGGTCGTGTTGATCCTGCCAAAGGAAGTAAAGGTGACTACCACTGCTGAAAAAGGTAAAAATCCGACCATTACGTTGGAAAGCATTGATAAGCAGTTGTTGGGACAGGTAGCAGCGAAGATCCGTTCGTTGCGGGCACCGGAACCATACAAAGGAAAAGGTATTAAATTTGCTGGTGAGCAATTGCGTCGGAAAGCAGGTAAATCAGCAGCTAAAAAATAATCATCATGGCAGGAACAAAAGTATCGCGTAGGGATCGCATTAAAAGAGGGATTAGGAAGCGCCTGTCCGGTTCTTCAGAGCGTCCGCGCTTGTCCGTATACAGGAGCAACAAAGGAATCTATGCACAGGTGATCGATGACCAAGCCGGGGTAACTTTGGTATCAGCGTCGTCTTTGGCCAAGGATTTTTCCGTATCGGGTACCAAAATAGAACAGTCCAAAGCAGTAGGTAAGCTACTCGCAGAAAAGGCGTTGGCAGCGGGGATCAGTAAAGTAGTTTTTGACCGTAATGGGTATTTGTACCATGGTCGCGTGAAATCGCTCGCCGAAGGTGCCCGGGAAGCAGGTTTGGATTTTTAATCATCGAGAACATGTCATTAAGCAATATAAAGAGAGTTAAATCAAGCGAAATTGAGCTAAAAGATCGTTTGGTAAGTATTCAACGTGTAGCTAAGGTAACCAAGGGTGGCCGTACGTTTAGTTTCTCAGCCATTGTAGTGGTGGGAGACGAGAATGGCGTAGTAGGCTACGGTTTGGGCAAAGCCAAGGAGGTTACGGAAGCGATTACCAAGGGAATCGACGACGCGAAGAAGAATCTGATTAAGGTGCCTATCATCAAAGGAACGGTACCACATGAGCAAGCCGGTAAGTACTCAGGCGGCAATGTATTGATTAAACCTGCGGTACACGGTACCGGTGTATTGGCCGGCGGCGCAATGCGCGCTGTGTTGGAAAGTGCGGGTGTGACCGATGTATTGGCCAAATCCCTGGGATCGTCCAACCCACATAACGTGGTGAAGGCAACGATCGATGCGCTCCTGAAAATGCGTGACGCCTATACGGTTGCCCAGCAACGCGGCGTCGATTTGAATAAGGTATTTAACGGATAACGATTATGGCAAAGATTAGAATCACTCAGATTAAGAGCACCATCGATCGCAGCGAGCGTCAGAAGCGGACCATTCAAGCATTGGGGTTGCGGAAGATCAACCATACGATTGAAGTGGAGGCTACGCCTTCCATTATCGGTATGGTACGTAAAGTAAGTCACTTGGTGGCAATAGAACAAGTATAAGATACGTTTAATCGTTGTACCTGTTTAGTGAAAGCGAAGGTACAACACAATAGCAATTTTGAAGATGAATTTAAGTAATCTAAAACCAGCAGAGGGATCGGTAAAGAACAGGAAGCGTATAGGCCGTGGTACAGGATCCGGTCGTGGCGGTACCTCAACGCGTGGACACAAAGGAGCCCAATCGCGTTCAGGGCATAGCACGAAGATCGGTTTTGAAGGCGGGCAAATGCCGTTGCAGCGGCGCGTTCCAAAGTACGGTTTCAAGAATCTGAATCGCATTGAATATGTTGGAATTAACTTGGATGTGCTGCAGGGACTGGTCGAAAAGTACAATCTTTCTGCGATAGATTTTGATGTACTGAAGGCCCATGGATTGGTTTCCAAGAAAGACTTGGTGAAGATTTTGGGTAGAGGCGAGTTGACATCCAAGATTGAAGTAAAGGCACATGCATTTTCGGCCACGGCGCAGAAGGCGATTGAAGCAGTAGGGGGCTCGATTGTAAAACTTTAATACATGAAGAAGCTAATCACAACCTTGACCAATATTTGGAAGATCGATGATCTAAGAACGCGTATTTTAAATACGCTTTTGTTTCTTTTGATCTACCGCGTTGGGTGCCATATCGTATTGCCTGGTGTTAACCCCGCAGCGCTTCAGCATGAAGCGAAAGAGGGACTGTTGGGCTTACTGGATATGTTTGCCGGAGGATCGTTTTCCCGTTCGGCAATTTTTGCGTTGGGCGTGATGCCTTATATTTCGGCTTCCATTGTCGTCCAACTGCTGGGAATCGCGATCCCTTATTTTCAGAAGATGCAGAAGGAGGGAGAAAGCGGGCGTAAAAAGATGAATCAGATCACCCGGTATCTGACGTTGGCCATTACGCTGGTTCAATCGATCGCGTACGTACGTACGCAGATAGATGGCGGGGCAAAAATGATTGCAGATCCGATGTTTACGATCCTATCAGCTTTCGTGTTGACTGCCGGAACGCTTTTTGTGATGTGGCTTGGCGAAAAGATCACCGATAAGGGAATTGGTAATGGTATTTCACTGATTATTATGGTGGGAATTATTGCGCAATTACCCAGTGGTATTACTGCCGAATGGTTTTCGCGGATGAGTACAGGGGGCGGTGGCCCGATTCCTTTACTGTTGGAGTTTATCGCGCTGTTCTTTGTCGTGATTTTCACCATTCTTATTGTGCAGGGTGTTCGTAAGATACCTGTGCAATATGCGAAAAAGATCGTGGGCAACAAGCAATACGGTGGGGTGCGGCAATACATTCCATTGAAGGTGAATGCTGCCGGGGTAATGCCCATCATCTTTGCTCAAGCCATCATGTTCGTGCCCATGAGCCTAGGTCAGTTTTTCCCTAATTTACAGTCGTCTTTTCTGACATCGTTAAGCAACTATACGTCTGTTGCATACAATGTAACGTTTGGAATATTGATCGTTGCCTTCACATTCTTTTATACGGCCATCATGGTGAATCCGCAGCAGATGTCGGAGGATATGAAGAAAAATGGTGGGTTTATACCGGGAGTGAAGCCTGGGCAGGCGACCAATTTTTACATCGATAGTGTTATTTCGAAGATTACACTTCCCGGGGCATTTTTTCTAGCCATTATTGCCATTTTACCGGCGATAGCGAGCCTTTTTGGGGTGAATAATCAATTTGCCCATTTCTACGGAGGGACCTCGTTACTGATTCTAGTGGGGGTTGTATTGGATACGCTGCAGCAAATTGAGAGCCATCTATTAATGCGCCACTACGATGGACTGATGAAGACCGGTCGTGTCCGTGGCCGTGCTCCGGTCGCTTCTGGACCTACTCAATCGGTCATATAGTCTTTAGCATGTCTAAAGTATATTACAAATCAGAAGAAGATATTGCACAACTGCGAAAGTCCGCGACGGTACTTTCGCAGTTGCTTGGTGAAATAGCCAAGGAAATTAAGCCAGGCGTCACCACATCGGCCTTGGATAAACTGGCGTTTGATTATATTCACGATCACGGTGGACGACCTGCATTCCTGAATTACAATGGATTTCCTAATTCGCTGTGTATTTCGGTAAACGATCAGGTAGTGCACGGGATACCGGGTAGCTATGCGTTGCGTGATGGCGACATCGTATCGGTAGATGGGGGGGTTGAATTAGATGGTTACATCAGTGATTCAGCTTATACGTTTGCGGTCGGTGAAGTGAGTGAGGATGTCAAGAAGCTTCTCCGCGCGACGTTGGAATCGTTGGAATTGGGTATCGAACAAGCTGTGTCAGGCAAACGTGTAGGAGACATCGCTTATGCGGTACAGGAACACGTCAGTCAATATGGATACGGTATTGTCAGGGAGCTGGTTGGACATGGGGTGGGGTTCAAGTTACACGAGAAACCGGAGGTGCCCAATTATGGCCGACGGGGATCCGGTACGAAATTGGAACCTGGACTGGTTATCTGTATTGAGCCCATGATTAATATGGGGAAGGCAGGCGTAAAGTTCTGGGATGACGGATGGACAGTGAGTACAGTAGACAGTAAGCCGTCGGCCCATTACGAACATATGGTTGCTATTCGGAAAGGTGCGCCGGATGTGTTAACCACTTTTTCTTATATTGAAGAAGTTTTGGGTAAAAAGAATTGACATTCAATTTTTTTTGCTTATCTTTGCATCCCTGTTTGTGTGGGGGTATAATTAGATAATAATCAAGACTATATGGCGAAACAATCCTCAATTGAGCAAGACGGAGTCATTAAAGAAGCACTTTCCAACGCCATGTTTCGTGTGGAATTGGAAAATGGGCATGAAATCATCGCTCATATTTCGGGGAAGATGCGTATGCACTACATAAAGATTCTGCCGGGAGACCGTGTAAAATTGGAAATGTCACCATACGATTTAACCAAAGGAAGAATAACATATCGTTATAAGTAAGATAAAAAGAAGTAGAAATAAAAAGCGAATGTCCTGAGCGTGTTTTGCGTTGCGCCGAAAACGGGCATCCCGAAAAAGAATAATAGTAAGATCATGAAAGTCAGAGCATCCATCAAGAAGCGCAGCGCGGATTGCAAAATTATCCGTCGCAAAGGGAAGGTATTTGTAATCAATAAAAAGAACCCTAAATTCAAGCAACGTCAAGGATAAAAATCATTAATAATATATGGCAAGGATTGCAGGTATAGATTTACCGAAAAACAAACGAGGAGAGATTGGCCTCACATACATTTACGGAATTGGTCGGTCGACCGCACAGCGGATTTTGGATAAAGCGGGTATCGGTTATGACGTGAAAGTGCAGGAATGGGACGACGATCAACTGACAGCTATCCGTACCGTCATCAATGACGAGATCAAAGTGGAAGGTGCTCTCCGTTCGGAAGTTCAGTTGAATATCAAACGCTTGATGGATATCGGTTGTTACCGAGGTCTGCGCCACCGTAAACATTTGCCTGTTCGCGGTCAACGTACAAAGAACAACTCACGTACGCGGAAAGGGAAACGTAAGACTGTTGCAAACAAGAAGAAAGCTACTAAATAATAATTGAGAAGAGACAATGGCTAAGAGTAAAAAAGCAAGCAAGAAGCGTATTGTTGTCATTGAGGCAGTAGGTCAAGCGCATATCAACGCTACGTTCAACAATATTATCGTTACGCTTACCAACAATCAGGGGCAGACAATTTCGTGGTCGAGTGCCGGTAAAATGGGCTTTAAAGGATCCAAGAAAAATACGCCTTATGCAGCTTCTCAGGCGGCTTCTGATTGCGGCAAGGTAGCGCACGATTTGGGATTACGCAAGGTGGAAGTTTATGTAAAGGGCCCCGGTGCCGGTCGTGAATCAGCGATCCGTACATTGCAGAACTCGGGTATCGAAGTAACTGCCATCCGGGACATTACACCGCTACCCCACAATGGTTGCCGTCCTCCTAAACGCAGAAGAGTATAATACACAAATTTTTAAAGCTAAGATTCTTCAGCTATAGGCTGAAAGATACTTTAAAACCAACAAATATATGGCGAGATATACCGGACCAAAGTCCAAAATTGCCCGTAAATTCAGAGAACCAATTTTCGGGCCTGACAAAGCATTAGAACGTAAAAACTATCCTCCCGGGCAACACGGAGTATCGAAGCGCCGGGGTAAGCAGTCTGAATATGCGATTCAGTTGTTGGAGAAGCAAAAGGCTAAATATACCTACGGGGTACTAGAGCGGCAGTTTGCGAATCTTTTTGACAAAGCTTCGGCCAAGCAGGGGATCACAGGGGAAGTATTCCTCAAGTTGTTGGAAGCCCGTTTGGATAATACCGTTTTTCGGCTGGGAATCGCGCCCACACGTTCAGCGGCCCGTCAGTTAGTGGGGCACAAGCATATTACCGTAAACGGTGAAGTGGTCAACATACCTTCCTATAGCCTTCGTCCTGGGGATGTGATTGCCGTACGTGAGCGTTCAAAATCACTTGAAGCAGTTACCAATTCCGTAGCCGGTCACAAAATAAATAAATTCAGCTGGTTGGAATGGGATGCAAATGAGCTGGTTGGGAAATTTTTGAATTATCCCGAACGGTCAGAGATCCCTGAAAACATCAAGGAGAACTTAATTGTCGAGTTGTACTCCAAATAAATAACACTGCAGGAAAGCATAACCGAATGGTTTATGCTCTTCTGTTGTATAGCAATTTTTGTAAACAAACATAAGAATAAATACATGGCAATCTTAGCATTTCAAAGACCTGATAAAGTTATCATGCAGAAATCAACGGATTTCGATGGCACGTTTGAATTTCGTCCGTTGGAGCCAGGTTTCGGTGTGACCATTGGTAATGCTTTACGCCGTATTCTACTGTCCTCACTGGAAGGATATGCAATTACGTCGGTTCGTTTCTCGGGGGTTTCGCACGAGTTTTCTACCATCAAAGGGGTGGTAGAAGATGTGACGGAGATTATCCTTAACTTGAAACAAGTTCGTTTTAAGAAAACGGGGGAAATGGGCGAATCGGAAAAGATCTTCATGGTTGTCAACGGACAAGATCAATTGCAGGCCGGTGATATTACTAATTTTTCCAACAATTTTACGGTATTAAATCCGGATTTGGTTATCTGTAACATGGAAAGTTCCGTGACGCTCGAGTTGGAGCTCAATGTTGCGAAGGGCCGCGGATATGTAAACGCCGAGGAAAATAAAGTAGCAGACGGTCCGGTAGGGATTATTGCTGTGGATTCGATTTTCACGCCGATCAAAAACGTGAAATATACGATTGAGAACTATCGGGTGGAGCAAAAGACCGACTACGAAAAGTTGTTGTTGGATATTTCAACCGATGGGTCCATTCATCCCGAAGATGCGTTGAAAGAAGCAGCAAAGATTCTGATTCAGCATTTCATGCTCTTCTCTGATGAAAACATGCTCCTTGAGTCTCAAGCGAAAGAAGAGACCAAAGTGGTAGACGAAGAGATCTTGCACATGCGTAAAATCCTGAAGACCGAATTGGTGGATCTGGATTTGTCGGTACGCGCCCTCAACTGTTTGAAGGCGGCCGACATTCGGACGCTTGCCGAATTGGTGACCTATGACGTTGCGGATATGCTTAAATTCAGAAACTTTGGAAAGAAATCCCTGAGTGAAATCCAGGAATTGGTAAAATCAAAAGGTTTGTCTTTTGGCATGAACTTGGCCAAATATAAACTTGACGAAGAATAATATAGCAAATAGTTAGCGACCTGTTGCATAATTCCCCTTGATGGGCACAAAGATCAAAAGAGCAAAGATCAAAGGAAAATAGCATATAATCTTTAGTTCTTGTTCCGCAGTCCTTGTTCCAGAAAAAGGACGGTATGCACAAATTTTAAGATCAAAATGAGACACGGAAAAAAAATCAACCATTTAGGCCGCACTGCAAGCCACCGGAAAGCGATGTTGGCTAACATGGCAACTTCGCTGATTCTACACAAGCGTATCACGACTACATTGGCTAAAGCCAAAGCGCTGCGCAAATATGTAGAGCCCTTAATTACAAAATCGAAAAGTGACACGACGCATTCGCGCCGTACGGTATTTAGCTATTTGCAGGACAAAGAAGCTGTGACCATCCTTTTCCGTGAGGTTTCGGAGAAAGTTGCGAATCGCCCCGGAGGATACACGCGTATTATCAAATTGGAAAACCGTTCGGGCGATAACGCAGAAATGGCATTTATCGAGTTGGTTGATTACAACGAGGTATACAAGAAAGATGGAGCTGCTGCTACGGAGCGGAAGTCTACACGACGACGTGGCGGTAAGAAAAAATCCGGTGCGGAAGCTGAAGCGGTTACTGTTGTTGAAGAGGTAGTTGAGGAACCGCAAGCAGAAACTCAGGAAGAGCCGGTTGCTGAAGTAGCCGACGAGCAGGAGGCAGCCGAAACAGAAGAGGCTACCCCCGAAACGGAAGAAACTCCAAAAGAAGATAAAAAAGAAGACTAAGCGAATTAGTTCATTGAATGAGTGGAACCCGTTTTTTGATTTCGAAAAACGGGTTTTTTTATTACCAAAATAGTAGCGTATGAACCTATTTGATGTATATCCCATTAACCCGGTGGCCATTACCAAGGCCAAGGGCAGCACGGTTTGGGATGCCCAAGGGAATGAATATCTTGATTTATATGGTGGGCATGCGGTTATCTCCGTTGGCCATACACACCCCCATTATCTGAAGCGCATTACGGAGCAGTTGGCGCAGATTGGATTTTATTCTAACTCTGTTGAAATGCCTTTGCAACAACAGTTGGCAGAGTTGTTGGGGAGCGTTTCTGGGAAAGCTGATTATCAGTTATTCCTATGCAACTCCGGAACAGAGGCCAACGAAAATGCCCTGAAATTGGCGTCATTCCATAATGGGCGGAAGAAGGTGATTGCCTTTACAGGTGCATTTCACGGGCGTACTTCGTTGGCTGTGGCTGCTACAGACAATCCGAAGATTGTTGCACCGGTGAATGAGACTGACCACGTTATTTTTCTGCCATTTAACGACGTTGAAGCGCTCGAACGGGCGTTTGAATCCTATGGAACAGAAGTTTCCTCGGTAATTATCGAGGGGATACAAGGTGTCGGAGGCATACGGGTTGCTTCAGTTGAGTTTTTGCATCGAATCCGGGCATTGACAAGTCAATACGGTGCTGTGTTTATTGCTGATTCGGTACAATGTGGATACGGCCGTACAGGGACGTTTTATTCACACGATCATGCCGGGGTGGATGCCGATATATATAGTATGGCCAAGGGTATGGGCAATGGATTTCCCATTGGAGGCATTGCTATCTCTCCGGCTATTAAACCTTGGTTCGGTATGTTGGGTACCACCTTTGGGGGTAATCATCTTGCTTGCGCAGCTGCGCTGGCCGTGTTGGAAGTCATACGGGATGAAGAGCTAATGCATAATGCTGCAGAGATAGGCGGCTACCTTATGAATGAGTTGACTAAATTTGCTGCTGTTCGGGAGGTACGGGGTAAAGGACTGATGATCGGTATTGACCTTCCTGAAGAGTTGAATACCATCAAGCGCGATTTGTTGACCAAAAACCGTATCTTCACAGGCGAGGCTAAACCGAATGTAATCCGGTTGCTACCCGCGTTAAATATAACCAAAAATCATGCGGATCGGTTTCTGGAAGCATTGGATGAGCGGTTAAGTGAATTTTAGATTTACGATTTTAGATAAGAACGGAAATAAAGTTTACGTAGATGAAGCAATTTTTTTCTGTAGCGGATGTAGATAACCTATCTCAATTGGTCGATGAAGCTTTGCAGCTAAAAGGCAATCCGTTTGGCGCAGAATCTCTCGGCAAGAGGAAGACATTGGGGCTGGTTTTTCTTAATCCTAGCTTACGTACCCGGTTAAGCACTCAAAAGGCTGCGATTCATTTGGGTATGAACGTGATGGTTATGAACATGGATAAAGAAGGATGGGCGTTGGAGACCAAAGACGGTGTGGTGATGGACGGGAGTACGGTGGAACATATCCGGGAAGCGGCAGCGGTGATGGGGCAGTACTGTGACATCCTGGGCTTACGGTCATTCCCCAAATTGCAGAACCGCGAGGAGGATTACAGCGAAGACCTGTTCCAAAAGTTTATCCGGTTTTGTAAGGTACCTGTGATTAGCCTAGAGAGTGCAACCCGCCATCCTTTACAGAGTCTCACGGATCTGATTACTATACGCGAACATTGGCAGGAAACGGCGAGGCGTCCTAGAGTAGTTTTGGCTTGGGCTCCCCATGTGAAGGCGTTGCCGCAAGCTGTACCCAACTCTTTTTCGGAGTGGATGTGCAGGGCACAAACGGAGGGGATGGTTGATTTTACCATCGCGCATCCAAAGGGATATGCCCTCGGAGAAGAATTTACACGCGGAGCCACTGTTCGTCACTCGTTGGATGAGGCGATTAGTGGTGCCGATTTTGTCTATGTGAAAAACTGGTCGGCTTACGAGGAGTATGGTAAAATACATTCGGTTGACGAGCATTGGATGATCGACCAGGACAGGTTGGCCCTGACAAACGACGCCAAAATTATGCACTGCCTGCCGGTACGGCGTGATCTGGAGCTAGCAAGCAACGTATTGGATGGGCCTAATGCCTTGGTGATCCAGGAAGCCGGTAATCGTGTATGGGCGGCGCAGGCGGTATTGAAACGCATGCTCGAACAATTTGCGGTCGGATAAATTAAGGGACAATGCGAGCAAAGTTGTGGGTTATTAAAATCGGTGGCAATGTCATTGACGATTCCGAAGGGCTGAAGCGCTTTTTGGAACGTTTTGCGAACCTGCGGGGATATAAAATTTTAGTCCATGGTGGGGGAAAGATAGCAACCCGAATGGCTGCCGATTTGGGTATTGAAGCGAAGTTGGTGGAAGGTCGACGCATTACCGATGCGGCTATGTTGCGCATTGTAACGATGGTGTATGCAGGGTTGACCAACAAACAATTGGTCGCTGAGTTACAAGCTCAGGGCTGCAATGCTGTTGGGTTGAGCGGTGCCGATGGCAATGCCATCCGAACAGTAAAGCGTCCTGTGAGTGCGGTCGATTACGGTTTTGTTGGGGATATCCTACCCGGTTCGGTGGATACCGATACCATTGCAACGCTTGTGGATGCCGGCTTTACTCCCGTGTTTTCAGCCATTACACACGATGGAAATGGCCAGTTGCTCAATACCAACGCGGATACGATTGCAGCTGCCTTGGCCGTTGCTTTATCTGTCCGGTATACGACATCTTTGGTCTATTGTTTTGAAAAGCGAGGTGTACTTCGCGATATTAACGATGAAAATTCGGCAATTCCTGAAATACGCTCATGGGAATTTGGGCAGCTGAAAACATCGGGAATTATCGCGGATGGGATGGTGCCCAAATTGCATAATGCATTCGAAGCCATTGGCAAAGGGGTAGAGGAGGTGTGTATCGGTCATGCCGATGATTTGCACCTGCTGCGTGAGCAGCACTTCGGTACGAGATTGGTGCGGTGATGGCGTGGTGGGCCGGCTATCGGCAGTCAGCCGTCAGCTACCGGGAGTCAGCCGTCAGCAGCCGGATTGGGGTGTATGGGGTTAGCCTGTAATTTAAGAATTATACTAAGGTGAAAATGAATAAGATAACGATTATTGGAAGCGGTAATATTGGTCTTTCGTTGGCTAAAGGACTAGTAGACAAAGCTTATTGCCGGGCTGAGGATATCACCTTGACGCGGAGAAACCTCAAATTGCTAAGTGAAGAGGCAGCAAAAGGCTTCCGGGTGAGTGACGATAACAAAGTAGCTATTCATGATGCCCATGTCATCGTGTTGGCTGTTTTGCCCCAGCAATTGAAAAAGGTACTGGAAGAAATTGCGCCTGCTGTGTCTCCGGAAAAGCAAATCGTCGTGTCGGTGATTTCGGGTGTTACCTGTGCCGATGTGCGGGATAAGTTGGGAAATAACATACAGGTAATCCGAGCGATGCCAAATACCGCTATTGCCATCGGACAGTCAATGACCTGTATTGCATCCGATAATGCTCCTGATGAGCAGTTGGAACAGGTGACGAGAATGTTTGAAACAGTGGGTTCGGTGGTAACCATTAACGAAGATCTGATGACTTCGGCTACGGCATTATGTGCCTGTGGTATCGCTTTCTTCCTCCGTGCCATCCGTGCCGCATCCCAGGGAGGGGTAGAAATCGGATTCCATGCACACGATGCCCTGAAAATGGCGGTACAAACCGCTAAAGGTGCAGCAGACTTATTATTGCAAACACAGAGCCATCCTGAGGGGGAAATCGATAAGGTTACTTCGCCTAAGGGATGTACGATAGCCGGCTTGAATGAGATGGAACACAATGGGTTCAGCTCAGCTTTTATTAAAGGAATCAAATTGTCCGCACTCAAGGCAGGAGGTCTCTATAATGATTAATTTAGATTTACGATTTTAGATTTTTCCCAAGCAATCAAAACCATTGTAAATCTAAAACTGTAAATCATCATTTTGAAATGACAGCAAAACTCATACAAGATAGTGTGTCTTTATTGCGGGACCTGATCCGCATTCCTTCGTTCAGTAAGGAAGAGAGCCAAACAGGCGATACAATTGAGCGATTTCTGCAACAACGGGGTGTCCGAACCTACCGGAAGGTGAACAATATTTGGGCGTACAACAAATTTTTCGATCCGGTCAAACCGACGATCTTACTTAACTCGCACCATGACACCGTAAAACCGAATACAGGCTACACACGTAATCCTTTTTCGCCCGATATCGAAGCGGATATTTTATATGGATTGGGGAGTAACGATGCTGGCGGTTGTTTGGTTTCATTGATTGCGGCGTTCTTGCATTTTTATCCGCAAGAGCAGCTTAATTATAATTTTTGTATTGCTGCTACGGCAGAGGAGGAAATTTCGGGCGCGAATGGACTGGAGCTGGTCATTCCTGACCTAGGGCCATTGGATTTTGCGATTGTGGGCGAGCCTACAGGCATGCAGTTGGCGGTTGCGGAACGTGGATTGATGGTGTTGGATTGCGTAGCCCATGGCAAATCCGGTCATGCGGCCCGGGATGAAGGAGATAATGCCATCTATAAAGCACTTAAAGATATTGAATGGTTCATTAGCTATCGTTTCCCCAAGGAATCCGAAGAATTCGGCCCCATTAAGATGAGTGTGACGATTATTCATGCAGGATCTCAACATAATGTGGTGCCTGCCACGTGTGAATTCGTGGCAGATATCCGGGTGACGGATGCATATCGCAATGAGGAGGTGCTCGAAATCATCCGTCAGCACGTATCCTGCGAAGTGAAACCTCGCTCGATGCGACTTAAACCTTCTTCCATTCCAAAGGATCATGCGGTTGTACAAGCCGGACTTACACTTGGACGGACCACATACGGATCCCCAACTACCAGTGATCAGGCCTTACTCGATATCCCGTCGCTTAAATTGGGGCCAGGTGATTCGGCCCGGTCGCACATGGCCGACGAGTTTATCTATCTCAGTGAAATAGACGAAGGTGTCCGGCTGTATATTGACATACTTGATAAAGTAGTAAAATAGTTTTTTTTCATGAATGCAGTAAGGGTAAACTGCAAACGAGTTGTCTTGGTATAAATTCAAGAATAACAAAATAGATAAGCATGAAAAAAACAAACTATTTGATGGTACTAGCGAGTGCTGTAATGCTGCTAATCGCGGGTTGTGATAAAGAAAAAGTGGTGGCTACAGACCGGCTTCCCGGTAACGCACAAACGTATATCACCCAACATTTTTCTGACTTTGAAATCCTTCAGGTAGTAAAGGAGCGCGACGATTTAAAGACATCTTATGAGGTGTATCTGAGTGAGGGCTATAAGTTGGATTTTAATAAAAATGGAAAAATCCGGGGAGTGGAGGGATCGAACAGATTGCCGGACAGTGTCGTTCCTTCCAGCATATTGACTTATGTCAATACCTATTACCCGGACCAATTCGTGCGGAATTGGGAATTAGATGACCGCGGGCAGGAAATTAAGCTGTCTAATGGCATGGAATTGCAATTTGATAAAGAAGGAAACTTCCTGCGGATCGACTAATCGGTGCTGTAGCAATTTGCATCGGCGGTATCCAATACTCAAATTGATTGCTATGCTGGTATCAACGACTCCTCAGGCTGGTGGCACCACGGTAATCATTGAATAGCGCGGTAGTTATTGAGTGGAATGGCAGCGATGATTCACTGGACTATTGCATTTGGGCATTACCGCCCAAATGCAATGGACTTGAAGTTGAAGCCACCGATTTCGGCTTGTATACGTATCACATTTTTTCCTTTGGTCAGTTCCGGGATTTCCACGGATATACTTGTCCATTCTTCTTCGCCTCCGGTTGCCGGAATGGCAATGGGTTGTGCCAGTGTTTGACCGTCGAGGCTTATGATAATTCGCCCGGGTTTTGTTTCATTCGCGACTTGTAACTGTAAATCCGTGATCCCTTTGTCCGTTACGTCTACAGAATACTGTAGCCATTCACCGTCTTCGATGTGGAAAATGTGGTGGCCTGATGGATCCGGTCGGATATCTACACCATCATTACGGTAGCTGCGGCCACGATTGCCTTGTGTGTTTAAACCGGGTGTATAGTGGTAGCTAGCCGTGTCGGTATCGTAGTAAGCCACCCGTTGCCTGCCGAGGTCGAAATTCACGGCTGGTAAGACAGTGCCGGATTCCACTGTGTTTTTTTCGAAGGGAAGCGCAGTGTATGAATGGATCTGTCGGAACATCGCATCTACCACGTCCTGGTGAAACCTATTATTTTCCAGCTTGAGGTTTTCCAGCCACTCATTTATGATACGCAGCGCGTCTTCGCGCGACGGCTTTTCTCCTTTTCCCGACCAGTATTCCAACAATCGATCGTAACCTTCCGGCTGTTTAATTTCAAGGGGTTGATTGATTCCCATTTTTTTGTTTTGCCACCACGCCCAGCCTATGCCGTTTGTTTCACATAGTTCAATAGCCTCGGTAAACCACGTATTGGAATTTTCACCGGATTCGCCCAACCAGAGCGGAATGTTATGTTCATCACGCAGGTCGAGGAAGCGTTGGATAGCTGCTTCGACGTTGGGATTTCCGTACTTGTGGAAGCTCAGTACTAAGTTATCGTCCCATTTTGGAAAAATGCCGTTGTAGTTATTGGCAAAACCATTTCCTTCCAGAAAGATGATGTGGTTGGTGTCCGCTTCACGGATGGTGCGGGTAACGTCAACGAGGAATTGCCGTAAAGGCGCATTGGTTTGCTCTGCCGTGCCACGGATGTCGGCCGAATCTGTAAAGCCCCAGTTGGTTTCGTTGAGTACGTCATAGCCTCCTATCCATGCTTCATCGGCATAACGCTCGGCCAATTTGCGCCAAAGGGCGATTGTTTTTTGCCGGTTCGCCTCACTTTCCCATAACGAAGGTTTATCGGGGTTACGATCTGAAATGTTCAGGTCGTTTCCCTGTCCACCGGGAGCAGCGTGGAGATCAAGGATCAGATACATATTATTGGCTTTACACCAAGCGAGCAAGCTATCGGTCAGGTTGAAGCCTTTTTCCAGCCAGGTGTTTTCACCCGCTACGGGTTCCTCTTCCACAGACAGCGTATACAAGTTATAATGCATAGGCAGGCGGATGGAGTTGAATCCCCAAGAAGCCATCGAATCGATGTCTACTTTCCGTGTGTGATTAGCTAGCCATTGTTGATAGAATCTTTCCGTTTCTTCCGGACCGATGACATCCTCGATACATTCGCGGATCCGGTATTGTTGTCCGATGAAGCCCAGTTGGAACATATATCCTTCTTGTAGCATCCAACCTCCGAGACCCATGCCACGAAGGATGACGGTATCACCCTCCCCGTTGACGATGTGTTGACCTTGTGCGCGAAGAAAATTTTTCTTGGGGGCATTACATGAAGCGACTAGTAAAGCGTTTAAAAAAAGGAAAAGTACAGTTCTCATGGTAAAATCGTTGTTAAAGGATGAAGGTAGCTACGGCTCCACGTTGGAGGGTTGAGTTAAATTGCTGTTCGTTGTTTTTTACATGGAAAGTTTGCGTTGAGCCACTCTCATTCAGTACAATCAGTACGGTTTTACCGTCCGGCGTGTGGAAGGCCACATTGGGGAGGCCTGCCAACTCGTTGGACGCAATGCGAACGGATCCGGGGCGGACAAATTTTGCGGAATGGGCTACGACATAATAGGCAGGATTGCGGGTTATACGGTCGCCCTCTAGGGTGATTCCTCCCAGGCAGCGGTCGCAGCCGCCGCGATCCGTATGGGGTTTGTGGTCCGGGCCATTGGCAAGATTCCATTCCAGCACTGTGCGGCTCCAATTGCGGGTGGCGCCGATGGTTAGCTGCTTGATATGATGGGGCATGTCTTTGGAAAGGTCGCCCGGGGCCCCCATCCATTGCTCGGTGAAATGCAGTTCCTTATCAGGATATTTTTCGTGAACGGCAGCGAGTGCGTCGATGGTGCCACCGTATAGGTGGAATGCGGAGCCACTGACGTATTTTCTGGCTTCCGGATCATCCAATATACTGATGGGATAATCGGGCCGGTCGCAGTTGTGGTCATATACAATGATTTTTGTAGCGATGCCTGATTGCTCAAATGCAGGACCGAGGTGGTTTTTTACGAATTCACCCATTTCTTCGGCAAGCATCAACAGGCTGGGATTATTCCCGGGATGAAGTGGTTCGTTTTGCACGGTAATGGCATCGATTCGGATTCCTTCGGCCTGCATCTGCTGGATATACTTCACGAAGTACTTGGCATAGGCGGGGTAATATTCCGGCTTAAGACTGCCGCCACGGGTATCGTTGTTTGTTTTCATCCATTTTGGAGGCGACCAAGGAGAGCCCATGATTAGCAGGTGCGGGTGGATGGCAAGAATTTCTTTCAACATGGGGATTACGTCCTCGCGATCGGGGCCGAGATCGAACTTTTCCATTTCGGGATCCGTTTCGCCGTCGGGCAGGTCATTGTAAGAAAATGGATACGCGTTCAGATCAGACGCACCGATACTTAGTCGCAGGTAACTGATACCGATGTGATTGGCATCTGTGTCGAAGAGTTCGCGAAGCAGTGCGGCCCGCTTGTCTGAGGACATTCTGATGAGGTGTTGCGCACTGCCACCGGTCAGCGAGAATCCAAACCCGTCCATCGTTTGAAAACGATGACTACTATCAATTTCAATAACGGGTAAATCGCTTTCTGTGAATTTTTCTAATGAAATAGCAGCTTGCTTCTCGAATAATATAGACCCATCGTGCGTATTGGTGAGCCACCATTCTACACCTGACGGTTGAGATGGATTACAGGATTGCGATAAAAGCACTGCCGCTATAAATAAACTGATCACGAGTGGTTTTAAAATTTTGAAGATCATATGCTGATTAATAATGGTTGGGCGCCGCCGCTGCCACGGCACCTGGATTGACAATACAGTTTTCAAATTTGATGCTTTCCAGTACTACATCCATCGCGGAGGCTCCGTCAGTGGGAAAATTGCCGGGGATACGCATCAGCGCGGCGTTGGGGTTGGTATCATGTCTTTTCAGTGGCCAATGGCACCAACCGATATCGTTTTCTTCCAGTTTACGGATATTTTGGCGTAACCAATCGTTGGCGTTTTCTCCGGTCTCACCTACCCACACGGGGACGTTCATCCGGTTTCTGAAATTCACCAGGTTGCGGATGCGATTAATCTGATTGGGGTCGGGGTCTTGCTGCAGATCGTCTGCCTCCGTTATCCAGTAACGGTGAGCACTGTATATCAGGTTATTTCGATGAGTGAAATCTTGGGGCGATATACCGTTGTAATTATTCCCCCAACCGTTTCCCTCCACCATGATCAGATGGCTGTCGCCGTTGGCACGGATGGCGTTGATCACCCGTTCGTGGATATCACGTATCCATTGGTTTTGGGGTACATTGTTTGGCTCATTGATCAGGTCGTACCAAGCAATGCGGTCGTCCTCCCTATATCGTTGTGAAATCCGCTCCCAAAGTTTTACGGTGATATCCTGATACACAGGTCGTCCCTGCGCATCCCGTCCCAGCCAGAAATGATTGGGTTCAAAGGTATCTGCAATGTTGACATCCGTCCCCTGGCCACCGGGGGCGGCATGGAGGTCTAGCACGACATAGAGCTTATTGCTTTCACACCAATCCAGCAAACGATCGATGATGACAAAACCGTCCAGATCGTCTTGCGTGAACAACGCTCCTGTGTCATTCCATTCTGCTAATGCGTTGGTATAGGCGCCCAACGTTGCACGATCACGGATGACAGCATGCCGCACTGCCCGTTGTTCGGGGGTAAGAAATAGATCGTAGTGCATGGGCAACCGGACCGAATTGAAACCCAAGGAGGCGATATAGTCGATGTCTTTCTTGGTGATGAAATTTTCCCGCCATTGGCGATAAAAGGACTCGACTTCTTTCTCAGAAAGCCCTTCCTGGTAATAGTTCCTTTTCATCTGCCATTGATTGGCTGCCTTACTTTGGTCATATGGGTTAAGCATATAGCCCTCTTGGAGCAGCCAATAACCGAGGCCCACTGCACGTAGCACAGCGTCTTCGCCTTGTGCATTTACTACCTTACTACCATCGGCATGGAGCCGACTGAGTTGGTTGAACGACAGCGAAATGCGTTCTTTGGGTGGGAGTGGTGGTGGCGGAGGGACGTTTGGAACACGTGAATCTTCGCCACTGCAGGCTAAGCTTATCCATAGGATAAGCACGCCGATTAGTTGTTTGTATCTATCATCAATCGCGTATTCGTTCATGAATACTAATTTTCAATCAGGTTATACACCCGGACATAATCAACCTCTAAGTTAGCGGGAAATGCCTCTTCATCGATCCCTTGCTGACCACCCCAATTGCCGCCCACAGCGACATTGATGAGCCAATGAAACTTCTTATCGAAGGGCCATGCCTTAAATCCGGTTCCTTCATTCGAAAAGCTGAAGAGCTGAACATCATCTACATATCCCCGGATGTAATCGGGCGTCCAGTCCACGCGGTAGCGATGGAAGTCGGTGGTCGCATTTTGGATTTTCTTGGTTGCGGTTTTCTGGGTCCCGGCAACGTGGTTATACGCTTCCGTATGGACGCTGATGTGCACCACGTCTTGATCATACCCTACATGCTCGAGAATGTCAATTTCACCGGATGCAGGCCATCCGCCATAAGCCCAGTCGGTGGGCAGCATCCACACGGCGGGCCAGGTGCCGCGTCCTGGGGGTACCTTTGCCCGCACTTCGAACCGACCGTACAGGAAGTCAGCTTTTCCGCGACTCACGAGCCGTGCCGACGTATAGCCAAGTCCGCCATACTCCTCTTTGATGGCGGTGATGGTCAGTACGCCGTTGCCGACATGTACATTTTCAGGCTGCTTTTCGGTGTAGTATTGCAGTTCGTTGTTGCCCCAACCGTTGTTTTGCGGATCTACATCATAGCTCCATTTATCATCATCGGGAAGCCCTTCGTAATCAAACTCGTCCGCCCATGTGGGCGTGCTTGTAAACGTATATTCCTTCGGTTGCGGTGGCTCGGGATCGGGGATATTCGGTGTTCGTGATTCCTTGCCGCAAGCACAGAAGAGCAGTGGAATTAAAAATAGGTTTGTCATGCGATCATTGTTCATGCAACATGTTTAAAAATAACGTGTTTAAAAAATATTAAGCAAGCCGATACAACAAGCATCGACTTGCAGGGATTGATTTAATTAGGCGCTCTAAGGGTAAATGTCCACCATGTTCCGCCACCGATATCGAGACCAACTTTCAAGATATCATATCCTTTTCCGCCCGCATTCTGTGTCATTTCCAAAATGTCATAGGTAATGGAGTTCCAAGACGGACCTGTATTGGTTTCCCCGCCGTTATGTACTTTTTGAAGGCCAATGTGTGCGCCGACGCCAGATACAGTAAGTTTTCCCAACTTGCGGGCACCATCGCCCTCAGACACACGAAACGTAAATGCCCCGGAACCCCATGCCTGCTGAGCGGCAGGCAGGTTGCTGTTTGGCTCACAGCCGTCTGATTGGGAGCCAAGATACCCATCGGCATAGAAATCACCTTTATTGTCGTAATTAAATGTGCCTTCCGCATTAAATCCAAATGTGTACTCGTCATTGAATTCACAGGCACGGCTGGTCACATCGCCCGCCGTATTTTGCCACCATGATCCATCGTCTGGATTGGGTCCTACTTTATACGTCCCCGCGTCGGGGTTTAGTTTCCATGCCCTTTCGGTACACCCGGCTATGAAGCCCAATGCCCGATTCGGGCTACAAGCTGTTGGATCACTCTGTGCGATGGATACCTGCTTGGTTGTGGAGGCGGTGCCGCCGGGCGTGACCGCCAACAACGTTATGTCGTATTGGCCTTCAAAGGTGAATCGGGCAGATACATTGTCGCCTTTGAATTTCTGGCCTGTGCTCGTTTCCCAATAGGCAATGGAAGTGCCGGGAGTCTTATTGACAAATATCAGCGTATTGGCGTCTTCACCGGTCTGTACTTCAAAATCCGGTGTTTGGATATTTCCCAAACTGTACTTTTCTTCCTGGCACGCTTGGAAGGGAATCGTGACTATCAGGATCCCACCCACAAGCGCTATTAGTGGATGGGCATATCTAGTTCTGTTCATAATTGTTTTATTAGTATTCATTTCCATTCGGTTGACCGCTATTTATAAGCTTCGTTCTGTACGATTTGTGTATTCAATAGCTCATTGTACGGAATTGGCAGAATTTCGTGTTTGCCCGCTACGAAGCCTCTGTCTCCCAGTACAGCCGGAGCCCGTCCGGACCTCACGAGGTCGTACCAGCGGTGGCCTTCGGTAGCCAGTTCTTTACGGCGTTCGAGAAAGATATTGTCCAGCGTAGCGGCTATCGGCCCTAGTCCAACCCGATTACGCACTGCGTTGAGTAATTGGTAAGCACGGGTTCCGGCGCTACCTCCTTGGCCGCTTTCGATGAGTGCCTCGGCTTCCATGAGATAGGTGTCAGCCAAACGCATTTCAATGTAATCTTGCGGGTAATTCAATTCCCTTACTCCTGATGTAGCCGCGAATTCTACCAATGGCGCAAATTTTTGGATAAAATACCCCGTGTTCATGTAGCCCTTTTCATATTCAGCCTCGCCTTTTTCCTCTAAGCTTTTTATATCGGCGATCGTCGCCTCGAAGCGGGGGTCCGAATGCATCAGGTCGTACAGATCTTGTGTGATGGGGCAGAAGCTCCAGCCCGAATAGTAAAGCGGACCGCTGTAACCCCGTGGGCCAAACATGGTTGTTGCCACATTGCCATAAAATTGACCCCAGTGATCCCAAGTACGCGCACCTCCCTGGGAGCAGACGATTTCTAGGATTGCTTCCGAATGGAATTTGTTGTCCGGACGGAAGATGTCTGCGAAATTGTCCAGTAGTTTGTACCCATATTGGCTGGTACCCCCTGGTGTGCCATTTACGTCAGCCAACTGCGTAGCTGCGTCGTTCCATTTTTCCTGGTACAGATAGACTTTCCCCAGTAACGCTTGAGCAGCTCCTTTCGTCATCCGCCCACCTTCAGTAGCCGCTGGGACAGTAGGGGGGAGTACGGCGATTGCATCTTTTAAGTCCTGTTCTATTTGCGCATAGACTACAGTGGGATCTACCTGTGTCTGCTCCCGCATATTATCGGTAGTCAATGGTTCGGTATAGAATGGAATATTCCGGAACAACCTGACCAGGTCAAAATAATAGTAGCCTCTTAAGCATTTTGCCTCTGCAATGTAGCGTGCAGCGAGGGATTCGCTAAGACCCGGAATGCCTGCTTCGACCTTGGTGATGAAGATGTTAGCGCGGGATACGCCGGCAAAGTTCCGGTCCCAGTAATCTTGTTGCGGTCCCTGCGTTTCCGTGATCGTATAGTTACTCCACCGTTGCCAGGTTTCCATATCGTTGGGTCCACCGCCACCCGCTACGTGGTCGTCGGACGCCGCATTCACTGCACCAAAATTAAAGTACGTATCCACAGTCTGCCAGCCGATTGGGTCGTAAACCGATACCAATCCGGCAAAAGCCTCGTCGGGGTTGCTATAGTAAGTTTCCTCCATCAACGTTCCTTTTGGATCGGGGTTCAAAAACTCGTCGGAACATGATCCGAGACCAACGGTCGCGGCTAGAAGCATCAGGAATGGATATTTGATATTTCGTTTCATTATTATTCAGATTTGAGTGATTACAACGTAAAGTTTAGTCCGAACAAGAAGGAGCGAGCTTGTGGGTATACACCCGCATCGATACCCCATGTATCTGACCCGCCACCCACTTCGGGGTCATACCCTGTATACTTGGTGAAGGTAAGTAGGTTATTGCCGCTCACATACGCACGGATGTTGCGGATGCCGATTTTGTTAGTCAAAGGATGGGGTAGCGTATAGCCTAGTTGCAGGGTTTTGATGCGCAGATAAGCACCGTCTTCCAAATAGAAGGCAGAAGGCCTGGAATAATTCTGATTAGGATCTGCCAATGTCGCTCGCGGGCGATCCGTGGAACTTCCCTCACCCACCCAGCGATCGAAAATTTTGGCATGCCAGTTGGCATTTGTAATATCAAGTCGTCTAAGACCTTGGAAAATTTTATTGCCGGCAGCGCCTTGGCCGAAGATCAACAAATCAAAATTCTTATAGGAGGCATTGAGGGTCATCCCGTAGGTAACTGTGGGAATCGCGGTACCCAGGAATGTCCGATCCTCGGCAGTGATGCTGCCGTCGCCATCCAAGTCTGTCCATTTGAAATCACCCGGCACGGCATTCGGTTGTATTCGGTTGCCTTCGGAGTCAACATGTGCATCTATCTCGGCTTGGTTTTGGAAGACACCCCCAATTTGATAGCCATAAAATGAATTATAAGCGTGGCCCGGCGCGGTGCGCTGTACGTTGTTGGTAAAGTTCTGTATACCTCCTGTGCCGTCTTCGGTAAATGCGACATTTGCGCCCAGAAAATCTACCGTGTTGGTTGTATAAGAAACATTGCCATTCACGCCTAAATTAAAATCGTTGATGGCCTTTCGATATCCCAGTTCGAGTTCAAAACCTCGGGCGCTCAAATCTGCCAAGTTGTACCATGGATCATTCAGACCGGTATATCCTGGGATAGATACCGTGCGCAAGATGCCCGATGTTTTTTTCCGATACCAATCAACGGTCAGTGTCCAGTCGCGGAACAGTGACGCATCCAATCCGATATCCAGCTGACTGGTTTCTTCCCACGCTAAGCTGGGGTTTGCCGGTGCATTGGGACTGGCGCCGATGTGCATGTTATCGATACCGAAGAAGTAATTACGGTCGCCGCCCATACCAATGGTGGGTACAAACATAAAATTGCTGGTATTGTCATTTCCCACAATGCCATAAGATGCTCTTAATTTGAGCGTATTTAAGATATCATTCGGTGTCCAGAAATCTTCGTTGGTCAATACCCACCCGATGGATGCCGAGGGGAATATCCCATATTTTCTATTGGCGCCGAACCTGGATGATCCGTCGCGCCGGATGATACCGGTAAACAGGTACTTTTCTTTGTAGTCGTAAATTACCCGTGCGAATAAAGACGATAAGTTGTGTGTGACGCCATCGCTTGCATCGGCAACGATGTCGGTTGCGGGTACTTTAAGGTTGAAGGTTGCTTCATCAAATGTACTGGCGGCGATGTTATTGAACGTAATGTAGGTGGCGTTTGTCAGGTTGTTCATGTAAGCTCCCTGGCCCAACAGTGCCGTAAAATTGTGACCTTCGATGTTGTGGCTGTAGGAGACCGTATTTTCGATGTTCCAATTGAAACCCTGTTGACGTTCGCGATAGAATTCAGTTGTCGATCGATTTTGTACCGCACTCAGGTAATAGATGCCGTTGAAACTTTCGGAACCCCACCACGCCAATTTGGAACCTAAAGTGGACCGGAATTTAAGTCCTTCGATGGGTTCGATTTCAGCAAACACATTGCCTACGATGTTGTGAGAAAACCCATAGTTCCCCAAACGTGTGTCTACGTAGGCTAAGGGGTTCGTCATTTCCTGGGCTACATTTGTCGATATCCCGTACGGATTGCCATTGGCGTCTCGTACGACCGCTTGCGTGCTATAGGGTGCTGTATTTGCAACGTCCGGGTCTGTGATGACCTTCGGCGTCAGCGGATCGAGGTTTATGGCGGAGCTTAGCGGTCCGCCGAATTCGCTGTTGGTAGCCAGCGACCCTTGGCTTTTTATATACGAGTAGCCCAGGTTCTGACCAAAACGAAGCCATTTTTTCACTTTATGGTCGGAGTTGAGGCGTACATTATATCGATTATAATTCGATATTTCCGGTGTAACGACTCCGTCCTGGCCGAAATAGCCAAAAGAGGTGTAGAACGTAGATTTGTCATTTCCACCGCTAATGCTCAGCTCATGGTTTTGGATGGGTGCATTATTCTCAAAGATCGTATTTTGCCAGTCCGTTCCCTCACCAAGAGACGCCGGATCGGGATAGAGGATACCGCCTCCATCATTGAGTGATGCCTCATTTCGGATGGTAGCATATTCGGTAGCATTCAGCAGGTTAAGCTTTTTCGCCGGTGCTTGTGTGCCGTAATAGCCGTTATAACCAATGAGCATGTCACCGGATTTGCCTTTTTTGGTGGTGACCAATATGACGCCTGCGGCCGCTCTGGTTCCATAGATAGCTGCTGATGCTGCGTCTTTCAATACTTCGATGGATTCGATATCTGATGTATTCAGGTAATCAATACCTCCGGCATCTACTACTACGCCGTCGACGACGTAAAGAGGTGTATTGTTATTGGTGGTTGTTATGCCCCTCACCAAGATGGACGCTCCCGACCCCGGTGCACCGGAATTTGTGGTAATGGTTACGCCCGAGGTACGGCCCTGAAGTGCGGTTTCCAACCGGCCCACCACCTGATTTTCAATATCAGTTGCCTTTACACTGGTAATGGCTCCGGTTACCACGCTTTTCTTTTGTGTTCCATAGCCAATTACGACCACCTCTTCCAGCGTGCTGAGGTCGTCTTCCAATGCAATATCGATGGTGCCACTGGTATTGATGACGATCTGTTGTGTGACCATCCCCAATTGCTGGAAAACCAGGGTGGAACCGGATTCGGGCATCGTAATGACATAGTTGCCCGAATCGTCCGTACTGGTTGCAGTGCTTGTACCCTGCACCGTGACGGTTACACCCGGGAGGGGCCTTCCGTCAGCCGCCGCTGTAACCTTACCCGCCACTTGAAGGGTTTGCGCAGCAAGCGCTGATGCAGAAAAACACATACACAGCACCATGAATGCATGTAGAATTCTTTCTTTCATAATCACTGAATTAGTAATAGGGTTAAAAAAATTGGTTCAAATGCTTTTGCTTCATCAAGCGCTAAAGCATAAAACAAATTTATAGCGTGTGATTTGTATATTCTGTTTTGCGGTGTTCTACAATACCCCTACAGGGAATGAGAAAATGGTCCGGGACTCGGGAAAATAGGCCTACAATACCACTACAGTATTTGGTTATTTATTTGTTTCACAGTCAGTTAAAAAAAGAGATGCCTATCGCTTGGAAACCGCGATGTGCAGTAAAAACTCGTAAAGGTTTTGTTCGGGATCCAACTTAAGCTTTTTGCGCAATCGATACCTACCTACTTCCACCGCTTTGATGGTGATGTTCATTAACTGCGCAATTTCTTTGGAAGAGAGGTTCATTCGCAGAAAAGCGCATAATTTGAGCTCATTGGGCGTCAAATCCGGATGCCGATCTTTAAGGTCGTTGAAGAATCCCTCATTCACGTGGTTGAAATGCACGCTGAATTGTTCCCAATCTTCATCGGTACGCTCTGCGTTGCGGATGAGTCGGATCAGCTGCCTGAAATTGATGGTACTGTCACTGAAATCATGTTTCTTTACCACAGCTAGTATCGTTTCCTTGATTTTGGCGAGCACCTCTCCCCGCTGGATAAGGTGCATGGTCATATTGGCCAATTCCTTGTTTTTGAATAGGATTTCCGTTTCCAACTTTTCGTTTTTGAGCCGTACCACTTCTTTTTCACTCCGATCGAGCTCCAATTGGTTTAGGTATAATTCGCGTTCATGCTTTTGCTGCAACTTTCTTTTCTGCCATTTAAATAGCTGAAAGATAAGGAGGCAGACGAGTATACCATACAGCGTATAGCTCAGTGGATTGCCATACCACGGAGGGGAAATAACAAACGAATAGGTGTTGACAGTAGACTCGTTGCCTTTACTGTTTCTCGATTTTACGTTAAACACATAATCACCGGGAGGAAGATTGGTGTATTCCTTTTCACTCCGGCTACTCCATTGCGACCATGCCTTGTCAAACCCGGTTAGCAGGTAGCTGAATTCCACGTTTTCTTGTTGATCGTATAAAGTAGTAGAAAAAGAAAAATGGAACGAGTTGGACTGATAGTCCAGTGTGGGAACGGATGTATTGAGCGTTGTATGGCCCCCGTAGAGCATTTTTTCTGCTTTGCTGTCATTTGTTACCTTTACGAGATTGAGCAGCACATCCGGTTTGCTGACTCGTTCTTTATATCGTTTGTAATTAAGATGGATGGCTCCTTTATTAGCTCCGATGAAGACGTTTTCATCATTTAACGGATAGATGGTTTCGAAACCACCTAATACCTTGCCGTTCAATTCAGGAAAATACGTAATGGTAAAGGGCACTTCACCATTCGGAAGGGAAAAATCGGCTATGCCTAGTTTTTTATGACTGATAAACCAAACATTGCCATTGTTATCTTCTTTGAGATACTGGATTTCCATACCCTTGAACTGCTCATAAAATAAAGGTGATGTGACAAATCGGTCTGTTGCCGTATCATACTCATAGATGCCATCATTAGTGGCTATTGTGATGTTATTCTTAATGAGGAAAAGGTAATTGTAGAGGGTAGATGGAAGCCCATTTTCCTCGGTGTATGTTTTTTGCTGGATGATGGTGCCGTTATCTGGCGACAGGTAAAGTTTGAAAATCCCGCGATAGGGATGTGAAGCCCATATTGCGTGGTCGTGGTCGTCGTAATAGACAAACCGCAGTGATTCGTACGGTCCCTCAATACGACCTGCATCTTTAAAGTGGTTGTCATTGAAGGTCAGATGTTGTAGCCCAAGGTAGGTGCCGGCGATGAGATCGTGAGACGGAAATACCCGAGATAAGGGTTGATATAACCACGTACCGGGAATAGCATAAATCTTCTGCGCGGATTGCCCGACAACCTCAAATCCACCGTCTTCATGCCCCATTAGGAGTCGATTGTTTATCTCACTGAGACTCCACACCTGGCCTTCGGTGTGGTTCACTTCAGAAAAATCGGCATTAGAAAGGCTGATATCCTTTTGCGTTCCATCAATCGGGGATGTATACAGTCCGTTTGAGGTACCGATATATAGGCGCTGACCGAATAGGCGTATTGCGTAGCTGCTTGTCGGATTTGTTTTGTCGGGCTGAATATATTTTACGGCACTATTTACAGCAATGAAGTCAATCCCCTCATCCAATGCCAGCCAGAGGTTTTTACTGCGGTCGATAAACACATTGCGGACATTGTTTTTCTGAAGTCCTTCACCATAGATATATTGTTGGACCAGCTTCTCCGCTCTATTCATGATCAATACACCCGCGGATGTGGTGCCAAAGACAAACCAATCGTCGTTCACCGGGAGGGCACAATAGATACGGTCGACTGAAAACAGGTCATCCAACGGTGTCTTCTTTGGCAGCAACGTGTTGCCCGTGAGGTAGAACAGCCCGTGTTTGAGAGTCGTAACCAGCAGGGTGTCTTGGCTATAGGGCATAATGGCCGTTACGATATTTCCCTCGAGTTCGGGATGGTTGGTCAGTGGTTTCCAAAATCCCATTTCATACCGAAGAATGCCTTCGTGCATAGATTGTGCGTAAAGGGCGCCTTCGGCACCGCCGAGAAATTGCCATTCCGTGTTGGCCTTGTCTACCGTGATGCGACCGTCCTTGTAGTGAATTATTTTGGTGTTGGTTCGGAAGAAGACATCGTTACCCAGCAGGGCGATATCCCACACGTCAGCAAATTTGCGCGCTGTTTCGGGGATCAGGGGGATCAACGAGTGGTATTGAAGCATACCGCTGCTGTCGGCTTCGAAATAGCCCAATTCATCTTGGCCGCCTACATATACCCGATTGTTTTTATCAATGGCTATGGATCTGACTACGGTCGCGTTCGGCAGTGCGTGGATATTCCAATAACGGCCGTTGAACGTAAGAAGCCCCTCGTTATTGCCAAAATACATGATGCCATGGGAGTCCTGCGCGATATCCCAGTTCTGCAGCCCACCCTTATATTGACTATTATTGTAGTTGATGATTTGTGGAATTGCGACCCGATGCTGGGCAAATCCGGTCAACACCGACGCAAGAAAGTAACTAAAAAGGATGGTTCGTTTCATCAATTTTTATGCGGTATCCGACGAAGAGTGGTTAGTTTTTTCAGCAACAAAGGTACAGATAATTGCATAATATAAGCATTTTGACTAAGTTTGTCTCAGATACACTAAAACAAACAGATCGCATGACTCAATATGCACGCAGATTGATATTGGGTTTGTTGGTGTTGTCGTCTATGGCGGTGATGCCTGCCCTCGCTCAAGATCGGATATCCCTTATTCCCCAACCCAATACCCTGGAAATGCATGAAGGTGAATATATATTTCCTTCTGTTACACCGGTGTATGCATTCGATGAATTTTCAGACGTCGCCTCGTTGCTCGCTGAATATCCCTATGCCCACTTCATGCCCGTTGAACGTATCAAATCCCATAAACGGATACCGGACAATGGGATACGGCTCATTCTAGCCCGCGAAGAGGACCAGCTTCCAGCCGATGCATACCGGCTGACAGTGGACACAGGAGGTATCGTGATCACCGCGCATCAGCCGGCAGCCGTCATTAGCGGAATCATGACGTTGATCCAGTTGGCATATACCCAACCGGATGGCCAAAGACTACCGGCGATGCTAATTGAAGACCGTCCTCGCTTTGCATATCGCGGCCTTCACCTCGATGTTTCGAGACATTTTTATCCGCTTCCTTTTCTGAAAAAATTCATTGACTTGATGGCGCTCTATAAGTTCAACACCTTTCATTGGCACCTTACAGATGGTGCGGGTTGGCGATTAGAGATTAAACAATATCCCGAACTTACTCAAAAGGCCGCCTGGCGTACGCATGTTAATTGGAAGGATTGGTGGCAAAATGGGAGAAGGTATTTAGATGAGGGCGATCCCAATGCAAGCGGTGGATATTATACGCAGAATGAGGCGCGGGAGCTGGTGGCATATGCGGCAAGAAAAGGCATCACGATTATCCCCGAAATCGAGATGCCGGGTCATTCCGACGAGGTGTTGGCTGTTCATCCCGAATTATCTTGTTCGGGCCAACCCTACCAACAAGCTGAATTTTGTATCGGCAATGAGGAAACGTTTACGTTTCTGACGAATGTACTGGGCGAGGTAGTGAATGTTTTTCCGTCGGAATATATCCACGTCGGTGGGGATGAAGCAAGTAAGGAATCCTGGAAAACCTGTCCAAAGTGCCAGGCATTGATGGAGAAGGAAGGTTTCGAGTCCGCAGATGAATTACAGAGTTATGCGGTAAAACGTATCGAGGCGTTTCTGCAATCAAAAGGAAGAAAGCTTATTGGTTGGGATGAAATATTAGCGGAGGGGCTTTCTGATGGTGCGACTGTGATGAGCTGGCGTGGCCAAGAAGGAGGAGTTCAGGCGGCCAATGCGGGGCATAATGTGATTATGACTCCCAATTCGCATCTTTATTTCGATTATTATCAAAGCGACCCCCGGACGCAGCCTGAGGCGATCGGGGGCTATATCCCCCTGCGTAAGGTGTATGAATATGAGCCCATTCCGGCTGAGGTAGCCGCGGATAAGGTACAGCATATTTTGGGTGCACAGGGCAATATCTGGACTGAATACATGCCCACATCAGCGCAGGTAGAATTCATGGCTTTTCCGCGCGCACTGGCATTGGCGGAGGTGGTTTGGTCCGATCCGAAACAACGGGATTGGACGGATTTTTACGAACGGTTGCAGCAGCACTATGCACTGCTACAAAAGCTGCATGTCAATTATTACCGCCCTTCATACGACGTGGATATTGCGGTCCGTTTTAATTCGGATACGTTGACCAATACTGTTTCCATGTCTACCGAACAATATGGTACCGGTATCCGGTATACAACCGATGGCAGTGAGCCGGATGCTAAATCGGCTTTGTATACCGAGCCCATCGAGCTGTCCGTACCGGCTACCGTTAAGGCGGCATTTTTTGTGGATTCGGGCCGTGTTGGTCCGGTGACGGCAACCAGGGCCGATGTTCACAAAGCCATTGGTAAAGCCGTTTCCTATCAGACCCCGTGGGATACCTATGCGGCGGAAGAAGCCCGTACGCTGGTAAACGGTAGTAAAGGCGGACGGCAGGCCGACGACGGTCAATGGCAGGGATTCCGGAACAATGTGGATGTGACCGTTGATTTTGAACGGCGGGAGGAATTGCACAGCGTCGCGATTAGTTTTCTGCAAGATCGCGCGGTGAGTGCCTATCTTCCGGGAGAGGTAAAAGTGTTGTTATCGGATAATGGGAAGAATTTCCGTGAGGCAGGTGCGGTGACAAATGACATATCCCCGGCGGAGCGTTTCCGGGTGGCCAAGACTTTTGAAGTTCATTTTGATACGCCGCAGACGGCCCGTTACCTGCGTATCGTAGCTACCAATGTACAGCACGAACTGTTGCTTACGGATGAGGTAGTGGTATATTGATGCCGGGAGAATTGCTAGGCGCCATGTCCCATGTGATTGTAATATTTCAGGTTTGACTTCATAACGATATCGATTGGGAGGTAACTTTTCTTGTTTATGATCTTTTTTAAAATTAATAGATCATAAAATAAGTGAATGCCGGCATAGGCTTGTGTGTATGGTTGTTGGGAAATGAGAAAATCGATCACTTCATCGGTCAAATAGTTGATGTTTTCTTCAATCAGATCGTAGCCGATTAATAGGTGTTTTTTTTTCGGTGAAAATACGTTGGCCACTCGGTGAATCCCGTTGGTAACGAATATTCCTCCGATGAGGGGACTGGCGTCGATTAATCCCGAAAGCTCAGTTTCGATGTGTTCGTTGGCCAGTGTACTTTCGTATTTTATAATCGATCGTTGTTTAGATTTAAAGAACTCCCTGAAACCATTTTCTCTACTGGTGAAATGCAGGTGATTATCCTGTTCCTGAGTCAGGGAGATGATCAGGAGGGTGGACGCAGGCGGCACGGATTTATGCAGCAATTCTCCGGCTAGGAAACCGCTGTCGAAAGAGTGCTGGCCGATAAACGGGATGGTCGGAAGCTCAGGTAATTGTGTGTCGAAGAATATAACCGGAGTGCTGTTTCGTTTCAGACGCTGTACAAACTTTACTGTTTCAGCGGCAAAAATGGGAACCATAAATACTCCATCGTAGTTGTTTTCAACAATGGCCGCTGTTTGTGCTACAAAGGCCTGTTTATCATTTTGATGAAACCGGTGGATTTCAATCTGAAAGCCATAAGGTTTCAGCTCGTTAATGGCATCAGCAAAACCGCGCTCGTGTTCTTTCCAATAAGGAATGTCAGGGGTGGCTTCGGGTAATAGCGCGGCAATGGAATATTGCTTCGCCGATTTCAAACGACTTGCCAGAATATTCGGTGTATAGCCCAGTTCTTGAATGGCCTTTAGGATGCGCTCCTCTGTCTTTTTCGAAACCCCGCCCCGATTGTTTAGTACTTTATCCACAGGGCCGGTAGAAACTCCGGCGTGGAGGGCAATGTCTTTAATACCGACAGGATTTTTTTTCATAACGAGTGCCGTTAATTGGCTAACCGGTACCAAGATGAGACGGTTAGATGCACAAAAATACAAGTAAATTTAACAATTTTCACAAAAAAAAGTTTAAAAAAATAGGTTTTACAAATTTTATATTTAAATTCGCAGCATAAAGGTGAACGTTCACTATTTTAAAGCGATCGATTCGCTTTTTTAGTAAGCAAAATAGTTAACGTTCACTATTTGAGATTTACGTTCGTGCTAACCAGTTTTTTACAAGTTAAATTATGAAAATCGGTATCGATAGTTATTGTTATCATCGCTTGTTTGGAGAGGTATACCCTCAGCAAGATCAACCCCAACGTCTATTATCCTTTGATCAATTTCTTGAAAAGGCAATCGAGTTGCCGATAGACGGACTTTCATTGGAGTCTTGCTTTTTCCCAAAATTTGATCCAGCTTATCTACAAACGGTCAAACAGACACTAGACGACGCGGGGATGGATCGCGTATATGCCTGGGGCCATCCAGATGGGCTTGAAGGTGGGCAGAATCAGGCGGCGTATGACGAGATGTTGGCTCACATAGAATATGCCAGTCAGATTGGTGCGGAGGTAATGCGCGTAGTGGGCAGCAGCTTGCTTTTCCGGTTTGAGCCGCATGGCCCGCAGCTCGAGAAATTGGGTCAACAGTTTACAGAGGCGACCAAACTGGCCAAGCAATATGGTATTAAACTGGCAGTTGAAAATCATATCGATTACAATGCCGATGAAATTTTGCAGTTGGTACACCATGTGGATTCGCCATATTTTGGAGTGAATTTCGATACCGGTAATTTTTTGCGGGTCCTGGACGATCCGATCCAGGCCATGGAGAAATTAGCCCCGCACGTGTATGCAACCCATATCAAAGACTTACTCCCGGTCAGAGGGGTGCCTGTCAATGAATGGTACTTTTTCTCCTGCGTGCCAACCAACCGAGGATTGATTGATAACCGAAAACTCGCCCAGATACTTCATGAGCACGGATATGAGGGGTTTTTAGCCGTAGAAATTGACTTTCTTCATCCGGATTATGCCAATAAGGAAGAGGAAGTGGTGCACGAAAGCATTGCTGAACTGCGAAAGATCACAAATTTTTGAAGGTTGGAACTTTTAAGAGTTAGAACTATGAAACAACTAAACGTGGGAATCATCGGGTATAAATTTATGGGACGAGCGCACAGCAATGCCTGGAAGAAAGCCCCACTCTTTTTTGACATCCCATTTCGGCCTGTTTTAAAGGTGGCCTGTGGTCGGCACCGGGATGGTCTGACGGAGTTTGCCAACAAATGGGGCTGGGAAGAGACAGAAACAGACTGGCGGCGGCTCATTGAACGCGATGACATAGATGTCATTGATATCGCTACACCGCAACACCTCCATGCGGAAATCGCTCTAGCCGCTGCCAGAGCAGGAAAACACCTGTTTTGTGAGAAGCCGCTGGCAATGTCCACTGCTCAGGCTGAGGCAATGTTGCAGGCTTGCGAGGCCCATGGAGTAACGCATTACCTGAACCATAACTATCGGCGCGTGCCAGCAATTGCATTGGCCAAGCGAATGATTGCCGATGGGTTAATAGGGGATATCTACCATTGGCGGGCAGCTTATCAACAAGATTGGATCACCGACCCTAACTTTCCCCTCACCTGGCAATTGCAAAGTGAACTGGCGCAAGCCGGCCCCCAATGGGACCTCAATTCTCATTGTGTGGATTTGGCGCATTTCCTCGTTGGTCAAATAACTGAGGTAACGGCTTTGACCAAACAGTTTATAGATCAGCGGCCATTGGCGGTGGAGGGTGCAATGGGAAACCTAAAAGCCGAGGCGTCCGATATTGGCATGGGAAAAGTAACTGTCGAAGATGCTGCACTCATGCTTGTCAACTTCGAAAACGGCGCCATCGGATCGTTTGAAGCGACCCGGTTTGCCAATGGCCGTAAGAACAAACTTTCTTTCGAGATTTACGGGAGCAATGGTGCCATTACGTTTGATCTGGAACGGATGAATGAGTTGCAATATTTTTCAACCCAAGATCCGGATGGATTGAGCGGGTTCCGTACGCTTTTGACAACCGATGAAAGCCATCCGTACATCAAAAATTGGTGGCCCGCCGGACACATCATCGGCTATGAACATACGTTTATTCATGCCGTAGCAGATTTCGTAGCTGCCCTGGGCGGAGGCACGGCGATTAAACCTGACTTTGCAGATGGAGTCGCTATCCTGAAAGTACTCGAAGCCGGTCTGAAGTCGGCAACGGAACGCAAGACAATACGGATTGAATAATTAGTCAAATACAGTTAAAAAAGAAATAAATGAAAACATCACTCAAAGACCAGTTCCTTACCGAAGGATATGTCATCATCGATGTACTAACAAGCTTGGAAATCAATCAATTTAGGATTATTATGGACGGGTTGCTTAACCCCGAGGCGAAAGCAGAAGATACGAAGAAGCACAGTGCGTCCTTCCAGCACTTGGGTGATGACCTGGCTGACTTTGGTCGGGAAGCACGGCAATACTACTTTCACCTACTTACTAAAGAGGGTACCGCGCCTATTCTTCACGCCTTTCACCACCCCCTTATTTTGAAAGCGGTTGAGGAAATCATTGGTCCTGACCTGATCATCAACAACGCATCGATATTGGCAGCCAACGAAGGAACATCATATTCATTGGGTTGGCATCGCGACATCATACAGATTCCTGAGGATGAAATAGAAGACTGGCTGTTTTCGAAGGAACGTTTTCATAATAGCGTTCAGATCAACTTACCACTGGTCGAAGAAAACTCGTTATGGGTTGTGCCGAAGAGCCATAACCGTCCCAATACACGCGAGGAGAATGCGGCATTTGCAGGTTCAAAACATTATGCTCCAATTGGCGCAGAGATGCCAGGAGGAATTCCCGTGTCTCTTAAGGCCGGACAGGCAGTGCTTTATAACAATAACCTGATACATAGGGGATATACAGAGACGATGAAAGTTCCAAGACGGACCTTGCACATGGGCTATCATAGTGCAGCATATCCACCTACCTGGCACTTTTACCTGTTGAATGAGCAATTGCTTACTCCCCACTACATTGAAACCCTCAGTCCCACTATGCAACGTATGATCAAAGAATACCTGGCCTGCAGGAAAAAGTACCCGAACATGGCCGATACTTGGAGGTGGGACTACAATTTCCCAAATAAGCCAGCACACAATTGACTTTTCGATCAGATGCGTTTAATCATATTATTCGTTATTTCAGTATCGGCGATGTGGGGATGCCAGTCGTCCGATAGCTTTTCCGGGTCTGACTGGGCATATTCAGGGGCCAGCGAAGGCCAGACGAAGTATTCATCGTTGGAGCAAATCAACAGATCCAATGTGGCCGATTTGGAGATAGCGTGGATATATAACTCCGGGGTAACCTCAGGAAATGTACAGATGAATCCGCTTATTGTAGATGGTAAGGTTTACATCACGACCCCACTGCAGGAGGTGATTGCCGTTGACGGCGCGACGGGAGAACAGATCTGGCGGTTTGATCCGGCTAGGAAGGACGAACAATTCGGAGGAATCAATCGGGGAATCTCATTTTGGCGAAAGAAAAGCGAGCGCGAACGTATATTTTTTACGAGTGGCGGTTTCCTCAACGCGATATATGCCGAGGACGGATCGCCGGTACCTGAATTCGGGGATCAAGGCCGGATTTCGTTAAATGAAGGTTTGGTGAAACCACCCGATAAAATGGGAATCACCTCACCGGGAGGGCCGGTCATATTTGGTGATCTGGTGATTGTGGGTGCCATGACGTGGGCTTCACCTGCCAATGTAAGTGCGTTTAACGTGTATACTGGTGAACGGGTGTGGATTTTTCATACCATCCCTCAACCCGGTGAGTATGGATATGAAAGCTGGGGCAACAACGATTTCTGGAAGATAGGCGCGGGCGTGAATGTGTGGGGTGGTCTGAGTGTGGATCAGGAAAACGGCGCGGTGTATTTTGCTACCGGTCAACCGAAGGATGATTTTTATAGACCCAATAATGAAGGCGAGCATTTATTTGGAAATTCCATAGTGGCGCTCCATGCAAAAACGGGCGAGCGGATGTGGCATTACCAAGCCATTCATCATGACTTGTGGGATTTGGATCTGCCCTGTGCTCCCATTTTGACCACGCTTCATAAAGACGGTAAGAAGATTCCAGGTGTCGTGCAATTGACCAAAACAGGTAACGTATTGATGTTTAACAGGCTTACGGGTGAACTCTTGTCTGAGGTCGAAGAACGACCCGTTCCAGCGAGCACGTTACCCGGGCAGTTCGCTTTTCCCACGCAGCCATTTGTCAAATGGCCGGAACCTTTTTCCAAACAGGTGGTTACTGCCGATGACCTGACCAACATCAGTGAAAAGGCGCATGCCTATGCATCGGAACAGTTCAAAAGCGCGGATGCGGGCTGGTACATACCTCCTTCAACCAAAGGTGTGATCTATTATGGTATACACGGCGGAGCGGAGTGGGGTGGAGGATCCTATGATCCGGTTAATAACATGATCTACGTTAATTCGAATGAATTGGCTTGGCATATTATTATGCGCGATATCAATGCTACAGAAGCGGCTAGTTCCGCTGGTAGCGGGGAAGAACATGCCGGCCGGAATATCTACCTCGCCAGCGGATGCGTCAGCTGTCACGGAGCCGACCGTAAAGGATTGGGTGGAATCCCTAAGTTGGAGAACCTTTCGGGGAAGTATGAGAAGCAAGACGTTGTCAATATTATAAAAAGGGGTAAGGGAGCTATGCCGCCGTTTGCGCATTTGCCCGAAGATGACGTACAGATGATCGCCTCCTACCTCTTAGACCTCGATGTGACAGGCAAAGGAAAAGAGGTCTCGGCCCGCAAGCCCTATTACCGTGCGCTTGATTACACCAAATTTTTGGATGAACAAGGGTATCCGGCCACGGCTCCGCCGTGGGGCACCCTGAATGCAATTGACCTGGAATCTGGCAGGATAAAATGGAAGGTTCCTCTTGGGGAGTATCCGGAACTGACCGCCAAGGGTATTCCCATCACGGGTACCGAGAACTTCGGCGGCAGTATCGTCACTGCAGGTGGTTTGGTATTTGTGGGAGCCACCCGTGACGAACGTTTCCGTGCGTTTGATAAAGACACAGGTAAGATCCTATGGGAAACGAAATTGCCGTTCGGCGGGTTTGCCATACCAAGTACGTATAGCGTAGGCGGTAAACAGTATGTCATTATTCCTGCGACCGGGGGTGGCAAACTAGGTACACCCACGGGCGATGCTTACGTGGCTTTTGCCCTGCCGGATAGCCTTTTGAAGAAATAGTAAAGCATATCGATAGATCAATATGAAAAGAATACTCCAGCGCAAATCTAGATCAATCGCCTTGGGTATGGCGCTCGTACTAGCTGTCGGCGTAGCGAATGCTCAATCTCAGATTGATGAGGTGTTTTCGGAAGAGAACCTGGTAGCCTGGTGTATCGTACCCTTCGACGCCAAGCAGCGTGGCCCAGAGGAGCGGGCAAAAATGTTGGCAGATCTTGGTATAACCAAACTGGCATACGATTGGCGTGACGAGCATATTTCTACCTTTGACCAGGAATGGGAAGCGCTTCGACAAAATGGGGTCGATCTTTTTGCCTTTTGGTTGCCGTCCAACGCCGATCCCGCCAACGAGCCGCATATTCAGCAAGTATTTGCTTTTCTGGAACATAATCATATTAAAACGCAACTGTGGTATTGCCGGGCTGGTTTGAAGGGTATGAGAACATGGTTGACGGTTTTCAGGAAATGTCGAGGGAAGAGCAGATCGCAACCATTTCGAAGCCCATCCGCTATGTGGCCGAGCGGGCAAAGGAATTGGGTTGTAGCGTAGGTTTGTACAATCACGGGGGATGGTTTGGCGAGCCGGAAAATCAAATAGCGATCATTGAGCATTTGGGATTGGATAATGTGGGAATGGTTTATAATTTTCAGCACGGAAGAAACCACATTGAGCGTTTTTCGGAATTTTATCCGAAAATGAAAAAGTATCTTTTTTGCATAAATCTTGTGGGGCTCTCGAGCGGCAATGAGGTAAAAGTGGCATCGTTGGGTGAAGGCGACATTGAATATAAATTGCTGGCACAAATCTTCGGCACTGGATACAACGGTCCCATGAGTATTCAGAATCATCGGCCCGATAGGGACGCGGAGGAAGCCTTAATTTCAGAGCGGAAAGGGCTGAATAAGATCATGATGACGTTAAACAAACGTGAAAGTCACTAGACATAATTAACTAAATATAAACAAACGTATGGAACAAAAAAGAAATGTACAACCACGGTTTATCCACTTGGGTAGCAAACGGTTGATGGTTTGGTTTTTTATTTTCGCGGTTTTTGCGATGATGCCACTAACTGGATTCGAGGTACCAACCGTGCGGCCTGCTAAGGAAGTATTTGCAAAACAGAACCTCACCGCGTGGTGCATCGTGCCTTTTGACGCCAAGCACCGGGGCCCGGAAGAACGGGCAAAAATGCTGGCGGATCTGGGCATAACGAAACTGGCATATGATTGGCGTGAAGAGCATATTCCCACTTTTGACGATGAATTGCATGCACTCAACAAGTATGGAATCAAGTTGGAAGCATTCTGGATGACATCCGGCAACGATCCCGAAAACGATCCCTATATCCGGCAGATTTTTGATTTCCTGGAGCGCAATCAGGTTTCAACTCAGATCTGGCTGCTAATGGGCGAATGGGAGGGCTTTGGCGAACTCAGTCAACGGGATAAGATTTTGACCATGAGCAAGCCCATTGCATATATCGCGGCGCGAGCTGCCGAACTCGGATGTCAGGTGGCATTATACAATCACGGTGGCTGGTTCGGTGAGCCGGAAAACCAACTCGAGATCATCGATGAACTGAATCTTGAAAATGTCGGGATGGTGTATAACTTCCATCATGCGCGATTGCATCACGCGCGTTTTTCGGAATTTTTCCCAAAAATATTGCCGCATCTGTTTGCACTCAACATCGCAGGGCTGAAAGCCGACGTAACGGATCGGTTTTTTAGAACCGGTCAGGGAGATGTCGAGAAAGCAATGATTCGACAGGTATGGAAAAGCAACTATCAGGGGCCAATCGGTATCATCAACCACAATGAAAATGAAGATGCTGAAAAGGGACTGGCAGATGAGATCGACGGGCTGAAAAAAATCCTCGCAGAAATTGGGAACAAAAAGGCGTTGGCAACCTATTGACGCCGTGCTGCCCAACTAATCTTAATTTACCGGGAGGGGTTTTAAGGGCTTACTAATCCTATCAAATAGTGAACGTTGACTTTGTGTATTTGTGCAGTCGAATCTGATTGCATACACAAGGCCTATGAGCTATTGCTGTTTATCAATTACTCAGTAAAAACCAAAACAAATTATGAAATGATGAAAACAAAGAAATTCAAACTTGACGTATTTCCAGATTATCTGGGTCAGATATGGCTTACGTTGTTGGTTATTTTGTTGCTTTCTACGGCCGCCAGTGCACAGCATGTACTGACCGGATTGGTAATGGATGCAAACGACGAACCCCTGGCCAACGCCAGTGTAGTCATTAAAGGAAGTGAGCGCAGTGTATTGACCGATGTGGATGGAAAATTTATACTTGAAATCGAGACTCCCGCAGACACGCTATTGATCACCTACGTGGGCTACTATCCACTCGAAGTGCTTGCCGGAAATGACCGTGAGCGCAAATTTTCGATGACCATCGACGAAGAGCAGGCAAAGCTGGATGAAGTGACGGTGGTCGGTTTTGGTACGCAGAAGAAAATATCCGTGACAGGGGCAATTTCCACTGTGGCTGTACGGGAGTTAACAAAAACGAGCACTCCTTCGCTGTCGAATGCACTGGGGGGCAGGTTGCCTGGTATCATGACCAGGCAATCGAGCGCAGAACCGGGGTCTGACCAAGCACAAATATTTATCCGGGGGATGGGCACTTGGGGAAACCGGTCGCCGATGGTACTGATCGATGGCGTTGAACGCAGCCTGGATAACGTCAACGTGCAAGAAATAGAAACCTTTTCAGTTTTAAAGGATGCCTCTGCTACCGCTGTTTATGGCGTTCGCGGAGCAAACGGTGTAATTGTAATTACCACAAAGAAGGGCGTGATGGGTCGGCCGAAGGTTGCCTTCCGATCGGAATCCGCGTTACTTCAACCCATTCGTCTTCCTAACTATATCCATGCAGTTGAGTACGCAAGCTTAATGAATGAAGGTCTCGAGCACGTTGGGCAGCGACCGAGGTGGACCGACGAACAGATCGAGTTGTTTCGTAATGGCAGTGAACCTTATTTATATCCCGATGTCAATTGGACTGAAGAGATCATGCGTGAGCGCACGTATCAAAGCATCAATAACTTGAATATAAGTGGTGGCGGAGAAGTTGTGCGCTATTACGCCAACGCTGGTTATACAGACCAAAACGGTATATGGAAAAATGATCCAGCGAACGCTTACAAGACGAATGTGCGTATGCGGCGGTACAATCTTCGGTCAAATGTAGATGTCAACGTAAGTAAAGACCTTGTCTTTGAATTAGGCATTGCCGGTATTATCCAGCAAGGCGATTTCCCGGCTACGGGATCGGATGCGTTGCTAGATGCCATCCGGGTTACACCGCCCATTGCCTACAGCGCTCGGAATCCCGATGGCAGCCCAGGAGGAACGCCAACATTAATCGGAAACAATCCTTGGGGACTTGCTACGCAGGCGGGTTATTCGGTACACATGCACAGCAATGTACAAGGGACCCTCTCTGCTAAATGGGACATGTCGTCTGTCGTTACCCCAGGTCTTTCCGTAAGTGGGCGGTTCTCATATGACCATCACTACTCGGGCGGAATCAACCGACATAAGTCATTTGAGGTTAAATACTATACGGGAAAAGATGAAGACACCGGTGAGGACCGGTATACCGTCTTGCGCGAAGAGCAGCCAATGAATTACTGGTTATGGAATAATTCGAATCGGGCGATTTACTCCGAATTTATCGTGAATTACGAAAAGAACCTAGGAGACCATAATCTCTCTGGAATGGTACTTTACAACCAGCGGGACTATATCGATATTACTGCTGGAACTTCGATCGACGGCCTGCCCTTTAGGCGGCAGGGTATCGCCGCAAGAGCTACGTATGGGTTTAGAAACACCTACTTTGCCGAGTTCAACATGGGTTACAATGGCTCGGAAAACTTTCCGAAGGGACAGCGATTCGGCTTCTTTCCATCCATTTCGGGAGGCTGGTTAATCTCCAACGAGCCTTTTATGCAAGATGTTAAAATCCTGAGCTCCATGAAGATCAGGGGGTCGTACGGTCAGGTGGGTAATGATCAGATTGGTGGGCGTCGATTCCTTTACCTCACATCGATGAATGCACGCACCGCCCAGGGGTATCTTTTTGGTGACCAGCAGACCGGTTGGTCGGGAATTGACGAAATGCAAATTGGCACCAATGATGTAACGTGGGAGGTATCTACAAAATCAAATGTAGGCTTCGATGTCAGCTTACTTAACATGGTTACCTTGCAGGTTGACGCCTTTCATGAGCGTAGGGAAGGTATCCTTATCCAGCGACGTACCATTCCAAACATTGCCGGATTTAATCCTTCGTCCATTCCTTACGGAAATATTGGTGTAGCAACGAACCGGGGCATTGAGGGAATGGTAGAAGTAAAGAAAGCCAATAACAACGGGGTCTTCTATTCACTGATGGGGAATTTCACCTTCGCGAGAAGTAGAATTGAAGAAAACGATGAGCCTGTTCAACGTTGGGCCTATCAATCAGCCAAAGGACAACCGATCGACCAACCCTTCGGTTTGGTAGCCCTTGGCTTTTTCGAGAGCGATGAAGAGATCGCGAACAGTCCTAAACAAATGTTTCAAGACATCGTGAGAGTCGGTGATATCAAATATGAAGATATCAACGATGACGGAGTAATTGACAATTTCGATGCTGTGGCGATTGGTTATCCGCGTACGCCGGAAATCATGTATGGATTTGGTGGGACCGTTGCCTACAGGGGTGTGGATGTCAGCCTTTTTTTTAACGGGGCTGCGCGTACGAGCCTCTATCTCAATGGGCCCAGTATTATGCCCTTTCTGAAAGGGCAAGGTTCCTATAACATCCTTCGGGAATTTTATGATCACCGCTGGACACCGGATAATATGGACAATGCAAAGTATCCGGCGGCCACGGATGATATCAATCCAAACAATTACCGATTCAGCACTACTTATCAGCGCGATGCGAGCTACATCCGGTTACGTAATGCAGAAATCGGGTATACGTTTCCCACACAAATTAGTCACCGGATCGGTATTGAACAGCTGCGGCTATTTATCAACGGAATGAACTTGGTCACATGGGATAAAGTAAAGGTCATTGATCCCGAGTCGAACGATGGAGTTGGTAGCTATCCCATTCAGCGGAGCGTAAACTTCGGTATTCAGGTAAATTTTAATTAATGATGATTATGAAAAAGGGATATATCAAACACGCTATCCTGGTTGTTTTGGTATTAACCATATTCGCATCCTGCGAAAAAGGTTTTTTAGACAAGGCACCCGATGAAGACCTCACTATAGACGATGTTTTCGCCGAACGGCAGTATGCCGAACGCTTTTTAACAGCAACGTATAATTACTTACCCACGGAAATTGACTTTGCCGAAATACCTGCTAGAAACCCGTTCGTTGGGGCTTCAGATGACATGGAAATGTCGTGGCTGAATCGATTTTCTCACCGGATGAATGGAGGCACATGGGGGCCCAATGACCTACCCGCATACGAGCATTGGTCGATACCTTACCAGGCAATCAGGCGACTGAATTTATTTACGGAGAATATTGTAAAGACGCCGATGGACGAGCAGGTCCGGCAGACCTGGATTGGAGAAGCCGAATTCATGAAAGGATTTTTCCATTTTCTCCTGGTGAGGCTGTACGGACCGGTACCTATTATAGAACATTCGTTTCAACCTTCTGACGATTTCTCGAATGTCAGGCGCAATACGCTGTCGGAATGCATCGAGTATATTGTCGCCCGATGCGATGATGCGGCAGGTCTGTTGCCCATGACTGTACCCTCTGCTAGCAAAGGCCGGGTAACCGCCGCCGCCGCACTCGCGCTTAAATCGCGGGTGTTACTTTATGCGGCAAGCCCGTTGTTCAATGGTAATCCGGATTATGTCGATTACACCGATACAGAGGGGATCAAGCTGTTCCCTTCGTATAATGCACAGCTTTGGCAGCAGGCCGCTGATGCGGCAAAAGCCAGTATCGAACGCTCAGAGGCTGCGGGCTACCGGCTCTATCGCGCACCAAGCAATGATCCTGTTCAAAATTATCAGCAGATATTTACGGAGCGGCACAATCAAGAGGTGCTTTTTGCGCGTAATTTGGGTGTTCACAATTGGCAAGAGATGGCTGGCGCACCCAATAGCGAAGGCGGGTGGAGCGGACTGTGCCCATTGCAGGAGCTCGTTGATTCTTACGAAATGGCAGATGGATCAACTCCGATAACGGGATACCAATCGAAAGGTGAGCCTATCATCAACAACGCTTCAGGATACCAGGAAGAAGGCTACGCAAATGAGGCGCACCCATCGGGCTATTACCCGTCGGGAATACGGAACATGTATGTCAATCGCGAACCCCGGTTTTATGCGACCGTTAACTACAACGGTGCGATGTGGCGGGGGCGTCAATTGGAATTTTGGAACTCCGGTGCGGAGGGAAAGTCAAAAGGTGGTGCCGAGTTGTACTCCGTGAACGGATACCTACTCAAGAAGTTTATGGACGAAGCTAATGTCAACATACGGGAGGGCCGCTTCGTGTTGAAAACATGGATCTATTTTAGACTTGCCGAGCAATATCTTAATTATGCCGAAGCACTTAATGAAGCCCAAGGTCCGGTTGAGGCCGTGTATACCCACGTGAATGCTGTGCGGGAGCGGTCGGGATTACCTGGGTTGGCACCTGGTTTAAGCAAAGAAGGAATGAGGGAGAAAATACGTCACGAGCGGCGTATAGAACTTTCTTTTGAAACCCACCGCTATTTTGATACCAGAAGGTGGTTGATTGCCGAAGAGACTAACCGAATTGATCTCTACGGGATGAACATCCATGTGGGAAGATCCTTAACCGACGACGAGTTTTATCAACGGACATACCTTAAATCACGTGTTTTTGAGAAGAAACATTATTTGTGGCCGATTGATCAGAATACGATTAACGTAAGTCCGTTAATTGTTCAGAACCCATTTTGGTAGCCTATTTCGGTAAATTCAACCAGTCAGTCTTCCAGAACGGAGAATAGGTTGCTGTGCGGCCCAGTCTCTGTTCTGGAAGACTATGAATCGACAAATCTGCAATTATGAACGAACAAGAATTGAATAAATCGAGATTGTTTAATGCCAGCAGTCTAGCCCTGGCGGTTACTGCGCTGACCTTTGCGATCCGGGCAAATCTGCTTGGGACGCTTGGTGACGAATTTAATTTAAGCCCAACGGAAATTGGACAGTCGGCCGCAGCTGCATTTTGGGGGTTTACAATCGCGATGTTTATTGGTGGACCGCTGTGCGATCTTATCGGATTGAAAAGGATGTTTGCAATTGCTTTTTTGGGTCACGTGTCGGGGATCATACTTACGACTATTTCCACAGATTTCTGGACCTTGTTTGCATCAACGCTCTTGGTGGGCCTCGGCAATGGCTTTATCGAATCGGCCAGTTACGCTATGGTAAGCAGTTTGTTTCCCGATCAAAAGACAAAGAAAATCAACGATTGGCACATTTGGTTTCCCGCAGGCATCATGATTGGCGGCATATTGTCCTATATACTCGGATTAGTTGAGGTGAATTGGAAATGGCAGATGATGATCATGTTACCGCCTACGCTGGTGTACGGATGGATGTTTTTGGGGCAACGGTTCCCATTGTCAGAACGTGTGAAAAAAGGCGTTACAAACCAAGAGATGGTAAAAGAATGCTTCAGGCCGCTATTCATATTAATGATTTTCTGCATGCTTCTCACCGGCGCAACGGAGCTTGGCACGAACCAATGGATCGCTGAGTTATTATCCACGGTAGGTGTGCCCTCGATACTTTTGCTGGTTTTTATTAATGGCATCATGACAATTGGCCGGGCAAATGCCGGGTTTATCCTGAAACGGATTTCTACACCGGGACTTTTGTTGTTGTCCGCGAGCCTCTCATTTTTAGGTTTGTTATGGTTAGGATTTGCCCAGGGGTATGTTGCGTTTGCCGCGGCGGGTGTTTTTGCTGCTGGAGTTTGTTTCTTTTGGCCAACGATGATTGGATTTGTTTCTGAATATTTGCCAAAAACAGGACCGCTGGGCTTGTCGCTGATGGGCGGGGTGGGACTCCTTTCTACCTCGCTTATATTACCTTATTTCGGTCAGGTGTATGAGTGGCAATTGGTCAGAAACACACAGGCTATCGGCGGCAGTGAGGGTGCGCTGGTGTGGTCGCAAATAAAATTGACTGCCGGAGCCAAAACACTCCTGTACACCTCTATACTTCCCGCAATCCTACTTGTCGCATTTTCGGTACTTTACTTTATTCAAAGGCCCAGAAATCGCCGGCTTCAAGAAGCAATTGCCGATGAGAAACGTTAATCTTAGTCATCGCTTTCGATCAACAGAGCTGCCAGGACCTGCGCATACCAACGTGACAGGTAGTCATTCGGGTGGTTGATGTTGTTGCCGGTCATGTCTTGATACGATTTGTGGGTAAGCAGCCATTTATGCCAATAGGTCATATCTGCTATGGCCACGCCTGTGCGCTCCAGTTTCCACAAAGCAGGTCGGTAAGCTTCTTGCAGGTTATGCTGGATCGCTTTTGGATTGGCCAGCATAGGCGTGATTATGATGAACTCACATGTTGGACGCTGTTTACGCACGGCATCCATAATTGCTTGAATTTGTTTGATAAAATCGTTGACCGGCACACCCGCCGAGCCATCGTTCATGCCGAAACCGATTACCACTAAATCAGGCTGCTCGGCGATCACCAGATCCACCTGATCCAATCCCCACGATGCCATTTTACCACCTACAGCCAAATTTTTATACGACACGGGAGCACCAAAATGTTGCCGAAGCTGCCGGATAAAGAGTTCGCCCCAGTTGGGCATAAATGGAGGTACATGTTGAAAGCCACTGCTGTTTGCCCCTGTTTCGATACTGTTTCCCCAAAAAACCACCTGCAGTTTCTCACCTTTTGCAAGTTTACCAGCGGTAATGGCAAGCCGATTTGTTGCCGACAAGCGCTTATCCGGCTCACTGCCCCGCCGATCCGGAATGTACGTTACGGCGAGCTGCTTTGAACGCAGAAGCTCACCTTCACTGAACAACACATACCTGCCCGGCGTGGAACCGGGCTGTGAAATACCTTCCCGCGCTTCGTCGTAAACAAGTTCATGGCTATTGAAATAGGGTATGCGTGTTGAGTCGGTGAGCACAATCCGCTGGCCCTCCCATATCCAGTCTTTCCCCTTCTCATATTCGGCACCTAGGTATGTATCACGGACGGACAATACAGATTTTACTGGAAATAGCAGACTTCCATTCGGTGCTGCATGTCCATCTTTTATGGGCATCAACAACTCATTGTAGATCGTATCAGCAGTTAAGAAGGGTTGCATATACCGATCGAGATTGATATATGCAGGCCAATGTCTATCCAGGGTATCGATGTCTTGGGCTATTACCCGCTGGTTCCCACCAAACACCGTCAGGGCCAATACGCCGCTTACAATAAGTTGTCGTGCCAACATCTGATTTATTTCTTTTTAGTAATTGCCAGTAGATCAAATCCATCAAACTCGAAGCCCACGTCAAACGTGCCCGGCACTTCCCATCCAAGATTCATTCCAGAAATCTGAAAGTCTTCAAAAAATGAACCGGTCAGATAACCCCGTTCTTTCGCCAGCTTTAGTGCATCCACAATCAGTGGATAGATGTCTTTTTCAATGGTGATCCAATTTCCCGATTGAAACGACCCTTCCATGAAGTCGGTGCTTCCCGCACTATATATAAATTTACCAGTGGCGTCACCTTTACCCACATCTTGGGCGGCATATACCGGAATATATTCATAGCGGTAGTCATAAAATGGGATTCCGAACCACAGGTAGTCGCCGTAGTATGCTGAATTGGGGTTTAGATCCTGCACGGTGATAAACAGTTGAAATTGGGCGGTATGCAAGCCGGGATTGAAGTCATTTTCATCCATCTTCATCTCTGCTCTGGCCAACCGACCTTTAAATTTTAACAAGAGGCCCTCCATATCTTTGACGTAAGGCCGTTCGGGAAAAGACTGCTCAATCAGTAAATGTGGCCACGCCTGATTTTGCTGCCGGGGGGATTCATACTCTGCCGATGCATACACATCCATTGCAAGCCGGGTGTTCTCGCCGTCTTTTGCAAAGGCGATGACTTTACCGTCGTTGGCGTAGGTGATCCGGCCATCGGCTCCCGTTTCTTTGTCTGCTTCTTCAAGCTCGTATTTTGTTCCCCATTCGGCCATTTCCCAGATGGGTGTTGCGGAGGAAGTTCCAAAAGGGTAAATATTTCCCGGTGAGGGCGCGTCGGCACGTTTGCACACCAACCCTCGTTCGAAAAGCCGGTCTCCAAGGATGGATAAGGTATCGTATTGGCTTTCCGATTCCGCAGGCTTCTCTACGTCGCCACCCGCAGCGCATGACCAGGTTAAACAAGCTCCCCCGACTCCCAGCCAAGTAATAAATGTCTTTATTTGCATGATTAGTCTATTATAGTAATTCTAAATGGAAATTATCAAAAGTAATGATTACTGGATTGGCCAACCCGAAGTAATAGAAGCCCGGTGATCCGCCTAGATAAGGATCGGGATCTTCGGCGGTCTGCTCGAAAAGTATTCCGTTGGTATCCACATCGGTAATGGTAATCCGGAAACTACCGGGTTGCGACGACGAGATGACCACCTGATAGGATGTATTGGGCGCAAACCCTTCGAAGGTTTGATTCACCATGATGCTTTCCCAATTCCCAAGCCCGTTTTCTCCTGTTTTCAGGAGTTGCAGCATGTTGTTCGTAGTACGCAGTAAATAGAAGCGTTTATTATCGCTTTGCGCATTGAAAATGATTCCGGCGAAAGACTCGGGGGAGCTGCTCATCGTGGCAGTTAACTCAAAATAGCTTCCGTCACCTACTTTCATGTCCAGTTCGGCATCGCGATACAATATATACGATTCCTCCCCACCTGCTTGGCTGAACAGCTGGTTTTCGCTTAATGCGAATGTGCCGTTGATAATCTGCCAGTTGGAGCCAATTGGATTAGGTATGGCTTCAGAGCCTACGGCGGATACATCTGCCCGGTTAAAATCGTCTTCGAATATTTTCGACCGTACGAGTGAAAGGTTTTGCTTGTTGGAGATCTTACCCCGGCTACGTACCGACACGCCGATCATATTGCCGTCTATTTCAGGCACAATAACACGGATCAGGGTGTCTGATACGGATAGAGCATCGACAACCGACTGACCGAATTTCACTTCGTTTTCGGCGGTGTTGTCCGAAAAATTGAGGCCTACAATGGATAATGTATCGCCTTGGGCTGCATTGGTAGGCTGCAATGCAAGGATGCGGGGTATGGGCGCTGTGTTTACCGGCGTTGAATCCTCTTCGCTACAACTGCCCACCAAGAGTGCAGCGGCACTTATAAATATAGTTAGATAGTTCGTTTTCATCTGTTATAAATTTTATCTTCAATGGTCAGATGGGGCCTTTGATGATTAAAATAACCATTGCCCTGCGTGTGTTTAATGATTATTTTAATCATGTCGGGTTCATTTCATGAATATGTTAATGTTATTCCCATCCCGGATTTTGGTTCCACAATGGCATCAATGTCAGCTCACTCAGCGGTATCGGGAAGATTAAGTGATTATCCGTCCATGATTTCCGTCTACCGGTCACGATGCGTTTGCCGGTGAAACCATTGCCGGTTTTGGTCCACTCCATACCGGTTGTCAATTTATCGGTACTATTCAGTATTTTCCAGCGTCTCACATCCCAAAAGCGGGGTTCTTCGAACGCTAATTCTACGCGGCGTTCGCGGCGGATGCGTTCGCGCATTTGCTCCTTGCTTAGTCCGGGAGGAAGGTTAGGCATACCTACACGGCTGCGGATCGCATCGACTGCTGCGTACACTTCTTCGTTGGGTCCATAGGCTTCATTCGCTGCCTCAGCATAGTTTAAGTACAATTCACCCAGACGGTATTTCTTGAAGCGTGCCGTTCCTGTATTGGGATCCAACTGGGCAGGATCACGGAATTTCCGCAGGTAATAGCCATTGCCCGTACGCTGCATGATGCTGGAAATTCCATCGGCACCACCGAGGTAGGATTGGATGTAGTACGGTTGCCCATTTATTTCACCGTAGTAGGCATTGTTGTACCATACTGTTGCGTAAAACCGCGGGTCGCGGTTTTCATAAGGCTTTGCCTCATTATACCCGGATGTGGTATTGATGATGGGGTAGAGGTGATCTTCATCGTAGTAACCCAGAATGGCAGGTTCGCCATTGGCCATGTCATAGGCATCGACCAACTCTTGGGAAGGGCTCGCGCCGGCCTTATCGCCACCTAGGCTCGGGATTGCGTGCATACGGAACATCAAATGGCTAAACTCGTGAGCACGATAGGGCATGATTTCGAAAATAGTTTCTTTATCAGCAGGGTTGGCGCTGATATCCGTGCGGCTATTGAAGTACCCCTCATAGTCTGGGTGGAGAACGTAGTTGTGGGCCAGCAATTCCTCCAATGAGTTTTTGCTTGCTTCAGCTGCTTCGACCCAGCGCGCTTGGTCATTAGCCTCGTTCCAAAGCGGGCTTGCGTTAAACAATAAGGCCTGGGACCGTATTGCGTGTGCTACGGCTTTGGTAAACCGTCCCCGCTCTGGTTCCGTCGTAATACGATAGGGAAAATACTGCTCCAGCATGGCTTCTTCACAGTTCTGTTTGATAAAGGTAACGCATTCCTGGAAAGACTGTCTCGGTAGTGACTCAAATTGATAGTCTCCACTGAAGGGCTTGTCAACAACAGGCATGCCACCGTACATCTTGATCTGCTCCAGGTAGAAAAATGCGCGTAGTACCTTTACTTCGGCAATCAAGCGTGCTTTCACCTGGGGGTTGGCAAAGGGCGTACTACTGATGTTTTCCAGAAAAACATTGGTTTGGCGGATGCCTGCCCAATTTTTCCGGTAGTAGTTGCCATTTGTTTCCGTGCTTGAAGATCCCGTCGAAAATTGTAAATCCAATGGATTCCAGTTCGGTCGCAGCTCGCCATTGTACCAACGGGAAGGGGCACGGGCCATATCTTGTGGAAAGTCATTGTCGTGCGCTTCGTCGGAGAAGCCCGCCAGGAGCGTAAAATAATCGTATGCCGTACCGTATGGATTAATATTATCATAAATGGTATTGACATATTCGGAAACCATCATTTCATCGGCAAAAATTTGTTCCAATGTCAGGCGCCCATCGGGCATGATATCCAACGGATCTTTTTGGCAACCTGCGGCAACCAATATCAGTAAAGTGGATAGCTTATATAGTAACTTTTTCATCTAATTATTTTCTTTTCAATTGCTGATGAGAGCTCGATGCAAATAATTATTGCCCTGTGCGTCAATATTATTTACATCTCGGTTTCATATCTTCTCTTATCCAAAAACTATTAAAAGGTGACATTAACTCCCCCATTGAATACCCGGTACACCGGATAGCTCAATGAATTGTTTACTTCGGGGTCGAAATCCTTGGTACGCATCCAATCCCAGGTAAGCAGGTTAAGTCCATTTACGTAAAGCCGGACTTCCTTTGCGCCGATACGGCTTATTAATGAGGTGGGAAGTCGATATCCGATCTCTGCATTCTTCAGACGAACGAAGCTACGGTTCTCGATAAAGAATGCGTTTGCGTCCCGCTCGCTGACGGAGCTTCCCAAGCTTAATCGTGGATATCTGATTTCTTGGCCGGCGGCGGCCCGTTCAGCCGTCCAGGCGTAGCGATGACGCTCCCTGAAATCATACATTCCCATGGTGCCATAGCCCGAGAGTGGTTGGGTGACATTCAATATCCCCTGGAACAAGAACGATACGTCAAAGTCGCGATAGTTTACGCTGAATGCTCCGCCAAAAGTATACTCGGGTACTCCTGAGTAGCCTATGGGCACCATATCGCGCTCATCGATTATGCCATCGTTGTTTGTGTCTTGATACTTGAAATCGCCCGGCCTTACCGTATACCCTACATAATTGAGGCCTTCGGCTTCGATTTCTTCATAGCTGGTGTAATAACCGTCGCGCAATGGATAGCCGAAGACCTGTCCGATACGATATCCGGTCTGCCGGTAGCGGTATGCATAATCATCGGGGTATTGCAGTTCGTCAGAGAAGATAACCTTATTACGCGCGAAATTGTAATTCAGTTTGGAAAGAATAGACCAGTCGTTGTTGATCCGTTTATTATAGTTAAGTTCGATCTCATATCCCTGGTTTTCCACAACGCCCATATTAACGGGGCTCATACGGGCCGCTTCCACGCCATACACGATCGGTATCGTTTGCCTATTGATCAAGATATTATTTCGATTTTCTTTGAACAGATCAACCATCAAAGTGATATCGTTCAATAAGCCAATCTCCAGGCCTACGTTGGTTTTCTCGGCCACTTCCCATTGGATATAGGGATTGCCGAGGTAATTTTCCGCGATTTTGCCACCCCGTCCCAGCGATCCACTGTAACCGCCGCCGGTTTGACGCTGGATATCGTCGAGGTAGAGGAAGCGTCTGCTTCCCAATCGGTCACTACCCACCCGACCATAGGAAGCCCGCAATTTAAGCGTCGTGAGGTAGTCATTATCCTTCAGGAAGTTCTCATTGGATATCATCCATCCGCCGGATACGGTTGGGAAAAATCCGTATCGGCGTCCTTTGGCAAATTGTTCGGATCCGTTGAATCCTGCATTGAACTCCGCAAAATACTTGTTGTCAAACCCATACATGGCGCGTAGTGAGATACCCCTGAGGTTAAACGGCAATCGGTCATTGGGCATTACCCGCATTTCCTGTTGCGCTAGAAGCATCCCGGTAACGGTATGTTTTTCGTTAAAGGTACGCTGATAGTCAGCGGAAAACTGGAAGTTGAAAAACGATTGGAAGTTGGAGCCGCTGCCGATACTCAACGGTGTGTTTTCCAACTCCAGAAACATACGTCTGTACTCTATGCTATCCATCCCAAGGTGGTTTGACGTGTTCGGATCGATAACCTGTATCCATCGCTGGTATTCTTTGGAGGCTGTAAGCGAGTAGATTGTCCGTGTGTCAAAAGAGGCCATAAACTTGGCTGAGAGCCCCTCGGTTACCATATCGAGGTCCTGTTTCAGTCCCCAGGATGCGGTTATGTTATTACGGGTTTCTTTCCGGTACCCCGAGCGGTTAATCAATGCCCAGGGGGATACGTTATAATTGCCCGGCCCGATAAGTACTTCGCCGTCGGGGGTAAGCGGCCCGGGCAAGACGACCGGGAAGTAGCTATACGTCCTTCGGAAGATTTCGTCGGTATTGGCATTCGGCGAGTTGACCTGCTCAAAATAGCCCGCGGCGTTTAAAAAAGTACTCAGCGTTCCAGATTTGTTTAGCTTGGCATCGATGTTGGATCGGAAATTATATCGCTTCAAATAGCCTGCCGGATCGTATTCTTTGACGTCGGGACTGATTTTCCACTGTCCACCCTGGTCTAGGAAGCCGACGTTGACAAAATACTGTACATAGTCGCCACCCCCACTGATATTGAGGTTATATCGCTGTTGACCTACCCAGTCGTTAAAGAGCATTTTCTGCCAGTTGGTATTCGGATAAGCGTCAGGATAATCCTGATACAGGAACCGATCGAGCGCATACTCGGAATACGGCGGTTGGTTTACCGGATCGTTCGGATCAACATTCGGGTTATCGTTTGCCCAGGCCTGATTGCGGAGGCTGGCCCATTCATAGGAGCTTAGCACCGATGGTGCCCGGGTAAATCCCTGCAGGCCCTGTTCGTAAGTCAGCCCGATAGACGGCTGTCCGGTATCTCCTCGCTTGGTGGTAACCAAGATAACACCATTCGCACCTCTAACACCAAATAGGGCAGTAGAAGATGCGTCCTTTAGGATGGACACACTTTCTACCTCATTGGGGTCAATGTAAGTCATTTCACGCTCTACGCCGTCTACCAAAATGATGGGTGCAGTTGCGTTTAGGGTGCCCATACCGCGCAAAAAAAGCGCCGTTTGATCCCTTCCCGGCTCACCACTTCGCTGCAAAGCCGTTAAGCCAGGTAATCTCCCAGCCAAAGTTACAGCGAGATTTGCCGCCGGGCTTTGTTTGATCTCTTTGGTCTGTATGGATGCAATTGCGCCGGTCACCGAGATTTTTTTCTGCGTTCCAAAGGCCACGACAACCACCTCATCCAAATCGCTGACTTCCGGACTCATCGAAATGTTTATCGTATTTTCGGCGCTCGCGATGGTGTGTTCAACGCGTTCATAGCCTACCAGCGAGAAGACCAGTATGGAACTGTTTTCGGGGAGTGTGATCTGATAACTTCCGGTCTCATCGGTGGTTGTGGCTGCGGGAGTTCCTTGGACACTGACCGTAACACCTTGCAAAGGCTCACCTTGATCATCCGTGACCCGGCCGGTTATTACGCGCTGCGGTGTTTTCGCCGTAAATGACCGCACTGTTTCATTTTGTGAAGAAATGGGCGGCCGTTCCGTGATTACAATCGTGTTTTCGGTGATCTGATAAGTCAGCGAAACCGGTTTCAGCAATGTTTCCAAGGCTTGGGCCAATGACATATCATTGACGTGGATAGAAACCGGAGTGGACCGATTTACAAATCGGTCATTAAAGATCACCATCAGATTGGTTTGTTTTTCGATGGCTTGGAACACTTTCCTGATCGGTTGATTTTTGACGTTTAGCGAAACCGTTTGCGCCCGCGTTTCTGCGCTCAGATGAAGACAAACGGCCAAAAGCAACAACGAGGTCAATTTCATGATTCGAAGTAATTGGTTGATACCACGGGGTATCTTCTTTTTCCGCAATAGGAAAAACTCATAATTTATCATTACGTTTGTTCGTTTAGATAAGTTAACTAACTGGTTTTAATACGCTTTTTATTACTGGTTTTTTTTCTGAACGGTAAGGGGAGTGTTGGTAGCACTTCCCTTGTTCATGTACGAAGTCACATGTCTAATCCATATTTTTATTGTTTTAAGTTTTATATCGGCTGCTTTGTTATCAGTTCACAATCAGGGCTCCGTCTTCCAGCTCAATATCGATGAGAGAAAGGCGTAAAATATCGACGACGCCTTTCAGTGAAACATCCCGCTTAAATCTTCCCGTGAATGTTTCGTTAGGGATTCCGTTATTGTAAATTACTTCAACGTCGTACCACCTCGCTATTTGCTTAAGCATTCCTTCCAACGGGGTGGATTCAAAATGGAATATCCCCTGTTTCCATGCAATATATTGGGTCGTGTCTACGGTCGTCACCCGAATGTTTCCTTCCCTCACGGCGGATTGCTGCCCGGGTTTTATGGCGATCGGGGTCCCGTGGGTGGTGGCAGGGGCCACTTGTACGCGCCCTGTTACCAGCGTGGTTCTCGTTTGGAGTTCATCGGGGTAAGCAGAGATATTGAACTGTGTGCCCAGTACTTCTACTACCTGGCCGTCGCTTATTACTTTAAATGGTTTTCTTTGTTGTGAAGATTGGTTGTCTGATGCCAACCATTGTTCGCTCACATCAAAGTATGCTTCACCTTCCAACTCCACTACGCGTTCGGGGCCATCAAATCGGCTCGGGTATTTCAGCACGGAGGCCGAATTGAGCCATACCAGCGTTCCGTCGGGGAGCGCTATTTGATAGGTACCCCCTCTGGGGGTGCTGAGTGAGAGTGAACGTGTGAGCGGGAGATCATTCGCTAACTTGCTTCCTTGTTCACTAATTACAGAACTCCCATCAAAGTACGTAATACCATCCCCTACGGTAATCCCTGTCTGTGCTTCGCTTAACGAAACCGTTTGGCCATCTGCTAAGGTCAGCTTCGCGCGATATCCACCGGGAGGAACATTCTTTGCCGTGACCTGAACGGGGGTGGTGGCGTCAGGTGTGTTTTCCGCGACATACCAGGTACCTATTATTGCTAGGAATACTGCCGCTGCATAAGGTAATGACCTGATCAAGAGAGGGCGATTCGCTTTTTTAGTTGGTTTAATTTTTTCTATTAATCGCCGATACATGCGCGCCTTTAAATCTTCCGTATTATCTCCCTCTACTGTTGATAAGGTTACACGCGTATCATCAAAATCGTTATACCAGCCGGTTAAGTCCGCCAGCTCTTCGTCAGTGATCGTTCCGGCCTTTAACCTGGCAATCAGTTCATCGATACGGTTCTCGTGTTCCATTTCACGTCGTTGGTTTTTAGTATAGACACCAAAACGAAATGGGCGGGTAGGTTACTTTTGAAAAAAATAATAAACTAAAGCCAACCATATGTTCATGTCGAGGCTTCCACGGATGTCGCGGTTGGCTTTCTTTAGGTGATATTTTACGGTATTTTCAGAGATGGCCAATTGGTCGGCCACCTGTTTGATGGTTTTGCCTTCTTTTCTGCTTAGCTCGAAAACAATCCGGCATTGACTGGGCAGGTTTTTTATAGCGTGGTCAATGCGGTTTTGCAGCTCTTGTGCTATTAATGCATGTTCGGGAGAGGGGTACCCTACTTCGGTTATTTCATATCCGGCTGCACGCAGGCGTTCACGGTGGCGCTTCAGTCTACGGTTAAATACCTGATTGCGTATCCCTACGGCGAGGTATGCCGATAGATCATCATTTTCTACATGTAGTGTCTCCCTCAGCCGCCACAGCTTGTAAAGTACATCCTGTACACACTCTTGAGCTTCCTGGGGGTCGCCCAAGCGGTTGGCGGCGACTACAAACAACCGATCCCAGTACCGCTCATATATTTCAGAAAGAGCAGCCTCGTCGCTCTGCCGTAGCTTTGCAACCAGCTCCTTGTCTGTTTTGTGTTGATAAACGGATGCCATGATTATGCGGAGGGATGTGTAGGGCGTCCTGTTGTCATCGGATTTTACGGAGGCTCTTAACCTGCCAACAGTGTTCTTTGATTCCGGACCGTAAATAACGAACGTTCATATTATACATAGACTCTATGGTGTGAGTGCCGAAAATAGGAATAAAAATCGACTTTGTTTTTCATGATGAGGCAGAACCCCAACCATGCCCATCTGAATCTTTCCCAGATGTGCATGCCCATGTTTGGATTTTTCACTGAATCGGTTGCGGAGTACTCCGCATTGAGGGGTTATTTTCGTATAGCAACGTCCCATATTCTCGTGCGTACGGATTCGGTAGACCCATTGCTAACGCGGAGGGTAACGACATAAAGACCCGGGGCTTCATATCGGTGTGTGGGATGCTGCTTGTTGGAATGGTTGCCATCACCGAAATCCCAATGCCATGCCACGACATCACCAATGGATTTATCTCGAAAAAAGACGGTCCGAGTATCATCGGGACCGATGTGGAAACTCCAGTCGCTCTGAAGATTTGGTTGCCATTTCGGCTCCAATGGAAGCAACGTGAACGGCTGGAGGTAAGAGGCATTGCCATACATTGTGCGCTCCCTCGAGAGGATCCAGAAGCCGGGTAGATCGCTACTTTTACCATCATAATCGATCACTCCCCAACTTAGTCCGATGGTCCTATGCTCTTCCAATGCGGAGAGTACCGAATGACTGGGCCCTTCTGCACTTGCAAAATCAAACGGCGTGATGTAAAATTCAAGTGTAAGGTGCCCGTCCCCTCCGGGCTCAAATTTATAATCATACGCGGATTGTGCATATGGCAACGATTTCAACCACGTCTGTGGGCCCCATAACATGGCCCAATCCTTGTCTCCGGGCGGTGTAAAGATGTGGTAATTCTGAGCATGTACGCCATGGAACGTGTAGTACGCCTCCATCAACTCCATCGTCGTATCGGGATGGAAGCGATCAATAAATGGACCACCTGACCGGTCGCCATCAACGACCAGCTCAAAAATATCACTTGCGAGGCTCGGATGTGAGAAATCCCAATAGTTATCGTAAGCCTCGTAAAGGAAATACAGTCGATTCAACCCCTTCACCCAACCCACTTTGACCACTACATTTATGTTGTTGGTGTCGATCCCGCCATCGGGATCGTTGACATTCATCAGCGCATCGATGCCAATGGCCAGGCTATCTGGTACAAGCTGCCAGTCGGATGCATCGCCATCAATAGATGGAATGTGACTGGAAGGAAATTGGTAGATACCAAAGCGCTTGGGTGCATCTTGCGCTAAGCTAGCGACGATACTTATGCTCCCCAAACAAATCATCAGTAAGGTGAGTTTAAAAGGGCTGATGATGCTTATCTTTTCCATATGCTAACGGGGCTAAGATTTATCAGATGCGTAAAGTTATTCCATTGGAAGGAATGACCGACCTGCTCTGTGCTGATACTCAGGTTTGCTGCCTATCTCTCGGTTTACATCGTCAGTTCTTTTGTACACCAGTTTGGAGCCGGTTGCATGAGTATAATAAACAGGTTGCATTAGTATAATAAAATAGATATTATTGCTCACGATCGTAAACTGCCTACCGGGAAGCGGCTCACGTCGGAAGCAATGGCAACAGTTAACGCGAATGGAGGTCAAAATCAATTATCAAAACTTGCCCGATCTGGAATTGGTGAACTTACTTAGGAAAGGGGAAGAAGAGGCTTTTAATGTTTTGTACCAGAGACACTGGGCTGTGGTGTACCAACAGGTGTATCGTATCCTGCAGGATGGCGACGAATGCAAAGATGTGATACAGGAGGTATTCAGTAGCCTTTGGCTTAAACGACAGCAGCTGACAGAAAACACCAATATTGGCGCTTATTTGTATGTGCAGGGGCGGAACAGGGTATTCAAGCTCATAGCAAAGCAGCGGGTACGCAGAGACTACCTCAATTCGATTGCCCAGTTTATAGAGCAAGCCGATATGAATACGACCGAACTACTGGAAGAAAAGGAGATCATCACCCGCATCGAACAGGAAATTAATCAGCTTCCTCCTCGCATGCGGGAGATTTTTATACTAAGCCGCAAGGAGGGCCGTTCACATAGGGAAATTGCGGAGTTACTAGGGCTTTCCGAGCAGACGGTCAAAAAGCAAGTGCAGAATGCATTGAAGATCATCAAACCAAGGCTCAAAAACCTGGGTGGAATCGTGATATTGCTGTTTTTTGGATAAATTATTATAAAAAAGAAAATTCTTCTACCCCCAAGCCAGTCGTTACGGGTTCTACTAACGAGTAAACCGATATAAACAGTGATAACTGAGGAAACCGTACGGCAAATTATCCATAAGTATCTGAAAGGCGAGGCGACTGAGCGCGAGCGCGTGTTGCTGGAGAATTGGTATTACCAGCGAGGTATCCAACAGCCACTTAATGAAGATGATTTGTACTTTTTATTGGACCATGATGCGATATTTGAGGAGGTGCGTCGCCGTGCCGGACTTACTGGAGAATGGGAGCAACAACGACAGCGGAAAAGGCAATGGCTTCCTTATGTGGCTGCATTCTTCATTATCTCATTGTCTGTATCGTGGATTTTCTATGTTAACCGAGCCGATCGGCCGCATGAAATAGTCGCTTCGCAGCCGGCAGACGTGATGTCTGGCGGTAACCGAGCCAGGCTAACGTTGGCGGATGGGCGCCAGATTAACCTAAGTGAAACACAATCGGGCATTGTGGTGGATAATGAACGTATCGTCTACAGCGAAGGTACAGAAAAGCTTGTCGGCTTGGAAGTTGACGAGGCCATCCCCTTGGAATTGTCGGTTCCTAGGGGAGGTACCTACCAGATTACCCTGGCAGACGGCACCCAGGTGTGGCTCAATGCTGCCTCCAAATTGACGTACCCCTCGCGTTTCGACAGCAAAGAGCGGATAGTATCGCTGGAAGGTGAGGCTTATTTTGCCGTAACGAAAGGAAAATTGCGCGAGTGGCCGTTCAAAGTAATGGTTGAGGGGCAAACAGTTGAAGTTTTTGGTACCGAGTTCAATGTTTCAGCGTATCCGGAAGATCCGGCGCGGACCACCTTGGTGGAAGGCTCCGTAGCCGTTACCAACCTCCATTCAAAGGCCGTTAACCGAATCTCACCGGGCCAACAGGCGGTGGTTAGTGGGGCTAGATCGGAGGTTAAGGCTGTTGATGTACAGAAATATACGGCCTGGAAAGACGGACTCTTTTATTTTAAACATACGCCTTTCAACGAACTGATACAAGAGATTGCCCGTTGGTATGACGTGGAAGTCGTTTACGAAAACAGCATACCTAAAGAAACATTCAGTGGTAAAATGCGACGTGGCCTGTCGCTGATGACCGTTTTAGGTTTGTTGGATGTTTCAACCAAAACAGAAATACGGCTAGAAGGTCGGAAATTAATTATTGGGTGATGCCGATCTGCCGAATAGAATGACTTGTTTATTAACCCTTTAAATCTGAATATATGAAAAGAAATTAACCACGGAAAATTGCAAGAAAGGGAAGTGCTTCCAACACTCCCCCCTTGTTCAGGCAGCAACAGTTAAAACCGAAAGTAAAAACTATTTAAAGCTATCCAAACGTACAAACGTAATGATAAATTATGTATTTTATCCATTTAGCATAAGAAAATGGCCTGATGATATTCGCGAAATACTTCGAATTATGAGATTGACATCGCTTTTGTTAGCATTCGTTTGCTTGCACGTAAGTGGAGCATCGTTATCTCAAACTGTCACACTCAAGGTAAAGCAGCAATCCATCATCAAAGTCCTTGAAGCCATTGAGGCGCAAACAGATCATTTGATCATTTATAATGATCAATTCATCAAGAAGGAAATGCTCATTTCCCTTGATGTAAAGGACCGACCACTAACCATGGTATTGGACCAGATGCTGACAGCCCGCGGACTGGTTTACGAGATTAAAGATAAGACCATCGCGATTAGTGGGCGCCAATTTAAGGGTGTGCTGCCTAAAGTGGCACTCAGCCCGGTTGCGCCCTCTGAAGATCGCGTGGTTACCGGCCAAGTAACCGACGAAAATGGCGAGCCCCTATCCGGGGTGTCCATCGTCGTCAAAGATCGGGCTACTATCGGCACCAGTACAGACCTTAATGGGCGGTACGCATTGGAAATCCCCGATGAGGCCGTCATCGTGTTTTCCATGGTCGGCTTTGTTACGCAGGAAATCCTCGTAGAGGAAAAGACGACGATCAGTGTGGTGTTGGAGGCATCGACATCCCAACTGGAAGATGTGGTCGTGGTGGGTTTTGGTACCCAAAAGCGGCAAGATATGATTGGCTCTGTCGTATCGGTAAAGCCATCGGACCTCAAGGTCCCTTCCAGTAATTTGACCACCGCCCTGGCCGGCCGGATTGCCGGTATGATTGCCTATCAACGGAGTGGCGAGCCGGGGCAGGATAATGCGGAGTTTTTTATCCGGGGGATTACCAGCTTTGGCCATTCGAACAACCCCCTGATCCTCATTGACAATATTGAAGCGACTACAACCGATTTAGCCCGTTTGCAGGTAGACGACATTGAAAGTTTCTCGGTAATGAAAGACGCCACCGCAACCGCGATCTACGGTGCTCGCGGCGCAAATGGTGTCATCTTGATCACAACCAAGAGTGGATTGGAGGGACGGGCAAATGTGACGCTTCGTATTGAAAACTCCGTTTCGGCGCCGACAAAAAATGTGGACCTTGCTGATCCGGTAACCTTCATGCGCCTAAACAATGAAGCGGTTCTCACGCGAGACCCATTGGGTATCGTGCCGTATTCGGATAAAAAGATCGATAATACAGTGGCCGGATTTGACCCGGCCAGCTATCCCGCAACAGATTGGCGCAAAGCATTGATCAAGGATTACACGATGAATCAACGCGCCCACTTAAGCATCCGGGGCGGTGGTAGCGTGGCCAATTATTTTGTCTCCGGTGCATTTAACCACGACCATGGTATTCTGAAAGTGGATAAACAAAACGACTTTAACAACAATGTGAGTTTAAAGACGTACTCCCTACGCGCCAATGTAGATATCAACGTGAGTAAAACGTCGGAATTGTCGGTGCGGCTAAACGGGAATTTCGACGATTACAACGGTCCGATTAACGGAGGGAGTCAAGTTTATGAGGATGTAATGAATACCAACCCCGTCCTGTTTGCCCCGTATTATGACCCCGGCGAAAAGTATAAGTATGTGCAACACATTATGTTCGGGAATGCAGGCGACGGAACGTATAGAAATCCGTATGCCGAGATGGTGCGCGGGTATACGCATTATAACCGCTCAGTTATGCAGGCGCAAATGGAGTTTAAGAAAAAGCTCTCCTTTATCACAGAGGGGCTAAACTTCAGGACCATGGTAAATACCGATCGCCGGGCATATTTTGACGTCTCGAGAGCCTATAATCCATTTTATTATAGGCGGGTGAATTTTGATACCAGTGGCGGGTCTGATTACATGATGCAGCTGCTCAATGAACAATCGGGTTCAGAAACCTTGAGCTACGCACCGGGAGAAAAAACGGTAAACTCAACGTTTTATATGGAATCGGCGCTAAACTACAACCGCACGTTCAAGGATAAGCATGCGGTGAGCGGATTGCTGGTTTACATTATGCGAAGCAGCTTGGACGGCAATGCGGGTACGCTGCAAACGTCATTGCCTTATCGGAACCTTGGCTTGTCCGCACGTACGACCTACGCATACGACGGGCGTTATTTTGCCGAATTCAATTTTGGCTATAACGGCTCGGAGCGGTTTTACGTAGATAATCGGTGGGGCTTTTTCCCTTCAGCGGGGCTTGCCTGGAGTGTATCCAATGAGAAGTTCTGGGAGCCTGTGAAAGAAGTGGTGAACAACTTCCGGATTCGGGCAACTTACGGGCTGGTCGGTAATGATAACATCGGGGCGGCGGATACAAGGTTCTTTTACCTGTCAGAAGTCGATCCAAACACCAGCGAGCGAGCGCGGCGCTTCGGTTTGAACCGAGACTATGTTCGCAACGGTGTTGTGGTTTCGCGTTATCCCAATCCTGATATCACCTGGGAGGTCGCTTACAAATCAAATCTGGCCTTCGAGTTGGGAATATTGGATAAGGTACAATTTATGGCCGACTTCTTTAAGGAACGCCGGACTAATATCCTGATGGCCCGGGCCGACATACCGGTTCAGATGGGTTTGGGCACTATCGTTCTGGCTAACGTAGGCGAAGCGACTAGCAGGGGTGTCGATCTCTCTATGGACGTTACGCACAGCACCTCCAGCGGGCTGTGGATACAAGGCCGGGGCACCTTTACCTATGCAACGGGCGAATATACGGTATACGAAGAACCCGAATACGACGAATCCTGGCGGTCACGGATTGGTTATCCATTGAACCAAATGCGCGGTTACATGGCCGAGCGTCTGTTTATTGATGATGAGGAAGTCGCCAACTCCCCCGAACAGTTTGGCGAGGTAAGAGGAGGAGACATTAAATACCTGGATGTCAATCAGGATGGAAGAATATCCGAAGCCGATCAGGTTTTTATGGGCTTTCCGCCATCACCGGAAATCGTCTACGGATTTGGCTTTTCGGCCGGGAAGGGGCAGTTTGATATTTCCGCATTTTTCCAGGGCATGGCGCGCTCAAGCTTCATGATTTCGCCTACCGCTACCGCCCCTTTTATTGGCGAGCGGCAATTGTTTGCGCCAATAGCCGATTCATATTGGTCTGAAGACAACCGCGATATTTATGCCTTTTGGCCACGGTTGAGCGTGGGTTCTACAGAAAACAACAGTCAACCAAGTACGTGGTGGCTTCGCAATGCCGCTTTCTTACGCCTCAAACAAGCAGAGGTTGGCTATAACTTTTCCGAGCGGATAAACAACAAACTTAAGCTCACGAAAATGCGGGTGTACCTTAGCGGAACCAACCTGTTTATGGTTCATAAGTCGTTCGACCTCTGGGACGTCGAGCAAGCGGGTGCCAATCCTTTCGGCTATCCGCTGCAACGGGTGTTCAACGCAGGAGTACAGGTCTCGTTTTAATTTTTGATCATATGTTTAAGAAACTTTTTTATATAAAAACCGCGTTGGTCATGTCGATCATTGGCGCGCTGTCGTCCTGCAATAAATACTTGGATGTGGTGCCGGATAATGTAGCTACGATCGAGAGTGCATTCACCATGCGCGTAGGTGCCGAGCGCTACCTGTTTACATGCTATTATTGGTTGCCGGGCCACGCCGACATCGGTTGGAACCCTGGTTTTGTGGCTGGCGGCGAAATGTGGAGTTTATTTCCGAACTATGAGAATACACAGGCGTTGAATATTGCTGCCGGTAATCAAAATGCCATGTCGCCGTATATTGATTCATGGTCTTCGGCTTTTGCTGGAATAAGGGATTGCAATGTCTTCCTCGAGCATATTTACATGGTGCAGGACATTACCGAATTTGAACGGAAACAATGGATCGCTGAAGTAAAGTTCCTGAAGGCATATCTTCACTTCTGGCTGATCCGGATGTATAGTCCGATTCCACTGATGCGCGAAAGCACACCGATCAACGCGGGGGTGGAAGAGGTGAAGAAACCCAGGGAGCCCTTCGATGTATGTATTGATTACGTCGTGGAGCTGATTGATGAAGCGATACCGGACCTTCCACTTACTATCCGAGATGAGGTGTCTGATTTGGGCCGCATCACCAAACCCGTCGCCGCGTCGATGAAAGCGTATATGTTGGTCACTGCCGCCAGTCCGCTGTTTAATGGCAATTCCCTGTTTGCTGATTTAAAGGCAGCCGACAATACGCCATTATTTAACCAGACCGAAGACAAAGGAAAGTGGGAACGTGCTTCGCAGGCCTGTAAGGAGGCAATCGATATCTGTCACGAAGGCGGAATTAAACTCTACCAGTTTTCCCTGGGGACCGGTCAAAATGTGTCGTTATCAGATACAACAAAGATACAGATGAGTATCCGGGGGAGCGTTACCGAGCGGTGGAATATGGAAACGATATGGGCGGATCCCAATAGTGTGCTTGATCAGAGCACGCTCTATACCGTTTGGGACCCATTTGTTAATCCAAATGCCTTGCAAGGACGATACGGCCCTACATTGCAACTAGCCGAGTTGTTTTATTCAAAGAACGGGGTGCCCATCAACGAGGATAAAACGTTTGATTACTCGGATCGCTATGCGCTCGAAATGGCGACGCCGGAGCAGAAAAACAATATCAAGCCGTTTTACACGACATCGAAGCTACATTTCAATCGCGAAAATCGCTTCTATGCCACCATGGGTTTTGATGGCGGGGCATGGTACGGCCAAGGAAGGAATGATGATGATAATTTATGGTATTTAGAAGGGAAAGCCGGACAGGCTGCCGGGTTTCAGCGACGGGAGGCTTATTCGCCAACCGGGTATTGGGCTAAAAAGCTCATCGCATACCGCACGGTTATGGGGCAGTCGTCGTTGACTCAAGATTGGTACCCCTGGCCGGTTATGCGGTTGGCCGATTTATACCTGCTTTATGCCGAGGCATCCAACGAGGCCGAGGGTCCCAATCCCGAGGCGTTCAACTATATTAACCTGGTCAGAAAAAGGGCTGGTTTAAAAACCGTGGAGGAGTCCTGGTCAGTGTTTTCACGGCAGTCTACCAAATACCAGAGCCAAGACGGGCTAAGGTCCATTATTCAGCGCGAGCGAATGATCGAGCTGGCGTTGGAGGGACAACGTTTCTGGGATTTAAGGCGCTGGATGAAAGCACATGAGGTACTGGCTGGCCCGCCGGAAGGATGGCATGTTCTTGGCGATAGCCCGGAAACCTATTATCGCACCCAAACGGTTTATAATACACGTAGCTTTCGGCTCCGAGAGTATTTGTGGCCCATCCGTGATGCCGTATTACTTGAGAATCGAAACCTCGTTCAAAATCCCGGCTGGTAAAAAAAGAAGTGAATATGTATTTGAATAAGATTATAATAGCACGCAATTTAGTAATTGCGCTATCGATCATAGGGGCGTTAATGTCGTGCGAAGGTATCGACGAAGGGCACGAACCAGTGGTGAGCGGCATCAAACCGGTGCCGGTAACGAATGTGTCCGTCAGCAATTTTTCGGGCGGTGCAGAAATCACCTATACCTTGCCCCCAGAAGGCCTGATGTATGTGATTGCGGAGTATGAAATTCGTCCGGGCGTTTTGCGGGAAGTGAAGTCTTCGCGGTACAAGGAGACACTTGTTGTTGATGGGTTTCCTGCCGAGGGAGATTACAACGTAAAGTTGTATGCCGTAGGGAAAGATGAGCAACGATCGGAGCCGGTGTCGGTCGAGGTTTCCCCCCTTGAGCCCCCTTTTATAGCTACGTTCCGTACGCTTGATATTGTCCCGACATTCGGTGGGTTATCTGTCGGTTTTGAGAATCCGGGCAAGGGGAACCTGGTCATCGAAGTCATCACGCCTGATAGTACAGATGCGAGTCAATGGGTTGTAGCTGAGCGGAGGTATACCAATGCTGTAGATGGGCGCTTTTCAGCGCGGGGCTTCAAACCTGAAGAACGTGAATTCGGCGTATTGGTTCGTGACCGATGGAATAACGTTTCGGATACCACGTTTTCCCGGATTACGCCGCTTTTTGAGGAGGTCTTGGATAAAGCCGACTTTGAAGAGGTGCGCCTACCGACAGACCGCTGGCAGGCGGATGACTGGGCCGGGCATTGGAAGGGGGTCGATCAAATGTGGGACGGTCGCTATGAGTCGAATCCAGGGATATCGGGGGCTTATTGGTCCTATTTTTCAGCTCCCGGAATGTCGCCCCCATTCCATGTTAGTTTTTACTTGGGTGGTGAGTACCAATTGAGCCGCTTTAAGATGTTCGGGATTGTTGACTTACCCGACTTAGCTTACAACAATGTCTTTTGCAAGAAGTTCGAGCTTTGGGGTACCACAGCGCCTGATTTCCAAACCGGAAGTTTTGATAATTGGGTGTTACTCGGAACCTTTGAAAATAAAAAGCCATCAGGGCTCCCGTTGGGTGACGTAACGGCGGAAGACATGGCTACCTGGATCAGCGGCTTTGAACACGAGGTAGACATAGCCGCTCCCAAGGTGAGCTATTTGAGAGTTCGTATTTTGGAAACATTCGAGCCGGGAAACCAAGCTTTTATTACAGAGCTGGATTTCTGGGGGTCTAAATCGGAGGATAAATAATTTTTATCATGAGAAATTTGTTTTTGCGCAGGTTACTACTGCTCTCTTCGGTCGTATTTGCCGTGTCCTGTACGAGTATGGACTACCACTATAAAGATTTTTGGGATTTGGCAAATCGTGTTTATGTAGGGAAAGTTGATTCGCTAAGTGCTCATTCAGGTAAGAACCGGATCGAGCTGCACTGGAAGAAATCGCCAGACCCTACGGTGAGCGGTCTCGCGATCTATTGGAATAACGGAGCAGATTCGCTGCTGATATCAATTGAAGGTTTGGAATCAGACGGTTGGTTGACAACGGTTGTACCCGGGTTGAGTGAAGACACACATGTGTTCGAGGTGTTTGGATTGGATAAAGACGGGAACCGATCCGTTCCAGTAGAGGTAATCGCCAGAGTTTACGGCGACGTATATGAAAACGGATTGGCAAATCGGGTTATCAGGGAGCAGGTTGTTGATGGTTCGAGCCTATCGATTTGGTGGTTTGCAGACGACGATCCAACGCTGATTGGTACTGAAATTCATTATTTGGATGACCATGAGGTCGATCGGATTGCATACCATCCATCAGTGGAAAGCAATGTGATTATTGACCATGTTGACTTCCAGCAGGAAATTAAATATCGGTCGCTGTACCGGCCCGATACGCTGGCGATCGACACGTTTTATACGTCATTTTCGCCCATCTTACTTGAGCAGTAAATTGAGTAGCTTTCCACTTTTCATTCGTTCATAACTAATTAGTATAAGTCGTATGTTTTGCAATACCCGTTTCGTATATCTTCTTCTCTTCTTTGGTTTCCTGGTAACATCCTGCCGGAACGAGGGTCCTCCATCCGGTGGCGGTTTATCGCCCGGGGAGGCGCTTTCCAGTTTGGAGGTTGCGGAAGGCTTCCAGGTTGAGCTGATCGCTTCGGATCCGCTGATCGCAGACCCTGTTGCGATGGAAGTGGATGAGTACGGGCGTATATATGTGGTGGAGATGCACGGTTATCCGCTAGACAAGAGCGGTTCGGGCACAGTGAAGCTGTTGACGGACAGCGACGGCGACGGTGTCATGGATGAAAGCCAGGTATTCGCCGGCGACCTGCAGTTCCCCACGGGCGTGCTGCGCTGGAAGAAGGGCATTTTGGTTACCGACGCTCCTAACCTACTTTATTTCGAGGATACGGACGGCGATGGGCGGGCGGATGTGCGAGACACGGTCCTGACGGGCTTCGCGCTGGGGAACCCACAGCATAACATGAACACGCCGATGCTTGGTATCGACAACTGGATCTACCTGTCCAATGAAGCTGCTGGCGTAGCGAGCGTTTACACGGAGGAGTTCAGCGACCTAGGCACGGAAGTGCGTTATCCGGGCGTTGACGGGGCGCCTGTCCTGCCACCGAACGGCGGCGGGAGACGTGTCCGTCTGCGTCCCGACCGCCATGGTCTGGAGATGCTTTCCAGTGCGGGGCAGTTCGGCCACACGTACGATAGCTGGGGTCGTCAGTTCCTGGTGAGCAATGCCAACCACATCTACCACGAGGTGTTCCAGGCGCGTTACCTGGACCGCAACCCCGGTCTGCTGATCCCGGGGACGACGGTATCGGTTTCGGATCACGGCCCTGCGGCTGAGGTGTACCCGATTACGGTGAACCCGGAGCACCAGCTGCTGACGGACCTGGGGGTATTTACCTCAGCTTGTGGGATCACGAGCTACCAGGGCGGTCTTTTCCCGGCGCCTTTCGACAGTGTGGTATTCGTTGCCGAGCCTGTTGGCAACCTGGTCCATGCGGACCTGTTACAGGAATCGGGAGCGACATTCACGGCATCGCGTGTCTATGAAAAAGCGGAGTTTCTGGCCTCGCGGGACCCGTGGTTCCGTCCAGTAAACCACTATGTGGGTCCGGATGGGGCCCTGTATGTGGTGGATTATTACCGGCGGGTGATCGAACATCCGGAATGGATGGCTGAGGGTGCCGCTGAATCCCAGAACCTGTACGATGGAACCGACAAGGGGCGGATTTACCGGATCACCCCGAAGGGCACGCCGTCGGCTGACTGGGCGGGCAGGATGGCCCTGGGGGATGCTACCGACGATGAGCTGGTGGCTTACCTGTCGGATAAGAACCTATGGTACCGTCGCACCGCGCAGCGCCTGCTGGTAGACCGCAATAGTAAGGCAGCGATCCCGTTGCTAAGGGCTATGCTCGGCTCGCCAGCCGCATCGGGCCGCCTTCACGCCGCCTGGACGCTTGAAGGGCTCGACGCATTGGCGGAAGATGATGTGCTCAGGTTGCTTAAAGACCCGGTTGCGGGGATCCGCGAGAACGGCATCCTGCTGGCAGAGTCTTACCTGTCTTCGGGGCCGGTGCTAGAGGCACTGGCCGGCTTGCAAGGTGACGACAACGAGCGTGTACGGTTCCAGTTGCTGTGCACGTTGGGCGGTGTGGATGATGCAGCGGTGCGGGAAGTCTGCGCATCGATGCTGTTTGCCGGCCTGGGAGACCCGTGGCTGCAATATGCGGCGCTGTCGGCTAGGAACCCTGATTACAATGGCTTGCTGAACAAGGCGATCAAAGGATACGACGGGGGTAACCCGGCATATGCTGACCTGATCCAGCGGGTGGCATCCATGTCTGTGCACAAGGCCCGTCTAGAGCATATCAAGGTGCTGATCAACCGGTCTCTCCAGACCGGTGGTGCCGATGGCGCTTGGCAGGCGGCCCTGCTCCGCGGGCTAGCCCAGCAGGGTGGGAGGCATACGGGTTCTGCGCAGCTGGATGGCGAACGGCGCCAATTGGTGCAGGCGATTTACGGCCACCGCTACGAAAGCGTGCGGGAAGCCAGTCTGGACCTGCTTCGCCGGATCGGCCTTCCGGGTGATGGGTCTGTCAAGCCCGTGCTTGAGCAGTCCGTCGCATTGCTGGGCGATGCGGGCGCTGAGGAGCACCTTCGGATCCGGGCGATTGAGTTCGTTGCGATGGCTTCGCCCGAGGCGGCTTCGGAACGGCTTCCGGCGCTGCTGGAGTCAACGGCTCCCGTTGATGTGCAGCGGGTAGCATTGCGCACGCTCGGGCAGCAGGGAGGTACGGAGATCACATCGTGGCTGATCGGTCGTTGGGGGTCGCTTTCCCCCGCGTTGCGAGAGGAAACGATCGGTATTCTGTTTGCGGGGGAGGCGCGCATCACCCAGCTGATCGAGGCGCTGGAGCAGGGCGTGATCGATCCCTCTGCGGTGGAATGGGGTCGCCAAGTAGGGCTGATGGCGCAGGGCAACGACGAATTGCGTAGGCGCGCCAGACAGATATTCACTTCACATACCGACGATGCGGATAAAAAAGCCACATTCGATTCTTATGCACAGGTGCTGGACAATTCTGGCGACCGGGAGCGGGGGCAGGCAGTTTTCCAGCGGAATTGTGCGGCGTGCCACCAGATCGATGGGAAATACGGTACGGCCTACGGCCCGGACCTGGCGACGATCCGAAACCGCACGCCGGAGGCAATCATGAAGGATGTGCTGGCCCCGAACCTGTCGATCGCCGATGGGTACGACCTATGGGAGATCCGGATGACCGATGGGGAAATCCGTCGTGGGATCATTGGTTCTGAAACGCCGACCTCGATTACCCTTCGCGTATACAACAGGGAAGATGAGATGATTTCACGGCAGGAGATCGCTTCGATGAAGTCGATGGCGATGTCATTGATGCCTTCGGGCTTGGAGTACCAGATCACGGCCGAAGAAATGAATGACCTGCTGACATTTATCAAGAAACTGGATTGATTTTGAAAAACAATTTCTATACCTTAAGGAGGGTTATTATATCCTTTATGGGCTCCATGTTTAAAGGTTTGCGCCCTGTATTTTCCGTATTTACCATCTGCGTTTTCATGTTGCCCGCCCATGCGCAGACGTTCCGGGCGGCAACCGGCAAGGTCGATATCACGCCGGCTGATTCCCAGCAGCTGCTGGGGTACGGTGCCCGCAAGTCAACGGGGATTCATGACCGCATCTATCACCGGGTTGCGGTGATGGACGATGGGACGACACGTTTCGTACTTGTTTCGTCGGATATCTGCCTGGTGTCCCCTTCGGAATACGACCGGGTGGCGGCGCGGTTGCAGCAAGAGCTGGGAATACCACCGGAAAACTTCTGGTGGTCGGTGACTCATACGCACTCCGCACCGGAGCTTGGCCCCCCGGGACTGGCCGAGGCGTTTCTGTCGGACCGGTACACGCACCAGTATGACAGGGCGTATACCCTGGAGACGGAAAGCAAACTGGTAAGTGCCGTGGCGGAAGCGATCGGCAGACTGGAGCCAGCCGGGTTGTCCGTAGGGTGGGGGCATGCCAATGCCAACATCAACCGCCGTGCCAGGCGGACAAACGGCGAGACCTACCTGGGACTCAATCCGGATCTGCCGGTGGATCGGCGTATCGGTATGCTACGTCTTGAAAGGCCCGATGGCTCCCCGATTGCCATCATTGCGAATTATGCCATGCACGGCACGGTGATCGGGGGTGAATGCACGTTGATCAGCGGGGATGCCCCTGGGATTGTGGCCGATTACGTAGAGCGGGAAAGCGGGGCCACCATGCTGTTCATCAACGGGGCCGCGGGCAACATCGCGCCGATCTACAGCACGCAGCCTGATCCGTTCCGGCTTCCGGAGTTCGAGGCGTTGCTGGGCGACCGGATTCTGGAAGCCAATGCACGGCTGCCGCAGGGCAGTGGCGCTGTCGAGTTCAGGACGGGCAGAACCGTGGTGGAAACGCCTCGGCGAGAGGGATTGAATTGGCCGGAATACCTATCGGGTTATACGGGGAAAGACCCCTCGGGTGCCGAAGTGGTTAAACTGCCCATCCGTTTCCTGAAGATCAACGACGATATTGCAATCTGGAGTGCGCCTATTGAGTTGTTCTGTGAGATTTCCAACGAGATCCGCGACCGGTCGCCGTTCCAATACACATTCTATTATGGGTACACCAATGGTTGGTTGGGTTATCTGATGACTGATGCGGAGATCCCGTTCGGTGGGTATGAGACCACGGTTACCCCGTTCAAACCCGGTGCGGGCACGGACCTGATCAATGCGGTCATGGGCTATTTGGAAGGGGCTTTGAGTAAGCCTTAGGACAGCTGGACGTGTGCGGGCTGTACACGTTCGTTAAGTAAGAATTATGGATTTGAAGATTTATACAATGCGACTATTTTTTTTACAATCTATTGGCGCCAAGCTAAGGCTGGTCATCCTGTTTGTTATGCTGTTGCGTTCGGATTTGCTTTTCGGCCAGCAACAATTTCCGTGGCCGGAAGGGAAGACG
>Ga0160443_100065_pt1 | contig 205270 bp, 167 predicted proteins | sample HID1972I_E1MG_FD_108244 | JGI IMG/M metagenome (GOLD analysis project Ga0160443, IMG submission 108244) | Enriched pill bug-associated microbial communities from UW Madison campus, WI, USA - HID1972I_E1 MG | ecosystem: Host-associated > Arthropoda: Insects > Digestive system > Unclassified ... | reverse complement strand
TCGGCGACGACCGAAGTGCTGACGCTGGTCGATGCGCTGGGTGAAGGCCTGAGCTTCGGCGAAGTGACGAGCGCAGGCGCGTTCGCCTGCACGGGCACCCTGACCTGCACGCTGCCGGCGGGCGCGGTGCCGGGCGCGTATGCCGTGAGCTACACCGCGACCGTGGACGCCGACGCGACCGGCACGCTGCGCAACGCGGTGACGGCGAGCAACCCGCCGGGCGGCGACCCCGATCCGGAATGCACCACGTGCGAAACCGAGCACGAAGTCGTGCCGACGTCGATCACGGTGGTGAAGTCGGCCGATCCCGCGCCAGGCAGCGAGGTGTCGCCGGGCGACACGCTGACCTACACGCTGACCGTGACCGTGGCGAACTCGGCGACGACCGAAGTGCTGACCCTGGTCGATACGCTGGGCGAAGGCCTGACGTTCGGCGAAGTGACGAGCGCAGGCGCTTTCGCCTGCACGGGCGCCCTGACCTGCACGCTGCCGGCAGGCACGGTGCCGGGTGCATATGCCGTGAGCTACACCGCGACCGTGGACGCCGACGCGACCGGCACGCTGCGCAACGCGGTGACGGCGAGCAACCCGCCGGGCGGCGATCCGGATCCGGAATGCACCACGTGCGAAACCGGGCACGAGGTGATCGCGCCGGTGATCACCGTGGCGAAGTCCTCCAACCCGGGCAGCGGCGCCGAAGTGCGCGCGGGCGACGTCATCGCCTACACGCTGACGGTGACGATCGGGAACTCCGCGACCATCGACAATCTGACCTTGACCGACACGCTGGGCGCGGGCCTGAGCTTCGGCGAAGTGACCAGCGCGGGCGCGTTCGCCTGCACGGGTTCGCTGACCTGCACGCTGCTGGCGGGCACGGTGCCGGGCACCTATGCGGTGAGCTACACCGCGACGGTGGATGCCAACGCGACCCGCATCGTGAGCAACGTCGTCGCTGCCAGCGGCGGCACCGGCACCGACGGCCAGCCACCGGCGTGCACGACCTGCAGCACCGAGCATCCGCTGGTCGATCCGCGCGTGACCATCGCCAAGAGCGCAGCGCCCGGCGAAGACCAGGAGGTCTACGTCGGCGACACCATCGAGTACACCCTGACGGTGACGGTAGAGAACTCGGTCACGCTGGCGGACGTGCGCCTGGTCGACACGCCCGGGCCGGGACTGGCGCTGGGAACGCTGCCTGCGGGCTGCGCGGCCCAGGGCGCGGCCGCAGTCTGCACGCTGCCGGCGGGATCGGTGCCGGGCGTCTACACCTTCACCTACCCGGCGACGGTGACCGCGGACGCCAGCGGCCGGGTACAGAACGTGGTCGTCGGCGAGTCCGACATCGGCGAGCCGGAGTGCACCGTCTGCGAAACCAGCCACGAACTGGCCGACGACGCGCAGCTGCGCATCGTCAAGGCCGTGGGCGCGCGCAGCGTCGCCATCGGCGATCTGGTCCGTTACACGCTGACGGTCGAGAACGTGGGCGCGGTGAACGTGACCGACGCCACCGTCGTCGATACGCCGCCGGCCGGCTTCAGCCACGTCGAAGGCTCGATGGCGGTCGCCGACCGCGACGGCGCCTTCACCCTGGAAGGCCGCCATCCGCTGCGCATCGGCGGGCTCGACATCGACGCCGGCGGACGGGCGACCATCGTCTACCTGCTGCGCGTGGGCGCCGGCGTGCGCCCGGGCGTGCACGTCAACGAGGCAGTCGCCGTCGACGCGTCGGGCAATCCGATCTCCAACGTCGCCACCGCCCAGGTCGCGCTCGACAGCGATCCGCTGCTCGACGACAGCCTGATCTTCGGCACGGTCTTCGACGACCGCGACGGCGACGGCTGGCAGGATCGCGCGGATCTCGGCGACGTGCGCGTGCAGGGTGGCTTCGCGCCGGGCGCCTACGTCGCCGGTTCGACCACCATCGACCGCGGTGACGGCCCGCAGCCGGTCGCCGACGCCAGCGCGCCGCTGCTGCACGGCATCGACGTGGGCGCGATCGCGGCCCGCCAGTCGGAAGCCGATCCGTCGGACGCGCACCGCGTGACGATCCGCCAGCGCCTGAACTCGACCGACTTCACCGGCGACTTCGCGCTGACCAGCGCCCAGGGCGTCACGGTGCGCATGGACGCCGCAGGCAACACCACGGTGGAGCGCTCCGGCGAAGCCGCCAAGGGCCTGACCGCGGCCGAGCCGACGGTCGAGCGCGTGGTGTCCGCGGTGGACGGCGGCTTCGAGGCGGCCTACGTCATCACCAACCACGGCATCGACGAGCGCGGCATCCCTGGCGTGCGCATCGCCTCGGTGGAGGGCCTGCTGATCGAGACCGACCAGTACGGCCGCTACCACCTGGCCGACGTGCACGGCGGCGACTGGGGCCGCGGCCGCAACTTCATCCTCAAGGTCGATCCGGCCACGCTGCCGCCGGGCACGGTATTCACCACCGAGAACCCGCGCGTGCGTCGCGTGACCCCGGGCATCCCGGTGCGCTTCGACTTCGGCGTGCAGCTGCCGGTGCAGGTGCTGCCGGGCGGCGAGCGCAAGGTGGAGCTGGATCTGGGCGAGGTGATCTTCGCCCCGGGCAGCGCCGAGGTGCGCGAGGCCTGGCTGCCGGCGATCCAGCGGATGGCCGAGCGCGTCGACGAGTACCGCGGCGGCGAGGTGGTGATCGTCGCCGACGGCGACAGCGAAGGCCTGGCCTTCGCCCGCGCGGCCGCGATGCGCGACGCGCTGCAGTCGCGCGTGGACGCCGCGGCGCAGGCCGGACTGAGCGTGGTCCTGCGCACGCGCGTCGAAGACCCGCACAGCCTGGTCGCGGGCGTGGACGCCGGCGGCGCGCTGCTGGGCACGGTGCTGTTCGACACCGACAAGTCGCGTATCCGGCCGGAGTTCGAGGGACTGCTCGACGCGGTCGCAAGGCGGCTCGAAGCCCTCGGCGGCGGCGTGGTGGCGATCGTCGGACACACCGACGTCCGCGGCTCGCATGCATACAACGCGGCGCTCGGCCTGCGCCGCGCCACCGCCGTGCAGCAGGCGCTCGCGCAGCGGCTGGGCCCGGAGGTCCGCGCCAGGGTGCGCGTGGAGACAAGCAGCGATCCGGCGGCCCCCGTCGGGACGGAACGCGAGTAAGGGGGATCCGGACCATGAAGATGAAACTGCTCGACACCACCCTGATCGGCATCCTGGCCGGCATGAGCGCCGCCGCAGCGGCGCAGGCGCCCGAGCCGGCGCAGGACGCCGCACCGGCGACCGCTCCGATGGAATGCGCCGACGAGGCCTGCAGGGACGACAACGGCGACCTGGTGTTCCGCCTGCGCACGCGCAGCTACGACCAGCCGGTCACCACCGGGACCAGCGAACGCTCGTCCTCGGAAGCGCTGCAGCCGGACCGCCGCGTCTCCGTCGCGCTCGACCAGCCGGGCCGCGCGCAAGCGCTCGGCACGTTCTCCGTGCAGCTGCCGGGCGGCGGCGCGATCTGGGCCACCGAGGATCCGAACCTCGGCCTGCCGGAACTCACGATCAGCGCGCCGACCATGGTCGCCTTCGACGGCGGCCGCATCGCCGAGCCGGTGCGCTTCTTCGTGCGCAGCAACTACACCGCGTTCGTCGACCGCTACGAGCTCACGCTCTACCGCGGCACCGATGGCGACCTGGTCGCGCCGCTCGCGCGCCTGGACCTCCCGGTCGAGGCCACCGCGCAGAGCGAATGGGACGGCAGCCTGCCGGCGGACCTGCGCCTGCGCGCCGGCGACGAACTGGTCTACGTGCTGCGCGCCTTCGATGCCGAAGGCAACTTCGACGAGACTTCGCCGCGCAAGCTGCAGCTGGTGCGTCCCGACGAGGTCGAGCGCGCCCGCAGCCAGGTGCGCGAGAGCGTCGAACGATCGCTCGGCACCGCACTGACCGGCGACCAGGCGCTGACCCAGCAACTGGTCGACGACGCCTTCTCCGGCAACGGCCTGCGCCAGCAGAACATCCCGATCTACGGCTCGCGCGTGCGCGTGCAGGGACGCAACCTGCCGCAAGGCTACGGCCTGCGCATCAACGGCGAGAACTATCCGGTCGACCTGGAGCGCAAGTTCGTCGCCGAGTACCTCGTGCCCGTCGGCCGGCATCGCTTCGAGATCGGCCTCGAAGGACAGGAAGGCGCGCCGCCGATCACGCACGCGCTCGACATCGACGTCAGCGGCCGCTATTTCTTCGGCATGGCGCTGGCGGACATCACCGTCTACCAGAACGACGCCAGCGGCCCCGGCCGCTCGCTGGCGATGGCCGGGCGCGAGGACGACATCCTCGGCGACGGGCGGCTGGCGTTCTACGGCAAGGCCAAGGTGGGCGGCAAGTACCTGTTCACCGCGCAGGCGGATACGCAGAACCGCCCGCTGGAGGACCTGTTCGACGGCTTCACCTCGGCCGATCCGCAGGACGTGTTCCGCCGCCTCGATCCCGACCTGTACTACCCGACCTACGGCGACGACTCCAACGTCTGGCGCGACGTCGACACCATGGGCCGCTTCTACCTGCGCGTGGACTGGGACAAGAACGAGGCGCTGTGGGGCAACTTCGCCACCGGCCTCACCGGCACCGAGTACGGCCAGTACTCGCGTGCGTTGTACGGCGCCGCGCTGAACTGGCGCTCGCGCATGGCCAACGCCTGGGGCGACCCGGTGACGCAACTGCGCGCGTTCGCCTCCGAGGCGCGGACCGCGCCCGGCCACAGCGAGTTCATCGGCACCGGCGGCAGCCTGTACTACCTGCGCCACACCGACGTCCTGCCGGGTTCCGACCGCGTGGTGCTGGAGGTGCGCGACCGCACCACCGGCCGCGTCGAACAGCGCGTGGAACTGCTGCGCGGCGCCGACTACGAGATCGACGAACTGCAGGGCCGCATCCTGCTCACCCGCCCGCTCGCGCAGATCACCCGGCAGAACATCCCGACCCTGACCCGCGACGCGCCGCTGGACGGCTTCGAACAGCGCCTGATCGCCGACTACGAGTGGGTGCCAAACGACTTCGATCCCGACGAGGTGACCGCCGGCGTGCGCGGCAAGCACTGGTTCGGCGACCACCTCGGCGTCGGCGTCACCTACGTCGACGAGAACCGCGCCGGCGAGGACTACACCCTGGCGTCGGCCGACGTGACCCTGCAGGCCGGCAAGGGCACCTACCTCAAGCTCGAGCACAGTCGCACCGAATCCACCAGCGCGCCGGTGTTCTTCTCCGACAACGGCGGCCTGAGCTTCACCCGCGTCAACCCGGCCGGTCCACGCGAGGGCGAGGCCACCGCGGTCGAGGCGCGCGCCAACTTCCAGGAGCTGGGCTGGACCGGGCAGCCGTGGAGCGCCGGCGCGTGGTGGCGCCAGGTGGACGCCGGCTATTCGATCTCGCGCTACGACACCGGCGCCGACATCGAGGAATACGGCGCCGAAGTGCTCGGCCAGTTCACCCCGAACCTCGGCGTGTACGCGCGCTACAGCCGCGCCGAGCGCGCCGGCGACGCGCTGACCCAGGCCCAGGCCAGGGCGGAGTGGCGGATCGGCGACTTCGACGCGCTGGCTTTCGAGCTGCGCCGGGTCGAGGAGCAGCGCGGCACGCTCGAGGCCGCCGGCCTGCTCGGCGCCGCGCGCTACACCCATCGCTTCGGCACCGCGTTCGACCTGTACGGCACCGCCCAGCTCACGCTCGACGACGACAGCGGTGCCTATGCCGACAACGACGCCTTCACCCTCGGCGGCCGCTACAACTTCGCCAACCTGTCCACCCTCGGCGCCGAACTGACCACCGGCGACCGCGGCGACGCGGCGCAGGTCAACGGCGAGTGGCGGCGTTCGGCGCAGCAGAGCTTCTACGGCAGCTACGCCCATTCGACCGACCGCAGCGACTACGACCCGCTGTTCAACCCGAACGCGCAGAACGGCTGGACCCTCGGCCAGCGCTGGCGGCTGTCGAACCAGGTCAACCTGTTCAACGAGAGCCAGTTCCTGAAGAGCCGGCGCGAGAGCGGCCTGGCGCACACCTTCGGCATGGATTTCTATCCAGCCCAGGGCTGGAACGTCGGCTTCACGCTGAGCGACGGCGACCTGACCAAGGCCGACGGCGGCCAGGTCGACCGGCGCGCGATCAGCGTCAGCGGCGGACGCACCTCCAGCGACACCAGCTGGCAGAGCAAGCTGGAGTGGCGCGAGGACAGCGGCGCCGAGCGCGTGACGCAGTGGGTGAGCACCCACCGCCTGAGCCACAAGCTCAACGAGAGCTGGCGCATCGCCGCGCGCTTCAACTACGCCGATACCCAGGACGACCTGAACCCCGAGGCAAGCGCCAGGTTCATCGAGGGCAACTTCGGCTTCGCCTACCGGCCGTGGAACAGCACGCGCTGGGGCCTGTTCGGCCGCTACAGCTACCTCTACGACCTGGCCACGCTGGGCCAGCTCGGCGGCGCGCAGTACGACCAGAGGACCCAGGTGCTGTCGTTCGAAGGCGTGTACCGGCACGATCAGCGCTGGGAGTTCGCCGGCAAGCTGGCGCGCCGCGAGGGCGACGTGCGCTTCGGCCGCGGCACCGGCGACTGGTTCGACTCGGCGACCACCTTCGCCGCCGCGCAGGCGCGCTACGAGCTGGTGTACCGCTGGCACGCGATGGCCGAGTACCGCTGGCTGGACGTCGACGACGGCGGCACCCGGCAGGGCTGGATGGCCGGCGTCGACCGCGACATCGGCCGCAACTTCCGCATCGGCGCCGGCTACAACTTCACCGACTTCAGCGACGACCTGACCGACTTCGACTACGACCACAAGGGCTGGTTCATCAACTTCGTGGGCAGCTACTGATGAAGGCACCGCACATGATTCCGTTCGCTTCCCGGTTCCGCGCGCGCGTCCCCGCGCTGTTGCTCGCGGTCGTCGCGCTGGCCGTCGTCAGCCTGCCCGCGCAGGCGCAGCGCGCGTTCAGCCCGCGTTTTTCCACGATCACCAACGGCGACGTCGCCGGCATCGGCAACATCAACATGCACTGCGATCCGGCCGCGGGCAACGCGGCGCAGCAGCAGGCGTGCCTGGATTCCCGTACGCATACGGCGGGTAGCGGAGGACTGAACAACAACTCCACCAACATCAGCATGGTCCACAACGACGTGGACAGCGATCCGTCGACGATCAATTCCAGCAGCGCCACGCTGAACCTGCCGGCGGGTTCCACGGTGCTGTTCGCGGGCCTGTACTGGAGTGCGCAGGGCGCGGCGGCGGTCTCCAATCGCAACCAGGTCCGCTTCGCGGTGCCCGGCGGCGGCTACGCCACGGTCACGGCCAGCCAGTTCGATACGGTGGCCGGTACGAGCGGTCGCACCGACTATCAGGGTTTTGCCGACGTCACCGCCCAGGTGCTGGCCGCCGGCAACGGCGTGTACGCCGTTGCCAATATCGCAAGCGGCCACAACAACGCCAACAACACCTGGGCCGGCTGGTCCCTGGTGGTGGCCTACCGCAACAACGGCATGCCCTCGCGCAGCCTGAACGTGTTCGACGGCTTGCTGCGGGCCGACGGCAGCAATCCGATCCTCGACCTCAGCGTCGGCCCCTTCATCACCCCGCCCACCGGGCCGGTGAATTCCACGCTGGGCGTGCTGACCTGGGACGGCGACCGTGCCAGCGACGACAACGGCAATGGTCTGGAATTCGGTCCGACTGTCCCGAACCTGTCGGTGGTGTCGAACGCAATCAATCCTGAGCAGAACTTCTGGAACAGCACCATCAGCGTGGATGGCAGCCACGTCACCGCGGGCCGCACGCCGGCCTACACCAACACCCTGGGCATGGATCTCGACTTCCTGTCGCCCAACACGCCGCTGCCCAACGGCGCCACCTCCGCGGCGATCCGATTGCGCGGCAGCGCCAGCGAGGTGATGAACATCGGCATGGTCAGCCTGGCCACGGACGTGTTCGTTCCCGACCTGGTCAGTTCGATCGTCAAGGACGTGGCGGACGAGAACGGCGGCAACGTCGAGCCCGGCGACGTGCTGACCTACACGATCAGCTTCAACAACAGCGGCGAGGACGGCGCGACCAACGTGTTCGTGACCGATCCCATCCCCGCCGGCACCACCTACGTGCCGGGCAGCCTGGTGGTGCTGAGCAACAACACGGACGACGGCGGCGCCACCAATGGCGGCGCCATCGGGACGATGACCGACGGCGTCGACGGCGACGTGGCCGAGTTCACCGGCAACAGCGTGATCTTCCGCCTGGGCGAGGACGACAGCGCCTACGACGGCGGCACCGGCATCGGCAACGGCGGCGTGATTTCCGCCGGCCACGCCGCGTCGTTCCGGTTCCAGGTGACCGTCGACGCCGACGTGGCGCCGGGCGCCACCATCACCAACACCGCCGGCGTGACCCACAACGCACAGACCATCCCGGACTTCGACGCTTCCGGCAGCGCCTCCGCCTCGGTGACGATGACGGACGAAACCGACCTGTCGATCACCAAGAGCGTGGAGCCGGAGAGCGCCAGGGTCGGCGACACGGTGACCTATGTGCTCGAGGTGGGTAACGCAGGCCCCCTGGCCGCCGACGGCGCGATCGTGAGCGACCCCGCCGTCACCGGCCTGGACTGCGGCGCGGCGGTCATTTCCTGCAGCGCCACGGGCGACGCCGCATGCCCGGCTTCGCCGACGATCGCGGGCCTGCAGGGGGCCGGGCTGGTGATCCCGACGCTGCCCGTGGGCGGCGGCGTCCGGATCGAGTTCGCCTGCGAGGTGACCGGAACGCCCTGATGCGCGGGGGCGAGCCAACCGCATAGCGAATGTGCCGTTCGAACAGACGCCCGGTCGCGGAGACATGGGCGGGCGGATCGAGTTCGCCTGCTCTGGCGATGTCGCAATGCAGACGTTGCCGCGGTTCCATGCCGCAGCGGGCGTCGGCGCCGATCCCGCCAGCGGTACGGCCCAGGTCCGGAGGCTGCTTTGGGCAAGGCAGGTTGCGTTCACGCAAAGAATTGATTTATAAGGTAATTATCTGGGTATGGTGCGAGGCTGACCGGGTTGCCTGATTCCTGGATGGTTTACGCTCCTCGGCAGTCTTCCTTCCGCGGCCGGGGGCGTTCCACCAGCGCAACGCTGGGGAACTTTCCGGCCTCTTAGCAGTCACACATGCCGACTGCTAAACTCGCGAGCATGAAGACGCCCATGACCCAAGCCCTCGTTGCCAACAACCTGCCGGTTCCCGCCTTCACCGGGCTGACCCCGCTCGGTTCGCTGGAGGCCTACATCGGCGCGGTCCACCAGATCCCGGTGCTGTCGGTCGAGGACGAACAGGACCTCGCCCGCCGCTACCGCGACGAGGAGGACCTCGCCGCCGCGCGCGAACTGGTGCATTCGCACCTGCGCTTCGTCGTGCACGTCGCCCGCGGCTACAGCGGCTACGGCCTGCAGCTGGGCGACCTGATCCAGGAAGGCAACATCGGCCTGATGAAGGCGGTCAAGCGCTTCGACCCCGACATCGGCGTGCGCCTGGTGAGCTTCGCGGTGCACTGGATCCGCGCCGAGATGCACGAGTTCATCCTCAAGAACTGGCGCATCGTCAAGGTCGCCACGACCAAGGCGCAGCGCAAGCTGTTCTTCAACCTGCGCAAGAGCAAGACCCGCCTGGGCTGGTTGAACGCGGCGGAAGTCAGCGCCGTGGCCAGGGACCTCAACGTGTCCGAGCGCGAGGTGCTGGAGATGGAGTCGCGCCTTTCGGGCCGCGACATCGGCTTCGACGCGCCGAGCGACGAGGACGACGACCATGCGCCGCCGTCGCCGGCCGCCTATCTGGTCGCCCGCGACGAGGATCCGGCGCAGGCCTACGAGCGCAGCGACAGCGAGGCCGACCAGCTCGAGCTGCTGCGCGAGGGCATGGCGAGGCTGGATGCGCGCTCGCGCGACATCATCAGGCGCCGCTGGCTGGATGCCGACAGCAAGGTCACGCTGCAGGAACTGGCCGACGAGTACGGCGTCTCGGCCGAGCGCATCCGCCAGGTCGAGGCCAACGCGCTGAAGAAGATGAAGGCGCTGTTCGCGGCCTGATCGGCGCAGCCGCCGGATGATGCAGGTGCAACGGCCCGCGCGAGCGGGCCGTTTGCGTTTGTGCCGTCATCGTGGGTGCAGCGAGGGATCCTGTCGCCGACGCCGGACAGGCAGGGTTCGTCATCCCGGCGAAAGCCGGGATCCATTTTGCTGTCGTCGTTGCTGTTGCTGTCGAACGGCAAGATCAAAATGGATCCCGGCTTTCGCCGGGATGACGGTGGCGGGGGCGGCGAGGAGGATGACGGCTGAGGGGCAAGGGGCACGCCGAGGAGGCCCCTACCACTTGAACAGCACGAGGCTGATCGCCAGCGCGCCCATGCCGGTGACGAGGCCGTACACGGTTTCGTGGCCCTTGGCGTAGCGCTTGGCGGCGGGCAGCAGTTCGTCCAGGGCGAGGAACACCATCACGCCGGCGATGACGCCGAACACGGCGCCGAACACCGCCTCCGACAGGAACGGGCGCAGCAGCACGTAGCCGATGATCGCGCCGACCGGTTCGGCCAGGCCCGACAGCAGGCAGGCGATGAACGCATAGGCCTTGTTGTTGGTGGCGAAGTACACCGGCACCGCGATCGCGATGCCTTCTGGCACGTTGTGGATCGCGATCGCGAATGCCAGCGGCATGCCGACGCCGGGGTCGCCGAGGGTGGCGAAGAACGTCGCCAGGCCTTCCGGGAAGTTGTGCGCGGTGATCGCGATCGCGGTCAGCAGGCCGACGCGCTTGACGTAATCGCGGTTGTGCTGGCGGAAATAGGGGTCGTCCACCTCCAGCCGTTCGTGCGGATTGGGCACCAGCCGGTCGATGGTGACGATCAGCAGCACGCCGGCCAGGAACGACAGCGTGCCCCAGGTGAAACCGAGCTTGTCGCCGTAGGCCAGGGTGAACGACGCGATCGACTTGTTGAGGATCTCGGCCAGCGACACGTAGACCATCGCGCCGCCGGCGAAGGCGAGGCCGAACGCGAGCAGGCGCGCATTGGGTTTCTTCGATGCGAACACCAGCAGGCTGCCGAAGCCGGTGGCCAGCCCCGCACCCGTGGTCACGAGGAGCGCGATCAGCAGGTTCTGCAACGGGATGTCGGTCATGCCGGCGGCGTTTCGGGGGACGCGCCATCCTAGCCGAACTGCAGGGCGTGCGGCCCGCGCGCGCGGCGGCGTCGCGTTCGTTACTTTGTATCGGAACGATCGTCGTCGCCGAGGATGATCCGCGCCGCGCGCTGGTAGCTCCAGTACGCCCAGAACCAGTTGAGCAGCACCACCAGGCGGTTGCGGAAACCGATCAGGAAGAACACGTGCGCGGTGAGCCAGAACCACCACGCCAGCAGGCCGGACAGTTTCAGGCGACCGAAATCGACCACCGCGGCCATGCGGCCGATCGTGGCGAGGTTGCCGTAGTCCCTGTAGACGAATGGCGTCGTCGCTTGGCCCGACAGCCGCGCGCGGATCGACTGCGCCACGTGCCGGCCCATCTGCTTGGCCGCGGGCGCGACGCCGGGCACGGGCCTGCCGTCCTGCTGCAGCGAGGCGAGGTCGCCGGCGACGAAGATGTCGGGATGGCCGGGCACGGTGAGGTCGGGCAGCACCGGCACGCGGCCGGCCCGGTCGAGCTCGACGCCGAGCGTGCGGCCGAGCGGCGAGGCCGCGACGCCCGCGGCCCAGACCACGGTCTTCGCCGGCACGAAGGTCTCGCCGAGGCGGTAGCCGTCGGCGGTGATGTCGGCGACCGGCGTGCCGGTGGCGACTTCGACGCCGAGCTTCTCCAGCTGCCGCCGTGCCTTCTCCGACAGATCCTCGGGGAACGAGGACAGCACGCGCGGCCCGGCCTCGACCAGGCGCACGCGCGCCTGCGCCGGATCGATGTTGCGGAATTCGTCCTTCAGCGTGTGCCGCGCGATCTCGGCCAGCGTGCCGGCGAGCTCGACGCCGGTCGGGCCGCCGCCGACGACGGCGAAGCTGAGCCAGGCCTCGCGTTCGGCGGGATCGCCCGCGGCCTCGGCGCGCTCGAACGCGAGCAGCAGCTTGCGGCGCAGGTCGAGCGCATCGTCGAGCGTCTTCAGTCCCGGCGCGTGCGCGGCCCAGTGGTCGTTGCCGAAGTAGGCGTGGGTGGCGCCGCTGGCGAGCAGCAGGAAGTCGAAGGCGATCGTGCCGCCGCCGTCCAGCACCACGCGCTTGCCGTCGGCATCCACGCGCGCCACCATCGCCATGCGCACCTCGACGTTCCGCTGCCGGCGCAGGATGTGGCGCAATGGCGCGGCGATGTCCGGCGCGGACAGGCCGGCGGTCGCGACCTGGTAGAGCAGGGGCTGGAACAGGTGGTGGTTGCCGCGGTCGAGCAGGGTGATGCGCACCGGCGCCGACGCCAGCGCCCGCGTCGCCCAGAGGCCGGCGAAGCCGCCGCCGACGACGGCGACGTGGGGCATGGAGTCGGTCATGCCGCGATTATCTCAGGATGCCGGCAAAGGCGCGTGCGCCCGCGCAGGAGATCGCAAGACACCTGAAAGCCGTCATTCCCGCAAAGCCGTCATTCCCGCGAAGGCGGGAACCCAGTGTCTTTAGCTTTTCATGCACTGAAAGACGCTGGGTTCCCGCCTTCGCGGGAATGACGGTGTTGTTTTTCCGGTGTGTGTCAGGCGGCTGCGGCGTGCGGGCAAGCAAGCCGCGCGCGCGTCAGCCGATCTTCGCCGCAAGCTGCGCCTCCAGCTTGCGCTGGTCGGCGGCGAAGTTGCGGATGCCCTGGGCGAGTTTTTCGGTCGCCATCGCGTCCTCGTTGTGCTGCCAGCGGAAGCCGGCCTCGTCGAGCGCGGCCGGCTTGGCGGCGCGCTCGCCGGCATCGGCCAGGGCGCGTTCGACCGGTGCATCGGAGGCCTCCAGCGCGGCCAGCAGGTCCGGCGAAATGGTCAGCCGGTCGCAGCCGGCCAGCGCCAGCACTTCCCCGGTGTTGCGGAAGCTCGCGCCCATCACCACGGTGTCGTAGCCGTGGCGCTTGTAGTACTGCCAGATGCCGGTGACCGATTGCACGCCCGGGTCGTCCTGCGGCGTGGCCGGCTTGTCCATGCCGTTGGCGAGGTGCCAGTCGAGGATGCGGCCGACGAAGGGCGAGATCAGGAACACGCCGGCCTCGGCGCAGGCCACCGCCTGCGCGAACGAGAACAGCAGGGTCAGGTTGCAGTGGATGCCTTCGCGCTCCAGCCGCTCGGCGGCGCGGATGCCTTCCCAGGTCGAGGCGGTCTTGATCAGCAGGCGGTCGCGGCCGATACCGGCGGCGTCGTACAGCTCGACCAGCCGGTGCGCCTTGGCGATGGTGGCCTCGGTGTCGAAGCTCAGCCGTGCGTCGACCTCGGTGGAGACGCGGCCCGGGATCAGCTTGAGGATCTCGCCGCCGATCGCCACCGCCAGCCGGTCGCAGGCGTCGCTGACCTTCGCCTCGCCGCTGCCGGTGGCCTTGGCCACCGCTTCGTCGAGATGGCCCGCGTAGGCGGGCAGCGACGCGGCCTTGAGCAGCAGCGACGGGTTGGTGGTCGCGTCCATCGGCTTGAAGCGGGCGATGGCCTCGATGTCGCCGGTGTCGGCGACGACGGTGGAAAGGGCGCGGAGCTGTTCGAGCTGGGTCGGCATGCGGGCGTGGGGTCGGGAGCGGAAAATGCCGCCTATTGTCGCGCATCCGGCCGCGCCTTGCCGCAATGGTTTCAGCCCGTACCGTCGCGGTCGATCAGCGAGGACGCGCGCGTGTCGGGCATCCGCAGGTAGACCAGCAGCGAGCAGCCGATGCAGGCGGTGACGTACCAGAAGAAGCCGCGCTCGTGGCCGATGTCCTTGAACCACAGCGCCACGTACTCGGCGGTGCCGCCGAACAGCGCCACCGTCAGCGCGTAGGGCAGGCCGACGCCGAGGGCGCGGATCTCGACCGGGAACAGTTCCGCCTTCACCACCGCGTTGATCGCGGTGTAGCCGCTGACGATGACCAGCGCGCCGAGGATCAGCCAGAACGCCTGCGCCGGGCTCGACGCGTCCTGCAGCGCGGACAGGATCGGCCAGGTACACAGCGTGCCGAGCACGCCGAATGCGATCAGCACCGGGCGCCGCCCGATGCGGTCCGACAGCGCGCCGACCACCGGCTGCAGCAGCATGTACACGAACAGCGTGGAGGCGTTGATCAGGCTCGCGGTCTCGCTGGCGATGCCGGCGCTGTTGACCATGAACTTGTGCACGTAGGTGGTGTAGGTATAGAACGCCAGCGTGCCGCCCATGGTCAGGCCGACTACGGTCAGCACCGCGCGCGGATGGCGCATGAGTTCGCGCAGCGTGCCCTGGCGCGCGTTGGTCCGGTCCGAGGCCCCGGCTTCGGCCTTCGCGAACGCCTCGCTCTCGACCATGGTCCGCCGCAGCCACAGCGCCACCACCGCGGCGATCGCGCCTATCACGAACGGGATCCGCCAGCCCCAGTCGCGCAGCTGTTCGTCGGTCAGGAACACGCGCTGCAGCGCGATCAGAACGCCTAGCGCGACCAGGTGACCCATGACGAGCGTGACGTACTGGAAGCTGGACCAGAAGCCGCGGTGCTCGCGCGTGGCGACTTCGCTCAGGTAGGTCGCCGAGGTGCCGTATTCGCCGCCGACGCTCAGCCCCTGCAGCAGCCGCGCCAGCACCAGCAGGATCGGCGCGGCGACGCCGATGCTGGCGTAGCCGGGCGTGCAGGCGATCATCAGCGAACCGGTGCACATCATCACCACCGACAGCATCAGCGCGCGCTTGCGGCCGTGGCGGTCGGCATAGCGCCCCAGCAGCCAGGCGCCGAGCGGGCGCATCAGGAAGCCGACCGCGAAGATCGCCGCGGTCTTGAGCAACTGGCTGGTGCGGTCGCCGCCGGGGAAGAACACCTCGGCGAAGTACAGCGAGAATGCGGCGTAGACGTACCAGTCGTACCACTCGACGAGGTTGCCGACCGAGCCGCTGAAGATGCTGCGCAGGCGTTGCGCGGGCGTCATGGCGGTGCTGGTCGGGGTCTGCATTCGGTGGCCGTGCGCTGTCGGGACGTCCGGATTCTGACCTGTTCCCGCCACGGGAGCACGCCGCGACGCATCGCCGCCGGAACGCATCAAGGCAACGGTGGAAGAAGCCCGGTTTGTCATTCCGAACGCAGTGAGGAATCCCGGAGAATCAGGAGCATGGATTGACCAGCTGCGTTGTTGCAGAGCACTTCTCGCTACGCTCGGAATGACAGTTTTTCAGCGTTGCCTTAATCTGGACGCCGGATCACGTCGGGAATGCCGCCATGGCGGATGTGGAGAAACGGATCGCGCTGCTGATCGACGCGGACAACGCGCCCGCATCGAAGATCGACGCGATCCTCAACGAGGTCGCGCGCCACGGCGTGGCCAACGTGCGCCGCGCCTACGGCAACTGGAAGAATCCCCACATCAAGTCCTGGGAAGCGGTGCTGCACGAGTACGCGATCCGCCCGATCCAGCAGTTCGCGTATTCCTCCGGCAAGAACGCCTCCGACATGGCGATGGTGATCGACGCGATGGACCTGCTGTACGCGGGCAACCTCGACGGTTTCGCCATCGTGTCGAGCGATGCCGACTTCACGCCGCTGGTGATGCGCCTGCTGACCGACGGCGTGAAGGTCTACGGCTTCGGCGAGCAGAAGACGCCGATGCCGTTCGTCAACGCCTGCTCCAAGTTCACCTACGTCGAGGCCCTCGCCGTGCCGAGCGTGGAGGCCGGGACCGCGCCCGCGGCCAGCAAGCCCAAGACGCAGAAGCAGCTGCGCGGCGACGCCCGCCTGCTGCAGCTGCTGCGCAGCGCGGTCGAAGCGGCCGGCGACGACGACGGCTGGGCGCACCTGGGCCAGGTCGGGCACCAGATCGGCAACCAGGCCTCGCTGGACCCGCGCAACTACGGCTACCGCAAGCTCAGCGACCTGGTCGAGGCGATCGGGCTGTTCGAGATCCGCCGGCAGGGCCAGATCGTCTACGTGCGCGAGAAGCCGAAGGGCAAGGCCGCGGGCTGATGCCGACGAAATTGTGGGAGCGCCTTCAGGCGCGACCCATTGCGTTCGGCGGGTCGCGGCTGAAGCCGCTCCCACGGCCACTGATCGCGCGCGGTGGATCAGTACAGGTCCACCGGATCGACGTCCAGCGACCAGCGCGCCTTGCGCGCGTCGGGCAACGCGTGGATCGCCGGCAGCGCGGCATCGAGCGCGGCATGCAGCGTGCCGCGCGCAGACGCGGACAGCAGCAGCTGCGCGCGATGCATGCCGGCGCGCCTGGGCATCGGTGCCGGCATCGGTCCGTTGAGGTCGAGCATGAACCCGGTCTCCAGCAGCGCGGCGCGCGCCGCGCGCAGGAACGCCATCGGCGGCTCGGCGTGCTTGGCCTCCGCACGCAGCAGGGCGAGGTGCGCGAACGGCGGGAAGCCGGCGGCTTCGCGCTGCGCGAGTTCGTCGCCGGCGAAGGCGTGGTAGCCGCCTTCGATGAGCGTCGCCAGCAGCGGGTGCTCGGGGTGGTGCGTCTGCAGCAGCACCTCGCCCGCGCGCTGCGCGCGGCCGGCGCGGCCGGCGACCTGGATCAGTAGCTGCGCGAGCTTCTCGTGCGAGCGGAAGTCCGCCGAGAACAGGCCTTCGTCGATGCCGACCACGCACACCAGCGTCAGGTTGGGCAGGTCGTGGCCCTTGGCCAGCATCTGCGTGCCGATGAGGATACCGGGCTGCGTGCCGAGTCCGGCAAGCAGTTTCTCCAGCGCGTCCTTGCGCTGCGTGCTGCCACGGTCGATGCGCAGCACCGGGACGTCCGGACCGGAGCCGGCGCCGAACTTCGCCGCCAGCACCTCCTCGATGCGTTCGGTGCCCGCGCCCTGCGGCTGCAGGCCGAGGCTGGCGCAGTCGGGGCAGGCCGGCGGCGAGGGCTTGCGGTGGCCGCAGTGGTGGCACTGCAGGCGCCGGCCGTGCGCATGCACGGTCATGGGGCGGCCGTAATCAGGCGTGCTGCAGCGCGGGCACTGCGCGCTCCAGCCGCAGTCGTGGCACAGCAGCACCGGCGCGTAGCCGCGGCGGTTCTTGAACACCAGCACCTGGCCGCCGGCGTCGAGCGCGGTGCGGACCGCGTCGAGCATCTGCACCGACAGGCCGGCTTCGAGCGGCCGCTTGCGCACGTCGATGATGCGCACCGCCGGCGGCTTCGCCTCGCCCGCGCGCCGCGACAGGCGCAGGTAGCCATGGCGGCCGCCGGTGGTGGCGTTGTGCAGCGTCTCCAGCGACGGCGTCGCGCTGCCCAGCAGCACGGGGACGTCGAGCGCCTTGCCGCGCACCAGCGCGAAATCGCGCGCGTGGTAGCGGATGCCGTCCTGCTGCTTGTAGCTGCCGTCGTGCTCCTCGTCGACCACGATCAGGCCGGCGTCGGGCAGCGGCGTGAACACGGCCGAGCGCGTGCCGACGATCACCCGCGCCTCGCCGCGCCACGCGGCCGCCCAGGTGCGCGCGCGCTCGCCGTCGTTGAGCCCGGAATGGCTGGCGTGCACCGGCACGCCGAGGCGCGCGCGAAAGCGCGCCAGCAGCTGCGGCGTCAGCCCGATCTCGGGCACCAGCACCAGCGCCTGCTTGCCGCGCGCGAGGCAGTCGGCGATCGCGTGCAGGTAGACCTCGGTCTTGCCGCTGCCGGTGACGCCGTCGAGCAGCAGCGGCGCGAAGCCACGGGCGGCGCGCAGCGTGTCGATCGCCACCTGCTGTTCGTCGTTCGGCAGGGGACCGGGCTGCGGCGCGGGTGCGAGCTGCGAGGCCGGGACCTCGACGCGCTCGGCGTGGCCGCGTTTGGCCAGCGCGCGCGCGGCGGTCCGCCAGTCGTCCATCCATGCGTCGAGCGCGTCTTCGTCCCGCTCGCCTTCGCGCAGCCGTTCGGCGAGCCGGCGCGGCCTCGTGCCGCTGCGCAAACGCGGCAGTGCGGTCGCGCCGGCTTCGGTCAGCCGCCAGGCCCAGGCATGGGTATCGGGCAGCGCTTCGCCGCGGCGCAGCGCTGCGGGCAGGGCGGTGGCCAGCACCTCGCCGAGCGGCGCGTGGGTGTAGCGCGCCAGCCAGCGCAGCGAGTCGAGCAGTTCGCCGTGGAACAGGGGGCGGTCGTCGAGCCGGTCGAGGATCGCGCGCAGCTCCGGCGAGTCGGGTGCGGGCGGATCGATCGCCGCGACCACGCCGACGAGTTCGCGCGGCCCGAAGGGCACGCGCACGCGCCGGCCGATGTCGTCGGCGCCGGCGGGATGGCCGTCCGGCGCGGCGTAATCGAACAGCCGCGGCAAGGGCAGCGGCAGCGCGACCTGGAAGACGGGGGCATCGGGACTGGACACCGCCGAAGTCTAGCGATTGCGTGCCGGTGCCCGGCGACGGCGGCCGTCGTCCGCCGGCGCTTGCCGACTTGCGGGCCAGAGTTGTCCCTCGGTGGACGTTCCGCGCGCAAGTGGATGGCGGACAAGGATTTTCCCCTTATCCACAATTTGTGTGGATAAGTCTGTGCACGAGCACATGCGCACGATGTTTTTGGCCTCGCCGTCCGCGTGAAAGCCCGGCTTGGCGAAAAAAACGCCAAACAGCCATTCCCAAGGAAAATCAAACGCTTGGGCGTGAAACAAAGCTTTCACATACGCGAACAGGGTGCCATGGGCCCCGCATATGACCGTTTCGCGATGCGTGTGCACAACCTTGGCCCGCAAAAGCAGGGGTGGAACAACGAATGAGACGCCCGTCAAGCCCCTGCCGGGGGGTGTGGCGCACGTATCATGGCGCGCGTCGGGCCGCCCCCGGGCCCGCAAACCTGATGGCCGCCCCCCCTTGAACGATCCCGCCGCGGCGCATGCCGCACTGACCGCCTTCCTGCGTGGCGTCGAACGCCGTGGCGCGGTGTTCGCACAGTGGCAGGGCGGGGACGAGGAGAATGGCGACGTGGCGCTGGCCGCCACCTTGCGCGGATTCCGCGAGATGGCCGGCGACATTCCGTTCGCGGAGTGGCCGCGCCGCTTCTGGGCGATGCTGCTGGCCTCGCCCTCGCTGCGGGTACCCGCCCGGGCCGTGACGGCGGATGACGCGCTGGGCCATCTCGCCGGGCTCGGCAGCGGGCCGCGCGCCGCCCTGCTGCTGCGCCTCGTGGCGGGGCTGGCCGAATCCGAGGCCGCCGCGGTGCTCGGCATCGCCCGCCCGACCTATCGCCTGGCCCTGCAGCGTGCGCTGCCGCACCGCGACGACGGCAGCGCGGACCCCGAGGCCTGGCGCGCGCTGTCCAATGCCGCCCAGCGCGCGGTCCGCGCCGTTCCGGGCGAGCGCCTGGAGCGGATCGCGATGCTGCGCGACGGCGTGCGTCCGCGCCAGCGGCAAGCGCATCCGGCCGCCGCGGACACTGGTTCGCGCCGCCGCTGGCTGTGGCCGGCGACGCTGGTGGTGGTCGCGCTCACCGCCACGGCGCTGGCCGCGACGTGGTGGTGGCCGTGGCCGCCGGGACCGGCGGCCGACGGCAGCACCGCCCGCATCCGTACCGAAGCGCTGCCGCCGGCGTCCGCGCCTGCCGCGCAGTTCGATCCCGCGACCGCACTGCAGTCCCACCGCGACCTCGACCTGCTGCTCGCGCAGGCCACCGGCGAGGCCGAAGCGTTCGAGGATCCCGCCTTCGACGCCTGGCTGGTCGACGCGCTGGCGAAAGGCGAGGAGGGCCTGCCCGCGCCGCCCGAAACCTCGGACGCGGACGACAGCCTGCCGGAGCAGTTCGATGCGCCGCGCTGAACGCCGCCGGTGGCTGCCGTGCGCGGCGATGCTGCTGCTCGCCGCGGCCGCTTCCGCGCAGCCGGCGGGCGACGGCGCGCACGCGCTGGCGTCGCTGGCGCCCGCGCAGCGCGAAGCGCTGCAGCGCCGCGTCGCCGAATGGGAGGCCCTGCCGGAAGCGATGCGACGGGAACGGCGCGAGGCCTGGCAGGCGTGGCGCGCGCTGCCCGCGGACGAGCGCGATCGCATGCGCGCCGCGCGCGAGGCCTGGCGGGCACTGCCGGTCGCGGAGCAGCAGGCGCTGCGCACGCGCTTCGATGCGCTCGATGCCGGCATCCGCCGCGGCTGGCTGCTCGGTCCGGTGCTGGGTGCCGACTGGCCGCGGCTGCACGCGCTGTTCGCGCAGGTGCCGCCGGACGAGCGCGAAGCGCTGCTGGAGGCGTTGCGCGCCCTGCCGCCGCAGGCGCGCGCGGACCTGGGCGTACTGGCCCAGCGCACGCCGCCGCAGGATCGCGACGCGCTGCGCAATGAACTGATGTCGCAGCCGCAGGCGCAGCGCGCGGACTGGCTGCGGCGGCGCGTTGCGCCCTGATTGCCAATCGCGTCGGCGCTTGTTTCGGCGCGACGATTCGTTTGACTGAACCCGTGTCGATGTCATCCCGAGCGCAGCGAGGGACCTGCTTTTCCACGCGCCTGGAAAAGCAGATCCCTCCCCCGGATCAAGTCCGGGGTCGGGATGACGAGCATCGGTGTCACCTTGCGTCAGGTGCCAGCGTTTGCGTCAGGCGCCGGCCGGCCGCAGCACGCGCCGCGAGGCGCGGAAGCGGTCGCCGAAGCGGGCGATGCCGTCGGCGCGCATGTGCGTGGCGTGTTCGCGCAGGTAGTCGTCGAGCGCGGCCTGGTCGCGCAGCCGGTAGTGCACGCACAGCGACAGGTGGCCGGCATCCGGCGGCGTCTCGACCACTTCGAACACCTCGGCGCCGGTGAAGCCCGGCAGCGCCAGCATCACCCCGACGTGCGCATCGAGCCAGGCGCGGTAGTCCGCGGCGATGTCGCGGTCGACCTGTACGTTCACTTCATAGAGCACCATTGCGCCGCTCCCGCATGACTACATCCACACCAGGCTCGCGATCGTGGTGAACGCCGCGCCGAAGCTGAGCAGCATCGAATAGCAGAAGCCGATCACCGTGTACTTGAGCAGGGTCATCGTCCAGCCCTGGCCGTACACGCGCTTCTGCATCAGCAGCAGGTAGAGCGGCATCCAGCACCACAGGACGGCCTCGACCAGATCGAACGCGATCTTCAGCGCGCCGCCCTGCGGGGCGAGCCAGTGCTCCAGCGCCATGGTGACGAACACCAGCAGCAGCGCCAGGCAGAGGAAGGCGTGGCTGTGCAGCGCGACGATCAGGTGCTCCATGTACAGCCGGCGCTTGAACAGGTAGGCGAACTTCAGCATCAGCGCGAACAGCGGCAGCAGCACGAACAGCGTCGAGGGAATCGCGCCGAGCAGCGAGTCCTTGAACAGGTCGGGGTCTTCCTGCAGCCGGCTGATGTTCTTCTCGGTGCGCGCGACCTGCCGGTTGACCCAGTCGTTGGCGAACTGCGGCAGCCAGCCGATGCGGATCGGGTTCTTCACCGGGTCCCAGGGCTCGCTGCCGCCGAAGTTGAGCCTGTGCAGGCGCGGTATCGGCGGCGGACCGCCGCTCTCCTCGGCCTGGCGGAACGCGGCAATGCGTTCGTCTGCCTGCGCCCGGATCGCCCTTTCGCTGATGCGCAGCGCGTTCTCGGCCGCGCGCAGGCCGGCGGAAGCGCCGCGCCCGCCGCCGGTTTCGGCGGCCTTCTCGGCCTCGAGCTCCTGGCGCGAGGTGGCCAGTTCGGCCAGCACCTTGTCGCGCGCCTGCTCCACCTCGGCGATGTTGCGCGCGGTCTCGATGCCGCTGTCGCCGCCGAACTGGACCGGATTGTCGCTGCCGAAGCTGATGACCAGCTTGCCGACGAAGAAGGTGACGATGGCAAGGAAGAAGAACAGCCGGAACGGGCTGACGTAGCGGACGCGGCGCCCGGCGAGGTACTCGAGCGTGAGATACCCGGGCCTGGCCAGCAGCGGCCAGACGGTGCGCGGCGTGCGCGAGTCCCATTCGAAGACGCTGTCGAGGACGTCGCCGACCAGGCTGGAGAAGTGCCTCACCAGCCCCTTCACCGGCTGGCCGCAGGCGTAGCAGTGTTCGCCCAGCAGCGGCGTGCCGCAGTTGGCGCAGTCGCCGCGCGGTTCGGGTGCGGTGGGCAGGGCTGGCGGGACTACTGGCGGGTCGGACGGTGTCGTCATCGGCGTTCCGGGCGGGTGCGGTTAAGATACCGGCCGCCGCCGACCCGGCGCCAGCGCGCGACACTGGATCGCTGCCGGCCGCAGTCGCGCTTCTCCCCGCCATGTCTCCGCCCGCCCCGCCTGCGCGCTTCCGCAATGAAGTGCGCACCACCGCCGTGCTCGCCGCGCCCCTGGTCGCCGGACACCTCGCCACCGGCCTGATCGGCTTCGTCGACAACGTGATCGCCGGGCGCCACGGCACCAATACGCTGGCCGGCGTGGCGGTCGGCACGGCGATGTTCTGGCTGCCGATGATGGTGCCGATGGGCACGCTGATGGCGCTGCCGCCGTCGGTGTCGCAGCTCGACGGCGCCGGTCGCCGCGCCGAGGTCGGGCCGCTGTTCCGGCAGGCGCTGTGGTTGTCGCTGGCGCTGGGCGCGCTGCTGTTCGCCTTCCTCACCCTGTCCGAACACGCGCTGGCGCCGATGGGCATCGCGCCCGAGGTGCGTCCGGCGGCGACCGCGTTCCTGCACGGCATCCGCTGGGGCATCCCGGCGCTGACGCTGTATTTCTGCATGCGCTACCTGTGCGACGGCCTGCACTGGACGCTGCCGACGATGGCGTTCGGATTCGGCGGACTGCTGGTGCTGCTGCCGCTGGGCTATGCGCTGACCTTCGGCGCGTTCGGGCTGCGCGAGCGCGGCGCGGGCGGGCTCGGCCTGGCCTCGGCGATCATGATGTGGATGCAGGTGCTCGGTTTCCTCGCCTATCTGGCGCGCGCGCGCCGGTTCGAGGCGCTGAAGCTGTTCGAGCGCTTCGACCCGCCGCGCTGGCGCGAGATCTCGGTGTTGCTCAGGACCGGCCTGCCGATCGGCGTGACCGTGGCGATGGAAGGCGGGCTGTTCATCGTGACCGCGCTGCTGATCGGCCGCATCGGCGAACTGGAGGTGGCCGCGCACCAGATCGCGATCAACGTCGCCTCGCTGTGCTTCATGATCCCGTTCGGCGTGGCCGAGGCGACCACGGTGCGGGTCGGCCACGCGGTCGGCAGCGGTCGCGGCTCGTTCGGCGTGCGCCGCGCCGCGCTGGCGGGCTTCGTCCTGGTGCTGGCGACGCAGGCGCTGTCGGCGACGGTGCTGCTGGGTGGGCACGAGGCCATCGCCGGCATCTACACGCGCGACCTGGCGGTGGCGTCGCTGGCGGGCACGCTGCTGCTGTTCGCCGCCGCGTTCCAGTTCCCCGACGGGATCCAGGTGCTGTCGGCCGGCGCGCTGCGTGGGCTCAAGGACACCCGCGTGCCGATGTTCATCGCCGCGTTCGCCTACTGGGGCGTGGGCATGCCGCTGGGCGCCGGCCTCGGGCTGGGCCTGGGCTGGGGACCGCGCGGGATGTGGCTGGGGCTGATCGCCGGCCTGCTGGTCGCGGCGGTGCTGATGGCCTGGCGGTTCGTGCGCAGCAGCCGGCGCGCGTCGACGGTCGCCGTGCCACCCGGGCGGGTGACCAACGGGGCATGAAAACACCGCGGTTGCCGGGTACTCTGGCCATCCGGAACAGGGAGTTTTCGCCCAAATGAGTCAAACCAACACGCGCGGTCCGCTGCTGCGCGCCATCGTCGGCGTCTGGGACGGCATGAACTTCGTCCGCCGGCTGGTCCTGAACCTGCTGTTCTTCTTCCTGCTGCTGCTGATCCTGGTGGCGCTGGCCGGCGGCAGGGGCGGGGTCAAGCCGCTGCAGGCGCGCACCACGCTGGTGATCGCGCCCGAGGCGCAGCTGGTCGAGCAGTACACTTCCGACCCGGTCAGCCGCTCGCTGCAGGCGAGCTTCGGCCAGGGACCGGCGGAAGTGCAGATGCGCGACGTGCTGCGCGTGCTGGAGGCGGCGAAGGACGACAAGAACATCGAGCGCGTGCTGCTGCGCGTGGACCGCATGGCGTTCTCCGGCTTCGCCTCGATCCGCGAGATCGGCGCCGCGATCCAGGCGCTGCGCGAGTCGGGCAAGCAGGTGGTCGCGTTCGGCGAACGCTTCACCCAGGGCCAGTACCTGCTGGCGGCGCAGGCCGACGAGGTCTACCTCGACCCGCAGGGAGAGGTGATGCTGCTCGGCCTGAGCGGCTACCGGCAGTTCTACCGCGAGGGCCTGCAGGACAAGCTCGGCATCGACATGCACCTGTTCAAGGTGGGTGAGTACAAGTCCGCCGCCGAGCCCTTCATCCGCGACGACGCCTCGCCCGAGTCCAAGGAAGCCGACCTGTTCTGGCGCGGCGACGTGTGGCAGCGCTACCTCGCCGACGTCGCGCGCCTGCGCAAGACCACGCCCGAGGCGCTGACCGCGAGCATCGAGTCCCTGCCCGAGGGCATCGCCGCGGTCGAGGGCGATTCGGCGCAGTATGCGGTGCGGCAGAAGCTCGTCGACGGGCTGAAGACCCGCGAGGACGTGGAGAACCTGCTCGTCGAGCGCGGCGCGGCGGACGAGGACGCCAGCGGCGGTTTCCGCCAGGTCGGCTTCTTCGACTACCTGCGCCATGCCGAAGGTCCGGCGGCCGCGGCAGACCGGCGGCCGCAGGTGGCGGTGGTGGTGGCGGAAGGCAACATCGTCGAGGGCCGCCAGCCGCCGGGCACGATCGGCGGCGACTCCACCGCCGCGCTGCTGCGCGAGGCGCGCGAGGACGACAACGTCAAGGCCGTGGTGCTGCGCGTGAACTCGGGCGGCGGCTCGGCGTTCGCCTCGGAGCTGATCCGCCGCGAGATGCTCGGCCTGAAGGCGGCCGACAAGCCGGTCGTGGTGTCGTTCGGCGACGTCGCCGCGTCGGGCGGCTACTGGATCAGCATGGACGCCGACCGCATCTACGCCGATCCGTCGACGATCACCGGCTCGATCGGCATCTTCGGCCTGGTGCCGACCTTCCCGCGCGCGCTGGAGAAGATCGGCGTCCATACCGACGGCGTCGCCACCACGCGCATGGCCGGCGCGTTCGACCTCAGCCGTCCGCTTTCGCCGGAAGTGGGGCAGGTGATCCAGTCCTACATCGACAAGGGCTACCGCGACTTCATCACCCGCGTCGCGCAGGGCCGCAAGCGCACGCCGGAGCAGGTGGACGAGATCGCGCGTGGCCGCGTGTGGACCGGCACGCAGGCCAGGGAGCGCGGGCTGGTCGACGAGTTCGGCGGTGTCCAGGCCGCGGTCGCGGATGCCGCGGCGCGCGCGAAGCTGGGCGAGCCCGGCGACTGGCGCGTGCGCTACGTCGAGCGCGCGGCGACGCCGTTCGAACGCTGGTTCAGCGGGTTCGTGCAGGGCCGCATCGGCCAGGCCTGGCTGAGGGATTCCGACCTCGCGCAAACGCTGCTGGCGCGCGCTGCGCCGCAGGCCGAGCGCGACCTGCGCATGCTGGAGCAAGTGCTCAAGACCCAGGACGGCGCGCCGGTGAAGGTGCTGGCGCACTGTTTCTGCGGGCTCTGACGCGGGAAGCGCGGCGACGGGAAGAGCCCGGCGGTCGCCGGGCTTTTTGGTTCTTTTCAAGTCCGCGGCGTGCTTCCATCCCTGCATGGCATAGGTCGCGACGAAGGCAGATCCCTCATTGGTCCTGTGGGAAACCCCCGGCTTTGCCGGGGGATACTTACTTCATTCGGGATGACAGCCGCGGCCGGCAGCAGCAGCCTCGCCTCGCTGCGCGACGAGGCACGACTCAGCGCTTCACGTCCAGCCGCTCGCCGCGCACCAGCGCCATCACCTCATCGGCGTCGCACAGGTTGAAGTCGCCCGGCACCGCGTGCTTCAGGCAGCCGGCGGCGTGGCCGAAGCGCAGGCTGTCGGCGTCTTCCCATCCCGACGCCAGGCCGTGCAGCACGCCGGCGGCGAAGGCATCGCCGCCGCCGATGCGGTCGACGATCGACGGCAGTTCGCGATCCTCGACGCGGTGCAGCTCGCCGTCGCGCGTGGCCATCAGCGCGCCGAGTGCGTGGTGGTCGACGCTGGCCTGCGCACGCACGGTGCAGGCGATGCGCTGCAGGCGCGGGAAGGCGTCGAAGGCACGCCGCGCAGCGATCGCGAAGCGCTGCTCGTGGGTATCCGTGGAAGCGTCGCTCGCGCCCAGCACGACGTCGATGTCGCGATGGTCGGCGAAGGCGATCTCGGCGCCTTCCAGCAGCGGGTGCAGGATCGCCGCCGGATCGCCGTCCCAGGCCGCCCACAGTTTCAGCCGGAAGTTGCCGTCGAACGAAACGCGCACGCCCCGCGCGACGGCGGCGCGGACCGCGTCCGTGGCCGCGGCGGCGGTTGCCGCGCCCAGTGCCGGGGTCACGCCCGAGACGTGCAGCCAGCCGGCGCCGCGCAGCAGCGCCGGCCAGTCGTAGCCGACGGCCGGTGCCTGCGCGAACGCCGAATCGGCGCGGTCGTACAGCACCTCGCTGGGGCGATGCCCGGCGCCGGTGGCGAGGAAATACAGCCCCATGCGCCCCTCGGCGAGTCGCACGGCCCGAGTATCGACCCCGTGCCGGCGCAGTTCCCCCAGCGCTGCGTGGCCCAGCGCGTTGTCGGCCACGGTGCCGAGCATGGCCACCTCGTGCCCGAAGCGCGCCAGCGACACCCCGACGTTGGCCTCGGCGCCGCCGATGTGGACCTCCAGCCGGGGCGACTGCAGCAACAGTTCCCGCCCGGGCGCCGCCAGGCGCAGCAGCACTTCACCGAAACAGACGATTCGAGCGGACATGGGTACTCCCGTTGGTTCCCCGCATCATCGACCAGTCATGGGTCCGGGCGCTTTTTGCGCCGCAGCATGCTTGCCGGGCAAGGTTTTGTTAGGGTTTTGACCAGCGGTGTCATTCAGGCCGCCGGGCACCATCTCAAACACACGCATACAGTCAGGCGCCGCAACGGCCTATGTCTGACTTCACTGGAGGGGAAATTATGCAAGCTGTCCGACAGAGAAAAAAGACACCGGTTACCTTGCTGGCGGTGTCGATCGGTTTCGCGCTGCAGGCGCAGGCCCTCGTGGCCATGGCCCAGGAGGCGGAGCAGGCGATCGAAGCGCCGACCGCGGTGTCTGCCGAAGACGCACAGACGCTCGACACCATGGTCGTGACCGGCTACCGCGCCAGCCTCGAGAAGGCGCTCGACATCAAGCGCGGCGAAGCCGGCGTGGTCGACGCGATCGTGGCCGAGGACATCGCCGACTTCCCCGACCTCAACCTCGCCGAATCGCTGCAGCGCATTCCCGGCGTGTCGATCACCCGCGATGGCGGCGAGGGCCGCAATATCTCGGTGCGCGGCCTCGGGCCGCAGTTCACCCGCGTGCGCATCAACGGCATCGAGGCGCTCGCGACCGGCGGCGGCACCGATACCGCCGGCGGCGTCAACCGCGGCCGCGGCTTCGACTTCAACACCTTCGCCTCGGAACTCTTCAGCCAGCTGGTGGTGCGCAAGACCTCGGCCGCGGAAGTCGAGGAAGGCTCGCTCGGCGCTACCGTCGACCTGCGCACCGCGCGTCCGTTCGACTACGACGGCTTCACCCTCGCCGTCGGCGGCCAGGCCAGCTACAACGACCTGCTGGAGGAGACCAACCCGCGCGGCACCTTCCTGATCAGCAACACCTTCGCCGACAACAAGCTCGGCGCGCTGCTGTCGGTCGCCTACACCGACCGCAAGGTGATCGAGGAAGGCTCCGACTCGGTGCGCTGGTGGACGGCGCAGGGCGGCACCAACTTCTTCAACCCGGCTTCCCCCTACGCGGCCGCGCTGGATCCGAACGTGTTCCACCCGCGAATCCCGCGCTACAACGTGTACGTGCACGACCAGCAGCGCGTGGGCGTGACCGGCTCGCTGCAGTTCAAGCCGAACCCGGACACCGAACTGGCGTTCGACGCGCTGTACGCGCGCTTCGACGCCAACCGTTACCAGGACAACATCAACGCGGTGTCGTTCAGCCGCACCAGTGCCGACGGCAAGCAGAACACCCTGGTGCTCGACGGCGAGATCGACAGCCGCGGCAACCTGGTCTACGGCGTGTTCGACAACGTCGACATCCGTTCGGAAGGGCGCTACGACGAACAGACCACCGACTTCCTGCAGTGGAGCTGGGAACTCAAGCACCGGTTCAGCGACACGTTCTCGGTCAGCGCGGTCGTGGGCAACGTGCGCTCGACGTACGACAACCCGGTCCAGACCACGGTCATCATGGACAAGTTCGACGTCGACGGCTACTCGTGGGACTACCGCGGCAACAGCCGCCTGCCGGTGTTCGGCTACGGCGGCTTCGACCCGCTGGACCCGAACGGCTGGACGCTGGCCGAAGTGCGCCTGCGCCCGCAGTGGACGCGCAACGAATACGATGCGGCGCAGGTCGACTTCAACTGGGCCGCGTCGCCGTACTTCAGCCTCAAGGGCGGCGTGCACCACAAGGACTACACCTTCCAGTCGCGGGAATGGCGCCGTTCCAACGAGCTGACCGTGCCGGCGATGAGCAGCGAGACGCTGGCGGGCCTGCTGCGCGAGTTCGGCACCTACGGCATCGGCGCCGGCGGCATCAACCGCTGGCTGGTGCCGGACGTGGGCGCGTTCCAGGACGCGCTCGGCATCCACAACGGCAGCGGTATCTACGAGGTCTACGACGACCTGTCGTCGCTCGCGGCCAACAACCGCACGGTCAACGAGCGCAGCCTGGGTTACTACGTGCAGGGCGATTTCAACTTCGACCTCGGTAGCATCCCGGTGCGCGGCAACGTGGGCGTGCGTCGCGTCGACACCGACCTCACCAGCGACGGTTGGTCCTTCGTCGGCGGCGTGCCCGTGCCTACCCGCGTCACCCACAGCTACAGCGACACGCTGCCGTCGCTGAACATCGCCGCAGAGATCACGCCCGAGTTCGTCGTGCGCCTGGCGGCCGCGGAGGTGATGACCCGGCCGAACCTCGGCTTCCTCAACCCGGGCGCGACGGTCAGCGCCTCGGGCGGTGCGTTCACGGTCAACACCGGCAATCCGCGGCTCGAGCCGTTCCGCGCCAAGACCCTCGACCTGAACCTCGAGTGGTACTTCAGCAACGAGGCCCTGCTCTCGCTCGGCCTGTTCTACAAGGACATCGACAGTTACATCCAGACTTCGCGCGAAAGCCGCCCGTACAACACCTCGGGCCTGCCCAACGAACTGCTGGACGGCACCATCGCCACCCCGAACGACATCTTCACCTTCAACCAGCCGCTCAACACTCCCGGCGGCGAACTGCGCGGCTACGAGCTGAGCTACCAGCAGCCGTTCACCTTCCTGCCCGGCATCTGGCAGGACTTCGGCGTGCAGCTCAACTACACCTATGTTGAATCGGACATCCAGTACCTGAACTCGGCCGGCGTGCCGACGGTGAAGGGACCGATGGTGGGCCTGTCCGAGAACGCCTGGAACGCGACGGTGTACTACGACAATGGCAAGTTCTCCGCGCGCGTGTCGGCCGCCTATCGCGACGAGTTCGTCAACACCATCCCGGGCCGCGAAGGAAGCGACATCGAGGCGACATCCGAGTTCACCACGGTCGACGCTTCGCTGTCCTACAAGCTGACCGACAGGCTGACCCTCTCGCTGGAAGGCCTGAACCTGACCGACGAGTGGACCGACATGTGGATGGACAGCGTCGGCGACCGTTCGATCGCGTACACGCACACCGGCCGCCAGTACATGGTCGGCTTCCGCTACAAGTTCTGACCGCACGACGCCGTGCCGGCGCGGATTCCGCGCCGGCACGGAACGTCCACAGGGAACGGGCCGGCGCCAGCGGCGCCGGCGGAACGGGGGGATCCTTCGCAAGAGGAGATCCACATGAAGCACGCCAGGCATGTCCTGCCGGTCGTCCTGTGTCTCGCCGCATCCGCCATGCCTTCGATGGCGGCATCGCCATCCAACCTCGGCCGGCAGCCGCTGCCCGCGGGCGACGGCTGGGCCAGCCTGCCCACCGACGCATTACCGCGCGGGACCACCGGCGGCTCCGATGCATCCCCGTCGCGCGTGCATCGCGTGCGCAGCCGCAACGAACTGGTCGCGGCGCTGGCGTATCCCGACGCCACGCCGAAGATCGTCGAGATCGAAGGCACGATCGACGCCAACGTCGACGCCGACGGCAATCCGCTGCAGTGCAGCGACTATTACCGCGACGATCCGGAGACCGGCACGCCGTACTCGCTCGAGGCGTTCCTCGCCGCCTACGATCCGGAGACCTGGGGACGGGTGAATCCCAGCGGTCCGCTGGAGCGCGCGCGCGCGGCGTCGGCGTCGGCGCAGCAGTCGCGCGTGCGCATCCGCATCCCGGCCAACACCACCATCGTCGGCGTCGGCGGCAACGCCCGCGTGCGTGGCGCGTGGTTCGACATCCGTCCCGGCAGCACCAGCGGCAACGAGCCGATGAACGTCATCATCCGCAACCTCGCGTTCGAGGACAGCTTCGACTGCTTCCCGCAGTGGGCGCCGACCGATGGCGCGCAGGGCAACTGGAACGCGCTGTACGACAGCATCTCGGTGCGCAACGCGACGCACGTGTGGATCGACCACAACAGCTTCGCCGACATCGAGACCGACGACGAGCTCATGCCGACCTACTTCGGCCGGCTCTACCAGGTGCACGACGGCTTCCTCGACGTCACCAACGAGTCCGACCTGGTCACGATCTCGTGGAACCACTTCCGCAACCACGACAAGGCGATGCTGGTCGGCTCCTCCGACGGCGCCACCGCCGACCGCGACAAGCTGCGGCTGACCCTGCACCACAACCTGTTCGAGGACCTCGGCCAGCGCGTGCCGCGCGTGCGCTACGGGCAGGTCCATGTCTACAACAACGCCTATGTCGTCAGCGACGCCGGCGCCGGGCGCTACGGCTACAGCTGGGGCGTTGGCGTCGAATCGCAAATCTTCGCCGAGAACAACCATTTCCGCGTGCCGGCGGCGGTCACGCCCGACCTGTTCATCGACCGATTCAACGGCACCCGCATCCATGTCGCCGGGACTTACGTGAACGGGGTGGCGGCGCGCAACGCGGTCGACGTGCTGGCGGCGTTCAACGCGGCCAACGGCGACACCCTGGCCGCAGGCGTCGACTGGGTGCCCGGCCTGCACGGGCCCGTGGCGCCGACGTCGAAGGTGCCGGCGATGGCCGCGCGCGAGGCGGGCACGTTCGATTGAACGCGTGCGTGGCGCCATGCGGGTCGGTCGGTACAGGCATCTACCGGCCGTGTCCCGCATGGCGGCACCGGGCCCGGATCATTCTTGACTCAGCCGTCTGCATTTCCGTCGTCCCCGCGAAGGCGGGGATCCAGTGTCCCGGCTCGTGCTCTCGGGCGTAACACTCCGGGCGACCGGCGCTTCGCACTGTTGAAAAGCGCACCGGGCATGCGCCGGGATGACGGAATTCAAGCTGTAGGGGATCGATACGAGAATGTTCGGTTCTTCGCCCGGGTGCGTGGATGAGGGAGGGCTTGTCGGCTTGCGGATGGGCGGTCGTCGCGGGCCCACCCCCACCCCAACCCTCCCCCGCGAAGCGGGGGAGGGAGCCAAAGCACCCGTCGGTCGCTTGCACGCCGGGCCTGCGCCAACCAAGCCCCCCTCCCCCGCTTCGCGGGGGAGGGTTGGGGTGGGGGCAACCGGCAGCAGCACCTCTCGCTGCTTCGACAGGACAGTTGTTCAGGGGTCACTACAAGGTGCCGCGCTGGATGAACGGTGCGCGCCGGTAGAGGCGGCGTTCGCCGCCGCGCGGATCGTCTTCCATACGCGGCGTGGCGCCGAACACCATCGTCTCGCGACGTTCGAGGGAATAGGGCGCCCAGTCCGCAGTAGCGCCGCCGCGCGGATCGCCGCTGCGCGCGAAGGCGATCAGGGCGCCGTTCATCGCGTCGGCGACGCCCTGCGCGGCGTCGGACGCGCCCGTGCGCGAGCCGGGTTGCGTGATGTTGTCGAACACCAGCGGGATGTCGAGGGTGTGGAAGGCGCGCAGGCGTTCGCCTTCCTCGCCCGGCGGATGCCAGTCGAGCTGGTAGGCCCAGGTGTTGCCGTGGCCGTCGCGGGCGCGCGCCTCGAGTTCCTCCACCGCGCCGCGCCAGGAACGGCCGGCGGTGGTGGCGGCGAAGAACACCTCGCTGGGCGAGTAGTCGGGATACATCCGCCGATACTCGGCGATGACCACGCCGGGCTCGATGTCGACGTACTGCTGCGCGCGCAGCTTCGCCGGCAGCGTGTCCCAGTCGAGCGCGAAGTTGTCCAGGTCGTTGCCGAGGAAGGCGCGCGTCTCGTCGCGGGTATTGCCGATCACCATCGGGACATGCGCCGACTGCGGGGGCGCGTCCGGCCAGAACGGATGGCGCGGCAAGTGGTTGCCATCCATCACCGGGCCGAAGTAGAGCGCCGTGTCCTCGATGCGCGAGGGATCGCGCAGCGACTGCGCCTGCAGCAGCACGTCGACCGGCAGCCTGCGCAGCGCGTCGACATCCGTCGGCGCCAGGCCGAGTGCGTCTAGGTAGATGCGCGCGCGGCCGTCGGCGGCGCGCGGACCGGCGGCGGTGACCTGCTGGCCGCTCATCGTCCAGGTGCGGTGGAACAGGCCGCGCGCGGCGGGCATGGCCATCAGCGTGGCGATCTTGGCGCCGCCGCCGGACTGGCCGAACACGGTGACGTTGCCGGCGTCGCCGCCGAACTCTGCGGCGTGTTCGCGCACCCAGTGCAGCGCCTGCACCAGGTCGAGCTGTCCGACGTTGCCCGAGGCGGCGTACTCCGCTCCCGCGATGCCGGCCAGGTGCAGGTAGCCGAAGGCGTTGAGGCGATGGTTGACGGTGACCACGACCACGTCGTCGCGCAGGCACAGGCGCGTGCCGTCGTACAACGGGTCGCTGCCGGAACCGGTGTTGTAGCCGCCGCCGTGGATGTAGACCAGGACCGGACGCCTGCCGCCATCGCGCAACGCCGGCGTCCAGACGTTGAGGAACAGGCAGTCCTCGCTGCCCGGTCCCTTGTCGCCGCGCTGCGGGGCCGATGCGGCGTAGTCGAGCGCGTCGCGTACGCCGCGCCAGCGGGATTCCTGCGTCGCCGGCAGGAAGCGCCGCGGCGCGGTGTCGGCGCCGTAGGGGATGCCGCGGAACACGTGCACGCCGCGTTCGCGCACGCCGGCGATGCGTCCGCCGCGCACGCGTGCGATCGCGTGCGACGCGGAAGGCGCGGCGAGGATGGCGCCCGGGATCAGGGAGGCCGCACCCGTGAGCGCAGCCTGCCGCAGGAACTGCCGCCGCAACGGCTCCATGCCGCCGCCGTCAGCGCAGCGGCTCGCCGCGCTCGTAGCCGGCGTGCGGTTCCATCGTGTCGAGGTTCCATTCCGCCTCGACGAAGGGCTTGCGGGTCTGCGCGTACTGCGGATAGCCGCCGACCTCGTCCTGGCTGTCGATGATCTCGCCGCGGCCCTCGATCACGTCGGCGACGATGCGGCGGTCGATCGGGTCGCGGTTCCAGGGCGTGGCGCCGGCCTTCTCGATCACCGAGTCCTGCACCTGCGCCGAGGGCAGCAGCGCCACGCCGAACGGCAGCGCGGGCGGCGTCCGCAGCCGGTTCACCTTCACCGGCGTCGTGGTGTAGCGGCCGATCTCCGGGATGGTCGCTTCGCCGATCACGTCCACCGCCAGGTTGTCGTCGAGGTACAGGTCGACGTCGCCGGAGCCGCCGATCATGAACAGGGCGAGCTTCTTCGTGTCGTGGCCGGCGCGCAGCACGTTGCCGCGCAGGATCATCGTGCCGGTGGCGTATTCGTGGCCCAGCCATTCCTCGGCGATCAGGTTGTAGTGCGCCGCGCGCGCGCCGGGGTTGTAGATCAGGTTGTTGAGCACCTGGCCGCCCACGCCGCCCTTGAACAGCGGGTTGCGCTCGTAGTTGTGCGCGTACAGGTTGCCGACGATCAGCACGTCCTGCACGTGGTCGTGCACCAGCGTGCCCTTGGAGTGCTCGCCCTTGCCGTGGCTGGCGTAGGCCAGCCCTTCGGCGATGAGGTTGTTGCTGAAGGTGATGCGGCGCGAGGTGCCCTTGCGGAAGTCTTCCAGCGTCGTGCCGCCGTCGATGAAGCGCGTGCCGGACGCGGACAGGCCTTCGTCGGTGCCCCAGGTCAGCGAGCAGTGGTCGACGATGACGTTTTCGGCGCGCACGGTGGAGATCGCGTCGAAGTCCACGCCGGCGAGCTTCGGCTTGCCGGCATCGCCCGGGCGCACGCGGATGTGGCGCACGATCACGTCGTGGGTGGCGATGTCGATGCCGCCGCGGACCAGGGTGATGCCCGGCGCCGGCGCGGTCTGGCCGGCGATGGTGAGGAAGGGTTCGGTGATGCGCAGCGTCTGTACGCCGAGGTCGATCACGCCGCCGACCTCGAACACCACGATGCGCGGGCCCTTGGCCTCGACCGCGGCGCGGAACGAGCCGGGGCCGTCGCCGGCCAGGGTGGTCACGCGCAGGATCTGCCCGCCGCGCCCGCCCGGGGTATGCGCGGCCCAGCCCTGGGCGCCGGGGAAGGCGAGGGGTTCGGCGGCGGCGGCCTGCAGGGGCGCGGCCAGGCACAGCAGGCAGGCGAAGGTGGTCAACCAAGCGGAAAGGCGGCGGATCGGGGGCATGCGGGCGGCTCCATCGGGATCTGGGTGTGCGGCCGGGGCAGAATGTCCACCGGTTTGCCGCACTGCACATTGAAGATGACACCGGTTTACCTTACAAGGACATCCGGCCTGCGGCGATCTGCACCGCAACATCATCCGGAGGGGGCTTGAGCAGCGAGACGGAAACATCGACGGGGGCGGCCGGGACGGCCGCGGAGGGCGCCGGCATCGCCGGGGCCTTCGTTCGGGCACGCCTGCAGGGCGCGTCGCTGCCGGGGTTCCCGGGGACGATCCCGGCGGACCTGGAGGCGGCCTACCGGGTCCAGGACCTGGCGATCGCGAGCTGGCCCGACCGCGTGGTCGGCTGGAAGGTCGGCTACATCGCCGAAGGCCGGCGCGACGCGTCCGGGGACGACCGCCTGCTCGGGCCGATCTTCGCGCGCCAACTCCACGTCGGCGCGGGCACGACGGCGTTCCCGGTGTTCGTCGGGGGCTTCGCCGCGATCGAGGCCGAGTACGTGCTGCGGCTGGACGCCGACGCCCCGGCGGACAAGCTCGACTGGACGCCGGACGAGACCGCGCAGGTACCGGCCACGCTGCATATCGGCGTGGAAGTCGCCAGCAGCCCGCTGGCGACGATCAACGAACTGGGGCCGCGCGTGGTGGTGTCGGACTTCGGCAACAACAACGGGCTGGCGCTGGGCCCGGAGATCCGGGACTGGCGCGCGCTGCCCGAATCCTCGCTGCTCGCCGAAACCTGGATCGACGACGAGCGCGTCGGCAGCGGCGGCGCGACCACGCTGCCCGGCGGCCTGCTCGCGGCATACGCCTTCGCGCTGTCGCGTTCGGCGAAACGGGGGCGGCCGCTCAGGGCCGGCGACCTGATCGCCACCGGCAACGCCACCGGCATCCACGACATCCGCGTCGGCCAGGTCGCGCGCGTGCGCTTCGGCGAGCATGGCGAGATCGCCGGCCGCGCCGTGGCCGCCGCGCCGCTGTCGCCGGAGGACGCACCGGCATGAACCGGCGCGGCTTCGTCGCGGGAATCGGCGCCGCCTGCGCGGCCGGGTTGCTGCCGGGCCGCGGACTGGCCAGCGATGCCGGCCACGTGCTGACCGCGACCGACGTGCACGTCGGCAACTACCCGACGGTCGAGGCGGTGCGCTGGATCGGCGAGACCCTGGCGCGCGAGACCGGCGGGCGCGTGCGCATCCGCCAGTACCACTCCGGCCAGCTCGGCCGCGAGTCCGAGGCGATCGACATGGCCCGCTACGGCGCCATCGACATCACCCGCGTCTACGGCGGCGCGCTCAACAACGCCTTCCCGCTGACGATCCCGCTGTGCCTGCCCTACGTGTTCGATTCGACCGCGCACATGCGCCACGCGCTCGACGGCGGCATCGCCGCGACGGTGCTGGAGGGCTTCCGCACGCGCGGGCTGGTGGGGCTGGCGATCTACGACAGCGGCGCGCGCAGCTTCTACAACACGCGGCGCCCGCTGGTGCGGCCGGAAGACCTGCACGGGCTGAAGATCCGCGTCGCCGCGTCCGACATCTTCATCCGGCTGGTGCGCCTGCTCGGCGCCAACCCCACGCCGATGTCGCTGGGCGACACGTTCTCGGGCATGGAGACGCACATGATCGATGGCGCCGAGAACAACATGCGCAGCTTCCATTCCAGCCGCCATTTCGAGGCCGCGGCCTACTGGTCGGAGAGCGAGCATTCGCGCGCGCCGGACATCCTGCTGATCTCGCAGCGTTCGCTCGACGCGCTGGAAGCCCGCGACCGCGACCTGCTGGTGGACGCGTCGCGCGAATCGGTGAAGGTGATGCGCGAACTGTGGGACGCCTCCGAGGCGGCGGCGCGGCAGGCGGTGAGCGACGCGGGCGTGGCATTCAACGCCGTCGACGTCGACGCCTTCCACGCGGCGGCGCGTCCACTGGTCGACGACTACCTGCGCGACGCCGCGATCGCCGACATCCACCGCCGCATCCGCGCCGCGGCCTGAGGAATCCACGATGCCGGAACAGACGTTGCAACACGATGCCGTCGCGCCGCCGCCGAAAAGCGCGCTCGACCGCCTGTCCGACGCCTCGATCGCGGTCGCGGTCGTCGCCCTGCTCGGCCTGGTGGTGGTGCAGGGCTGGCAGGTGTTCGCCCGCTACGTGATCAACGACTCGCCGAGCTGGACCGAGCCGGTGACGATCGTGCTGCTGGCGGCGGCGATGAGCTTTGGCGCGGCGTCGGGCGTGCACACCGGGCGCCACTTCGGCTTCTTCCTGCTGGCCGAGGCCATGCGCCCGGCGCATCGGCGGATCGTCGACACCATCGTCAACCTGGTGATCGTGGCGATCGGCGCGGTGCTGGCGGGCTGGGGCAGCGTGCTGCTGGTGGACGGTTTCGACGTGCGCATGGCCGGCGCGCCGCTGCCGCAGAGCCTGCCGTACCTGCCGCTGGTGCTGGGCGGCGCGCTGATGGTGGTGTTCGCGCTGGCGCGCGGCGCGGGCACGTGGACGAAGCGGGACGGGGCGGGCTGATGGCGATCGCGTTGCTGTTCGGTGTTTTCGTGGTGCTGCTGGTGATCGGCGTGCCGGTGGCGTTCGCGCTGGCCGCGGCCTCGCTGGTGACGCTGTTCTACCTCGACCTGCCGTCGGTGGTGCTGGTGCAGCAGGTCGGCGCCGGCATCGGCACGGCGTCGCTGATCGCGATCCCGCTGTTCATCTTCGCCGGCGAGATCATGATGCGCGGCGGCATTTCCGAGCGGCTGATCGCGCTGGCGTCTTCGCTGGTCGGGCGCATCCGCGGCGGGCTCGGCCAGGTCAGCATCCTGTCCTCGCTGTTCTTCGGCGGCGTGTCGGGCTCGGCGATCGCGGACGTGTCCGCGGTCGGCGGCACCATGATCCCGCAGATGGTCAAGCGCGGCTACGACCGCGACTTCGCGGTCAACGTCAGCATCACCGCGGCGCTGGTGGCGCTGCTGGTGCCGCCCTCGCACAACCTGATCCTGTACTCGGCGGCGATGGGCGGCGGCATTTCGATCGCCGACCTGTTCGCAGGCGGCATCCTGCCGGCGCTGCTGATGACGCTGACGCTGATGGTGACCTGCTACTTCGTCGCGCGCCGGCGCGGCTACGGCGTCGAGGCGTTCCCGGGTCTGCGCGCGGTGCTGGTGCGGCTGCTGGCGGCGCTGCCGGGGCTGGGGCTGGTCGCGCTGATCTTCATCGGCATCCGCGCCGGCATCTTCACCGCGGTGGAGAGCGCGGCGATCGCGGTGCTGTACGCGCTGCTGGTGACGATCGTGCTGTACCGCCAGCTGCGGCTGCGCGAGTTCCTGGACACGGTGACGCATGCCGCGCGCACCACCGGCGTGATCCTGTTCGTGATCGCCACCGCCGCGCTGTTCGGCTGGCTGCTGGCCTACCTGCAGGTGCCGGCGGCGGCGGTGAACGCGCTGCAGTCGTTCGCCGACAGTCCGCAGATGGTGCTGCTGCTGATCGTGGTGCTGCTGCTGTTGCTGGGCATCTTCATGGACCTGGCGCCGATGATCCTGATCTGCACGCCGATCTTCCTGCCGGTCGCGCGCGCCTACGGCATCGACCCGGTCCACTTCGGCATGGTGCTGGTGCTGGCCGGCGGACTGGGGCTGGTGACGCCGCCGGTGGGTTCGGTGCTGTTCGTCGGCACCGCGATCGGCAAGATCAGCATCGGCGAGAGCCTGCGCTCGATCTGGCCGTTCTGGCTGGCCGGGCTGGCGGTGCTGCTGGTGGTGGCGTTCTGGCCGCCGCTGTCGCTGTGGCTGCCGGCGCTGCTGCGCGGGTAGGAACGATCCCCGGTCCGGGCGCGCGGGGTGTTTCCGCCATCGTCGCAGCTTCCGCAATTCCCGCCGCCGCGCGCTAGACTGAACGGACACCGGTATCACCGGGCGGGACAAGACATGCCGCGCACTCGCAAGGAACCAGACACCAGGACCGACTTCCGCGGCAAGGCGGCGACCATCAACGACATCGCGCGCCTCGCCGGCGTGTCCAAGAAGACGGTGTCGCGGATCATCAACCGCTCGCCGCTGGTGCGCGGGGACACGCGCGAGAAGGTCGAGGCGCTGATGCGCGAGGTCGGCTACGTGCCCGATCCGCTGGCGCGCGGGCTGGCGTTCCGCCGTTCGTTCCTGATCGGCATGATCTACGACAACCCGACCGCGCAGTACATCGTCGACATCCAGTACGGCGCGCTGGACGCGCTGCGCGACTCGGGCTTCGAGCTGGTCGTGCATCCCTGCGACAGCCGAAAGCCGGACTACGTGACCGGCGTGCGCCGCTTCGTGCAGCAGCAGAAGCTGCATGGCGTGATGCTGGTGCCGCGCGTTTCGGAGGACCAGGCGCTGTGCGACATGCTCAACGAGATCGGCTGCCGCTACGCGCGCATCGCCGCGGTGTCGCTGGACGCGCCGGAGAAGATGGTCGTCACCCACGACCGCGACGGCGCCGCCGAAGTGGCCGACTACCTGCAGACGCTGGGCCATCGCGACGTCGCGATGATCACCGGCCCGGCCGCCTACCGCTCGGCGATCGAACGCACGGAAGGCTTCGTCGGCGCGCTGCAGCGACGCGGCATCGAACTGCCGAAGTCGCGCCTGGTCGAGGCCGGCTACACCTTCGAGTCGGGCGTGGCCGCGGCCGAGAAGCTGCTCGGCGCGAAGAAGCGCCCGACCGCGATCTTCTGCGGCAACGACGAGATGGCGGCGGGCGTCTACCGCGTCGCGCTGCGCATGGGCATCCAGATCCCGCAGCAGCTGTCGGTGGTGGGCTACGACGACAGCCCGCTGGCCTCGCGGCTGTGGCCGCCGCTGACCTCGGTGCGCCGCGACACCCGCGATACCGGACGCATGGCGGCGGCCATGCTGCTGCAGAACGAAGCCGGTTCGCGCCCGCTGTCGAGCGTGCGGCCGCACCTGGTCATCCGCGATTCCTGCCAGCCGCCGGCGTAGGCGGCGCGGCCGGGGAGGGGCCGGCGGGCGCCCTTCCGTTTGCGGATCCAGAGCGGCATCCTCTCGTCGTCCCCGCGAAGGCGGGGATCCAGCGTCTTTGACGTCAGCAAGGCCGATGCCCGCCATACCTATGAGCCCGGTCTCGGGAGCGACGTCTTGCGAAGGTGGATATCCATCTGACGTAGACAGCAAGACACTGGATCCCCGCCTTCGCGGGGATGACGAGGGACGGGGCCGCTTGCGGTCGCGGGCCGATGTGTCTCCTCGGGACTTCCGGGCCATTTCCCTGCGCTGCCGCAGCGCAAAATGACACCGGTTACCAGAACGTCTAGAATCGGCCCAGATCCCTCCCGGCGCCGCCCTACGGCGTCCGCACCACTACGGAGTCCCGCCATGTTCTGCAAGACCTACCACGCTACCCATCCGGACATGATGGACGGCGCGAGCAACGACCAGCTGCGCGACCGCTACCTGATCGGCAGCCTGTTCGTCGCGGATACGGTTCAGCTCAACTACTCGCACAACGAACGCTTCGTGATCGGCGGCGCCGCGCCGGTGTCGAAGGCGGTCGAGCTGCCGCGCCAGACCGAGCCGGAGTCGGCCAAGGGCCATCCCTTCCTGGAGCGCCGCGAGCTCGGCGTGATCAACGTCGGCGCCGGCGCCGGCAAGGTCACGGTCGACGGCACCGCCTACGCGCTCGGCCCGAAGGACGGGCTGTACGTGGCGATGGGCAGCGAAGACGTACGCTTCGAGTCCGATGACGCCGCCAACCCGGCGAAGTTCTACCTCACCTCGACGCCCGCGCACGCGCGCTTCGAGACCAGGCAGCTGTCGATCAAGGACGCGGTGGCACTGGAGCGCGGCGCGCTGGAGACCAGCAACGAGCGCACCATCTACCAGTACATCGTGCCGGCCACCTGCAAGTCCTCGCAGCTGCTGCTGGGCCTGACCGTGCTCAAGACCGGCAGCGTCTGGAACACCATGCCGCCGCACCTGCACGACCGCCGCAGCGAGGTCTACTTCTACTTCGAACTCGGCGAGAACGACCGCGTCTACCACTTCATGGGCCAGCCGGAGGCGCAGCGCCACATCGTCGTGCGCAACGACGAGGCGGTGGTGTCGCCGCCGTGGTCGATCCACATGGGTTCGGGCACCAGCAACTACGCCTTCATCTGGGCGATGGGCGGCGAGAACCTCGACTACACCGACATGCACGTGCTGGACATCTGCCAGCTCAAGTAACCGCGCGACACACCAGGAGAACGCATCGTGGCAAGCAATCCCTTCAGTCTCGAAGGCAAGGTCGCGCTGGTCACCGGCGCCAACACCGGCCTCGGCCAGGGCATCGCGCTGGCGCTCGCGAAAGCGGGCGCGGACGTCGCCGCCGCCGGCGTCGTCGAAGCCGCGGAAACCGGCGAGAAGGTGCGCGCGCTGGGCCGCCGCTTCCTCAACCTCGACGCCAACCTGATCAGCATCGAACCGGTCGAACGGCTTGTGAAGGAGACCGTCGACGGCCTCGGCGGACTCGACATCCTGGTCAACAACGCCGGCCTGATCCGCCGCGCGGACGCCGTGGACTTCAGCGAGAAGGACTGGGACGACGTGATGAACGTCAACATCAAGTCCGCGTTCTTCATGTCGCAGGCGGCGGGCCGGCACTTCATCGCCCAGGAGCGCGGCAAGATCATCAACATCGCCTCGATGCTGTCGTTCCAGGGCGGCATCCGCGTGCCTTCGTACACCGCCTCCAAGAGCGGCATCGCCGGCATCACCCGCCTGCTCGCCAACGAATGGGCGAACAAGGGCATCAACGTCAACGCGATCGCGCCGGGCTACATGGCCACCGACAACACCGCGCAGCTGCGCGCCGACGCAGAGCGCAGCAAGGCGATCCTAGACCGCATTCCGGCCGCGCGCTGGGGCGAGCCGTCGGACCTCGGCGGCACCGCGGTGTTCCTCGCCAGCGCCGCCTCGGACTACGTCAACGGCGCGGTGATCCCGGTCGACGGGGGCTGGCTGGCGCGCTGAAGGCCTCTCTCCGGAACGGGCGGGAGGATCGACGTCCTCCCCGATGTGGTCCTTTCCGCCCGTTCTTTTGTCTTGCGTTGCCGGTTGGCCCCCACCCCAGCCCTCTCCCGCGGGCGGGGGTGGGGGCCAAAAGCAGCGGCTTCCGACTCCCTCCCCCGCCCGCGGGGGAGGGCTGGGGTGGGGGCCACCGACCGCAGTTCCGCCCGAAACCGAGCGAAGCCATTGTGCGGATCCTGAAAGCAGTCGCCGTCTGCATCGCACTGTGCGCCGCCACCCACGCCGCACGCGGCGAGCCGCGCCGCGTGTTCATCGCCGGCGACTCCACCGCCAGCGCCTATCCCGCCGAGCGCGCGCCGCGCGAGGGCTGGGGCATGCAGCTGCAGCCCTGGCTCGCCGACGGCTGGGAAGTGCGCAACCACGCCCAGAGCGGGCGCAGCGCGCGCAGCTTCGTCGAGGAAGGCTGGCTCGACGGCATCGCACGGGAGCTGCGCGCCGGCGACGTGCTGCTGGTCCAGTTCGGCCACAACGACGAGAAGGTCGAGGATCCGGCGCGCTACAGCGATCCCGCGGTCGCCTTTCCGCAGTGGCTGATGCACTACGTGGCGCTGGCGCGCGGGCGCGGCGCCACGCCGGTGCTGGTGACGCCGGTGGCGCGGCGCAAGTTCGACGGTACCCAACTGCTCGACACGCACGGACCGTATCCACAGGCTGTGCGCGAACTCGCGCGGCGCGAGGGCATTGCGCTGGTCGACCTCGCCGATTCGAGCATGGACTGGCTGCGCGCGCTCGGCGACGCGGCATCCAAGCCGTACTACATGCACGTGCCCGCACAGAAGCAGGCCGACGACACCCATTTCAGCGCCACCGGCGCACGGGTGGCGGCCTGCCTGGTCGCGGCGGGCTGGCGCGACGCCGATGCCGCCGCGCCGGTGAAGCCGGTCGGCGCCGACGAATGCCGCGCCATTCCCGCGCCGGCATCCGCACCGGTGTCGCCCTCGACCGTGGTCAACGAGGCCGGCATCGCCGTCGAACAGCCCGGCCCGCACGAGGGCGGCGGCACCACCACCGCGTATCCGTTCTTCGCCGACGCCACCGGCTTCGACCTCGTGTTCCGCAAGCGCGCGCTGCACCCGGGCGCGACCATCGGCGGGCACGTCAACGACAAGGATGAGATCTACTACGTGCTGTCGGGCCGCGGCGAGCTGGCGCTCAACGGCGCGAGGCGCGAAGTCGGACCGGGCGACGCGGTCCTCACCCGCAGCGGCGACAGCCATGCGCTGCGCCAGCTCGGCGAAGAGGACCTGGTGATCTTCATCGTCTACGACGAAAGCTCGCGCACGCCCTGAAGAGCGCCTCCTGTAGGAGCGGCTTCAGCCGCGACCGGGTTTTCGCCGGGAAAGGCGGTCGCGGCTGAAGCCGCTCCTACCGCGTCGATCGATCCGCGCACGGTAGCGACTTCAGCCGCCCGCGGCCTCGATCGCCGCGCGCTGCGCATCGGCCGCGTCCTGCACCGTGTCCTTGACCGCCCTGGCCTTGCCGATCGGCGCCTGGATCGCATCGCGCAGCTGCGTGGCCTGCGGCTCCGGGGGCTTGTCCTGCGGCGGCTCGACCGGCGGCGCGCAGGCCGCGCACAGCAGCGCGACGGCCAGCAGGGCGGGAATGCGGATGGCGTCCACGGCGGCCTCCTCGGGTGTGCCGGAGCTATGCTACGCCCGACACGGCCACGGAAACGCGACATGGACCCGCATCGCTGGCGCCTGGACGGACAACTCGCGCTGGTCACCGGCGGCAGCGCCGGCATCGGCCGCGCGATCGCGCGCGAGCTGCTTGGCCTCGGCGCCACGGTGCTGGTCGTCGCCCGCAACGGCGACGCGCTGGAGGCCGCGCGCGACGAACTGGCCGACGAATTCCCCCAGGGCGACATCCGCGCCTTCATCGGCGACGTTTCCGACGACGAGCAGCGCCGGGAAATCCTCGACTGGGTGGAGGACGAGGGCGAGGGGCTGAACATCCTCGTCAACAACGCCGGCGGCAACCTCACCCGCGCCGCCGGCGACTACACCGAGGACGAATGGCGCGAGATCTTCGAGGTCAACGTCTTCAGCGCCTTCGAGCTCTCGCGCTACGCGCACCCGCTGCTGACCCGGCACGCGGCCTCGTGCATCGTCAACGTCGGCAGCGTGTCGGGGCTGACCCACGTGCGCAGCGGCGCGCCCTACGGCATGAGCAAGGCCGCGATGCACCAGATGACGCGCAACCTCGCCGTCGAATGGGCCGAGGACGGCGTGCGCGTCAACGCGGTCGCGCCCTGGTACATCCGCACGCGCCGCACCTCGGACAAGCTCTCCGATCCCGACTACCTCGACGAAGTGCTGCTGCGCACGCCGATGGGCCGCGTCGGCGAGCCCGAGGAAGTCGCCGCCGCGGTCGCCTTCCTGTGCCTGCCCGCCGCCAGCTACGTCACCGGCGAATGCATCGCCGTGGACGGCGGGTTCCTGCGCCATGGGTTCTGACATCCCGGTGCACCTGCGCGCGGCGCATCCGCCGGCGCCCTGGCTGGTGCGTTCCACCTCGCCCCTGCACTGCCTCGTCGCCTTCGCCTCGGGCGCGGCCCTGCAGCACCTGTTCGGCCTGCCGCTGCCGCAGGCTGGCCTGCGCGACGCCCTGCATGTCGCCGGCACGGTGCTGGCCAATGCCGGCTTGCTGCTGGTCGTGTGGAGCTTCGCCCTGTTCGCCCGCCAGCGCACGACGATCCTGCCGGGCGCCGCGCCCAGCCGCCTCGTGCACGGCGGCCCGTACCGGTGGACGCGCAACCCGGTCTATCTCGGCATGCTGGCCAGCTATGCCGGCCTGGCGCTGATGTACGACGTGCCGTGGGCGCTGCTGTCGCTGCCGGCGCCGGTCTGGATCCTGCAGCACGCGATCATTCCCTACGAGGAATCGCGGCTGCAGGCGCGCTTCGGCCGGGATTACGCCGCCTATCGCGAGGCGGTGCGCCGCTGGCTTTGACGGTGCGGCGGCGCGGGCCTCGCGTTCGGGCTTGCTGATTCCGTTGCCGGTCCCCGGCGCGCGCCGACCATGACTTCCGGCGTCATGGCCCCGTACGCTGCGCAGTGGTATGAAGCACGCTCCCCCCCGCACGGAGCCCACGCCATGGAAACCAGTGAACTGCATCGCGGCCGCCTGATCGATCACCTGCAGCTGGTGGTGCGCGACCTCGACGCCAGCCGGCGCTTCTACGAAGCGGTGCTGGGCGTGCTGGAAGTGCCGCTCGGCGGCAGCGGCGACGACTGGTTCTGGGCCGATGAATTGTTCGTCTCCACCGCCGGCAGCGTGGCCGCGCAGGGCGCGCTGACCGGACGCCATCACTTCGCCTTCCAGGCGCGCGACCGTGCGATGGTCGAGGCCTTCCACGCCGCGGCGCTCGCGAACGGCGGCACCGACAACGGCGCGCCCGGCGAGCGCCCGTACCATCCGGGCTATTACGCCGCGTTCGTGCTCGATCCCGACGGCAACAACATCGAGGCGGTGTACCACGGCGCGGCACAGCGCAGCGCGGATTCGGTGCGGATCACGTTCGAGGAGTGAGACGCGGACCGCTCAGGGCGGCAGTGCGCAGGTCGAATCGACGAGGATCTTCGTGACCCGAGCGAATTCCTCCTGCAGCGCGGGCTTGTCCGCGCCGCGGGCGTGGCGCCAGCCGGATTCGATCTCGCGCTGGCGGCGCTTCCAGCCGTCGCAGGCGGCCGTGTCGCCGACGCGCGCGCAGACGTCGTACTTGTTCTCGCAGGCGGCGCCGACGCCGGCGGTGTCCAGGCGCACGCAGCGCGGCTTGGGCGACGGGTCCTCGCTGACGTAGCTGTCGTTGTCCCAGGTCTCGCACTGGTAGATCGGGGGCGGCGGCAGGCGTTCGGCATCGGCGAGCCGGGCGGGCTTGGGCAGGTCCGGGCGCTCGGGACCGCCGATCGGCTCGTCCTGCGGTCCGGCAACCTGGATGAAGTTCGACAGCGGCGGTGGCGTGTAGGCAGGCTCCTCGACCACGGTCAAGCCGTTTGATGCCTGCGGCGGCGGCCGCGTCGGCAGCGCGTCCACCTTGCGCACTTCCTGCCGGCTGCCGGCGGGGCAGGGGACGCCGTTCTGGATCGTGACCTCGCCGCTGGCGGCGGTGCAGCGGTAGATCGTGCTGCCGTCCTGCGCCGGTGCCATCGACAGGCGCAGCAGCAGCACCAGGCCGAGCGCCACCGCGACGCGGCGCATCAGCCGTTCCCGCAGTCGGCGGCGAGGCGCGCGTTGATGCCGCGTTCCTCGCGTCGCAGTTCGTTGCGCTCGGTTTCCTGCGCGTTGAAGAAGCGCTTGCGGATCTCGTCGCGGCGATCGACCAGGCGTGCGCAGACCTCGCCCTGCGGCAGCGCGTGGCAGGTATCGCGCACCCAGGTGCCGGCGCCGCCGTAGTTGCCGTAGCCGGGACGATGGGGGCGATCAGGACGGCCAACGCCGGAGGTCGGTTCCGATGGCCGCGGCGTCGGCGCGCCGACGCGGCCGCCCAGCGGAAGATTGGCGTAGTAGTCGTTGAGCGCCTGGGTGGCCTGGCCGCCGCCCGGGCGGCCGCCATGGCCCCGGCCGCTGCGGTAGCCGAGCGTCCACAGCGGCACCCAGCGCGGATTGCCGTCGTCGTTCTCGCTGGTGTAGCGCGTGCCGTCGGGCGTGACGCATTCGTACATCGGCTGCGGCGCATGCACCACGACGACCTGCGGCGGCACGGGAGGCGTCTCTGTCGCGACCAGGACGGGAGCCGCGGGCGCGACGGGCGCGGGGCCGTCCTTGGGCCGCTGCATCGAACGCACTTCCTCGCGCGATCCTTCACCGCAGGGCACGTCGCCGAGGGTGACGTGGCCCTTGCCATCGACGCAGCGGTAGACCGTGACCGGATCCTGCGCGCGCGAGGCGGTGCTGCCGGCAAGCGACACGAACAGCACGCAGGCGAGCAGGCGCAGGGACATGCCGCTATCTTGCCGGTCGCGGCGCGGCGGGGCAAAACCGGCCTGCCGCCGGTCAGGCCGCGTTCAATCCCGTCGGTTCCATTTGCCGTCGCTCGCGGCGCAACATGATCTCGTGGGAGCGGCCTTGGGCGCGATGCTTTTGACGTTCATGGCTCGGTGTCGCGCCCAAGGCCGCTCCCACGGCAGGCTCGGGCGTTCATCCGCCGGGGGCGGGGTCAGGCGGCGTCGAGCGCCGACTGCATGCCCTCGGTGTCGCGCAGCATGCGCGCGATCGCGGCGGCGGCATCGCGGCCTTCCTGCACCGCGGTCACCACCAGGTCGGCGCCGCGCACGCAGTCGCCGCCGGCGAACAGGCGCGGATGCGTGGTCTGGTAGGGCAGGCGGGCCTGGCCGCCTGCGAGGATGCGGCCGTTCTCCCGCGCCTGTACGCCGAGGTTGGCCAGCCATTCCGGCAGCCGCGGCGAGAAGCCGAAGGCGATGATGACCACGTCGGCCGCGATCACCGATTCGCTGCCCTCGACCGGCACCGCGCTGCGGCGGCCATTCGCGTCCGGTTCGCCCAGGCGCGTTTCCACCACGCGCACGCCGCTGGCGCTGCGGCCGTCGCCGCTCTCGATCGCCAGCGGCTGGCGGTTGAACAGGAAGCGCACGCCTTCCTCGCGGGCATTGGCCACCTCGCGCGCGGAGCCGGGCATGTTGGCCTCGTCGCGGCGGTAGGCGCAGGTGACGCTCGTGGCGCCGAGCCGGATCGCCGAGCGCACGCAGTCCATGCCGGTATCGCCGCCGCCGAGCACCACCACGCGCTTGCCGGCGAGGTCGGGCAGCGCGAACCGGTCTTCCCATCCGGCGATCGGACGGCCGCGCGGGTCGCTGTCGGTGACGATGCGCCCGTTCTGCACCAGGAAGGGCAGCGCCGGCAGCACGCCGGACAGGTCCTGCCCGGCGAGGCCGCCGTCGGTGTAGCGGTAGGCGCCCAGGCCCAGGAACACCGCGTCGTAGTCGGACAGCAGCGTCCCCATCGCGATGTCGCGGCCGATCTCGATGCCGAGCTTGAAGCGCACGCCCATTTCCTCGAGCACGTCGCGGCGGGTCGCGATCACCGACTTGTCGAGCTTGAAGCTGGGGATGCCGAACTGCATCAGGCCGCCGATCTGCTCGTAGCGGTCGAAGACGGTGGGCGCGATGCCGGCGCGCACCAGGCGGTCGGCGCAGGCCAGGCCCGCGGGGCCGGCGCCGACCACGGCGACGCGCTTGCCCGTCGCAACGACCTTGGACAGGTCCGGCCGCCAGCCCTGCTCGAACGCGGTGTCGACGATGTACTTCTCGACCGCGCCGATGGTCACCGCACCGAAGCCGGCGTTGAGCGTGCAGTCGCCTTCGCACAGGCGGTCCTGCGGGCAGACGCGGCCGCACATCTCCGGCAGCGGGTTGGTCTCGTGGCACAGTGCGGCGGCCTCGAGGATGCGGCCTTCCTCCACCAGCTGCAGCCAGTTGGGGATGTAGTTGTGCACCGGGCACTTGGATTCGCAGTACGGGTTGCCGCAGTCGAGGCAGCGCCCGGCCTGGTAGGCGGCCTCGGACTGGCCGAACTTGCCGTAGAGCTCGTTCCAGTCGCCGTCGGTGCGCAGCTGCAGCGGCACCTTGCGCGGCATGTCGCGAGGGACGTCGAGGAACTGGAAGACTTGTTTCTTGCTCATGGGACGGGAATCGGGAATCGGGAATGGGGAATCGGAGAAGCAAGGCGCGCAAACGCCGCGCCTGCGTGTGGAGTCCGGGAGCCGCGTTTTCGACTCCCGACTCCCGACTCCCGATTCCCGGCCGTCCTCACGCCGCCCTCCGCAGCTCGTTCGCCAGCGCCTCGAGGCTCGCGGCCTTGGGCTTGACCAGCCAGAACTTGCCGACGAAGTCGCGGAACTCGTCGAGGATGCGCGCGCTCCAGGCGCTGCCGGTGAGCGTGGCGTGCGCCTCGATCATGTCGGTGAGGTGCTGGCGGTAGTTGTCGAAGCTCTCCGGCGAGATGCGCACGATGTCGATCAGCTCGTGGTTGTAGCGGTCGACGAAGTCGCGGTCGAGGTCGAGCACGTAGGCCAGGCCGCCGGTGAAGCCGGCGCCGAAGTTCAGGCCCGTGCGGCCGAGCACGACCACCGAGCCGCCGGTCATGTACTCGCAGCAGTGGTCGCCCGCGCCCTCGACCACGGCGACCACGCCGGAGTTGCGCACCGCGAAGCGCTCGCCGGCGCGTCCCGCCGCGTACAGTTCGCCGCCGGTGGCGCCGTACAGGCAGGTGTTGCCGAGGATCGGCGCCGATCGCGACTCGAATGCGCTGCCGCGCGGCGGCGACAGCACGATGCGGCCGCCGGCCATGCCCTTGCCGACGTAGTCGTTGGCCTCGCCTTCGAGGTGCAGGTGCAGCCCGCCGGCATTGAACGCGCCGAAGCTCTGCCCGGCGCTGCCGGCCAGGCGCAGCGTGAGCGGGCGATCGGCCATGCCGGCGTTGCCGTGGTGGCGGGCGACCAGGCCCGACAGGCGCGTGCCGATGCTGCGGTCGGTGTTGCGGATGGTGTCGAGGTGCTCGCCGCCTTCGCCGCGCTCGATCACGCCGGACAGCGCCGCATCGAGCCGTGCCGCTAGCCCGTCCGGCGGCGCCTGCAGCGCGGGCGCGCCGCAGTACGCGGCGGCCTGCGCGGGATCGCGCGCAAGCAGGCGCGACAGGTCGATGTCGACGTCGTCGCGGGTGTGGCGCAGGTGCTGCTCCAGCAGGTCGGTGCGGCCGACGATCTCGTCCAGCGAACGCGCGCCGAGCGAGGCCAGCAGTTCGCGCACGTCCTGCGCGATGTTGCGGAAGAAGTTCTCCACGCGCTCGGGCAGGCCGGTGAAGTGCTGCGAGCGCAGCCGCTCGTCCTGGGTGGCGACGCCGGTGGCGCAGTTGTTGAGGTGGCAGATGCGCAGGTACTTGCAGCCCAGCGCGATCATCGGCGCGGTGCCGAAGCCGAAGCTGTCGGCGCCGAGCATCGCCGCCTTGACCACGTCGAGCCCGGCCTTGAGTCCGCCGTCGGTCTGCAGCAGCACGCGCTCGCGCAGGTCGTTGGCCTGCAGCGCCTGGCGCGCCTCCGACAGGCCCAGTTCCCACGGCACGCCTGCGTAGCGGATCGAACCGAGCGGGCTGGCGCCGGTGCCGCCGTCATGGCCGGAGATGGTGATCAGGTCGGCGCCGGCCTTGACCACGCCGGCGGCGATCGTGCCCACGCCCGCGTGCGCGACCAGCTTCACCGAGATCAGCGCATCCGGGTTCACCTGGCGCAGGTCGAAGATCAGCTGCGCGAGGTCCTCGATCGAATAGATGTCGTGGTGCGGCGGCGGCGAGATCAGGCCGATGCCCGGCTTGGCGTAGCGCAGGCGGGCGATCAGCGGATTGACCTTGCTGCCCGGCAGCTGGCCGCCCTCACCGGGTTTCGCGCCCTGCGCGACCTTGATCTGCAGCACTTCGGCGTTGATCAGGTACTCGGGCGTGACGCCGAAGCGGCCCGAGGCGATCTGCTTGATCTTGCTGCGCCTGTCGCTGCCGTAGCGCGCCGGATCCTCGCCGCCCTCGCCGGAATTGCTGCGCCCGCCGAGGCGGTTCATCGCGATCGCTAGCGCCTCGTGCGCCTCCGGCGACAGCGCGCCCAGGCTCATCGCGGCGCTGTCGAAGCGCTTGACGATCGACGACACGGGCTCGACTTCGTCCAGCGGCACCGGCGCGCCCAGCGGCTTGAGCCGCAGCAGGTCGCGCAGCGCCGCGGGCGGGCGCGTGTTGACGTGGTCGGCGTAGGCCTTCCAGTCCTCGCGCGTGCCGGTCAGCACCGCGCGCTGCAGCGTCTGCACCACGTCCGGGTTGTACTGGTGGTATTCGCCGCCGTGCACGTAGCGCATCAGGCCGCCGGGCTCGGGCAGGGCGTTGTCGTCCCAGCCGTGCTCGGCCAGCGCCCAGGCGTCGGCCTCGAGCCGCGCGAAGCCGGCGCCGCCGATGCGCGAGGGCGTGCCCTCGAAGCACAGCGACACCACGTCCTCGTCGAGGCCGACGATCTCGAACAGCTGCGCGCCGCGGTAGCTGGCGATGGAGCCGATGCCCATCTTCGACAGGATCTTGAGCAGGCCCTTCTTCACGCCGCGGCGGTAGCTGCGGCCGAACTGGGTCGCCTCGTTGCTGGTCTTGCCGCCGAGCAGGCCGCGGCGCGCGAGCGCGGCCAGCGTCTGGTAGGCGAGGAAGGGATACACCGCGGTCGCGCCGAAGCCGATCAGGCAGGCGATGTGGTGCGGGTCGCGCGCGGTGCCGGTCTCGACGATCAGGTTGGCGTCGCAGCGCAGGCCCTTGCGCACCAGGTGCAGGTGCACCGCGCCGGTGGCGAGCAGGGCGTGCACGGCGGCGTGGCCGTGGCGCGGGCGGCGGTCGCTGAGGATCAGCAGCTCCACGCCCTCGCGCACCGCGGCCTCGGCCTCATCGCAGATGCGCGCGAGCGCCTCGCGCAGCGGGGTGCGCTGGTCGAAGTACAGGTCGATGTAGCGGTGGCGCGACGCGAAGCGCTCCAGCGCCAGCAGCTGGTACAGCTTGCGCTGCGACAGCACCGGCGAGTTCAGCATGACGTGGTTGACGTTCTCGGCCTGGTCGAGGAACAGATTGCCCTCGCGGCCGATCTGCGTGGAGAGCGTCATCACGCACTCCTCGCGCAGCGGATCGATCGGCGGGTTGGTGACCTGGGCGAAGGCCTGGCGGAAGCAGTCGTACAGCGGGCGCACGCGCTGGCTGATCGCCGCCATCGGCACGTCGTCGCCCATCGAGCCGATGCCTTCCTGCTCGGTCTCGGCCAGCGGGCGCAGCACCGCCTCCTGTTCCTCGCGCGAGAACTGGAACAGCTTCTGGAAGGCGAGCAGGGTTTCCGGCGTGAACGGCGCATCGGTCAGCGCCGGGTCGATCAACTCGGTGTGCAGCCAGCTCATGCCGCGCTTGAGCCACTGCTTGTACGGTGCGCGTGCGCGATTGACGTCGTCGATGGCGTCGGTGTCGAGCAGGCGTTCGCCCTCGAGGTCGATCGCGATCATCTCGCCGGGGCCGAGCTTGCCCTTGGCCTTGACCTGTTCCGGCGGCAGGTCCCAGACGCCGGCTTCGGAGGCGATCACGAACACGCCGTCGTTCGACAGCGTCCAGCGCGCCGGGCGCAGGCCGTTGCGGTCGAGCGTGCAGGCGGCGAACTTGCCGTCGCACATCACCACGCCGGCCGGGCCGTCCCAGGGCTCGGAGTTGATCGAGTAGTACTCGTAGAACGCGGCGAGGTCGGTGTCCTTGTACTCCAGCGACTGCGTCGCCGGCGGGATCAGGATGCGCATCGCCTGCAGCAGGTCCATGCCGCCGAGCAGCAGCCACTCGAGCATGTTGTCGAGCGACTGCGAGTCCGAGCCGTGCATGGTGACGGTGGCGTCGAACTCGGACACGTCGATCAGCGGCGACTTCCACACCGGCTTGCGCGCCTGCGCCCAGCGGCGGTTGCCCTCGATGCTGTTGATCTCGCCGTTGTGCGCGAGCCGCCGGAACGGATGCGCCAGCGGCCAGCGCGGCAGCGTGTTGGTCGAGAAGCGCTGGTGGAACACCACCGCGCGCGCGGTGAGCTCCGGCCGCGACAGGTCCGGGAACAGCTGCCGCAGGTGGCTCGGCAGCACCATGCCCTTGTAGCCGAGCAGGCGCGGCGACAGGCCGACGACGTAGAAGTCGTCGACGTCCCGCAGCGCCTGCTCGCTGCGCCGGCGCGCGAGGAACAGCGCGCGTTCGAAGGCGTCGAGGTCGACGTCGCCGGTTTCGACGAACACCTGCTCGATGCGCGGCACCGAGGACTGCGCCAGCTTGCCGCAGGCGGCGAGGTCGATCGGCACCGGTCGCCAGCCTGCCGGGCGCACGCCGACGCGCTGCAGCTGTTCGCGCAGCGCTTCGCGGCAGCGCGCGGCGTCAGTGTCGTCGTGCGGCAGGAACACCATGCCGGCGGCGACCGCGCCGTCGTGCAGCGGGAATCCCGATTCGTGCGCCAGCGTGCGCACGAAGCCTTCGGCGCCGTGGATCAGCACGCCGCAGCCGTCGCCCGACAGGCCGTCGGCGGCGACGCCGCCGCGGTGCGCCATGCGCGAGAGCGCCTCGAGCGCGATGTCCACGATCTCGCGCGCGGGTTCGCCCTCGATCTTCGCGATCAGGCCGAATCCGCAGCTGTCGTGTTCATCGCGGGGGTCATGAAGCCCCCGATCCGGGAATGCCCGCATCGTCGTCGTCGTCGGTGGGTAAGGTGGATGGGTAAGGTGGGGATCGGAGCCGGGCACACTGAAACTTCACCCGACGGCGCGTCCACGGACTCGAATAGAGCACAAATTGTGCGGCGCGGCAACGCTGCCGCGTAGTTGGTTTCCGTTGAAACCTGAAGCACGCAAAAAGCCGCGTTTTCAGCGGAGTTGGCGACCGTTGCGTGCGTCGCGGATCGCCGTGGGTTGATCGAGTCCGGAAGTTTCCCCGGCAACGATCGCGTCCACGCCGTCGCTGATGTGCTGCGCGAGTTGCCTGCGCGTGCGCGGCGCCGGATCGCCGGCGAGGTTGGCGCTGGTGGACACCAGTGCGCCTGCGAACGCCTCACACAGCGCGACGACGGCCGGGTGCGCGCTGACCCGCACCGCGACGCCCGGATGGCCGCCGGTGATCCAGCGCGGTACCCGCGACGTGGCCGGCACGATCCAGGTATGCGGGCCGGGCCATGAAGCCAGCACCGCATCGCGACGCTCCGGCGGCAGCGCGTCCCAGTCCACGAGTCCGTCGAACTGCGTGGCCGAGGCCGCGACCAGGATCAACCCCTTGTCGACCGGCCGCTGCTTCAGCGCGAGCAGGCGCAGGACCGCGGCTTCGTCGAAGGGATCGCAGCCCAGGCCCCAGACGCCCTCGGTGGGGTAGGCGACTACGCCGCCGCGGCGCAGGACGGCGACGGCGTCGGTGATGGAGGATTGGGTGGGCATCGCGCCAGCTTATCCATCCGGCCCGAAAATTGTAGGAGCGGCCTCAGCCGCGATCACGACAGCCGCTGACCTGCGTCGCGGCTGAAGCCGCTCCTACGATTTTCGGGCTGGCTTTGCCGGGCGTTGGCGGAGGCGCCCACCCCGGCCCTCCCCCGCAGGCGGGGGAGGGAGCCAGGAGCCGTTGCTTTGCTTTTTTGCCCCCTCCCCCGCCTGCGGGGGAGGGCCGGGGTGGGGGCAACCAGCGAATCGGACAGCTAGAACGGCGCGCTGTCGGCCTTCTTCACCACGCGCTTCTTGCCGGGCTCGAACTTCGCTGCGGTCACCAGCACCTTTGCCGGCTCGAGGTCGGCCGACAGCGGGCGCGCGGTGTTCTTCGCCGCCTTTTTCGTGGCCGCTTTCTTCGTGACGGCCTTCTTCGCCGCCTTTTTTGCCGGCGCCTTCTTCGCTGCCGCCTTCTTCGGCGCAGCTTCCTTCTTCGCTGCCGCCTTCTTCGCGCCGAAGCCGCGGCGCGCCGGCTTGCCGGTTTCCTCGAGCAGCTTCGTCACTTCCTCCAGCGTCAGCGACGCCGGCTCGCGGTCCTTCGGGATCTTGCCGTTGAGCTTGCCGTCGCTGATGTAGGGCCCGAAGCGGCCGTTGAGCACCTGGATGTCGCTGCCGGCGAATTCCTTGATGATGCGGTTGCGCGCGATCTCTTCTTTTTCCTCGATCAGGAACACCGCATGCGCGAGGTCGATCTTGTATGGATCGTCCTCCTTCTTCAGCGAGGCATAGGTGCTGCCGCGCTTGGCGAAGGGTCCGAAGCGGCCGATGCCGACGCTGACCTGTTCGCCCTTGTCCTCGCCGAGCACGCGCGGCAGCAGGAACAGCTCCAGCGCCTCGTCCAGAGAGATCGAATAGATGCTCTGGCCCGGGCGCAGCGAGGCGAACTTCGGCTTCTCCTCGTCCTCGACGGTGCCGATCTGCACCAGCGGACCGAACTTGCCGATGCGCGCGCTGACCAGGCGGCCGCTCTTGGGATCGTCGCCGAGCACGCGCACGCTGCCGGCGTCGGTCTTGTCGAGCGAGGCCTTCTTGTCGTCCACCAGCTCCTTGAACGGGCCCCAGAACTTCTCCATCAGCGGCACCCACGCCTCCTCGCCGCGGCTCACCGCATCCAACTCGTCCTCGAGGTTGGCGGTGAAGTCGTAGTCGACGTAGCGCGGGAAGTGGTTGCTGAGGAACTTCGACACCGCGCGGCCGACGTCGGTCGGGCGGAAGCTGCGGCCCTCCATCTCGGTGTACTTGCGGAACAGCAGGGTCTGGATGATCGAGGCGTAGGTGGAGGGACGGCCGATGCCGTATTCCTCCAGCGCCTTGACCAGCGCCGCTTCGGTGAAGCGCGGCGGCGGCTGGGTGAAGTGCTGGTCGGCGTGGATGCGGTCGAGCGGCACGCGGTCGCCGAGCTTCATCGCCGGCAGCTTGCGGCCCTCGTCCTCGTCCTCCTTGCCCTTGCTGTCCTTGCCTTCCTCGTACACGGCGAGGAAGCCGGGCACGGTCACGGTCGTGCCGGAGGCGCGGAAGGCGTGCTCGGCGCCGGCGGCGAGGTCGACGGTGACGGTGTTGAGCGTGGCCGGGATCATCTGCGAGGCCACGGCGCGCTTCCATACCAGTTCGTAGAGCCTGCGCTCGTCGTCGCTGAGGTGGCGCGCGACCGATGCCGGCGTGCGCAGCGCGGAGGTCGGGCGCACGGCCTCGTGCGCTTCCTGGGCATTCTTGGACTTGGTCTGGTAGACGTTGGGCTTGTCCGGCACCGAGGCGGTGCCGAAGTCGCGCGCGATCACGTCGCGGATCTCCGACAGCGCCTCGGCCGAGAGGCTGACGGAGTCGGTACGCATGTAGGAGATCAGGCCGACCGTGCCCTCGTCGCCGATGTTCACGCCCTCGTACAGCTTCTGCGCCACCTGCATGGTCCTGCGCGTGGTGAAGCCGAGCTTGCGCGCGGCCTCCTGCTGCAGGGTCGAGGTGGTGAACGGCGGCGACGGGCGGCGCTTGCGCTCCTTGCTGGCGACGTCGGTGACGTGCAGCGCACCCTGCGCGGCGGCGGCGATGCGCGCGCGCGCGGCCTCGGCGGTGTCGCCGTCGGTGATGGTGAACTGTTCGAACTTCTGCCCGTCGAGCTTGGCCAGCCGGGCGCTGAAGGGCTGCGAGGGATGCGCGCACTCGGCCTCGATGGTCCAGTACTCGCGCGCCCTGAAGGCCTCGATCTCCTCCTCGCGCTCGACGATCATGCGCAGCGCGGGCGACTGCACGCGCCCGGCGGACAGGCCGGCCTGGATCTTGCGCCACAGCACCGGCGAGAGGTTGAAGCCGACCAGGTAGTCCAGCGCGCGGCGCGCCTGCTGGGCGTCGACCAGTTCGTCGGCGATCTTGCGCGGATGGTTCATCGCCTCGCGGATCGCCCGCGGCGTGATCTCGGTGAACACCACGCGCTGCAGCTCGCGGCCCTCGAGCAGGCCGCGCTCCTTCAGGATCTCGGCGATGTGCCAGCTGATCGCCTCGCCCTCGCGGTCCGGGTCGGTGGCGAGATAGATGTTGTCCGCGGCCTTGGCCGCCTTCGCGATCGCCTCGACGTGCTTCTCGTTCTTGTCGATCAGCTCGTAGCGCATGGCGAAGCCGTTGTCCGGGTCGACCGCGCCCTCCTTGGGCACCAGGTCGCGGACGTGGCCGTACGAGGCGAGGACATGGAAGTCCTTGCCGAGGTACTTGTTGATCGTCTTGGCCTTGGCCGGCGACTCGACGATGAGCAGGTTCTTGGGCATCTGGGGGTTCCGGGCGCGGCATCGTGCCGCGCCGCTCGGGGGATTCGAAGAACACGACGCCCGGGAGGGCCCGGGCGCTCGGTCGGCGCCATTCAGGTCCGGCGCTCTATTTATAGTGGAATCACGGCCGGGCCGGCCGTGTCAAGCGACCGCCCGCCGGCCGGAGGGGTTCCGGTCAGCGGCTCATGGCCGGAATTGCGATCGCGGCCACGATTCCCAGCAGGCCCAGCAACAGCAGTCCGCCGCCGATCACGATGACCACCCAGGTCACCACGCCCAGCTCCCGGCGCTGCAGGTCCGGGCGGTCGGTGAAGGCCCATCTGTCGACCACCAGGGTGTCGCAGATCATGTCGTGCAGGGCCTGCCTGCGCTGGGACAGCCCCGTGGTGAAGGCCGACACCACCGCGCCGATGCCGAAGCTGAACACGACGGTCAGGAAGTAGGCGGCATAGCGCGCGAAGGCGCGCCAGAAGCTGATCCGCTGCCCCGAGCCCCGGGCGACCTTGATGCCGACCGCCAGCTTGCCCAGCGAGGCCTGGCTGCCGGACGAGTGCATCCAGGCGAAGTAGAACAGCGGGATCAGGATGCCGATGCCGTAGGACAGCGCGATGATGCCCATCGCCCCGCCGCTGGCCAGCATGTCGCCGCCCATCATGCCGGCCGCGCCGGCCAGCATGAGCAGCGGGATCTGCACGATCCACGAGGCGGCGGCCGTGACGAAACCGTCGATCACCATCGCCGCGAAGCGCTTCCAGAAGCCGGCATGGACGACTTCGCCCCCCAGCACCACCGCGGCGTCGGAGGAGACCGTCGCGGCGGGCGGGGCGTAGGGCGAGGCGGGTTCCGTGGACGCGGGGAGCGGGTCGGCGGCCCGGCCGGCGTCGACGACGCTGCCGTCGGCGGTCGAGAGCAGAGGGCCGCGGTCGTCGGCCTGGGCGAGCTCGGCGGCGAAATCGCGCATCGGCCGCCAGTCGGCCATGCCTTCGCGCCAGACCAGGGTGTCCCAGCCCAGCTGGCCCTGCAGGCGCAGGCGCACCAGGGCGGCGTCGTCGACCGGACCCTGGCGGGTGTTGGCGGCATCGGCGTAGTACCACTCGGACATCGGCATCCCCCTTGGAGCCTCGGGCAGTTGGAACCTCTAACAGCATGTCATTTCGAGCGCAGCGAGAAATCTGCCCTGCTGCCTGCTCACCTTGGCGGGGAGCAGATTCCTCGCTGCGCTCGGAATGACAGTTTTCTTGTCCGTCGACCTGCCTCATAGACCATCCCTCAACCTGTAGGAGCGGCTTCAGCCGCGACCGAACGTTCGACAGAGAACCGGGCATGCGGTCGCGGCTGAAGCCGCTCCTACAGGTTGAGGGATGGATCGATATCGGGCACCGCTCCCCTGCGGTGCGCATCAGCCGCGGCAGTCCGCGGGCAGGTAGCGGTCCTCGGCCTCGGAGCTGCAGCGCCAGGTCTCGCCGCCGACATCATATTCGAGCCACAGCCGCTGGCCGTCGATCGCCTCGCTGCGCTCGTCCTGCAGCAGGATCTCGATGGCGCAGACGCCGTCGTCGGTCTCGCCGAAGGCAATCGCCGCATGCGTGGTGCCGCGATAGCGGTCGGCTTCGTCGAAACCCTCGTCGCCGTTGACCGGGCAGCGCTCGTGCGCGGCGGCGAAATCGGCGACCTGCAGTTTCAGCGGCGCGGCTTCGACCAGCGCCCGGGCGACCTTCGCGCGCGCGACGTAGTCCTGGTAGGCCGGGAGCGCGATCGCGGCGAGGATGCCGAGTACGGGGATCGCCAGGCAGGCGGCGACGATCAGCGCGACTAGGCAGCCGTGCATGCGCTGTTTCGGTGGCGCGGAAGGCGGGGATCTCGGCGGCAGCGGCGGCGGGCCACCGGTAGGGAGGGGCTGGTTCAAGCGTGCAGGTCCGTTGCGGAGGGGGGCTGGCCTTGGGCGGGTTCTGGTCAGCCCCGGTCCGTCATTTCGAGCGTAGCGAGAAGTGCTTTGCAACAGCGCAGCTGGTCAATCCATGCCCTTGATTTTCCGAGATTCCTCGCTGCGCTCGGAATGACAATCCCGATGTGTCCAAGGGTTCCCTAGTGCACCGGCTCGGGTTCGTCGGCGAACATCTGGGTCTCCATCCACGCGTACGCCGCCTCGCTGCCGGGCTGGTTGAACAGCACCATCAGCACGACCCACTTGAGGTCGTCCAAGTCCAGTTCCTCCTGGTCGAGCGCCATCGCGCGGTCGAGCACCAGTTCGCGCTGGTCGGCGTCGAGGATGCCGTGCTGTTCGAGGAACAGCAGGAAGCCGCGGCATTCGACGTCGAGCTTGTCCAGTTCGGGACCGAAGTAGACGCGGGTCGGGCCATCGGCACGGGACTCGCCCGCCACCGGGCGCTGCTCGGCGAGGGCGTCGAGCCAGTCGAAGGCCTTGCTGATCTCCGCGGGGCTGAAGCCGGCCTGGAGCAGACCGTTCTGGAGGGAATCGCGGTCGCGGACGAGGTCCGCGTCTTCGGTGAAGTAGTGTTCGAACAGGTAGAGCAGGACGTCCAGGATGCTCTCTTTCATTTCCCCCGGCCTGCGCCCGAGGGCGCGGTGTGTCAGGACTTTCGGGAATACCGGCCGTGCTCCAGCACGATGCGGCCATCCAGCTCCATGACCAGCAGCATGGACGACAGTTCCGCGGTCGTCAATCCGGTGCGTTCGACCAGCCGATCCATAGGGCTTGGGTCGTGGCCGAGGGCCGACCACAAGCGCTGGTAGTCCGGATCGTCTGGCGCGAGCACCCCGGCGGACGCCGCGACGGCGCTCCCGACACCGGAGATGGGGGCCTGCAGGCGGCTGCGCAAGGCGTCGGCCAGTTCCTGCGCGACCGGCGCCAGGGCGGTGACCACCTCCCCGGCGGTTTCGACCAGCGCCGCGCCGTCGCGGATCAGCCGGTGGCAGCCGCGGGCCAGCGGGTTGTGGATCGATCCGGGCAGGGCGAACACCTCGCGGCCGGCGTCGGCGGCGAGCCGGGCGGTGATCAGCGCGCCGGAGCGCCAGGCCGCCTCCACCACCAGCGTGCCCAGCGACAGCCCGGCGATGATGCGGTTGCGCGCCGGGAACTGCTCGCGGCGCGCCTGGGTGCCGGGCGGATGTTCGCTGACCACGACGCCGCCTTCGGCGATGCGCCGGTGCAGGCCGGCGTTGGCGCGCGGGTAGGGCACGTCGATGCCGCTGCCGAGCACGGCCACGGTGACGCCGCCCGCGGCGAGGGTGGCCTCGTGCGCGGCGGTGTCGATGCCGGCGGCGAGGCCGCTGCAGACCGCGAATCCGGCGCGCGCCAGGGCATGGGCAAAGTCGCGGGCGTGGTCGCGGCCGCCAGAGGTCGGCGCGCGGCTGCCGACGACGGCGACGGCCGGATGCCACAGCAGGTTGGCGTCGCCGGCCACGAACAGCGCGAGCGGCGGGCTGGCGATGCGGCGCAGCAGGGCGGGGTAGTCGGGATCGTGCCAGCCGAGCAGGCGATGGCCTGCGGGGGCGAACCAGTCGCGGGTGCCCGCCGGGACATCGGGATCCCTGGCCAGGGCATGGACCTGTGCATCATCCAGTCCCGCCTCGCGCCAGCGCCGTTCGCCGGCGCCCAGCGCGGCTTCGGGCGATCCGTGGCGCTCCAGCAGCAGGCGCCGCGGCGCGGAGGCGCCGCCGCAGCCGAGCAGCCGCAGCAGGGCGTGGTCGTCGGGCGTCATGCCGCCAGCGTGCCCCGCAGACGACGACGGCGCCCTCGGGCGCCGTCGGCATGGACTGTAGGAAAACCCCGCCCTCAGTACGGCGCGTCGGGATGCTTGAGGTGGAAGCCGACGCGGGTCGGCTTGACGCTGCTCATCACCAGGCCGTAGCTGACCTTGTCGTAGGTGCGGAACACCATCACGTGGCCGGCGAACTCGTCGGGCAGGCGCACCTTGTTCTCGTAGAACACGGTGTCGGCGTCGCGGTCGGGGCCCTTCTCGACGCGGTCGACGGTGTTGCTGCCTTCGCGCCAGATAGAGAACACGGTGCCGTTGTCGACGCCCTCGCGGCTGCCGACCGACAGCACCACCACGTCGCGCGGGCCGCCGTGGTTGAGCGTGTCGGCGACGGCCAGCACGCGGGCGCGGCCGTACTCGAGCTGCTGCGCCGGCGCGTGCGGGAAGAACTGCAGGTCGTAGGGCTGTGCGTCGATCGGGATCAGGCGATCGCCGATGCGGACCTCGCGGCCGGTCTCGTCCAGCAGCAGGGTGCTGGCCTGGATGCCGCCCACCTCGCCGCGCGTGATCGTGCCGACGTTGACGCGCTGCAGCTCGTAGCCGAGCAGCTCCTGGCCCTTGTCGGGCGTGACCACGTTGGTCCAGTACTGCTGGAAGTCGGCGATGCGCTTGCCGCGGAAGTCGAGGTCGTCCTTGTGGAACAGGTCGCAGCACAGGCCGCTGCGGTCCAGGTGCGTGTAGCGCACGGTCGGGCGCACGACGGCGTAGCGCTGGCCGGCGGCCGCGCCCGCCAGGTTGCGGATGTAGGCGACCTGGCCCTGCGTGGTGCGCAGGCGGTCATCCTCCAGGCCGACGACGTACGGCAGGTGCTCGAATGCATCGACGACGCGCAGGTCCTTGAGGAAGGCCTCGACGTCGGACAGCGGGATCGCGTTGATCGGCTGCGCTTCCTCGCGCGGACCTTCGTCGACGGTCACGCGGTTGAGGTAGGCGAGGCTGATCACGTCGCCCGGATAGATCAGGTGCGGATTGGCGATCTGCGGGTTCGCCTGCCAGATCTCCGGCCACAGCCAGGGGCGCTGCAGGAACCTGCCCGCGATGTCCCACAGCGTGTCGCCGCGCTTGACGACATAGGTGTCGGGATGGTCGCCGCGCATCGTCTGCGCGGTGGCGTAGGTCGCCACCGTCATCAATGCGACGACGCACGTCGTGCGAAGCCCCTGAGAAAGGCGCTCAAGCATGCGGGCCATCTAATTGCTCCCCTTGAAGATTTCCCCGTGCAGCGTCGGCACTATAGCCTACAAGTGGCGGCCGGTTGCAAGCCGCGCGGCGCTACAATGGCAGGCCGTCCCGCGCGGTTGTGACCGCTGCCACCCTTTTGCCCATGGCCCTGCTCCCCATCCTCGAATACCCCCACCCCCGGCTGCGGACCGTCGCCCAACCGGTGGAGGCCGAGCGGTTCCACGACCCGGCCTTCCAGCGCCTGCTCGACGACATGTTCGAGACCATGTACGAGGCACCGGGCATCGGCCTGGCGGCGACCCAGGTGGACACCCACCAGCGGTTCATGGTCATCGACGTCACCGAGGGGCGCGAGCAGCCGCTGGTGTTCGTCAACCCGCAGATCCGCGAGCGTTCGCCCGAACTGCGCGTGCACCAGGAAGGCTGCCTGTCGATCCCGGGCGTGTTCGCCGACGTGACCCGCGCCGACGGCATCGTGGTCGAGGCGCTCGACCGCCACGGCAAGCCCTTCGAACTGCGCGTCGACGGCCTGCTGGCGACCTGCGTCCAGCACGAGGTCGACCACCTCGACGGCCGGCTGTTCATCGACCATCTGTCGCCGCTCAAGCGGGATCGGGCGGTCAAGAAGCTCGAGAAGTTGCGGAAGGGCCGGGATTAGGGATTCGGGATTGGGGATTCGAAAGGGCGGTGGCCCGCTCGTGACCCTATCCGACAACCGCCCCCGCTTTTCCCGATCCCGAATCCCCAATCCCCAATCCCCGCTCCAATGCGCCTCGTCTTCGCCGGAACCCCCGACTTCGCCGTGCCCTCGCTGCGCGCGGCGGCGGCGCGCGGCGAGGTGGTCGCGGTGTACACGCAGCCCGACCGGCCCGCCGGGCGCGGGCGCGGGCTGGCGGCGTCGCCGGTCAAGCGGGAGGCGCAGCGGCTCGGCCTGCCGGTGCTGCAGCCGGACACGCTGCGCACCGTGGAAGCGCGCAAGGCCCTGCGTGCGCTGCAGCCGGACCTGCTGATCGTCGTCGCCTACGGCCTGCTGCTGCCGCAGAAGGTGCTCGACACCCCGCGTTACGGCTGCTGGAACGTCCACGCCTCGCTGCTGCCGCGCTGGCGCGGCGCGGCGCCGATCCAGCGCGCGATCGAGGCCGGCGACGCCGAGACCGGCGTGTGCCTGATGCAGATGGAGAAGGGCCTCGATACCGGCCCTGTGCTGCTGTCGCAGGCCACGCCGATCGGCGAACACGAGACCGGCGGACAGCTGCACGCGCGCCTGGCCGACCTCGGCGCGCAGGTGCTGGCCGACGGCCTCGCGCTGCTGCGCGCGGGCGTGCGCCCGACGCCGCAGCCGCAGCCCGCGGAAGGCGCGACCTATGCGCACAAGCTGGACAAGGCCGAGGCGCGGCTGGACTGGACGCAGCCGGCGGACGTACTGGCGCGCAAGGTGCGCGCCTTCGATCCGTGGCCGGTCGCGGAAGCGGACGTTGCCGGCGAGCGCCTGCGCATCCATGGCGCGGTCGCATTGCCGCTGGCGCACGGGGCCGCGCCGGGCAGCGTGCTGTTCGCGGGCAAGGCCGGCATCGACGTGGCCTGCGGCGAGGGTGCGCTGCGCGTCCGTTCGCTGCAGCGCGCCGGCGGCAAGGTGATCACCGCCGCCGACTACCTCAATGCGCGACGCGACCTGGCCGTGGGCTAGGTGATGCGCGCGGCCGCCACTGCCAGCCGTCCCGGAGTGCCCCGCAGTGGTCTCCCGCCCACGGTCGCCACCCAGGCGTGCGCCGCAGTCGTCCATTCCGCCCGCAGCCGTCGTCCCGGCGAAAGCCGGGATCCATTTTGTCGTTTTTCCAGCCCCGATCCGGACGGAAGCAAGGGCAACGGCAACATCAAGATGAGGATGAATAATCAGCGCTTCGCGCTGTTGTACGGCGCTTCCGGCTTTCGCCGGGGTGAAGGGGGTCGTCCTGCGGCGATGACGTCCGATGGATGCGTCCGGAGGGGCGTAGCGCCATGGCGCTGAATCCTCCTCCCGGCGTCGCCGTGCGTCTGGCCGCTGCCAGGGTGCTGCAGGCCGTACTGCAGGGCCGTTCGCTGAAGGCCGAACTCGCCGCTGCGCTGCCGGAGATCGCCGACCCGCGCGACCGCGCCCTGCTGGAAGCCATCTGCTTCGCAGCCCTGCGCCAGCGTGCACGCTACGACGCGGCCCTGCGCGCGTGGATGCAGAAGCCGCCGGGGCCGAAGGACGGTGAGCTGCGCGCGCTGCTGCTGGTCGGTTTCGCGCAGCTGGACGCGCTCGACCTGCCCGCGCACGCCGCACTGTCGGCGACCGTCGAGGCCGCGCGTGCGCTCGGCCGCACGCACCAGGCCGGCCTGGTCAACGCGCTGCTGCGTCGCGCGCAGCGCGACGGCGTGCCGGCCGCCGATGCGCAGGACGCATGGCCCGAATGGCTGCGCGCCCAGGTCCGTGCCGACTGGCCGCAGGACGCCGAAGCGATCTTCGCGGCGAGCGCCGTTGCCGCGCCGACGTGGCTGCGGGTCAACCGCACGCGCACCCCCGCCGCGCAGTACGCGGTGCGCCTGCACGAGGCCGGGATCGAATCGCAGGCCTTCGACGACCTGCCCGATGCGCTGCGCATCGACGCGCCGGTGTCGCCGCTTGCGTTGCCCGGGTTCGGCGACGGCGACGTCTCCGTGCAGGATGCGGCCGCGCAGCGCGTGGCCGATGCGCTGTCGCCGCCGCGCGGCGCACGCGTTCTCGACGCCTGCGCCGCGCCGGGCGGCAAGTCCGCGCACCTGCTCGAACGCGATCCGACGCTGCGCCTGACCGCGCTCGACGTCGACGAACGCCGCCTGCGGCGCGTGCGCGAGACCTTGGACCGCCTCGGCGTCGGCGCCCGTGCGCACCTGCTGGCCGCCGATGCCGCCGACACCGCGGCATGGTGGAACGGCGAGCCCTTCGACGCGATCCTGCTCGACGCCCCCTGTTCGGCCACCGGCATCGTCCGCCGCCAGCCGGACGTGCTGCTGCACCGTCGCGCCGCGGACCTGGCCGCGCTCACCGCCCTGCAGGCGCGGCTGCTCGATGCGCTGTGGCCGCTGCTGGCGCCGGGCGGTCGGCTGCTCTACGCCACCTGTTCGATCCTGGCGGCCGAGAACCAGGCACAGGTGGCGGCGTTCCTCGCGCGCACGCCCGGCGCGCGGGTCGAAGCCCTGCCGGAGTCGTTCGGCCGCGACGCCGGCGACGGGCGGCAGCGGCTGCCGGGGGAACAGGGCATGGACGGGTTCTTCTACGCGGCGTTCACCCGCGCTGGTTAGGATGCGGCTGACGCCGCCCTTCCCCCACCGATGTCAGACGGCTCGTTTCCAGCGGCCCGCGCATGCTGGCTGAGTGTCCTCGTACCTGTCTATCGTGCCGAGAAGTACCTTGCCGCCTGCGCGGCGTCGGTACTCGCGCAAAGCGATGACGGGGTCGAGCTCGTGCTGCTCGACGATGCGTCGCCCGACGGGTCGGGCGGGATCGCGGCGCGGCTCTGCCGCGACCACCCCGGCCGCATCCGGCTGATCGCGCACGCGTCCAATGCCGGCCTTTCCGCCGCGCGCAATACCCTGCTGGCGCACGCATCCGGCGACTACGTCTGGCACCTCGATGCGGACGACGTCATGCTGCCGGGCGCGATCGATGGGTTGCGCGGCGTGGTGGAGAGCTCGTCGCCCGACCTGGTGCTGTGCGATTTCAGCGTGCTGCGCGAACGCCAGGGCATCAAGCACCGTCTTCGTGGCGAGCGCCATCGCTGCAGCTTCGACGGGCGCGCGGGCGCCGTCGAAACCGACCGCTCGCGCCTGGTCTCGGGGCTGATGCGCATGCGCTGCCTGCAGGCCTGGACCAAGATCGGTCGACGCCGCGTATGGCGGCAGGCCCTGTTCCCGCACGGTCGACGCCTGATGCAGGACGTGGCCGTGATGCCCTCGCTGGTGGCGGCGACGTGCACGTTCGTGCACGTGGACGAACCCTGGGTCGGCTACCGCCGGCACGACGAGAGCGCGTGGTCGGCGCCTGGCGAGGCGAAGCTGTGCGATGCGGTGGACTCGCTGTGCGACCTCAAGCGCGGCATGGACGCCCTCGAGGAGCTCGACGACGACGCGGCATTCGCGGTCGACTACTACTGCCTGCGGACCCTGGGGCGGCTGGCGCGGCGGACGGCGGGACAGTCGGGCCGTGCCGGCGCGATCATCCGCGCAATGCTCGCGGACCTGTTTCCGTCGGGCATGGCGCCCACGCTCGCCGGCTGCCGCACGCGCGGCTGGTACCTGCGCGCGCTGCGGCTGCACAACGGCCTGCGCGCCCACTGCGGCTAGCGTTCATGAAGCTGCCGCCACGCGGCGACGACCTGTCCGGGCGCCAGGTCGGAGACGCGACTTTCGGCGCCATGCTCGCCGCCTAGCACCAGGATCCGGCCGGGACCGATCGGCCGCCATTTCGCCGGCGGCGCCGCGCCGAACATCACCACCAGCGGGCAGCCGAGCGCGGCGGCCGCGTGCGCGGGACCGGTATCGACCGACACCATGCCGTGCGCGCGTTCGATCAGCGCCAGCAGGCGCGGGATCGGCAGTTCGTTGGCGCCGTTGAGCACGCGCGGATTGTTGCCTGCGGCGGCGTGGATGTCCTCCAGCAGCGGATGCTCCGGCGGGGACCCGCACAGCACCACGTGCGCATCGGGCAGCGACGCGAGGATGGCCTGCGCCACGGCGGCCCAGTTGCGCGCATCCCAGTGCTTGGGATGGTCGGCGGTCATCAGCTTGCCGCGCTTGTGGGTGCGCTTGTTGCCCGGCTGCAGCAGCACCAGCGGGCCGTGCATGCCGGTCTCCTCCAGCCATGCCGCCAGGTCGGTGCGGTCGTCATCGGTGACGACGAGGCGGGGGAAGCGGAAAGCCGCGGCGTCGACCTCGACGCTGGGATACGCGCGGACAGGATCGCGCATGCCGAGCTCGAGCCAGCGGTCGGGCCACAGCACCGGCGCGTCCTCGCCCGCGGGGTCGCGCGCGACGATGTCGTCGGGATGCACGCCGCCGCGCGCCAGCAGCGCGCGCATTTCCGGGTCGATGTCGCCGAGGTAGATCGGGCCGCGGCCGCGGCCGCGCAGCCAGCGCACCAGCTGCCACTGGCTCGGGCACAGCAGGTAGGGCGTCTTGCGGCTGGTCACCATCTGCAGGTGGCCGAGCGTGGGCTCGCGCTCCATCAGAGGCGGCGTCCAGCCGCCGGAGCTGACGACGTCCACCGGGCTGCGGTATCGCGCCGACACCAGCCGCATCAGCGTGGTCAGCATGACCATGTCGCCGAATGCGCCGCAGCGGACGATCAGCGGGCGCGCCTGTGTGGTTGCGGGGGGGGGCATGGGGGCGGGCTTTTCGTTCTCGTGCATGGGCGGCGGATGCACCAATCCGTCAGGCGCCGTGCTGCAGCGAATGATACAAGCGCAGGTACTGGTCCCGAAAAACCTCCGGCGTGTGCGCGCCGGCGACGATCGAGAACGCGGCCTGCCTGAATCGGTCGGCCAGGGCGCTGTCGCCGAGTACGTGCAATGCGCGCTCGGCCAGCGCGTCGGCATCGCCCACTGGGACGACGAATCCACTTTGCCCGTCGCGCACGACTTCTGCGATGCCGCCTGCATCGGTGGAGACCACCGGCACCCGCATCGCGAACGCCTCGTAGATCGACAGCGGCAGGCCCTCGGTGTGCGAGCTCATCATCAGCAGGTCGAACCCGGCCAACAGGTCGAGCGCATCCTTGCGGTAGCCCGTGAACGTCACCTCCGCGGCGATGCCGAGGTTCGCGGCGAGCGCCTCGAGCGCCCCGCGCAGCGGGCCGTCGCCGACCACGAAGAAGCGCAGCGCCATGAACGGGGGCCTGCGTTGCAGCATTGCCTGCGCCGCATGCAGGAAGGTCGGCAGGTCCTTCTGCTCCGTGCAGCCCGCGAGGTTGCCGACCACGCGGGTTCCGGGCGTGATGCCGAACTCGCGCTGCAGTACGTCGGAATGCCCGCGGGCGGACAATGACGCAACATCGACCGCGTCGTGGATCGTCAGCAGCCGCGCCGGGTCGACCACGCCGTCGAACACGCGCTTCACCGATTCGGACACGCACACCACCTTCGCGATGCGCGGGTTGCCGTACTTGCGGCGGCTGAGCACGCTGTTGCCGATCGGGTTGTTGCGCTTGCGGCTGAGCACCAGCTTCGTGTCCTGCGGCAGGAACCGCAGGGCGAGCAGGCAGGCGTTGAGCGCCGAGGAGTCGTGCGCATGGAGGATGCCGATGCGTTCCCGCTTCGCGGTCCGGACGATCGCGCGCACCGCGTTGGGCAGTTTCAGCCACGACTTGCGATAGGTTGTGCAGCGCGCGCCGTCCTGCCGGCATCTGCTTTCGAGTACCGAGCCCGACGGGCACAGGATCCACTGCCGGACATCGGGCTCGCGCTCGAGCAGGTGGTAGAGCGCGTACATCTGCGCGTCGCCGCCGCGCCATTCGGTGATCGTGGTGACATGGAGGATGGAGGTCTTCACCAGCGCAGCCTCCTGCGGGCGACTTCGCGGCGAAGCCCGGCGTACAGCGTCCGCGCCTCGGCTTCCGGCAGGTAACGCATCCGCAGCGGCGGCGACATCGCGCCGGCGCCGGCGGTGTCGAGCCACAGCGAGGCCATGCCGAAGCGGCGGTCCAGCGGCGACTGCCGCAGCTGCAGGGCCTGCAGCTTGTCGATCCCGGCGAAGCGCCAGTGCCGCGACCACCAGCCTTCGCGCACGGCGACCAATGTCGCGCCGACGTGGTAGCCGGACAAGCGCGCGTGCCGCGTCGCCAGCAGCCAGCCCCACGGCAGCCACAGCAGGCCGAGCAGGCCCCACGGGCCGAAGTACCAGCACAGGCCGGCGACCAGCAGCGCCGCGAACACCGCGTCGCCGACCAGCAGCCGCTGCCAGGCGCGCGGATGCAGCGGCCGCCAGTCCGCGGGCGGCCAGTGCGCGCCGTCGAGCAGATGCCGCAGCAGCGCGTCGCAGGCGTCGGGCGTGGCGATCGGCGCGAGTTCGGGCGGATCGCGCTGCTGCTGTTCGCCGCCGTCGCCCTGCGAGCCCGCGGTATCGATGCCCAGCGACCGTCGCCGGAACAGCCGGTGCAGCATCCCCTCGCGCAGCGTCCAGGCCTGGATGCGCCGGCGCGACACGCTGCTGCGCACGCGCGCCAGCAGGCCGCGTTCGACCGTCAGACGGCGGCCGTGCTCGCGCAGGCGGAAGCCGTGGTAGCGCGCCAGCGCCAGCAGCACCGAGAACGCGCGCACCAGCACCAGCGCCAGCAGCACGACACCGGCGACCGCGAGCGCGGTCGATGGCCAGCCGCCGTTGAAATGCTCGGCGTAGCCGAAGGCTTCCCGCCTGGCGAGGTTGAACGCGTGCTTGTAGGCGTCGTCGGGCAAGACCTGCCAGGACAGCGCGAACGCGGCGCCGACCACGATCATGCCGCGGTTGGAAATCAGCCCCAGGCGCACGATCTCGGCCATCGGCAGCGCCAGCAGGGTCTCGCCCGCATCCGGCGCGTCGGCTTCGCCGGTGTCGGCGGTGCGTCCGCGATGGCGGATCAGCCGCTCCAGCGCCAGCGCGTCGTCGAGCCTGAGCACGCGCATCTGCGCTTCGGGCCTGGTGCCGCCGGCCGATTCGAGCTTCACCTCGGCCACGCCGAACAGGCGGTGCAGCAGGGTCTGCCGCAGTTCGACGTTGTGGATACGCGAGAACGGCACCTGGCGCAGGCTGCGTTCGAGCAGGCCGCTGCGGATGAACAGGCTGTCGCCGTCGATGCGGTAGCGGTAGGTGAAGTAGCGCCAGATCGACACCAGCGCCAGCGCCATCACCGCCACGCCCGCGATGACGAGCTGGTAGCTCTCCTCGCGCCGTCCGCCATAGACCACCACCACCGCCAGCGGCAGCAGGAACTGCCGCAGCGAGCCGAGCAGCACGAACAGCCACGACCACGGATGCAGCCGCCGTTCCTCGCCCGCGGCGACGGGCGGCGGCACCTCAGGCGTCGTCGTCATCGGTCTCGATCCAGCGCGCAAGGCGGTCGCGCAGCCACTCCGCGTCCTCGGCGGCGAGCCCGGCGGTGGACACCGCGTTGTGGCGCGTGCCGGCGGTGTGGATCACCAGGGTGGCCAGGCCGAAGCGCCGCTCGATCGGCCCGCGCTGGATGTCGAGGTGCTGCACGCGCGACTTCGGCACGAAGGTTTCCTGCTGCCACAGCCGGCCGCGGCGCAGCGCATAGCCGTCGCCGTCCAGGCGCCAGCGCGTGCAGGCGTACTGCCGGTACGCCAGCCATACGCCCCAGCCCGGCAGCAGCACGAGCACCGCCAGCGCCAGCGGCAAGGCCAGCGGCGTGTCGCGCAGCAGCAGCCCGATCGGGACCAGCAGGCCCAGCGCCAGCAGCCCGAGGCCGAAGACGTTGCCGAGCACGAACAGGCGGCGCGCGCGCGGCGGCAGCGACTGCCAGCCTTCCGGCAGCGCGGACGGCGCGACGGGTGCGTCGTCTTGCGGCGGGACGCCGGACGGGGAGTCGGTTTCGGTCATCGACGTTCCAGGTCTGCGTAGGGATTGGCTTCGCCACTGTCCGGCGGCCGCGCCTTGAAGCGCTTGTAGGTCCACTGGTACTGCGCGGGATCGCGCCGGGCGATGCGTTCGACATCGGCATTGAGGACGGCGGTGGCGACCGTCGGCTGGGCCGAGTCGATGCCGGGCGACGCGGCCTCGATCCGCAGCGCATAGGCCCCGGACCCGATCCGCTCGCACCAGGCGAACAGCACCGTCGCCCCGCTGCGTGCCGCCAGGCGGCCGAGCAGGGTCATGGTCGAGGCCTGCACCCCGAAGAACGGCGCGAACTCGCCATCGCCGCCCTTGGGCTGCTGGTCGGGCAGGATGCCGACCACGCCGCCCGCCTGCAGCCGCTTGAACAGCTGGCGCACGCCGGCGCCCTCGGCACGCACCTGGGTGATGCGTTCGGCGTCGGCGTCGGCGCGCACCAGGCGCAGGAAGGCTTCGCCGATGGCCGATTCCGGCGGCTTGTACAGGATCGCCAGCGGCGTCTTCGCGGCCAGCCACTGGTTGAGCAGCTCCCAGTTGCCGAAATGCGGCGCGGCGACGATCAGTCCGCGGCCGGACGCGAGCGCGGCGTCGAACAGGTCTTCGCCGTGGGTTTCGCGGATCAGCGCGAGGTTCTCCGCGTGCGGTCGCGTCCACAGCCGCAGGGTCTCCAGCGTCTGCAGGCCGGTCGTGCGCAGCACGTCCCGGCGCCACTCCTCGCGCTGGCCCGGCAGCAGGTCGGGATAGGCGAGTTCGAGGTTGCGCAGCGCGACCTCGCTTTCCCGCGCGCCGGTGCGCAGCGAGACCCAGGCCAGCGCGTCGCCCAGCCGGCGCAGCGCCGGCCAAGGCAGCCGCCCGATCGCGGCGGCGAGCGTGTACAGCAGGCGAGCGACGAGATCGGTCATCGGGCCAGTGTAGCGAGGGTGGAATTCCGGCGGCAGCGCGGCGATTTGGCGAGGCGGGCCCGCACCACGGCTGTCGCCCGGAACGCGAGACGCCCCACAGCTGTCATCCCGAACGCAGTGAGGGATCTGCTTCTCGCCCGACCGAGATGCGAAAGCAGATCCCTCACTGCGTTCGGAATGACAAAGGCTTAGGCTTCCCCGGTCCCCGGTCCCCGGTCCCCGGTCCCCGGTCCCCGGTCCCCGGTCCCCGGTCCCCGAATCCCGAATCCCGAATCCCGAATCCCGAATCCCGTCGCCCCCAATGCTCTCCCTCATCCAGCGCGTCACCGAAGCCAGCGTCTCCGTCGACGGCGAAGTCGTCGGCCGCATCGGCCCCGGCCTGCTGGCGCTGGTGGGCGTGGAGCCCGGCGACGGCGAGGCGCAGGTGGCGCGGATGGCCGAACGCCTGCTGGGCTACCGGGTCTTCGCCGACGCCGAGGGGCGCATGAACCGCTCGCTCGCCGACACCGGAGGCGGCCTGCTGCTGGTCAGCCAGTTCACCCTGGCCGCCGACACCCGCTCGGGGATGCGTCCGGGCTTCAGCACCGCCGCGGCCCCTGACGAGGCCGAACGGGTCTTCGGCCGACTGCTGGCTGAATGCCGGTCGCGGCACCCGGCGCCGGTGGAAACCGGCCGTTTCGGAGCGCACATGGTCGTCGGCCTGGTCAACGACGGCCCGGTGACCTTCCTCCTCAGGGCCTGATTCCGGCCGCCGGACAGCCCGCAATGTCCGGCAAGGGCCGGAAATATCGATGGATCGGGCGGGGCGGCTGGAAACCGCCGCTTTCGGGCCCATATGGTCGTGAGCCGGGCCGGTCACGGCCCCGGCCGCCTCCCCTCCGCGCAGGAATCCCGTCCGGCGGAATGGTATAATTACGGGTTCACTTTTCTCCCCCGGTGCGCGCCACATGGCGAACGAACGTCCAGCCGAACAGTCCGACATCAAGCTCCTGATCTCCAAGGGGCTCGAACAGGGCTACCTGACCTACGCCGAAGTCAACGACCACCTGCCCGACGACCTCGTCGATCCGGAGCAGATCGAGGACATCATCGGCATGATCAACGGCATGGGCATCGAGGTGCACGAGATCGCGCCCGACGTCGAATCGCTGCTGCTCACCGGCGACTCCAGCGGCAACCGCGAAGTCGACGACACCGCCGCCGAGGAAGCCGCGGCCACGCTGACCGCGCTCGACAGCGAAGGCGGCCGCACCACCGACCCGGTGCGCATGTACATGCGCGAGATGGGCACGGTCGAGCTGCTGACCCGCGAGGGCGAGATCGCGATCGCCAAGCGCATCGAGGAAGGCCTCAACCAGATGCTGTCCTCGCTGGCCAGCTTCCCGTGGTCGGTGCAGCTGCTGCTCGAGGACTACGACCTGCACAAGGCGGGCAAGAAGCGCCTGGCCGAGATCGTGGTCGGCTTCAACGACCTCGAGGAAGCCGCCGAGGAAATCCCGGTCGCCGCCGTCGCCGACACCGCCGTCGCGGACGATTCGGACAGCGACGACGAGGACGACGACGACAGCGATGCCGAAGACGCCGGCCCCACCGGCCCGGACCCGGCCGAGGTCGCGCGCCGCATGGAGGCGCTGGCCGCCACCTACGCCAAGTTCCAGAAGTCCTACGCCAAGAACGGCCCCGGCGCCAAGCCGGTGCTGAAGCTGCGCGAGGAGATGGCCGAGATCTTCACCACCTTCAAGCTGCCGCTGCCGCTGACCGACACCCTGGTGCGCAAGCTGCGCGACGTGGTCGGCGAGATCAAGGACCACGAGCGCCGCATCCTCGACCTGTCGACCAAGGTCGCGAAGATGCCGCGCAAGGACTTCATCCGCGCCTGGGACGGCAACCAGACCAACCTGGGCTGGGTCGACGACGTGCTCAAGCGCAAGCAGAAGTGGTCGTCGGGCATGCGCGAGGTCAAGGACCAGATCATCGCCGAGCAGGAAGCCACCATCTCCATCGAGAAGGGGATGATGGTCTCGCTCGCCGACCTCAAGGAGATCAACCGCGCGATGGCCTACGGCGAGGCCAAGGCGCGCAAGGCCAAGAAGGAGATGGTCGAGGCCAACCTGCGCCTGGTGATCTCGATCGCCAAAAAGTACACCAACCGCGGCCTGCAGTTCCTCGACCTGATCCAGGAAGGCAACATCGGCCTGATGAAGGCCGTGGACAAGTTCGAGTACCGCCGCGGCTACAAGTTCTCCACGTACGCCACCTGGTGGATCCGCCAGGCCATCACCCGCTCGATCGCCGACCAGGCGCGCACCATCCGCATCCCGGTGCACATGATCGAGACGATCAACAAGCTCAACCGCATTTCCCGGCAGATGCTCCAGCAGTACGGCCGCGAGGCCACGCCCGAGGAGCTGGCCAAGGAAATGGAGATGCCCGAGGACAAGATCCGCAAGGTCATGAAGATCGCCAAGGAGCCGATCTCCATGGAGACCCCGATCGGCGACGACGAGGACTCGCACCTGGGCGACTTCATCGAGGACACCAACGTCGAGTCCCCGATCGAGGCGACCACCAACATCAACCTCTCGGAAACCGTGCGCGACGTGCTCGCCGGCCTGACCCCGCGCGAGGCCAAGGTGCTGCGCATGCGCTTCGGCATCGACATGAACACCGACCACACCCTCGAGGAAGTCGGCAAGCAGTTCGACGTCACCCGCGAGCGTATCCGCCAGATCGAGGCCAAGGCGTTGCGCAAGCTGCGCCATCCCAGCCGCTCGGAGCAGCTGCGGAGTTTCCTCGACATCGACTGACCGTGGCGCGGAAGCCTGCGTCGCCTTCCGGAAGCCCGCCGTGCGCGGGCTTCCGTCGTTTCGGGTGGTCGGGGCTGGCGTGCCGTCCCGTCGACCCATCAACAATCGGGTTGTCATCTCGAGCGTAGCGAGAGATCTGCTTTTCGGGCAGTCTCCCGGCGTGCGGCATCCGCCTTGGGCTTTCCCTTCCCGCTTCCGGCGAAGGGCCAGTCCTGGGCTTGTTGCCGAAGGCGGATGGAGCGCGAAACGCGCAGCCGCGAATCTTCCCCGCCAAGAGCGCCCCCACCCCAACCCTCCCCCGCCAGCGGAGGAGGGAGCGGTGCACGCGCGATGATCGGAACACGAGGCTGATAAAGCGCCGCGTCTAGCGCGACGCGTCCACCGACTGCAGCGGATGCGCCTCGGTGGTGAGCACGGTGTCCGTCGGATCGAGCGTCGCCGGGTCCGCGAACAGCAGGCAGAAGTACTTGAGCGTCTCGGCGAGCACGAAGCTCTCCATGTATCGATTCTCCCTGCGCGGTCCCTATGCGTCGTTGCCGGCCCATCGTAGCCGCAGCGCAGGCATGCAGGCGCTGCCGCGGACCGGAAGTCGCACGCCAGACCGCAGCGGTGGACAACGCGACGCGTTCGCCCGCTACACTGCACGCAGCGCGGGCCTATAGCTCAATGGTTAGAGCAGAGGACTCATAATCCTTTGGTTCCAGGTTCGAGTCCTGGTGGGCCCAGATCCCCGAACTCCGCGCCACTATTTCCTGGCCGCTTTCTTCTTCGCGACACGCCTTGCGGGTTTCGCGGTCGGGGCGGGCGGTGGCGCCGTGAGGCGCGTGGATTTGCCCTGCCGCGCGGCGTTCTCGTCGCCGTGCAGGGTGAGCAGCGATTCCATCAGCTGTTCGTCCGCGCTCGAGCAGACGCCCAGCAGCAGCACCTCGTCGCAGCCCTCGGCGGCGATGTAGGCGTGGCCCATGTTGGAATCGATGTAGACCGATTCGCCGGTTTCGAGCACGATCGGGTCGTAGAACTCGGTGTGCACTTCCATGCGGCCTTCAAGGACGTGGATGTATTCCTCGCCGGAGTGGTGCACCAGTTCGCCGAATTCCTCGATGCTCTTGGCGCGGACGCGGGTGAGCACGGGGATCATGCGCTTGCGGCGCAGTTCCGGGCACAGGTAGTAGTAGTCGTAGTTGGGGGTGGTGACGCGGATGGCGTCCTCGATGCGGCCGATGCTGCGGCGCGCGGTCACGGCCGGTTCGGGCGCCTCGGCCTGTTCGGCGAACAGTTCGGACATGCGCAGGTTGAGGCGCTGGCTGAGCTGCAGCAGCTTGTCGTAGGTCAGCGTCAGCCGGTCGTGCTCGACCTTGGACAGGGTCGAGAGCGGGATGCCGGAGTGTTCGCTCATCTGCTTGAGCGTCCAGCCCTTGCGCGCGCGCAGCGAGCGCAGCAGACCGCCGATGGTGGGGTGTTGCGCAGTCATCCTTGCCGGGTCTCCTGGGGGAACGTCCGCGACAGGCCGGTGTGTCCTGTACAGGATCATCATCGCCTCAGCGGGCGATCGGTGGGAAGGGCGCGGGACGCTCCGGACCATGCGCCGGGACTTTCGGCACTGGTTGACAATTCTCTGATTGGGATCATTATCGCCAAATCAGGATAAATCGGTGCCCGCCGGAGCGGCCGCGGTGCCGGTCCGTCGACAGCCAGAGCCACAGCCCGGAGACCGTTCGATGCGCGCGATTCCACAGATCCTGTGCGGAGCCATGCTTTCCGCCGTGCTGGCCTTCCCGCTGGTGGCGCAGGAGGCGTCCGTCGTTCCCGCGACGGTTCCGCCAACCGAGGCGCCCGTGGATCCGGCCGCACCCGTGGCCACCGAACCGGCCGCGGACACCGGCACGCCCGTGCTGACGCGCGCGGACGCCGAGGCCTGGCTGGACGGCTTCGTACCCTACGCGCTGGCCGCGGGCGACATCGCCGGCGCGGTGGTCGTGGTGGTCAAGGACGGCGAGGTGCTGCTGCACAAGGGCTACGGCTACTCCGACCTGGCGACGCGCGCGCCGGTCGATCCCGAGACCACGCTGTTCCGCCCCGGCTCGGTGTCGAAGCTGTTCACCTGGACCGCGGTGATGCAGCTGGTCGAGCAGGGCAAGCTCGACCTCGACGCCGACGTCAACCAGTACCTCGACTTCGAGATCCCGCCGCGCGACGGCAAGCCGGCGACGCTGCGCCAGGTGCTGACCCACACCACCGGCCTGGAAGAGCAGATCCGCGGGCTGATCACGGCGCGCGAGGACGAGGTCGTGCCGCTGGGCGATGCGCTCAAGAACTGGGTGCCCAGGCGCATCCATTCGCCGGGCGGCACGCCGGCCTATTCGAACTACGCGACCGCGCTGGCGGGCTACATCGTCGAGCGGGTGTCGGGCGAAACCTTCGACGACTACATCGAGCGCCACATCTTCCAGCCGCTCGGCATGGCGCATTCCAGCTTCCGCCAGCCGCTGCCGCCGGCGCTGCTCGAGAAGATGTCGAAGGGCTACGCCAAGGCCTCGGAAGGCGAGCCGAAGGACTACGAGTTCATCAGCCTCGCGCCCGCGGGCAGCCTGGCGGCGACCGGCACCGACATGGCGCGCTTCATGATCGCGCACCTGCAGGATGGCGCGTTCGGCGAAGCGCGCATCCTCGGCGAGGCGGCCGCGAAGCAGATGCACGACACCGGGCAGGCCTCGGTCGGCCCGCTCAACCGGATGATGCTCGGCTTCTACGAGACCTCGGTGAACGGCCATCGCGCGATCTCGCACGGCGGCGATACGCAGTGGTTCCACAGCGACCTGCAGCTGTTCCTCGACGACGGCATCGGCCTGTTCGTGTCGATGAACAGCTCCGGACGCGACGGCGCGACGGGCCACATCCGCTACGCGCTGTCGCGCGGATTCGCCGACCGTTACCTGCCCGGTACGCCGGCGCAATCGGCGGGCGTCTCCGAGGAAGACGCGAAGCAGCACGCGCAGCAGATCGCGGGTACGTACACCAGCAGCCGGCGTCCCGACAGCAATTTCCTGTCGCTGGCCAACCTGCTGGGACCGGTCAAAGTGGTGCCCAACGAGGACGGCACGATCAGCGTGACGATCGCGCTGGGCGTGGGCGGCGCGCCGAAGAAGTGGCGCGAGGTCGAGCCCTGGGTGTGGCAGGACACCAACAGCACCGACCGGCTCGCCGCCGACGTCGTCGACGGCCGTGTCACGCGCTTCAGCATGGAGCCCTATGCGCCGATCATGGTGTTCCAGCGCCTGTCGGGGTGGCAGTCGCTGGCGATGCCGCTGCTGTTCGCCAGCCTGGCGGTGCTGTTGCTGACAGTCCTGGCCTGGCCGGTGTCGGCGCTGGTGCGTCGCTACTACCGCGTGCCGTATCGCCTCGCCGGCGCGGATGCGCGGGCGCATCGCTTCGTGCGGATTGCCGCGCTGCTGGTGCTGGTGGCGATGGGGGGCGTGCTGGCGCTGGTGGTGGCGATGCTGAGCAAGCTGGAGATGACCAGCCCCGGCACCGACGGGATGATCATCGCGCTGCGGCTGTTCGCCACGATCGTGCTGCCGCTGGGCGCCGCGGTCGCGGTGTGGAATGCCTGGCACGTGCTGCGCAATCCCCGCCGCCTGCTCGCCAAGCTGTGGGCGTTGCTGCTGGCGCTGGCCTGCCTGTTCCTGCTGTGGATCGGTTTCGCGAACCACGTGATCGGCTTCGGCGCGAACTACTGATCCAACCCTGTAGGAGCGGCTTCAGCCGCGACCGGTCGCACCAGCCATCTGCCCGGTGGTCGCGGCTGAAGCCGCTCCTACGGTTTCCGGGGTTGGAGGCAGCGCCAGCCCTTCTCGTTCAATGACCATCCGGGAGCGCGTGAAGCCGTGCCCATCGCACTCGAACTGCACAACGAACCGCTGCCGATGGCGGCGCCGTTCCGCATCTCCGGCCACGTGTTCACGGCGATGCCGGCCACCGTGGTGACGCTGCGCGACGGCGCGCATGCCGGACGCGGCGAGGCGGCGGGCGTGTACTACAACGACGACCACCCCGACGCGATGCTGGCAACGCTCGAAGCCCTGCGGCCGCGCATCGAGGCGGGCCTCGACAGGGAGACGCTGCGCACGCTGCTGCCTGCCGGCGGCGCGCGCAACGCGCTCGACGCCGCGCTGTGGGAACTCGAATCTCAGCGCGCCGGCGTGCCGGTGTGGAAGCTCGCGGGCCTCGACGGCGTGCGGCCGCTGCTGACCACGTTCACCGTCGGCGCGGACGATCCCGCTGTGATGGCCGACCGTGTGGCAGCCTACACGCAGGCGCGCGCGCTGAAGCTCAAGCTCACCGGCGAACCGGAGCTCGATGCCGCGCGCGTGCGCGCGGTGCGCGCGCGCTGCCCGGAGACGTGGATCGGCGTCGACGCCAACCAGGGCTACACCGCGGACCACTTGCCGTCGCTGCTTCCGGTGCTCGTCGAGGCGCGCGTCTCGCTGCTCGAACAGCCCTGCGCCCGCGGCCGCGAGGACGAACTCGATGGCATCGAACGCGCGGTGCCGTTCGCCGCCGACGAAAGCATCCTCGACCTCGCCGAACTCGAAGCGCGGCATCGCCACTTCGACGTCGTCAACATCAAGCTCGACAAGTGCGGCGGCCTGACCGAAGGCCTGCTGATGGCCAGGCGTGCGCGGGAACTCGGCAAGCGGGTGATGGTCGGCAACATGTGCGGCACCAGCCTGGCGGCGGCACCGGCGTTCGTGCTGGGGCAGTGCTGCGACGTGGTCGACCTCGACGGCCCGATCTTCCTCGCGCGCGACCGCAGCCCGTCCGTGCGCTACGAGGACGGCCACGTCTTCTGCGGCGACGAGGTCTGGGGGCCGAAGTCCGCCCCGTGAGTTCCGCGGCCGACAAGACCTGGTTCGGCCAGCCGCGCGGGCTGACGATCCTGTTCCTGACCCAGATGTGGGAGCTGTTCTCCTACTACGGCATGCGCACGCTGCTGGTCTATTACATGACCAAGCAGTTGCTGTTCGCGCAGGAAAAGGCATCGTTCATCTACGGCACCTACACCGCGATGGCGTACTTCACGCCGATCCTCGGCGGCGCGATCGCCGACCGCTGGCTGGGCAAGCGCAACGCGGTGATCCTCGGCGGCAGCATCATGGCCTTCGGTCACTTCGTGATGGCGTTCGAGCCGATGTTCTACATCGCGCTGGCGACGATCGCGCTCGGCAACGGCCTGTTCCTGCCCAGCCTGCCGAGCCAGATCAACGACCTCTACGCCGCCGACGATCCGCGCCGTGGCCGCGCCTACAACGTCTACTACGTCGGACTCAACGTCGGCGGCTTCCTCGCGCCTCTGGTCTGCGGCACGCTCGGCGAACTCTACGGCTGGCACTACGGCTTTGGCGCGGCGGGCGTGGGCATGTTCGCGGGCCTGGTGATCTACCTCGCGGGGCGGCGCTACCTGCCGCCGGAGCTGCCGCGTCGCGCGGCGCCCGTCGCCACCGCGCAGGACGCACGCCGCAACCACCGCAGGGTGTGGTGGCTGCTGCTCGGTGTCGGCATCGCCGCGACCATCTTCCGCGGCGCCTACGAGCAGATCGGCAATACGCTGCCGCTGTGGATCGACACGGGCGTGGATCGCACCTGGGGCGGGCTCACGATCCCGATGACCTGGTTCCAGTCGCTCAACCCGCTGCTGGTGATCTCGATGACGCCGCTGCTGCTGATGGCCTGGCGCCGCCGCGCCGACGCCGGCCGCGAGACCTCCCCGGCGATGCGCATGGCGATCGGCGCACTGATCGTCGCGGCCGCCTACGTGCTGCTGGCCGCCGTGGCCGCGCTGGCGGGCGACGCGCGCGTCGGCTGGATGTGGCTGGTGGCCTTCTTCGTGATCCTGACCCTCGGCGAGCTGTACATCCTGCCGACGGGTCTGGGCCTGTTCGCGAAACTCGCGCCGCAGCGCCTCGGCGCGACCACGGTCGCGTCGTGGTTCCTCGCCATCTTCAGCGGCAGCCTGCTGGCCGGCGTGGTCGGCACGCTGTGGTCGAAGGCAAGCCATTCCGGCTTCTTCCTGCTGCTGGCGGGGCTGGCCGTGGTCGCGGCCGCGCTGCTGTGGCGGCTTGACCGGCCGATCCGCACACTGTCATGAACCGATCCGCCTGAAGGAGTGCAGACCATGTCGCGCCTAACGTTCGCCCTGCTCACGCTTGCCCTCGCCGCCTGCGGTACGACGCCGGTGGCCGACGCACCTTCGCAGCGCTACGACCTGCTGATCCGCAACGGTACCGTCTACGACGGCAGCGGCGCCGCGCCCCGGCGCGTCGACGTGGCGGTGAACGGCGACCGCATCGCCGCGCTGCTGCCCGCCGGCAGCGGGGCTTCCGCCGCACAGGTGCTGGATGCGCAGGGGCGCGCGGTGTCGCCGGGCTTCATCAACGTGCTGAGCTGGGCGGTCGACTCGCTGATCGCCGACGGCCGCGGCATGGGCGACACGAAGCAGGGCGTCACCCTGGAGATCTTCGGCGAAGGTTGGTCGATGGGGCCGCTCAACGATCGCATGAAGGCCGATGCGCTCAAGCAGCAGGGCGACATCCGCTATCCGATCGAATGGACCACGCTCGGCGAATACCTCGAACATCTCGAGAAGCGCGGCGTCACCCCGAACGTGGCCTCGTTCGTCGGCGCGACCACGGTGCGCATCCACGAACTGGGCGAGGACGACGTCAAGCCGGACGCCGGGCAACTGGCGCGGATGCAGGACCTCGTGCGCGCGGCGATGGCCGAAGGCGCGCTGGGCGTCGGCAGTTCGCTGATCTATCCGCCGGCGGCGTTCGCCGACACCTCCGAACTCGTCGCGCTGGCGCAAGCCGCGGCCGAGTCGGGCGGCGGCTACGTCGCGCACATGCGCAGCGAGGCCGACCGCTTCCTCGAGGCGCTCGACGAGACCATCGCCATCGCGCGCGCCACCGGCCAGCGCGCCGAGGCCTACCACCTCAAGGCGGCGGGCGAGAAGAACTGGCCGAAGATGGCGCAGGCGATCGCGAGGATCGACGCGGCGCGCGCGGAAGGACTGCCCGTCGGCGCGAACATGTACGCCTACACCGCCGGCGCCACCGGTCTCACCGCCGGCCTGCCGCCGTGGGTGCAGGCCGGCGGGCACGAGGCGATGGTGGCGCGTCTGAAGGATCCCGCGATCCGCGCGCGCGTGGTCGCGGAGATGCGCGACCCGGACGTCGACTGGGAGAACCTGCGCCTGCTCGCCGGCGCGGACGATCGCGTGCTGCTGATCGACTTCAGGAACGAGGCGCTCAAGCCGCTGACCGGCCGCACGCTCGAGGACGTGGCGCGCGAACGCGGCGCCTCGCCGGAGGAGACCGTGCTCGACCTGATCGTCGAGGACGATTCGCGCGTGGGCGCGGCCTACTTCCTGATGAGCGAGGAGAACGTCGAGCTGGGCCTGAAGCAACCTTGGGTGAGCCTGGGCTCGGATGCGGAGTCGTCCGCGCCGGAAGGGGTGTTCCTGAAGTCGAGCACGCACCCGCGCGCCTACGGCAACGTGGCGCGCTTCCTCGGGCACTACGTGCGCGAGCGTGGGCTGATGCCGCTGGAGGAGGGCATCCATCGCCTGACCGGGCTGCCGGCCGCGAACTGGAAGCTGCAGGGTCGCGGCTGCCTGCAGCCGGGCTGCTTCGCCGACATCGTGGTGTTCGATCCAGCCGCGATCGCCGAACACGCCACCTACGCCAAGCCGCAGCAGTACGCCACCGGCGTCGGCGAAGTGTTCGTCAACGGCGTGCAGGTGCTGCGCGACGGCGAGCACACCGGTGCGACGCCCGGGCGCGTGGTGCGTGGGCCTGGATGGCGAGGGAACGCCGCGCCCTAGGCCCCTGCTTTTGGCCCCTTCCCCCGCCTTGCGGGGCGACGTGCCCGCCGGGGTAGAAGGTTGGGATAGGGGCGCGAGGCGCGAGGCGCCGAGCTTCCTCCGCGAAGAGCGCCCCCACCCCAACCCTCCCCCGCAAGCGGGAGAGGGAGCGGCGGGCGCGCGATGAAGGGCGATTTGCCAATTTCCGGTCGACCGAAAACAATTTTCCGAACGTGTTGACAATTTTCTGATTAGGATCATGATCCCTGATCAGGATGTCCGGTGCGCGCGCCCCGATGGGAGCCGGCCCGGATGGACCCTCCAACGCCGCCGACTCGCCAGGGGAGATCCAGAGATGAACGCGTTCCAGTCCGCACGCCCGTGGTACCGCTCGCCGCTCTCCCTCGCGATCGCCAGCACGCTGGCGCTGGTTGCCGCCGCGCCCGCGGTGGCGCAGGACGACCCCGGTGCCGATGCGCAGGCGGCGACACAGGCCGACAGCGCCATGATGCTCGACACCGTGGTGGTGACCGCCAACAAGCGCGTGGAGAACATCCGCGAGGTCGGCGCCGCGATCAGCGTCGTCGGCGAGCGCCAGCTGGAGAACCTCGGCGCGAAATCGCTGGCCGACTACGCCGGCCTCATCCCCGGGATGCAGGTGCAGGACAACGGCAGCCCGGGCCTGACCCGGGTGTCGCTGCGCGGCGTCGCGGCGCTGTCCTCGGGCGCGACCGTCGCCACCTACATCGACGAGGTCCCGGTCGGTTCCAGTGGCATCTACCAGGGCGCGAGCACGCTGATGCTCGACCTGCTGCCCTACGACATCACCCGCGTGGAGGTCCTGCGCGGGCCGCAGGGCACGCTGTACGGCGCGGGCGCGATCGGCGGCCTGCTCAAGTACGTGACCCGCGCCCCGGAACTGTCCGGCGACGAATTCCGCGTCGGCGCCGGCCTGCGATCGGTGCAGGACGGCGGCAGCGCCTGGAACGCGCGCCTCGGCGCCAGCGTGCCGCTGCAGGACGACCGGCTCGGCCTGCGCCTGAGCTTCGCCCGCAACGGCCTGCCCGGCTACATCGACAACGGCATCGACGGCCGCGAGGATATCAACGACGGCGAGCAGGTCGGCGCGCGCGCGGCGCTGTCCTGGGACGGGGACGCCGTCGACCTCAACCTGTCGGTGCTGCACCAGCGCATCCACGCCAGCGACCGCGCCAGCGTCGCGCTCGACCCGGACACCTATGCACCGCTCGACGGCGACTTCACGGCCCGCGCCTGGCAGCGGCAACCGTTCGAGAAGACGCTGACGCTGGCCACGTTCGACCTCGACTGGGACCTGGGCTGGGGCAACTTCGTGTCCGCCACCGGCTGGTCGCAGAGCAAGGCGACGGACCAGATCGACTCGTCGGTGCAGTTCGGCGACGTCGCCAACCTGATGCTCGGGCTGCCGGAGCCGGGCAGTTCGTTCGTGCGCTACGACTTCGACCTCGACAAGCTCACCCAGGAGTTCCGCCTCGCCTCCAAGGGCGGCGGCGCGTTCGAATGGATGGTCGGCGTGTTCTACACGAAGGAGGATGCGGTGCAGAGCCAGTTCGCCTGGCTGGGCCAGCGCGACGGTTCGCCGCTGCCGCCGCCCTTCGCCGACATGTTCGGCACGCTGGCGATCATCGGCCTGCCGAGCACCTACGAGGAGATCGCGCTGTTCGCCAACGGCTCCTGGCGCATCGGCGAGCGCTTCAAGCTCGATGCCGGACTGCGCCAGGCGCGCAACGACCAGTGGTTCAGCCAGAACGTGTCGGCGGGCATCCTCGCGCCCATCGGCGATTCGCCCGGTGAATCGAGCGAGGACGTGTTCACCTGGAGCCTGAGCCCGCAGTTCCAGCTTGCCGACGAGACGATGCTGTACGCGCGCGCCGCCACCGGATACCAGCCCGGCGGCCCCAACGTGGCGCTGGCGGGGATGCCGCCGCAGGTCGATTCCTCGATGCTCGCCAGCTACGAGGTCGGGCTGAAGTCGCAGTTCGCCGAGCGCCGGGTGACCCTCGACGCGGCCGTGTTCCGGATCGAGTGGGACGACATCCAGGTGGCCTCGTCGTTCAACGGCGTCGGTGGCCTGGTCAACGGCGGCGAGGCGTCCAGCGAAGGCCTGGAGCTGGCGACGCTGTTCCGCGCGACCAGCGCGCTGTCGCTGGGGCTCAACGCCACCTACACCAAGGGCAGCCTCAAGAACGACTTCGACCCGACCGTGATCCCGGACTCGGGCGAGGGCTACGACACGATACTCTACACCGGTCTCGCCGGCGACCGCATGCCCTACGTGCCGAAGTGGTCCTGGTCGGCGACCGCCGAATATGCCTTCAGCACCGCCAGGGGATTTAGCGGCCAGGTCGGCGCGGTCCTGCGCTACGCCGGCGACCGCCTCAACGACACCACCGAGCGATTGCTTGCGACCGCGCCGGGGGATCCTTCGACGATCCTGCTGGAACAGGTGACGCCGCCGCTGCAACTCGACAGCTATCGTGCGCTCGACCTGTACGCGGGCGTCGGCAAGGGCGGCTGGGAAGTGCGTGCCTACGTCAACAACGTCACCGGCGAGGACGGCTGGTCGTCGATGGCGCCGATGGCGAGCGCGTTCGGTGGCCCGGCGCAGTTCCTGGCTGCGGTGCCGATCCAGCCGCGCACCTTCGGCCTCGAATTCGATTACCGCTTCTGATCCGCGCGCGGCCCGCCGCTGCGGCCGCGCGTGCCCGCCAAGAGCAACTAACAGCGATGATTGTCATTCCTCGCTACGCCCGGAATGACATCTGCTAGAGGTTCAAGGACCCGAGCGCCCCGCATGCAGACCGCCGTTCCGACGCTGCGCGAAGCCGAAACGCTGCCCCAGCCCTACCTGCTGTTCCTCGGCGACATCACCGAGGCCGGTTACGCCAAGACGGCGTTCGGCCTGCGCGACTGGGCGAGCGAGCGCTGCGTCGGTGAGTTCGCCTGCGCCGGCGCGACGGTGAGCGCCGGCCTGCCGTCGCTGACGCCGGCGCAGGCGCGCATGCTCGGCGCGCGCTCGATGGTGATCGGCGTCGCCAATCCCGGCGGGCGCATCCCGCCCGCGTGGCTGCCGTCGCTGCTGGAGGCACTGCACGCGGGACTGGACCTGATCGGCGGCATGCACGCGCGACTTTCCGGCATCGAGCCGCTGCGCAACGCGGCGGTGGTGCACGGGCGGCGCCTGATCGACGTGCGCGAACCGCCGCCGGCGCTGCCGATCGCCAGCGGCCGCAAGCGCACAGGCCAGCGCCTGCTCACCGTCGGCACCGACTGCGCGCTGGGCAAGAAATACACCGCGCTGTCGCTGGTGCGCGCGTTCCGCGGGCGCGGCGTCGACGCGCAGTTCCGCGCCAGCGGGCAGACCGGCATCCTGATCGCGGGCGCCGGCGTGCCGGTGGACGCGGTGGTGGCGGATTTCGCCGCGGGCGCGGCCGAGACGCTGTCGCCCGACGCCGATCCCGCGCACTGGGACGTGATCGAAGGCCAGGGCTCGCTGTCGCATCCGGCCTACGCGGGCGTGTCGCTGTCGCTGCTGCACGGCAGCCAGCCGGACGTGATCGTCGTCTGCCACGAGCACGGCCGCGAGCGCGTGCTCGGCCATCCGCACTACGCCCTGCCGTCGATCGAGGAGACCATCGAGCTCTCGCTGCGGCTCGGCGCGCGCACCAATCCGGCGATCCGCTGCGCCGGCGTCAGCCTCAACACCGGCGCGCTCGACGACGAAGCCGCGCAGCGGGCGATCGCGGAAACCGCCGCGCGCCTCGGCCTGCCCGTGGCCGACCCGATGCGCGGCGGCGAGGCCTTCGCGCGGCTGGTCGAGGCCTGCCTGGCATGACGCCGGCCTCCACCTGGTTCCAGCGCTACCTGCTGCCGGGCTTCGTGTTCCAGGCGGCGGTGATCGCCGGCGGTTACGCCACCGGTCGCGAACTGGTGGAATTCTTCCTGCCGGCCGGCCCCTGGGGCGGCCTGCTCGGCATGGCGGTGAGCATGCTGGTGTGGAGCGCGGTGCTGATGGTCAGCTTCGAGCTGGCCCGGGTCGCGCGCGCCTACGACTACCGCGCGTTCTTCAAGCTGCTGCTCGGCCGCGGCTGGTTCGCGTTCGAGATCGGCTATGTCCTGCTGATGCTCGTGATCATGGCGGTGATGGGCGCGGCCGCCGGGGAGATCGCCTTCAGCCTGTTCGGCCTGCCGCGGCTGGCGGGCTCGCTGGCCATGATCGCCGCCACCGGTGCCATGCTGTTCTTCGGCACGGCGGCGATCGAGAAGTTCCTGGTCGCGTCGGTCGGCTACCTGTACCTGGTCTACTTCGTGTTCGTGGTCTGGGCCGTGGTGGCGTTCGGCGACCGCATCGACGCCAATTTCGCCTCGGTGCCGGTCGAAGGGGGCTGGTTCAAGGCCGGCGTCACCTATGCCGGCTACAACGTCGCCACCATTCCCGCGGTCCTGTTCTGCGTGCGCCACTTCGGCCGCCGCCGCGAGGCGCTGGCCGCCGGCGCGCTGGCCGGGCCGCTGGGCATGCTGCCCGGCGTGGTGTTCTACATCGCGATGATGGGCTACTACCAGGAGATCGGCGACGAGGCGCTGCCCTCAGCCTTCCTGCTGGCCAAGCTGCAGGCGCCGTGGTTCGAGTGGGTGTTCCAGGTCGCGGTGATGCTGACCCTGGTGGACACCGGCGTGGCCCTGCTGCACGCGATCAACGAGCGGGTCGCGAATGCCTGGGAAGAACGGCGCAAGCCCATGCCGCGGCCGCTGCGCCCGGCGCTGGCGGTCGGCGTGATGCTGGTGGCGGTGTACGCCGCGACCGCGGTCGGCCTGGTCGACCTGATCGCCAAGGGATACGGCACGCTCACCTGGTATTTCCTGGCGATCTACGTGCTGCCGCTGATGACCTGGGGCCTGTGGCTGCTGTGGCGCCGTCCGCGGCATGCCGCCGCGGAACTTCGTTGACGATGTGTCCGGGGAGGACGGGATGGACGCGATGGAAACCTCAAAAACCTGTCATTTCGACCCCGTACCTGGTCCGGGGGAGAAATCTCGTTTGAAAAGCAAGATTCCTCACTGCGTTCGGAATGACAAACCCGGGGCTATCGGAGGTGCGTTGCTGTCGAGAGGCCTGCGGGCCGCCGCGATCGCGACGGGGTCCCTGTTCGCGATCGCGGCCTTCGCCGCGCCGCCGGAGGGTTTCGACGCGCGCGTGGAGGCGGCGATGCGTTCCCGCGACGTGCCCGGCATGGCGATCTCGATCGTCGAGGACGGCAGGATCGTGCACGCGAAGGGCTACGGCGTACGCCGGCTGGGTTCGCCGGAAAGGGTGGACGCCGACACCATCTTCCCCACCGGCTCCACCGGCAAGGCGGTCACCGCGGCGGCACTGGCGATCCTCGTCGACGAGGGCAGGCTCGGTTGGGACGACAAGGTCATCGACCACCTGCCCGACTTCCGCATGCATGACGCCTGGGTGACGCGCGAGATGACCGTGCGCGACCTGCTGCTGCACCGCAGCGGCCTCGGCCTCGGCGCCGGCGACCTGCTGTTCATCCCGCGCAGTTCGCGCAGCCGCGCCGACATCGTGCGCGCACTGCGGCACATCAAGCCGGCGACGAGTTTCCGCAGCGGCTACGCCTACGACAACATCCTCTACATCGTCGCCGGCGAGCTGGTCTCCGCGGTCAGCGGGCAGGACTGGGAAACGTTCGTGCGCGAGCGCATCTTCGCGCCGCTCGGCATGCGCACCGCGACCAGCCACGAGGACGACCGCTTCAACACCCAAAACCGCGCGCAGCCGCACGCGCGCCTCGATCCGCGCCTGCGCGGCCTCGGCGCGCAGCAGGTGCTGCCCGAACGTGAAGGGCTGGGGCAGGTGGGTGCGCCGGCGGGTGGGCTGTCGTGGAGCGCCAGCGACTTCGCGCGCTGGCTGCAGGTGCAGCTCGCGCTCGGCGCCGCGCCGGGCGGCGAGGGCGGGCGGCTGTGGAGCGAGGCGAACGCGCACGAGATGTGGAGTCCGCAGGTGCCGGTGCCGATCCGGCCGTTCCCGGCGCCGATCACCGACATCACGCCGCAGTTCTCCGGCTATGCGCTGGGCTGGAACGTGCAGGACTACCGCGGCGTCAAGGTCGTGCAGCACGGCGGCGCGGTGTTCGGCGTGCTGGCCTACGTGGTGCTGGTGCCCGAACGCAACCTCGGCATCGCGCTGCAGGTCAACTCCGAGGACGTGGACGTGCTGCGCGGCCTGGGCTACGAACTGCTCGACCACTACCTCGGCTTCGAGCCGCGCGACTGGGTGGAGGCATTCACGCAGTGGAACGGGCAGCGCCTCGAAGGCGGCCTCGCCGCGCTGGAGGCCGTGGGCAAGCAGGCGCGCAAGGCGTCGCGCCCCTCGCTGCCGGCGTCCGGCTATGCCGGCGACTACGCCGACGCGTGGTACGGCCCGATCGCCATCACCGAACGCGGCGGCAAGCTGCGCATCGACTTCCGCCAGACGCCGGACATGCAGGGCGCGCTGACGCACTGGCAGTACGACACCTTCCGCGCCGACTGGGACGACGCATCGATCGAGCCGGCCTACGCGACCTTCGCGCTGGACGCCGGGGGCAAGGTCGCGAGGATCACGATGAAGGCGGTGTCGCCGACGGCGGACTTCAGCTACGACTACCACGACCTGCTGTTCGAGCCCGTGGCCGCAGAGTAGGGCGGGCCGCGCGCGAACGCCTTCGTCCAGGCCGCCGGGGCGCACGGCTTCCGCGACGGGGCAAGGCACCGTCTCGTCCGGCAGGTCATGGCGTCCATGGCCGCCCGTGGCGGAAAGGGGATGCCTGGCTGGCGCATGGACCGCCCACGGTCGGTACGGTCCGTCCGGTGGAGGCGCAAGAGCCATGTCGCCATGGCCGCTACCGCCGTCCGATCCAATCCATGTCTCCGGCTGCCCGGACCGGGCGGGTATCGCCGTAGGGTTTCGAGGAGGGCCGCGACACGGGACCGGCGGCACCATGACGTACCGCCGAGATCGTGGCGGGTGTCGGACGGCATGCGCCTCCAAGGCCGTGTCCAGCACCGTCGACGACATGCCGTGCCGGTAGTCCGGGGCGCTTCCCGGCTGCATGGCCGAGGCGCTTCACAAGGATTCATAACTTTTCAGCGCGCGGAAAAGAATCCCGGGCGGGGCCGTGCTCCACTTCCGCCCAGCCGCCCCTGACGTGACCGTCGGGCCGCGGTGGCCCGCCGCGACACCGCTGCGTGGCCGAAGTATCGACAGGGGGAAAACTTGAACGCGAGACATTTCAATGCCGGCCTGTGGCTGGCGTTCGCGGCATTGCTGTACACGGGCGACGGGCAGGCGCGGGACCGCCCGTTGCAGAACCGCGGGGGCGTGCAGGCACGCGACCTCGATCCGGGCGGGAAGGGCCTGGTGACGGGCGTCGGCATCGAGGCCCACGACATCCAGACGATGACCAACCAGATGGCGCGCGACATGTTCGCCAGCGGTTTCCTCAACGCGCTGGACCAGGCGCCGCGGATCCTCATCGACGAGCAGGAGTTCCGCAACGAGGGCTCCCAGATCATCAACCGGCGCATGATCACCCAGCGGTTGATGACCGAGCTCAACCGCGCCGCGCAGGGCCGCATGAGCTTCGTGGGCCAGCGCTACGCCGGCATGGTCGCCAAGCAGCGCGAACTCAAGCGCGAGGGCGCCACGGACGTGGGCACCACAGGCCTGACCGGCGGCCAGGCGGGCATCGACTTCTTCCTGGGCGGCGCGATCATGACCCTCGACAGCCGCGATCCCCGCAGCGGTGTCGTCCAGCGTTACAACCAGATCGCCTTCGAACTGGTCGATGCGGAGACGGGCGGGGTGGTCTGGACCGGCATCTACGAGTTCCAGCGCGCCGCTGCCGACGACGTGGTGTACCGCTGACGGGGGTGGCCGATCCGCGGAAGCGGGCGGCCGCGTCCAACGAAGCCTTTTCCTTGGCCCGCGCGCCTGCCGCGAATGCGGTGTCGCGTCCGCGGACGCCCGATCCACGACCGAACATCCCGGAGAACACCCATGAAGCCAGTTTCCACCCTCTGCTGCACCGGACTGCTCGCATTGGCGCTCGTCGGCTGCGCCACGCCCAATACCCGGCCGCAGGCGCTGCTGCAGTGCGACTACAAGGCGCTCAAGCGCAACGCGCCCACCGGCGGTCCGGCGCTTACGTCGGTGGCCTATGGCGCAGTCAAGGACATTCCTGCCGACGCGGTGCTGATGAGCGACCAGGCCCTGTTCCGCAGCGTCATCGTCCAACAGCTGAGCACGCAGGACACGCCCGGCGGCACGGTGCAGGTCAGTGCCCGCCTGGCCAACTGCACCGGCCAGGCCTTCAGCGTGCGTGCGCGCACCGCTTTCCTGGACCCGGGCATGGCCCCGGCCGAGCCGGTTTCGGCGTGGCGCACCGTCTTCCTGCCGGTCGGCGGCATGGCCGTGTACCAGGAGTCGTCGTTCTCGACCGGCAAGGCGGCGCACTACTACATCGAACTCGCGCCGAACCACTGACCCGGAGGACGCCATGCGTACCGCATTCCTGACCTGCGCCGCCGTGCTGTCGCTCGCAGCCCCGCCCGGCGCCGCTGCACAGATGCGACCGGGCCAGCCCGAGGTGTTGACTCCACCGCCCCGCTACGCGCCGCCGGCCGCCACGCCCTGGGCGGCGCTGCGCGACCGGCTGGGCGCGCGCAACCGGGTGATGCTGTTCTGGGAATCGGAACTCGACGGCGCAATCGCCACCCGCTACCGCGACGTGGAAACCCTCGATCGACGCGTGCACGTCGATGCGGCCCGGGTCGGCGCGGTGGAAGACCGCTACTACGGCAGCGTCGACGTGTCCGTCGCGGGCGGCAGCGCCCACCTGCACGAGCGCAGGGAAGCCTTCACCGAGGACGACGCGCCTGCACGCCCGTCGCTGTCGGCGGGTGCGCGCGGGCTGGAGTCGGCATTCATGGCGGAACTGCGCGAGGGTGGGGTGCGCTTCATCGACCGCACGCTGGCCACCCGCCTGGCGGGACGTTCGGTCGAAGGCGAGCGTCCCAACGCGCACGCCGTCGAGACGCAGGGACTGGTCGGGCACGCCGACTACCTGCTGGAGGTCAGGTCGCTCGGCGTCGGCTCCGGGCGCTTCCACGTCGCCCTGCGCGACGTCGCCAGCGGCGAGACGCTGGTCGATTTCGAGACCCGGGCCGAAACGACGGACGCCGGCCCGCAGCCCTGGGTCGCGACCGCCGGCGGTTTCGAACGCGGCACGCCGCCCGCCGCCACGCCCGCCGATACCGCGCGCGTGCTTGCCCTCGAAACCGGCCACCATCTGGCCGACGCGCTGGTGCGCCGATGAGCCGGCGCCGGCTGCGACGATTCCCGGCCACGGTGGCCCTTGCCGTCGGACTGGCCTGCACGGTGCCGGCCCTGGCGCAGGGCCTGGCCGCGCCCGCGATGTTCCCGGATGGCCTGCGTCCCTACTACGACACGCTGCTCGAAGAGGGCGAGTGGGGCGCGGTGCTGAACCTCCAGCGGCTGGGGCTGGAAGCCATCGACCAGGGCCATCACGACATCGCCGCGCGCGCCTTGGACGAGGGCATCGAGCGCATCGAGCTGGTGTATGCCAACTCCGAGTCGGCGAAGAAGGCGCGCTCGCTGTGGTCCTCCGAGGGCGTCAAGGATTTCAAGGGCGAGCCCTACGAACGGGCGATGACCTACTACTACCGCGGCCTGCTGTTCATGGCCGAGGGCGACTACGAGAACGCGCGCGCCAGCTTCCGGTCCGCCGAGTACCAGGACACGATCTCCAGCGACGAAACCTACGCGGGCGACTTCGGCCTGATGTCGCTGCTGGCCGGCTGGGCATCGTCCTGCGCGGGCGATCCCGGCATGGCCGCCGACCTGTACCAGCGCGCAGCCACCCAGCAGCCGGAAGGGCTCGCGGCCCCGCCGGCGGAGCGCAACACGCTGCTGCTGGTGGAGTCAGGCACCGCCCCGGTGAAGATCGCGGCCGGTTCCTACGGCGAGGCACTGCAGTTAAGGCCCGGGGACAATCCGTTCGTGGCCACGGTGGCGGATGGCGACACGCTGCCGCTGCTGGGCGACATCGGCTGGCAGGCCAGCACGCTGGGCGGGCGGCAGATCGACGTGATCCTCGACGGCAAGGCCAGCTTCCGCAAGGGCAGCGAGACCGTGGCGGGCGTGGGCTTCGGGGGCGCGCAACTGGCCCTGGGCCTGGACGATGGCGGCGGCGCCGTGGCCGCGCTGGCGGTGGTGGGCGTGGCCGCGATGCTGATCAGTTCGGCCACCAAGGCCAAGGCCGACATCCGCGCCTGGGACAATCTGCCGGACCGGATCCATGGCGTTTTCCTGACGGTCGACGAGGCTTCCAGCCTGTCCGTCGCCGAGCAGACCGCCGATGGCGACAGCTACGGCGTCGACGCGCCGGTGGTCGACAGCACCGCCGGACGGTGCCGGCTGCTGCTGTACCGCACCCGCGTCCCGGGCACGCTGCGTGCGCAGCCGGTGAGCAATCTTTCGGCGGGCGAGCGCAAGTCGCTGTACAAGCGCAATCAAGGACGCGACGGGCACTTCCGCAGCCGGATGAGCCAGCTGTTCCTGTCGAACGACGAATCTTTGGCCGGAGGCGAATGAACGTGAAGCCGATCATCGAAGCGGGTCTCGTCGCCATGCTGCTGCTGTCCGCGGGCCCCGCCGCTGCGCAGGCCGGGCAGCCGCTCGAAGCCGGTGCACCGCGGGAAGTGGCGCCGCAGGACGCGACGCTTGGCGATCCGCCTGCCGCGGACGCGTCCAGCGTGCTCCCGCAGACTGCGGGCGCGCCTGAAGACGGCGAGGTGTCGCCGGATGCTTCGACCGGCCTCGTGCAGTCGGAAGGCGATCCATCGGTGCTCCCTCCAGCGGACGCCGGGGCAGGCGTGGAGGCGGTCGCCGCCGACCCTGCCGTCTGGGGACCGTACGCGAGGCTCGTGGGCAAGACCTTCGCCGGCGAGGGCATCATCGACGGCCGGATCTACGACCGCGGCACGCGCATCATCCAGTGGGAAGTGCCCGGCGAGGTGATGCTGGAAACCGGCGTGCAGGGCAGCGGCACCGAACTGCCGAAGACGCGCATCCTGCCGGGCAAGCGTCCGGGCGAGCTGCTGTTCGACGTGGCGCGCGCTCCCAACGCCACCGGCCGCATCGTCGATTCCGACACGCTCCAGTTCGACCTGATGCTCGGCTACCAGAACATCGTACGCACGACCGGCCCCGGCACCTACGAGATGCAGACGCTGAAGCGCGGCGAAGTGCAGAACCACACCACCTACCGCGACATCGATTCCGAGGCGTACGCGCAGCGCATCGCGGAGCGGGACGAAGAGAAGGCGGCCGACAAGCATTCCGCGATGCTCGCCCTGCGCGCCGCCGGCGTCCCCGACGAAGCGGCCGGCGAGGCGCCGGCCGACCGCGTCCTGGCCTACCAGGAGCCGGTGCGGGGCCCGGCCGGCACGCTGCGGATCACCCGCGGCAAGGCTTGGGAAGCCGGTGCCTGCTACGCCGCGGTCTACATCAACGGCCGCTGGGCGGCGCGCCTGGACGATGCCGAAACCGCGAGTTTCAAGGTGCCGGCGGGCCAGGTGCAGGTGTCCGTCTCCACCGACCCACAGGGCCGCGGTACCTGCCGTGTCGGCCAGTCCACCCAGACCGTGCACGAGACCGTCCTGGCCAAGGGCGAGGCGCTGCACGTGCATTTCGTGTTCAGCGGAGGCGTGCGCTTCAGGGAGGCGCTGCTGCCGACGTCGACGGCGGCGCTCTAGCCGCCACCGCCCGGACGCGGCAGACGCGGTCACGCCTGCGGACGATCCGGCTCGCTCGGCGTGGCGTCGACCGGGCACGCCCCTCGTGCCGTGTCCGGCGCAGGGGCGTTGCCGGACAACGCGCACAATGCGGCGTCGAGCTCGCGTCCCGCTTCGAGGGTGTAGTGGTTTTCCTCGCCCAACTGGCGCGCATAAGCGGCATGGGCCTCCCGGAGCAGGGGAATGGCATCGCCCGGACGCGATCGCCGCAGGTGCAATCTGGCCAGTCCCATCTGCACCTCAAGGGTATGCGGATTGTGGGGACCGAGCGCGGCCGCCGAGCCGCGGTGCGCCGCCTCGAGCGCCTGCGCCGCCTCGTCGTGGCGGTCCAGCGCCAGCAGGTTCATGCCGTGCAGGAACAGGGTGCGCAGGCGCGTCGGACTGTCGTCGTCGCCCAGCGCGGCGAAGGCCTTGTCGAGTTCGGCGAACTGCTCTTCGGCCAACCCGGCGCGCCCGGCGCGACTATGCAGCACGGCAAGGTTGGCGCGCGCCTTCACCAGCGCGGTGTGGTCGCCGGCGTCGAGCGCGAGCTGCGCGGTGACGGCGCCTTCGCAGGCCGCCTGCCCGGCGTCGTACTGCTCCCGCCGGATGTGCCAGTAGCAGCCGGCGCGATGCGCGACCAGCGCGGTGTCCAGGTCGTCGAGGCGGAGTTGCGCGCGCGTCGCGTCGGTACTGTCGATCAGCGCCTTGGCTTCCTCGAAGCGCGAGTCGTCGGCCAGGTCGCTGGCCAGCAGGTATTGCGCCTGCTGCGTGCGCGGATCGGCCGGACCCAGGTGCTGCCTGAACAGCGCCACGGCGCGGCGCTTCTGCTCGATGGCCTGCGCGATCTGCATCGACTCGCCGTAGACCTGCCCGATGGCCAGGCGCACCGTGGCCTCGACCACGGGCTGGCCGGCCAGGCGCGTGTCGATGTTCGCGGCGGCACGGTCGATGGCTTCGCGGATCGTCGGTTCGCCGATGCCGTGGGCGTAGGGCGACGCCGCACCCAGGACGTCCTGGTTGAAGAAGCGGTTGACCGCGTCGGCGACCGCCGCGCTCTGCTGCGCATCGCGACCGGCGGCGAGCGCCTCCAGGTACAGCCAGGAACTGGTGGCGATGCCCAGTGCCAGCACCGCCGCCGTCGCGATCAGCCAGGGACGCCTGGTCCGGTGGCGTTCGAGCAGGCGCCGCGTCTCGGCCTGACGGCGCTCGAGTTCGCGCTCTTGGGCCAGCTGCGCGCGGCGGTCGTCGATCCGGCGCAGGCGCTCGGCCAACTCGCGGGCGGACGGGAGGCGGCGTTCGGCGCTGGCCGCGGCGGCGAGGGCGATGTCCCTGCGCAGCAACTCGTCGCCGATGTCCGTTTCCCACCCCGGCGCGAGCGACCGCCGCAGGTCCCCGCACAGCAACTGGTAGACCAGGACGCCGAGGGCGAACACGTCGCTGCGCTGGGTCGGCATCTCGCCCGCGATCACTTCCGGGGCCACGTACAGCAGGCTGCCGGCGCGCTCCGACAGTTGCCCCGCGGGCATGGTCAGGGTGATGCCCAGGTCGACCAGCCGCGAGGCCTGCACCGCTTCGCCCGCCCCCAGGTCCGCCAGCACGATGTGCCACTCGCCCGACGCATCGCGCCGGGGATAGAGATTCTCGGGCTTGAGGTCCCTGTGGATGACGCCGATCTCGTGCAATGCGGCGACCGCGTCGCAAAGCTGCGCGCAGAGTGCGATGCGTTTGCCGCCGGCCAGCGATGGCAGTCCTTCCGGCCTGGCCGCCCATTCGCCCAGATGGCCCTCGTCGAAGTAGGGCAACTCCAGGAAAAAGGGCGGCTGGCCGAGGTTCGAGCCGAGCACGCGCGCGACGTCGGGCAGGGGCGCGCGGACCGCTTCGACGTAGCGCGACAGCACCATCTCGCGCTTGAGCCCGCGAAAGCCGGCTTCGCTGGTCGCGAACTTGATGACCCGCTCCTCGCCGTCCCCCGTGCGGGCAAGGAAGGTAGTGCCGGTGCCACCCTCGCCCAGCTTCCGCAGCAGCTTCCAGCCGGGACGCAGCGCCGGGAAACGCATCTCGAGCAGGCCCGGGTCCGCATCCGCCCGCGCGGGCACGCCCCCGTCGGCGGCAGGCCGGAAACGGACGCGCGCCGAAAGCCGGTAGCCATAGCCGTGCACGGCCCGGACGCAGGCGCCCTCGGGACCCAGGGCCCGGCGCAGCCGGCCGATGGCCTTCGCCAGCGAGTTCTCGGAGACGACGCGGCCCGGCCAGCCGGCCTCGAGCAGTTCTTCCTTCGTCACCACCTCGCCGGCGTGGCGCAGCAGCGCCAGCAGCACGTCCTGGCTGCTGCGATCGAGTTCGGCGACGGTCCCGCCGACGCTCAGCCTTGCCTGTTGTTCGTCGAGGACCGCATCACCCAGATGCCATATCCCCGGCGGTTGGACCGACGACGGCCCTTCCGCAGAATCCCGGTTGTCCAATCGATATCCCCCTTGCCCCGCGCACAGGATCGCGTAGCGGAAGCGGGGAAGACAAGCGCCGCGGACGCGGCACGGGTTCACGCTGGCGGGCGTCCGGCAAATCCGGACGATCGAAGCCGCGGGTGTCGACGCTCGCTGGTCGACGCCTGCGGGGAGTTCGAGCAACCGTGCGCTCGCCGGCGCCACGCGCCAGCGCCGTCCTGCGTCAGGACAGGTGGCGCCGGAACCAGTCGAGCGTCCGCTCCCACGCCAGCTCCGCCGCCGCCTCGTCGTAGCGCGGCGTGGAATCGTTGTGGAAGCCGTGGTTGGTGCCGGGATAGAAGTGCGCTTCGTAGGTCGTGCCGGCGGCCTTCAGCGCCGCTTCGTACGCGGGCCAGGTCGCGTTGACGTTCTCGTCATTCTCGGCGAAGTGGATCAGCAGCGGCGCCTTGATCTTCGCAGCGTCCTCCGGCTTGGCCTGGCGGCCGTAGAACGGCACCGCCGCGGCCAGCTCGGGATAGGCCACTGCCGCGACGTGCGAGACGCCGCCGCCGTAGCAGAAGCCGGTGATGCCGATCTTGCCGGTGGTGCGCCCGTCCCCGAGCAGGAATTCGATCGCGGCGAAGAAGTCGTTCATCAGCTTCTCCGGATCGACCTGCTGCTGCAGTTCGCGCCCCCGGTCGTCGTTGCCCGGATAGCCGCCGACCGAGCTCAGCCCGTCCGGCGCCAGCGCGATGAAGCCGGCCTTGGCCACGCGCCGCGCCACGTCCTCGATGTAGGGGTTGAGGCCGCGGTTCTCGTGCACCACGACCACGCCGGCCAGCTTGCCCTCGGCCTTCGCCGGGCGCACGAGGTAGCCGCGTACCTCGCCGTGGCCGTTGGGCGAGGGGTAGCGGATGTACTCGGCGACGATGTCCGGATCGGTGAACTTCACCTGCTGCGCCAGCGCGTAGTCGGGGCTGAGCGAGGCGAGGATGGTGGCCGCGGTGAGGCCGCCGACGGCATAGCGGGCGGCGCGGTCGAGGAAGTCGCGGCGGCTGATGCGGCCGTGCACGTAGAAGTCGTACAGCTCGAGCAGGTCGGGGTGGAAGTCCTTCGCGGTCAGTCGGGTCATGCGGGCGCTCCTGCCGGGATCGGGCGGTCGGGAAACGACACCGTAGCGGCGGAGTGCCTCGGGGGAAACCCCGGACATTTGTCATTTCGACACCGGCCTGATCCAGGGGAGAAATTCAGGTTCTTCGCCGGTTTGAGTGGTGAACGCCCAACGGCCGGCGATCTGGTCCAGTACGAATCACCGCCCTCGACCCCGGCAGATCATGCGTTCAGCACATTCGCGTGGTCTGCTTCTGTGTTCTCGTCCACGTCCGTATCCCTGTCGGCCTTCCGGCGCGCCGGCGCCGTGGCATGCTTGATCCCGCCGCGGCGCGGCCCCACGTGCCCTGTATTCCCCGACGATCGCCGACTCCATGACGCCCAACCCGCTCCTCGATTTCTCCGCGCTCCCGCATTTCGACGCCATCCGCCCCGGACATGTCGCGCCCGCCATCGCGCAGCTGCTGGCCGAGGCCGAGGCCGCGGTGAAGGCGGCGGAAGCGGTGTCGCCGGTGACCTGGGACAGCTTCGTGGTGCCGCTGGACGACGCCACCGAGCGCCTGGCGCGGGCATGGAACCAGGTCGGGCATCTCGAGGGCGTGGTCAACACGCCCGAGCTGCGCGCGGCCTACAACGAGGCGCTGCCGACGGTCACGCGCTTCTGGAGCGCGCTGGGGCAGAACCTTGCGCTGTTCGCGCAGTACCGCCGGCTGGCCGACGCGCCGGAGTTCGCGGGCTACGACGACGCGCGCCGCAAGGTGGTCGAACACGCGCTGCGCGATTTCCGCCTCGGCGGCGCCGAGCTGCCGGACGCGGAGAAGGCGCGCTTCGGCGAGATCCGCGAGGAACTGGCCGCGCTGTCGGCGAAGTTCTCGCAGAACGTGCTCGACGCCACCGACGCCTATGCGCTGTACATCGAGGACGAATCGCGCCTGGCCGGTCTTCCCGCCGATGTCGTCGCCGCCTGTCGCGCCGCGGCGGAGAAGGACGGCAAGCCTGGCTGGAAGCTGGGCCTGCAGATGCCCGTCTACCTGCCGGTGCAGGTCTATGCCGACGACCGCGAACTGCGCGCCGCGCTGTACCGCGCCAGCGCGGTGCGCGCGTCCGAGCTCGGCGACGATCCCGCGCTCGACAACGGCACGCTGATCGACCGCATCCTCGCGCTGCGCGCCGAACTCGCCGCGCTGCTGGGCTTCGCGAGCTACGCGCAGTATTCGCTCGCGACCAAGATGGCCGACACGCCGGACGAGGTGCTGGCCTTCCTGCGCGACCTCGCCGCGCGCGCGAAGCCCTACGCGCAGCAGGACCGCGCCGAGTTGGAGGCCTTCGCGAAGGAGCACCTCGGCATCGACAAGCTCGAAGCCTGGGATCTCGGCTACGCCAGCGAGAAGCTCAAGCAGGCGCGCTACAGCTTCTCGGCGCAGGAGGTGAAGCAGTACTTCACCGAGCCGAAGGTGCTGGCCGGCCTGTTCGGCGTGATCGGCGACCTGTACGGCCTGCGCGTGGAGCCCGACAGCGCGCCGGCGTGGCACGAGGACGTGCGCTTCTACCGCCTCGTCGACGGCGACGGGAAACTCGTCGGCCAGTTCTACCTCGACCTGTACGCGCGCGAGGGCAAGCGCGGCGGCGCCTGGATGGACGACTGCCGCAACCGCCGCGACAACGCGCGCGGCACGCAGACGCCCCTGGTGTACCTGGTCTGCAATTTCGGCGAGGGCGTTGGCGGCAAGCCTGCGACCTTCACGCACTCGGACGTCACCACGCTGTTCCACGAGATGGGCCACGGCCTGCACCAGCTGCTCACGCGCGTGGGTGAACTGGGCGTGGCCGGCATCAACGGCGTCGAATGGGACGCGGTGGAGCTGCCCAGCCAGTTCATGGAGAACTTCTGCTGGGAGTGGGAGCGCGTGCAGGCGATGACCACCCACGTCGACACCGGCGAGCCGCTGCCGCGCGCGCTGTTCGAGCGCATGGTCGCCGCGAAGAACTTCCAGAGCGGCATGTTCACCGTGCGCCAGCTGGAGTTCGCGCTGTTCGACATGGCGCTGCACGACGGCTTCGACCCGGCGCAGGATTCCGTCCAGCAGTTGCTCGAACGCGTGCGCGCGGAGGTGGCGGTGAACCTGCCGCCGCCGTGGAATCGCTTCCAGCACCAGTTCAGCCACATCTTCTCCGGCGGCTACGCGGCCGGCTACTACAGCTACAAGTGGGCCGAAGTGCTGAGCGCGGATGCCTATGCCGCGTTCGAGGAAGCGCCGGGGAAGGTTGCCGAGACCGGCGCGCGCTTCCGCCACGAGGTGCTGGCGCGCGGCGGCAGCCGCAGCGCCGCGGAGAACTTCCGCGCCTTCCGCGGCCGTGCGCCGCGGATCGACGCCCTGCTGCGGCATTCGGGAATGGCCGGCCAGGCGTGATGCTTCGGTGCCTTGTTTCGCCCGTTGCCTGCGCAATCTGCTCCCTCCCCCGCATGCGGGGGAGGGTTGGGGTGGGGGCGCTCTTAGCGCCTAGAACTGGCCGCTGCGCGGCTCGCACCCCCATCCCAACCTTTCCCCCGCAAGCGGGGGAAGGAGCTAAGGACTAGCGTATCGACCGACAGCCTTGACGCTCCGTTAAGCGCCGGTCCGTTTAATGGCGGCGGGATTCCTGCTCTCCTCCCCACGAGGTTGCCTTGCGACGCCGACAACTGATCGCGGCTGGTGCATCGATGCCGCTGCTCCTGGCCGTACCCGGCTGGTCCGCCTCCGCGACGGCGGACGCTTCGACGCCCTTCGACGATGGCACCGTGCCGTCGCTGGCGCGTGCGCTCGCCGCGCGCGCCTATGCGCCACCGTCGCGCGAGCTGCCGCCGCCGCTCGACGACATCGACTACGACCAGTTCCGCGACTACCGCTTCCGTCCGGAACAGGCGCTGTGGCGAGAGGCCGGCGCGCCGTTCCAGGCGCAGCTGTTCCATCGCGGCTTCATCTTCAAGGAGAGGATCGAGCTGCACCTGGTCGAGGACGGCCGCGCCACGCCGCTGCCGTACCGGCGCGAGCTGTTCGACTTCGGCCCGCAGACCCCGCCGCCGGATGATCCGGCGCTGGGCTACGCCGGCCTGCGCCTGCACGCGCCGGTCAACAGCGCCGACCATTTCGACGAACTGATCGTGTTCCTCGGCGCGAGCTATTTCCGCGCGGTGGCGAAGGGGCTGGCCTACGGCCTGTCCGCACGCGGGCTGGCGCTGGGCAGCGGCGACCCGGGGCCGGAGGAGTTCCCGCTGTTCCGCGCGTTCTGGCTGGAGCGTCCGGCGCGCGGCGGCGATGCCGCGATCGTGCACGCGCTGCTCGATGGTCCGAGCGTCGCCGGCGCCTACCGGTTCGCGATCCGGCCGATGGGCGAGGAGACGCTGGTCGACGTGGACGCGCGCCTGTACCCGCGCGTCGCGCTGCGCAACGCCGGCATCGCGCCGCTGACCAGCATGTTCGAGTTCGACGCCGGCGACCGCGCCGGCGTCGACGACTTCCGGCCGGCGGTGCACGACTCCGACGGCCTGTCGCTGCTCAACGGCAAGGGCGAGCAGGTCTGGCGGCCGCTGCGCAATCCCGCGCAGATCGAGCACAGCGGCTTCCAGGACACGCATCCGCGCGGCTTCGGCCTGATGCAGCGCAAGCGCGACTTCGCCGATTTCCAGGACGCCGAGGGCGCGTACGAGAAGCGCCCGAGCGCCTGGGTCGAGCCGCAGGGCGACTGGGGCGCGGGCGAGGTACATCTGGTCGAACTGCCGACCAGCAACGAGTTCGGCGACAACATCGTCGCGTTCTGGCGCCCGGAGGCGCCGCTGGCCGCCGGGCGCGAGCATCGCTTCCGCTATCGCCTGCACTGGTGCCGCGACCACGTCTGGCTGCCGCAGCTGGCGCACGTCGTCGCCACCCGCAGCGGGGAGGGCGATGCCGACGGGCCGCGTCCGCGCCTGTTCGTCGTCGACCTCGACGGCGGGCGGCTGGCCTCGCTGCCGGCCGACGCCGCGCCGCGGGTCGAGGCATCGGCAAGCACCGGCGAACTGCGCAACCCCGTCGCCTATCGCCTCGGCAACGGCCGCTGGCGCATGAGCTTCGAACTCTGGCCCGGCGATGCGACGCTGGTCGAGTTGCGCGCGCGCCTGCTCGACGCGTCCGGCCAGCCGCTGTCGGAAACCTGGCTGTCGCGGTGGCCGGCATGAGCGCGCAGGCCGCCACGGTCGTTCCGCCCGACCGGGCCGCCGCCGGCCCCTGGCTGCCGCCCGAGGCGCCGCTGGAGATGCCGGTGCAGGACCTGCACGCCGGCACGCTCGCCAATCCGCGCCTGCCGAGCACGCCGCCGTCGATCGGCTGGCGCCGCGCCTTCGTCTTCGGCGGCACCGCGGGGCTGACCCTGCTGGCCGCCTACCAGATGTGGTGGCTGATGCGCGGCGATGGCATCGCCGTGCTCGAGGGCGTGCTGCTGGCGCTGTTCGTGCTGCTGTTCGCGTGGATCGCATTCTCGTTCATGGGCGCGCTGGCCGGCTTCGCGCGCGTCGTCGGACGCCCTGCGCTGCGGCTGGGGCTGTCGGCGGACGGCCCGCTGCCGGCGCTGTCCACGCGCACCGCGCTGCTGGTGCCGGTCTACAACGAGGATCCGCAGCGCACCTTCGCGGGCGTGCAGGCGATCCTCGAATCGGTGGTCGCCACCGGACAGGGCGCGCACTTCGACTGCTTCATCCTCAGCGACACGCGCAAGGACGACATCGCGCAGGCCGAGGAGTGCGCCTTCCTCGCCCTGCGCGAACGCCTCGGCGACGGCATCGGCCTGTACTACCGGCGCCGCCGCGACAACGCCGAGCGCAAGGCCGGCAACGTCGCCGGCTGGGTGCGCAGGTTCGGCGGCGCGTTCGCGCAGATGCTGATCCTCGACGCCGACAGCCTGATGAGCGGCGACACCATCGTGCGCCTGGCCGGCGCGATGGAGCGCAACGACGACGTCGCCCTGGTCCAGACCCTGCCGGTGGTGGTCAACGGCGGTACGGTGTTCGCGCGGATGCAGCAGTTCTCCGGCCGCGTCTACGGGCCGGTGGTCGCGCACGGCGTGGCGTGGTGGCACGGCGCGGAGAGCAACTACTGGGGCCACAACGCGATGATCCGCACGCGCGCGTTCGCCGAATGTGCGGGCCTGCCGGAGCTGCAGGGCAAGGAGCCGTTCGGCGGCACCGTGCTCAGCCACGATTTCGTCGAGGCCGCGCTGATGCGGCGCGGCGGCTGGGCGCTGCACATGGAGCCGGGGCTCGGCGGCAGCTACGAGGACGGCCCGCCCTCGTTGACCGACATGCTGGTGCGCGACCGCCGCTGGTGCCAGGGCAACCTGCAGCATTCGCTGGTGCTGCCGGCGCGCGGCCTGCACTGGATCAGCCGCACGCACCTGATGGTCGGCATCGGCCACTACTTCACCGCGCCGATGTGGGCGATGCTGATGCTGGTCGGCCTGGCGATCCCGCTGCAGGCCGCGGGCATCGACGGCGGCAACGGCGGCTATTCGCCGTTCGCCTACTGGCGCGCCGCCGATCCGGAGCGGTTCCTGTGGGTGTTCGCGCTGACCATGGCGCTGCTGTTCATGCCAAAGGTGCTGGGCTTCGTCGCCACCCTGCTCGATCGCGATGCGCGCCGCGCCTGCGGTGGCGCGCTGCGCATGACCGCCGGCCTGCTGCTGGAAACGGTGCTCGCCGCGCTGATGGCGCCGATCACGATGTACCTGCAGTCGCGCGGCGTGGCCGAGGTGCTGGCCGGCAGGGATTCGGGCTGGGACGCGCAGCGCCGCGACGACGGCTCGCTGCCGCTGTCGGCGCTGCTGGCGCGCTACGGCGGACTGACGCTGTTCGGCGCCGGCGCGGGCATCGTCGCGTACATCGTGTCGCCGGGGTTGGCGGCGTGGATGTCGCCCGTCATCGCCGGCCTGGTGCTGTCGATTCCGATCGTCGCGCTGACCTCGGCCAGGGCTCCCGGCGACTGGCTGCGCCGCGCGCGCATCTTCGCCACGCCGGAGGAAACCTCGCCGCCGGAGATCCTGGTGCGTGCGAGAGAGAACCGGAAGGCTACATAGCCGCTCCACGGATCCGGCCCGTCTTTCGTAGGAGCGGCTTCAGCCGCGACCGTGCGTTCGACGCGCCCGGAAAGTGGTCGCGCCTGAAGGCGCTCCTACAAGTCACGGGCCGGATCGATGGTCGCGCGACCGGCCGGATGCGCGTCGGATACGGGATCCCTCGCTGCGCTCGGGATGACAGGTGGGGAAGGGTCATTGAAACCTGTCATCCCGAGCGCAGCGAGGGATCCCGCATCAGAAGTCAGCGAAACCCAATCCAGGCGTCCTGCCAGCAACGACCAACCACCAACCGCGGCGAAGCCGCACTACCCCCCGAACGTCCGCCGCAGCAGCTCCACCAAGCCTTCGCTGTCGTGCAGCCGCCGCACCAGCACCTCGACGTAGACCCCGAGCAGTAGCAGGATGATCCCGGTTGCCGCCCAGGCCTTGAGCGGCAGCGTCAGCGCGAACACGTTGAGCTGCGGCGCGTAGCGGTTCACCAGGCCGAAGGAGAGGTCGACGATCAGCAGGATCACCATCACCGGCGCGGCCAGCACCAGCATCGTGGTCATGAAGTAGCTGAAGTGGCCGACGAACAGGTTCATGCCCGAGCTCGGCAGGTCCGGGAAGAACGAGGTCGGCGGCCAGATCGCGTAGCTGCCCATCAGCAGGTCGAGGAAGATCAGGAAGGCGCCGCTGGCCATGAACACCCAGGCCGCGAACTGCGACAGGAACTCGCTGTGCAGCGAGGTCTGGTGGCCCTGGATCGGGTCGAAGATCGTGGCCATGCTCATGCCGACCTGGGTGTCGATGACGTTGCCGGCCGCGGCGATCGCCCAGAACACGATGCCGAAGCAGAAACCGATGGCGATGCCGATGAACAGTTCCTTGACCACCAGCGCCGGCCACGACAGCGTGCTCATCGTGCCCGGCGGCGCGGTGGTGACCACGATCGGCAGCGCGACGATCGCAAGGCTGACGAGGAAGCTGTTGCGCACCATCGCCGGCATGTTCTGCGGGCTGATCAGCGGCAGCATGATGAACGCGCCGACGATCCGCGGCAGCGTCAGCCCCAGCGCCAGCAACGCGGTCTCGGCCGAGGAGAAGAATTCCATCAGCGCCGGATCAGCCCCGGGAACTCGAGGAAGATCCGGTTCGCATAGGTGTACAGCGTGCCGCCGATCAGCGCGCCGGTGACGAACAGCGCCAGCACGATCGCGACGAACTTCAGCGTGTAGGCGAAGGTCTGCTCCTGGATCTGGGTCGCCGCCTGCAGGAACGCCACGACCAGGCCGACGATCGCCGCCGCCGCGATCGGCGGGCCGGACAGGATCAGCACCAGCCAGAGCGCCTGCTTGGTCAGTTCGAGGACTTCACCCACTGTCGCCTCCGTATCTCCGGCCCACGTTGTTCCTCGCCTCGATCCCGTACATTTCGAATGCCGTCATCCCAGCGCAAGCTGGGATCCATTTTGCCGTTGGTCCTGCTTCGGGAGCCTGATGTCAAAAGCGAAAATGGATCCCAGCTTGCGCTGGGATGACGAGAAGAAAGTGCGTCCCATGCTGGAAACGGGGTAAACGATCAAGGCAAGGAATCCCTAGGCCGTGTAGGTCAGTACCAGCCCATGCACCAGCTTGGCCCAGCCGTCGATCAGCACGAACAGCAGCAGCTTGAACGGCAGCGACACCGTGGTCGGCGACATCATCATCATGCCCAGTGCGAGCAGGATGTTGGCCACCACCAGGTCGATGATCAGGAACGGCAGGAAGATCAGGAAGCCGATCTGGAACGCGGCGGTCAGCTCGCTCACGGTGAACGCCGGGATGACCACGATGAAGTCGTCGACCGTCAGCGAGTCGCGGCGCTCGGGCGGCAGCAGGCTCTGCGCGCTGCGCAGGAAGAAGCCGCGCTCGGCGTCGTGCGAGTGCTGGATCAGGAAGGTGCGCAGCGGCTCCTTGCCGGCCTCGAACATCGCCAGCAGCTGCGCGCCGTCGCTGCCGCCGATCGCCGGCCGCGACGGTGCCGGCGCCGGAGGGGGCGCGACGATGACCGGCGCCGTTTCGCCGGCGGGCGGCACGCCGGTTTCCGCGGGTGCGTCGCCGGTGATGACGTTGCCGAACAGCGGTCCTGGTCCGGACGCGGCAGCGTCGTCGCGCGCGGCCCGGGCTTCGGACTCGGCCTGCAGCGCATCCGCGGCGGCGGGGCTGGTTGGCGGTGGGTCGTCCGCGGCCAGTGGCGCATCCGGCGCGGCGGGCTGTGCCTGCGCCCGTTCGGCGGCGCGCTCGGCCTGCACCCGCGCGCGTGCGGCCTGCGCGCGTTCGCGCGCGTCCACCTGCGCCTGCACCGACGCCGGCACCGGCTTGCCCTGCTGGTGCGCGGTGACCGCGTCGTAGGTGTCGAGGATCACCGGGTACATCACGTAGATCGACAGCACGATCGCCAGGCCGTTGATGACCACGTTCGGCGGCACCTGCTGCAGGCCCAGTGCGTTGCGCAACAGGCTGAGCACGACCACGATCTTGGTGAACGAGGTCACCATGACCGCGACGAACGGCGCCAGCGCCAGCGCGACGATGACGACGAGGACGAGGGCGGGGGAGTAGCTGCTCAGATCCATGGCGGCTCCTGTCGGGCGCGGGCGCCGCCGCTCAGTTCCACCACAGCAGGCGCACGCCGAGGGTGTCGCCCACGGCGACCACCTCGCCCTGGCCCACGGCCTGGCCGTTGGCGCGGATGGTCACGTTCGCGCCTTCCAGCGGCGCGGCCAGCGGGAACACGTAGCCCGGCTGCAGCGACGACAGCTCGCCGACGCGCAGTTCGCTGCGGCCGAGCTCGAAGCTGATCTCGACCGGCAGCTGGCGCGCCAGCGCGTCGGCATCGGCGGAAGGGGCTGCGGCGCCGTCGTCGCCGGCGTCACGGGTGTTGTCGTTCATGGGGGAGGGCTCCTGCACAACGGTCGGAAGATGCCTGGGTACGCCGCCGACCTGCCAGCCGCCGGCGACGGGCACCAGCGGCCAGGCGAGGCGGCTGGCCACCGCTTCAGCCTGCGGCGGCTGGCTGCGGCGGCCGACGACGAGCACGTCGCCCGGCTGCAGCGACGAGAAGTCGGCGAACGGCAGCGGCGCGATGCGCCACTGCAGCGAAACGGGAACGCCGAGTTCGCGCCAGCGGCCCAGCGGCTGCGGCGCATCGTCGTAGGGGGGGTCGGCGCGTTCGAGCAGGCGTTCGGTCCAGGCCGCGGGCACGCGCAGCGCGCCCTGCAGCGACGGCATGCGCGACGCGGTGCCTTCGGCCGGCTCCTCGTCGACGATGAAATCCAGCCACAGCTGCGCGTCCGCGTCCTGCGGCGCCTCGCCCGGTTCCGCCAGCGGCGTGAGCACGACGCCGAAGGCCTCGCTCAGCCGCATCAGCTGCGCCTCGTGCGCGAGGCTCCAGGCCAGCACGCGCGAGCGGCCCCGGTAGTCGCTCCAGTGCAGGCCGCTGGCCTGCGGCGCGGCCTGCAGGCAGAGGCCGACGCGGGTCCCCTCGGCCTCCAGTTCGAAGGTCTGCGCCGCGGGCGCGGGCTTGCCGGGCATGAACTGCAGCAGGCCGTTGTCGCGCAGGGTCCAGCCCTGCGATGCGGAGAAGAAGCCGCGCAAGGCCGCGGCCTGCGTCGGCGACAGCGCCGGCACCCGCCCGCGCAGCGGGTGCGCCTCGCGTGCCGGCGGAGGCGTCGTGGCCTGGCGCTGCGCGGAGCGCGCAGGCGACTTGCGCGCAGGTTTCTTCTTTGCGGGATCAGCCATGTCCGAGCGCCACCTTCATCAGTTCGGGCAGCGAACGCACGCCCAGTTTCGACATCATGTTCGCGCGGTGCAGTTCCACGGTCTTGATGCTGATGCCGAGGATGTCGGCGATGATTTTGTTGGGCTTGCTGGCGACGACCAGGTCCAGCACCTGGCGCTCGCGCGGGCTCAGCTTCCCCAGCGCTTCGTTGCGCACCGGCGCATGCTCACGCCGGCTGGCGACCGCGGCCTGGATGGCGTGGGTCAGCGCTTCGTCGGTGAAGGGTTTCTCGAGGAAGTTGGCCGCGCCCTTGCGCATCGCCTCGACCGCCAGCGGCACGTCGCCGTGCGCGGTGACGAACACCAGCGGCAGGCGGATGCCGCGGCGGATCAATTCTTCCTGCAGCTGAAGTCCGCTCATCTGCGGCATGCGGATGTCCGAGACCAGGCATTCCTCGTGCGCGCCGTGGCGCTCGCCGTCGTACGCGGCCAGGAACGCCGCGCCCGAGGCGTACGGACGCGGCTCGAAGCCCGCCGTTTCCAGCAGCCACGCGGTCGATTCGCGGAAGCCGTCGTTGTCGTCGACCAGGTAGACGCGCGCGGATGCCATTCCCTAGATCCTCCCTTCCGCACGGGGCAGCGTGAACGCGAATACGCTGCCGCCGCCGGGCCTGGGTTCGAAGAACAATCGTCCCTCATGGTATTCGATGATCGAACGGCAGATGGCGAGGCCGATGCCGAGCCCGTCGGTCTTGGTGGTGAAGAACGGCGAGAACAGCTGCTCGCTGTCGGCCGCAGTGAGGCCGCCGCCGCGGTCGAGCACGCGCACCTCGACCTCGTCGTCGAGGTTGACGCGGCCCTCGATGCGCAGTTCGCGCTGCGCCGACGGGACCTCGCGCATCGCCTCGATCGCGTTCTTGACCAGGTTCAGCAGCACCTGCTCGACCATCACCCGGTCGGCGTAGACCGCGGGCAGGGTGCCCGCCAGCGCGAGGTCGATGCGCAACTGCTGGCGCTCGGCCTCGAGCCGCAGCAGTTCGAGCACGGTGCCGGCGATGACGGCGACGTCCTGCGCGTCGCGCCGCGGTTCGCGCGCGCGCACGAATTCGCGCACGCGCGCGATCACCGCGCTGGCGTGCTCGGCCTGGGTGCGCGCCGCGACCAGCGCGCGTTCGACCTGCGCCGGCCCGCCGGCCTGGCCGACGAGGCGCAGGCTGCCGTTGAGGTAGTTCACGATCGCGGCCAGCGGCTGGTTCATCTCGTGCGCGAGGGTGGCGGCCATTTCGCCCACCGACATCAGCCGCGAGGTGAACAGCAGCTTCTCCTGCTGGTGCTTGTGCGTGTCCAGCGCCTCGAGGCGTTCGCTGATGTCGACCGCTGTCAGCAGGTCGAACTCGCCCTTGTCCAGCGCCAGCGTGCGCCAGTGCAGCGCGTACCAGTGGCCGCTGTGCGGCGCCTTGGCTTCGGCGCCGTCGTCGGCGACGACGGCACCGAGCGCGGACAGCAACTGCGCGCGGTCGCGATGGCCGGGCAATGCGGAAAACGCTTCGTCGAAGCGGCGATTGCCCGCTACCAGCGCGCCGTTGGCGCGCGAGAAGGCGGCGCAGGCGAAGGGAATGGCTTCGAGGATCGCGCCGAGCGTCGTCGAGGCCGCATCCACGGCGCTCCGGCGACGGGCGGCGGACGGCGGCGTCACGCGGTCGATCCCTTGCCCGCGGCGCGCCCGTGGGGCGCGGGCCGCTTGCCGCGCGCCGCCGGCCTGCTACGGTAGGCGCCCGCGACGCCGCGCGCGTCGTCCCCACGTGCCGTGCGAAGACCCCCGATGATGCCGAGCCAACGCCACGCCCTGCTGTCGTCCCTGCCGGCGCTCCTGTTGTTGTCCGCCGCCGATGCGGCCACCGGCGCCGCGCCCGCGGCCACACCGGCGACAGGTTCGTCGTACGTCTGGGAACTGCTGGCGATCCTGTTGCCCCTGGCGTTCATCATCGTCTGCCTGCTCGTCCTGTTGCGTCTGCTGCGGCGGCGCTTCGGCCTTGCCGGCCCGGATGCGCCGCTGTCCGTGGTCCAGGTGCTGCCGGTGGGACCGCGCGAACGCATCGTGGTGGTGCGCTCGCGCGCCGGACGCGCGTTCGCCATCGGTGTCAGCGCCGGCGCGGTGACGCTCGTCTCCACGCTGGACAGCGACGACCTCGGACCGCTCGACGCGCCCGCGCAAGCGCAGGACAACGGCGGCCTGATGGCGCTATTACAGCGAGGCAAGGTTAAACGACCGTGATGCGCGGTGTGGGAGCGGTCACATTGCCGCGCTGTAACGGAATGAAACCCCGCGTTGACGCACGCATAACATCGCGGCGATATATGTTCCCGTCCTGGCGATGCGCTGCAGGCTGATCGCCGGGCCCGGAATGACGTGACGGTCCGCACACTATTGAGACGCGAGTCGGGCATGTCGTCGAGCGCAATGCGGATCCTTTCCCCCACGAGCCACGGATGACGACGAACGTACGCAGCTGGCTGAACTCCCTGCTCGCGGCCCCCGAGGGCGCCGCGCCGCGCAAGCGGCTGGGCTACAGCGACGTGGTCCTGGCCTTCGGCGCGGTGCTGATCATCAGCGTGATGATCCTGCCGCTGCCGCTGGTGGCGCTGGACACGCTGGTCGCGGTCAACATCTCGATCGGCTTCGGCCTGCTGCTGCTGGGCATCTACATCCCCAACCCGGTCGCGTTCTCCAGCTTCCCCAGCGTGCTGCTGCTGACCACGCTGTTCCGGCTCGCGATCTCGATCGCGATCACCAAGTCGATCCTGCTGCACGCCGAGGGCGGCCACATCGTCGAGACCTTCGGCACCCTGGTCGCGGGCAACAACCTCGTGGTCGGCATGGTGGTGTTCCTGATCATCACCGTGGTCCAGTTCATCGTGATCGCCAAGGGCGCCGAGCGCGTGGCCGAGGTCGCCGCGCGCTTCACCCTCGACGCGATGCCGGGCAAGCAGCTGTCGATCGACTCCGACCTGCGCTCGGGCCTGATCGACAAGGACGAGGCGCGCCGCAAGCGCCGCCTGCTCGAGACCGAGAGCCAACTGCACGGCTCGCTCGACGGCGCGATGAAGTTCGTCAAGGGAGACGCGATCTGCGGCATCGTCATCATCCTGGTCAACCTGCTCGGCGGCCTGGCGATCGGCGTGCTGCAGAGGGACATGTCGCTGGCGCAGGCCACGCACACCTACAGCATCCTCACCATCGGCGACGGCCTGGTGTCGCAGATCCCCGCGATCCTGGCGACGATGGCCGCGGGACTGGTGGTCACGCGCACCGCCGGCGAGATCGAGGACCGCCACCTGGGCGACGCGATCAGCCGCCAGGTCGGCGCGCAGCCGCGGGTGGCGCTGATCACCGGCCTGCTGGCGATGCTGATGACGCTGGTGCCGGGCTTCCCGTGGCCGGTGTTCCTGGTGCTCGGGCTGTCCCTGCTGGGCTACAGCGCGTTCCGCTACCGCCACCAGTTCGAGACGCTGCGCAAGCTGTTCAAGGTCACCGACGAGGAAGTCGCCGCCGCGCAGGCGCCGGTGGACACCGACGACTTCGCGCCGCCGCCGCCGCTGCTGCTGGAGCTGTCGCCGTCGCTGGCCGTCGCGCTCGGCCAGGAGCCGCCGCGCGCGCGCATGGCCGCGGTCACCAGGCAGGTGCGCGACGACTTCGGCGTGCCGCTGCCGGCGCCGGTGGTGCGCATTTCCGCCTCGTTGCCCGAAGGCGAATACCGGCTCAGCGCGCACGGCGCGCGGGTCGCGTCGGGCCGCCTGCCGCGCGCCGGCGCGTTCGTCCCGCAGCTGCCCGGCGCCGCGCCGCAGCCGGGCTTCTTCCCGCCGCTGTCGGGGCAGTGGAGCGAAGGCGTCGCCGCCGAAGGCGCGCTGGCGCCGCTCGACGTGATGGCGCTGCACGTCGATGCCGCGCTGCGGCGCCGGCTCGGCAGCTTCCTCGGCATCCAGGAAACCTCGAACCTGTTCGGCAAGATGCAGCGCGACTATCCGGACCTGGTCAAGGAGATGCTGCGCGTGGTCGCGCCGCAGCGCGTGGCCGACGTGCTGCGGCGGCTGGCCGAGGAGGGCGTGCCGATCCGCAACCTGCGCGACGCGTTCGAGGCGATCACCGACGTCGGCAGCCGCGAGAAGGACGTGGTGCTGCTGACCGAATACGTGCGCGTGGCGCTCAAGCGCGAGATCGCCGAGCGCTGGTCAGACGCCGAGCGCAACCTGCACGTGCTGCTGATCCATCCCGAGCTCGAGGACAAGCTGCGCCAGTCGGTGCGCGTGGCCGGCGGCGCCAGCCAGCTGGCGATCTCGCCGGAACTGGCCGCGCGCCTGGGCAACGAGGTGCGCGCGCACCTGGGCCGGCAGGCGCCGGGCGTGCGTCCGGTGCTGCTGTGCTCGCTCGACGTGCGCCGCCACCTGCGCAAGCTGATGGAAGTGGATTTCTTCGAACTGCCGGTGCTGTCCTACCAGGAACTGGCGCCGGACCTGCGCATCGTGCAGGCGGGGCAGGTCAATGCCTGACCCGTCCCGCCTGCCGATGGTGAAACCCGTCCCGTGGGATCCCCCGCCCGCTGGAGCCAAGCCCGATGTCGTCTTCCCCCGAACCAGACAAACATTCCCCTGACGCTGACGCCGCGGTCCTGCGCATCGTCGCCGGCCTGCACGCCGGCGCCAGCCGCCCGCTGTCGCGCCGCGAAATGGTGCTCATCGGCAGCGGCGACGACTGCGACGTGGTGCTCGCCGACCTCGGCGTGGCCGCGCACCACGCGCTGCTCAACGTCGTCGACGGCCGCTTCCACCTGCGCGCGCTGGACGCGCCGGTCGAACTGCCCGGGCGCACCCTGCATCCGGGCGATCCGGTCGAGATCGGCCAGGTGCAGCGCATCGGCCTGGGACATGCCGCGATCGCGTTCGGCCGCAGCGATGCCACCGAATGGCTCGTGCTCGCGCCCGAACCCGGCGACGACGCGCCGCCGCGCCGGCCGAAGCCGGCGTTCGCGAGCCGGCTGCCGCTGATCGCGGGCGTCGCCGTGCTGGCGCTGGCCGCGCTGGCGATCTTCGCCGCCTGGATGCCGGCCACGCCGCCGTCGGTCGACGTGGAGCAGCGCCTGCGCGAACTGGCGCGCGAGCATCGCGTCAGCGACGTGAAGATCACCCGCAACGTCGACGGCCACGCGGTGCTGTCGGGCACGGTCGACAACCGCGCGGTCCGCGACCGGCTGCGCGCGCAGCTGGAAGGCGAGTCGCTGCCGGCGAGCGTGTCGCTGCGCAGCGGCGAGGACCTCGCGGTCGACGTCGCCGAAGTCATGCGCACCGGCGGATTCCCGGTGCAGGCCGAATACCTGGGCAACAACAACGTCCGCGTCAGCGGCCACTTCGGCGGCGACGAATCGCTGGTGCGCGACTTCATCCGCTCGCGGGCGATGGTCGAGACCGGCGTCAACATGGTCGAGCCGGTCAACCTCGACGCCGCCGCCGACGCGAGCGCGGATGCGCGCGACGTGGAGCCGGAGCAGGCGCACATCGTGTCGATCGTCCGCGGCGAGGCTCCGTACGTGGAGACGGCCGACGGCGAGCGCTACCACGTCGGCGACGCCATTCCCGGCTGGGGCGAGCTGATCTCGATCGGCGCGTTCGCCCACGTGCTGCGGCCGGACGGCGCGCTCGCCAAGCTCAGGCCGTCGCCCGCGCCCGCACCGCCGCCGGAGGACGAGGTGGATGCGGCGCAGGCGCCCGGCAACGGCCGCGCGGCATCGCAGCGCCCCGCCAACGTCGTTCAGAAACCTGAAATCAGCCCGACCGTGCGCGCCAACGCGGTCGACGCAGACAGGTTGTGAACAACCCCTGCGGTAAACCCTAGGTCACGGTTTGCGGCAACAAATATCCGCTACAGTCCCGCTACAGTCCCAATCGAAACAGTTCCGGATTCGACGCAGCATGGATCGAGGTTCGATCCCTCATACGCACAAGGAGCCAAGGCGATGACGATCCCAACCGACAACAACCTGATCAACCAGTACATCGGCGCCGCGACGTTCTCCAACGGTCCGGGCGGCACCGGCGGCACGCGTACCGGCGGCTCGGGCGGCGGCACCAGCTGGTACGAAGCGATGTCGCGCGCATGGGGCAATACGCTGGACGCGCAGGCCACCGAGATCACCAACCTGTCCGACCAGATCGGCTCCGGTTCCGACCAGCCTTCGCAGATGGTCGCGCTGACCGCGGCGAGCCTGAAGATGCAGTTCATGTCGAACAACGCCGCGACCTCGCAGAACAGCGTGGCCGAATCGTTGAACGCGGTCGCCAGGAAGCAGTAGTCGCGTCATGGCGGGCTGATCGCGGATGGCGTGCGGTGGAAACGCCCGCCGCCGCGGTTCGATGGCGCCGGCATGGCGCCTGCACAAGGAGCAACGGACATGATCGATGCAATCCAGGTGGCGGCCTTGGAAGCGGCCGCGAATCCGGCGGCCGCGCCCGCGCTGCAGCCGCAGGCCTCCGCGGTCGACGTGCGCGAGTTCGCGCAGGCGCTCGAGCGCAGCGGCGGTGCGAAGCCGGCCGCGGCGCCCGACGCGGTCGCGAACCCGGCGCCGGCCGGCGAATCGGCCAGCGCGAAGATGATGGTCAGCGCGTTCGACAGCCTCAACGGCACGGCGAAGAACATCGAGTCGCTCTCGCGCGCCATGTCGGCGAGCGCGACCGAGATGACGCCGGGGCAGATGCTCGAGATGACGATGCAGTGCCACCAGTTCCTGTTCCAGTCGCAGCTCACCTCGAACGTGGCCAACCGCACCTCGGACGGCGTGCAGCAATTGTTCCGGCAGCAGTCCTGACCCCTTCCGGAGCCGTCGATGGACCTGCGCCGCCCCAGCACCGGAACGACCCTCGGCCGCGCGGCCTGCGCGTTGCTCGCCTGCCTGCTGCTGGCCGCGTGCACGCGGGTCACGCTGTACGGCGACCTCGAGGAACGCCAGGCCAACGAGGTGTTCGCCGTGCTGCTCGCGGCCGACGTCAACGCCGAAAAGCGCACCTCGCTCAGCAAGACCGGCTGGGAGATCCGCGTCGACAAGGGCGACTTCTCCCACGCGATGCAGGTGCTGCAGGCGCGCGGGCTGCCGCGGCAGCAGTACGTGTCGATGTGCGACGTGTTCAAGAAGGAAGGCATCGCCTCGTCCTCGGTCGAGGAGAAGGCGCGCTACATCTGCAGCCGCCAGCAGGAGCTGGCGCGGACCCTGTCCGGCTACCCGGGCGTGGTCGACGCGCGCGTGCACATCGCCCTGCCGGACCGCGATCCGCTCGGCGGCGACGTCGGGCATTCCTCGGCGGCGGTGGTGATCTTCCAGCAGCCGGGCGCCAACCTCGAGAACCTGCAGACGCGGATCAAGACCGTGGTCAAGGACGGCATCGAGGGGCTCGACGACATCAACAAGGTTTCGGTCGAGTTCGTGCCGATGCCGGGCGCCGCGGCGACGGCCAACGTGCCGCAGCGCCAGTCCACCGCGCCGGCGGCGATGTCCGCCGCCAATGCCATGTCGATCGGCCTCGGCCTGGGCGTGCTCGCGCTGCTGGGGCTGGTGTGGGCCGCCTGGGGCCGCCTGCGCCAGCGTCGCGTGCAGCGGGCGGGCGACGGCGGCGGGATCTGGAACGGCTGAGGCTTCCCGGCATGCCGCTGCAGGCGCTGCTCTCCGACGTCCATCCCGCGTGGTACGCGGGAGAGGGCGAAGCCGGATTCGATCCGCAACTCGTCGCACGGGCGCGCACCAGCGCGCTGGGCCAGCGCCTGCTGGTGCGTGCGCTGCCGCCGTTGACCATGGACGGCCTGCTCGCGCCGCGGCCGGGTGGCAGTCCGCATCTCTCCACGCGGCGGCGCTGGCCGCGCGAACGCGTGCTGGCGCTGGTGCGCGACCTCGGCGTGCTCGCCTACGCGCCGATGATCCGCGCCGAAGTCCGGCGCGAGCCTGTGCGCTGGCTGCGCAAGGTGCTCGGCAACAGCTACCTGCTGGCACTGGACAGGACGGTCTGGGACGGCCGCATCGACCGCGCGGTGCAGGCGCGACTGTCGTCGGAATGGGAGGCGTTGGTCGCCGACCCGCGGTTCCTGTCCGATCCCCTGCTGCTCGGCGCGCTGCTCGACCGCCAGGGCGACGGCGAACTGCGCGCCTGGGCGGCGCGGCGCAACCGGCCGCTGGCCGACTGGGCCCTGCTGATGCGCGGCAACGACGCGGCCTGCGCCACGCACCTGCCGGAGAAGGCGGTGCTGCGCGTGGCCTCGCACCACGAAAACCACGAAGAGGACTGATGAACCTGCCCGCCGCATCGCAAGCGAGCCTCGACGCGCAAGCGCGCGCGGCGCCTGCGCGTGGCGCAGGCGGCAGCGTCGCCGTGTTCGAACGGCGCGAGTTCGAGCGCGCGGTCTCGGCGCGCGTGCTGTCGCCGCGGCACTGGGCGAAGCTGGAAGAGCTCGACCGGCTGCTCGATCGCGTCAACGCGCTCTACGGCGAGGTCGAGGGCGAGATCGCCCAGGCGCGCGAGGCCGGGCAGGCCGAAGGCTTCGCCGAGGGACTCAAGCGCGCGCAGCAGCAGATGACCGAGCAGCTCACCGCCCTCAACGAACGCCGCGCGCGCGTGCTCGCCGAGGCCGCCGGCCGCATCACCGAGCTGGCCTGCGCGATCGTGGCCCGGATCGCACCCGGCTTCGACGCCACCAGCGTGGTGCCGCCGCTGGTGATGCAGGCGGTCGAGGCCGCGCAGGCCGAGCAGTTCCTGCTGATCCGGGTGCATCCGTCCGTGCGCGGCTCGGTGCAGGCCGGCCTGGGCGCGGTGCGCCAGGCGCATCCGGCGGTCGGGGTGATCGAGCTGGTCGACGACGAGAGCCTGGACCCGCTGAGCTGCGTGGTGGTGTCGGAAGCGGGCGAGGTGCGCGCCGGCGTCGCGCAGCAGATCGAGGCGATCCGCGTCGCGCTGGCTGGCGTCGGCCAGGTGGAGCCCGCGCGATGACCCTGCCGCGCGTGCCGGTGCAGGCGGCGCAGGACGGATCGATCGATCCATTGCTCAGCGCGCTCGCCGGCGTCCGCCCGATCCAGCGCGTCGGCCGCGTGGTCGAGGCTTACGGCACCCTGATCCGCGCCACCGGCCTGAAGGCCGCGATCGGCGAACTGTGCCACCTGCGCAACCCGCCCGGCGACGGCGATCCCGCGTTCAACCTGGCCGCGGAAGTGGTCGGCGTGTCGAAGCAGCACACGCTGCTGACGCCGCTGGGCGCGCTCGACGGCATTTCCGCGACCACCGAGATCGTCGCCAGCGGTCGCCAGGCCTCGGTGCGCGCCGGCGACGGCCTGCTCGGCCGCATCCTCGACGCGCACGGCGAGCCGATCGACGGCAAGGGGCCGGTCGGTCCCGGCGTCGAGATGCCGATCTACGCGGCCTCGCCCAATCCGCTGACGCGTAACCTGATCGAGCGCCCCTTCTCCACGGGCGTGCGCGCGATCGACAGCGTGATGACTGCCGGCGAGGGCCAGCGCGTGGGCATCTTCGCGGTCGCCGGCGGCGGCAAGAGCACCCTGCTGGGCATGCTCGCGCGCGGCGGCGACGCCGACGTCAACGTGATCGTGCTGGTCGGCGAGCGCGGCCGCGAGGTCAACGAATTCATCCACGACAACCTCGGCGAGCAGGGGCTGGCGAAGTCGGTCATCGTGGTCGCGACCTCCGACCGGCCCGCGCTCGAGCGCAGCCGCGCGGCCTGGGTCGGCACGGCGATCGCCGAACATTTCCGCGACCAGGGCAAGCGCGTGCTGCTGCTGCTCGACTCGGTGACGCGCTTCGCGCGCGCGCTGCGCGATGTCGGCCTCGCGATCGGCGAGCCGCCGGCGCGGCGCGGTTTCCCGCCCTCGGTGTTCAGCGCGCTGCCGCGATTGTTCGAGCGCGCCGGCAACAACGAGACCGGCAGCATCACCGCCTTCTACACGGTGCTGGCCGAGGACGAGGACGGTGGCGACCCGATCGTCGAGGAGGTGCGCTCGATCCTCGACGGCCACATCGTGCTCTCGCGCAAGCTCGCCGCCGCCTACCACTACCCGGCGATCGACGTGCTGACGAGCCTCAGCCGCACCATGCCGCGCGTGGTCGACCAGGCGCACCTGCGCGCCGCCGGGCAGCTGCGCAAGGCACTGGCCAAGCACCAGGACATCGAACTGCTGCTGCAACTGGGCGAATACAAGCGCGGCAGCGATCCCGACGCCGACTTCGCCATCGACCGGATCGGCCCGATCCGCAAGCTGCTGCAGCAGCCGTCGAGCGAATTGGTGCCGTTCGCGCAGTCCTCCGACACGCTGAAGAAGCTGTTCGCATGAGCACCGCCGCGCGCAAACGCTATCCGTTGCAGCAACTGCTGCAGCTGCGCACGCACCGCACCGAAAAGGCGCGCCTGACCGTGGTCGGGAAGCAGCGCGCCGTGCGCGAATGCCGCGAGGCCTGCGAGCGGATCGAGGCCGAGATCGTCGCGCTGCAGCGCGAACGGGCCGGCCAGCGGCTGCGCATGCTGGATCCGCCGCCGCCGGGCATCCCGTTCCCGCTCGCGCTGGAGCAGCGCGAGGCGCACGTCGACTGGCTCGGCGAACAGGAGCAGGCCGCGCGCCAGCGGCTGCAGCAGGCGCAGCAGAAGCTGCAGCAGGCCGAGCAGGCGCTCGCCGAGGCGATGCAGGCCTTCTTCCGCGCCAAGGCGCGCGAGGATGCGCTGGAGAAGCGCAAGGGCATCTGGCGCGGCGAGGTGATCGCGCTCGAGGCGCGGCAGGAAGAGGACGCCGCCGCCGACCTGGTGCAGGCCGTCCACATCGGCCGCACCCGACATTGAGGAGCACCGCATGAGCATCGACAACAGCAGCAGCACGTCGCCGCTGTCCAATCGTCCGGCCGGGGACGCGCAGCGCGCCGACAACGACCGGCCCGCGGACAGGCCGCGCGAGGCGCCGCCGAAGGAAGAGGTAGACCGCTTCCGCCAGCTGATGCAGCACGGCCGCCAGGAAGGCCGCGCCGGCCTGCAGGAACGGCAGGAACAGCGTCCGGGGTCGCTCGAGGCCGGCCGCCATGCCGCGAACGCCGCCGCGCGCCACGGCGAGGAGGAAGCGGCGCTGCGCGGCCTGCCCGGCCAGCGCGGCACGCAGGACGGCACCGACAACAACGGCATGGGCGCCAACTCCACCGAGGGCGCCGACCTGCTGGCGATGATGCAGGCTCAGGCCGCGCTGCGCGACGGCGCCAATGCGCCGCCGCCGACCGCACCCGCGCCGCCGATGGCCAGCGGCAAGGCGCTGGCGGAGATGCTCGAACGGCACGTGCGCCAGCTCGCCGTCGACGGCGCCGCGTCCAACGACGGAGACGGCCACGTCCTGCTGCGCATGGCCGACGCGACCCTGCCCGGCACCGATTTGTTGCTGAGCAAGACCGCCGACGGCTGGCACCTGCGCGCGGACGTGCGCTCGCGCGACAGCTACGACGCCATCCGCGACGCCGCGCCCGCGCTGGCCAGGCGCTTCGCCGAACAGAACCTCGGCCACCTCGAGATCGATCCGCACTTCAACGGCTGAGGCCTTCAAAGCCCGTCATCGATCCTGCCCAAGCACGTGTAGGGGCGCCTTCAGGCGCGATCGCTGCCGCATCCGTCGAACGCACGGTCGCGGCTGAAGCCGCTCCTGCGATCCTTCGGTCACTTCATAGGGTTGACCCCAGGGTGGGGCACGCCCCAGCTTGGAGGCGATGGACGGGCCGCAGCAGACTCCACGTGCGCGCCACGCGCGTGATGTTTTCCCCCGACATCCACGTAGACAGGAGTCCACACCATGAGCTTCCTCAGCGGCCTCGGCGACATCGTTTCCAGCGTCGTCAACCTCGCGGTCACCGCCTATACCGGCAATCCCATGCTCGGCCAGATGGCCGGCGGACTGGTCGGTTCGCTGCTCGGCGAATCCGGTGGTTCCGGCAATTCCGGCTTCGATTCCGTGTTCAACGGCGCATTCAGCAACGGGTTCCTCAACGGCCTCAACGCCTGACGTGCCACGGGGGCTCGGCGACCGGCGCATGAAGCGTCGGTCGCCGCGGGTCCCCGGATGTGCCTGCCCCTGCCGATGACCGGCTACCCGGACCAGACATGAGCAAACGACCGCCCCAGCGCCACGCGGCGCGCAATGCGCCTGCGCCCGCCGTCGACAGTCGGCTGTCCACCGTCGACCTGGACGTGCCTTCAGGATCGCAATCCGATGCGACCCCGGCTGCAGCCGCGGACGATGTCCGGCCTGCGCCGGTTGCGACCAGCCGCGAGGAACTCGTGGACCTGCTCGGCGACCTGCGGCAGCAGGGCAGCCTCGACGTCGCCGACGAAGCCGCCCTCCTGCGCGAGTACGACGGGCTGCTGGTGGAGCTGCGCGCGGAGAAGGCACGACTGGAAACGGAATTCCGCGAGCGGATGTCGCGCGACGGGCAGGAGAAGACGAATGCATGGCTGGCCGAGGCGGCGGAGGCATTGGGTCGCCGGCAGGGTGAGCAGATGCGCCAGCTGATGACGACGATCCCCGCGCTATCGGCACAGTTCGAGCACCGCGATCGCGCCTGATGGCGCTTCTGCAGCCGCGGTGTTCCTGTGGAAGCGCTTTCAGGCGCGACCGGAAACCACGCATCCCCTCGAACGCGGCCGATGCCACCCGTACAGGCCCTAGGGTCCGCCCCAGTTGTTGCCCCGAAGCGGTTCCGTAGACTCGATCACGACTCCCGACGGTTCTTCACGTCCTTCCCCCGAATCCTCTGGTAGATGTCCTCCATGGCCCGTCCGCCCCGCCGTCAGCCAGCGCGCAACCCGTCGCCTTCGTCGGCGGACGTGGTGCCACTGCGGCCGGTGAACGGCGACGACGCGGCCCGGGCGACGGCCTCGCAGAGCGAACTGGACCGCATCGCGGACAGCCTGGTCGAGGAACTGGCGGCCACCCTCGAGGAGGGCGGCGTCCTCAGCGCCGATGATCGCGCCGCCCTGCGCGAGCAGGTCGAACTTGCGTTGCGGCAGCAGGTGGAAGCCGCCGCCGTCGGGCAGGCCGCGCCCGCCGCGAGCGCCGCCTCCTCCAGCCGCTCGGAGTGGCTGGACACGATCGAAGGACTGCGCGAGAACGACGTCCTGACCGAAGAGGACGCGAACGCGCTGATCCGGCAGCTCGACACCATCCTGTCGCCGTCGCAGAACAAGGACGTGGACCTCGCCCTCGAGTTCGGCAGGCGCTTCCAGCGCGACGGCCAGGAACAGGCGCTGGCGTGGTTCAAGGCGCAGTTGAACGGCGCGTCCACCCAGGCCTCCCCGAACGAAGGCGGGAAGCCTTCGGAGCCGCCGGTGGCACTGGCATCGGCCATCGTGAATTCGAAGTCGCGAAGGTTGCGCGGCCCGCCGCGTCGTTGACCACAACACAACGATCGCAGGCGTTCGCACAAGCAACCTTCAACGACTTATCCGGAGAATCGACATGGCTACCGACATCAGCAACTTCATCTTCAACAACATCGTCACCGGCGAGAACCTGGCCTCCTCGGAAACCTCGACCAGCAGCAAGAAGGCGCGCAACTTCTTCGAGGCGCTGGGCAAGGCGCTGGGCGAGATGCTGGGCAAGGAGTCCGCGCGCCTGGTCGACGCGGCCGACCGCATGGTCGCCCACAGCGAGGAAAAGGACGGCAAGGCGTTCATGGAGGCGTCCACCGACTTCCAGGTGGCCAGCCAGCGCTTCAACATCATGAGCAACACCGCGGCCACCGCCATCAAGTCGATCGGCGAAGGCCTGACCGGCATCGCGCGCAAGCAGTAAGCGCGTAGGGGCTGTCGCCGGGGAGGCCGTGCGGTCTTCCCGGCGCTGCCGTCGAACCCGATGTGCCCTGAACACCCGAGCGCCATGTCCGTCCAAGGCATGGCGTTCGGCTTTGCGAACCACGAAGATCTGTCATTTCGAGCGCAGCGAGGGGCGCCTCACGACAGCGAGGCCGGTCAGTCCATGTGCTTGGGAAGCGGGATTCCCCACTGCGTCCGGAACGACAGATCGAGAGCTTCCGGAAGTCCCCTTTTCGCCGAACCACGCTTCCGGCACTGCGGAGGATGCCCATGAAAGGACCTGCAACCCTTTTCGTCCTGGTCGCGGCCCTGGCGCTTCCGGGGACCGCGCTGGCGCAGTTCGAGCCCAATGCGACGGCGGGACTCGCCGAAGGCTATCGGATGGACATGCTGCAAAGCCTCGTCCGCGACAGCACGATCCCAAAGCCGAAGGGTACGCCAGGCAGCCAATCCCGCGACAGCGGCGCAACCGCGTCGAAGACGGCCGCGGCGGCGACGTCGGCCGCTTCGCCGACGCGGGTGACCTACCGGAGCGAGGTGAGCACCAGGCTCAGGGGCGAGATCCTGCGCGAGTCCACCGGGAACGCGCGTTCCGACGAACTGCTGCGGCCGGTGATCTCGTCCGGAAGGCTGATGACCGAGTACGGCAAGCTGATGCGGCACCTGGACCTGTCCTCCAACGACATCGCCGACGTGATGACCGCCTACCTGCTCGTCTCCATGGAAGCGGTGAACGGCCAGACACCCGGCGCGCGCGAACGCAGTGCGGCCAGGCAGGCGATCGCGGACAAGCTTGCCGCGTCGCCCGACCTGCGCAGGCTCCCGGCCGACGACAGGCAGGTCCTGGCGGAGCGCTATGCCTACTCGACGCTGTCGACGGGCTTGACGTTCCAGGTGCTGAGCCGCGCCAACCGGAAGGCGGAACTGGATGAGTTCCGCACGCGCGTCAGGCGCAACGTCTCGCGATCGACCGGCATCGATCCCGCGCGGGTGTCGATGACGGAAACGGGCCTGACCGCGGCGCGGCGATGAGTGCCTTCGTGCGGCGCAAGGCCTTTCCGGCCGCGACGGGCGCGCCGGCGTTGCGGTCGCGGGCGAATGCCTGGCAGGGTGGATTGCGCGCGACGCGCGTCGCCGCGCCCGCCCCGCGCCCGCGCTTCATGGCGCTGGCCCTGTGCGCGATGCTCGCGGTTCCGGCGCTGGCGCCCGCGGCGCCTTTGGCGGGCGACGCGCAGGACGCGGCGATCGACGAGCGGGCGCTGCGCGCCGACATGCAGCGCATGATCGAGCAGCGCCGGCGCGAACTGCTGCCGGAGTACGAGCGCCGCGTGCGCAGCGACGGCAAGGCGAGCGCGGACGACTGGCTGCGCAAGCGTGCGGAGGAACTGGGCAGGCGCGATGGCGCCACGATCCGCCGCAAATACGACGGCAGCCGTTCCCGGACGCGGGAGACCGCGCCGGCTCCGCCCGTGGCCGCGGGCGAGGATGCGAAGGCGCGCCAGAAGCGTGGCGACCGTTCCTGCGCGCACGTGGTCACGCGGCAGCAAGCGGTGCCCAGCATGTCCGGCGGGGCGATGGAGATGATCATGGTCACCGAGTGCGTGCCCGCCGCGAAGGCGCGCTGACGTCGCCGGGTCGACACGACGACATTGGTGTTGGCGATGTCTGCGCGTTGGCGATGACTGTGGGAGCGGCTTCAGCCGCGACCCGCCGCCCATGGATCCATACAGGCGGTCGCGGCTGAAGCCGCTCCTACGGGATCGCGAACGTGCGTGGATGACGGGGAGGCGGGGCTTAGCTAGCGCATGCGCCGCGCGAGCAGCCAGGCCCAAAGCCCGGTCGCCAGTCCCGTGATCGTCAGCGCATTGCGCCACGTCGTCGCGTTCTCCGCGGGGATGGGCAGCTTGAACAGGTCCGGCGCGACCGTCGCCAGCGCCGATGCGAGGCAACCGTAGGTGACGACGATCAGCGACCAGTACAGCCATTGCTGCCGGCGCGAGCGGCGGGCCTCGATGTCTTCGGTCTCGTCCGCATCGCCCTCGCCGACATGCCCCGCCGGGCTCCCGTCGTCGGCGTCTTCGTCGCTGTCGTAGCGCGGCAGCATGAGCCCTGCCGCGGCCGTGTGCCCCGCCGCGACGGCAGCGGCCTCCCTTCCCGGCGCGCGCGCGCGACCATCGTCCGCGTCCGTTCCCTGCCCGCGACCTTGCCCCTTGCCGGATTCGTCGCTCCCGCGGCGCCCGTCGTGCGGGTGTTCGCCTTCGGCTTCTTCCTCGGCCGCCCCGGCCGCGCGTTCGGGTCGGTCCTGTTGCCTGGTTTCCTCGGGCTTGCGCGCCCGCAGTGCAGTCTGCGGCGCGTTCGCATGGGTGGTGCCGGCCGGGTTGCCGACCGCGGCGAGGGTGACGCCCGCGGCGCCGGCGAGGCCGAGCAGTCCCGGCGATCCGGGCTCCGCGGCGGCGTTCGCGCCGTCCGCGCGTCCCGGTTGCATCGCTTCGCCCGGCGTTCGCGCCTGCAGCGCCTGCTGCGCGGCCAGTTCCTGCAGGACCGACACGTGGCCACCGGGCGCCCGGGACGCCGGCGTCGCGTCCTGCGCGCCGGTCGACGGGACGGCGGACAGCACGCCGTCCGCGCGCGCCAGCAGCGCCGCCAACGGCAGCGTCGAAGCGGGACGGGATTCCGACAGCGTGCGCGCCTCGAACGCGCCGGCCATCGCCACGGCCCGAATGTCCTCGCCGGTGCGGCCGGGGGACAGGGGAAGCGCTTCGCGCCCTCCCGCCATCGGCGCTCGATCGGATGCCACCTGCTGTCCCAGCGCCTGGGCCTGGGCGCGCGTCGCCTCCGCGAAACCGCGCGCGTCCGACGGCGGCGGCTGCCGGGCGTCGCGGGCCTCAGGCGCGGCGCGCGCCATGGCATGGGCCAGCGGCTCGGATACCTGGCTGGCGAGTTCGCGACCGACCGACGCATGCTGCGTCACGAACTGCACCAGCTGGCGCAAGGCCTCCGGCGGAAGCTGCTGCAGTTCGCGGAACAGCGGATGCGACGGGTTGTGGCGCATCGCCGTCGACAGCGTGTCGGCGAGCCGCGCGGCGTCCGCGTGCGAGAGCGGTGGCGCGCCTTCTCCGCGCATGTGCAGGTGCGGCGCGTCGGGCCGGGCATCGCGGGCGTCGCCGGTCTGCCAATGGGGGCCGGGGGGACGCGGCGGCCGGCCATCCTCCAGCTCCGCGCCCTCGCCGAGCGCGTCTCCCGGTCCGGGCAGGTTCCCGAGGCCGCCGTCCCGGCCCAGCATCGGAAGCAGCGAGCGCAGCGCGTCGATGGGGGACGACGGGATGGACGTCATGGCGCGCCTCCGCGAGGCCGGCGCGAAACGCGCCTGCAACAATCGCACGCTACGTCGACGCCGCGCATGCTGGTACCCGGGGTTGACCCTAGGTCGACGACGGTTCCCGCCGCTCTTGCGGGAGCGCCTTCAGGCTCGACCAGTTGTTCGACAGGGGGTGGGTACCCGGTCGCGCCTGAAGGCGCTCCTACAGGGGGCAGGCAGCGCGCCCGAAAACGCCGGCGGAAGCCAAAAAAAACGGGAAACCGAAGGTTTCCCGCTGAATCCGGCGTGGCCGGAGGACTTGTGTTGTGGCGGTCGGCAGACTAGCGCGTGCCGAAAGCTAATGCAATACCTTAATTTGACTCTTGTAACTTATTGATATTAATCATTTGTCAGATCGAAGCGCTTCGCGCTTCATGGCCCTGCGCGCCTCCCGCGGCTCGCCCCAGGCGTTGTTGAACACCGCCGGCTCCCAAGAGCCGTAGGTCGGGTTCGCCAGCATCCACCAGCGCTCGCCGAACCAGTCGCCGTACTCCTCCAGCAGCGCGGCGCGCGCCTCGGGCGTGTTGGCGACCACTTCGACGAAATCGCCGAGCTGGTCGCCGAACTGCATCAGCACTCGGTATTCGCGGCCCGCCAGCCGGCGCCGGCACAGCTTCTCGCTGCCGTTCTGCTCGCAGCCCTCGACGTGGGTGCCGAGGCCGAGGAACACGCTCTCGTCCTTCACCGGCAACCCGGCCTCGCGCAGGTTGGCGAGGGTGGCCTCTTGCAGGTGCACCGCGCGGTTGGACAGGTAGAGGATGGTCACGCCTCTGGCTTCGGCGGCCTTGGCGAATTCCAGCACGCCCGGCACCGGCCTGGCCTTCTTCTCGGCGACCCACTGGTCCCAGGTGACCTCGTCGTATTCGAGCCCATTGCCGACCAGCCGCGCCTGGTAGGGCGAGTTGTCGAGCACGGTCTCGTCGATGTCCATGATCACCGCGGGCTTGAGGCCGGCGGCCGGTGCGGCCTGCTCGCGTTCGGCGGGCACCAGCGCGTCCCAGTTCGCCTGCTTCAGCGCGGCGTCGAGGTGGTCGGCGGCGGCGCGGAAGATCGAGATCGCATTCGCCTGGTACTCGGCCGAGCGCTGTACCCAGAGCACGGCGTTGAGGTTGTCGTCGGCGCCGGCCGTGTCCGCCGGTTCGGCGGACACGGTGGCGGCGGGCTTCGGGGCACCGTCGGGCGCGGTGAACGAGGTCGGCTTGCAGGCGGCCAGGACGAAGGCGGTGGCGAGCAGGGCCGTGGCGGGTGCGATTGCGATCGCGCGCATGTGGCGTGTTCCATCGATTCGGGATGGCCGGAGTGTAGCGAAGCCGTGTTGCGGACTCCGCATCGCCGCCGGCCAGGTGCAGCGCGTCGGCTATCCTGTCCGTACGATCGAACGATGGAAGGGATGGAGATGGAAGCGGATGCGACGATCCTGCCGCTGACCGCGGCCGAGGCGCGCGTGCTGGGTTGCCTGATCGAGAAGCAGGCGATCACGCCCGACGTCTATCCGCTGACGGTCAACGCCGCGCAGGCCGCGGCCAACCAGAAGACCGCGCGCGAGCCGGTGCTGTCGCTCGATCCCGGCGCCGTTCACCACGCGCTGCGCGAACTCGAGCGCAAGGGGCTGGCTAAACAGGTGTTCTCCTCGCGCGCCGAACGCTACGAGCATCGCGCGGAGGCCTGCTTCAGCCTGCCGAAACCGCAGGTCGCGCTGCTCGGGCTGTTGCTGCTCCGTGGCGCGCAGACGCTGCACGAACTGCTGGCGCGCAGCGAGCGCCTGCACGCCTTCGCCGACGCCGAGGACGTGCGCCACCATCTCGAGCGCCTCGCGCAGCATGCGCCCGCGCTGGCGGTGCTGCTGCCGCGTGCGGCGGGACAGCGCGAGGATCGCTACGCGCACCTGCTGTGCGGGGCCGTGGACATGCAGGCCGAAGCCGCGTCCGCTTCCGCGACGGGTGCGCGATCGCCTGCCGCTTCGGGGCTGGTGGATCGCGTCGAAGCGCTGGAGGCGGACCTGGCCATGCTGCGCGAACAGCTGGCGCGGCTGTTGGCCGAACGCGAAGGCTGAGGCCGCGCGACCGGCGTGGTTCGCGCCGCCGGATTCAGGACAGGAACAGTAGCGCCAGCGACAGGGCGGTGCAGATCGCGATGACGGCCCGGAAATGGCTCGCCGCTTCTTTACGGTGTATCCGCCGCATGCTCGGCCCCGGATCCGAGATGACTTCGCCGCGGTGCACGGCGACGTAGATGTCCAGGAGAATGCCGGTTGTGCCGTCATCCCCGCGAAGGCGGGGATCCAGCGGCTTTGATCCTGCAAATCAACCGCCAAAGACACTGGGTCCCCGCCTTCGCGGGGATGACGGCGGATAGGGTGACGGTGGGCCGGCTGACGGCTGATAGCGACCTTCCGGCCTGCGCGCGGCGATCGGTGTCAGTCGCCCAGCAGCGCCCGGATCGATGCGAATCCCGCCGTCGCGCGCTCCTGCTTGCGCGCGGCATCGGCCACCGGATCGGCGCCGTCGCGCTGCAGTTCGGCGGCGGGCAGTTCCTCGAAGAACCGGCTCGGCGCGAGCCGCAGCTTCGCGCCCCAGCGCTGCGCTTCGAGGCTGTACGACAGCCACAGCTGCTCCTTGGCGCGGGTGATGCCGACGTAGAGCAGGCGGCGCTCCTCGTCGAGCCGGCCTTCGTCGAGGCTGGCCTCGTGCGGCAGGGTGTTGTCGTCCATGCCGACGATGAACACGTAGCGGAACTCCAGGCCCTTGGCCGCGTGCAGGCTCATCAGCCGCACCTGGTCGCCGGGATCGCCCTTGTCGGCGTGGCTGAGCAACGCGAGCTGGGCGGCGAGTTCGCCGGGACCCGCGCCGCGCGCGCCCTCGAACCAGTCGGCGAGCTCGTCGAGGTTGCCGCGGCGGATGCGGAACAGTTCCTCGGTCTTGCACTGTTCGCGCAGCGCGGCGAGCAGGCCTGACTTCTCGTTGAGCCTGCGCACCAGCTCCGACGACGGCAGGCGGGCGGCGTCGGCGCGCAGCCCACGCACGATGTCGGTGAACGCGCCGAGCGCATTTGCGGCGCGCGGCTGCAACTGCTTGAGCAGTCCCATCGATTCGACGGCGCGCGACAGCGGCAGGTGCGCGTGCTGCGCCAGCTCGGCCAGCTTCGCCAGCGTGGTCGCGCCGACGCCGCGGCTGGGTGACTGCACCGCGCGCAGGAAGGCGGCGTCGTCGTCGGGGTTGGCGACCAGGCGCAGCCACGACAGGGCGTCCTTCACCTCGCCGCGGTCGAGGAAGGCGGTGCCGCCGGACAGGTGGTAGGGGATGCGCAGCAGCTGCATCGCCTTTTCCAGCGCGCGCGACTGGTGGTTGCCGCGGAACAGTACGCAGAACTCGTTCCACGGCGCCTGGCGCGCGGTGTGCAGGAAATGGATCTCGCCGGCGACGCGCTCGGCCTCGTGCGCGGCGTCGCGGCATTCCCAGACGCGGATGCGCTCGCCGTCGGCCTGTGCGCTCCACAGCGTCTTCGGATGCTCGTGCGGATTGTTCGCGATCAGCGCGTTGGCCGCGCGCAGCACGCGGTTGGAGCAGCGGTAGTTCTGCTCCAGCTTCACCACTTCCAGCGACGGGTAGTCCCGGCCCAGCTGGATGAGGTTCTCGGGATTGGCGCCGCGCCAGGCGTAGATGCTCTGGTCGTCGTCGCCCACGCAGGTGAAGTTCGCCTTCGGCCCGGCCAGCGCCTTGAGCAGGCGGTACTGCGCGTCGTTCGTGTCCTGGCACTCGTCGACCAGCAGGTAGCCGATGCGCTCGCGCCAGCCGGCGATGGCGTCCCCGTCGGTTTCGAGCAACTGCACCGGCAGCCGGATCAGGTCGTCGAAATCGACCGCGTTGAACGCGGACAAGCGCTGCTGGTAGCGCGCGTACAGCGAGGCGGCCTCGTGCTCGCGCGCGCTGCGCGCGGCGGTCTGCGCCTCGTCCGGCGAAAGCCCCGCATTCTTGACGTTGGACACCAGCGACTGCATCGCCTGCACCGCATCGGGCTTCGCACCCGGCATCAGGTCCTTGATCTGGGCCAGCGTGTCGTCGCTGTCGAAGATCGAGAAGCCGCGGCGCAGCCCGGCCTTCCCGTGCTCGACCTGCAGGATCTTCAGCCCCAGCGCGTGGAAGGTGCAGATGGTCAGGCCGTCGGCGGCGTCGCCGCGGATGCGCCGCGCCACGCGCTCGCGCATCTCCTTGGCCGCCTTGTTGGTGAAGGTGATCGCGGCGATGCGCCTGGCCGGATAGCGGCCCGACTGGATCAGGTGCGCGATCTTCTCGACGATCACCCGCGTCTTGCCGCTGCCGGCGCCGGCGAGCACAAGCAGGGGACCGTCGCAGTGAGCGATAGCGGCACGTTGTTGGGGGTTGAGGGACTGCATTGGGGCCGAGTAGGATCTATCCCATTAGTTTAGATGGCAGCGGGGCTTCGGTCGGGTATGTTTGACGACAGGCATTGAAACTGAGGGGATACATACAGATGCGAAGGCATGGTTGGTTGGCAGTGACGTTGGCAATGGCTGTGGCGATGTCGGCGCATGCGCAGGATGCGCGAGAGGTGCCGCCGGACCCCACCGACGACCCACTGGTGATTGCAGCAGGTTTCCTCAGTGCGCACCCGGATCTCCAGTACCGCATGCATGGACTGGAAGCTTATAAGCGAGGCGAACTCGAAAAGGCGTTCGGGTACTTCCGTCGCGCCGCATTCTATGCGGACAAGCCATCGCAGGGGATGGTGGCGGAGATGTACTGGGGCGGCCAAGGGCTGCCCCGCGATCCCGTGCAGGCCTACATCTGGATGGATCTCGCGGCCGAGCGCGGCTACACCGGTTTCCTCGGTCTTCGCGAGCGGTATTGGGCAGGGCTTTCCGCGGAGGAGCAGGCAAGGGCCGTGGAGGAGGGACAGTCGGTCTACGCCGTGTACGGTGATGCTGCGGCCAAGCCGCGGATCGCGACGACTATCCGTCGTGCCGCCAAGCGCATGACGGGTAGCCGCACCGGAGCAACTATCGGCAATCTTCAGGTTGTTGTGCCCGGTCCCGGTGGTAGCGAGATGCTGCTCGACGGCATGAAGTTCTACGACAAGCGATTCTGGGATCCGGACGAGTACCAGAAGTGGCAGGATTCGGTCTGGGCGAAGCCGAGGATCGGCAAAGTCACGGTCGGAGAAGTGCAGCCAGTGGAAGAGCCGCTGCCGGCGGTTCGGTCGCGCGTTCCTTCCATTGATCCCGACCATGACGCCGTGGAGCCGGAGCTTCCGCCGGATTCGGAAGGCCCCGGCATGTGATTCATCGCAACACTGGGGCGCGTTGGTTGGAGGGGCCGCGCGGGTAAACTGCGCCAATGGCCAAGCTCTACTTCTACTACTCGGCGATGAACGCCGGGAAGACCACGACCCTGCTGCAGTCGGCGCATAACTACCGCGAGCGCGGCATGCGCACGCTGATCCTCACCCCGCGCCTCGATCATCGCGCCGGCAGCGGCAGGGTGGCGTCGCGGATCGGGCTGCAGGCCGAGGGCGTCGCGTTCGAGCGCTGCGACGACCTGCAGGCGCTGGTCGCGCGCGACATCGAGGCGCGCGGCAGGCTCGACTGCGTGCTGGTCGACGAAGCGCAGTTCCTGACCAAGGGGCAAGTCTGGCAGCTGAGCGAAGTGGTCGACGCGCTGCGCGTGCCGGTGCTGTGCTACGGCCTGCGCACGGATTTCCGCGGCGAACTGTTCGAGGGCAGCCAGTACCTGCTGGCCTGGGCGGACGAGCTCAGCGAGATCAAGACCATCTGCCACAGCGGCAGCAAGGCGACGATGACCGTGCGCGTCGACGACAAGGGCTATGCGGTACACGAGGGGCCGCAGGTCGAGATCGGCGGCAACGAGCGCTACGTCTCGGTGAGCCGCGCCGAGTTCAAGCGGATCTCGCGCGGCGAAGGGCGGATCGAGCTGCTGCAGCCGTCGCTGCCGCTGGATTAGGGCGCTTTCGAATCAAGCCCTTGCAGTCAAGGTTTCGTCATCCCGGCGCAAGCCGGGATCCATTTTGCGGTTGGTCTTCGTTCCTTCCATGAAAAGCGAGAACCAGGATCAAAATGGATCCCGGCTTGCGCCGGGATGACGTTTGGCCGGTATGACGTTTGAATTCGAGATCGCGGAGCAGCACGTCTGCCTTGTAGGAACGGCTTCAGCCGCGACCGGGTGAGCGACGGGCCGGAAGCGGGTCGCGGCGGAAGCCGCTCCTACAGGCTATCCGTCGGTTCGGGATCGGATCCGGTCGCGCCGCGCGCACGGCTGCGGCCGGCGACGCAGTCCTCGCGCAGGGCCATGATCTCGCGCGGCAGCGCGCCGCCTTCCGGCTGCGCCTGTTCCACCTGCGCGGCGAGCGCCTGCAGGCTGGCCAGCGCCAGGCTGCGTTCGGAGGGCGTGCGGCAGCGCACGTCGGCGGCGTAGGCGCGCGCCAGCCAGCCGGCCTTGCGCAGTTCCGGCTCCTGCTGCGGCAGCTCGGCCAGCGCGTCGAGCCGGGTGAGCGCGGCGGGATCGCCGTGCAGGGCCTCGTACCGCGCCAGCGAGATTTCCGCGCGGCGCGTATGCGAATGCTGCGCGCCGTAGTCGCCGCGCGTGAGCGCCTGCGCCTCACGCAGCGCGGCCACGGCGGTGTCGCGGCCGAGGCCGGCCTCGACTTCGCCGACCAGGCGCAGCGTATCGCCGACCAGGCCGTGTTGCTCGCCGAATACCTTGCGCCGCAGCGCCAGCGATTCCTGCAGCAGCGGCAGCGCCTCGTCGTCGCGGCCCAGGCTGTGCAGCACCATGGCGCGGTTGAACAGGCCGCCGGCCAGCAGGGTTTCGCTGCGGTGCTCGCGCCAGATGTCCACCGCCGTTTCCAGGTCGTGCAGCGCGGCCTCGGGGTCGCCGCGCTCCCAGGCGACGATGGCGATGCTGTTGTGGCTGCGCGCCACGTCGACGTGGCGTTCGCCCAGCCGCACCGTCATCCATGCAAGCGTGTCGCGGAACTCAGCCTCGGCCTCGGCCAGGCGCCCCTGGTCGACGTGCACCGCGGCCAGCTGCCGGCGCGCGTCGATCGTGGCGTGGTGGTGCATGCCGCGCAGGCTCGTCGCCAGCGCCAGCGCCTGGCCGCAGTCGCGCTCGGCGGCGGCGGTGTTGCTCGACTCGCGCTCGAGCGAGCACAGCGAGCGCAGCAGGTCGATTGCCTGCGGATGCCGCTCGCCGGCGCTGCTGCGCAGCAGCGCCAGCGCGGCGCGCATCTCGCTCAGCGCGCGCGCGGTGTTGCCGGACGTCGCGTGCAGGGCGGCAAGGTCGGCGAGGTTCTCGACGATGCCCGGGTCGTCCTTCAGCGGATCGCGGCGCAGCGCCAGCGAGCGCAGGTACAGCACGCGGGCTTCGTCGAGGCCGCGCGCGGAGGCGTGGCAGCGGCCCAGCTGCGAGTAGAACGCGGACACGGGCAGCGGCAGGCGGCTCTCGCTGCGCCGGGCGAGTGGCAGCACCGGCTGCATGCGGGCGAGGCAGCCGTCGATGTCGCCCTTCAGGCGCAGCACGCGGCCGAGGTCGGTCGTCGACTGCAGGCGCAGGCTGGGCGGCGTGTTGTCGAGGGCGTCCACCAGCGTGGCCTGGCGCTGCAGCAGCGAGAGCGCCGCGTCGTAGTCGCCCAGGCCCGCGCGCAGGCGCGCCACCACGCCCAGCAGTTCGGCGCGGGCGACGGGCTGGTGCGCCAGTTCCTGGTCGATGCGACGCTCGCCGCCGTCGAGCAGCTGGCGCACGTCGACCGAGGCCCCGGCGGGCACGTCGCCGGCGGTCTCGAACAGGCCGACGACGAAGTTCTGCATCGCCTGCGCGCGCGCCGATTCCTGCACCGCCTGCCGCGCCTGCCAGGCGACGATGCCCAGCGCGCTGACCAGCACCAGCGACACCGCCGCCGCGGTCGACAGCGCCCAGCGGTGCCGGCGCACGTACTTGTGGATGCGGTAGGACACGCTCTGCGCCCGCGCGTGCACCGGCTTGCCGTCGAGCCAGCGCTGCAGGTCCAGCGCCAGCGCCTCGACCGACGGATAGCGATGCTCGGGCTTCTTCGACAGCGCCTTGAGGACGATGTTGTCGAGGTCGCCGGCGATCTCCCTCGCGCGCTTGCGCCTGCGCGCGTCCGCGCCGCCGCCGTCGGTGTCGCGCTGCAGGACCAGCGACGGGCGCTGCGGATCGACGTGGAGGATCGCGTCCTCCCACTGCGCGTCGCTAGGCCGCTTGAGCTGGTAGGGCTTGCGCTCGGCGAGGATCTCGAACAGCACCACGCCCATCGAGTACACGTCGGTCATGGTCGTGACCGGTTCGCCGCGGATCTGCTCGGGCGCGGCGTAGTGCAGGGTGAAGGTGCGCAGGCCGGTGCGGGTGTGGTCGAGCGACTGCTCGGGCGTGTCGAGCAGCTTGGCGATGCCGAAGTCGAGCAGGCGCACGTCGTCGAGCGGCGTGACCAGGATGTTCGACGGCTTGAGGTCGCGGTGCACGATCAGGTTGGTGTGCGCGTGGCTGACCGCCTCGCAGACCTGCAGGAACAGGCGCACGCGCGTCTCGACGCCGGGCTCGCGTGCGCGGCACCAGTCGGTGATCGGTTCGCCCTCGACGAACTCCAGCGCGAGGTAGGGCTGGTTGTCGCTGCTGATGCCGGCGTCGAGCAGGCGCGCGATGTGCGGATGCTCCAGCCGCGCCAGGATCTGCCGCTCGCGGGTGAAGCGCAGGCGCAGGTTGGGATCGGCCAGGCCCGGCCGCAGCAGCTTCAGCGCCACGCGCCGCTGGTACAGGCCGTCGGCGCGGCGCGCCAGCCAGACCTGGCCCATGCCGCCTTCGCCGAGCATGCGCTCGAGCTCGTAGGGACCGACGGTGGCGCCCGCCTGCACGCCCGGGTGCGGCGCGATCAGCGGTTCGGCGAGGAAATCCTCGCTGACGGCCTCCAGCGCGAGCAACTCCTCGAGGTCGTCGGCCAGCTGAGGATCGTCCTCGCGCAGCGAGGCGAGGCTGCTGGCGCGCGCTGCCTCGTCCAGCTCGAGCAGCGCGTCGAGCAGCGGGGAGAGGCGTTGCCAGCGTTCGGCGTCCATGAAACTAAGGTGCCGCGCGCAGCGCGACGACTAATTCCCGCCCCCGCGCGCGGTGCGGCGACCGTCCGCCTTGTCGTTTCGACCGACTATCCTGTCGTTTCGACCGAAGGGAGAAACCTCGCCGCCCGGCCCGCGGGCACGTGGCGCGGAGACGGATCCCGGGCGGGGAAGGAGGAGATTCCTCCCTTCGGTCGAAATGACAGGTATGGGGAGGCGTGTGCCGCAGCGCGCCGGCGAACGGAACGGTATCGGGAGGCGCCCCCTGCGAAAGTCCTGCATCCACGACGATCGGCGCGCCGCGTCGGCTCACGTGTCCTGCAGCGACGCCAGCAGGAACATCCGCGCCTTCTGCCAGTCGCGGCGGATGCTGCGGTCGGATCGGCCGAGCAGGGTGGCGATCTCGGCTTCCGACAGCCCGCCGAAGTAGCGCAGCTCCACCACGTGCGCGAGCTTCTCGTCGACCGCGGCCAGCCGGTTCAGGGCCACGTCCAGCGCCAGCATGTCCTCGTCCAGGCGCAGGCCGCCCTCGATGTCGTGCGGCAAGTCGGTGACGCGGTGCAGGTCGCCGCCGCGCTTCTGCGCGAGGCGCTGGCGCGCGTAGTCGACCACCACGCTGCGCATCGCCGAGGCGGCGTAGGCGAAGAAGTGGGCGCGGTCGTCGAACTGGATCTCGCGCCGGCCGATCAGCTTGAGGTAGGCCTCGTGCACCAGGGCGGTGGCGTCCAGCGTCTGCCCCATCTGGCCCGACAGCTGCCGCCGCGCCATGGTGTGCAGCTCCTGGTACAGCGTCGCCAGGACCCGGTCGAGCGCGCCCCTGTCGCCGCCGCGGGCGGCATCGAGCCAGAGGGTGATGTCTGCAGTGTCGGCCATGCGCGCAAGGGATCCGGTCAGCAGCGGGACTATACCGCGAAGCCGCGCGGCCGGTGCCCGGGACCGGGCCTGCTGCCGGTCCGGCCATCGTCCGCGGGAGCGCCTTCAGGCGCGATCGCTTGCCCGGCTCGCCGGACGCCCGGTCGCGGCTGAAGCCGTTCATACAGGCGAACTCTCTCCCCCGCTATCGGGGGGAGGATGACCCGCTTGCGCGGCATCGCCGCGCGGGTCAGCCGAACGCCCGGCGCGTTGCGCCGGGCCGGACAGGTTGGGTGGGAGCGCTCTTCGCGGCGAAAGCTCGGCGCTGCACGCCTGGGCCCCATCCCGAGCTTCTGCCTCGGCGGGGACGCAGTCCCGCAAGCGGGTAAAGGAGCAGACAGCTGCCCTTGCAGAAGACGGGGCCGGGCCGCGGTCAGCGCTGGCAGTGGCCGCACCAGACCGTAGCGCGCTGGGCGATCGCGGCCTGCTTCAGCGGCCGGCCGCAGCGCGGGCAGGGCTCACCGCCGCGGCCGTAGGCGGCCAGTTCCTGCTCGAAGTAGCCGGGCGCGCCGTCCGGGGCGAGGAAGTCGCGCAGGGTGGTGCCGCCGCGGGCGATGGCGTGGCCGAGGATGCGCCGGACTTCGGCGGCGAGCGCGACGTAGCGTTCCCGCGAAACCTTGCCCGCCGCGCGCAGCGGCGAGACGCCGGCGGCGAACAGCGCCTCGGCGACGTAGATGTTGCCGACCCCGACCACGATCCGCTGGTCCATCAGGAAGGCCTTCACCGGCGCGCTGCGCCCGCGGCTGCGGGCGAACAGGTAGTCGCCGTCGAAGTCGTCCGACAGCGGTTCCGGGCCGAGGCCGCGCAGCAGTGTGTGGGTCTCGCCCGCCGGCTGCCACAGCAGGCAGCCGAAGCGGCGCGGGTCGTTGAAGCGCAGCACGCGCTTCGAATCGAGCCCGCCGTCATCAAGCACGATGTCGACGTGGTCGTGGTCGCGCAGCGGCGCGTTCGCCGGCAGCACGCGCAGGCTGCCGGACATGCCCAGGTGCAGCAGCGCGCTGCCGGCGGCGGTGTCGAGCAGCAGGTACTTGGCGCGGCGGCGCACGGCGTCGATGCGCTGGCCCGGCAGTACGTCGGAGATCTCGGGCGGAATCGGCCAGCGCAGGTCCGGCCGGCGCAGCGTCACCGCGCGCACGCGGCGGCCCTCGACGTGCGGCGCGAGGCCGGCGCGGGTGGTTTCGACTTCGGGCAGTTCAGGCATCGGCGGTCGCCCCGTCGAGCTCGAAGGTGGGCGGATCGCCGTCGACCAGGCGCAGCGGGGCGCCGAAGGTGCGCGACAGCAGGTCCGGGACCAGCGCGTCCGCGCGCGGCCCGTCGGCCACCACGCGCCCCTCGCGCAGCAATACGACATGGCCGATTTCCGGCACCAGTTCCTCGGCGTGGTGGGTCACCAGCACCAGGGTCACGCTCTCGCGCGCGAGCCGCCGCAGGGTCCGCAGCAGGTGGTCGCGGGCGACGACGTCCAGCCCCGCCGCCGGTTCGTCCAGCAGCAGCGCCATCGGCGCATGCACCAAGGCGCGCGCCAGCAGCACGCGGCGCGCCTCGCCGGTGGACAGGGTGGCGTACAGGCGGCCGGCCAGGTGAGCGCCGTCGGCCCGCGCGAGCGCGGCCCGCGCCTGCGCCAGTCGCTCCTCGGACACCTCGTCGTCCGGCAGCGGCGCCAGCCGCGCGTCGAAGGCGCCCAGCACCACGTCCTCGACGGCCAGTTCGGGCAGCGAGGCCAGGTCGTCGTGCATCGCGCCGGTCACGATTCCCAGCCGCGAGCGGATCGCGCGCACGTCCCACAGGTGCTCGCCGAGGATCCGCACGGCCGGCCGGCCGTCGTCGTGTGCGACCGGGTACAGCTGCCGCGTGATCAGCTGGATGAACGTGGACTTGCCGCAGCCGTTGGGCCCGAGGATCGCCGTGTGCCGGCCCTGCGGCAGGCGCAGGCTCACGCCGTCCAGCGCCGGTCGGGTACCGCCGCGGAGCACGCTGGCGGCGTCGAGTTCGATCAGGGGTGGCGGTGCAGCAGGACGGTCTACAGTCATCGGCAGGACATGGGGATGAATCGGCTGCACACCATACGCGGGCGCAGGGGTGGCCTTCGTGCCGCACCGGCCCCATCATGACCGGGTTCACACCACGTTGACACCGTCATGCCCGCGTCCCTGATCGATTTCCTCGCCGGCGGCCTGCTGCAGTTCGGCTTCTGGTCGCTCGCGCTCTACTTCCTGGTCGCGACCCAGCTGACCATCTTCTCGGTCACGCTCTACCTGCACCGCAGCCAGGCGCACCGCGGCGTCGATTTCCATCCGGCGCTGGCGCACGTCTTCCGCTTCTGGACGTGGCTGACCACCTCGATGATCACCCGCGAGTGGGTGGCGATCCACCGCAAGCACCACGCCAAGTGCGAGACCGAGGACGACCCGCACAGCCCCATGCACAAGGGCATCAAGACCGTGTTCTGGCGCGGCGTCGAGCTGTACCGCGAAGCGCGCGCCATGCGCGCCGACATCGAGCAGTACGGCAAGGGCGCGCCCGACGACTGGATCGAGCGCCACCTCTACACCCCGCACGCGACGATGGGGCCGACCGTGCTGCTGTTCATCAGCTTCGCGCTGTTCGGCTTCGCCGGCGTCGCGATCTGGGCGATCCAGATGGCGTGGATCCCGTTCTGGGCCGCGGGCGTGGTCAACGGCCTCGGCCACTGGTGGGGCTACCGCAACTTCGAGACCACCGACACAGCCACCAACCTCACCCCGTGGGGCGTGTGGATCGGCGGCGAGGAACTGCACAACAACCACCACGCGTTCCCGAGCTCGGCCAAGTTCGCGCTGCGCAGGTGGGAATTCGACATCGGCTGGGCCGCGATCCAGGGCCTGCAGAAGCTGCGCCTGGCCAGGGTGCTGCGCGTCGCGCCTTCGCTGGACGTGCGCCCCAACATCCAGGCGCCCGACACCGACACGATGCGGGCGCTGCTCGCGCACCGCTTCCAGGCCATGACCGACTACCAGCGCAACGTGCTGATGCCGGCGCTGCGCGAGGAAGCGCAGGTCGCCGGCGAGAAACTGCGCTCGCTGCTGCCGCGCAAGCTGCGCAAGGGCCTGGTCGACGACGGCCGCTGGCTCAGCCCGGAAGCGCGCGAACAGATGCAGCAGTGGATCTCGCAGCGCCCGCGCATCCGCACCGTGGTGGAATACCGCCGCAGCCTCGCGGCCGTCCTCGAGGCGCGCACCAGCAACGCCACCGACGCCCTGCACAACCTGCAGGCCTGGTGCCGCGAAGCCGAAGCCAGCGGCATCCGCGCGCTGCAGGAATACTCCGCGCGCCTGAAGGGCTACTCGCTGCAGTCGGTCCACGCCTGAGGCAGCAAAACGCTTCGCCTGTGCAGGCAGGCGCAAAGCGCCACCTTGCACACCTCCCCGCCTGCGGGGGAGGTCGGCGCGAAGCGCCGGGTGGGGGCCAGCCAGCCGCTAGACTCCCCCCATGCGCACCCCGGCCATCCTCCTCCTCCTCCTGCCCGCGATCAGCCTCGCCCAGGTCACCCAGACCGGCGAATACCTCGCCAAGATGGACACCGACGGCGACGGCCGCGTCTCCCTCGCCGAATACCAGGACTGGATGAGCTACGCCTTCGACGGCATGGACCGCAACCGCGACGGCGTGCTGACCCCGGACGAGCAGCCGGGCGGCAAGGGCAAGCCGCTCACCCGCAGCGACCACCTCGCACGGCTGGCCGAGCGCTTCCAGCGCCAGGACGCCAACCGCGACGGCTTCCTCGACGCCCGCGAACTCGCCGCGCCGCCGCGCTGATTCCCGCTTCCGTACCGCACTCGCCGACCGGCCGCATGCGATCGCATCGGCTCATGCCAATTCCGACGCTGTAGGAACGGCTTCAGCCGCGACCTGTCGGGCGTCCGGATGCGGCTGAAGCCGTTCCTCAGTCCCGCGACTGCCGCCGCAGGACCAGCATCTCCACCAGCGCGAACGTCAGCCCCGCTCCAAGCACCACCCACAGCACCGCCGCATGGCGGAACGCCTGTGCCTCCGACACATACCGCGTCGTGCCCTTGCTTGCGACGCCGACCGGCGCGTCCGCGCTCGGCGCCAAACTGCCCTCGGCCACGTTCCGTTCCTGTTGCATGCCCCACATCGCCAGCGTCACGAACGCCGCGATCCAGATGCCGCGCAGGATCCGCACGCGAAGCTCCAGCGGCTTCGACGCGCTGAACCGCACGAAGGCTGCGCCGCCGAGCACGAGGATCGCGACGCCGGCGATCACGGGATCGGAGAACAGGTAGGCAAGACGTTCCATCGGGCGAGGGATCCGCGAGGCGGCAGGGACATGGAGGAATCTCCAGCCCTCATTGGGCCCGCTCCGTGGCGAGTCCGCAAGCACTCCAGTATCGGGACCTGGCTGGAAGGTCAGCCGGCGGGTTGATCGAAGCGGGGCTCATGGACCAGTTCAAGCTTGATCCCGTCCGGGTCGGCAAAGAACACGGCGTAGTAGCCCGGCGTGTAGTCGTACTCGGCCGGCTCGTCGAGAACCGGGATCTGCTCCCGGCGCAGGAATTCATGGAAGTCATCGACCTCGGCGCGGCCGGGAAGATGGAACGCGAGGTGGTGAAGGCCGACCGAGTACCGGTCGTGGGGAGCGTCCGACTTCGCGCGGTGCAGCCCGATGCTGGGTGCCGGTCCTGGACCGGAAAGCTCCCAGCACGGAACCTCCCCTTCGTACTGGCTCGATCGCACGTATCCAAGCCTGCCCAGGACCTTGTCGTAGAAGGCCGAAGACACCGCGATATCGGAGACCGTGAGGTCGATGTGGTTGATGAGGCCGCGCCGCATGGTGTTCCCGCCGTCTCCAAGGCCTGAATCAGGCCGCGCCGCGAAGCCGGTTCGGCTTGAGGGGATTGTCATGCGGCACGCCCGTACTCCTGTGGTCTATGCCTTGCCGGCCCAGTGCTCCGGGAGTAGATCCAGAAGCGTGACGACCCGATCGGCATCGAGCAGTACCCGTGTTCCGCCGTTGGCGGCGTGCATCTGGTAGATGAATTCGCGGCAGCGCCCGCACGGCGCCAGGACTCGGCCATCCTGGCCGACGGCCACGATGGTCTGGATCCTGCTTTCGCCATGGGTCACCATGCTCCCGATGGCATTGTGCTCGGCGCAGAACCCCATCTGGCAGTTCGTCTCGATGCAAACGCCGACGTAGACGTTGCCTTGCTCCGAAACGAGTGCGCTTGCCACGCCGCCCGCCGCGACAAACGGGGAGAGCTGCCTTGGATTGAGTGCTTCCTTCGCCCGTTGGATCAGTTCGGCGTCGCTTGTCACGCGGTATTCCTCGGCTGAATCGGCGGTCATTGTTGCTACGTGGTCAGTTGGGACTGGCTGGGCGGCGATGGTCTGGGTGCCGCACAACGACTGAACTAAGCCGCGCCGCGAAGAGGCGTCGGCTTGGATGAATTGCCAGGCGGCGTACTTGGCATGGCTCAGTCGTGGCTAATATCGGACCGTCGCTGTGCCACATGCCACAATACCCCCGATGGATCAGTCACATAGGCAACGCGCAGCCCCCACGGCTGCAATGCCGGGGCCTTGGGCGGAGCTACTCCGAAGCTACCAGGAAGATCTAACGACTGGATGTGCGTCCACCACGCATCGAGGTCGTCAACCATGAGTTGCATCATGAAGTTCTCGGCCCAGTCCTTTTGGTAGTAGGACTGAAGGAGGAATTCTCCGCGTCCCATACGGAAGATGGCCACGGTGGCATCAAGAAGCTTCTCGAACCCCAAGGTTTCGTAGAAACGCTTGGATAACTCGAAATCTTTTGCTGGAAGGAACGGCCGGACAAGTTCAGTACCAGCGGGCAACTTGCTCATTCTTCATCTCCATCCGCACGCCTAAAGCAATTCCAGCGCCTAACGCTTGAGTTAGACCGCGCCTCGAAGAGGCGTCGGCTTGGATGAACTGCTGGCCATCATAGGCGGCCAGCCTTCGGGTCAATGTCCGCACGTTCCGGCTGCAGGGGGTCGTAGAAGATGTATGTATGGAACTGCTTTGGAGAAGTTGGGTACGTGCGATGCAGAAGGAAATTGCGGGCAGCCACAACAAATGATTCTGGAACATCAACGTCAATCGGATCGGTAGTTCCGGAGGCGGGGTCAATGACCTTGGCGACGTCAAGCGAATCAGCCTTTCCGGAAGATCCAACCGTGACTTGAAAATTACGCCGTACAGCTTGTTCTCTGCTGGACCGGAGTTTCGTGCCCAGGCGATGGCGCAAATGAGTAGAAGTGTGATTGTCGAAACAACACGTCGCATACACCCCTCGCTTGATGGCCGACTACGATCCAGACCCCACGGCGGAGCATAACGCTGACCCTGCCGCTCAGTCCCGGAAGAGTCCCAGCTTCGCGCGAACCGCTTCCGCAACACGCGCAGTCTCGTGCAGCGGAATGATCCCGGCGGGTTCGTCGTCCATTGCGCCGATGCGGCCACGCGCGAGCAGCGCATCGAGGAATCGGCGCGGACGTCCGCTCGTGCGGTCGAGGTCGAAGACATGGATCGGTGCGCGGGTGGCGCAGGCTTCCGAGACCATGTTGATCGAGTCGGGCGAGCAGACGATGCGGTCGGCCCAGGCCAGCAGGCCGGGGTAGGGGTTGGGGCCGTCGTCCGGTCCGCACCAGGCGAGCCCGGGCTTGCGGGCGAAGTGCCGTCGCATTGCATCGACGATGTCGGGTGGCGTGCGGCGCGAGGCGGTGGCCAGCACGCTGCCGCCGGTCCGTGCGCGGAGCGCTTCGAGCCGTGCGCAGACCGCATCGAAGCCCGCGCCGTCGAAGGGGGCATGCGGCGTGGGTCCGCCGACGAGCAGGGCGATCCGCGGCGAGGGCAGGTCGGCGAGTGCGGCGAACGCGTCGCGCGCCTGCTGCAGCCAGGCATCGTCGACGGGGTTCAGGCTGCCGAGCAGGGTGATGACGTTGCTGCCGGCCAGGCCGTCGTGCTCGGGGGCGACGACGAGGTCCCAATGCGCGGGGTCGATGCGCGGGTCGAGGATCTGCACGGTCGCGGCGCCGCGCGCGCGCAGCAGCCGGGTCGCCAGCGCCGCCTGCCGGCCGCAGCCGATGGCGAGCGCGGGCGGGGTGGCGAGCGCGTCGGCGAATCCGGCGCCGAAGGCGCGGCCGGCGGCCGGCAGCGTCCGGGGCGCGAGCCAGCGCCACGGTGCGCGTGGCGCGAGCGCCAGCGTGCGCGCCGCGCCGCCGAGGGCGTCGGCCAGCGCGTCCGCCTGCCGCGCGTTGCCGGCGCGGCCGTCGCTGAGGGACCAGATTTGCGGGGAATCGATGCCCGCGGCGCCGACTCGTTCCATATTTGTAATCATCCGTTCCGATGACCGCCGCTGAACGCTGTTCATGGAACTCTACACTGCAGGCTTTCCGCCTTCCCTTCCCGCCAAGGACGTCCGATGACCGACACGCTGTCCGATGCCGCGCTCGACCAGTTGTTCCGCACCGCCCGAACCCATAACGCGTTCTCCGGCGAGATCGACGACGCCACGCTGCGCCGGCTCTACGACCTGGTGAAGCTCGGCCCGACGGAGGCCAACTCGTGTCCGGCGCGCTTCGTGTTCGTGAAGTCGCGCGAGGCGAAGGAGAAGCTCGGCCCGGCGCTCAGCGAGGGCAACTACGCCAAGACGCTGGCCGCGCCGGTGACGGTGATCGTCGGCTACGACCTGGCCTTCTACGACAAGCTGCCGGTGCTGTTCCCGCACGTGGACGCGAAGTCCTGGTTCGAGGGCTCGCCCGAGGAGCGGCTGTACCGGGTCGCGCTGCGCGGTTCGAGCATGCAGGCGGCCTACCTGATCCTGGCCGCGCGCTCGCTGGGGCTCGATACCGGGCCGATGTCGGGCTTCGACACCGACAAGGTCGACGAGGCCTTCTTCAAGGGCACGTCGATCAAGTCGAACGTGCTGGTGAATCTCGGCAAGGGCGATGCATCGGCGATCTTCCCGCGCTCGCCGCGGCTGCCGTTCGACGAAGCCGCGCGCATCGAATGAGCCTGTCCGCGACCCTCCGTCCCGCCCCCGCCCCGCAAGGAGCTTCCATGGCACGATCCCTGACCCGCCTCGCATCCGGACTCGCGCTGGGTGCCCTCGCCACGACCGCCGCCGCGGCGCCGTTGACCTATACGATCGACGCGAGCCACACCGACGTGATCGCACAGTGGAACCACCTGGGCTTCTCCAACCCGACCGCGCACTTCGGCCAGGTCGAGGGCGCGATCGTGTACGACGCCGACGACGTGTCGGCCTCGTCGGTCGAGGTCACGATCCCGCTGTCGGGCCTGAACTCGCACGTCGCGCGCTTCGACGAACACCTGCGCAGCGCCGATTTCTTCGAGGTCGAGACGTTCCCTGTCGCCACCTTCCGCAGCACGTCGGTGGAAGCGGCGGGCGAGGGCAGGCTGAAGGTGTCGGGCGAGCTCACGATCAAGGGCACCACGCGGCCGGTGGTGCTGGACGTAGCGCTGAACAAGGCCGGCCCGCACCCGCGCAACAACCGGCCGACGATCGGATTCGATGCCACCGCCACGGTGCTGCGCAGCGAATTCGGCCCGGGTCGCGGCGCGCCCGCGGTCAGCGACGAAGTGAAGATCCGCATCACCACCGAGGCGCAGGCCGAATCCGCGCCGGAGTGATCCACCCCACCCGCATTCCCGAGGCAACGACCATGAAGCACTCCCCCAAGCTCCTGCTGCTCCCGTTCGCACTGACGCTGGCCATCGCCGCCTGCAAGCCGGCCGAACCGCCGGCGCCTGCCGCCGATGCCGCGCCCGCCGTACCGGAAGCGACCGCGCCCGCCGAGGCCCCGGTCGAGGGCGTGTCCGGCACCTACGTCATCGATCCGAACCACACCAACGTCGTCGCGCAGTGGAGCCACTTCGGCTTCTCCAATCCGGTCGCCAACTTCGGCCAGGTCGAGGGCACGATCGTCTACGACGCCGATAACGTCGGTGCATCGTCGGTGGAGGTGACGCTGCCGCTGTCGGGCCTGAGTTCGTTCGCCACCGATTTCAACGAGCACCTGTCCAGCGCCGATTTCTTCGACGTGGCGAAGTTCCCGAACGCGACGTTCAAGAGCACCTCGGTCGAATCCACCGGCGGCAACAGGCTCAAGGTCACCGGCGACCTGACGATCAAGGACCACACCAATCCGGTGGTGCTGGACGTGACCATCAACAGGTTCGCCGAACAGCCCATGGCCAAGCGCGCCGCGGCCGGCTTCGACGCCACCACGACGATCAAGCGCAGCGACTTCGGCGTCGGCGCCTACGCGCCGAACGTGAGCGACGAAGTGCAGCTGCGGATCACCACCGAGGCGGTGGTCGCGGCCGACGCGCCGGCCGCGGACTGAGCCTGGCGCGATGCGCATCGCCCGGCCCTCCGGCGAACGCGGGCACGTCGACGCCGGCTGGCTCGACAGCCGGCACACGTTCTCGTTCGGCCACTACCACGAGCCGAAGTGGATGGGCTTCGGGCCGCTGCGCGTGATCAACGAGGATCGCGTGGCGCCGGGCGGCGGCTTCCCGCCGCACCGGCACGCGAACATGGAGATCCTCAGCTACGTGATCAGCGGCGCGCTCGCGCACCGCGACGACACCGGCAGCAGTGGCGTGCTGCGGCCGGGCGAAGTGCAGTGGATGAGCGCGGGCAGCGGCATCGAGCACAGCGAGTACAACGGCGGCGATGGCGCGCCGGTGCATTTCCTGCAGATCTGGATCATGCCCGACCGCGTGAATGCGCCGCCGGGCTACGACCAGCGCGCGTTCGACCCGGCGCAGCGCGAAGGGCGCTGGGCCACGCTGGCCTCGCCCGACGGCAGCGAGGGCAGCCTCGCGATCCGCCAGCAGGCCTGGATGCGCGGCGTGCGTCTGGCGCGGGACGTGTCGGTCGAGCGTGCGCTCGATCTCGCGCGGCTGTACTGGCTGCACGTGGTCCAGGGCGCGGTAAGCGCGGACGGCGACACGCTGTCGGCCGGCGACGCGCTCGGCATTTCCGGGGAGCAGGGCAGCCTGAGGCTGGCCGGCGCCGGCGACGATATCGCCGACGTGCTGTTGTTCGACCTGCCGCCGTAGGGTCTGGCCAAGCCTTCCCCAATAACGTCATTCCCGCGCCCGATGCCGTCATTCCCGCGAAGGCGGGAACCCAGCGTCTTTGGCTGTTCGCTCGCCGTAATGGGCCCCGGTGCCTTGGCAAGGAAGAAGCAACGACACTGGGTTCCCGCCTTCGCGGGAACGACGGGGCTGGGTACTCCGCCGGCGGCTGACAGGCCCCAACCCCTCCGCGGTAGAATGCGGCCGTTGCAACCACGTGCCGCCGCCATGACCGCCACCCAGCCCCAGCCCACGCAAGCCAACGCGCAGACCCGCTACGAAGTGCGCCGCGGCGACCTGCCGCTGAGCTGCCCGCTGCCGTCGATGGCGCTGTGGAATTCGCATCCGCGCGTGTACCTGCCGATCGAGGCCGACGGCGGCGAAGCCGACTGCCCGTACTGCGGCGCGCATTTCGTCCTGGTCGACTGAGGCCGGGGCGGCATACCACGTGCCGCGCCCGCTGACCGTCGTGCAGCTGCTGCCGGCGCTGGAGTCCGGCGGCGTTGAACGCTCCACCCTCGAGATCGCCGACGCGCTGATGCGCGGCGGGCATCGCGCCATCGTCGTCTCGGCCGGCGGGCGGCTGCTGCCGCGGCTGCAGGCAAGCGGCGCCGAACACGTGGAACTCGACGTCGGCCGCAAGTCGCTCGCCGTGCTGCGGCACGTGCCGAAGCTGCGCGCGCTGTTCGCGCGCGAAGGCGTCGACATCGTGCACGCGCGCTCGCGGCTTCCGGCCTGGCTGGGCTGGCGCGCGCTGCGCGGGATGCCGGAAGACGGCCGGCCGCGCTTCGTCACCACCGTGCATGGACTGAACTCGCCCTCGCGCTACAGCGCGATCATGGCGCGCGGCGAACGCGTGGTCTGCGTGTCGGAAACGGTGCGCGACTACGTGCTGCGGCACTACCCGCGGACCGATCCGGAACGGCTGCGGGTGATCCCGCGCGGGATCGACCCGGCCGAGTTCACGCGCGCGCCGCTGCCCGATCGCACTGCGCGCGCGCGCGTCGCCGCCCTGCATCCGGCGCTAGCCGGCGAAGGCCCGCTGCTGCTGATGCCCGGGCGCGGAACGCGGCTCAAGGGCCACGGTGATGCCATCGCGCTGCTCGCCGCCCTGCGCGCGGACGGCCTCGACGCGCGGCTGTGGATGCCGGGCACGGTGCAGGACGGGCGCGAGGCGTACGGGGCCGAGCTCGAACGGCTGGCGCTGGAAGCGGGCGTCGACAGCGCCATCGCGGTCACGCCGCCGACCTCCGCCATCGCCGAGGCCTACGCCGCCGGCGACGTGGTGCTGCAGCTCTCGCGCAAGCCCGAATCCTTCGGGCGCACGGTGATCGAGGCGCTGTCGGTCGGGCGTCCCGTCGTCGGCTGGGACCACGGCGGCGTCGGCGAACTGCTGCGCGCGCTATACCCGTCGGGCGCGGTGGCGCCGTTCGACGCCGGGGCGCTGCACCGGGCGGCAAGGGCGGCGCTCACCCGCCCGCCATCGCTTCCCGATACCATTCCGTTTACCTTGCAGGCGATGCAGGACGCCACGCTGTCGGTCTATGACGAACTCCGCGACGATCACGCCGCCGCCCGCCACCGCTGACGCGGCGCCCATCGGCTGGCGCTGGGCGCCGCACTGGGTGCTGGCGTTCGTCGCGCTGTGGCCGGCGCCGGGCTACGCCGAGGGCGTGATGGTGCTGGGCGCGCTGGCCGCGATCGTGTACCTGGTGTGGAGCCGCTTCAGCAGTGGCACGCGCCTGCTCAGCGTGCAGGCCTGGGCGCTGACCAGCGTGCTGTTCTGCGCCTACTGGCTGCCGCAACTGGTCTCGTCGATCGATGCGGTCGACCACGGCCGCGCCTTCCGCGAATCGCTGGTCGACCTGCGCTACCTGCCGTTCCTGTGGCTGGCGGCCTCGGCGGTCGCGAATCCGCGCGGCCGGCAGCTGACCTTCGCGGGGCTGGCGGTGATCGTCGGGATCTGGACCGTCGACGCGCTGGCCCAGGTCGTCACCGGCACCAGTCCGCTGTTCTGGAGCATCGACGCGCTCAAGCAGGCGATCAGCGGGCGGCCGATGTGCACGGCCGAGCAGGCCGCGGGCCTCGATCGGCTGGGCGGCGTGCTGGGGCCGTGCAACCGCAAGCTCGGCGTGGTGCTGGCGAGCCTGTCGCCGTTTGCGCTGTACTACGCCGGACGCCGCTTCGGCAGCACCGGCTGGATCGTCGCGGCGATGCTGGTCGGCACCGTCGTGCTGTTCGCCGGCTCGCGCGCGTCGTGGATCACGTTCGCGCTGGTGCTGCTGTTCAGCGGCTGGAGCCTGCTGGGCTGGAAGAAGCTGCTGCTGGTGTTCGCGGCCGGTGCGCTGTCGCTGGTGGCGCTGTCGTTCGTGTCGCCGCAGGTGCAGCAGCGGGTGGTGCTGACCGCGCAGGCGTGGACCGCCGAGGATGCCGCCGGCGTCGATACCGCGCTGTCCGGCCGCGCGCGCATCTGGGGCGCGGCCACGTGCATGGCGCGCGAGCATCCGGTCAACGGCGTCGGCGCGCGCGGGTTCCGCAGCGCCTTCGACGCCTGCGATCCGGAGCCGGGCGAACTCGCGGCGTGGGGCCAGGGGCCGGCGTTCCATGCGCACCAGATCGTGCTCGAGATCCTCAGCGAAACCGGCGGCATCGGCCTGCTGCTGTGGCTGGCCGGCGCCGCGCTGGCCTGGCGCGCGTGGCGCTTCGCCGACGCGCCGGCGCGCGAGCGCGCGCGACCGGCGATGCTGGCGCTCGCGGTCACGGTGTTCCCGTTCAACACCCATCTCGCGTTCTATTCGACGTTCTGGGGCGGGTTGACCCTGCTGCTCGCGGCGCTGTACGCGGGCAGCCTGCTGGCGAGCCATCGCGACTGAGGAGGAATGCCGTCGCGGCGACATTCGCGCGATCGCATCGTCGTCCGCCTCGTCTCCGGTGTCACTCCTGTCCCCGGTTGTCGTTCCGGTCTTCGGTTGTCATCCCTGCCCCCGGTTGTCATCCCGAACGCAGTGAAGGATCTTGCTTCGGACACCAGATCCCTCACTGCGTTCGGGATGACAACCGGAGAGGAGAGCGGTGCCGGTTCCCTCGCGGGGCATTTGAAAATCAGTAGACCGTCCCGCCATCCGGCTGCCGCTTGAACCGCCGGTGGATCCACAGGTACTGCTCCGGCGCCGCGCGCACCATGGTTTCGATGCCGGCGATCACGCGTGCGGTGTCGTCGGTGGCGTCGCGCGAGGGGAAATCGTCCAGCGCCGGCCATAGCGTCAGCGTATAGCCGCCGTCCGCGCGACGACGATGCTGGTACAGCACCACCGCCGCGCCGGACATGCGTGCCAGCGCGTGGGTCGAGGTCAGGCTGTGCGCGGGATGGCCGAAGAACGGCACGAACACCGAGTCGCCGCGGCTCGGGTCCTGGTCGGGCGCGTACCACAGCAGCCCGCCCTTCTTGAGGTGGCGCACCGCACCGCGCACGTCCTGCTTGGGGAACATGGCCGCGGCGTAGCGCGCGCGTCCGCGGCGCACCGCCCATTCCATCGCCGGTTGCGCGTGCGGACGGTACATGCCGGCCAGCGGCACGTAGTCGCACATCAGCCGGCCGCACATCTCCAGCGTGCTGAAGTGGCCGGAGACGACGATGACGCCGCGGCCACCGGCGCGCGCGGCCTCGATGTGTTCGAGTCCTTCGACGACGAGTCCCTTGCGCATCGGGTCGACCGATCCCCACCATGCGCGCGCGAACTCGAACAGGCCGATGCCGAGCGCGGTGAAGTGTTCGCGCAGCAGCGCGTCGCGCGCGGCCGCATCAAGCTCCGGGAAGCACAGCGCGAGGTTGCGCGCGGCGACTTCCCGGCGATCGCGCAGGGCCACGCGAAGCAGCGTGCCGATGCCGCGCCCGATCGCGCGCTGCCACAGCCACGGCAGGCGCGCCGCCAGCGCCATCGCGCCGATCCCCAGCCAGGTCGGCCAGTGCCGCGGCGACAGCGGTGGCGGGGGCAGCGGGGCGTCCGTCGAACTCATGACGCGATTGTAGTCGGTGGCCGTGGGCGCGGCCGGAGCGGCAGTCTTGCCGCGGTGGATGCCATGCGCAGGGCGTGGCCGACATCATTCGCCCTTTGCCCTTTGCCTTTGCCCTCCATCTTTCGCCCTTGGCCGTCAGCCCCTTTGCCTTTCAGCTGTCATCCCGAGCGCAGCGAGGGATCTCCGCCCCGCGGGCTTCGGATACGAGATTCCTCGCTGCGCTCGGAATGACAAGGTCAAAGGTCATAGGCTCTTCCCGATTCCCGATTCCCGATTCCCGATTCCCGATTCCCGATTCCCGCTATCCTGTCCCGATGCAAGCCGACCCGACCGAACGCCTGCTGCGCGGCCTGTATTCGGCCGTGCTGTACCTGCTGGTGCCGGTCACGGTCTACCACCTGATCTGGCGCGGCTTCCGCCAGGAGGCGTACTTCGAGCGCTGGGGCGAGCGCTACGCGCGCTATGCGACGCCGGCGAGGCCCACGCCGATCTGGGTGCATGCCGTGTCGGTGGGCGAGGTCAACGCGGTCGCGCCGCTGGTCGAAGCCCTGCTCGACGCGTACCCCGGCCAGCGCCTGCTGGTCACCACGATCACGCCCACCGGTTCGGCGCGCGTGCGCGCGATCTGGGGCGAGCGCGTCGAGCATGCCTACCTGCCGTACGACCTGTCCGGCGCGGTGCGCCGCTTCCTCGCGCACTTCACCCCGCGCATCGCGCTGGTGGTCGAAACCGAGCTGTGGCCGAACCTGCTGTTGTGCTGCCGCGACGCCGGCATCCCCGCCTACCTCGTCAACGCGCGCCTGTCGGAGCGCTCGCTGCGCGGCTACCGCGTGCTGCGGCCGCTGCTATCGCGGGTGCTGCGCACGCTGCGGCGTATTTCCGCGCAATCGGACGACGATGCGCGCCGCTTCGCCGCGCTGGGCGCACCGGACGCCTCGCTCGTGGTCACCGGCAACCTCAAGTACGACATCGCGCTCGACGTGGAGAAGATCACGCGCGCCGCCACCGGCTTTCGCGAGCGCATCGGCGGGCGCCCGGTCTGGATCGCGGCGAGCACGCATCCCGACGAGGAAGCGGCGGTGATCGCGATCCACCGCCGCCTGCGCGAGCGCCGGCCGGACCTGCTGATGCTGTGGGCGCCGCGCCATCCCGAGCGCTTCCGCGGCGCCACGCAGCAGGCGGTCGACGCCGGCTGGCGCGTCGCCACGCGCAAGCTCACGCACTGGCCGGACCCGGAGGACGCGGTGTTCGTGCTCGACACGCTGGGCGAACTGCAGCAGTTCTACGCCTGCGCCGACGTGGCCTTCGTCGGCGGCAGCCTGCAGGACATCGGCGGCCACAACCTGCTGGAGCCGGCGGCGGTGGGCACGCCGGTGGCCAGCGGCCCGCACCTGCACAACTTCAGCGACATCGCCCGGCACATGGAAGCCGCCGGCGCGCTGCGCATCGGCCAGGACGCGGAGGCGGTGGGCGCGATCCTGGAACAGCTGCTGGACGACGACGCGGCGCGCGCGACGATGCGCGAGGCCGGGCTGGCGCTGGTGCGCAACGGGCGCGGGGCGCTGCGGCGCACGCTCGAGGTGATCGCGGCGGATATGCCGGCCGGGCTGCGCTGACGCAGCCGCGATCCCTCGGGCCATTGGTCGGGTGACCCGCAACGCCGATTCGTGAAGCCATCCCCACTGCTGTCATCCCGATGCCGGACTCGATCCGGGGGAGGGATCTCGCACGGAGGGCACCTAGAACAATTTCGCTCTAGTCCTTATACATTCCGTCGTCCCCGCGAAAGCGGGGATCCAGCGACTTTAATAAGTTTATAGATCAACAACAAAGACACTGGGTCCCCGCTTTCGCGGGGATGACCGAATGGAAGCGTTTGCGCCGAAAATGCTCCCGCCTGCGGAAACAGGATACCTCCCCCGGATCGAGTCCGGGGGGAGGGATGACAGGGGTTAATCGGGATGACCGCTTCGGGGGTGACGAGCCCGGATCCCCCGCTACCGGGTCGACGACAGGCTTCGGAAAGGCCTGAAACGACGAAGCCGGCGCAAAGGCGCCGGCCCCGGTGTCGCGCCGATGGAAATGAAACTACTGCTGCTGCGGCGCCGGCGCGGTTACGTCCTGCGTCAGCAGGCGGTTGACGTCCTGCACGGTGGCGACGTCCAGCGTGCCGGCGGCCTGCTCGAGCAGCAGGCGGTTGCGCAGGTAGTTGTACTTCGCCGTGGCGTACTGCTGCTTGGCGCTGAACAGGTTCTGCTGGTTGATCAGCACGTCGATGACGGTGCGGGTGCCGACCTCCAGGCCCACCTGCGAGGCGTCGTAGGCGCTCTGCGCCGACACCTGCGCCAGGCGGCGCGCCTCGACCTCGCTGATGCCCGCCACCAGCGCCTGGTAGGCGTAGCGGGTGTTGCGCTCGATCGCGCGGCGGCCCTGTTCCAGCTGGTCCTGGGCGATGTCGCGGCTGGCGATCGCCTGGCGCACGCGCGACTGGGTTTCGCCGCCGGAGAAGATCGGCACGGTCAGGGTCAGGCCGATGCTGCTGCCCTCGTCGGTGGCACTGACCTGGCCGGGCGACGGCGAATACCAGCCGGTGCTGTTGCTGTAGGTCACGCCGAGGCCGAGCGTCGGCAGGTGTCCGGCGCGGGCGGTCGAGACGCCGTGCTCGGAGCCCTGGACCGCGTACTGCGCCGCCTGCAGGCTGGGGTTGGTCTCCAGCGCGCGCTGCACCCAGGATTCGGCATCGCCGCCGGGGGGCAGTTCCGGGCGGAAGTCTTCCGGCAGCGCCCTGAGCGCGTTGACCGGGGTGCCGGTGATCTCGGCCAGCGCCTGGTAGGCGTCCTGCAGCGCGTTGCGCACCAGGATGGTGTTGGCGCGCGCGCCGTCGTACTGCGCGCGGGCTTCGTGCACGTCGGTGATCGGGGCCAGGCCGACTTCCAGACGCTTGTCGGCGTAGTCGAACTGCTTCTGGAATGCTTCCTCGGCCGCCTCGGCCGCGGCCAGCGTTTCCAGCGCCACCAGCACGTCGAAGTAGGCGTTGGCGGTGCGCGAGATCAGTTCGTCGCCGGCGGCCTCGAGGTCGTAGTCGGCGGCGGTGCTGTAGTCGCGCTGCGCGCGCAGGTTCGAGATCTGCGCCCAGTTGAATACGCTCTGGCTGAGGTTGGCGCGGTAGCTGCGGCTGCGCGAGGTACCGGTTTCACCGGCGACATGCGAGCGACCCAGGCCTGCGGTGCCGTCGATCTGGGGCAGCAGCCCGGCGCGCGCCTGCACCGCGTTCTCGCGGGTCGACAGTCGCTGCGATTCGGCGATCGACAGCTGCGGATCGTTGACCCGCGCCAGCTCGTAGGTCTGCATCAGGTCTTCGGCGAAGACCGGTGCGGACGACAGGGCGAGGGCAAGGGAGAGGACGAGGGGGCGGCGGAGCATCGGGGATCCTTGGGGAAATTCGGAAGCGTCAGAACTTGAATTCGGGCGTCGGCTCGGCGCCGGCGAGGTAGGGCAGTTCGGTTTCGAACAACGATTCGATGCGCTGGCCGTTGACATCGTTGCGCACCAGCACCGCCTCCATCGCCGGCACGCGGCCATGGACGACGAACATCCGGCCACCGGGACGCAGCCACTGCACGAAACGTGACGGGACCGCATCGACCGCGCCGGTCACGCAGATCGCGTCGAACTGGCGGTCCGGCTCCCATGCGAAGGCATCGGCCGTGATCACGTCGACGTTGCCGATGCCCTGGGCCTGCAGCCGGCCGCGCGCGGCGTCGGCGAGGTCGGCATGGCGCTCCAGGCTGACCACGTCGCGGGCGAGCGAGCCCAGGCAGGCGGTGAGGAAGCCGCCGCCGGTGCCGATTTCCAGCACGGCCTCGCTGCCGTCCAGCGCCAGTGCCTGCAGCGCGCGCCCTTCGAGCACGGGCTTGAGCATGGTCTCGCCGTGGCCCAGCGGCAGTTCCAGGTCGGCATAGGCCAGCGCGCGGTGGCGCTCGCCGACGAAGGCCTCGCGCGGCAGCCGCGCCAGCACTTCGAGCACGCGCGCGTCGAGCACGTCCCAGGGACGGATCTGCTGCTCGACCATGGTCTCGCGGGCCTTGGCGTAATCGAACGTCATCGTGCGGTCCGGGAATGGATTAGAGGAAACGCGATTCTACTGGCCGGATCGGGCAAATTCGCGGGGCAATCATCGCCATTGCCGCGCCCGGGGCTGAGTGCCGGAAGTCACCGCGACCGATGGCGCCACGCCGGTTCACGCCGCCGGCACCGGCCGGACGGCGTAGGCGCGCAGGAACATGTCGACAGTCGCGTCGATGTGCGCGTCCACGCTGGCCGGGGTCGGGCGCCCGCACAACCCGCAGGCCATGCGCGCGTGCAGGTCGCCCTTGAGCAGGGCGAAGAACTGCTTCGCCGCCCGCTGCAGGTCAGGCACGTCCAGTTCGCCGCGCGTGGCGCGCGCCTCCAGGAACGAGGAGAAGGCGCGCACCGTGCGCTCCGGGCCGGCCTGCCAGAACATCTGGCGCACGCGTTCGTCGCTGCCCGGGGTCATCATCATCCGATGCGTGGCCAGGGCTTCGTCACTGGTGATCATCGCGAAGAACGCCTTGGCGATGTCGGCCAGCTGCGAACGCAGCGGCGCGGTGGTGTCGGCGACGAACAGGTCGTCGGGCATCAGCGAGGCGCAGACAGCGCGCACCGCCTCGCCGAACAGCGCTTCCTTGTCGCCGAAATGGCTGTAGACGGTGAGCTTGGAGACGCCGGCTTCGGCCGCGATCTGGTCCATGCTCGCGCCCTCGAATCCGTGCAGGGTGAACATCCGCTTGGCGGCTTCGAGGATTGCCGCGCGCTTGGCCAGGTCCTTCGGACGGCCGGGGCCGGCGGCGGCCTTGACGGGCGCCGGCGGGGGTGGGGGAGATGCGGCTTTCATGGACATGGTGTAATACTAGACCAACCGGTTTGATATTTATACTATACGCGCCGGTTCATTAATTGATCCTCACCTATGTCCGCGAACAGGTTCCGCCCGTTCCTCCTGGTCACGCTGGCGCTGACGGCGCTGCTGTCGGCCTGCGGCCGCGGCGAGACGCCGCAGGAAGCGCCCCGCCCCGTCCTGGTCGAGCATCCCGCCGGCGGCGCGGATGCCGCACTGGTTGCCTACGCGGGCGAGATCCGTGCGCGCGAGGAAAGCCCGCTCGCCTTCCGCATCGGCGGCAACCTCGTCCGCCGCCACGTCGATGCCGGCGCCGCCGTGCGCGCAGGACAGGTGCTGGCCGAGCTTGACCCCGGCGACCAGAGGCTGCAGGCACAGGCCGCGCAAGCGCAGCTGTCCGCGGCCGAGGCGGAGCTGGCGCGGGCGCGCGCCGACCGTGTCCGCTTCGAGGCGCTGGCCAAGGACCAACTGGTCAGTCGCTCGGCGCTGGACGGGCAGACCGCGGCGTGGAAGGCGGCCGAGGAACAGGCGCGCGCAGCGCGCGCGCAGCTCGACGTCGCTCGCAACCAGGCCGCCTATTCGCAGCTGCGCGCGCCGCGCGACGGCGTGATCGCGAGCCGCCAGGCCGAGGCCGGGCAGGTGGTCGCGGCCGGGCAGGCGATCTTCACCCTCGCCGGCGATGGAGGTCGTGAGGTGGCGATCGCGCTACCGGAATCGCGCGTCCGCGACTTCAGCATCGGCCAGCCGGTCATGGTGGAACTGTGGAGTGTGCCGGGCCAGCGCCTGCCGGGCACGATCCGCGAGATCGCCGCCGCGGCAGATCCGCAGGCACGCACCTACGCCGCGCGCGTCGCGCTCGACGAAAGCGCGGAATCGGCGGTCGAACTCGGCCAGAGCGCGCGCGTGTACGTGCAGCGCAACGGCGAGCGCGCGGCGCTGAGCGTGCCGCTGTCGGCGCTGCAGCGTGACGCGGCCGGGCGCCACGCGGTCTTCGTGGTGGATCCGGCGACGCATGCGTTGACATCGGTGCCGGTGGAGCTGGGTGCGTTCGGCGAGACGCGGGTGCCGGTGCTGTCGGGGCTGGAGGCCGGCGACTGGGTGGTATCGGCGGGCGGGCACCTGCTGCGCGAAGGGCAGGAGGTGGTGCCGGTGGATCGGGACAATCGTCCGCTCGAGGCAGCCGCGCCGAAGCCGACGGCGGAACGGGCGCCGTGATGTCCATGGGGCGACCGCAGCGGGGCATGAACGTCCTTTCCCGCGCCGGCGGGGAAGGGCCGGGAGCCCGTGGGAGCGGCCTTGGCCGCGAAAGCGTCCGGCAGCACATCCGGGAGCGGGCCTTCGCGACTGAAGCCGCTCCCACGGGCAGGCCGGCCCGTGTCTGCGAGGAAGGGAGAACCTCCTTTTCTTCCCACAGGCGGGGGCGCTGACCGATGCGCTTCAACCTGTCCGAATGGGCGCTGCGCAACCGCAGCCTGGTGCTGTACGCGATGATCGTGGTCGCGGTCGCGGGTGTGTTCTCGTACCTGCAGCTGGGCCGCTCCGAGGATCCGCCGTTCACCTTCAAGGCGATGGTGATCCGCACGCTGTGGCCGGGCGCGACCGCCGACGAGGTCGCGCTGCAGGTCACCGAGCGCATCGAGAAGAAGCTGATGGAGACCGGCGACTACGAGTTCATCCGCTCGTACTCGCGCCCGGGCGAATCGCAGGTGATCTTCATGGCGCGCGATTCGATGCGCTCCAGGGAGATCCCGGAACTCTGGTATCAGGTGCGCAAGAAGGTCGGCGACATCCGCGCGACCCTGCCCGAGGGCATCGTCGGCCCGTTCTTCAACGACGAGTTCGGCGACACCTTCGGCAACATCTACGCGCTCACCGGCAAGGGTTTCGATTACGCGGTGCTCAAGGACTACGCCGATCGCATCCAGCTCGAACTGCAGCGCGCGCCCGACGTCGGCAAGGTCGAGCTGGTCGGGCTGCAGGACGAGAAGATCTGGATCGAGGTCAGCAACACCAAGCTGGCCACGCTCGGCGTGCCGCTGGCGGCGGTGCAGCAGGCGCTGGCGCAGCAGAACGCGGTGACGGCGGCCGGCTTCTTCGAGACGCCGAGCGACCGCGTGCAGCTGCGCGTCGACGGCGCGTTCGCTTCGGTGGACGAGATCCGCGAATTCCCGATCCGTGCCGGCGACCGCACGATCCGGCTCGGCGACATCGCCACCGTGACCCGCGGCTTCGCCGATCCGGCGGCGCCGCGGATGCGCTTCATGGGCGAGGACGCGATCGGCATCGGCGTGTCGCTGCACGAAGGCGGCGACATCCTGCGGCTGGGCAAGACCCTGGAGCACGAGTTCGCGCGGCTGCAGCGCACGCTGCCGGCGGGCATGGAGCTGCGCAAGGTCGCCGACCAGCCGCGCGCGGTGCAGGACTCGGTGGGCGAGTTCGTCAAGGTGCTGGCCGAGGCGGTGACCATCGTGCTGCTGGTCAGCTTCTTCTCGCTCGGTTTCCGCACCGGGCTGGTGGTGGCGGTGTCGATCCCGCTGGTGCTGGCGATGACCTTCATCGCCATGCGCTATTTCGACGTCGGCCTGCACAAGATCTCGCTGGGCGCGCTGGTGCTGGCGCTGGGCCTGATGGTGGACGACGCGATCATCGCGGTCGAGATGATGGCGATCAAGATGGAGCAGGGCTTCGACCGCTTCCGCGCGGCGAGCTTCGCCTGGACCAATACCGCGTTCCCGATGCTGACCGGCACGCTGGTGACGGCGGCAGGCTTCCTGCCGATCGCGACCGCGGCCTCGAGCACCGGCGAGTACACACGTTCGCTGTTCGAGGTGGTGACGATCGCGCTGCTGGTGTCGTGGGTGGCGGCGGTGCTGTTCATTCCGTATCTGGGCGACAAGATGCTGCCGGACCTGCACGATCGGCATCGGCAGCCGTCGCTGTGGGAGCGTGTCCGTGGCTTCCTCACCCGCTCGCCGCTTCGCTCCCTCCCCCGCTTGCGGGGGAGGGCCGGGGAGGGGGCGCGCCGCGAAGCGGCGCGGACCGACGATACCGCGACCGGGTTGCCCCCACCCCAACCCTCCCCCGTAAACGGGGGAGGGAGCAAAAGCAAAAGCGAAGCGCATCACGATCCTTACCAACGCCCGTTCTACGTGCGCTTCCGCAGCCTGCTCGACTGGTCGCTGCAGCATCGCTGGCTGGTGATCGGCGCGACGGTCGCCGCCTTCGTCGCCTCGATCGCGCTGTTCCGCTTCGTGCCGCAGCAGTTCTTCCCGGATTCGACCCGGCTCGAGCTGATGGTCGACGTGGAGCTGGCCGAAGGCAGTTCGCTGCGCGCGACCGAGGCGCAGGTGCGCCGGCTGGAGGCGCTGCTGGACGGGCGCGAGGGCGTCCACAACTACGTCGCCTACGTCGGCACCGGCTCGCCGCGCTTCTACCTGCCGTTGGACCAGCAGCTGCCGCAGGCCAACTTCGCCCAGTTCGTGGTGATGTCGAAGGATGTCGCCGCGCGCGAGGCGCTGCGCGGCTGGCTGACCAACGAGGTGGCGCCGATGTTCCCGGAGCTGCAGCTGCGGGTGACGCGGCTGGAGACCGGGCCGCCGGTCGGCTATCCGATCCAGTTGCGCGTGTCGGGCGAGCACGTCGAGCGCGTGCGCGCGCTGGCCGAGCAGGTCGCCGACAAGGTGCGCGCGAACCCGCACGTGGCCAACGTCAACCTCGACTGGAGCGAGCCGAGCAAGGTCGTGCGCCTGCGCATCGACCAGGACCGCGCGCGCGCGCTCGGCGTCAGCTCGCAGCACGTGGCGCAGTTCCTGTCGGGCTCGCTGAGCGGGCTGCAGGTGAGCACCTACCGCGAAGGCAACGAGCTGGTCGGCATGCTGATGCGCGGCCCGGCCGACGAGCGCGCGCGGCTGGACCTGCTCGGCAGCCTCGCGGTGCCGACCGAAAGCGGGCAGTCGGTGCCGCTGTCGCAGGTCGCCACGCTCGAATACGTGTTCGAGGACGGCATCATCTGGCACCGCGACCGCCTGCCGACGATCACCGTGCGCGCCGACATCCGCGACAAGCTGACGCCGCCGACCGTGGTCGCGCAGATCCTGCCGACACTCGACGACATCCGTGCCGCGCTGCCGGAAGGCTACCTGCTGGAAACCGGCGGCACGGTCGAGGATTCCGCGCGCGGGCAGAACTCGATCAAGGCCGGCTTGCCGCTGTTCCTGTTCGTCGTGGTGACGCTGCTGATGCTGCAGTTGCGCAGCCTGTCGCGCACCGCGCTGGTGCTGTTGACCGCGCCGCTGGGCCTGATCGGCGTGACCCTGTTCCTGCTGGTGTTCCGCGTGCCGTTCGGCTTCGTGGCGATGCTGGGCACGATCGCGCTGGCCGGCATGATCATGCGCAACTCGGTGATCCTGGTCGACCAGATCGAACAGGACATCGCCGCCGGCCACGCGCGCTGGGACGCGGTCGTCGACGCCACCGTGCGCCGCTTCCGGCCGATCGTGCTGACCGCGCTGGCGGCGATCCTGGCGATGATCCCGCTCTCGCGCAGCGTGTTCTTCGGGCCGATGGCGGTGGCGATCATGGGCGGGCTCACGGTTGCCACCGTGCTGACCCTGCTGTTCCTGCCGGCGCTGTATGCGGCGTGGTTCAAGGTGCGGCGCGACGAGCCGCCGCGCGGCTGACCCCGCCGCGACGCGTCCGGGCCGGCGCGCCGCGGCGCGGAATGACCGCTAGGCCTGCGGCAGCGGTTTTGCCAGCGGCTCCCCCGGGGCCGCCGCGCCTTCCAGCGCCGGCGAGAACAGGGCGACGAGGGTGTCGGCCAGCCGGTCGACGCCCTGCGGCAGGGGGGTGTCGGCGTACGCCCAGTACAGCCACAGGCTGGAATTCAGGAACACGGCGTAGAGCGCGAGATCGAACAGCGCCTCGTCCGGCCAGCGCGAACCCAGCCGTTTCAGTTGACCGGCAATCGTGACCGCCTGCCGTGAAAGATGCCGGCGCGAGACTTCCCGCAGGCTGGGGAAGTGGTCCATGGCCTCGTTCATCGCGATGTCGTAGTCCAGGGCGGCCTCATGGGCCTTGATGCGGTGGATCCATCCGCGGACGCCCGTGCGCCAGTCGCCGCCCACGGCGGGGATCGGCTCCTCCACGATCGCGCCGATGTCGGCGAGCTTGGTCTCGTACAGGGCCAGGATCACCGACTCCTTGTTGGGGAAGTAGTGGTAGAGCGCGCCGATCGACAGCCCGGCCTCGGCCGCGATCGCCGGGGTGGTGATGCGGGCCGGGCCCTCGCGGCGCAGGACCCGGTGTGCGGCGTCGAGGATGTCGCGGATGCTCTGCCGCCCGCGCTCCTGGGCCGGCTGCCGCGGCGGGCTCAGCGGGGACTTCTTCTTCGTCCGGGAGCGAACCGTCACGGGTGGACCTCGGCTTGGGGAATGCGGATTGCAAAGGGCCCTCGCGGAAAGGTCAACCGCGGAGCTTGACGATGAAAATAGAATTCGAATAATGTTTCTATTATAGTTCATTTCCACAGGGCGCATCTCGGGGGAGACGGGCATGGTCGGGCGGAGAAGACTGGCGATTGCGGTGTGTGTGGCGCTGCTGGCGGACGCGGTGGCGCAGGAACCAAGGCCTGCGTGGAACGAGCCCGCGCCGGCAGGCGCCGGCACGGAAGCGCAGGTGAAGGAACTCGACGAGATCATCGTCACCGCGCAGCGCCGCGGGCAGCGGCTGATCGACGTGCCCGCTTCGGTGGCGGCGGTCGACGAGGGCGCCATGCGCGACCTGAGCGTCCGCCAGGTCTCGGACCTGGCCAACCACGTGCCGAACCTCGCGATCGACGCGACCACCTCGCTCAATTCGGCGGTGTACATCCGCGGCGTCGGCGCCAACAGCCGCAACATCGGTTTCGATACCCGCGTGGGCGTCTACCTCGATGGCGTTTACCTGGGGCAGTCGCCGGCGCTGAACCAGGAACTGCTCGACCTCGAGCGGGTGGAGGTGCTGCGCGGTCCGCAGGGCGCGCTGTTCGGCAAGAACACCGTGGCCGGGGCGATCAACCTCATCTCCCGGCAGCCGGAGTTCGGGCGCGAGATCCAGCTGGGCCTGCGCACGGGCAACTACGACAACCGCGAGGCCACGGCGCGCTTCAACCTGCCGCTGTCGGACACCGTCGCGGCGCGCCTGTCGTTCAATCGCGGCAAGCGCGACGGCTTCACCACCAACCTGTTCGACGGCAGCACGGTCGGCGACCGCGACGTCGGCTCCTGGCGCGGGCAACTGCGCTGGGACGCGGGCGAGCGCCTGCGCCTCAACCTGTCGGCCGACGGCCTGCACGCGCGCGAAGCGGGCGAATACGGCAACGCCTTCACCGACACCTTCGGCAGCGCGCTGAGCGAGGGCTACCTGCGGCCGCGTACGGTGGACCTGAACCACCGCAACCGCGACCAGCGCGACGTGGTCGGCGCGGCGCTTGACGCGAGCTACCGGCTCGACGGCGGCGGCACGTTCAAGTCGATCAGCGCCTGGCGCTCGACCCGGTTCTTCAGCACCAACGACCTCGACTACTCGCCGCTGGATTTCCTCAGCATCGACTTCGACGACGAATACGAGCAGGCGACGCAGGAATTCCAGTGGTTGTCCGGCGAGGGCGGACGGCTTGAGTATGTTGCGGGCGTCTACCTGTACCGGCAGGACAGCCAGAGCCGACGTACCGCACGCCTTGGCGCGCTGGCCCCGTTGCTGGGCGTTGAGCCGGGGACGACGCTGCCGACCGACGGCGACCTGCGCACCCGCAACGCCGCCGTGTACGGCAACGTCGAGTATCGCCTCGCTGAACGCGTCAAGCTTGGCGCGGGCCTGCGCTGGTCGTGGGAGGACAAGCGCGCCGGCTACGTCATCGACGGCAGCACCATCCCGGCGCTGGGGCTGGCGACAGGGTCGTTCCGCGATTCCCGCAGCGACCGCGACATCTCGCCGACGCTGGCGCTGTCCTACGAATTCACGCCGAACCTCGTCGGTTTCCTGCGCCACGCGCACGGCTACAAGAGCGGCGGTTACAACCTCGACTTCGTCGGCGCCAACGCGTTCCCGGACGGACTGGAGTTCGACAAGGAAACGGCGAAGTCGCTCGAGGCGGGCATCAAGGGATCGGTCTGGAACCGCTCGCTGAACTTCAGCGCCACCGCGTTCCACACCGTGTTCGAGGACTACCAGGTGGACCAGTTCCAGGACATGGGCGAGGTGGTCGCCATCGTCATCGGCAACGCCTCGGAGGTGCGCAGCCGCGGCATCGAGCTCGAGGGCAGCCTGCGCGCGAGCGAGCGGCTCGACCTGACCGCCTCGCTCGGCCTGCAGGACGTCGAGTTCACCGCCTTCCCCGGCGGCGGCGCGCTGGGGTCGGATGCGTCGGGGCGGCGTGTCCCGGGCGCATCGCGCGTGCAGGCGAGCCTGGGCGCCAACTACTACATTCCGCTGGGCGCGAACCTGGAACTGCAGCTGCACGGCGACTACAGCCATCGCGGCGCCTATTACTCGGACATCGCCAACGCGTCGGAGATCGTCGTCGGAGGCGCGGCCGTTCCCTTCGACCGCGTGCCCGCCACCAGTTATTTCAATGCCCGGGTCGTGCTCGGCCATCTCGCGCAGGATTGGGAGCTGGCCCTATGGGGGCGCAACGTGTTTGGCGAGGACGCCGTGTTCATCTACGGCGGCGATTTCTTCGGCACGCGGACCCGCCGATACGCGCCACCGCGCACCTGGGGCCTCGAACTGAACCTGCGCTTCTGAACGTCCAGGGAGTCTTTGGATGAAATACCGAATGTCCGCACTGTGCGCCCTGCTCCTGCTGCTCGGCTGCGATCGCGGGACGACGGCCGCCGCGGCCGCGGCCGCGCCACCGTCGCTGCTGTCGCCGGCCGACATCGATCTCACGGGCGCGGAGCGCAAGGAACTGCAGACCGGGCTGCAGCCGGAAGCGTGGTTCGCCGAGCGCCTGCAGGCACGGCGCGAGACCGTGGACGGCCAGCGCCTGAACGCGAAGATCCAGTTCCTGATGGAGAAGACCCGCGGTGACGCACCCGCGGGCAAGGAAGAAATGCTGGCGCGGTTCGATACGCCCGGGGAGCGCGCGGCCATCCGCGCCGACGCCGACCGCCGCTGGACCATGCGCACGGCGATCAGCGCCGACATGGCGCAGGTGGAGGACCGCGCGATCCCCGGACGCGCCGGAACGATTCCGGTGCGCATCTACCGGCCGCAGGCCGAGGATGGTGGTCCTCTGCCGGTGCTGGTCTACTACCACGGCGGCGGTTTCGTGTTCTCCAGCGTGAAGGCGGTCGACCGGCTGGTGCGGTTGATCGCCAACGAGGCCGGCGTGGTCGTGGTGTCGGTGGACTACCGCCTGGCACCGGAACATCCGTTCCCGGCGCCGCAGGACGATGCCGAGGATGCTTTCGCCTGGGTGCGCGGACACGCGGCGGAATTCGGCGGCGATCCGGCGCGTATCGGCGTTGGCGGCGACAGCGCCGGCGGCCAGCTCGCGCTGTCCGTCTCGCTGCGCCAGCGCGCCGCGCAACGGCCGATGCCGGTGTACCAACTGCTCTACTACCCGGCGGTGACGCTGGAGCAGGACGATCGCTCCTACGAACTGTTCGCGCAGGGATACGGCCTGGACCTGGGATTCATCGACGCGGTCACCGAACTGGCGTTCCCAGACCCGGCCGCACGCAGCGCGCCGGCGACCTGGGCGTTCGTCGAGGCGGACCTGCGCGGCTTGCCGGCCACGATCGTCGTCACCGCCGGCTACGACCCGCTGCGCGACCAGGGGCGGAGGCTGGCAGCGCGACTGGAGCGCGACGGGGTCGGCGTGACCTACCTCGAGTACCCCTCGCTGACGCACAGTTTCCTCAACTGGTCGGGCGTGATCGAGGACGCGGACTTCGCGGCGCGGCAGACCGCCGCGCTGTTCGGCACGGCGGTCCGCAGCCGCGCGGCCGTGCTCGAGCTTCCGTCCGTACTGCCGCGATGATGCTTCCGCTCGATCCGCTGCCAGGCAAGAATCGCCACGCCCGTGGAGCGGACGTGGTGGCACTGATGCATGATCATTCCTTCGCCCGGGTGTCGTCCCAGGACGGGTTCCGCATCCCTTGGATGCGTTCAACAAAATCAATTCCATCCCCGACCCCGGCGAAAGCCGGGGGAGGGATCTCGCTTGTTGCTCGGGCGTGACGCGTGAGAGCAGATCCCTCCCCCGGCTTTCGCTGGGGTCGGGATGACATTCTGTTAGGTGCTCTTGTTAGTCCGGACGGACATTGCTTCGATGCCACTACCAGTACGGGAAGACAATGATGATGTTCCGAAGTTTCAACAGCAGTCTCCGCCTCGGCACGATGGCTCTCGCCCTCTCGCTCGCGGGCCTTTCGGGCGCGGCGGCGCGGGAATTGCCGGAGGCGGAGGGGATACTGCGCTGGACTGGAGGCGAACAGATCGCCGGCTTCCGTCATATCGACCGGATCTTCCCGACGAGGACGGTAAAGCGAGGCGAATCGGTGAAGCCGCTTCCCATCGATCCGGAGCCGATCAGGCCCGTCTACCGTTTCGGCGAAGAGACCGGCTCCGTAGAAGACTACATGGCGCGCGAAAAGGTGGCGGGTTTGCTCGTCATCAGCCACGGCCGGGTCGTCCTGGAGGAATACGGTCTCGAACAGACGCCGGAAGACCGGTGGATTTCCTTTTCCATCGCCAAGTCGGTGACATCGACCTTGCTCGGCGCGGCGATCAAGGACGGCAAGATCGGCAGCGTCGACGACCTCGTCACCCGATACATCCCGGAACTGCAGGGCAGCGCCTACGACGGAGTGACCCTGCGCCAGGTCCTGTCCATGCGATCGGGCACGGACTGGAACGAGGATTACGCCGACCCCGATTCCGACGTCGGCCGGCTTGCCTCGTCGATGGCGCACAACCGGGGCGATTCGCTGATCTCGACGATGGTCGACCTGCCGCGCGCCGCCGAACCCGGCAGCCGCTTCCACTACAGCACCGGCGAAAGCAACATGATCGGCATCATCGTCAGTCGCGCCATCGGAGAGCCGCTGGCGGACTACCTTGCACGAAAGATCTGGCAGCCATACGGCATGGAGAGCGACGCGAGCTGGCTGACCGACGGCGGTACGGAGATCGGCGGCTGCTGCCTCAACATCGTCCTGCGCGACTATGGCCGCCTGGGCCAGTTCATGCTGGATGGCGGCACGATCGACGGCGAAAGCATCCTCCCGCCCGGTTGGGTGGAAGATGCGACTTCGTCCAAGTCGGGGGCGGGCGAGATTCCCTACGGGTACCAGTGGTGGATTCCTGCCCAGGGGACTTATGCCGCGCTGGGCATTTTCGGCCAGGCCGTCTACGTCGACCCGGCCAGGCAGCTTGTCGTCGTGCAACTGAGTGCATGGCCGGTCGCCAGCGACGAGGCGTTGTCGGGGCGCCGTGTCGCCTTTGTTGCCGCCGTCGAGGAAAGCCTGGGCGCTGGAACCAAACTGGAGGGACTGGAGGTAGTCGACTGACCTGACTGCCTCCGTTCCCATTGTGGATCCGGCCCGTACTCGTAGGAGCGGCTCCAGCCGCGACCGTACGCCCAACCGGTCCGGGAGTGATCGCGCCTGAAGGCGCTCCTACGGGTACGGGCCGGATCGATGGCTCCGGGATGGCTTTGGCTGAAGCGCATCAAGCCCTCAAAGGATTGCACATGCCAGAAGTAGCAATGGAGAAATGCTGAAAAGGCCCCTCGCCACTGCGCAACGGCGTCACCGACTTGCGCGCGCCGTTTCCGTTCACGAGCCTGACGATCGCACCGTGGCCGGTCCGCAACGGTGCTGTCCCGGGGCTCAATGGCGCGCGCTTCGGCCAGAAGCGCACGTTCGCAGGGCGCATCCACCATGCCGAAGCCACAGCACCGGAGACAACCACCCATGAACGGCCTGATGATGCAGCAATCGCTGCTGATTTCCTCGCTCATCGTGCATGCCGAGAAGCACCATGGCGATCAGCAGATCGTCTCCCGGCGCGTCGAAGGCGACATCCACCGCTACACCTATCGCGACCTGGCCAGACGCGCGCGCCGCATGGCGAAGGCGCTCGCCAGGCTCGGCGTCAAGGACGGCGACCGCTGCGCCACGCTGGCCTGGAACGGCTATCGCCATCTCGAGCTGTACTACGCGGTATCTGGCTCGGGCGCGGTGCTGCACACGCTGAATCCGCGGCTGCATCCCGACCAGGTCGTTTACATCGCCGACCATGCCCAAGACCAGGTGCTGTTCTTCGATACGACCTTCCTGCCGCTGATCGAGGCGATCGCGTCGCGCACGAGGACGGTGCGCGACTTCGTCGCGATGACCGACCGCGCGCACATGCCGGTGTCGGACAAGGTCGGGAACCTGCTGTGCTACGAGGATCTGCTCGAGGCGCAGGACGACCGGTACGACTGGCCTGTGTTCGACGAGAACCGCGCCAGTTCGCTGTGCTACACGTCGGGCACGACCGGCAACCCGAAGGGGGTGCTGTACAGCCACCGCTCGACGCTGCTGCACGCGTTCGCGATCGCGCTGCCCGACACGCTGAACTGCTCGGCGCGCGACACCATCCTGCCGGTGGTGCCGATGTTCCACGTCAACGCCTGGGGCCTGCCCTACGCTGCCTGCATGGTGGGCAGCAAGCTCGTATTCCCCGGTGCCGGGCTCGACGGCAAGTCGCTGCACGACCTGTTCGAGAGCGAAGGCGTCACGATGTCGGCCGGCGTGCCGACGGTGTGGCAGGGCCTGCTGGGCTATGTCGAGGCCGGCGGCCTGAAGTTCGGCAGCATGCGGCGCACGGTCATCGGCGGCTCGGCGTGCCCGCCGGCGATGATGACGCTGTTCCAGGACAAGTACGACGTGCAGGTGATCCATGCCTGGGGCATGACCGAGATAAGCCCGGTCGGCACCGCCGCCGTGCTGAAGTCCAAGCATCTGGACCGGTCGGCTGCAGCGCGCCTCGCGGTGCAGGGCACGCAGGGCCGCGCAGTCTACGGCGTCGACATGAAGATCGTCGACGATGCCGGCAACGAACTGCCGTGGGACGGCAAGACCTCGGGCGAACTGCTGGTCAAGGGTCCGTGGATCCTGGACCAGTACTTCCGCAGCGAAGGCGGCGATCCGAAGCGCGAGGGCTGGTTCCCGACCGGGGACGTGGCGACGATCGACGCCGACGGCTACATGCACATCACTGATCGCAGCAAGGACGTCATCAAGTCCGGCGGCGAATGGATCGGCTCGATCGACATCGAGAACATCGCGATGGCGCACCCGGCGGTCGCGATGGCGGCGTGCATCGCCGCGTTCCACCCGAAGTGGGGAGAGCGCCCGCTGCTGGTGGTCGTCAGGAAACCGGGCGCCGAGGTCGCGAAGGAAGAACTGCTGGAGTTCTACGAAGGCAAGATCGCGAAGTGGTGGACCCCCGACGACGTGGTGTTCGTCGATGCGATCCCGCTCGGCGCCACCGGCAAGATGCAGAAGAACAAGCTGCGCGATTCGCTGAAGGACTACAGGCTGGCGTAGGAGCGGCTTCGGCCGCGACCGGGCGTTCGGCGGATTCCGGAAAGGTCACGCCTGAAGGCGCTCCTGCAATCCGGGAGGGCTCAGCCGCGCGCGGCCGCGTCGTCGAGCAGCGCCATGAACGCGCGCGCTACGTTGGACAGCGTGCGCCCGGCATGGGTGACGTAGCCCAGCTGCCGCCGCAGCGCCACGCAGGGCACGCGCAGCGCGACGGTCTGCGCGTCGAGCATCGTGTGCGGCAGCACGCTCCAGGCCAGGCCCACGCTCGCCAGCATCTTCAGCGTCTCCATGGTGTTGGTGGTCATGCGCAGCCGCGGCGCCAGGCCTTCGGCGGCGAAGCGTTCGGCGACGATGCGATGGGTGAAGGTGTTGGCGTCGGGCAGCACCGCCGGGTGCGCGGCGAGGTCGCCCAGGGTCACCTCCCCGCGCCCGGCCAGCGGATGGTCCGGCGCGACCACGAACTCCAGCGGGTCGTCCCAGACCGGCACAGTGCGCAGCGGCGCCGCGGCGGGGCCGAGCGTGGTGATCGCCAGCTCCAGCCGCCCGTGCAGCACCTCGGCCCAGGCCTGCTCCGAATCCAGGAAGCGCAGGTCGAGCGCCGCCTGCGGGTGGGTCTGGCCGAAGCGGCGCAGCAGCGGCGGCAGTCGGTGCAGGCCGATGTGGTGGCTGGTGGCGAAGCTCAGCCGGCCGTCGACTTCGGCGTCGAGGTTGCCGAGTGCGCGGCGGGTGTCCTCCAGTTCGGCCAGGATGCGCCGCGCGCGTGGCAGCAGCGCCTGTCCGGCCTCGGTCAGCGCCACCTCGCGGCCGATGCGGTCGAACAGCCGCCGGCCGAGCTGGCCCTCCAGCGCCGCGATGCGCTTGCTGACCGCCGGCTGGGTCAGGTGCAGGCGCTCGCCCGCGGACGAGAAGCCGCCGCTGTCGGCGATGGCCAGGAAGGCTTCGAGGCTGGCGAGGTCCATTTCATTCTCATTGGTTATTCAATGGATAAAAAATATGAATTTGTTTTATGGAGTGCAACTGCCTAGCATCGGGTTTCCAGCCCCGGTGGCCTGGGACGGTTCGGGCAACGCACCCGTGTCGTCATCCCGGCGAAAGCCGGGATCCATTGGCTTTGCGCCTTCCAGGGCAACGGCAACATGGATCCCGGCTTTCGCCGGGATGACGAACGTGAAGCGTGGCCGTCCGGGAGTTCCCGCCACCCATCGCCAGAACGCAATCGAGGCAGCGTCCATGTCCGGCAAGACCCTGTACGACAAGCTGTGGGAGATGCACGAGGTCAAGCGCCGCGACGACGGCTCCTCGCTGATCTACATCGACCGCCACATCCTCCACGAGGTCACCTCGCCGCAGGCGTTCGAAGGCCTGCGCCTGGCCGGGCGCAAGCCCTGGCGGATCGACGCCAACATCGCCACGCCCGACCACAACGTACCGACGACGAAGACCGAGCGCGCCGGCGGCCTGATGGCGATCGCCGACCCGGTCTCGCGCCTGCAGGTGGAAACCCTGGACGAGAACTGCGACGACTTCGGCATCCTCGAGTTCAAGATGAACGACGTGCGCCAGGGCATCGTCCACGTCGTCGGCCCGGAGCAGGGCGCGACCCTGCCCGGCATGACCGTGGTCTGCGGCGACTCGCACACCTCCACGCACGGTGCCTTCGGCGCACTGGCGCACGGCATCGGCACCTCGGAAGTCGAGCACGTGCTGGCGACGCAGTGCCTGGTGGCGAAGAAGATGAAGAACATGCTGGTGCGCGTGGACGGCGAGCTGCCGTTCGGCGTCACCGCCAAGGACATCGTGCTCGCCGTCATCGGCAGGATCGGCGCCGCCGGCGGCAACGGCCATGCGCTGGAGTTCGGCGGCAGCGCGATCCGCGCGCTGTCGGTCGAGGGGCGCATGACGATCTGCAACATGGCCATCGAGGCCGGTGCGCGCGTGGGCATGGTCGCGGTCGACGAGAAGACCATCGACTACGTGAAGGGCCGCCCGTTCGCGCCGAAGGGCGCCGACTGGAACGCGGCCGTGGCCGCCTGGAAGGACCTGGTGTCCGACGAGGACGCGCACTTCGACACCGTGGTCGAACTGCGCGCGGAAGAGATCCGGCCGCAGGTGAGCTGGGGCACCTCGCCCGAGATGGTGCTGGCGGTGGACCAGAACGTGCCGGATCCGGACCGCGAATCCGATCCGGTCAGGAAGGATTCGATCGTCCGCGCGCTGAAGTACATGGGGCTGGAGGCCAACCAGCCGATCACCACGATCAGGCTCGACCGCGTCTTCATCGGCTCCTGCACCAACTCGCGAATCGAGGACCTGCGCGCGGCGGCGGAAGTCGCGAAGGGCCGCAGGGTCGCGTCGAGCGTGAAGCAGGCGCTGGTGGTGCCGGGCTCGGGCCTGGTCAAGGCGCAGGCCGAGGCCGAGGGCCTCGACAAGGTCTTCCTCGACGCCGGCTTCGAGTGGCGCGAGCCCGGCTGCTCGATGTGCCTGGCGATGAACCCCGACAAGCTCGGCAGCGGCGAGCACTGCGCGTCCACGTCCAACCGCAACTTCGAAGGCCGGCAGGGCGCCGGCGGGCGGACCCATCTCGTCAGTCCGGCGATGGCCGCGGCGGCGGCGGTGGCGGGGCATTTTGTGGATGTGCGCGAACTGCCGGGAATCGGGAATCGGGAATAGGGAGTCGCAGAAGCCAGAGCGATTCCCGAAGACCTGCCCGCTTTTCCGATTCCCGATTCCCGATTCCCGACTCCCGGCCCTCCAATGAAACCCTTCACCCAACACACCGGCCTCGTCGCCCCGCTCGACCGCGCCAACGTCGACACCGACCAGATCATCCCCAAGCAGTTCCTCAAGTCGATCAGGCGCAGCGGCTTCGGCCCCAACCTGTTCGACGAGTGGCGCTACCTCGACGTCGGCGAGCCGGGGCGGGACAACAGCCTGCGTCCGCTCAATCCGGACTTCGTGCTGAACTTCCCGCGCTACGCCGGCGCCAGCGTGCTGCTGGCGCGCGAGAACTTCGGCTGCGGCTCCTCGCGCGAGCACGCGCCCTGGGCGCTGGACGAGTACGGCTTCCGCGCCGTGATCGCGCCGAGCTTCGCCGACATCTTCTACAACAACAGCTTCAAGAACGGCCTGCTGCCGATCGTGCTGCGCGACGCCGAGGTCGACGCGCTGTTCGAGCAGTGCGAGGCGACCGAGGGCTACACGCTGACCGTGGACCTCGCCACGCAGACCGTGACGCGGCCCGACGGCGTGCAATACGCGTTTGAGGTCGATGCCTTCCGCAAGCACTGCCTGCTCAACGGCCTCGACGACATCGGCCTGACCCTGCAGGAGCACGAAGCGATCGCGTCGTTCGAGGCGCGCCATCGCGCCGCGCAGCCCTGGCTGTTCGATGCGACCGACCAGGTTCATTGATCCCCGTAAAGTGTAGGAGCGCCTTCAGGCGCGATCGCTTGCCCGGTCCCGTCGAACGTCCGGTCGCGGCTGACGCCGCTCCTGCAGAATATGGGGTGGATCAATCATCGGAACGGCACGGCGCTGCTTGCCGCTTCCACCTCAATCAAATCAGCATATGCAAAGGCGACACCATCGATGAGCAAGCGGATCCTGGTTCTCCCCGGCGACGGCATCGGCCCCGAGATCATGGCCGAAGCGGTCAAGGTGCTTGAGCGCGTCGATGCGCTGCATGGCCTCGGCTATGCGCTGGAATACGACGACCTCGGCGGCGCGGCCTACGACCGATACGGCACGCCGCTCGCCGACGAGACGCTGGCGCGGGCGTGCGCCGCGGATGCGGTGCTGCTGGGCGCGGTCGGCGGGCCGAAGTGGGACGCGATCGATCCGGCGCTGCGCCCGGAGCGCGGACTGCTGAAGATCCGCTCGCAGCTGGGGCTGTTCGCGAACCTGCGTCCGGCACTGCTGTACCCGCAGCTGGCCGATGCCTCGACGCTGAAGCCGGAGGTCGTCGCCGGGCTCGACGTGCTGATCGTGCGCGAGCTGACCGGCGGCATCTACTTCGGTGCGCCGCGCGGGCGCGAGACCGTCGATGGCCAGCGCAAGGCCTTCGATACGCTGCCCTACAGCGAGGGCGAGATCGCGCGCATCGCGCGCGTCGGCTTCGACATGGCGCGCGTGCGCGGGAAGAAGCTGTGCTCGGTGGACAAGGCCAACGTGCTCGCTTCCAGCCAGCTGTGGCGCGAGGTGGTGGAGGAGGTGGCGAAGGACTACCCGGACGTCGTGCTTTCGCACATGTACGTCGACAACGCGGCGATGCAGCTGGTGCGCGCGCCGAAGCAGTTCGACGTGATCGTCACCGACAACATGTTCGGCGACATCCTCTCCGACCAGGCCTCGATGCTGACGGGCTCGATCGGCATGCTGCCCTCGGCGTCGCTGGACGCGGACAACAAGGGCATGTACGAACCCTCGCACGGCTCCGCCCCGGACATCGCCGGGCAAGGCGTGGCCAATCCGCTGGCGACGATCCTGTCGGTGGCGATGCTGCTGCGCTACAGCTTCGGACAGGCCGACGCCGCGCGCCGGATCGAGGAAGCGGTCGGCAAGGTGCTCGACCAGGGCCTGCGCACGGCCGACATCTGGTCGGAAGGCTGCACCAGGGTCGGCACGCGCGCCATGGGCGATGCGGTGGTGGAGGCGCTGGGCTGAATCGCCGCGCGCCGTACTCACCCCCGCCCCAACCCTCCACCCGTAAAGGGCGCAATGCCCCGCTAGCGGGGGAGGGGCAGGAAAAGCCCTTCCCCCGCCTGCGGGGGAAGGGTTGGGATGGGGGCCTCCCCGCAGGCGAAAAGGCTCCATCGGCTCGATCCGGACAAACCCGCACGCAAATGAGAACGGCCGGTGGAGATCCACCGGCCGTTTCGCTTCCGCAGCATCGGCGAACCGTCAGGCCGTCGCCGCAGCTTTCCTGTCGTTGGCGACCGGCGTGCCCGGCTGCCTGCGCAGGATGCGGTTGGCCACGTCCAGCCAGGCCAGCGCGCTGGCCTCGATGATGTCGCGGCTGGTGCCGCTGCCCTGGTACTCGATGCCGTCGTGGTGGACGCTGAGCGAGGCCTCGCCCTGCGCGTCGGCGCCGAGGCCGACGCTATGCACGCTGTAGCTCTCTAGCGACAGCTTCACGCCGGTGGCGTTGGCCAGCGCCGCGAACAGCGCATCCACCGGGCCGTCGCCGAGCGCGCTCTCGCTGAACCTGCGGCCGTCCGGGGCGGACAGCTCGACCTGCGCGCTGGCGCGCTGGCCGCGGTCGCTGATGGTCATCGACGACAGCCGGTAGCCCTGGCCGCTCACGCCGCCGTCGATCAGGCGCTCGAGGTCCTCGTCCTCGACCACGCGCTGCTGCTCGCACAGTTCCTTGAACTGGGCGAACACCTGGTCGAGCTGCTCGTCCTCCATCGTGTAGCCCAGCGCGCGCAGGCGGTGCTCGAGCGCGGCGCGGCCGCTGTGGCGGCCCAGCACCATCTTGGTGTCGGGCCAGCCGACGTCGGACGGATTCATGATCTCGTAGGTGTTGCGGTTGCGCAGCATGCCGTGCTGGTGGATGCCGGATTCGTGCGCGAACGCGTTTTCGCCCACGACCGCCTTGTTGCGCTGCACCGGCATGCCGATCAGGCGCTGCAGCAGCTGCGAGGTCGGGACCAGCCGGCGCGTGTCGAGCCGGGTGTCGATGTTGTAGAAGGCGTTGCGCACCTTCAGCGCCATCGCCAGTTCCTCCAGCGCGGCGTTGCCGGCGCGCTCGCCGATGCCGTTGATGGTGCATTCGATCTGGCGCGCGCCGCCTTCCATCGCCGCCAGCGAGTTGGCGACGGCGAGGCCGAGGTCGTTGTGGCAGTGGGCGCTGAAGATCACCTCCCTGGCGCCCGGCACCTTGTCGATCATGCGCTGGAACAGGCCGCGGATCTCCTCGGGCGTGGTGTAGCCGAGGGTATCGGGCACGTTGATGGTGGTGGCGCCGGCGGCGATGGCGACGCCGACCGCCTCGTGCAGGAAGTCTTCTTCCGTGCGGGTGCCGTCCTCGGGCGAGAACTCGACGTCGTCGACGTACCTGCGCGCCATCGCGACGTGGGTGCCGATCGACTCGATCACCTGCTCCTTGCTCATCCGCAGCTTGTGCTCGCGGTGCAGCGGGCTGGTGGACAGGAAGACGTGGATGCGCGGCCTGGCGGCGCCCTCCAGCGCGCGCGCGGAGGCCTCGATGTCGCCGGGCAGGCAGCGCGAGAGCACGGCCAGGGTGGGGCCGCGCAGTTCGCGCACGATCTGCGCGGTGGCCTCGCGGTCGGACTGCGAGCTGGCCGGGAAGCCGGTCTCGATGATGTCGACGCCCAGTTCGGCCAGCGCGCGCGCCATCACCACCTTCTGCTGCGGGGTCATGCTGCAGCCGGGGGACTGCTCGCCGTCGCGCAGGGTGGTGTCGAAGATGCGTACGAATTCGGGGGTGGTGTTCATGCGAGGAGTTCCTCGGGTAGATCCTTGCTGATGTTACTCGGTACGGATGTCAGCCGCGGTTGCGCTGCGTCATTGGCGGGGAGAAGGCCGGCGGGAAGCGGGGGCTGCTGCTTCGCCGCCGGCAATGGAAGTCGCTCCTGGGTGCGGCGGCGCGGCTTGCGCGGCGGGCGCGGGCGCACCTCCGACAGCAGGGTCGCCAGCACGCCGGCGTCGACGTTGCCGCCCGAGATCACCGCGCACTTGCGCTTGCCGGCCACGCGCTTGCCGGCGGCCAGCGCCAGCGCGCCGGCGCCCTCGGCGATCACGTGCTCCTCCAGCGCCAGCCGGACCAGGGTCTCGCGCAGTTCGGCCTCGCGCACGATGACCACGTCGTCGAGCAGGTCCTTGAGGATGTGTTCGGTCAGGTAGCCCGGTTCCTTGACGCGGACGCCGTCGGCCAGCGTCGCGGCCGGGTCGCGCAGGCTGCGGTCGCCCTGCAGCGCGCGGGTCATCGCGTCGACGCCCTCGACCTGGGCGCCGATGATGCGCACGCCCTGGGATTTGAGCGCCAGCGCCACGCCCGAGGCGAGGCCGCCGCCGCCGATCGGCACCAGCACCACGTCCGGGTTCATCGCCGCGGCGATCTCCAGCCCGACCGTGCCCTGCCCCGCGATTACGTCGGCATCGTCGAAGGCCGAGAGCAGGCGGAAGCCGTTCTGTTCGGCCAGTTCCCTGGCAAAGGCCTTGGCTTCGTCGTAGGTGTCGCCGTGCAGGCGCACGGTCGCGCCCCAGTGGGCGACGCCGGCGACCTTGGTCTCCGGCGCGGTCCTGGGCATCACCGTGATCGCGGGGATGCCGAGCCGGTACGCGGCCCAGGCCATGCCCTGGGCGTGGTTGCCGGCCGAGGCGGTGATGACGCGGCGGTCGTCGCCGCGCTCGCGCGCAGCCAGCAGCGCGTTCAGCGCGCCGCGCACCTTGTACGAGCCGGTGCGCTGCAGGTTCTCCAGCTTGAGCCAGCAGCCGAAGCGCTCGGCATAGTGCGTCGGAGTGACGTCGAGGTACTTGCGCAGCCGCGCCTGCGCCGCCAGCACGTCGCCGGCGGTCACGGAAATGGCGCTGGCTACGGCGGGGTCCATCAGACTTCGGTCAGCCAGTGGCGGTACGCCGCTTCCTGCCCGCGCACGACGCGTCCGTACAGCGCCTGCAGTTCGCGCGTGACCGGGTTGTCGCCGTACTGGCGGTCCTCGATCTGCGCGACCGGCGCGACTTCGGCCGCGGTGCCGCAGGCGAACACCTCGTCGGCGTCCAGCAGTTCGGCCAGCGTCACCGTGCGCGATTGCGCGCCGGTGAGCTCGATCAGGGTGTCGCGGGTGATGCCGGGGAGGGCATCGCGGTGCTCGACCGCGGTAATGCGCCCGTCCTTGACCAGGAACACGTTGGCGCCGGTGCATTCGACGACGTTGCTCTCGCGGTCGGTGAACAGCGCCTCGTCGAAGCCGCGGGCCTTGGCCTCGCGCTTGGCGAGGATCGAATTCACGTAGCCGCCGCACAGCTTCAGCGGCGGCAGCGAGTCGGCGGGATTGCGCCGCCAGCGGCTGACGCCGAGCCGCGCGCGGGTGCCGTTGAGGTGCACCTGGGTGGCGGTGGTGGCGACCATCATGTGCGGGACGTGGCCTTCCACGTCGAGGCCGAAGTTGCCCTCGCCGAACCACGCCAGCGGGCGGATGTAGGCGTCGCGGTGGCGGTTGGCGCGCAGCGTCGCCAGGGTGGCCTCGGCGGCCAGCGCGGGATCGAACGGCAGGGCGAACATCTCGGCGCCCCTGCGCATGCGCTCGAGGTGCTCGGGCAGGCGGAACACCGCGGCGCCGGTCTCGGTGGCGTAGGCGCGGATGCCCTCGAACACGCCGCTGCCGTAGTGCATCGCGTGGGTGGTCAGGCCGGCCTGCAGGGTGTCGCCTTCGACCAGCTCGCCGTCGAACCAGGCCAGGGGCTTTTGTGGAGAGTCCGCACATGGATGTGCGGGCTTTTGCGAGGGACTCGCATGACGCGCGTGGGCGGCTTCGGTGATGGGGGTGACGGTGGCGGTCATGGGGTGGTCCGGAAGAACATGGCTTGCATAGGGCGGGTCTCGACCCGCCAATCACGCCGGGGGGCTTTGACCCGCCAACCGGCGCCGTGTGTGGAAACGGCGGGCCGAGGCCCGCCCTACGGGCAGGGCTGTACCTGTACCGACAGGCAGTCGTAGAGCTTCGCCAGCTGCTGCTGCAGCGATTCGTCGGAGCGCTCGCCCTCGACGGTCATGCGCAGGCGCCACTGGTCGCCGTCCGGCTGCGCTTCGCCGTCGAGCGACAGCGGCTTGAAGCCGCGGCGTTCGGTGGCGCCGAGCACGCGCGACAGCGCGCCCTCGGCCTGCCGCAGCGTGAAATCAAGCTGATAGCGCATTGTTGGCTTCCTTGGAGCTCGACGATGCAGGCGAGGGCTGGGCCGCGGCCGGTTCGCCGGTGTCCAGCGTGCCGGCGTCGTCGGGGTCCATCATCTGCGCGTTGTTGTGGTTGGGCGGCACCAGCGGCCAGACGTTGGCGGCGGTGTCGATGGCGACGTGCAGCAGCGCCGGACCCTCGGCGGCCAGCAGCGCCTTGAGCGCGTCCTCGACGCCCGCGGCCTTGTCCACGTGCAGCGCCTCGACGCCGAACGCGCGCGCGACCTCCGCGAAGTCCGGGTTGTCGGACAGGTCGATCTCCGAATAGCGCTTCTCGAAGAACAGCTCCTGCCACTGCCGCACCATGCCCAGCGCCTGGTTGTCGAGCAGCACGATCTTCACCGGGATGCGGTAGCGCCGGATCGTCGCCAGCTCCTGCACGTTCATCAGGAACGAGCCGTCGCCGCTGACGCAGATCACCTGCGCGGCCGGGCTTTCCATCTGCGCGCCCAGCGCGGCGGGCAGGCCGAAGCCCATCGCGCCCAGCGAGCCGCTGGTCAGGTGCTGGCGCGGATGCTGGAAGCGCCAGTGCTGCGCGACCCACATCTGGTGCTGGCCGACGTCGCAGGCGACGATCGCGTTGGGCGCCAGTTCGCTCAGGCGCTTTAGCAGGGCCGGCGCATAAACGGTCTCGCCGGGCGCGTCGTAGCGCGGGGCGTGGCGCTGCCTGCGCTCCAGGCAGGTGTCGCGCCAGGCCTTGCGCGTGGCGGCATGGCGGCCTTCCATCTGCGCGGCCAGCGGCGCGGCGAGGCGGAACAGGCTCGCCGACAGGTTGCCGGGCACGGAAACGTCGGCCGCGCGCAGCTTGCCGATCTCGCAGCAGTCGCCGTCCAGGTGCACCACGCGCGCGTTGGGCGCGAACTCGGCCAGCTTGCCGGTGGCGCGGTCGTCGAAGCGCGCGCCGACCACGAACAGCAGGTCGGCTTCCTGCACCGCCATGTTCGCGGCGCGGCTGCCGTGCATGCCGAGCATGCCGAGGTTGGCCGGATGGTTCGCGTGCAGCGCGCCCAGGCCCTTGAGCGTCAGCACCGTCGGCAGGCCGGTCAGGTCGACGAACTCGCGGAACGCCTCCACGGCGTCGCCCAGCACCACGCCGCCGCCGGCATAGACCACCGGCTTGTGGCACTGCGAGATCAGCGCGGCGGCTTCGTGCAGCGCGGAATCGGGCGGGTTCGGCACCGGCTCGACCGGCAGCGGCGAATGCACCGGCAGGTGCGAGGCATCGGCCACCTGCACGTCCTTGGGCAGGTCGATCAGCACCGGCCCCGGGCGCCCGCTGCGGGCGATGCGGAAGGCCTCGGCGAACACCCGCGGCAACTCGTCCACGCTGCGCGGCAGGAAGCTGTGTTTCACGATCGGCATGGTCATGCCGAACACGTCCAGCTCCTGGAAGGCGTCGGTGCCCATCAGGAAGGTGGGCACCTGGCCGGTGAGGACGACCATCGGCACCGAGTCGAACATCGCGTCGGCGATGCCGGTGACCAGGTTCGAGGCGCCCGGCCCCGAGGTCGCCACGCACACGCCCACGCGCCCGCTGGCGCGCGCGTAGCCGTTCGCGGCAAAGGCCGCGCCCTGCTCGTGGCGCACCAGCACATGCTTCAGCGACGCGCCATGGAGCGCGTCGTAGAAGGGCATGATCGTCCCGCCCGGATAGCCGAACAGCGTATCGACGCCTTCGGCTTCCAGGGCCTGCACCAGCCAGTGCGCACCGTTCATCACGCGGCCTCTTTCTGTTCCTTCGGGGAATTGTCCAGCCACACCATCTTCGCGCGCAGCTGCTTGCCGACCTGCTCGATCGGATGGTCGAGGTCGGCCTGCTTGTACTTCTTGTAGTTCGGCAGCCCGGCTTCGTATTCTGCGACCCAGTTCTTGGTGAAGGTGCCGTTCTGGATGTCGGTCAGCACGTCCTTCATGCGCGCCTTGACGCTGGCGTCGATCACGCGCGGGCCGCTGACGTAGTCGCCGTACTGCGCGGTCTCGGACACGAACTCGAGCATGCGGGTGATGCCGCCTTCGTAGAACAGGTCGACGATCAGCTTCAGCTCGTGCAGCACTTCGTAGTAGGCGATCTCCGGCTGGTAGCCGGCCTCGACCAGCACCTCGAAGCCGGCCTGCACCAGCGACGAGGCGCCGCCGCACAGCACGGCCTGCTCGCCGAACAGGTCGGTCTCGGTCTCTTCCTTGAACGTGGTCTCGATCAGGTTGGCGCGGGCGCCGCCGAGGCCGTCGGCGTAGGACAGCGCGAGGTCCTTGGCATTGCCGCTGCGATCCTGGTGGATGGCGTAGATGCAGGGCACGCCGCGGCCGATCTCGTACTCGCGGCGCACCAGCGCGCCCGGGCCCTTCGGCGCCACCAGGACCACGTCCAGGTCCTCGCGCGGCGAGATCATGCCGAAGTGCACGTTCAGGCCGTGCGCGAACAGCAGGCAGGCGCCTTGCTTCAGGTTCGGCGCCAGCACCTCGTCATACAGCTTCTTCTGCACCATGTCGGGCGTCAGCACCGCGACCAGGTCGGCGCTCTTCACCGCCTCGGCGGGCGACTTCACGCTGAAGCCGTCGGCCTTGGCCTTGGCCTCGGTCGGGCCGCCCGGACGCAGGCCGACGGTGACGTCGAAGCCGGAGTCGCGCAGGTTGAGCGCATGCGCGCGGCCCTGGCTGCCGTAGCCGACGATGGCGATGCTGGGGCGGGGAAGGGAAGGTTGGGTCATGTCGGGTCTCTGGTGCGTGTTGTGGATGGTGGATGCGGAGGGCAACAAAAAACCCCGCCCTTGCGGTGCGGGGTTTCGGATTCCGGCGCTTGCTGCTTACGCGCCCGATCGTCCCGCACCTGTCGGCGAGGTAATAAGGACGAGTACGAGAATGGACGCCTCGTGGGCGTCGGGGACATTCATCGTGGGCGTGTGGCGTTGCAGCATTCACGCAAACTAAACCGGGGTTTCAGGCTTTGTCAAGCGCAAAGGGCCGAAATTCCGTGCGGTTTCCGTTTCGGCCGAAATCGTTGCAACTGAAACGGGTAAAACTGCCGAGAATCACGCCTTTGACGCGCTGCGTCATCCCCCGCGAAGTCCATGCCTGATTACCGTTCCAAGACCTCCACCCACGGCCGCAACATGGCCGGTGCCCGCGCGCTGTGGCGCGCCACCGGCATGCAGGACGATGACTTCCACAAGCCCATCGTCGCGATCGCCAATTCGTTCACCCAGTTCGTGCCCGGCCACGTGCACCTCAAGGACCTCGGCCAGCTGGTCGCGCGCGAGATCGAGCGCGTCGGCGGGGTCGCCAAGGAGTTCAGCACCATCGCAGTCGACGACGGCATCGCGATGGGTCACGACGGCATGCTGTACTCGCTGCCCAGCCGCGAGGTGATCGCCGACGCGGTCGAGTACATGGTCAATGCGCACTGCGCCGACGCGCTGGTGTGCATCTCCAACTGCGACAAGATCACCCCGGGCATGCTGATGGCCGCGCTGCGGCTCAACATCCCGACGGTGTTCGTCTCCGGCGGACCGATGGAAGCCGGCAAGACGCGTCTGGCCGACCACAAGCTCGACCTGGTCGACGCGATGGTGATGGCGGCCGATCCCAACGTGTCCGACGAGCAGGTCGCGGCGATCGAGCGCAGCGCCTGCCCGACCTGCGGCTCGTGCTCGGGCATGTTCACCGCCAACTCGATGAACTGCCTGACCGAGGCGCTGGGCCTGTCGCTGCCCGGCAACGGCACCACGCTGGCCACGCATGCCGACCGCGAGCAGCTGTTCCTGCGCGCCGGCCGCACCGCGGTGGAACTGTGCCATCGCTGGTACGGCGCCGAGGATCCGCGCGCGCTGCCGCGCGGCATCGCCACCTTCGAGGCCTTCGAGAACGCGATGACGCTCGACATCGCGATGGGCGGCTCGACCAACACCATCCTGCACCTGCTCGCCGCCGCGCAGGAGGGCGAAGTGCCGTTCACCCTGCACGACATCGACCGGCTGTCGCGGCGCGTGCCGCAGCTGTGCAAGGTCGCGCCGAACACGCAGAAGTACCACATCGAGGACGTGCATCGCGCCGGCGGCATCATGGCGATCCTCGGCGAACTCGCGCGCGGCGGGCTGCTGCATACCGAGGTCGCGACCGTGCACGCGCCGAGCCTGGCCGACGCGATCGCGAAGTGGGACGTCGCGACCGTGGACGACGAAGCCGTCGCCACCTTCTACAAGGCCGGCCCGGCCGGCATCCCCACGCAAACCGCCTTCAGCCAGGACACGCGCTGGTCGACGCTCGACACCGATCGCGTCGAGGGCTGCATCCGCAGCGTCGAACACGCCTACTCGCAGGAGGGCGGCCTCGCCGTGCTCCACGGCAACATCGCCGTCGACGGCTGCGTGGTGAAGACCGCCGGCGTCGACGAATCCATCCATGTCTTCGAAGGCAGCGCCCGCGTCTACGAGAGCCAGGACGCGGCGGTGCAGGGCATCCTCGGCGACGAGGTGAAAGCGGGCGACGTCGTCGTCATCCGGTACGAAGGCCCGAAGGGCGGTCCTGGCATGCAGGAAATGCTGTATCCGACCAGCTACCTGAAGTCGAAAGGTCTCGGCAAAAGCTGCGCGCTGCTTACCGACGGGCGCTTTTCCGGAGGCACCTCGGGGCTTTCCATTGGCCACGCCTCGCCCGAAGCGGCGGCCGGCGGCGCCATCGGCCTCGTGCGCGATGGCGACCGCATCCGCATCGACATTCCCGCGCGCACCATCGATCTGCTGGTCCCCGACGAGCAGCTTGCCGCGCGACGCGCCGAACAGGATGCGAAGGGTTGGAAGCCGGCGCAGCCGCGGGCGCGCAAGGTCAGTGCTGCATTGAAGGCCTATGCCTTGCTCGCGACCAGCGCGGACAAGGGCGCGGTGCGGAACCTGTCGATGCTCGAAGCCTGACGAGATGCATGGGGCGGGTTTCAACCCGCGCGCCGGGGATTCCGGAATGGATGCCGGCCAAAAACATGCCTGGAGCAAAGCTTCCGCCTACGGCGGGTTCATTTCTTTTGATAAGCGTCAAAAGAAACGAACCAAAGAAAAACGCTTTCCCCGACAAGGCGAATCCGCGAGCTGGGAGTGTGAGGGGATTTTCCGACACGGCATCCATGCCGTGGCGGAAAACACCGCACATCCATGTGCGGCGCCCTACGGGTCTGGAGACGTTCCCGGCTTTCAAGGACAACGCTAAAAAAAAGCCCGGTTTGTCATTCCGAACGCAGTTACGAATCTCGAATGACGCAGATTTCTCGCTGTGCTCGAAATGACAGCTCACCCTCTCGTAGGAGCGGCTTCAGCCGCGACCGGAAGCTACACGGCGTCGGCAACAGTCGCGCCTGAAGGCGCTCCTACAAACAGCGGAAAATGGTTTGGCCGCCACGATGCATGGAGACCCGGAGGGCGGCGCGCATGGATGCGCGGTGTTTTTCGCCACGGCATGGATGCCGTGTCGAAAAATCCCGTCGAACTTGCCGACGGCAGGTTGGCTTCGTCGGGGAAGGCCTTTTTCTTTGGTTCGTTTCTTTGACCGGCTTCGCCGTTCGCTGTCGCAGTGGGCCAGCAAAAGAAATGAACCCGGCCGCCGAAGGCGGACGGAACGCTCTTGCCCCTTGAACTTGCGATGGTGCACGAAGCGGTCCGATCCCCGCAGGGATCAATGCATCGGCACAACCGCCGCCGCCCACGCCGGCCTGCTGAAAGAAGTCAGTTCATCGCCATGCAGCATCGGCTATGCCGACATGGCGCCGTATCCCAGCCTACGCTTGTCGCCGATCCCAAGGACGCGCCGCCTCACCCTTCCCACTTCGGCAACTTCTTCTTCACCGCCACGTTCTTCAGCGTCACATACGCCGGAATCCCGTCCTTCCCGTAAGGCGGCGGCGCCTCGCCGCGGATCAGGGGTTCGAGGTAGGTGCGGGCCTTGTCGGTGATGCCGTAGCCATCGCGGCGGATGAAGCCGGCGGGAAACTTCTTCTCGTGGTTGGCGACCTTGTCGAGCGGCGCGCTGCCGATCTTCCAGCGGTAGGGCTTGTCGGAGGTGCGCACGATCACCGGCATCGTCGCGTTCTGGCCCTTGAGCGCGAACTGCACGGCGGCCTTGCCGACGGCGACGGCCTGGTCGACGTCGGTCTTCGAGGCGAGGTGGCGGGCGGAGCGCTGCAGGTAGTCGGGCAGGGTCCAGTGGACCTTGAAGCCGAGTTCGTCCTTGACCTTGCCCGCCAGGTACGAGGCGACGCCGCCGAGCTGGGTGTGGCCGAAGGAGTCCTTGCCGCCGCCGGAGTCGGCGACGAAGCGGCCGTCGGCGGTCTGGATGCCTTCGCTGGCGACCACGACGCAGTAGCCGACGCGGGCGACGACCTTCTTCACCTGCTTGAGGAAATCGGCTTCGTCGTAGGGGCGCTCGGGGAACAGGATGAGGTGCGGCGCCTCGTCCGGGCCCTTGCCGGCGAGGCCGGCGGCGGCGGCCAGCCAGCCGGCGTGGCGACCCATGGCCTCGTAGACGAAGACCTTGGTTGATGTCTCGGACATCGCGGCGACGTCCAGCGCGGCCTCGCGCACGGAGACGGCGGTGTATTTGGCGGCCGAGCCGAAGCCCGGGCAGCAGTCGGTGACGGCGAGGTCGTTGTCGATCGTCTTGGGCACGCCGATGCAGGTCAGCGGGTAGCCGAATTCGGCGGCCAGCTTCGAGACCTTGTTGGCGGTGTCGGCGGAATCGTTTCCACCGTTGTAGAGGAACCAGCGCACGTCGTGGGCCTTGAACACCGCCAGCAGGCGTTCGTACTTGGCGCGGTCGGCCTCGACCGACTTGAGCTTGTAGCGACAGGAGCCGAACGCGCCGCCGGGGGTATGCGCCAGTGCACGGATCGCCGCCGCGGATTCCTTCGAGGTATCCACCAGTTCTTCGCGCAGGGCGCCGAGGATGCCGTTGCGGGCCGCCAGCACCTTCACCTTGCGGGCGCGGGCCTCGGCGATGACGCCCGAGGCAGTGGCGTTGATGACGGCGGTGACACCGCCGGACTGGGAATAGAGCAGGGTTCCGGTAGCCATGTGCGCCCTTTGGATGAGGTCGGGGGGACGGGTCGATGGGTTAAGCTGGCGGCTGAATCCGCGGTGCCGGCGGGAGTTTAGCAACCCCCCGTGGCCGCTTTACGGTTTCGATCTGGTGGGAGTCCTCGATGCGATTGGTATTGTTGGGAGCGCCCGGCTCGGGCAAGGGCACGCAGGCGGCGAAGCTCAAGGAGCACTTGCAGGTGCCGCACATCTCGACCGGCGACCTGCTGCGCGCCGAAGTGGCGGCAGGCTCGCCGCTGGGGCTGCAGGCGAAGGAGGTGATGGCCCGCGGCGACCTGGTGTCCGACGAGATCCTGCTCGGCATGCTCAGGGACCGCTTCTCGCGCGACGACACCCGGTCCGGCTTCATCCTCGACGGCTACCCGCGCAACCTGGCGCAGGCGGCGGCGCTGGACGAGCTGCTGGCCAGCCTCGGGCAGTCGTTCGATGCGGCCGTGCAGCTGACGGTGGACAACGAGCAGATCGTCGAACGCCTCGCCGGCCGCGCCAAGGCCGAAGGCCGCGCCGACGACAATCCCGAATCCGTGCGCAAGCGCCTGCAGGTGTACGACCAGCAGACTGCACCGGTGATCGAGTTCTATCGCCAGCACGGGCAGCTGACCGTGGTCGATGGCGTTGGGTCGCTGGACGAGGTGTTCACGCGCATCGTCGAGGCGATTGCGCCGGAGAAGGCGGTGGGGTGATTCGCTGTGCCTTTCCCCGCTTGGCGGGGGAAGAGCCTGTCACCGCGAAGGCGGGGATGCCGAAGGCGGATGGGGGTAGGCTCCGGCGTGCGTACTGTCTGGCAGCCAGCGTGTCTTCGTTGCCCCCACCCCAGCCCTCCCCCGCGTGCGGGGGAGGGAGCTTGCAATTCGAGGGTTCGCGGATCTTGAAGATTCATATTCTTGGCATCGCCGGCACCTTCATGGGCGGCGTCGCCGCGCTCGCGCGCGAACTCGGCCATGACGTCGAAGGCAGCGACCAGGCGGTCTACCCGCCGATGTCGACGCAGCTCGAACAGCTCGGCATCGCGCTGAAGCAGGGCTATCTGCCCGAACACATTTCGGACGACTGCGACACGGTGGTCATCGGCAACGCGCTCTCGCGCGGCAACGCGGCGGTGGAGGCGGTGCTCGACAGCGGCCGTCCCTACGTTTCGGGCGCAGAATGGCTGCGCGACCACGTGCTGCCGGGGCGCGAGGTGCTGGCGGTCGCCGGCACGCACGGCAAGACCACGACCACCACGATCCTGGCCTTCCTGCTGCAGGCGGCGGGGCGCGAGCCGGGCTTTCTGATCGGTGGCGTGGCGGAGGATTTCGGCGTCTCCGCGAGACGGGGAGGCGGCGGCCGAATCCCCAATCCCCAATCCCCAATCCCTTTCGTCGTCGAAGCCGACGAATACGACACCGCGTTCTTCGACAAGCGCAGCAAGTTCGTGCACTACCGGCCGCTGGTGGCGATCCTCAACAACCTCGAATACGACCACGCCGACATTTTTCCGGACGTGGCCGCGATCCAGCGCCAGTTCCACCACCTGGTGCGTACGGTGCCGGGGCGCGGACGGCTGCTCGTCAACGGTCACGACGGGCGCCTGCGCGAGGTGCTGGAGATGGGCTGCTGGACGCCGGTCGAGCGCTTCGGCTTCGATGCGGCGTTCGAATGGAGCGCGCGCAAGCTGCGCGAAGACGGTGGCGCGTTCGCGGTGCTGCGCGGCGGCGAGGAACTGGGCGTGGTCGAATGGCCGCTGGTCGGCGACCACAACGTGCTCAACGGGCTGGCCGCGCTGGCGGCATGCGCGGCGGTGGGCGTGGAGGTGGCGGCCGTGATCCCGGCGCTGGCGGACTTCCGCAGCGTCAAGCGCCGGCTGGAAGTGCTGGGCGACGCGCGCGGGATCACCGTCTACGACGACTTCGCCCACCACCCGACCGCGATCGCGACCACGCTCGCGGGCCTGCGTGCGAAGGTCGGGAAGGCGCGCATCGTGGTGGCGATGGAGCCGCGCAGCAATTCGATGCGGCTCGGCGCGCATGCCGATGCGCTGGCGCCGTCGCTCGACGGCGCCGATGCGGTGGTGTTCCTGCATCGCCCGGAACTGGCCTGGGACGCCGGCAAGGTGGTCGCGGCCGTGCGCGGCGAGGCGCGTACCGCGCCGGATGCGGATGCGCTGCTGGCCGCGCTGCAGGCCGTTGCCCGCGACGGCGACCACGTCGTGTTCATGTCCAACGGCGGTTTCGACGGCGCGCCGCGGCGATTCCTGGCGTTGCTGCGCAAGGGTTGACTCCGACCGGATCGCACGCTTCCTGCTGCGATGCCAGACCCCTCGGATCGTCATCCCCGCGAAGGCGGGGATCCAGCATCTTCAAGATCGAAACAACTCGACGACACTGGGTCCCCGCCTTCGCGGGGATGACGACTGGATCCGGTCGGTAGTGCCAACACGGCCACTGGTCCTAGACTCTCCACATGCCCGACTCCCTGCCGCTGTTCCCGCTGAACACCGTGCTGGTGCCCGGCGCCGCGCTGGGCCTGCGCGTGTTCGAGCCGCGCTACCTCGACCTGGTGCGCGACTGCGGCCGCCACGGCACCGGCTTCGGCGTGTGCCTGATCGCGCAGGGGACCGAGGCCGGTGCGCCGGCCACGCCGATGGCCTGGGGCACCGAAGCGCGGATCGAGGATTTCGACAGCGGGCCCGACGGCCTGCTGCACCTGCGCCTGCGCGGTGGACGCCGCTTCCACGTCACCCGCACGCGCGTCCGCGACAACGGCCTGGTGGTGGGCGAGGTGGCGTGGTGCGATCCCGACCCCGTGGCCGAACTGCAGCCGCAGCACGTGCTGCTGGGCGACGTGCTGCGCCGGATCCTCGAACAACTGGGCGACGCCGACGTGCGCATCCCCGAGCCGCAGTTCGACGATGCCGCGTGGGTCGGCTGGCGCCTGGCGGAACTGCTGCCGCTGACCCTGCCGCAGCGCCAGCGCCTGCTGCAGGAGGACGATCCCGACCAGCGCCTGGACGACCTGCTACGGCTGCTGTCCTGACAGCGCCGGATCGGCCTCGGTGCGCACGCGCAGCACCGGCGCGCCGGTCAGCGGATGCGGGGCCTCGCGCATCGGGAAGCCGGTCAGCGCGCGGCGCAGTTCGACGTAGGCGGCGTCGCCCTGGACGGCCGGCAGCCAGATGCCGAACAGGCCGTACAGCGGCTGCTTGAATTCGAGCGTCTGCGTGGTGCCGATCCACAGCGGCGTGCCGTCGGCGAGCCGCGCGGGGGCGCGCCACAGCCGCAGCGCGTGGACGCTGCCGTCCGCCGCGGGGCGGCGCAGCAGCAGGGTCTCCGCTTCCGAGCCCAGCGTGGCCGGCAGCACGGGCTGCTCCGGGGGCGGGGTGTCGTCGTCGAGCAGGCCGAGCGTTGCGGTCCAGTCCGCCTGCGGCTGCGCCTCCCAGCCCAGCGAGCGCAGGTGGCCCTGCAGCGGCGCCAGCGGACCGGCGACCTGCACCTCCAGCGCCCAGCGGCGGCTGGCGTCGCGCTCGCGGCGCTGCGCGGGCAGTTGCGCCCAGTCGTCCCGCCACCAGGCTTCGCGGTCGAGCACCACGCCCGATTCCGGAGAGCGGAAGCGGTCCAGCAGCGGATCGACCGCCTTCGGCGCATGCCACAGCGCGGCCAGCGCGAACGCGCCGTAGAAGACCGCCGCCAGCGGCCGCATCCAGAACGAGCGCGCCACGTGGCGCCGGTAGGCGATGCCCAGCACCAGCAGCCAGACGATGCCGAGCAGCATCCCGCCGACCACGTCGCTGAGCCAGTGCGCGCCCAGGTACAGCCGCGCGAAGCCCAGCAGCACGCCGACCAGGCCCGCGACCATGTACGGCCACACCCGCGAGCGTCCGGGCAGTTCGCGCGCGATCAGCACGGCGAAGAAGCCGAAGGTGATCATGGTCATCGTCACCGACACCGACGGGAAGCCGAACCCGCTGTGTGCGGTGGGCGGCAGCGGCATGTGGATCAGGTAGGCCAGGCCGGTGGTGAGGATCAGGCCGAACGCGAGCGCGGCCACCCAGTGCGCCGCGGCGATCCAGCGCCGCCGCCACAGCAGCCACAGCAGCGCCAGCGCGGCTGCGGGCACCAGCACCTCCCAGTCGCCGATCGAGGCCACGCCCGCCATCATCCGGTCTGCCAGCGGGTTGCGCAGTTCGTACATCGCCTGGAACACCGACAGGTCCAGCGCCAGCGGCTCGCCGCGCATCCACACCATGCCCAGCAGCGCGAACCAGGCCCAGCCGATCGCCAGCAGGCAGGCGGCCAGGATCGCCAGCGAAGCCGATTCCGGCCGGTTCGGATCGATCAGCGCCGCGGCGTAGCGGCCCAGCCGCGGGTGTGCGCGCGTCCAGCGCAGTGCGCGCGCCAGCAGGTCGTTGGCGTGGCGGTCGAACCAGCGGTAGCCGTACAGCACCGCGGCCCAGGCCAGCGCCAGCACCACGAGCAGGCCGCCGAGCACCAGCACCAGCCGGTCGGCGACGGCGGCGACCGCCTCGTACGAGGCGCCGAACACCCAGCCCGGCGCGAGGAACAGGCCCGCCCACAGGAAGCAGGCGAACAGGCTCATCGGCACGTAGCGCCGCAGCGGCATGTGCAGCATGCCGGCGATCGCCGGGACGAAGGCGCGGATCGCCCCGACGAAGCGCGCGATCAGGATGCTCTTGGCGCCATGGCGGCGGAACACCAGTTCGCCACGGTCGAGCAACTGCGGATGGCGGCTGAACGGCCAGTGTTCGCGCAGCTGCGGTCCCCAGCGGCGCCCGACCCAGTAGCCGATCGCGTCGCCGAGGAAGGCACCCAGCGCCGCGCAGGTGATCGCGTAGGTGCCGTCGATGTGGCCGAGGCCGATCAGCGCGCCGATCGCGAACAGCAGCGGCAGCGCCGGCACCACGATGCCGAGCACGATGATCGAATCGCAGAACGCGATCAGGAAGATCAGTCCCCCGGCCGCGACCGGGTGCGTGCTGATCCAGGCGAGGGTGGCGTCGAACCAGCCGGAAGTCATCGCGTGATTATGACAGCCGCTGCTGACCGCCCGCCCATCGATCCGGCCATCTCCTGCCTGTAGGAGCGGCTTCAGCCGCGACCGGCCGTTCGACGCTTCCGGCAAAAGCTCGCGCCTGAAGCCGCTCCTACAATCCGGGGGCCGGACCAATAGACTGTGGCGATGGACCGCGATTCCGCCACCGAGACCCGCGCGCTCAAGGCCGACAGCTTCGGCCGCATCTCGCTGATGCATGGCGCGGATGGCGTCTTCGTGCGCCGCGACCTCGCCCACGTGCCCCCGTGGCTGCGCCTGCCCGCCTGGTGGCTGGCGCGGCGCGAGGCGCTGGCCCTGCAGCGCATCGACGGCATGGCCGACGTGCCGCAGCTGCTGGCCTGGGACGGGCGCCGGCTCGACCGCAGCTACATGGAAGGTGCGGCGATGTACCAGCGCCCGCCGCGCGGGGACCTGGCGTACTTCCGTGCCGCGCGCCGGCTGCTGCAGCAGCTGCACCGCCGCGGCATCGCCCACAACGACCTCGCCAAGGAGGCCAACTGGCTGGTGCTGGAGGACGGCCGTCCGGCGCTCATCGACTTCCAGCTCGCCACCCGCGGCGATCCGCGCTCGCGCTGGATGCGGCTGCTGTTCCGCGAGGACCTGCGCCACCTGCTCAAGCACAAGCGCATGTACTGCCGCGAATCGCTGACGCCGGTGGAGAAGCGCCTGCTGAAGCGGCATTCCTGGCTGCGCGACGCGTGGTTCCGCACCGGCAAGCCGGTGTACCGCTTCGTCACCCGCAGGCTGCTGAAGTGGGAGGACAACGAGGGGCAGGGGCCGAAGCCATGATTGGTGAAAATTCTGTCATCCCGAGCCCTGCGGCTGCACTCAGGGCAGGCTCCGCGAGGGATCCCGTCCCCCAGTCACCGTATCGCCAAACGCGAGATCCCTCGCTACGCTCGGGATGACAAGCCCCCGTCACCGATGCGCACACTTATGTCCTCACTCTCCGGCAAGACCCTGTTCATCACCGGCGCCTCGCGCGGCATCGGCCTCGCCATCGCGCTGCGCGCCGCGCGCGACGGCGCCAACGTCGTCATCGCGGCGAAGTCCGACGTGCCCAACCCGAAGCTGCCCGGCACCATCCATACCGCGGCCAGGGCGGTGGAGGAAGCCGGCGGCCGCGCGCTGGCGATCAAGTGCGACATCCGCGAGGAAGGCGAGGTGAAGGACGCGGTCGCGAAGACCGTCGCTGCCTTCGGCGGCCTCGACATCCTCGTCAACAACGCCAGCGCGATCTGGCTGCGCGGCGCGCTGGACACGCCGATGAAGCGCTTCGACCTGATGCAGCAGGTCAACGCGCGCGGCAGCTTCCTGTGCGCGCAGGCCTGCCTGCCGCACCTGCTGGAGGCGGACAGCCCGCACATCCTGACGCTGTGCCCGCCGCCGTCGCTCGACCCGAAATGGTGGGCGCCGCACACCGGCTACACGCTGGCGAAGATGGGCATGAGCCTGGTCACGCTCGGGCTGGCCGCGGAGTTCCGCGAGCGCGACATCGCGATCAACGCGCTATGGCCGCGCACCCTCATCGCCACCGACGCACTCAACATGATCCCGGGCGTCTCCGGCGGCAACGGCCGTTCGCCCGAGATCATGGCCGACGCGGCGCACGCGATCCTCACTCGTCCGGCCGCCGGTTTCACCGGCCGCTTCCTGATCGACGACGAAGTGTTGCGCGAGGCGGGCGTATCCGACCTGTCGGGCTATGCGGTCGATCCGTCGCAGCCGTTGCTGCCGGACCTGTTCCTGGACTGAGGCGCTGTCCGGGGCAGGAAAGCGGATGTCCGCGGCACCCCCGGGACGCCATCCCCGTGACACCATCGAACCGTCATCCCCGCGAAAGCGGGGATCCATTTTGCATTTGGTGTCCAAAGACACTGGATCCCCGCTTTCGCGGGAATGACGATTCCCCCACTATCGCATTCCCGGGGCCGTGCCCTGCCGATTCCCGGGCCACACGACGCCGCAAGCGGCGGGTGTCGGCCCCAGGGGGAATGACGTCGAGGCGTCCGGTCGCATTCGACCGGATCGGATTCCATCGAACGGAGACCGCCGATGTCCGCGCAACCCGCATCCTCCACCCAGGCGCTGGCCGCGATCCGCGGCGGCCTCGCCGTACTGCTCTTCATCCACGGCCTCGCCCGCGTGCTCGCGGGCGGCGTCGCCCCGTTTGGCGAATTCCTCGACGGGCAGGGCCTGCCGTTCGGCGCAGGCATCGCGTGGTTCGTGACGATCTTCGAACTCGTCGCCGCGCCCCTGCTGGCGTGGGGGCGCTGGGTCACGCCGATCGCACTCGTGTTCTCCGCGATCTACGCCTGCGGCATCTGGCTCGTGCACGCGCCGGCCGGCTGGTTCGTGGTCGGGCTGGGCCGCAACGGCATGGAGTACAGTGTGCTGATCCTGCTGTGCCTGCTGGCGAACGCGTGGGCGCACCGGGCCGGATGGCGATGGAAATGAAACGATGAAATACCTGCACGCGATGATCCGGGTCCACGACCTGGACGCCACCAGCCGCTTCCTCACCGAGGGCCTGGGCCTGCGCGAGACACGGCGCATGGAGAACGAGGCGGGCCGCTTTACCCTGGTCTACTTCGGCGCCCCGGCCAATCCCGAGGCCGAGGTCGAGCTGACCTTCAACTGGCCGCCCACGGACGGCTCGCCGCCGGAGGACTACGGCAGCGCCCGCAACTTCGGCCACCTCGCCTTCGAGGTCGACGACATCTACGCGCTCTGCGCGCACCTGCAGTCGCTGGGCATCACGATCAACCGCCCGCCGCGCGACGGCCGCATGGCCTTCGTGCGCACGCCGGACCTGGTGTCGATCGAACTGCTGCAGAAAGGTGCGGCGCTGCCACCGGCCGAGCCCTGGGCCTCGATGCCCAGTACCGGGACCTGGTGAACCCCGGCTCCGGTTAACGCCCGTCCCGCCGCGCCCGTCCACCCCGCAGGCAGCGACGATGGACGACGTGGACGGACAGGAAGCGACGGCGACGATGGTGGCGGCGGCGCGCGCCGGCGACGGCGGTGCGCTCGATCGCCTGTTCCGCCGTTTCGCGCCGGTCGTGCATGGCGTGCTGCTGGGCTACGTGCAGCGTGCGGACGCCGACGACCTGACCCAGGACGTGTTCGAGACCGCGATCGCGCGCTTGCGCGAACTGCGCGAGGACGCGGCGTTTCCCGGCTGGATCGTGCGCATCGCGCGCCACGCCGCGCTGGACGCGAAGCGGCGGCGCGCGCCGGATGCGGGCGGCGATGCGGAGGCGCTGCCTGCGCCGGGCAGCGTCGAGGACCGGCTCGATGCCGAGCGCGCCCTGCGCGCGATCCGAGCCTTGCCCGAGGCCTACCGCGACACGCTGCTGCTGCGGCTGGTCGAGGGCCTGACGGGGCCGGAGATCGCCGGACGCACCGGACTGACGCCGGGCAGCGTGCGCGTGAACCTGCACCGCGGCATGGCGATGCTGCGCGAGGCGCTCGCCGCCGGCACGACGGGAACCGACACATGAACCAGACCCCCGGGCACGACGATTACCTGTGGGACCGCAGCGGCCCGGTCGATGCCGACGTGGCCGAACTCGAGCGCCTGCTCGCGCCGCAGCGCTGGCGGGAGCGGGCGCGCGCGCCGGAGCGGGTGCGCGGGGGCGGGACTGCTGCACGGTCGCGCGCCGCGCGTCGCCGGCATTCGCGTCGCTGGCGCACGGCGTTCGCCGTGGCCGCCGTACTGGCGCTGCTCGCGATCGGCGGGCAGGCGTGGTGGCAGCACCGGCTCGACTGGCCCGCTCAGCAGCCGTGGGAAATCGCGCGTGCCGCTGGTGACGTGCGCATCGATGGCCGCGTGATCGATGCAGGTGCGCGGCTCGCGCCGGGCGACCTGCTCGAAACCGGCGACGGCCACGTGCGGCTGCGCGCGGCGCGCATCGGCGAGGTGGTGGTCGGCGAAGGTTCGCGCTTCCGCATCGTGCGCACCGGTGGCGGGCGGCATCGCACGGAACTGCGGCAGGGCCGGCTGTGGGCGCGGATCTGGGCGCCGCCGGGCGCGTTCGCCGTGGCGACGCCGGCCGGCGACGTGTTCGACCTGGGCTGCGAATTCGTCGTGGACGCGCGCGCGGACGGCAGCGGTGCGCTGGCGGTGCGCAGCGGCTGGGTGCAGATCGACAACGGCTGGCGCGAGGTGCTGGTACCGCAGGGCGCGCGCGTGGAATTCGGCGCGGGCGGGCGTCCCGGCACGCCCTACGACCTGGGCGCGAATCGCGATTTCCGCGCCGCGTTGCGCACGCTCGACGCACAGCCCGACGGCGCCACGCCCGATCCCGCCGCGGTGCGCGCGCTGGTGGACGCATCGCGGGCGCAGGACGCGATCAGCCTGCTGTCGCTGCTGCAGGCGCGGCCGGAGCTCGTCGACGGACCGCTGTTCGACCGGCTGTCGGAGATCATGCCGGGCGACGCGCGGGTCACCCGCGCCGCGGTACGCGCCCGTGGCGCGCAGGCGCTGGCACCGTGGTGGAACGCGTTGCCGTATCCGCGCATGAAGCGCTGGTGGACGAAATGGCCGGACGCATTCCCGACGCGCGAGGAAGCGCGGACGCTGCTGCAGACCGACCGGCGCTGAAGCGGCATTGCCGCGAATTTCGATGGCTTCCTCCCCGCTCGGGAGAGGATGCCGAAGCCTGCCCGGGACTTGATCCGGAGACGGATGGGCGCGCCGCGGGCGCGAATAACGTCCCTCGATCCACGGAAGCGGACCACCGGCGATCCAATGAGCCGCTCGCGACAAGTCGCTGGGTATCCCGCCCACGTGGGAGCGCCCTCGGGCGCGATGCGCGGTCATGTTCAAATGCATCGCGCCCGAGGGCGCTCCCACGGTGTCGTTCTTGCACCGCAAGCGGCGGGGAATGGGTCTGGAGAGATTCAAGTTTCCGGTGGAACGCGCCGATCGCCGCCGTGCGGTTAACGGTGTGGCCGCACGCGCCGTCCTTCCGAAGCGCAAATCGCGCGGCCCGTCGACCACGGCGCGGCCCATCCGACGGGAGGATCCAGATGAACCTTCGACAGACCAGAGCGCCGTTCTACGGCATCGCGCTGTCCGCACTGCTGTTCGCCGCGCCCGCGTTCGCGGGCCCGCCGCTGCTGTGCCATCCCTTCGATACCGGCGGCGCGCCGTCGCTGGCCTGGGGCGGCGAGGGCTGGAACCAGGCACGTGCCGACTATCCGCTCGATCGACTCGTCGCGGACACCGAGGCCCTGCTGACGCCCGCTGCGCCGGTGATCGCGCGCATGGAAACGCTGCGCCGAGCGGCGATCTATGCCGCCCGGGACGGCCGCGTCGCGCACGATCTCGCCGCACAGCTCGACGCGCGCCTCGCTGCGGCGGCCGGCAATGACGCGCGCGCACTGGCCGCGTTCGATGCCGGCTATTTCCGCGAGACCGTGCAGGACATCGTGCGCCTGCAGGGCTACGACATGCCCGGCATCGGCAAGGTCGATGCGCCCGCGCTGCGCAGGCTGCTCGCCGATGGCGACGGCAGCGCCCGCATCGACGAAGCGCTGGCGCTGCGGCCGCAGGACGCGTCGCTGCGTTTCGCCGCCGCGCTCGTGGCCGCCGCCGACCAGCGCAAGACCGATCGCGCGACCCATGCGCGGCTCGCGCAGGCGGGTGCTGCCGGCGACCGCCTGCTGGCGGCGAACATCGCGCAGATCGCGGACTAGAGCATTTTCGAGCCGATCGCTTACCTTGCCGTCATCGCCGCGAAAGTGGGGATCCAGTGCCTTTGCTCGTGCATCCAGGCTTGATGCACTGGATTCCCGCTTTCGCGGGAATGACGGAGATGTAAATTCCTGAGTCGAGAACGCTCCGGCGTTCAGCACGAGGGACCCTCTGCTTCTGACCCCTTCCCCCGCCTGCGGGGGAAGCGCCTGCCCCGTACTTGATGCAGGGCAGGGTGGGCGCGCGAAGCGGCCGATGGACTCCGGCGCAACCGACCCTGCCCGCGCTACGGGCGGCGACTGCCGCGCGCGCCAGGCACCCGGACGCGGCACAATGCCGACCTTCGCCACGCCCCGCCACGCGCATGACCCAGCCCAGCACCACCGCCGACCTCGTCGCCCTCGGACAGCAGCGCTACCTGCCGGTCTACCGGCCGCGCCAGGTGATCCTCGAACGTGGGCAGGGTGCGCGGCTGTGGGACCGCGACGGGCGCGAATACATCGACTTCTCCGCCGGCATCGCGGTCTGCGGGCTTGGCCACAGCGACCCGGACCTCGTCGCCGCGCTGACCGAGCAGGCGGGGAAGCTGTGGCACACCAGCAACATCTTCTACAGCGAGCCGCCGCTGCGGCTGGCCGAGGAACTGGCCGCCGCCTCGCGCTTCGCCTCGCGCGTGTTCCTGTGCAACTCCGGCGCCGAGGCCAACGAGGCCGCGATCAAGCTCGTCCGCAAGTGGGCCACCGCGCAGGGGCGCGAACCGTCGCGCCGCGTGATCGTCAGCTTCCGCGGCAGCTTCCACGGCCGCACCCTGGCCGCGGTCACCGCGACGGCGCAGCCCAAGTACCAGGCCGGCTACGAGCCGCTGCCCGGCGGCTTCCGCTACGTCGACTTCAACGACGCCACCGCGCTGGAGATCGCGATGGCCTGCGGCGACGTCGCCGCGGTGCTGGTCGAACCGGTGCAGGGCGAGGGCGGCGTGACGCCGGCTGCGCCCGGCTTCCTGCGCACGGTGCGCGAACTGTGCGACCACCACGGCGCCCTGCTCGCGCTGGACGAGATCCAGAGCGGCATGGGCCGCACCGGCACCCTGTTCGCGCACTGGCAGGACCAGGTCACGCCCGACATCGTGACCCTGGCCAAGGCGCTGGGCGGGGGATTCCCGATCGGCGCCCTGCTCGCGGGGCCGAAGGTCGCCGAGGCGATGCAGTTCGGCGACCACGGCACCACCTTCGGCGGCAATCCGCTGGCGGCGGCGGTGGCGCGCGTCGCGCTGCGCAAGCTGGCCTCGCCCGAGACCATGGCCAACGTGACGCGGCAGGCGGCGGCGCTGCGCGCCGGCCTCGACGCGCTCGACGGCAACCTCGACCTGTTCTCCGAAGTCCGCGGCCGCGGACTGATGCTCGGCGCCGTGCTCAAGCCGAAGCACGCCGGTCGTGCCGGCGAACTGCTCGACCTGGCCGCGGCGAACGGCCTGCTGCTGTTGCAGGCCGGCCCGGACGTACTGCGCTTGGTACCGCCGCTCAACATCTGCGATGCCGACGTGGCCGAAGGCCTGCGCCGCCTGGCGCCCGCGTTGCGCGATTTCGCGGCGAACGCGGCACGCTGACTCTGCTGGGGTGGGGGACAAGTCCGCGACGATCGCCCACCAGCAAACCGGCATCACCTCCACGTCCACGCACTTGGGCGAGGAGCCAAGAAGGCCTGTCATTTCGACCGCAGGGAGAAATCTTCTTCCTGCGCTCCGGATGGGAGATTTCTCCCTGCGGTCGAAATGACATGGACACGGACGACAGGAATGCGCTGGACGCATGAGCTTGCCGGGGTCGGCGCGGGCAATTGGCCCCGGACCGGAGCGTCGGACGCAGGGCGTTCGCTGCTCAAATCTGCGGAGAACCAAAAAAGCCCCGGACATTGGCCCGGGGCTTTTCCAGGGATGCAACGCGGGCGGTCGCCCGCCGCGTTGGTCACCAGAAGCGGATATCCGCGCTCAGCAGGTACGAACGCGCCGGTCCGAGGAACACGCGCGACATCGCCCAGTTGCCCGAGGTGGCATAGGTCTCGTCGGTCACGTTGTCGACGTTGAGCCGCAGCGTGAACTTCTCGCTGAACGCATACGAGGCCATCAGGTTGCCGACGGTGTAGCCGGGCAACTCGCCCCAGCGGCCGTTCGGGATCAGGCGGTCGGCGTCGTCCGGGCGGCCCGCCCAGGAGTCGCCGACGTGCTGCACGCCGCCGCCGAGGACGAAGCCGTTGCCGAAGTCGTAGGTGGTCCACAGGTTGGCCGAGCGCTTGGGCGTGAACGAGAGCTGGCTGCCGTCCACGCCCTCGCCGCCGGCGACGATCGCCGCGCAGTCGGCAACCGTCGCGCCGGCGCGGTAGTCGGCCGGCGCCGCGGTGCAGCGCGCCTGGTCGAGGTAGCTGCCGATCCGGCGCTCGCTGTCGAGGAACACCGCGCCGGCGAACACCGTCCAGGCGTCGGTGATCCGGCCGACCGCGCTGAGTTCGAGGCCGCGCACGACCTGCTTGCCGTAGCCTCGCAGCACTTCCGGGCTGTCGGCGTCGCCCGGTTCCTTGCCGGTGACGGCGACGCTGCGGCGCTCGGTGTTGAAGATCGCGGCGGTGGTGCTCAGGCGCTCGTCGAAGAAGTTCCACTTCACGCCGAGCTCGTGGCTGACCGCGCGCTGCGGCTTGGCCGATTCGTTGTTCTGGCCGGCGAGGCCCGGGAAGGTGTTGTTGCCCTCGCGCGAGATGTCGGGGTTCGACAGGAAGCCGCCCGGCGGCAGCGTGGCGATGTTGACGGCGGCATACAGCGTGCCGTTCTCCACCGGCTTGAACACCAGGCCCAGCTTGCCGCCCAGCGTGGTCTCGCCGACCTCGTAGCCGTCCGGGCCCTGCGGCGAGCCGTCGGCATTCCTGCTGTCGATTTCCACCTCGTAGCGTTCCGCGCGCAGGCCGCCGGTCAGCTGCCAGCGCTCGTTGAACTGGACGGTGTCGTAGAGGTAGGCGGCGGCGGTGTCGATGCGCACGCGGCTGGTCTGCGTCGGCGTCGGCTTGCCGTGGCTGGCGCGGCGGTAATCCGGTGCGAACGCATCGGTCGCCGGCGGGTTGATCGTGCCGAAGCGGCCGCTCTCCGACTCCTCGCGGCTGAACTCGAGGCCCGCCGCGAGCGTGTGCGAGACCGCGCCGGTGTCGAAGCGCGCGCCGAGGTTGGTCAGGTTCGACAGGCCGGTGTTGTCGCGCTGGTAGAACTGGGTCTGCGAGGTGACCGTTTCGCTGGCGGCGACGTAGCCGGTGGGCACGGTGAAGCCGGAGTCGCGCGTGGTCGAACTCCAGCGGGTCTGGTTGCCGAGCGTCAGCGTCGGCGAGAAATCGTGCTCGATGCGCGCGAGCACCGACGAGGCGACGTTCTCGTCGTAGTCCGAGGCCAGCCCGTAGAAGCTGTCGTTACCGGCGCGAGCGGCGGCCGCGTTGTAGTTGACCGTGCCGTCGATCATCGCGCCCGGCACGCCCCAGTCCGGGCGCCCGGACTGGCTGAGATACTGCGCCGCGAGGATCACGCGGGTATCGGTGCCGAGGCCGAACGCCAGCGAAGGCGCGATCCCGAACGCATCGCTTTCGGCGTGCTCGCGCCCCGCCACGCCGCCGCCCTTGGCCAGCAGGTTCAGGCGCAGCGCGGTGGACTCGCCGATCTGGTTGTTGAGGTCGACGGTGCCGCGCAGGCGCGCGTCGGCATCGGTGCCGTCGGCGCCGTAGCTCGCGGTGCCGCGCGCGAAGTAGCCCAGCTGCGGCGTCTTGCTGACGAGATTGACGTAGCCGCCGAGGCCGCCGCGGCCGTTGTCCGCCGCCGGGCCCTTGGCCACTTCCAACTGCTCCAGGTTGAACACGTCGCGTGCGTAGTTGCCCGAGTCGCGCACGCCGTCGACGAAGACGCTGCCGCTGGTGTCGAAGCCGCGCAGGCTGAAGTTGTTGCTGTTGGTCGAAAACCCGTTCTCGCCGGCATTGAAGCTGATGCCAGGTGTGTTGCGCAGCACGTCGGTCAGGGTCTGCGCGCCCTGGGCGTTGAATACGTCGGCCGGCACCACCGAGATCGTCTGCGGAGTGTCCAGCAGGGGCGCTGTGAGCTTGGGCGAGGAGGCGCGGGTCGGCGCTTCGCCGACGACTTCGATCGTGTCGAAGGTGCGTTCGCGGGCGGTGTTCTCGCCGGTGTCCTGGGCGTACAGCGGCGCGGTAGCAAGGGCGGTGAGCAGGGCCGCGGCCAGCGGGCTGCGGCGGAACGGGGATCGGGTGTGGTGGGGCATCGGCGGGATTCCGGGGAAAATGGAGGAAACGGTCGGGTTGCAGGACGCCTGCGGCGGAGCGGCACCGGCGCTGCAGCGGAAACGGAGGAAAGGGGCGCGAGCGAACGCGCCTGCCGCCTGCGTCCGCGCGCGGCGGACCGGGGCGTGCGGCGTCAGGCCGCGGTCGGAGGGGCGCGACTGCGCGCCGCGGGCAGCGGCGGATGCGCCGGAGCGCCTGCGGCCACGACGGGCAAGGGGAACTGCGCGGTCGGTGGTCGGAGCGCGAGAAGTACCGGCTGCGCCATGACGGGAGCCGGGCAGGCCTGTGCGCCGCGGTCCGTGCGCTGCGCGGTGGGCATGGGTCCCCGGCGCGGTTTTTTCGCCCGCAGGGCGTCGGAAGCCGGTGCGCCCGGCGCCTGCGGTGCCGGTACCAGGCCGGGGCCGTCGGCTTCGTATGCTTGCGGCGTTGGCGACAGCAGGCACGCCCAACCGAACAGCAGCCCGAGCAGCACCGCCAGCGACCACCGCAGGCGCGGGATCGCCGGGATCTGCCACTGCGATGAGGGAATCGACATGCCGGATTGGACGCTCGACGGTCCGGCGATCATACAATAATGATTCTCATTTGTTCTATGCTTCTCGCTGCGCACCCTTCCGGAACGCCGGGTGCGCCGTTTAGGCTGCGGGACGCCGCCGGACCGGAGATATCCCCATGCTGCTCGTCATCCCGGACCTGCTTCCACCGGAACAGACCCGCCAGTGCCGCGAGGCGCTGACCGGGGCCGACTGGGTCGACGGCCGCGCCACCGCCGGCCACGCCGCGCTGAAGGCCAAGCAGAACCAGCAGTTGCCCGCCGACCATCCGCTGGCGCAGCAGCTGGGCGAGCGGATCCTTCAGGCGCTGACCGCGAACCCGACGTTCATGTCGGCCACGCTGCCGCTGCGCGTGCTGCCGCCGCGCTTCAACCGCTACGCCGGCGGCGGCACCTACGGTTTCCACGTCGACAACGCGGTGATGAACGTGCCCGGCGCCGCGCTGCGGATCCGCACCGACATCTCCTCGACGCTGTTCTTCAGCGATCCCGACGAGTACGACGGCGGCGAACTCGTGATCGAGGACACCTACGGCAGCCAGCGCATCAAGCTGCCGGCGGGCCATCTCGTGGTCTATCCCGGCACCAGCCTGCACCAGGTCACGCCGGTGACGCGCGGTACGCGGCTGGCCTCGTTCTTCTGGACCCAGAGCCTGGTGCGCGACGACGCGCAGCGCAGCCTGCTGTACCAGATGGACCAGGCGATCCAGTCGCTGACCGCGAAGGGCGGCAATGACGACGAGGTCTCGCGCCTGATCGGCGTCTACCACAACCTGCTGCGGCAATGGACGCAGACGTGAGCGCGACGGGCGCGAGCGGAGCCGGCCCGCGTCCGCCGCCGCTGGCGCGGATCCCGCCGCAGATCGCCTGCGTGGCCGACTACGAGCCGTTCGCGCGCGAGCGCATCGATCCCGCAGCCTGGGCCTACCTCGACGGCGCCGCCGGCGACGGCGCCACCGCGCGCGACAACCGCGAGGCCTTCGCCCGCATCCGCCTGCGCAACCGCGTGCTGGCCGACCTGCCCGGTGGCGACACGCGCGTGGAGCTGTTCGGCGACACGCTCGATTTCCCGATCCTGCTGGCGCCGGTGGCGCGGCAGAAGCTGGCGCATCCGGAGGGCGAACTGGCGACCGTGCTGGGCGCCTCGGCGATGCGCGCCGCGATGGTGGTCAGCACCGAGGCCAACACCACGCTCGAGGATATCGCGCGCGCGGCGCAGGCGCCGCTGTGGTTCCAGCTCTACTTCCGCCCCGACCGCGCCTTCACCCTGGACCTCGTGCGCCGCGCCGAAGCCGCGGGTTACCGCGCGCTGGTGCTGACCGTCGACGCGCCGGTGATCGGCATGCGCAACCTGGCGCTGCCGCTCGGCGCGGAGGCGGCGAACCTGCGCGATCACGCGCCGCCGCCGCCGTTCGAGGTGCGGCCCGGCCAGAGCCTGTTCGACAGTGCGCTGCTGGCGCAGGCACCGACCTGGCGCGATGTCGAATGGCTGCGCGCGCAGACCGCGCTGCCGCTGCTGCTCAAGGGCATCACCCATCCGCACGACGCCCGGCGCGCGCTGGACGCGGGCGCAGCCGGCATCGTCGTCTCCAACCACGGCGGCCGCGTGCTCGACACCCAGGTGGCGACGATCGACGCGCTGCCGGCGATCGCGGACACCGTGCAGGGCCGCGTGCCCCTGCTGCTCGACGGCGGCATCCGACGCGGCGGCGACGCGTTCAAGGCGATCGCGCTGGGCGCTTCGGCAGTGTTGGTCGGACGTCCGTACCTGCACGCGCTGGCCGCCGCCGGCGCGCCGGGCGTCGCCCACGTGCTGCACCTGCTGCGGATCGAACTGGAAACGACGATGGCGCTGTGCGGCTGCCGCACGCTGGCCGATATCGACGGTTCGGCGCTGTTCCCCCGGGGTGCCTGAAATCTGTCATCCCGAGCGCCGCGAGGGATCTGCTTCTGCCAACGTACGGCGCACGACCTATCGCTGCCGTCGGCCTGAGAGGGGAAGCGTCGACTTGCCCCGTGCCGAAAAATCAAGGCCGTCATCCCCGCGAAGGCGGGGATCCAGCGTCTTTGGTCAACGAGAAAATGGGTCCCCACCTTCGCGGGAAAGACGGCAAGAGCGTAAAACTCCCGGCATCAACGGACCATTCCGTCTAGATCAGCGCGTAGCGCTTCAGCACGCGTCCGAACGAGCGCGCATCGGTCACGGTCTCGGCGTGCAGCCCCGTCTTGCGCGCCGACTGCACGTTGGCGAACGAATCGTCGACGAACAGCGTCGTCACCGCGTTCCAGCCAAGCCGTTCGAGCGCGTGCGCAAAGATGGCCGGCTCCGGCTTGCGCACCCGCAGCGCGCCGCTGCACAGCACGCGCCCGTCCAGCCGGTGGAACACCGGGGCGACGATGCGCGGGATCGCCCGCGCCATCAGCGCGCCGTTGTTGGTCAGCACGCCCAGTGCCAGCGACTCGTCGAGCGCGGCCATGCGTTCGAGCATCGCCACATCGGCGATGCTGCCGGCCAGGCGCGAGGCGATCCATGCCTCCTCGTCGACGACCCTGCCGATGCCATCGCCCAGCCGGCCGAGGTAGTCGCCGGTTTCGATCGCACCGCCGTCGTACTGGGTTTCCAGTCCGGACGCGAACAGCACCTCGCGCACGCGCTCGTGTTCGCATCCGGCGAACACGGCGAGGTGCGCGATCCGCTTTTCATGGTGGTAGCGCGCCAGCACCTCGTCGAAATCGAACAGCACCTGGCGGATGCGCGGCTTCATCCCGCGGCGACCACCCCGAACGCTTCCCGAGCCGCGGTGAGGGTGGCGGCCACGGCCGCATCGTCGTGCGCGGCCGACACGAAACCAGCTTCGAATGCCGACGGCGCGAGGAACACCCCGCGATCGAGCATCGCGTGGAAGAAGCGGTTGAACGCGGCGGTGTCGCAGGCGACGGCCTGGGCGTAGGTGTCGACCACCGGCGCATCGGTGAAGAACATTCCGAACATCGCGCCGACGCGCGTCGTGGTGAACGGCACCCTCGCGTCGCGCGCGGCGGCTTCGAGGCCATCGCACAGCACGTGCGTCGTTGCCTCCAGCCGGTCGTGGAAGCCCGGTTCCGAAACCAGTTCCAGCATCGCCAGCCCCGCCGCCATCGCCACCGGGTTGCCGCTCAGCGTGCCGGCCTGGTAGATCGGTCCCGAGGGCGCGATCTGCGCCATCAGCCCGCGGCGTCCGCCGTAGGCGCCCACCGGCATGCCGCCGCCGATGATCTTGCCGAAGGTGCTGATGTCCGGCGCCACGCCATAGCGCGCCTGTGCCCCGCCGAGCGCGACGCGGAATCCGGTCATCACCTCGTCGAAGATCAGCAGCGCGCCGTGCCGCGTGCACAGCGTGCGCAGGTGCTGCAGGTAACCGTCTCGTGGTGGCAGGCAGTTGGCGTTGCCGACCACCGGTTCGATGATCAGCCCGGCGATGTCGGCGCCGGCTTCGTCGAACAGCGCGGTCGCGGCATCGAAATCGTTGTAGGGCAGGGTCAGCGTCAGGTCGGCCAGCGCCTTGGGCACGCCGGGCGAGGTCGGTACGCCGAAGGTCAGCGCGCCGCTGCCGGCCTTGACCAGGAACGAGTCGCCGTGGCCGTGGTAGCAGCCCTCGAACTTGACGATCTTCGCCCGCCCGGTCGCGCCGCGCGCCAGCCGGATCGCCGACAGCGTCGCCTCGGTGCCGGAATTGACCATGCGCACCATCTCGCACGAGGGCACCAGCCGCGCGATCGTCTCGGCCATCGTCACTTCGGCCGGGCAAGGCGCGCCGTACGACAGGCCGTTGCCGATCGCCGCCTGCACCGCTTCGCGCACCTTCGGGTGGTTGTGGCCGACGATCATCGGGCCCCACGAGCCGACATAGTCGACGTAGCGGTTGCCGTCGACGTCGTACAGGTACGCGCCGTCCGCGCGCGCGACGAAGAACGGCTCGCCGCCCACCGACTTGAAGGCGCGCACCGGCGAATTGACGCCGCCGGGCAGCAGGGCGCGGGCGCGTTCGAACAGGGCGTGGGACTTGTAGTGGTTCATGCGGAAAACCTGGATGCTCCCTCACCCGCGTGCGGGGGAGGGTTGGGGTGGGGGGAAACACGCGACATACCTGCGTGCCGCGGCGACAGGATCCTGTGCATCGAACACGCCGCCAATCACCGCCAGCAGGTCGGCGCCGGCCTCGACCAGCGGCGACGCATTGTCGGGCGTGATTCCCCCGATCGCCACCCGCGGCATGCCGAGGCTTGCAGCGTCGCGCAGCAGCGCGATGGTCGCGCGTCGCGTCGTGACCTTGGTCATCGTCGGGAAGAACGCGCCGAAGGCGACGTAGCTCGCACCGGCCGCCACCGCGCGTCGCGCGAGTTCGAGCGAGTCGTAGCACGACGCGCCGATGATCGCCGTCGCGCCCAGCGCCGCGCGGGCTTCGCGAAGGTCGCCGTCGTCCTCACCCAGGTGCGCGCCGTCCGCGCCGCAGTCCGCGGCCAGCCGCCAGTCGTCGTTCACGATCAGCGGCACGCCGCGCGCCCTGCATGCCGGCAGCAGCGCCTCGACCTGCCTGCGCCGCAGCGTGCGGTCCGCAGCCTTGTTCCGGTACTGCAGCCAGGTGGCATGGGGAAGCACCTGCGCCACCTTCGCCAACAGCAGGCCGGTATTCACGACGTCGGGCGTGATCGGATACAGGCCGCGCGCGCGCGGCGGCGGCGTGGTCTCGGTTTCAAGTGGGCGCGTTGAATGGGACAATGTCGTGGACTCTCCTGACGCGTACGCGCCATTATCCGATGAACGACACCGCCTACCGCAGCTGGATGTGCGTCGTCTGCGGCTTCATCTACGACGAAGCCGCGGGCCTGCCCGACGACGGTATCCCGCCCGGCACGCGCTGGGAGGACGTTCCGGAAACATGGACCTGCCCGGACTGCGGCGTCACCAAGGACGATTTCGAGATGCTGACGCTGTAACCGCGGTGGCGCCTGGCCGATGCCGCGCCGTCTCAGTGCAGCCGCGCCTGGCCCAGTCCCGCTTCGATCAGGCGCAGTCGGACAGCGGCCGTGTCCTCGGCTTTCGGATGACGCTGCAGGTAGCGGCGCAGGTCCTCCCGCGCACCGGCGAGGTGCCCGAGTTCGAGGTAGCCGATGCCGCGGTCGCGCAGGGCCTCGGGGTTGTCGGGCGCCAGGCTGAGCACGCGGTCAGCGCTGCGCGTCGCGCGCTCCCAGTCGCCGCGCTCCTGGTAGACGCCGTGCAGGTTGCGCAGCACGCGGACCAGGATCGCGCGGTTCGACGCGGGATGCAGGATCTGCGACAGCGCATCGTCGTCGGGCGCGTCGCCGCCCATGTGCGCACGCGCGCGCTGGCGCAGTTCGTCGACATCGAGCGGTCGCCCGCGGTTGAACGGATCCATCACCAGCATGCCGTCGTCCACCGGCAGGCGCACGAGGAAGTGCCCGGGGAAGGACACCCCGTCCAGCGGCAGGCCCACTTCGCGCGCCACCGCCATCTGCACCAGCGCCAGCGAGAGCGGATTGCCCAGGCGTCGTTCGAACACCTCGTTGAGGTAGCTGTTGCGCGGGTCGTAGTATTCGTCGTGGTTGCCGGCGTAGCCCACTTCCTCGAACAGGTAGCGGTTGATCGCGCGCATCTTCAGCGCGAGGTGCGACTCGTGGTCCAGCGCGTCGCGCAGGTGCGCGGCGTGGCCCTGCACCTGCAGCGCGTAGCGGCGCGGGTCGAGGTCGGGATACTCGTCGCGCGCGATCAGCAGGGCGACGTCGAGCAGCGGCAGGGCCTCGTCGTCGAGCGTAGCGAGCGCACGCCAGTCAGGCAGCGGATCGATCACGTCCATGCCGGCAAGACTGCGCCGCGCCCGCCGCGGGCGCAAGGCTTGTGCCCGCGTGGTTCAAGGCGCATTCTGCAAGGCCGGCGCAAGGCGCAGGCGTGCACCGTCGGACAGCTGCAGCCGCGCCGCTTCTCCGGCGTTGAGCTCCAGCACGTAGCGCGCCGGCGCATTGCTCGGATACGACGGACAGGCGTTGCCGGCCGAGCAGGGCGGCACGTCGCGCCGCTGCGAGACCAGCGTCAGCGCATCGTCGAAATAGAGGATGTCGAGCGCGATGCGCGTGTTCTTCATCCAGTACGCCTGCGGCTCCTCGCGGTCGTGGATGAACAGCATGCCGCGCCCCTGTGGAAGCTCGTTGCGGAACATCAGCCCGCGCGCGCGCTCGGCATCGTCGTCGGCCACTTCGACCAGGTACCGTTTCCCGCCCAGTTCCACCCACGGCGCGTCCGCGCTGGCGCAGCCGGTCGACGAAACGAGCAGGACGATGGCGACGACGCACGGGATCAATCGCATTGCGGGGCTCTCCGTAAAAGGCGGTCCCGGGCAACATCGACCAGCCGAAACGGGGAGTCAAGGCGACCGGGGCGGAGGGGGCTAGGCAAGCCGCCGACGAACGTGCAGAATGCGCGCCCCGCATCGGCCGGGGCCCGGAACGGCGACGAACCAGGCCCTTCCGGACCCGAAAAACCCCCGGAACAGGGTGTTGACGGACGGAAAAAACGGGCTAGAATGTGCGGCTCCCTTCGACGAAACGCCCTCGGGCGGCAAGCTGAAGGGGAGGTCAAAAACCCCGTCACGGGGTGTTGACGAAAGTAAAAACCGCGCTATCATGTGCGGCTCCCTGAGGCGAAACGCCAACGGGTACGGAAGCGAGGCGCTGAGGCCTGTTTCCAACGATCTTTGACAGTGTGCGCAGGTGACTTGTGCGGGCGTCTGGCCGGTGGATGACTGTCCATCTTGCAGACGTTCGTAACAGAGCAACAAGTCAATTCAAATGCAGAAATGCAAGCGAGTAATTTGGAGCTCGGGACGACGACTGCACTCAAGCTATTAGGACCTTCGGGTCCGAAAAATTTAAGTGAAGAGTTTGATCCTGGCTCAGAGTGAACGCTGGCGGCAGGCCTAACACATGCAAGTCGAACGGCAGCACAGGGGAGCTTGCTCCCTGGGTGGCGAGTGGCGGACGGGTGAGGAATACATCGGAATCTGCCTATACGTGGGGGATAACGTAGGGAAACTTACGCTAATACCGCATACGTCCTACGGGAGAAAGCGGGGGATCGCAAGACCTCGCGCGGATAGATGAGCCGATGTCCGATTAGCTAGTTGGCGGGGTAATGGCCCACCAAGGCGACGATCGGTAGCTGGTCTGAGAGGATGATCAGCCACACTGGAACTGAGACACGGTCCAGACTCCTACGGGAGGCAGCAGTGGGGAATATTGGACAATGGGCGCAAGCCTGATCCAGCCATGCCGCGTGGGTGAAGAAGGCCTTCGGGTTGTAAAGCCCTTTTGTTGGGAAAGAAAACTTTCCGGCCAATACCCGGAGAGAATGACGGTACCCAAAGAATAAGCACCGGCTAACTTCGTGCCAGCAGCCGCGGTAATACGAAGGGTGCAAGCGTTACTCGGAATTACTGGGCGTAAAGCGTGCGTAGGTGGTTCGTTAAGTCTGATGTGAAAGCCCTGGGCTCAACCTGGGAATTGCATTGGATACTGGCGGGCTAGAGTACGGTAGAGGGTAGTGGAATTCCTGGTGTAGCAGTGAAATGCGTAGAGATCAGGAGGAACATCCGTGGCGAAGGCGACTACCTGGACCAGTACTGACACTGAGGCACGAAAGCGTGGGGAGCAAACAGGATTAGATACCCTGGTAGTCCACGCCCTAAACGATGCGAACTGGATGTTGGGTTCAACTAGGAACTCAGTATCGAAGCTAACGCGTTAAGTTCGCCGCCTGGGGAGTACGGTCGCAAGACTGAAACTCAAAGGAATTGACGGGGGCCCGCACAAGCGGTGGAGTATGTGGTTTAATTCGATGCAACGCG